>Ga0315298_1000005_pt1 | contig 645475 bp, 628 predicted proteins | sample WHS_1_MG_FD_203077 | JGI IMG/M metagenome (GOLD analysis project Ga0315298, IMG submission 203077) | Extremophilic microbial mat communities from Washburn Hot Springs, YNP, Wyoming, USA - WHS_1_MG | ecosystem: Environmental > Aquatic > Thermal springs > Hot (42-90C) | place: USA: Wyoming... | reverse complement strand
CACCACGGCGTCAGTCCCAAACATCTGCCCCGCTACCTGGGGGAATTTTGCTACCGGTTCAACCGCCGCTTCTGGGAACCGCAAATGTTCAACCGGATGCTTCATGCTTGCGTCAACTCGGCAGCCACCGAGATTATGCGACAGCCTTGGCCACTGCGATCCAAAGGATCCCCTCCCTTCCGGCCCCACCCAAGTGCCCCAAAGTATGGGCCCGGGAACCCGCCCCGCCTTACGGCTTCATAATCATATTGAACAGCTTGGCCAGGGACTTCCCCTTGGCCGTCGTAGCGGAGAAAGTTGTCGGCCAGGAATTCTGAGAGCTCCAAGGGGTTTTCGTGCTTTTGCCAGCCGCCGATTTCTCTCAAGAATTGCGGGTGTAGGTCCTGGAAGGTCTGGGGCTTGGCGAGAAGCTGCTGCCTAAGCCATTGGATGGCAGAGGACTCGTCGATGACAAAAGCCCAAGCTGCATGATCTCCTTCGCCGTCAGGCGCTTCTTGTCACACTCTGCCACCTGCGCCTAATTGGCTGCCTCCGGATAACATATTGGCATCGTTGACTTTAGCACCTTTTCGCCATTATGCACAGCGACTTTTAAGGGTTCTTAAAAGATTTTTCTACAGCCTGCTAAGCGAACGCAGCGGCCCTGGGAGGAAGGCCCAGGGCCGCAGGTTGAATATAAGAGGCCCAATAAAGCAACCAGGGGTCGCAGCAGTCTTCGCAGACATTGACCTTCTGCCAGGAATCAACCCCCAGGCCAGAAGGAGCCGGCTTTTCATAATAAACACAAACATCCACTTCAAATTCCACCAGGTCATGGAGGACCTGCTCCTCCGGCACATATTCACTGTGGGCCACCTCATCCGCCGCCAAGTGGGCCTGCCAACCCTGAGCGGTGGCAAGCCACCGCGGTTTCCAGTAGCGCTTCCACCTCCGGTCATGGGGATGTTCGGCCACGTAGAACATGGCCTCCGCAAAGCCTTCCTCGTGAATGTAAGTCCGGTCGGTGGACCGGAACAGGAAGGTGTTGGCCAGATCCGGACAGGCGGAGGCCTGGACGAAGGTCATTAAATGGTCCGGGGCCAGATTTGCCCGCAGTCCTGCGTCATAACTGATACTGAAATGGGTAAGGACGTCACCCCAGGGAAAACCGGCCCCGGGAAAACCGCCTACCAGGAACAGACACGCCATCCCCAATATAAGTTTGCCTTTGCCTTTCATCGCCCATCCCTCCTTGCACAAGGTTCCGGACCCGACCCCTTTAGCCGGAATGTCGGCTCCTCTCCCGATACCTCAGGGGATTTCACCATAGCACCATTTCGGGCCAAAGGACAGACAGTACCTGAGCAAGACTCAAAGATTTCAAAGCCAGCCCGTTGGGCCACAAAGGTTAGATGAAGGCATCCTGCCCAAACCTGGGGGGAAGGTAAGTTCCGAGGCCATCTGCAGGAAAGATGGAAAATCGGAAAAAAAGCTGTCCCCAAAGCGCCTCGGGGACACTTCGAGGGACACAGTTTAAGGGGTCACTATTGGGATTTTTCCTTGTCAGGATAGTTGGCGTCCCCAACCGGATTTGAACCGGTGTTGCCGGCGTGAAAGGCCGGTGTCCTGGACCAGGCTAGACGATGGGGACGCATTGCAGTGGTGGGCCGTGTTGGATTCGAACCAACGACTCTCTGCTTAAAAGGCAGATACTCTACCGACTGAGTTAACGGCCCGAATCGCTAATATTTAACCACGGCCCGCAGATTTGTCAAGCACTTCCGGGCAAAACGATGCCGCCGCGCGCCGGGCTAAAGGGGGAAATTTTAAAGCAAACCGCCGGTGGCTCCCCACAGAGCCAATTCCACCGGCACCTCCGAAACCAGCCAGGGTTCCTTCTGCTCCAATTCCTGCAGCTGTTTTTTCAACTCTTTCACCCGGTTCTGCCAGGCGACATTTTCCGGGTCGGCCCGCATGGCCGCTTCCGCATCCCGGAGATCGATGCGCAACTTCAGATAGGCCTCTTCAACGGGCTGTTTGCTGCGCCGGAAATCCTCAAACTGTCTCAGTTCATTCAAATTACCCAAACTCCAGAATACCATCCTTACCTCCCCGGAGAGGCTCCGCCGGCTTTTTTTGAAAATATTTCCCAAGGGGTCTGGCGAAGGGAACCCGGGCGGTTTTTGGAAGACTGCCAAATTCACCCATGGGGCGGAGAAAAAAGGGCTATCTCTATAGGGGTGTTCCAGCTCAGCCAGGGGTTTTTCTCCTCCAACTGTCTGATGCGCTTCTCCAGATATTTCACCCGGGCCTGCTGCAGTTCACCCTGCGGATCGGCTTGGAGCTCCTTCTGGGCTTCCTGCAAGGCCAGCCTCAGCTCCAGATACTCCTTTTCCAAAGCCCGCACGGTTTTCTTCACCCGGTTGTACTCTTCCATTTCTTTGGCATCATCGAAAAAAAACATGCTCATGGGGGGCCTCGGCCTAATTATTCCGGTTTCGGTGATTCTCCAAAGCCTTCAAGGTGATTGCCAGCACTTTTTGGTGAATCTCCTCCGGTGTCCCCGCGGCGTCCACCCGGTGCAGGAATGGACCCCGGAAGGTCTCATAAATTGCCGCCACTTTTTCCAGATACTCCGGTGACTCGCTCACCTGGCAGGCCTTGGTTCGCTGCCGGGCCAAAGCGGTCAGAGGATCCAGCCGGAAAAAGAAGGCCAAGTCCGGTGGCGGCGCAAATTGCTGATGTTCTGTCAATATCTTTTCCGGGTCGATTCCCAGGGCGCCCTGATAGGCGGCGGAGGAGTAATAGTAACGGTCACTGATCACAATCATTCCTGCCTTCAAGGCCGGCCGGATCACGCGCTCGATGTGTTCCCGGCGGTCCGCCATGAACAAGGCCAACTCTTCCTGGGGGGTCAGATACCGGCTTGGCCCGTTCAAATACTCCCGGATTCTCCGGCCGGTGGGACCGTCGGAAGGCTCCTGGGTTAGGATTACCTGATAGCCCCGCCGACCGAGGGCATCTGCCAAAAGCCCGGCCTGGGTAGTTTTTCCCGCCCCGTCCACTCCCTCCAGGACGATGAAAAACCCCCGACCCATTGGGTTTACCAGATTTCCGGAAACGCCGCGTTGTTGTACAGATACTCCACCTTTTCCTTATGGCTCAATTCCACCGCGGCCATCTTATCCAGAAAGTCCTTGATCTCCCCGGGTGGCTGCAAGCTGGCCAAATGCTTGTAAAAATTGTAAGAAGCTTCTTCCCGCTTCATGGCCACCACCAGGGCGTCTTTGGGGCTCAGCTCCTCGCTAATAGGCGGGGTCTGCATAATTTCAGCCAAGCGGGTGTCCGTAGCCTGGCCTGCCAGCACGCAACCGGCCGGGGTCAGACATTGTTTGAGGAAATCCCTGTGCTCCAGCTCTTCCTGGGCCAGATACTCAAAGGTTTCCCTGGCTTCGGGATGGCTGACCAGGTCGGCCATGCGTTGATAAAACGCCCGGGACCACTCCTCCTGGGCGATGGCCTGCTTTATCAGAACTTCCAATTCCGGATTCATGCAGGTTTACCTTTCTGCCGAAATTTCGGCTCCCATAAATTTTAACACCCAAGCACCCAGCCCGGAAGAAAATTTCCATCTCCCGAAAATATCATCAGAACGGATAGGTCCTAAACGCGCCTGAGGGGCGGGGATCCCCCCCCGCCCCTCGCGGCATTTAAGATCTCATGGACAGTTTTAACCTACCTTGACTTCGATGGCCTTGGGTTTGACCTCTTCCTTCTTGGGACAAATAATAGTCAGGACGCCGTTTTTGTAGTGAGCCTCGATTTTGTCGGGGTCAACCGGGGCCGGCATCCGGATAGACCGCATAAAGGAGCCATAACTCCGTTCCACCAGGTGGTAGCTTTCCCCTTTTTCCTCTCTTTCGGCCTTTTTCTCGCCTTTGATGGTCAGGGTGTCACCCACCAGGGAAATGTCAATGTCCTTAGGCTCGATGCCGGGAACCTCTGCTTTGACCGTAATCTTTTCGGCGGTCTCCGCTACGTCAATGGCAGGCTCCCAAGTTTCCGCCAAGGGCTCAAAAATCCGCCGGCTCGGACCGAAGATGTCTTCCCACAGACGATCGATTTCCCGACGCAGCCGGGAGATTTCCCGAAACGGTTCCCACCTCATTAGTTCTCTGGCCATATATGGACACCTCCTCCTTAGAGTTAGGCTTTTGTTCCTGCTAAGTTTTAGTTAATGCCTAAATTTTTCATGTCAAGGTTTACCAGGAAAATTTCCTGAAATTACCCTTGAATCTTTCTCTCCAAATGTGGTAAAAACCTGCCAAAGGTTTCTCCTATGCGTCAGACGCACTTTAATCGCCAGTAAACCTCCTTCCCGGCCAGGAGGTTTTTTTTTGGCCGTTCGGGCAGGCGACTCAGGCCCTTGAAAACCTGTACCCGTTTCTGATCCAGGAAAACGCCTATGGAACTCCGGCGCAAGGACCTGCTGGGCATCGCGGATCTCAGCCCTGAAGAGATCAACCTTATCCTTGATACCGCCGCTTCCCTGAAAGAGATCTCCACCCGGCCCATCAAGAAGGTGCCCACCCTCAGGGGGCGGACGGTGGTAACCCTGTTTTATGAGCCCAGCACCCGCACCCGCATGTCCTTTGAGATCGCAGCCAAGCGTCTTTCCGCCGACACTGTAAATCTCACGGTATCGGCCTCCAGCGCGGTCAAGGGGGAAACCCTGGCGGATACTGCGGCGAATCTGGAGGCCATGCAGCCGGACCTCTTGATCATTAGGCACATGGCGTCCGGGGCCCCGCACTTTTTGGCCAGACGTCTCAAATGCGGGGTAATCAATGCCGGGGACGGCCTGCACGAACACCCCACCCAGGCGCTCCTGGACCTGCTCACGGTGCGGGAGGCCAAGGGGCGTCTGGATGGCCTCAAGGTGGCCATTATCGGTGACATTGCCCACTCCCGGGTGGCCCGCTCCAATATTCACGGGTTTACCAAAATGGGTTCCGAAGTCATCGTGGCCGGCCCCGCCACTTTGCTCCCTCCCCACCTGGAAAGCCTGGGGGTCAAGGTTTGTCATTCTCTGGAAGAAGCGGTGACCGGGGCGGACGTCATCATGATGCTCCGCCTTCAACTGGAACGCATGGAGCAGATGTTTTTCTCCACCTTGCGGGAGTACAGCGCCCAATTCGGCCTGGCCCCTCGACACCTGGCCCTGGCCCGAAAGGATGTGATCGTTATGCATCCCGGCCCCATGAACCGGGGGGTGGAAATCTCTCCGGAGGTGGCCGATGGTCCCCACTCTGTCATTCTGCAGCAGGTCACCAACGGGGTGGCGGTGCGGATGGCGGTGATGCTGTTGCTGATCGGAGGAGAAAAGGGATGAGTCTGCTCATTACCGGCGGCCTTGTGGTGGACCCGTCCCAGAACCTGGAAGAGCCCCGGGACCTTTTGCTGGAAGGGGGCCGGGTTGCCGCCCTGGAGCCCCCCGGTGCCATTCCCCGGCAAGATCGTCGGGTGCTGGACGCCACCGGCCTGGTAGTGGCCCCCGGCCTTATTGATATGCACGTGCACCTGCGGGAGCCGGGCGAGGAATACAAGGAAACCATTGAAACCGGCACCCGGGCCGCGGCGCAAGGTGGCTTCACCGCGGTGGCCTGTATGCCCAACACCTGGCCGGTCAACGACAACGCCTCCATCACCCGCTACATTCTGGACCGGGCCCAAGCCCGGGGCAGTACTCGGGTTTATCCGGTCGGGGCCATCTCCGTAGGTTCCCGGGGCGAGACCTTATGTGAATATGCCGATCTGAAGGCCGCCGGCTGTGTGGCCCTGTCCGACGACGGCCGCCCGGTGATGAATTCCTTGCTCATGCGCCGGGCCTTGGAGTACGCCAAAACCTTTGATCTGCCCATCATCTCCCATGCCGAAGATCTGAATCTGAGGGCCGATGGGGTCATGCACGAAGGCCTGGTTTCGGTGCGCCTGGGGCTCAAAGGCATTCCGGCGTCGGCCGAAGAGGTCATGGTCTATCGGGATATTCTCCTGGCCAGGCTCACCGGCGGGCGGCTTCACCTGGCCCACGTTTCCACGGCGGAGAGCGTGGCTATCATCCGGGCCGCCAAGGCCGCAGGATTAAAGGTCACCGCGGAGACCGCGCCCCATTACTTTTCCCTGACGGACGAAGCTGTCCTGGGTTTCGACACCAACGCGAAGGTGAATCCACCGTTGCGGAGCGAAGGGGACCGTCTGGCAGTCATTGAGGGGCTGAGGGACGGTACTCTGGATGCCGTTGCCAGCGACCACGCCCCCCACAGCGTTTTGGAAAAGGACGTGGAGTTCGCCGAAGCCGCCTTTGGCATAATCGGCCTGGAAACTTCCCTGGGCCTGACCCTGCGGCTGGTGCATGCCGGGAAAATCAGCCTTGGCCGGGCAATTGCGCTTTTGAGCACCAACCCGGCCCGCATCCTCGGCGTTCCCGGCGGCACCCTGGCCGTGGGGGCCCCAGCCGACCTCACCCTGATCGACCTGAACCGGGAGTGGATCGTGGATCCGACCCGATTCGCCTCCAAAAGCAAGAACTGCCCCTTTGGGGGTTGGCGCTTGAAAGGGAAAGCAGTGATGACTATGGTCCAGGGCAATATCAACTGGACAGAAATGGAGTGCCTGGGTTAAAAGCAGTCAAGGGAGGGCTTTCGCCCCTCCCCTTTGTTTTCCGGGCCCGCCCTTAAAGCCGCACAAATCTCTTACTTAAAACTGTTTGAGAAAGCGGAGGTCGCTTTCAAAGAACAGGCGGATGTCGTCGATGCCGTATTTGAGCATGGCGAAGCGCTCCACCCCTAGGCCGAAGGCGAAGCCGGTGTATTCCTCGGGGTCGTAGTTCACCGCCTCAAACACCGCCGGGTGTACCATGCCGGCCCCCAGAACCTCCAGCCAGCCGGTGGCGCCGCACACCCGACAGCCCAAGCCCCGGCAGATGACGCAGGCGATGTCGATTTCGGCGGACGGCTCAGTGAAGGGAAAGTAACTGGGCCGGAAGCGCAGACTAACCTCCGGGCCGAAGAGCTGGTGCACGAATTCCGTGAGCACCCCTTTCAGGTGGGCGAAATTGACGCCCCGGTCCACCAGCAGCCCCTCCACCTGATGGAACATGGGGGAGTGGGTCATGTCCGAATCCCGGCGATAGACCTTGCCCGGGGCAATGATGCGCACCGGGGGGCGGCGTTTCTCCATGACCCTGATCTGCATGGGTGAGGTGTGGGTCCGGAGCAGCACTTTGTCGTTGAAGTAGAAGGTGTCCTGCATGTCCCGGGCCGGGTGGTCCGGGGGGATGTTCAGGGCCTCGAAGTTGTACCAGTCCAGCTCCACTTCCGGACCTTCCACCGCCTCAAACCCCAGGCGCTGAAAAATGTCGCAGATTTCGTTCATGATGCGGGTCAGGGGGTGGATATGGCCCAGGGGATGGCGGCGGCCGGGCAGGGTGACATCAATCTCCCGTTCCGCAGCCTCCCGCAGGGCCTTTTCCTTGAGGGCACCCAGGGCCTGGGTCAGAGCGGCCTCCAGGGCCTCTTTGGCCCGGTTGGCCTGCTGGCCCATCCGTTTCCGCACTTCCGGTGGCAGCTCCTTCAGACTTCGCAGAATCTGGGTGAGACGGCCCTTGCGCCCCAGGTACTTGACCCGCAGGCCTTCCAGTTCCTCGGCGCTTTGGGCCCGGGTAATTTCCGCCAAAGCCTGTTCCCGGAGGGTTTGGACTTCTTCTTCCTGGCTAATCATCCCGCAATTTCTTGAGAAATTCCATTACAGGGCGGCTTTGCCTGCCCCTTCCGCTCCTGGCCCTCTTTACCAGGACTGTCGGGCAAGTTCGGCAATGTGGGCGAAGCTGTCTGGATGCGAGACGGCCAGGTCGGCCAAGACCTTGCGATCCAGCGCAATTTCCGCCTTTTTCAGGCCGCCCATGAATTTGCTGTAGGACATTCCCAGAGGCCGGAGCGCCGCATTGATGCGGGTGATCCAAAGGCTGCGGAACTCCCGTTTCCGCACTTTGCGGTCCCGGTAGGCATAGGCCAAGGCCCGCTCCACGGCTTCCCGGGCCGTGCGGTACAGGCGCCGGCGGCCACCCCAGTAGCCTTTGGCCATCTTCAGGTATTTTTTGCGGCGTGCCCGGGAGGACACCCCTTTGTTGACGCGGGTCATGACGGTTTACTCCTGATCTCAGAGATAAGGCAAGAGTTGCTTGAGTTTCTTCGCATCCGCCGGATGCGCAAAATCCGGCAGGCGCTGCTGACGCTTAAGCTTGCGGGACTTACCCGTAAGCAGATGGCTGTGGCCCGGGCGCTTTCTTTTCAGCTTGCCGGTGGCCGTGACCCGAAAGCGCTTCGCGGTCCCGCGATGGGTTTTAAGTTTCGGCATTTTTAACCTCGATTTCTTGGTCTGGCCTCGGTTGCCGGGGGCTCGGGTTCGTCCCGCCGGCGCCAACCATTTAATTTAACGGAAAACTGAAAACTGTAAACCCAAAACTGTTTATTTCGGAGCAAGTATCATGGACAAGGTGCGGCCTTCTTGCTTGGGGGGCTGTTCCACTACCGCCACGTCGGCAAGGTCCTCGGCGATTCTTTGAAGAATGGCATATCCCCGGTCCTGATGGGCCATTTCCCGGCCCCGGAAGATCATGGTGATCTTGGCCTTGTCGCGGTCAGCCAGAAAACGCCTGACATTTTTGAGTTTGAAGGCCATGTCGTGTTCTTCGATCTTGGGGCGGATTTTGATTTCTTTTACCTGAATGGTGGTGGCCCGCCGCCGGGCCTCCTGCAGTTTCTTGGCCTGCTGATATTTATATTTCCCATAATCCATGACCCGACATACCGGCGGGGTGGCTTGAGGGGCCACCTCCACCAGATCCAGGTGGGCTGCGGCCGCATATTCCAGGGCCTCCTTGAGGCTCACGATGCCCACCTGACTACCGTCAGGGGCGATAAGCCGCACTTCCGGGGCTTTGATCTGCTGGTTGATCCTCACACGCTGTTTCTGGATGGCCGTCTTCCTCCTGGCAAATTAAGGATTATGGGCCGGTATCGGGATCTGACTTTCCGCCCGCAAACGGGCCACAAAGGCGTCGATCTGCAGGCCTTTCAATTCCGTGCCGTCCCGCAGCCGCGGTGAGAGAGTGCGTTCTTGAGCTTCCCGATCCCCCACCACCACCATATAGGGAATTTTTTGCAACTGGGCCTCTCGGATTTTATATCTAAGGGTCTCCGGGCGAAGGTCCACTTCCACTCGCAGGTTTTCCGACCTCAGGACATTTGCCACTTCCTGGGCATAGGCATGGACCCGGTCAGTGATGGGCAGGAGCACCACCTGTACCGGCGCCAACCAGATGGGAAAGGCCCCGGCATAATGTTCGATGAGCACGCCCAGGAAACGCTCCAGGGACCCGAGGATTACCCGGTGCAGCATCGCCGGGCGGTGACGGTGGCCATCCGGACCCACATAGGTCAGGTCAAAGCGTTCGGGCAGGGTGAAGTCGCATTGGATGGTGGCACATTGCCAGCGACGCTGAAGCGCGTCCTTGAGTTTGATATCGATTTTAGGCCCGTAAAACGCCCCTTCCCCTTCACAGATACGGTATGGTAAGCCCCGGGTGTTCAGGGCGCCGATCAGGGCGCCGGTGGCCTGTTCCCAATCGGCATCGCTGCCGATGGACTTTTCCGGCCGGGTGGACAATTCCACTTCGTAGTCAAATTCGAAAACGGCCATAACTTCCGCCACCAGGTCCAGAACCCCCAGGATTTCCCTCTCCACCTGCTCGGGCATGCAAATGATGTGCGCGTCGTCCTGAGTGAATTGCCGGACCCGGGTCAGACCGTGGAGTACACCGGAGCGTTCGTGGCGCAGCACGGTGCCCAATTCAAAGTAACGCAGGGGCAGCTCCCGGTAGCTCCTCACCCGGGATCTGTAAACCAGCATGTGGGCCACACAGTTCATGGGCTTAAGACCATAGAGAACGCCTTCCGCTTCGGTGAAATACATGTGCTCCCGGTAATTCTCCATGTGGCCGGAGCGCTCCCACAGATCCGCCTTGAGCATTTGGGGACCTATAACCAGCTGGTAGCCCCTCTTCAGATGCAGCTTTCGCTCAAAGTCCTCAATTATGCTGCGCAGCAGCGCCCCCTTGGGGTGGTAGATGACCAGCCCGGCTCCTGCTTCCTCATCAATGGTAAACAGGCCTAATTCCCGGCCCAGCCTGCGGTGGTCCCGGCGCTTGGCCTCTTCCACGAACTCCAGGTATCGCTCCAACTCTTCCCGGGTGGGGAAAGCCGTGCCATAAATACGTTGGAGCATGGGGTTGCGCTCATCCCCCCGCCAGTAGGCCCCGGAAACCCCGGTGAGTTTGAAGGCCTTGAGGTATCCGGTGGAAGGCACGTGCGGCCCGCGGCACAGGTCCACAAACTTCCCCTGGCGATACAGGCTCACCTTTTTCTGGTCGATTTCCCTAAGGAGCTCCAATTTATAAGTTTCGCCTTCCTGCTGAAAAAGCTGGATAGCCTCCTCTTTGGTGACCTCCTCCCGCTCAAAAGGCAAGTCCTGGGCCACCAGCTCCGCCATCTTGGCTTCGATTTTGGCTAAATCTTCCGGGGTAAAAGGCTCCTTTACCTCAAAATCATAGTAAAAGCCGGTTTCGATGGCCGGGCCGATGGCAACCTTGATCCCGGGAAAAAGCGAGCGCACGGCCTCCGCCATGACATGGGAGGTGCTGTGGCGCAGGATCTCCAACCCTTCGGGGCTGTCCACGGCGATAGGGGTGAGGGTGCAGGTCCGGGTCAAGGAACGGGACAGATCCACCAGATCGCCGTTGACTCGGGCGGCCACAATGCGCCGGTTCAGGGCGACTCCCAGGGCCGTCAAAGCTTCGGCCACCGTAAGGCCTTCCTCCACTTTTATGGCAGGTCCATCCACCAGGCTTATGGTAATCATGAAATCATCAATAAAAAAGGCATCTCGGTGGTCCCGGTGGAGCTCCCAGATGCCACGTTGGTCTAAGGGAATGTTTAAAAACTTATGATTCTGGCAAAAGGCAAAGTTTTTCCGTTCCCGCCTGCTTGATATTTGGAATTATTTTGCCTAAATACAGGGAAATGTCAAGAATTTTTCGGCAAAGCCACATGCCTGAAAGAATAATCAGGTGGTGCGGTTCCGGTTTCCTTTTAATCCCGGAAATCCGCCTGCGAGGCGGCCTTTAAGGAAAACGGCGATGGCGGCAATCAGGTATGGAAATGTCCGAAGGTTGATACAAGGTATGCTTTGTGTGGTTCTGTCGGCGATTTTATGGGCCTGTGGTCCCGGAACGGAACCGGCCGAAATCGAGCGCGTCCTCCTGGTTTCTTGGCAAAGCTACGCCCGGCGTTACATCTCGCCCGAAGGTCGGGTGGTACTGGCGGAGCGGGGCGGAGAGACCATATCCGAGTCCCAGGCCTACGCCCTGCTGCGGGCCTTGTGGGTCGGGGATGAAGCCACCTTTGCCCGGGTATACGCCTGGACCAGAGAAAATCTCTCCCGTAGCGGAACATCAGGGGATCACCTCCTGGCCTGGCATTGGGGCCCGCGGGCGGACGGCTCTTGGGGGATCCTGGATCCGAACACGGCCGCGGATGCAGATGTGGATTATGCCATGGCCCTCTGGCTGGCCGCCCGGCGGGGCTGGCAGCCGCCATCGCCTTGGCCGGATTACGGATCCGAGGCCCGGGCCGTATGCCGGGATATCTTGGCCAAAGAAACCATCCGCACCCCTTCAGGAGAGCTGCTCCTGGCTCCGGGCAACTGGCACGACAATACTCCTCCCCTGCTCCTTAATCCATCTTATTTTTCCCCCGGCGCCTACCGCCTTTTCCGCGAAGCCGGGTTTGATCCCCGGTGGGAACAGTTGCATGAAAGCGTTTATCCGGTTTTGGCCCGGATTTTCCAGTACTTCGGACAGGCCTCCGGGGCAGGGCTATGTCCGGATTGGCTCCTAATGCAGGCCGACGGCCGTTTCACCTTTCCGGCGGATCGGAACGCGGATTTCGGGTGGGAAGCGGTCCGCTTGCCTTGGCGGTTGGCCTTGGATGCCAGGTGGTTCGGAGAGAAAAGGGCGGCTCCGATGCTCAGCCGGCAATTTCTCCCTTTTTTCCGGCAGGAGTGGCAAACCCAGGGCCGGCTTGCGGCGGTTTACAGCCTTGAAGGCAAACCCCAGGTCAGCTATGAGAGCCCGGTGCTTTATGCCGGCGTGTTGGCCGCCGCTTTGACCGCCGGGGACCAACAGTTCGCCTCCCGGCTGGCGGAAAAAATTTTATCCTTCTACCGGGAGGAAGGGGCGGAGGGCTACTTCGTCAATCCGGACAATTATTACGCCAACAACTGGGCCTGGTTCGGCTTGGCCCTTTACGCCGGCTGGGTGAAGAAATTCTGATTCCGGGCCGAAATGGTGCGGGGCGCAAATTTTGCGCCCCTCCAAATTGATTTACCGAGCCCGGCCCCCCAGCCGCCGGACCTTCTTTTCTTTACCCCCCGTGTCTTCCTTCAAGGGCGGGCTCGGGACGGCCGGACAGCCGGGGAGGATACCCCGCTGCTGGGGGTGGGGCGCTCCGGGCCGACTTCCGGACTTTGGCGCGGCTTAACGGGCACCCGCTCCAGCCGAGGGCGCGGCGCTTCCGGGCGAGTGGGAGCGCGGAAGATTTCCTGCCGCCGCAGCTCCTGCTCCTGCCTCCTGAACTGGCGCTGCTGCTCCCGGGGAATTTGCCGCTGCTCCAGGAGGCGATCCCGCTGGAGTTGTTTCCGCATTTCCCGTTCCTCCGGCACTGCCTGGGGCGGCAACTGCAAACCTCTTCTGGCTGGCGCTTCCGGGCGCACGCGTTCAGAAGGCACCCGCGCCGGCACTTTCGGACGCACCGCCTCCGGCCGGACGCGCTCCGTTGCCCTGGGGGTCACTTTCTCCGGGATGGCCGGACGCACGCCTTCAGGCACCGCTCTTTCCGGTTTTGGCCGCAACTCCGGGGTCACCCGTTCGATCCGCGGAATCCTGGGCAGATCCCGGGGTGGCTGCACCACATCAGGCCGGGCCGGATGCCGGACCCGGCGCACATCTTCCACCCGCCGGGCCTCCAACCGGCGGCCCTCCAACACTGCTTCAGGGATGGTTTTCCGCAGGTACGGCCGTCGTTCCAAGACAAAGCGGGGAGGAGTGACATGCCGGATATTAACAATTTTCACTTCTTTTACATAATTATAGATGCGGACGATGGGGACCGCGCAGACCCGGGACACAAAGGGAAACGGGGGGCCGAAAAAGAAAAAGGCGTCAGGAGCATAGGCCAGGAAAAAGCAGTCGGTCAGGAGAAAGGTTCGGGGGATTATCAGAGGGTAAATGTCAAACGGCATCAGACATCCGCAATTGTAATAAGAATAAGCCGGGGCATAGGGGAGTCCGAATCCCAGCAAAAAACTGGCGGCCCGGACCAGGATCCAGAAGGGGGCGGTGATCAGCTCCAGGATGGGCATGCCGGGGTAATAGCCCCCGGGCGGATAAAAAGACGGGGGCGGCACATAGTTAGGGGGCGGGATGGGGCCCCAGCCGATGTACTCGTCGCTGGAGCGCCAGGCAACCGTGTTGGGATACCAGGTGCTTCCCGGCACCCACACCCAGCCGTAGTCCTCGGTGGGCATCCAGTTGCCGTAATGATAGGTGGCCCAGCCCCAGGGTTCGGTGGTTTCAAATACCCAGCCGCTGTCGGTGGGCACCCAGCGGCCGTCCAGGTAAGGGCGCCAGTTCTCCGTCACCCGGGTGGGATGCCACACCGGACCGTAATTGCCGTAATCTACCCAGTTGCCGTATTGAGACAGCTCTTCGTAAAACATGGCCGCGTCCTCATAGGCGGCGCGTCCTAACCCGCCGGAGGCCATAATCATGGCGGCCGTGACCAGGAATCCCGTGAGGCACCGGAGTCGTGAAGTCTTCATTTCAAAGATCCTTATTCTTGAATTGGACCGGGCGCAAAGGAAGGGAAATCCAAGCTTTGCCCCGACGGCCAACGCAGCGGCCTTAATATACAAATAAACCGGGCGCCGGCAAAATCAAGGCCTCCGTCGGCAATCTGTCTGTAAGGGAAGAAATTCCTTAAACGGGCGCCCAGGGTGTGATATATATGTCACATTAACGGATGACCTACGAGTTGCCCCAAATCTTTACGGTTTCAAGCCTCACCCGGCAAATCCGGGAGTGCCTGGAGACCCGCTTCGCCATCGTCTGGGTGAGCGGTGAGGTTTCCAACCTGAAGGCACCCCTTTCCGGCCACCTCTATTTCACCTTGAAAGATGAAGGAGCCCAGTTGCGCGCCGTGCTGTTCAGGGGCAACCACCTCTATCTGCGCCACAAGCCCCAGGAAGGAAGCCAGGTGTTGTGCCGGGGGCGCCTTACCGTTTATGAGCAACGCGGCGAGTATCAACTGATCGTGGATTATCTGGAGCCTTTGGGGCTGGGGGCCTTGGCCCAGGCCTTCGAGGCCCTGAAGGCCCGGTTGCAGGCCGAAGGCCTGTTTGACCCGGCCCATAAAAAGTCCCTCCCCTTCCTGCCCCGGCGTCTGGGTCTGGTGACTTCGCCCACCGGCGCCGTGGTCCGGGACTTTCTGCGGCTCTTGCGCCAGCGGCACCCTAATGTCGAGGTGCTCATCTGCCCGGTCAAGGTGCAGGGGCCGGAGGCCGCCGGGGAGATTGTCCAGGCCTTGCAAGACCTTAACACTTACCCGGGGATCGAGGTCATCGTACTGGCCCGGGGCGGCGGCTCCCTGGAGGACCTGTGGCCCTTCAACGAAGAAAGCGTGGCCCGGGCCATTTACCGCTCCGAGGTGCCGGTGGTCTCCGCGGTGGGCCATGAGGTGGACTTCACTATTGCCGACTTTGTGGCGGATGTCCGGGCATCTACTCCCAGCGCCGCGGTGCAGCTGGTGGTGCCCGCGCAAGCGGAGCTTAGGGGCCGGCTGGCGCGGCTGGCCGGCTCCCTGTATCGCCGCTTTCGGCGGCACCTGGAGGGGGAGCGCCGCCACCTGGCCCAGGTCAGCCGCCGGCTGCCGGACCTGCGCCGCCAACTGATAGATTTGCGCCTCAGGCTGGATGAACGGGACGAGACTTTGGCCCGGCGCTTCCGGCGCCGCCTGGAAGAGGGCCGCCAAGGGGTGCGTCTGACCCAATCCCGGCTTTACTTGTTAAGTCCGGGCAAGGCCGTCATTCCGGCCCGCCAGCGCCTGGAGCAGATGGGCCAGCATCTCCTTCGCGCCTGGCACCAGGGCCTGGCCCAACGCCGCCGCCATTTGGCCTATTGTGAAAGCCACCTGGCCAAGCTCGACCCCATGTCCATCCTGCAGCGGGGCTACGCCGTGGCCACCCGGCTTCCGGAGGGGACCATCATCCGGGACGCTCTCACAATTCCTCCCGGCGCCGAGATCCGGGTGCAGGTGGCCAAAGGAAGGATGGATTGCCAAGTGGTGAAAGTGAGGGTTCAGTAAATTAAGACCAAAGAGTGAAGGATAAGAAGTTTGGCTAAGGGCAATTTATTTTCAAGGGATTGCCCTAGGTCAATAAAAAATGACCCGGAAAGAAGCAACACCGCCTACCTTCGAAGAGGCCCTCAAGCGCCTGGAAGAGGTGCTGGAGGCCCTGGAGCACGGCAACCTCAACCTGGAGGAATCCCTTAAGGCCTTTGAGGAGGGCGTGGGCCTGGTGCGCTTCTGTCACGAGAAGCTGGATGAAGTGGAGCGCCGGGTGGAGCTTCTCCTCAAAGACAACGCCGGCCGGTTCTTTACCAGACCCTTCCCGGAGGAAGAAGGAGAAGGCGGGGAACAGTAATTCAGTAATCAGCAACAGTGTTTAATATTCAAAAACTGAAAACTACTGATTATTGATAACTTTCAACCATAAAGGAGTTTCCTTGGACCTGAAGGCCTATCTGGAAGACCGCCGGGGCCTGGTCAACCGGGCCCTGGAAGGCTATCTGCCGCCGGGCCGGGGGCCGGCCCCCCGGGTAGTGGAGGCCATGCGCTATAGCCTTTTTGCCGGGGGCAAGCGCCTGCGTCCCATTCTGTGCCTGGCCGGGGCCGAAGCCGTGGGCGGTGAGGCGGGCGAGGCCCTGCCGGTGGCCTGCGCCCTGGAGATGATCCACACCTATTCCCTTATCCATGACGACCTGCCGGCCATGGACGACGACGACCTGCGCCGGGGGCAGCCCACCTGCCACCGGCAGTTCGATGAAGCCACCGCCATCCTGGCGGGCGACGCCTTACTTACCGAGGCCTTTCGGATAATGGCCGATGCCGCGCCCAAATTTGAAGGACGGGAAGGGATGCTCCTGGAGGTGATCCAGCTCATCGCCCAAGCCGCGGGTTATCAGGGCATGGTGGGTGGCCAGATGCTGGACCTTCAGGCCGAAGGGCGGAAGATTTCCTTGAAAGAGCTGGAAACCATCCACCGCCTCAAAACCGGGGCGCTGCTCACCGCGTCCGTCCGGGCCGGAGGCCTGGTGGGGGGCGGCACCCGGGCCGAAGTCACCGCGCTTACGGCTTTTGGCGAAAAATTCGGCTTGGCTTTTCAAATTACCGATGATTTATTGGATGTAGAAGGCGAAGCCGCGGAGATGGGCAAGTCTCCGGGCATGGATGTCAAAAAGGGCAAGGCCACCTACCCCGCCCTGCTGGGGGTGGAGGAGGCCCGGAAGTGGGCCAAGGAACTGATAGAGGAGGCCATTGCCGACTTGCAGCCGCTGGGGGAGCGGGCCGAACCGTTGCGGGAAATCGGGCGTTACCTGTTGGTGCGCCGCAGTTAAGAGAGAGGGATAAGAATTATGGATGAGCGCCGCGATCTGCAAAAGCGGGGCTTGCTTGCCAAAATCGGCAGCCCCGCCGATCTGAAGAAACTGCCGCCGGAGTGTCTTCCGCAAGTAGCCCAGGAAATCCGGGAAAAAATTATCGCCACGGTATCCAAAACCGGGGGGCATCTGGCCCCGAGCCTGGGAGTCGTGGAACTCACCATCGCCCTGCATTACATCTTTGACACGCCGCGGGACAAGATCGTCTGGGACGTGGGCCACCAGGCCTATGCCCACAAGCTCCTCACCGGCCGCCAGGACCGCTTTCACACCCTCAGGCAATACGGCGGCCTCAGCGGCTTCCCCAAACGGAGCGAATCCCCATACGACGCCTTTGACACCGGCCACAGCTCCACCTCCATTTCCGCGGCGTTAGGGATGGCTTGTGCCCGCTGCCAGAAACGGGAACGGGGCCGGGTCATTGCAGTCATCGGCGACGGGGCGCTGACCGCCGGTATGGCCCTGGAGGGCCTGAACAACGCCGGGGACCTGCATAAGGACCTCATCGTGGTCCTGAACGACAACGGCATGTCCATCGCCCCCAACGTGGGGGCCCTGTCGTCGTTTTTGAGCCGCAAGCTCACCGGCCGCACCATGGTTTTTCTCAAGAAGCAGGTGGAATATCTACTCAAGTCCCTGCCGGGCATCGGTGAAGATCTGCTGGCTCTGGCCAAGAAAAGCGAGGAATCCCTGAAGGCCTTTTTCACCCCGGGCATGCTCTTTGAGGCCCTCAAATTCAACTATGTCGGTCCGGTGAATGGCCATCGCTTCGATCATCTGCTGGAGACCTTCACCAATATTAAGAACTTGACAGGCCCTGTCCTGGTGCACGTCCTGACCACCAAGGGCAAGGGCTATCACCCCGCCGAGACCGACCCCACCGGCTTCCACGGCCTGGGCAAATTCGACCCGGACACCGGCGTGGCCAAAAAAAGCGTCAGCCAAGTGCCTTCCTACACCGCGGTATTCGGCGACACCTTGGTGGAACTGGCCCGGGAAAACAAAAACATTGTGGCCATCACCGCGGCCATGCCTGACGGCACCGGGCTGGTGGACTTCCGGGCCAAATTCTCGGACCGCTTCTATGACGTGGGCATCTGCGAGCAGCACGCGGTGACCTTTGCCGCCGGCCTGGCCTTGGAGGGCCTACGACCGGTGGCCGCCATTTATTCCACCTTTCTGCAGCGCGCCTATGACCAGGTGCTGCACGACGTCTGCCTCCAGAATCTGCCCGTGGTCTTTGCCTTGGACCGGGGAGGCATTGTGGGGGAAGACGGCGAAACCCACCAGGGCCTGTTTGACCTCTCCTACCTTCGCCATCTGCCCAATATGGTGCTCATGGCCCCCAAAGACGAAGACGAGCTCCGGCACATGTTGTACACCGCAGTGGATCACCCCGGACCCATCGCGCTGCGCTATCCCCGGGGCCGGGGCGTGGGCGTGTCTTTCAGTCCGGTGCTGCACAAAATTCCCATCGGTAGGGCTGAAGTGCTCCGCGAGGGGGAAGACCTGCTGATTCTGGCCATCGGGGCCACCGTGTATCCCTCTTTGGAGGCAGCCCGGGAACTGGAAAAGCAGGGTTACCAGGCCACCGTGGTAAATGCCCGCTTTGTCAAACCCCTGGACGAAAGCCTCCTCCTCAACCTGGCGGCCAAACTGGGCCGGGTTCTTACGGTGGAGGAAAACGTGGCCCAGGGCGGCTTCGGCAGCGCGGTATTGGAGCTGTTCGCTGACCACGTCCTCCTGGTGCCGGTGAAGCGCCTGGCCATCCCGGACAAGTTTGTGGAGCACGGCTCCCCGGAAATCCTCCGGGAAAAATACGGCCTAAACGCCAAGGGCATCCTCCACGGGGCTTTGGAGCTTTTGGAACAGCCGGCCAAACAGCAGAAGGTGATATGGGCGGGTTTTAAAGGATAAAAGGCCAGGTTAAATCCGGCATCCGAAACCTGTCCTTGGTGCTGCCCGAGCTCCCTGGCCGCAAGTCCTGCGGGGCCGATCCCCGAGAGGACCGGAATTTGCTTGACCTCCGCGGCGATCTGTCCTTAAAATTCCCCATTGTCATGGCCGCGGTCCTTTTCGATGTCTTGTTGCTCCTCACCGGTCTCCTGCCTTTCGGAGTGGGCACCTTACTGGCCGGGGCTACGGGTTTGCCCATCCGTCTGGCAGTATTTATTTTAGGGCTGGTGGCCACGGCTTGCCTTTTGCTTGCAGCGTTGGCGAGCCGGGAAGCCTTCGCCTATCAGGTAGGACGCTGGCCCAGCCTGGAGAACCAGCCCCCCTGGGGGTGGGACCGCTTGGCTTATATCTTTCTCGGCGTGGCCGGGTTACTGGGTGTCTTCCTGCAATTTGTCCTGGACACCGGCGACCTGACCATCCCCTTGGGCGGGGTGGGCGCCCTGGCAGGATATTTTTCTTTTGCCCCGCCCCTGCAGTGGTACAAACGGGGTTGGCTAGAGATTGCCGGCGGCCTCTGTTTCGGCCTGCTGCCGGTGGCAGCCGGATATTATCTCCAGGGCGGACACCTGATTTCGGAAGTCTTGGTCTTCGGCCTGCCTTTGTCGTTGGCGGCCTTCAACATCTTTTTGATCCACGGTATGCCGGAGGCCACCCGGAAGTCCCAGCCGGCCCGCTTCAGCCTGGCCGAACGGCTCAGCCCGCCGGCCACCGGCCTTCTCTTCACGGTAGTCAATATCCTCACCATTATCTGCCTGATCTTCATCCTCTTGTTTCCCGCCGGAGTGCTGCCCGCCCGCTGGGGTCTGTGGGGCCTGCTTATTTTGGCCCTGATCAGCCAGGAACTTATCAAACGGCGGGCCTACTATGATGAAAAGCGGATTAACCTGCTGTGCCGCCTTACCCTGGCCCTCCATCTGGCCATGGGCCTGCTTTTCACATGGATGCTGGGCCAACGCCTTTAAGCCGGTTTCCTTTCCCAATTTTTTGAAGAAACAGGTTTAACAATCGGCGCCAAGGGGGCGGAATCCGGCGCCGCGGCGGGTTTCTCCAGGAAGCCGAGCCCTTCTTGACCCCATGGTCGCGGGCTTGTAATTCTCCTGTATTTAAAGCATAATTAGCTATGCGCCGGCGGCAAAAGGAGGGGATTCTGAGGTGGCGGTCTAAGTTTTTGGCGATAATGCTCATTATCGCCTTGATGCCAGCCTGTCAAACCCACACTGCCCAGATCTTCATCCCATTGGCCTACGGTCTGACCGGGTTGTGCATTGCGCTGCTGATATCGCCCACGCCCACCGCGGCGCTGGTGGGCCTGCTGGTGGGAGCTTTATTGGGTGCTGCAGTATATAACAACTCTCTCAAGCGCTATTTCTTGGAACGCTATCGCCTCAGCGAACCGCAGAAGTGAAGATATCTTTCCTGAGGGGTTCGGAAAGGTTCCCCCGGGTTTTCCACGGATTTCATAAAACTTCTTGTTTATGGCTTACCATCGCAGAGAAGGAACCGAAGCCGGCCTGGCGGAGTTGCTGGCCGCTTTGAGGACCGCGGGTAACCAGCCGGTTTCGGGGGAAAGGCTGGCCTTAGCGGCCGGCATCAGCCGGGCGGCGGTGTGGAAACGCATCAACCGGCTTAAGGCCTGGGGCTATGAAATTGTCGGGGAGCCCCGCCAGGGCTACCGGCTGCTGTCCGTTCCGGACAAGCTCCTGCCTGCCGAAATCCTTCACGGCCTGACCACCCGGCGATTGCGAGGGCCGATCCACTACTTCGACGCCCTTGCCTCCACCAATGACCTAGCCAAGGAGTTAGGGGCCAATGGCGCCCCGGAAGGTACCCTGGTGGCAGCCGAAGCCCAAAGTAAGGGACGGGGCCGCCTGGGTCGTTCATGGGAGTCGCCGCCCGCAGTGGGGCTGTACGTGTCGCTGCTTCTGCGCCCGCCCCTTCCGCCCGGGGAACTGCCCCAGATCACCCTCACCACGGCGGTGGCCGGGGTGCGGGCCATTAAACGGGGCACGGGGCTGACTGTGGGGATAAAATGGCCCAACGACCTGCTGGTAGCCGGGAAAAAGGCCGGGGGCATCCTTACCGAAATGGAGACGGAAAGCGACCGGATCCGCTACCTGGTCGTAGGCTGGGGCCTGAACGTCAATAATCCGGGCTTTCCCCCGGAACTGGCTCCGGTTGCCACTTCCCTTTTCCTGGCAACCGGGCAGACTTATTCCAGGGTTGCGATCCTGCAGGCCTGGCTGGAGGAATTCGAAGATCTTTATGAACGCTTTCTGGCCCGCGAGTTTCCCCTTATTCTCCGGGAGTGGAAGCAGTACGCCGTGACTTTGGGCCGGGAAGTGCAAGTGCTTCAGGGGACTCGCCCCTTGCGGGGCAGAGCGGTGGATGTGGATACGGACGGGGCTCTACTTCTGGAACAGCCGACGGGGAAAATAGTCCGGGTGACTTCCGGAGAAATCGCCCCGGATCCGAACACAGACCCGGGGCGATAACTTTCCGGGTCAAGGTTTATTCGGATTTTTCCGCCTTTTCCGGCTTCTTTTTCTTTTTCAGCTCTTCTATTTCCGATTTTAGGCGTTCCACTTCCTCTTTATATTTTTCCACATCGGTTTCGGAAACCTTGGGGGGTTCGTATGCGGGAGTCTCGGACTTTTTGAAAAACTTGTCCTTGGCTTCCTCGAAACCCAGGTAAACCGCCAGGGCGCCCCCCAAAAGAAGAAGAAGAGGGATGCCGCCGGCCAGCAAGCTGAGGAAGTGCTGCCACCACAAGCCTAAGCCGATTAATCCCAGCGCTACTGCCACCAGCCCGCCGATTAAAGCCGTCATGCTGAACCTCCTGAGATAGAATATCCATAAAAAACTGCGCCGGTGCTCTAATCGGACCGGCTTTTACAGTTTGTGATTGTTATCATAAGGCGTAAAATTTATCAAGCAGATTACTAGAACAAGGTCGAAAAACCAAAAATTATAATAAAATGCAAATGTTATACTTTCTCCGGCCTTGACAAGCCGCCATTTGCTTCTATAATTAATAGGCAGTTTTTTTATTTCACTCACAAAGGTTGTGAAAAAAATCCATGGCCGAACTGGATTATTACCAGATTTTGGGCGTCCATAAGAACGCCACCCCGGACGAAATCAAAAAGGCCTATCGGAAACTGGCCCAAAAGTACCACCCCGACAAGGCCAAAGGGGACAAACAGGCCGCCGAAGAGCAGTTCAAAAAGATTAGTGAAGCCTATGCGGTTTTGAGTAATCCGGAGAAACGCCGCGAATACGACCTGTACGGATCCCGGTCCTTCAAGGCCCGATTCTCCCAAGAAGATATTTTTCGCGGCTTTGATTTCAGTGACCTTTTTGATCTGGGCTTGTCGGAAGGCATTTTCAGCCGGTTGTTCGGGGGCTTGGGGGGAGGCTCAGGCCGCGGCGGGCGCACCCGGGGGTTCTCTCAGTTCGGCCCGGATATGTTCAAAACCGGAACTACACGGCCGCCGGTTAAAGGGGAAGACCTGCAGGTCGAAGTGCCGGTCACCCTCCATGAGATCGCCTTTGGCACCGAAAAACTCATCAGCTTTACCCGGAACGGTCAGGTAGAGCGGGTGACGGTAAAAATTCCCCCCGGAACCCTGCCCGGCAAGCGGCTCCGGGTGGCGGAGAAAGGCCGCCCCAGCCCTTACGGGGGGCCGCCGGGAGACCTTTACGTCAAACTGAAAGAGGTGGAACACCCGGTATTCAAACGGGAAGGCAGCGACCTGTATGTGGACCGGCGAATCCGGTTCTCTGAGGCTGCCTTGGGCACCAAGGTGACGGTCCCCACCTTGGACGGCAAGACCATGAGTCTGAAAGTGCCGCCGGGCACCGCCAGCCATACCAAAATGCGCCTGAAGAACTACGGCCTTCCCAATGCTCAAGGCAAGGGCCGGGGGGACCAATATGTGCGCATCATTGTAGAGGTCCCTACCACGCTCACCAAAAAACAGAAAGCCCTTCTGGAAGAGCTGGCCAAAGAGGGCCTCTGACGATCCCCTTAAGGGTTTCCGGTTTTTCGGCTTTCGGTTTCACGGTTAAAGAGCCGAAAGCCGAAAATTTTGAGAGCCCGGCGACTGCCATATCCGGGATAAACACATTATTTTTAGTGGGACGATATTAATCCTGAAATCGCTTGGGAGACAGGCCATGAAAGTCGAGCTAGTTCCGGGGGTATACTGGGTCGGAGCCATTGACTGGACCTTAAGGGATTTTCACGGCTACCTCACCGAAGCCGGGTCCACTTATAACGCCTACCTCATCGTGGATGACAAGATAGCCTTGGTGGACACGGTGAAAAAGGGCTTTTTGCCGGAAATGCTGGCCCGGATCGCTGAGATCGTGGCGCCGGAAAAAATCGACTATATCATTTGCAATCACGTGGAGATGGATCACTCCGGGGAACTGACAGAGATGGTGCACCGGGTCAACCCGGAAAAGATCTTCTGCTCGCCCCGGGGCAAGGCCGATCTGACCCGGCATTTCAAGGAAGACTGGCCGTTCGAGGAAGTAAGGACCGGCAGTGAGCTGTCCTTGGGGCGTTATCACCTGGTGTTCCTGGAAACCCCCATGCTTCACTGGCCGGATTCCATGATGACTTATCTGAAAGAGGAACAGCTCCTTTTCTCCAGCGATGCCTTCGGGGCGCATTACGCCTCCGGTGAGCGCTTCGCTGACCAGCTGCCTGACTGCCCCGAAGGTTACCTATATCAACTCAAAAAATACTATGCCAATATCCTGATGCCCATGGGCTCCCTTATCACCCAGCTTTTCAAGAAAATCGAGGAACTGGGATGGACCTTCAAGATGATCGCCCCGGATCATGGGCTAATTTACCGGAATCCCGAGTGGCCCCTTTCCGCTTATCAGAAGTGGGCGGCTGGGGTACCCGAAGCCAAGGGCTTGGTCATTTACGACACCATGTGGCACAGCACCGAGATGTTGGCCCGCGCTTTGCTAGAAGGGCTAATGGACGCCGGCGTGGAGACCCGGCTTTTTCATCTCCGGAGCACCCACTACAGCGACATCGTCACCGAAGTGTTGGAAGCAGGCCTTTTGCTGTTGGGCTCCCCTACCTTGAACAATGGCATCTTCCCTTCCATGGGGCAATTTTTGACCTATCTGAAGGGCCTCAGACCCAAAAACAAGGCGGCCATGGCCTTCGGCTCCTTCGGCTGGAGCGGGCAGGCCGTCTCCCTGATAAATAAAGAACTGGAAGACATGAGGCTCCGGGTAGTACACGAAGGCTTTGCGGTGAAATATATACCTGATCCGGAGGAGCTGGCACGGGCCCGGGCCCTGGGCACCAGGCTGGCCCAGGAGCATTTGAGAGGGTGAACGGTCCGGGAAAGGAAGAACAGGGGCTCGATTCCGCCCTTCGCCAAGCCGCCCAAGACTTCCGCTATCTTCTGGACCGGGGCTATCCCCGGGAAGCCAGCCTCAATCTGGTGGGCAACCGTTATGGCCTGGATAGAAAGGCCCGGCAGATCCTGCACCGCGGCGTCTTTGCCCCGGCCGTGGCCCGGGAGCGCCGGGCCAAACTCAGAAAATTGTCAGAACTGACAGGCGTCCCTCTGGCCCTGGACGGCCACAATGTCCTTATCACCCTGGAATGTGCCTTTCGCGGCCTGCCGGTGGTTTGGGCCGACGATGGCTATTTTCGGGATATCGCCGAGCTTTCCCGGGCCTTCCGCTTCTCCCCGGAGAGCGAACGGGCCTTGGCCCTCCTGGCCGCTTTTCTGAAAGCCCATCAGCCAGGCCCGGTGGTCGTTCTGTACGATGCCCCCCTGAGCAAAAGCGGCGAGCTGGCCCGGCGCACCCGGGAAGTTTTGGCCACCTGGGGGATCGCCGCGGAAGTTCGGGCCTTGCCCGTGCCGGAAAAGGAGCTTTTGGTCTTCTCCGGGGCCGTGGCCACTAGTGACACTCACCTCATTGATGCCCGCCAGGACCTGGTGGATCTGGCCGGGGAAATCATTCTCCAGGAAGCCGGCAAGGGGCGGGCATTCCGGATCATCGTCCTGCAAGACCATTGAACCGAGGACGAAAGTTATAAAGGGCTTGCCAAAAATAAATTTTTTGTTATTTTTAAAAATGAAAAGCTCTAAAAGGGCGGTTAACTCAGGGGTAGAGTGCCATCCTCACACGGTGGAAGTCGCTGGTTCAAATCCAGCACCGCCTACCAGAAAATTTTAAGGGGGTTCGGTTTGACACCGCCCCCTTTTTGCTTTTGGCCTAACCTGCATGGAAATTTCAAAGGGAGATTCCCGGAGAGGCCAACAAGGGCATACCTTCCGGACCTGCGGGCATTCCAGGAATTGGCCCGGTGACAGGCAGCGACATCGAAAGCTAGCACCATACAAAGTCCAAGCCCCATGGGGCAGCCAATGAAAAACAAGGAACTTGCCAAGATTTTTTCGGAGATCGCCGAATATCTGGAAATGGAAGGGGTAAAGTTCAAACCCTACGCCTACCAGAAAGCGGCCCTTACTCTGGAAACCTTGAAGGATGATGTGGAGGATATATACGCCAAGGGCGGCCTCAAGGCCCTCAAAGGTATTCCTGGGGTGGGCGAAAGCATTGCCTTGAAGATCGAAGAGTATCTGAAAACCGGGAAGATCCAGTATTATGAAGAGTTCAAGCGGAAGATGCCCATCTCTCTGGACGAAATCGTGGCCGTCGAAGGCGTGGGACCGAAAAAGGCCAAAGTGCTGTATGAAAAGCTGGGGGTCAGGACCCTGGAAGACCTGGAGGAAGCCGCCAAGGCCCACAAAATCGCCCCCCTTTTCCGCTTCGGAGACAAGACCGAACAGAATATCCTGCAAGCCATTGAGTTTTTAAAAGCCAGCAAAGGACGGTTTCTTTTGGGGGAAATTCTCCCCATCGCCAACGAGATCTTGGAGAAACTGCGGAGCCTCCCGGAAGTTCAGCGGGTCAATACCGCCGGCTCGCTCCGGCGGATGAAAGAGACCATCGGGGACGTGGATTTTCTGGTGATCTCCACCGATCCGGCCAAAGTGATGGATTTTTTCGTGTCACTGCCGGGAGTTGTCAAGGTATGGGGCAAGGGGACCACCAAGTCCTCGGTGCGCATGAAAGAAGGCTTTGACATGGATCTCCGGGTCATTCCGCCGGAAAGCTACGGCGCTGCCCTGCAATATTTCACGGGTTCCAAGGATCACAACATCGCGCTCCGTAAAATCGCCATTGACAAAGGCTACAAACTCAGTGAATACGGGCTCTTCCAGGGCTCCCGGCTGATTGCCGCCGAAACGGAAGAAGAAGTTTACGGCAAATTGGGGATGCCGTGGATTCCTCCGGAACTGCGGGAGAACCGCGGCGAGATCGAAGCCGCCCTGGCCGGCCGGCTTCCGGACCTGATCGGTTATGAGGACATCAAAGGTGACCTGCACGTCCACAGCAACTGGAACGGCGGGGCCAATTCCCTTGAACAGATCGTCGAAGCCGCCTTGGCCCTGGGCTATGAATATGTGGGCATCGCTGACCACACCAAGTATCTCAAAATCGAACGGGGCTTGGATGAAGAGAGGCTTATCGCCCGGAACCAGGAGATCGACCGGCTCAATGAAAAACTGGCCCAGGAAGGCAAACCTATTCGGGTGCTCAAAGGTTGCGAAGCCAACATTCTGGCCGACGGCAGTATTGACATCGCGGACGAAGTGCTGGCCCAGCTTGACTATGTTATCGCCGGGATTCACTCCCATTTCCGCATGCCTAAGGCCGAAATGACGGCGCGGATCCTGAGGGCCATGCATAACCCCCAGGTGGACATCATCTCCCACCCCACCGGCCGGATTCTCAAACGCCGGGAAGAATACGAAGTGGTCCTGGACGAGCTCCTCAAGGCAGCCCAAGAAACGGGCACCGTCCTGGAAATCAATTCATACCCCGAGCGCCTGGACCTGGGCGATGTTAACATCATAGCCGCCAAGCAGCTGGGCATCCGCATGGTCATCAACACCGACGCCCATCACGTGGACCAACTTCATCTCATAAAATTCGGCATCTCCCAGGCCCGCCGCGGTTGGGCTGAAAAGAAAGACATCATCAACGCCTGGCCGGTGGAGGAACTTCTGAGAATGTTGAAGTGAGGGGTCATCAGTTACCGCCGCGGGTTTAATCTTTTAAAATCCCCTAAGTTAGGGCGGGGTCCAGACGGATCCCGAACTGTTCCTCCAAATGGTAAAACCGGCCGTGCACTTGGCCCTGGCCCGCAGCGACGGTCAGCTTGCGGGCCCGCACATCCTCCACCCAGCGGGGATGGGCGGCTTCAGCCCGCCGGGTGGCGATAATTTTCAGGCGCGCCACCTCATCAGGCGACCCCAGCCGTTGAAAATCCCGGAAAATCTGTTCCTTGACAAACCCCGGAATGCTGCCGTTTTGCACCCGGATATCAAACATCAGGGCCACTGCCCGCTCGCTGCGGACTTCGTACTCCCGACACCACTCCAGGGCTTTGGCATAGGCTTTTTGGGCGTATTTAAGCTGAATACTTTGGCATTCGTCCCGGCGGCCCAGGGTCTTGAACATACCGCGCCAAGGTTCCCGCACCCGGTGATGGCCATACTGGATGGACCTGGCCCATTCCAGTTGCAGGGCCAGCGGCTCCTGTAACATTTGCCTGAGTTCGCCCAAATATTCCCCGAAAATTTCCGGGAAAAGGTAGGGATACGCCTGATCCAGCTCCTGAAGAAGCGGCTGCAGACTTTGCTGGCCGAAATTCCACTGCAGGGCTCCGAAACTGACCCCTTGGTTGTCAAAGTCGCCGGATAACCCGGCAAAGCAGTCAGGAGGGGGCTGGCCGGTCTCAAAACTGCCGGTCAAGGCCAGGCACCGATAGGCAAGATCGGCGGCGGTAACGGCTGGCACCGGGATCTCCGGCTCCCGGGGAAAAAGGCGCCCCCAGGTTTCCGGGCCGACAATCCCGTCCACGGTGAGGTTTTCGCGTCTTTGAAAAGCCTTCACGGCGATTTCCGTGCCGCCGCCGAAATCGCCGTCCAGGGGCCCCAAGTAAAGTCCCAAGTCCCGAAGGCGCCTTTGGATTTGGGTAACTTCGGGGCCTTGGGAACCACGTCTGTAAAAAGGCATGACCCTGCCCTCCTTTCAGGAGCTTTTGGCTTCTGCAAGGGATTATTTCGGAAAAAAGCCGAAGGGAAAGAACGGCTCAGACGGCTGGCCCGTTATCCCGGCTAGGCAGGGGGGAAAGCGGGACAGCAATCCTTTTACCTTCTTCTGACCAGAAGGAAGAAGATCAAGCCGCAAAGCATCATGACTATTGCCCAACCCGAGAAAAAAGGGCTTTTCAGGAAGGCAATCAGACCCGAGGTGGCGTTCAGGTGCAAGACGGCCATTCTGAAAAACATGGGGAAACTTGCAACGGAGCCGCTTTTTTTATAAATTTAAAAAGGTCACCACACCCCTCTGAGAATCCTTATTTGACAAGCGCTCTCCTTTGGGATAATAATCCTTGGTATTATTGCGCCCTTAGCCTTTTGGAAGGAGTGTTTATATGGAAGATTTTCCCCGGATGAAACGTCTGCCGCCCTATGTCTTCGCGGAAGTCAACGCCATCAAGATGGAGGCCCGGCGCCGGGGCGAAGACATCATTGACCTGGGTATGGGCAACCCGGACCAGCCAACTCCGCCCCATATTGTAGACAAGCTGATCGAAGCCGCCACCAAGCCGCAAAATCACCGCTATTCGGCGTCCAAGGGCATCACCAAACTCCGGGTGGCCATCTCGGATTGGTACAAACGGCGCTACGATGTGGACATTCATCCGGAAACGGAAGCCATTGCGACCATCGGAGCCAAAGAGGGCTTATCCCACCTGGTGCTGGCCACCGTGCGGCCCGGGGACACGGTCCTGGTCCCCAACCCCACTTATCCCATCCATTCCGCCTCGGTGGTGATTGCCGGCGGCAACCTGGTGAGCATTCCCCTGACTCCGGGGCGGGACTTTTTTGAGGATCTGCACCGCATCACGGAATACATCCGCCCCCGGCCCCATATGCTTATCATCTCTTTTCCCCACAACCCTACCACCATGGTGGTGGACCTGGACTTTTTCAAGAGAGTGGTGGAATACGCCAAGAAAAACGAAGTCTGGGTGATTCACGATTTCGCTTATGCGGATCTGGTTTTTGACGGCTATGTGGCGCCCAGCTTTCTCCAGGTGCCCGGGGCCAAGGACGTGGGGGTGGAGCTCTTTTCCCTGTCCAAGAGTTACAACATGCCGGGCTGGCGGGTAGGCTTCGCAGTAGGCAATCAGCGCCTGATTCACGCCTTGGCCCGGATCAAGAGCTACCTGGATTACGGCGTCTTCCAGCCCATCCAGATTGCCGCCATTATCGCCCTGAACGGCCCCTATGATTGCGTGGAACAGATTGTGGCCACTTACAAGGAGCGCCGGGATGCCCTCTGCCGGGGCCTCAACAACATCGGCTGGCGGGTGGAGCCGCCCAAAGGCACCATGTTCGTGTGGGCCCGCATCCCCCGGAAGTTCCGACACCTGGGCTCCATTGAATTTGCCAAGATGCTTATCCGGGAGGCCAAAGTGGCGGTGTCTCCCGGCATCGGCTTCGGGGAATTCGGGGATGACCATGTCCGTTTTGCCCTGGTGGAAAACGTGCAACGTACCAATCAAGCCATCCGCGGTCTGCGCCGGGTGATGCGCCTGAGCCCGGAAGACCTGGGCTACCCGCCCCCGGAGCATTGACGCGCTAGGTTTCACCCCTCGGTTTGGTGATACCGGCGTCCGGCAGAACTAACAGAGAGAGAAAGGCGCGCATGAAGCCTGTTACCGTGGGAATAATCGGCTACGGTACTGTGGGTGAGGGGGTGGCGCGGCTGTTGACGGACCGTTCGGAGCTTCTGGCCCGGCGCCTCGGGGGGCCCATCGTCTTAAAAAAAGTGGCGGACCTTGATCTGACCCGGCCCCGGGGCCTGAGCCTGGATCCGTCCCTTCTTACCACCCGCGGTCAGGACATCCTGGACGACCCGGACGTGGATATTGTGGTGGAGCTCATCGGTGGCACCGAAACAGCCCAGCAACTGGTGCTCGAGGCCATCCTGCGGGGCAAGCACGTGGTCACCGCCAACAAGGCGCTGTTGGCGCTGCACGGCAACGAGATTTTTGCTGCGGCCCGCCAACACGACGTGGAGGTGGCCTTTGAGGCTTCGGTCTGTGGCGGCATCCCCGTTATCCTGGCCCTGCGCCAGGGGCTGGCCGCCAACCGCATCCTGGAAATGCTGGGCATTCTGAACGGCACCGCCAACTACATATTGACTCAGATGTCCGAGCAAGGGAATTCCTTTGAGCAGGCTCTCAGGGAAGCCCAGGCGGAGGGTTACGCAGAAGCCGACCCCACTCTGGACGTGGAGGGCGTTGACGCAGCCCATAAACTGGCCATCCTCATGGCTTTGGCCTATGGGACCCGGGTGAATTTCGGCGGGGTGGCGGTGGAAGGCATTGGCGGCTTGGAGCCCATAGATCTGCAGTTTGCCCGGGAGTTCGGCTATGCCCTTAAGTTGCTGGCCATCAGCAGAAACAACGGGGAAATGCTGGAAGCCCGGGTGCATCCCACCCTCATTCCCCGGGATCATATGCTGGCTAATATCAGCGGCGCCATGAACGCCGTGTATGTCACCGGGGATGCTGTGGGGCCCCTTATGCTTTCCGGCCCGGGTGCCGGCATGATGCCCACGGCCAGTGCGGTGGTGAGCGATATCCTGGATCTGGCCCGCAACCTGGCTTTGGGCCTCCGGCGCCGGGTGCCGCCCCTGGGCTCGGATCAGGCCCTGGAAATCCAGCGCCCCGTCAAACCGATGTCCGAGGTGGTCACCAACTATTATTTCCGTTTTGCCGCCCTGGATCGACCCGGGGTGTTGTCTCAGATCTCCGGGGTCTTAGGGCGGCACAATATCAGTATCGCCGCCGTGATTCAGAAGGGTCGAGAGGTCAAAGGGGCGGTGCCCATCGTCATGATCACTCATGAAGCGAAAGAGGCCAACGTCAGGCAGGCTTTGGTGGAAATCGACGCTCTGCCTGTGGTCAGTCCCCCCACGGTCATGTACCGGATTGAAGACCCTCACCTGAACGCCGCGCAAATCTGAAAGCTTCCGGGAAAATCCTGGTTTAATAAAAAGCGGATCAGTGGATCTTAAAAAAGAAGCTTTTTAACGCCGAAATAAGGACATGACGCCCATGAAAGACTTTCTTACCTTCCGTACTATGCTCACCCCTATTCTCATTTTGATGATTTTCTGGCTCGGCACGTTTATCTGCGCGGCTTTGGGCCTCATGTTTATCATCGGTGGGGCCACCGCCCAGTACGGCGGCGGCCCTTATTTGGTAAAAGGCCTGGCTTTCCTTGTCCTCGGACCCCTGGCCGTCCGCATTTACTGCGAAATCCTGATCATCTTTTTCCGCATCAATGAAACCCTGACCGAAATCAAACATGTCCTGGAGGAACGGCGCGGGACGCAAACCTAAGTGTGGATTCCTGAGATTAGCCGGAGGGGTGCAGCCTTCCGGTCCAGTGTCCGGATCTGCCTGGGCTCGGCCGGTTTAGCCCTTCGAGGCAGCAAAGGCTTGGTGGTCAGAGAGATTATTTCACGTACAGCCGCATCATTTCCATACCTTCATCCAGGGTGGTCTCCCCCCGGAAATGGAAGGGAATCCGGATGAAGCCTCCCATTACCGAAGCCAGTCGAAAGCCGCCGGCTACCTGATAATTGACCCGCCGCCGGTTCAGAACCTGGGGGGCAAGGTTCATCACTGCCGGCAGCTTGACCAGAACCGGGAATTCCACCTCGCTTTTCCCCCGGGGCGGCAGATAAACACGGTGGCTGCTGGCGCCCTGAGCCACCCTCCGGCCTTCCAGCCAAACCTCATAGTCATAGCCCCGGATATCCAAAGGCTGCTGATTGAGATTTTCCAAGGTCAAAAGACACCTGAGGGGCCAACCCTCCGGGGAAGGCATCCCCGGGATGACCCCCTTGAAATTCACTTTTGGGGCCTCAAGCTCTCCACGGGTCAACTGTTGCACTCCGCAGCCCAGCAACCCCAAAGTCACCAGGGTGGCCGCCAAAGTCGCCACGAATCCCCCCCAACCAGCTTTTTTCCTGTGCATCACCAGAGCATCCCTCTTTTGGCATTAAGTAAAATAAAGCGGTAACCGGTCTGCCAGCAGATAGCCCTGAAGCGTGGGGACAGCCCGTCCCTCTTCCACTTTCAGCCAGCCCCGGGAGGCCAGGTCTGCCAGGTTCTCCTGCCACCGGTCGCCTGCCAGATGGCCAAACTCCACCCCGCGTTTCGTCCTGAACCCTAATAGCAGGCGCTCCAGCCGCACCTGCTCCGGCGTGAGCACTTCTTCACCGGCCGCCGGCAACTCTCCCCGGTTCAACGCCTCTAGCCAGTCAGCCAGGGATCGGTGGTTCCACCAGCGCTTCCGCCCATCAAAGGAATGGGCTGCGGGCCCCAAGCCCAGATAGGGCTGACGCTGCCAGTATTTCAGGTTGTGCCGGCAGTAGTTCCCTTCCCCCCGGGCAAAGTTGGAGATTTCGTAATGAAAAAACCCGGCGCCCTCCAGATATTCGCCGGTAAAAAGGAAAAATTCCCTCTCCTTCTCTTCGCTGACAAGGGGCCGGCCGCTGGTCCGCCGGGCTAGCGCCGTGCCCGGCTCCACCGTCAACTGATAGCAAGATAGGTGCTCCGGCCGGAAGGCCAGGGCTGCGGCCAGGGTCTTTTCCCAACCCGTCAGGGTCTGTCCCGGCAAGCCATAAATCAGGTCCAGATTTAGGTTGTCGAATCCGGCCGCCCGGGCCCAAAGCAAGGCCTTCTGCGCCTGTCGGGCGTTATGGCGCCGCCCCAAAAACCGCAGCTCCTCGTCGTCAAAGGATTGAACCCCGATGCTCAGCCGGTTGATCCCCAGGCGCCGGTATCCGTGCAGTTTTTCGAAGTCGGCATCCTCAGGATTAATTTCCATGGTGATTTCACTTGCCGGTCCCAGGGAAAAATGCCGGTGGATCGCCTCCATTAAGGCGGCCAGGTCTGCCTCTGCCAGCACGCTGGGCGTTCCGCCCCCTAAATAAAGGGAGTCAAACGGCGCGAAAGTGCCGGCATGATAAAGGATCTCTTGTTCTACCGCCTTTCGCCAGGCAGGGATAAGGGAAAGATCGCCAACAGAATAAAAATCGCAATAGGCACACTTTCCCCGGCAAAAAGGGACATGCACATAAAGACCGGGCAAGGAGCCGTGGTTAACTTGGGCGGCCGCGGATTTTGTCTTTGGGTCAGCTTCCATCCCTGCCTCCGGGATTGCCCTCCATTGCAGGTCTGCCCTGCCGCTCATTCTCCTGCCTTCAGCACGGCCACAAAGGCGCTTTGCGGGATGGTGATCTGGCCCACCATTTTCAGGCGCTTTTTGCCTTCTTTCTGTTTTTCCAGAAGCTTTCTTTTGCGGGTGATGTCCCCGCCGTAACATTTGGCGGTGACGTCCTTCCGAAAGGCACTGACGGTTTCCCGGGCAATGATTTTGCCGCCGATGGCTCCCTGGATGGCGATCTTGAACTGTTGCCGGGGGATTTCCTCCTTGAGGCGTTCGCAAACCCGCACTGCCCATTCCCGGGCCCGGCTACGATGCACGATCATGGACAGGGCGTCCACTTTTTCGCCGTTCAGCAGGATATCCAGCTTCACCAGGTCGCTTGGCCGGTAGCCACTGAGCTCATAGTCAAAGGAACCATAGCCTTGGGTAACACTCTTCAGCTTGTCGTAGAAGTCTATGATGACTTCGGCCAAAGGCAGGTCATAGCGCAGTTCCACCCGGCCGGGCAAGGGGTTGGAAAATTGCGGGTTTTCGCCCCGCCGCTCCGTGCATAGTTTCATCACCGCCCCCACATAGCGCTCCGGCACCATGATGGCCGCCCGGATGTAAGGCTCCGCCGTCTCCTTGATCCGGGCGGGGTCCGGGTAGTGCTGGGGGTTGTCCACCGCTACCACCCGGCCATCGGTGAGGGTGAACTGGTAGCGCACTCCGGGCACCGTCATGATGAGGGACTGACCAAACTCCCGGGACAGGCGCTCCTGGACGATCTCCAGATGCAGGAGGCCCAGAAAGCCGCAGCGGAAGCCCTGCCCCAGGGCCGCGGAAGAATCCTTTTGAAACACAATGGCCGCATCGTTGAGCTGATATTTCTCCAAGGCATCGGCCAAGGCCTGGTAGTCATCGTTGCTGACGGGATAGATGGAGGCAAAGACCACGGGCTTGGGCTCCTTAAAGCCGGGCAGGGGCTTGGGGGCCGGATTTGCGTCCAGGGTGACGGTGTCGCCGATTTTGGTATCCCGCACCGTCTTGATGCTGGCCATAAGGTAGCCCACGGCCCCGGCGGCAAGTTCCGGCTGGGGCAGCCGCGTGAGGCCGAAAATGCCCACCTCCTCCACCCGGTAAACATTGCCGGTGGCCATGAAGCGGATGATATCGCCTGGTTTCACCTTGCCGTCAAAAACCCGCACGCTCACCACCGAACCCCGGAAGCTGTCGTAATTGGCATCAAAAATGAGGGCCGTCAGGGGCGCCTCGACGTTTCCTCGAGGGGGCGGGATACGGGTGACGATGGCTTCCAGCACCTCCGCGATGCCCATACCCTCCTTGGCCGAACACAGGATGGCACCTTCGGGGTCCAACCCCAGCTCCCGTTTGATCTGCTCCTTGACCCCGGAAATGTCTGCCTGGGGCAGATCGATCTTGTTGATGACCGGAATAATGGCCAAGTCATGCTCCAGGGCAAGGTAAAGGTTGGCCAGGGTCTGGGCCTCCACCCCCTGGGAAGCGTCCACCAGCAGCAGCACCCCCTCGCAGGACGCCAAGGCCCGGGACACTTCGTAAGAAAAGTCCACATGCCCGGGGGTGTCGATCAGGTTCAGTTTATACTCCTGCCCATCCGCGGCCACGTAGGGAAGCGTAATGGTATTGCTTTTGATGGTGATGCCCCGCTCCCGCTCGATGTCCATGGTGTCCAGCATCTGGTCGCGCCTCAGCCTCTCCGGCACAATTATCGTGGCCTGAATGAGCCGGTCTGCCAGGGTGGACTTGCCGTGATCGATGTGGGCAATGATGCTGAAGTTGCGGATATTGCGCATAGGAGGTTTTATGTAAATTTTACCTTCAGAAGGCAAAACCGGCAAGGTCCTCTGACCCTGCCGGTTTTGGGTAGTGCAACTGCGATTGGACAAAGGGGATAAGTGGTCGGTTACCTTCGGTAGCCGCCGCCGCGACCGCCGCCGCCGCCACCCCGGCCGCCAAAGCCCCCGCCGCCCCCGCGGCCGCTCCGCTTCTGCTGGGGCCGGGCTTCATTCACCGCCAAGGTGCGTCCATGGGATTCCCGGCCATTGAGCATGGATATGGCCCGTTGGCAGTCCGCCTTGGTCTCCATTTCCACAAAGCCAAAACCCCGGGGCAGGCCGGTGGCGCGGTCGGTGATAATCTTGGCGGATACCACGTGGCCGGCCTCCGAAAATAGATTTCCTAATTCAGTTTCCGTCATTTCATGGGGCAGATTGCCCACAAATAATTTGGTCGTCATTGCTTCTCCTCATCGACCTGGTCTCGCCGCGTTTCTTTTCCCGGGGACTGGCACGATGTAATAATTTCGCGGCCCTGGCCTGGGCCAGATGTTACTAGGTTTCCTTTTGGGGGTCCGGTCCGCCCCCTGCTGGCGGACGTGTCAAGGTTTTCGGCTTCTTTGACGGTGGCCGTCTGCCGGAGGACCGTCCGGCTCGAAGCCGGACCTCCCACAGTACGGGCAGCGGGTGAAGCTCCTGGTTCCCCACCCCCGGTTTGCCGTTTACAGTTTAACGACGTTTTGGGCCTGCGGGCCTTTGGCGCCCTGGACCACTTCAAATTCCACTTCCTGGTTTTCCTCGAGGGTGCGGAACCCGTCCCCTTGAATGGCGCTGTGGTGCACAAACACATCCGGGCCGTTTTCCCGGGAAATGAAGCCATAACCCTTAGCGTCATTAAACCATTTGACCTTGCCTGTTTCTTTCATGCCGTAAATTACTCCTGTAAAAATGTTGGTACGATCCGCACTAGGGCGGAATCCTTCAGCCCAGTCAGAAAAAAAATCGGCGGGATGCTACACACCCCACCGATTATTATCATCCAGGACGTGCGGCCCTTCGATTGTCTGACTTAAGCTTAGGTCTTTTTAACAGATTAGCGCGAATAAGTCAAGGAAAAGCTGCCGAGTTTTGTAATCGGGGCCGGAATTTCTTCTGCCGCTTCAAGAGACGGCTTCACTTGGCTATGGAAATATAAAAGGTAGCTCCCTTGCCCGGGGTTGATTCCACCCAAGCCCTGCCATGATGGCGTTCGGCGATTTCTTTTACGATGGCCAATCCCAGACCTGAGCCTTCTACCCCTCCGGCCGTGTCGTGACGTTGAAAGGCCCTGAAGATGCTTTCCGGATCGGCCAACTTCAGGCCGACGCCGTTATCCTTTACCGAAAGGATATGAAAGTTGCTGTCAGCCTCATATCCCAGGGAAATTTCACTCAGTCCCTCCCCTCCGTACTTCAAGGCATTGTCCACCAGATTCCGCAACGCCCGCAAAATATAGAGGCCGTCAGCCCGGATCTCGGGGATAACCGGCGGCTCCCGCCATTTTATCTGCCTGAGCTCCAACTGCTCTATGAACTCATCTTTTAAAAGCCGAAGAATCTCTTTTAAATCCACGGCCTTGATATTTAAAGGGGCCTCTTTGGTGACGATATAGGCATTGATCTTTTTCAACAGGGCGGCGATTTGCTCCGCAGCCTGCATGATCTGGTCGCAGTATTTTTGTCCCCGTTCGTCCAGTTGTTCGCCATAATATTTTTTTAGGAGATTGGTCATCCCATAGATGCCGATGGCCGGGTTTTTCAGATCATGGATGACCGAATAGGCGAAGATTTTGATCTTCTCAGCCCCCTTTTCCAGGGCTTCCTCGATAAGGCGCCGTTCCTTGATTTCCTGTTTGAGCCTTATATTGGCCCGTTTTAACTCCAAGGTCCGGGCTTCCACTATCTTCTCCAGCTGCTCTTTGTGTTCCCGCAGTTCTTCCTCCGCCCGGCGGCGGTCGGTGATGTCCAGCATCACCCCCTGCAGAAACATGGGTTTCCCGTCCGCATCCTTGACAATCCAGGCTTCGTCCCGGAACCATACCAGCCGGCCGTCCTGGGTGAACATCCGGTACTCGGAAACGAACGGCTCCCCACTGGTGTGACTCTTGGCCACTTCGGCCAACACCCGGTCCCGGTCCTCGGGGTGCAGCTGCTTTCGCCAAATATCGGGATCGGCACGGTAATCTGCGGGCGTAAAGCCCAAAATGGCCTGTACCTGAGGGCTGATATAGGTGGTGGTGCTACCCGGATCCAAGGCTGCAATATAGGTGATGGCCGGAATGTGCTCCACCAGAGTGCGGTATTTGATTTCCGACTGTCTGAGCTCCTCCTCGGCGCGCAGCCGCTCCACCAAGCGGCCAGTCAGGCGGGCAATGGCGCTGAGCAGGCTTTTTTCCTCGCCCAGAAAGGGGCCGTCCGCGGCCTCGGGCCGGGGCTCCAGGTAACAGACCTCGAACCAGCCGGCCTTCTCCCCATGCACCACCAGGTCGTTGGTTAAAATCCATGGCGTTTTTTTAAAATTTTCGGTGGCATATTCCCGTTCCCCTAGTCGGAGCCGGACCGCGGTGATATCCGAATACTGCCAGGCCGGTGGGATGAGTTCCACAATGCTTTGCAGGGCCTCATCCAGGGTGAGCCCGGGCCTTTCCGTAAGTTCAGCAATGTTCAGGAGGCAGTTGAGCTCCTTCAGCCGCTGGCTGAGCTCATGGGACTGCCGCATCAGGGTGGCCTCCGCCTGCTGAAGTTCCACCAGACTTTCCAGAAAGTGCGACAGCCGGGCCGCCTTGGCCTGAGGCCCCAGAAATTCGCCTGGGGGAAGATAATACAAGTTGTCCATGGCCTCGGTGCCGAGGATAACCTTGGGGTGCGCGGCCAGGATGTCCATAAGGACCAACGGGTCAAAGCGCCGCCGGTCATACTGGCAGATGGCGAGGCAAGGGCGGCCGGCAAAGAAGTCGTTCACCCTGGCCTCATATTCCGCCAGGCGTTCTGAACCCAGACGCCCTTTGGTGGCCCAAGTCATCTCCGCCGCAATCCGCAGGGCCGGGAAGCCTTCCGACAGGGCTTTCTCCGTCTCCTGCTGCAGGCGGGCGATCACGGCCTCGGGATCAAAAAGGCCTTGTTCCAAATAGACCGAGGCGGCCTCGAGGATCTGGAACTGTCCCTGTTGCAGGTAGGGTTCAATCTTCAAGGTGTTCTTCAGATACCCCAGAATGACCCGTGGGGCATATTGATCCGCCAGGTAGATGACCTTTTCTCCGGCCAACAAACCCTGGGACAAAAACGGGGTCACCACGGCCTGATGTTCTGCGTCGCTGGAAAAAAAGAAACAGAAATGCTCCCCGGGCTTAAGCTCTTCTATTTTTCGCCTTTGTGAAGAACGCTTAAAGGGAAGCAAGGGACGGCACCGTTGAACAGATTAATCTTAATATATATATTTTTCCATGTCTTGCCTATAGCGGCGCGTCGGCCGGTCTAGCCCTGCCCTGGTTTGGACTTCTGTCCCCGCCAGTCCCGGCTCCGGGGCACGGGCCGCGGTATAATTGACTGCGGGAGATAACGTAAGAAAGACGGCCAGCTTTACCGGTTTCAAAAATGCCGAGAAAAGACCTGTTAATAAACACCCATCACGGCTTGTTTGCCGAACCCGGGGTTTGCTTCAGAGACCGCCCGCCGGAACCCCCGGGTTGCCGCCTTCCTGAAATCGACCCAGTTTTAGCGGATCTAACGGACCTTATATTTCCAGAACCTGTTTGATCTGGACAAACCGGAGGAGTCCGGTTTTGGTGACCATTCCCAAAAGACGGTCCTGGCTTATGACCAGCAGGCGCTCCTGCCCCTCCCGGGCCATCTTTACCAAGGCGTCCGCCAGGGAGGCATCTCCGGAAATTAGGAGGTTGTCGTTTATAGGAACCATGATTTCCTGCACCCGGACAGTATGCTGCCGCTCACGGGGGACCTCTCTCACCGCGGCCAGGGACACCACCCCCAGGACACGGCCATCGGCCACTACCGGAAAGCCCCGGAAGGCATATTGCAGGAAATAATCGTGCACCAGATCGGCCACTGTGAGGTCCGGAGGAACGGTCACCACGTCCCGGACCATCACTTCTTCCACCCGCACCCCTTCCAAGGCCTTCCGGATCACCACCTCTTCATACCCCTGTACCGACATGCCCCGGAGGAACATGCCGATAAACACCAGCCAAAGGCCGCTGATCAAGGCACCGGTGAAGATCTGAAAGCCTCCCAGTACCATCAGGGCCGCGGCGAAGCCCTTGCCCACGTCGGAAGCAATTTTGGTGGCCTGGGTAAGAGAGCCGGTCCGGCGCCACCAGATGGCCCGGAATATCCGGCCGCCATCCAGCGGAAAACCGGGGATCAAATTAAAGACACCCAGGGCCATGTTAATCCAGGCAAGATAACCCAACACCGCGATGAGCAAAGATGGCTCCAGACCCTGGAAAATGACCTTGAGCAGCCAGAAAAAGGCGGCCAGGGCAAAACTGCTCAAGGGCCCCACCAAGGCTATTTTCATTTCCGTCTCCGGATCCTTGGGCTCTTCGGCCAGTCGGGAAATTCCGCCAAAAATGAACAGGGTGATTTCCGGGATTTCCAGCCCGGCGCGGATAGCCACCAGGGAGTGGGACAGTTCATGGACCAGAACCGAGGCAAAAAACAGGAGAGTGGCAAAAAAACCGGCAATCCAGTAAGTCTGAGGCTCGTGGCCGGGGAAATTGCGGGGGAAGTAGCCAGCGGACAACGCAATGAGCACCAAGGTGAAAATGGCAAACCAGGAAATGTCCAGGCTGATCCTGATGCCGGCGATTTTGAAGAGGGTGATGCCGGCGCCCACCGGGTTGGCACGTTCTCGGGCCATTTTTCTTTACTCCTTTCCTTAGAGCGGTGGAAAATTTATTCCATTCCGGACTTCCATTGACCCGCCGTATGGCTTCTTTCTGACCGGGCAGCCTCCCTCGCCCGTTTTTCGGCGGATTGGCTACGGCTCCTGACCATAAGCCCTGGTTTCCCCGAAGGCAAACACTACGAACTTTTCCTCCGGAATTTTAGCCTGTTTTAAGGCCCGCCGCAAATACCAGGGCGGTTCGGCCAACGGTTCGGCGGTCAGCGCAAAAGTCCCCCAGTGCATACTAATGGACTGCGCCGAACGGACGTCCTGGTGAATGCGCACGGCTTCCGGCGGATTGACATGCATAGGGCGCATAACGGGGCAGTCTGCCCCCCGTCCAGTTCCTCGATCCGGTTCAGGCCTGTTCCGTGGAACCATTTGGCCAATTTCCAGGGCAGGAAAAACCTGACGCGTATGGTGCGGCGGCCAAGGGGCAACCCGGGCAGAGCCGGGGAGAGACTATCCCGCGGCGCGCTTACCGACCACAGCCAACGTCATCCCAAGGACAGGGAGGATTTTTCCGTTCACTGCGCCCAATCCCCAGCGTCTGATCAAAGATTCGCAGACTTAAAGTTTAAAAGCCGTCAGGAAACACTGCCCCAGACTTGCTTCAGATCTGCTTATCGGAGATAATCTGTCCCAGCCTTGCATCGGACCGGCCGCAGACCGACCGGTCCCCGGACGCGAGTCGGCTTTTCTTTAAAATAAGCTGGGGTTCCGCGGATTCAAGGTAATTTTTCCATGGCTGTCGGCAAAGTGGAAGGCCAAAGGCATCTGGCCCGATGCCAGAAATGCGGCAAGTGGCACGAAGTTAAGGCAGATAATGCCCGGTCGGAAACTTACTTCGCCCACCGGGAGGCCACTTTTGTCTGTTGCGGCCTGGAGCAGAAAGCGATTTTCATCGTTGAGAAAGACGAATTGGATTTTCACTGACCCCGCCGGGACCTGGCCTTAGGGCATTGCCGGAGTGACCCTCAATGACTGTGAAAATAGGCTGCTGTGGTTTTCCGGTTAGTAAAAGCAAGTACATGGCCCGGCTGAAGGTAGTGGAGATCCAGCAAACCTTTTACCAGCTTCCCAAAGTGACGACGGCCAAGGCCTGGCGGACCGGCGCGCCCCCTGACTTTGAGTTCACCCTCAAGGCCTGGCAACTTATCACCCACGATGCCACCAGTCCCACTTATCGACGGCTGAAAACTCCGCTCTCCGAAGCGGAACGGCAACAGGCGGGGGCTTTCAAGCCCACGGACCTGGTGCGCCGGGCCTGGGAGGCGACCCGGGAGATCGCCGACGCCCTGGAGGCCCGCCTGGTCGTTTTTCAATGCCCGGCCCGGTTTGACCCTTCGCCGGAGCATGCCGCCAACCTGCGAAACTTTTTCGGAGGAATTGAACGCCGCGGCTTGCTCATGGCGTGGGAGCCCCGGGGCGACTGGCCCCGGGACCTGGTGGAGGGATTATGTAAAGAATTGGACTTGCTGCCGGTGGTGGATCCGTTTGCCACCCTGCCCTACCCCGGTCCCCTGGCTTACTTCCGCCTCCACGGCAAAACCGGCTATCGCTATAAATACACCGAAGCCGACCTAACCGAACTGGCCGGCATGGTGCAAGGGCGGGAAGAGGTTTATGTGATGTTCAACAACCTGAGCATGTGGGAGGACGCCCAGGCCTTTGCTGAATATCTGCAACAGCCGCCCCCTTGAAAATCTCGGGCTAAACCGTTCTCTGCTTCCCTAGTTTATCCACAGGAAAGGCACCGGCTGTAGCCGGTGCCTTGTTCAAAATATTCCCTCTTGTCCCGGTCTTTAACCGAAGACCAGGTTGCTATTCCTCCATGAACGGGTTGACCAGGTGGATGGGCACCTTGGCCCCCCGGATGACCTTGGCCACGGTTCTCCCGAACTCCGGGGTTCGGGCGTCCAGTTCGCCATAGCCGCGGCCATGGGTGGTGATGACAATCATGTCTGCCTTTTCAGCTTCGGCCATCTTTAAGATCTCGGTGGCGGGGTCACCTTGCACCACCCTGATCTCCAGCATGGGACAGCCTTTAAGATCTTCCCCGCATATCTTTTCCATTTGTTTTTTGGCCTGTTCAAGCTCCCAATCCCGGAAATGCCTCAGGTGCTCCTCGTTGGGGTAGCTGCCCCAGGCCGGCAGCAGGCTCAGGGGATCGGTGCCGACATAAAGCATCACGACTCTGGCCTTGTATTTGTCTGCCAAAGAGACCACATGTTTGGCGGCCTTAAGGGAATTTTTGGACAGGTCCGTAGGCCAGAGGATGGTTTTCACTTCCATGGAAACACCTCCGCAATCTGCAAGTCACGGGTTGGACGGCTTCGGGCTTATGCCTGGCCGCAGGGGAGATGGCCCATGGCCACCTCACCCTCAGGCATGAAAGCTAAAGATGATCAAGCCCCGATCTCTTCCTTTACGGACACTGCCACCTTGTAAAGCACCGTGAGAATAAGGGCACCGATGGCAAATACCCCGATAGAAATGATCATTTCGGGAGCGGTGGGCCAGTATTCAGTGATGCGGTCCAGGGGATTGGGGACAAAACCACCGGTCATCAGGCCCAGTCCCTTGTCTATCCAGGTGGTCAGGACAATCAGGCCACAGGTCAAAGCCAGGGTCGTCTCATTCTGGCGAATGTTGGGGAAAACTATAAGCAAGGCGGCAAAGCACATCCCGACAATGGAAAGCCACATAAACGGCACCAGCTTCCCATAGCCGTGCAGGCCGTAAAACAGATAGTAGAAGTGCTGCATGTGCTCGGGGATCCGGCTGTAAAACACCGTGAACAGCTCACAGAAAAAGAAGAACACATTCACAATGATGGCATACGCGACAATCTTGGCCAAGGTCTGGATTTGCTCCCGGCCCGGGTCAAACTTGGTATATTTGCGGACCAGGAGGGCCAAAAGGATGAGCAAGGCCGGACCGGCCGCGAAGGCCGAAGAAAGAAACCGCGGGGCCATGATGGCGGTGAGCCAGTAGCCCCGGCCCGGCAGGCCGGCGTACAAAAACGCAGTCACGGTGTGAATGCTGGGGGCCCAGGGAATAGACAAATAAATCAGGGGCTTCACCCATTTGGGCGGAGGCGCTTCGTTGCGTTCCGCTTCCAGCACCACCCACCCGATGACGATGTTCAGAAACAGGTAGACGTTCAGTACGATCATATCCCAAAACAGCACGGAATTGGGGGTGGGGTACTTGATGATATTGAACAGCCGGTCAGGTCGGCCCAGATCCACAATGACGAACAGCAGGCACATGGTCACCGAGGCCACGGCCAGAAACTCGCCCAACACCGTGATGCGGCCAAAGGCCTTATAGTTATGGAGATAATAGGGCAGAACCACCATGACGGCGGAGGCCGCCACCCCGACCAAGTAAGTCAACTGGGCGATGTAAAAACCCCAGGACACGTCCCGGCTCATGCCGGTGATTCCCAAACCGAACTTGAGCTGGTAGAGATAGGTGATGAAACCTATGCCGATAAGGGCCAGCAAGACCGCCACGAGGGCGAAATATCTCTTTGTTCCTACCAGGGCTTTCTCAAGCATGATAACCTCACACGATGTAATATACCTGAGGGTTGGTCCCGAGGTGTGGTTTGCGCCGGATGCTGAAGTGCGATTTCAAGACTTCCCGCACCTTTGACTTTTCATCCGCCAGGTTTCCGAAGATGAGCGCCCCGCCGGAGGCTTCGACACAGGCCGGCTGCTGGCCCTTCACCAGCCGCTCCTCGCAGAACAGGCACTTCTCCACCACCCCGATCTCCCGGGTGGGATAATCTTCATTGATCTTGGCGATATAGGGACGGGGATCTCGCCAGTTGAAACTCCGGGCCCCGTAGGGGCAGCCAGCCATACAAAAGCGACAACCGATGCAACGGTGCATGTCCATCATGATAATGCCGTCCGGCCGCTGATAGGTGGCCTTGGTGGGGCAGACTCTGACACACGGGGGGTTCTGACAATGGTTGCAAAGCAGGAGGAACTTCATCCCGTGCAGCTTTTCCCATAAGACGTCCTGTTCAAACCCCGGGAAGGCATGCTCATACAGATCGGTCCAAATCCATTTGACTTGCCAGCGTTGCTTCAAAGGATCGGCCAAAGCCAGCTTGGGATCCGGCGGGGCAAAGTAATTCGGGACATTGTGCGCGGTGTGGCAAGCTTCAATGCACTTGGCGGCAATGCTGTCCGTCAGCTTGCGCATGTCCACCACCATGGCCCAGCGAGTCCCTTCCTTCCCAAAAGCTTCAGTTTTTACCGCCGCCTCAATTTCACCGGGCAGCATCAGTTCGAAGGCCGATTTGCCCCCCAGCCCCAGCAGGGCGGAAAGGCCGGCCAGCTTGATAAATTCGCGTCTGTTAATTCCCATCACTTCGCCTCCGCCTTGGCCACCTGCTGCTCCTTGGTTTGGTGGCAACCCCAACAGTTAGGAACCACAGATACATAATTGTGGCACTGATCGCAGAACTGGGTCTTGTTGCTGTGACATTCCATGCAGGTGTTGGAAAGACTGACGAGAAATTTTTTGCCCTCAGAGTTTGTGTAAGTCCGGTCTCCATTCCGAACCACCTGGTCCCGCCAGTCAATCAGAAGCCGCATATGCCGTTCCCGCATGGTTTGCAGGTCTTCCACGCATTTGCGCTCTTTTTCCGGCAGCTTCAGGATGGCCGGCGTGTTGAGCTCCGGCTTGGGCGGCGGGATGGCCTTGCCCAGGTTTTTCCAGAAGGCGATGGTGAAGATCACCACGAAGATCACCAAGCCGATGGCGACCTTGTTCAGGTCATAAATCTTTTTCTCGACTTTGGGCTTCTCCGCAAACCAGCCGAATTCGTTTTTATAGTCAGCCATTTATTCCTCTTCCTCCGCGCCCTCTTCTTCTCCCACCCCCACCAGTTCGCGGTCGCGCAGATCGGTGGTGCGCTCAATCTCTCCCTCAAACACCAAGGCGTTGCCCACCATTTCGTGAATACCGGTGACCTCCATTCCCGGCACCCAGTACTGCATGAGAGTGGGCAATACGGCCCGGTCAATGGCGCAGATGCATCCCAGGTGGTTGACCCCGTACTTTTCGTGAACATAGCGAACCGCATTGGCCCGGGGCAACCCGCCCCGCATACGCATTTCCAGAAATTCATCGGCATTGATGCCGCTGCCGCTGCCGCAACAGAAGGTCTTCTCCCGAATGGTGTTGGGCGGCATTTCCACAAAGTGGCCTTCCGGCAGCACATGTTTGATGATATAGCGAGGCTCCTCGAAGAGGCCCATGGCCCGGCTGGGGTTGCAGGAATCATGGAAGGTCAATTTGATATGGGCATTTCTCCTGGGGTCCAAATTCAACTTGCCGTGTCTGATCAGGTCGGCGGTGAATTCGGTGATGTGCACCATTTTATGGGCTTTGGCGTTCTCAAATTTGGTGCCGGTAATGGGAGATACCGGCTCCTCCAGGAATTTGGGGGATTCACCCCACCAAGTGGTCATGTACTGGTTGCACACCCGCCACATATGGCCGCATTCCCCGCCCAAAATCCACTTTACCCCCAGCCGCTTGGCCTCCTCATACATCTTGATGTTCAGCCGTTTGCCCATCTCATGGGAGATGAAATAACCGAAGTTCCCCCCTTCGGCGGCGTAGGTGCTGATGGTGTAATCCAGGCCAATATGTTCAAAAAGGAGCAGATAACCCATATAAGTGTAAGTGCCGGGATCGGCGAAGTAGTCGCCTGAAGGAGCAATAAACAGGATCTCGGCGCCCTTCCGGTTGTAAGTCACCTTGGGCAGGATCCCGGTCACCCGCTCACATTCCTCGGCGAAGAAGTCGATCATGTCCTTGTAAGCATGCGGGGTGGCGCCGATGTGACTGCCCCGAGTGTAGCAGGAACCCACCGAGGCGGCAATCCATTCAATATTGATGCCGATGGAGGATAAGAGTTCCCGGCCCAGAATGGTCATTTCCGCCATATCAACACCATATGGGCAGAAAAGCGAGCAGCGGCGGCATTCGGTGCATTGGTGCAGGTAGTAGAACCACTCCTTGATGACGCTTTCGTCCAGATCCCGGGCCCCTACCAGGTCGCCCAAGGCTTTGCCGATGCGGGTAAAATAGCGCTTGTAAACGCTCCGCAACAGTTCGGCCCGAAGCACTGGCATATTTTTGGGGTCGCCGCTTCCCAAAAAGAAATGGCATTTGTCGGCGCAGGCGCCGCAACGTACGCAGATGTCGAAAAACAGCTTCAGGCTACGGAATCGGGTCAACCGGTCCTCGATCCCTTCCAGAATGATCTCCTTCCAGTTATCCGGAAGCTTCCAGTCTTCATCGGTCACGGACCAGTCGTGCGGGTAAGGATAATCAATCATCTCCAGCCACTTGGGGCTGGCGGCGTTACAGTAAGTGCCCGGACGAAACTCCGGCTTGATATCCATCCATCCCTTGGCCGGGGGCTGATACTGAATGCTTTTTGCCAATTCATCAGGCTTCGGAAGTTTGGCCATTTATTCCTCCCCTTCCGTCTCCATGGTTTCAGGCTCGATCTCCACCGGAATGCCGGCTTCATACATAGCTTCCCGGTATTCGTTTTCTTGATCCATGTAGGTCTTGAACTTCACCGGATAATTCCACGGGTTGACGTGCACCACCTTGCGACTGTTGCTGGTCAGATTCCGGGTAGGGCTCATGAACACCCCCGGGGCGTGCAGCAATTTGCTGAAGGGAAAGTAGGCCAGGAGCACGCACACCAGGAACAGGTGCACAAAGAAAATGGTGCCGATGCCCGCGGGGACCGTGGGGTGCAGCGTTACCAAGCCCAAAGCCAATTGCTTCACCGCCTGAATATCCACCCGGTAAACATAACGCATCAGAATGCCGGTGGTGCCGATGCCGATAATAAGGAACAGCGGAAAATAATCGGACGCCAGCGAGATGTAACGCAGATAGGGATTGGTCAATCTCCGGCCCAACAGATAAAGGCCAGCCAGCACCAGCACTACCCCGCTGAGGTAGACCGTGGGGATGAAAAACTGCACAAAGCCGTCCACTTCTCCCAATAAGGTGACAAACCGGGGCACCGGTTCCGTGAAAAACCGCAGATGCCGGATGACGATCACCAAAAAGGCGTAATGAAAAGCCAAGGCCCCCAGCCACAGCCACTTATAGGACCAGTGGACCAGCTTGACGCCTTCCGGCCGTTGGGGCGCCTCGATCAACTCACTACGGGTGTTGCGGAAGAGGCTGCGGAAAGCCAGAACTTCCAGGGCCATCCGCCCCACGGTATAGGGAAAGGTCGAAGGATTGTCCAGCTTGTCCGCCAAAGTGCGGGGTATCCAGGGAAGGGACTCTTGTTGCCCGGCGGTGGTAGGGATGCGGAAAGGGACCGGCGAGCGGGCCCATTTGATGACGCGATATATAATCCCCTCAAAAAAGATGAGAAGGGCCAAATACGGGAAGACCACTCCGAAAAGGAGCTGGAGATTGCCCCTGGCCCCCACATAGGCGACGGCAATGAGTCCCAGGACCGCAATCAGGGCCGCCAAGAAGCTACGTTTGAAAAAATCCATGAACTGTCACCTCGTCTAATGTTGACCTGATCAAGGCTCTTCCGTTGGTTAAAGGTTGTTCAGATTCACCCCCGCTTTGCGAAGTAAGCCGCTGACGCTACGCTTGACTTCGTCCACTCTGATCTCATATAACTTTTCCCGCCTTTTCAGGTAGACGTCAAACCCTAGCAGGGCCAGGCCATCGATCTCCGATTCCAGTTCGAGCACCTCCCCCGCCAGAGCCGCGTCGGCCGCAAGTTCCTTGGCCAACTCCTCCCGGACAACCTTCTTGAGAAAAAAAACAAAGGCCAGGGCCTGGGAGGGCGTAAAATCCTGGAGCGCCTTGATCCGAATGATTTCATCCAGATATCGGTAGAGTTCTTCCGTCGTAGCCCCGAAAATAATAGCCTGTACCAAACCCTTGGCGCCTTCGGCAATCCGAAAGGCCACCGGGTTGTTGAACCGGTCTTTTTCTTTCCTGAGAAATCCGGCAGTTTCCGGAGGATATGTGGAAAATATCAGATCGAGCCAGCGCTCGAGGAGGAGAGGTTTTTTCTGGGCCAATAAGTTCCTTAATCTCATGGGCAAATTTTCTTCAGGGGAAAGCTTGTGAATCTTTTTACAACGTTCGGAAAAACGCTGTCAAGGGAAAAATGCGAGGATTTTTGCAGAAGAGAAATTTGCCAAACCTTCAGACACTTATCCCGGAAGATCCGGGAACCTCAGGAAGAGGAGCCGACGGAGTGGTCTTCGGCTTCCGGCCCTGGGGAGGTATTGCCCCGCGTCTGCCGGGCGCGCCAGCCCCCTTGGCCATGTTGTTCCAGGAAATCAAATAAATAGGCATTGGCCACCAACAAAGCGGTCAGGAGCGTCAGGTATCCCGGAGTATCGGCATCCAGCTGGGCCAGGACGAGTTTGGCCGCCATAAAGGCGATGAACAGCCGGAGGAAAAAGCCAAAGGCCCGCTTCATGGAATTTAATTATAGTGCAGGGGTGGACCCGGGGCAACTTCAGAAACCGATACCCCCCGGCCCGGAGAAAGTTTGCGGCGACATATTTAGGTGGTAGAATATCATTATGTTGAACCCGGAGGAATTTCGCACCGGACAATTCGGCCTGCCCTTTGCCGAGGCGGAGAAATTGCCGGAATGCTGCCGCCGCTGCGTTTATCTGCGGCTGGAAGAATCGCCCGTGTGTTTCTGCGACGCCCCGTTTTATTATTATTGCGGCTATTCCTGGCCGGAGAAACTGACCGCGGTCGTGCCGCCGTGCCTGAAATAAAGTTTCTGTACCGGAAAACCAGCAGGTTCCCGGCCCTTCTGCTGGCGTTGGCCTTATTTGTGGACGTGTGTTCAGCGGGTGCCGAAAGCGGCCTTACCGCCCGTTTGGTCAACAAAAGGCCGCTGGACGAAGCCGGGCCGGTGGGCTTTTACCTGGGCCAGGTGGAGGTGACCTTGCCCGACGGAACCAAAAAGCTCCTGCCCCACTGGACTTACCTGGAGCCGCAGGTGGCGAAGGACCGGGTGATTTTTTTCGCCACCGAGGGGCTTAAAATCACCCGGATTTTCTTTTATGACCCGGTGACCGAGAAAGAGCGGTCCCACCGGCTTCCTTACGACATGGATCCGGTGTTCGCCAGTCCCAGTTTCTCCCCGGACGGCAACAAACTGGCCTATTACGTGCCCAAGGCGCAACGGGTCATTGTGCGCCATTGGCCCTCCCTGAAGCTTCTCAGGAAAAGCGAGAAGTTTCCAGTACGGCCCACGGACGTGCCCCCGGTGCCCCCGGTATGGACCGGCCCCACCAAAGTACAGTTCGACCCCTTGTTTTTCCTCCCGGAACGGCAGGTATCTTTCAGCTTCCCCTAAGACTGCCCAAAGGCGAACCCACTCCGGCCAAAGGACTGTTGCCGCGGGACTGCGGGTTCAGAATCGAACCGGCTTGTCCCCGGCGCTCTCTTTCCGCTTTTGAAGTTCAGATCAGCGACAGCCTTTCATCATAAATAAACTCCCGGGTGTGGCGGGCCACGCTTTCCGGATCGAGGTGCCGGCGCGCCATACCGGTTTCAATGCCGGCCCGGGCGACGGCTTCGGCCACCGCCGGCGGCACCCGGAAGTCCATGGCTTTGGGCAGGATGTAGTCGGGTTCCAGGTCTTTTCCCACCAGGCCGGCGATGGCGTGGGCTGCAGCCATGTTCATGGCATCGTTGATGCCCCGGGCCCGGATGTCCAAGGCGCCCCGGAAGATGCCCGGGAAGGCCAGGCAATTGTTCACCTGGTTGGGGAAGTCGCTGCGGCCGGTGGCCACCACCGCGGCGCCCGCAGCCCTGGCTTCGTCCGGGTGGATTTCCGGATAAGGATTGGCCAGCGCAAAGACAATGGGCTGCGGAGCCATGGTCTTCACCATGTCCCCGGTGAGCACATTGGGGCCGGAAAGCCCGATAAACACCTCCGCCCCCCGGAGGGCGTCGGCCAGGGTGCCGGTGAGCCGCTCCGGATTGGTGATTTCCGCCAGTTCCTCCTTTATGGGGGTCATGCCCGCCGGGCGTCCTTTGTAAACCACCCCCTTGGTGTCGCAGACAATGATATTCCTGGCCCCGGCCTGGAGCAGGAGCTTGGCCGCGGCGATGGCCGAAGCCCCGGCACCGCTGAAGACGATTTTCACCTCCTCCAGCTTCCGGTTGACAATTTTCAGGGCATTGAGGAGGCCCGCCAAGGCCACCACCGCGGTGCCGTGCTGGTCGTCGTGGAAGACCGGAATGTCCAGGCGTTCGCACAAAGTACGTTCGATGTCAAAACACCGGGGGCTGGAGATGTCTTCCAGGTTGATGCCACCGAAGGCCGGGGAAATGTTTTCCACCAGGGATATTATCTGCTCTGTTTCCTGGGTGCTGATGCAGAGGGGAAAAGCCTCTACTCCTCCGAAGGTCTTGAACAGCACGGCTTTGCCTTCCATTACCGGCAGAGCGGCCCGCGGGCCCAGGTTTCCGAACCCCAGGACCGCGCTGCCGTCGGTGACAATGGCCACCAAGTTGTTTTTGCAGGTGTAATCATACACGGTCAGAGGGTCCCTAAGGATTTCCTGGATTACCTCGGCCACCGCTTCCGGGGCATAAAGGCGTCGGTAAATGATCTCATCCTTGATGGGCACTTTGGCAAATACCTGAATCACGCCCTGATAACGCCGGTGCAACTCCAGGGCCTCTTCTTCAATGGAAAGCTTGCCGTAGTCCTGGCCCTCCTGGGGAAGCCAAGCCAGCTCGCCTTCATAAATGTAACGCTCCGTGCGTTCATAGACCCGTTCCGGGGGCATCTCCCGGGCGCTGATCTTGGCCACGCCGGTTTCCTGGGCGGCTCGGGCCACGGCTTGGGCCACCACCGGAGAAATTCGCCAGTCCATCTGCCGGGGGATGATATTATCCGGCCCCAGCCGCGCTTCCGGGATCATCTCCGCCACCGCCCGGGCCGCGGCCAAATGCATTTGCACGTTGACCTGCTCGGCTCCTACGTCCAGACAGCCGCGAAAGAACCCGGGCGTCACCAGCGAAGAACGGATTTGGTTGACGCTGTCCGCCTTGCCCGTGGCCACCACCGCGGCTCCCGCCGCTTTGGCGTCGGCTTCGCTGATTTCCGGCTCGGGCAGCGCCAGGGCAAAGACAATGGGGTTCGGGGCCATGGCGGCCACCATCTCCCGGGTGACCAATCCTTTGTCGGATAGGCCGATGAAGACATCCGCGCCTTTCATGACTTCGGCCAGCCCGTTTTTATAGTCGTGCTTCCTGACCAACCGGGCGATTTCGCTCTTGGCCCAGTTCATACCTTCCATCCGATAAACCCGGAGGGGGCCGTGGCGGTCACATAAGACAATGTTGTCGGTGCCAGCCATAAGCAGACTTTTGGCCACTCCGATGCCGGAGGTGCCGGCCCCGCTGATGACGATGCGCACCTCCGCCAGCTTTTTGCCCACCACCTTAAGGGCATTGTAAAGCGCGGCCAAGACAATGATGCCGGTGGCATGCGCCTCATGGTGCAAGACGGCCACCCGCACGGCCTTGCGCACCCGGTTCTCTATGGTGAAGCACTTGGGCGAGGAGATGCTTTCCAAACAAAGGCCGCCGAAGGAGGGGGCCAGAATCCGAACCAACTCCACAATTTCATCTGCATTTTGGGTCTTGAGCGGAATAGGCACCGCGTCCACATTGGCAAAGGTTTTGAAAATCACCGACTTGGCTTCGAGTTTGGGCAGCACGGCATGAGCGCCGACGTTGCCGAACTCATAAACCTGACTGCCATCCGAGATAATGGCAATGGAATTCCCCCGGCAGGTGTATTTGTACGAGGCCGCCGGGTTTTGCTCGATTTCCCGGCATACCGCCCCCACCCCTGGGGTGTAGATGCGACTCAGGACAGACATGTCCCGGATGGGCATCTTGCTCTTGACTCCGATCAGGCCGCGGTAGCGCCGCCGATACGATAAGGCATCAGATTCGCTGGGCATGGCGTTATTTGTCGCTTTTCGGTGTCTTTGAAAAACAGAAGTTAACACAACTTGATCTGTTAATCCATCACCCCCGGGAGGAATTCAGTGCAGGAGGTGCAAATCAGCCAGGGTCTTTTTCAGCTTGGCCGCCAGGATTTCTTTTAGATCGGGCAAAACATAGCGATCCAGGTCGTTGGTTTCAATTTCCTGGGGCCACGGCTCCGGGCCCAGAGCGGGCCAAACCACGTCCCGGGCCAAGGGCAGGCCTTGTTTGCTGAGCGGCTTGCCCGCCACGCCGGGCAGATAGTGTTCCAGACCCAGGAAAAATAGAAACAACCGCCGGAATAGCAACAGATCGTGGGGATCCAGAGACAACCCGTGGCGATGGCGGCGGCTGAGCTTCTCCAGCAGCGGTCGGAACACTTCCGAAAGCTGCACCCGGAGCCGCACCCGAAGGGTGTCCTCCCACAGGGAAAATTCTCCCGCCACGGTGAAGCACTGGTGCAGGGGAAAATCCGTCCCCAGTACGGTTTCCCGGAAAAACTCGGCAAACTGGACCTTGCTCCAGTCCATGACCAGCAGAAAGCCGGGCTCCCGGCGCCAAGATTGAAGGGTCTCCACCGGAAGGTTCAGGATCTCGGCGATCCAGGCCAATGGGTTAGGGCCAAAATAGGCCTGCATCAGTGCCGCGGCATACTGCCGGGGCGACAGGTGAATGGCCTTCCCTCTCAGGGTCGGCGGCGTCAGCGCCCAGACAAAGGCCCTAAGGGCCCCGGCCAGCCATATTTGATACAAAAATAAAGGCTCCACGGCGATATCCTGACCCGGCCTCTTACTTAGGGCGGGTCATCGTAATATTTTAAACTTAAACTTTTTTATTATATTTTGCCGAAACCCAGAAGCCTTGGATTGCTCACCCTCTTCAGGTAAAATTTAGCCCAAGCTGGGTCTTTTCCACCAAGATCTGGCAAGTTTTCCCTCATCGAGGTGAAACCCCAATGACCGCCTATGGCTTGGAATATCACGGCATCCGAAACGTTGCCGGGGTGGACTGGAACCCTTCCACCCCGGCTTTGTATGAAAAAATCATTCTAAAAAATGAAGGTTTGATTGCCCATTTGGGCCCGGTGGTGGTCCGCACCGGGGCTTATACCGGCCGTTCCCCCAAGGATAAGTTTATTGTTTATGAGCCTTCCTGTGCCGAACACATTTCCTGGGGGGAACAGAACCAACCCCTGGATCCCCAAAAGTTTGAGACCCTGCATGCCCGGTTACTGGCCTATTTGCAGGGCCGGGAGATTTTTGTCCAGGATTGTTACGCCGGGGCTGACCCCCAATACCGGATACCTATCCGCGTCATAAACACCCATGCCTGGCAAAATCTCTTTGCCCGCAATATGTTTGTCCAGATCAAGGATCGGAGTCTGCTAAAAACCCACCGGCCGGAGTTTACGGTGATTTCCGCCCCTGATTTTCACGCCGTGCCGGAGCTGGACGGTACCCACTCCGAAGCCTTCATCGTGGTGAATTTCGCCCAAAAAATTATTATCATCGGCGGCACCAGCTACGGCGGGGAGATCAAGAAATCCGTGTTCACCATTCTCAACTATTTGTTGCCCCAGCAGCAGGTGCTCTCCATGCACTGCTCCGCCAACATGGGGGAGCAAGGCGACGTGGCCTTGTTTTTCGGGCTTTCGGGCACCGGCAAGACCACCTTGTCCGCCGATCCGGAACGCCGCCTCATCGGCGACGACGAGCACGGCTGGAGCGAAGAAGGAGTCTTCAATTTCGAGGGCGGCTGCTACGCCAAGGTAATCCGGTTAAACCCCAAGGCCGAACCGGAGATTTACGAATGCACCCGCAGGTTCGGCACTATTCTGGAAAACGTGGGCATTGACCTGGAAACCCGGCGTCTGGACCTGAACGACGACTCCCTCACGGAAAACACCCGGGCCGCCTACCCCATCACGCACCTCAAAAACATTGTCCCCGAAGGCAAGGGAGCCCATCCCAGACACATTTTCATGCTCACCTGCGACGCCTTCGGGGTCCTGCCCCCCATTGCCAGACTGACGCCCGAGCAGGCCACTTATCACTTCCTGAGCGGTTATACCGCCAAGGTGGCCGGCACGGAACGGGGCATGGGGGCAGAGCCGTCGGCCACCTTTAGCACCTGCTTCGGGGCACCCTTCATGGCGCTGCCGGCCGAAGTGTATGCCCGGCTTTTCCGGGAAAAGATCATCCGGCACAAAGTATCCTGCTGGTTGGTGAACACCGGCTGGACCGGCGGTCCCTTCGGGGTCGGCCACCGCTGCGAAATCGCCTATTCCCGGGCTTTACTGCGGGCGGCCTTGACAGGGGAGCTGGAGAAGGTGCCCACCCACCCTGACCCTGCCTTCGGTCTGGCCGTGCCGGCCACCTGTCCGGGCGTACCCGAAAAGATTCTCCACCCCCGGGACACTTGGGCCGACAAAGAGGCCTATGACCGCACGGCACAGGAACTTATCCACCGGTTTCGGGAGAATTTCCGCAAATACGCCCCCAATGTGGACCCGGCAGTGCGTCAGGCGGAGCCAGGGGCGCACCCCTGATCGATCCGAAACTTTGAGATCGTGAGACCTTGCCACCGGATCTGAGAAGCAAATTCCAGGGCTGTCTGGTCGGCAGCGCCATGGGCGACGCCATCGGCGAGCTGGCCTTCCTCTTCCCGGCCAAGGACGCGCTGGTGAAGGCCATTGAAGACACAGAAGTACTGCGTTACACCGACGACACCGCCATGGCCCTGGGGCTGGCGGAATCCTTGGCCCAACGGGGGACGCTGGATCAGGAGCACCTGGGGCGGACTTTTCACCGCAATTTCCAGAAGGAACCCTGGCGGGGCTATGCCTCCGGCCCTCCCACCATTTTCCGGATGGTGCAGGCGACCGGCATTTCCTACGTAGAGGCCGCCCGGCGGCTGTTCGGCGGGGCCGGCTCCTTCGGCAACGGGGCGGCCATGCGGGTGGCCCCCGTGGGCCTGTTTTTCCGTCACTCTCCCGAACTTTACGAAATGGCGGCGGCCTCCGCGGCAGTCACCCATGCCCACCCCCGGGGGCAGGACGGCGCCGCGGTGCAGGCCTTGGCTGTGGCCCAGGCCGTAGGCCTCGATCCCCAGAACCCTCTGCCCACCAAGGCCTTCTTGACTAAATTGCTAGCTTTTGCCAGGACTCCGGAATTGCAGAAAAAACTGCGCCTGCTCCAAGGGCTTCTTTCCCGAAAGACGCCGGCAACGGAGGCGGCCCGGATCCTGGGCCGGTCGGTGGCCGTGGATGAATCCCTGCCCTTCGCCCTGTTTGCCTTCCTGACCCACCCCCACTCCTACGAAGACTGCCTATTCTGCGCGGTTTTGCACGGCGGCGACCGGGATACCCTGGGAGCCATGGCCGGTGCGGTGTCCGGGGCTTATCTGGGACTGGAAGCCATTCCCCTCCGTTGGCAGGACAAGTTGGAAAACCGCCCGTTGCTTCTGGAAGCAGCTCTGTCTTTGCTTACCCGCTCCGCCTCGCCCGGGTAAGGGCGAAGCTGATCCAGGCCGAGGTCCTGCCAATTATCCTTCTCGGACCAGGGAAAACAGGAGTTTTTTGATTTCTTCGAATTGACCGCGCTCGATTTTGCCGAAGGTTGAATATCTGATTACGCCGTCTTTATCGAGGATCAGAAAATTGCTTTCTTCCCGTTGCAGACCGTAGCTTGTCAGCATACGCCCGGACCAATCGCCATAAATCGAGAAGCCTTCCTTTTTGGAATGTTCCCGGAGGCGCTTTTTCCATAGGGGGCGGGTAGCCCAGGAGGCTTCGGAACAGTCAATGACCACCAGCCGGAATATCCTGTCTTTGATCCAATCCGGCTGCGCCTGGTACAATTTTTTCAATTCATTTTTCAGTTCGATATTCTTCCGGATGACCTGCCGGGATTCATAAAAGAGGACAATTACCTTGCCGCGTAACATATCTAAAGTTAGTTTCTCATCCGACCCCGAGTAGACGGCAAAGGGCGGTGCCACCTGGCCTGCCGCCGGAAATGCGGCCGCCTTTGACCAAGGCCAGCCCCCCAAGGCCAAGATCACCAGCCACATCCGGAGCCACAGCCAAGGCGCCCCTCCCATGGGATGCAGCCGGGAAGGAGGTGGGTCTCCCCCTGGCAGGACAAACTGGGCACCGCCGCCAGACTTCGGGCTGGGCGGCAGATACGAATTCATGGTTTTCCCAGGCTCAGGCGTCCGGCCTAGAGAACATCGGACCCTCGGATAGCGAAGCCGTCTCCCGGTCCATACCGGCCGCAAGCCGAGGGAAAGGCTCAAAGCGGCCACCGGAGGGATTTTCATCCTTAGCTACTCCGCCGAGAAATGACGGGCCTCAACAGCATAGGCTGAAAATCCTGCGTCTGTCTGACCCAGGTTTTCGGGGGACTTGGGTAGGTAGGAAGAACCGCTGGTTTTGAAAGTCTGCCACAGGGACAGACCCCCCATGTGGCAGACTTTTTATCCGTTAGCGCCGGCGGCCCGCCCCGGCTCCGGCCCAAACCGGCACTCCCTGGGCGTCCCTGAGTTTCAGCACCTTATCCCCTTTCTTCACTTCCGCGGCAATGATGGCGGGCTTGCCTTGGTAAGTTATGCGGGAGCCGGTGACCTCCAGCTTATCCCCGGCAGCAAAGGTAAGGCCCTGTTGCTCCACATACCAGGAAGGACCCAGATGCACGCTGATGGTTTCGGTGGCAGTCTTTAAGGTTAGATGCACCCCGTAGCCCATGCCCCGCCCGGGAGTGAAGCGCTCCACCTTGGTGACTTCCCCGCTCAGGGTTTCCACCGTGGCCGGATTATACATCCGGCCGTACCGTTCTCCGGGTCCCCAGCCGCCCCAGCCGCGCCGGGGTTGAGCCATTGCCGCGCCGGCCCATACCAGGGCCACCAAGCCCAACAAGGCCAATGCCAAACCTGCCTTTTTCATGGCTATCCTCCTCATGGATAGTATTGCTTGATTTGTCAGTTCTTTTCGGCCGGGGACATTCCCGGCCATTGCTCCGGTTGCGCCTCAACGCGCGTGCCAATCATCCCCTACCGCCCAAGCCGGACGTCCGTTGGGCTCCCGCAATTTCATGGTTCTGTCGCCGGTCACTTCCGTAACCAAAATATATGGCTTCCCCATTACAGTAATCATGGATCCTTGGAGCGTCAACCGGTCGCCGGGAGCGATGGTGAGATTCTCCTTCTGCATGAAACTGAGGGGGGCAAAGACCGCCTTCACCAGCCCCTTACCGGTCTGGACCGTGGCGTGAACACAGTAATCCCGACTATTGCCGGAAAGGGTCTTTTCCACGCTGACCACTTTCCCGCTGATGGTTCCCAAGGTCGCAGGGTTAAAGAGGTCGCTGTAATGGATGCGCCCACCCCGCTGCGCGAACGCGGGGAAAAGGAGAAGCACCACCAGCCACATGCCTACTGTTCCCGTTATTAGAAATCTGCCCTTTTTCATGTTAAATTCCCTGAAATTTTTAAAATGCCGGAATCCGGTTACTAATATAATAACAGCACAACTCCCAGAATCCGGCGCCAGTTTGCTTTTGCGGATAAGAAAAGGAAGTTTTCGGTTCTCGGGACAGATGTCGGGCTTTGGGCGGGAAACTGTGCCAGGGAAATTTCCCCAGGTGCTCAGGCGGGCCTTCTTCCGGCTTGCCTTTTAACCCTTCCCGTTGGGGACAAGCCGGCCTTCCATCACCTCGTCGGTTTCCTCTTGGGTCAAAATTACCAGGAAGGCCCCGCTAATGGAAAGCCTCCTTCACCACCAATACCGCACAGGGGGCTCCGGCGATTACCCTTTCGGTGACGCTTCCCAGTAAAAAGGCTTTGAGGCCGGACAGCCCCAGCGCCCCCATCACCAGCAGGTCCACTTTCCTTTCGGTGGCCGCCTGGAGGATGGCTTCGTAGGGCCGGCCTGACCTTACCAAGGCCTCAAGTTTTAGCCCGGCCCGGGCTGCGTCGGATTTAAGTTTGTCTATCACCCCCTGGGCCACCGGCATTTCCTGCTCAGAGACCGCCACTGAAATGGCGATCAAGCGGCTGCCCAGCCTTTGAGCAAATTTGACGGCTTCCTCCCAAGCGGCGTAGCTGGCCGGGGAACCATCACTGGCAATCATGATCTCCTTGAAATCCAGGGAGACATCCTTGGGAACCACCAGAACATTAAAGGGGCTGTGGATGATAACCCGGGCAGTGACATTGCCCATGAAGAGCCGGTATAACCGGCTGCCCCCGTGTCGCCCCATGACGATCAAATCGGGCTGAATTTCCTGGGCTGCACCGATGATCCCCGTAAATGGGGTTTCACTCAGGACTACCCTGGTCTCCAGGGAGACGCCGAGTTTGTGAGCTTCGACCTTCCAAGAGTCCAGATATTCCAACGCCTGCCTTTCCCGTTGGACAACGGCCTCCTGTAAGGGAAAAAGCTCGGGATCAAGGGGAAGCTCTTCGATTACTTCCATCAGGTAAACCTTGCTGTTACAGGCGTTGGCCAAGGCCAGGGCGGCTTTGACGGCCTCCTCGCTGTCCGGGGAACCATCAGTGCAAGCCAGCAGTTTCTCCAGTTTCGTCGGGCAGAGCAGCTTTTCCATATCAAGGTCTCCTAATGCGGATAAGGAAGAGGGTTTCCGTTTGGGCCCTATTTAAACTATTAATGCCGAAACCGGACGCGCAAGCCAAGGGGGCATAGGCGCGCCGCCGCGGCCGGGCGACCCCCCCCACGGAAATGGAAACATCAGCCGGTGGACCGGAGTAAGTGTCGGCCGGCAGCAAGTAAGGGGGCTAGCTGAAAGGATACCATGGACCCAGGAAAGAGGAAGTTCCGGAGGCCTGTTTTTTTCCCTTTTCTCCAAAAAAAATTCCCCAAAACTGTTGACTATATTTGTCTATGCGGTTATATAAAAATTATGAAAAATGAAGTTAAATTTTTCCGAGGCTTGGCCGATGAGACCAGGCTAAAAATTATCTGGCTGCTGATGTTGCAAGAGGAGCTCTGCGTCTGCGACATCATGCGGGTTCTGGGCATTACCCAGTCCAAGGCCTCCCGGCATCTCCGGTACCTTTACAATCTGGGTCTGGTCACGGACCGGCGGGAAGGGGTATGGATGAATTACCGGCTCGCCGTGGACCCGGAGAGCCACCAGGGCAAGCTGCTCAAGCTTCTCCGGGAAACTCTCGCTTCCCATCCGGAGGCCCAGTCCCTGTCGGAAAGACTGCAGGAATGGCTCAAAGCCAAGCGGGAATTGTTCTCCAAGGAAGCAACCTGTGTGTGCTAGGCCGATGCCTGGCGATTTTTTAATGTTCTTTAATTTATACTTAAACGGATATACGCTTATTCTTTAGGTTAGAAGCTTGCCGAGGGGAGCGAAGATGACTGCCACCATCGCCAAACGTCTGGGGTTTGTGGAACGGTTCCTCACCCTGTGGATCTTTCTGAGCATGGCCGGGGGTGTAGCCTTGGGCTTCTTCCTGCCGAGTTTCACCCAGGTCCTGACCTATTTTCAGGTGGGCACCACTAACATCCCCATCGCCATCGGCCTGATTCTCATGATGTACCCGCCTCTGGCTAAGGTGCGCTATGAGGAACTGCCTCAGGTTTTTAGGAATTTCAAGATTCTGGCCCTGTCGTTGGTCCAGAACTGGGTGATCGGCCCCATTCTCATGTTCTTCCTGGCCATCACCTTCCTGCGGGGCTATCCGGAATACATGGTGGGCCTGATCATTATCGGCCTGGCCCGCTGCATCGCCATGGTCATCGTCTGGAATGACCTGGCCCAGGGGGATACGGAATACTGCGCCGGGCTGGTGGCCTTCAACTCCATCTTCCAGATGCTCTTCTTTTCGATCTACGCCTATATCTTTGTCACCATCCTGCCCGCCTGGCTGGGGATCGGTTCGGGGCTGAAGGTCGAGGTCACCATCCTCCAGGTGGCGGAAAGTGTGCTCATTTATCTCGGTATCCCCTTTTTCGGCGGCATGCTCACCCGCTTTATCCTGGTCAAGCGCAAGGGACTCAAATGGTATGAAGAAAAATTCATGCCCAAGATCAGCCCCATCACCCTCATCGCCCTGTTGTTCACCATCGTGGTGATGTTCTCCCTCAAGGGCGAATATATCGTGGAGCTGCCCTTGGATGTGGTGCGCATTGCCATCCCCCTGACTATTTACTTTTTCATCATGTTCTTTGTCACCTTTTATATGTCGGCCAAGGTCGGGGCAGATTATCGCATCTCCACCACCTTGTCCTTCACCGCGGCCAGCAACAACTTTGAGCTGGCCATCGCCGTGGCGGTGGCGGTGTTCGGGCTCAACTCCGGTGAGGCTTTTGCCGCGGTCATCGGCCCCCTGGTGGAGGTGCCGGTGCTCATCAGCCTGGTGAACGTGGCCCTGCGTTTCAAGCAGAAATACTTCACGCCCCCAAGTTGCGCCATCTGCGGTCAAGAGGCGGGGTTGGGCTTTTTGTTCCGGGCCTGGCGGGGCCAAAGCGAGGTCTATCTCTGCCCAGCCTGTGCGCATGGGGCTGCCCACTCTCTGGAAAAGACTGAATAACCTTACTGAAAAGGGGCCACCGAACCATGTTCAAGAAATTAGTTTTGGCTACGGACCTGTCTCCGGCGTGGGAGGAGATTATCGCCTGTGCCGGGGAACTCAAGGCTTTGGGGGCGGAAGAGTTAATCCTGACCCATGTGGTCACGGTCAAATTCCTGGTGGGCCTGGAAGCCACCATCCGGGCCGAAGCCGAGCCCAAGCTGGCGGCCCAGAAGGAGCAGCTCCAGAAACAGGGGTTCCGGGTGAGCGTGGAACTGCCCTCCGGACTACCGGCCTATGCCCTGAACGAAGTGGCCGAGCGCCATCATGCCGACCTCTTGGTGGTGGGGCCTCAGAAGACTTCCCGCTGGCAGGAACGGATCCTGGGGTCGGTGGCCAGCGCCGTGCTGCACCACGCCCGTTATCCGGTGCTGCTCCTCAAATCCAGCATCCGGGAGGAGCTGGAAGCGGGAGTCTGCCGTCTGCAGGCCACCGAGCTGCTTCGGCACGTGTTGTTTCCCACTGACTTTTCCATGGCCTCCGAACGGGCTGGCTACTACCTGAAGGGCCTGGCCGGCCGGGGAGTCCAGCGGGTCACGGTGCTGCACGCCCTGGACGTGCCCGGCGGCGAAGCCTACCCGCCGGGTTTCCAGGAAATGGCGGAAGCCCAGGCCCGGGAATCCCTGGCGGCCGTTCGGGAGCAACTGCTTCAGGCCGGCTTTCCCCAAGTGGAAGCGGTCTTTGACCCGGGCCACCCCCTTTCCGCGATTTTGAAGGTTCTGGAAACCCACGACATTTCTCTCATCGTGATGGGCACCCTGGGTAAAGGCTTCATCAAGGAGCTTTTCCTCGGCAGCGTGGCACACAATGTCGCCCGCCTGGCTCCCTGCCCGGTGCTCTTGATTCCGCCGGCCAGTCGCTGAGCTTAACCGGGATGAGCAGAAAAGCTGTGGTTTCAGAATAAAAAAGAGGCGTGATGGATTTCCTTCATCTATGCATTATTAGCGCCGGTTTGTTCCTTTTGGCTCCTGAGGCAGTCCTGCTGCCACAATAGTTCGAACCAAAAGGCAAAAATGATGTTTTGATCCCACAACTTTTTGTCTTCCGCGGCCCAATGGTGCCTTTTCAGCCTGACGGGCGCAGAACATTGAGCTCCCATCTGGATATCGGCTTCGGGAGAATTATATTTAGAAAATATCCGAAATCATCAAAAACTGGCATCAAGGAGGTGTTAATGGGGCAATTCCGGAAGTGGTTCGGTGTGATTTTCCCCCTGCTGTTGATTTTAGGCGCACCTTTTCCGGCTTGGTCCGAGGGTTCTCCAAAGGCCAAACCCGCCCTTTATGAATTCGGGGCCAAAACCTGCCTGCCCTGCCTCCAAATGCAGAAGGTTATGGCAGAGTTAAAGGCCAGCCACGGGGATAAAGTGGAGTTCCGGATGATCTATGCCGACGAGGAGCGGGACCTGTTCCGGCAGTATAGAATAATGCTAATCCCGACCCAGGTGTTTCTCAACGCCGAGGGCCAGGAGGTGGATCGGCACATCGGCCCCCTTACCAAAGAGGAAGTGCTGCAAAAACTGAAGGACTTGAAACTCATCAACTAGAGGGGATAATTTTAATGGGATTGAGTGACACTCTGGGGCAGGTCTTACAGAGCCATCCCATCCTGGCCTATGGCGCCTCTTATCTGGGGGGTGTCATTGCCACCGCCAGCCCTTGCATCCTGGCCAGCATCCCGCTGGTCATCGGCTTGGTGGGCGGCTATGCCGGAGGCAGCAAAAAGCAGGCCTTCGCCTACTCCTTATCCTTTGTATTGGGGTTGGCCGTGGTCATGTCGGCCCTGGGCGCCGCTGCGGCGGTGATGGGCACCCTGTTCGGAGACGTGGGGACCTATTGGTACTTTATCGTCGCGGTGATTCTTATGGTTATGGGCCTCCAGCTTGCCGGGCTTATCAATCTGCACCTGGGAGGCAAGTCGCAGAAATTCCTGCCCAAACAAACCGGCCTCCTCGGCGCCCTGATCCTGGGGATGCTCTTCGGCTTGGTGCTCTCTCCCTGCGCCAGCCCGGTCCTGGCAGTGATCCTCACCCTGGTGGCCTTTCAAGGCAAAGTGGCCTATGGCTCCAGCCTGCTCTTTGCCTATGCCTTGGGACAGGGCACCCTCATCATCCTGGCCGGCACTTTTACCGGGGCGATCAACCAGTACCTCCAGTCCCGGGGGGCCAAGGTCGGGGCGGTGCTGCAACAGGCGGCCGGTTGTCTTCTGTTCTTTGCCGGGGCCTACATTTTCTTTCAGGGAATCAGGAACCTGTAAGCTCCGAAGGAGGCTGAAGGCCGTGTCCGGAGAAAATAAGGTAATAGTAAAAGTCCTGGATCTCCCGGGCGGAAGCAGTCCCTGCCCTTGCCTGCTGCCCGCCGGCGGCCCGGAATACCTTGACTTTATGCAACAGAAAGTGGGATTTTTGGAGTCGGCCTTGGAGAAGGCCTACCCAGGACGCACTGAGGTTCTTTATCTTAATCTCCTGGAACATCCGGAGGAACGGGAAAGCCCGGCCGGCCAGCTTCTGGTCACCGGGCAGTCGTGTTCTCCTTTGGTATTGATAGACTCGGAAGTCAGGTTTGCCGGTGCCATCCTGATATCACAAATTGTCAAGGAGGTGGGCCGCTTATTGGCCGATGGAAAAAGTTAGCCAAGCCTTCTCGGTCATGGGGCAGGCCTCGGGATAGGCGAAGCCTTCCCCTTTAGGTAAACGGAGCCCCGCAGAAATCAGAACGGGTTCTCTTTCCAAGGAGGTGGAACATGGGATATCAAGAGGTTCTGCAGGTTGTCCGAGAACGGGAAAAAATCAGGCAACGCTTGACCGGTCTTCTGCTTCTCAAGTTCAAACAAGCTCTCATGCTCTATTCCCTGAAGCTTATCCTGGCTTTGTTTCCCGCCTTGTCCAAGGAAAACATCATCAAACTGATCACTTGGTATGCCGTCCTCTTTTCCGGGAAGTCCCCTCAACATTTGCAGGCTTTGGCGGAATTCCTGACCACCAGCGGGTTCGGCGACATTGCCTTCCGCATGTCCCGGCTTATCAGCCGTAAGGCCTTGGACCGGTTTGCTATCAGCTTCCTTATGGACGGCCTCATTGTCCGGGAGGAAAAGCGACTGAAAGAAGACCTGGAAGGCCGGGCGGTGCCTTATTCCCTGCTCATCTCCCCCACGGCCAAATGCAACCTCCGGTGCCGGGGGTGTTATGCCGCCAATTATTCCGTTAAAGATGAATTGCCCCTTGAGTTGGTGGACCGGGTGGTCCGGGAAGCGCACGAACTGGGAGTGGCCCTGATCACCATCCTGGGCGGCGAGCCTTTTATCTGGAAACCGTTGCTGGATCTCCTGGGCCGCTATCCCTACATGTACTTTCTGATCTTCACCAATGCCACGTTGCTGGACCGGGAGTGCATCGGAAGGCTGAAGAAACTGGGCAATGTCTTTCTAGCCCTCAGCATTGAGGGGTTCGAGCAAGAAACAGACGCCCGCCGGGGGCCGGGAATCTTTGCCAAGGTCATGGCGGCCATGGACCGGCTCCGAGAAGCCGGGATTCCCTTCGGCTACTCCGTGACCGTGACCCGCCAGAACGAGCCGGTCATTGCCAGCGACGCCTTTGTGGACTTCATGATCAGCAAGGGAGCGCTGATGGGGTGGATGTTTCTCTGCATGCCGGTGGGGGGCAACCCCGACTTGGAGCTTCTGCCCACCCCGGAGCAGCGGGTCCATATGCTCAAATTTGTCCAAAGGGTAAGGGAGACCCGTCCCATTTTCATGATTGACTTTTGGAACGATGCCCCGTATGTGGGCGGCTGCATTGCGGGCAAGTATTATGCCCATATCACCCCCCAGGGCTGGGTGGAGCCCTGCATCTTCACCCATTTCTATCAGGATAATATCAAGGACAAGTCCCTCAGGGAGGTGATGAACTCGGAGTTCTTCCGGGAGCTGCGGCGGCGGCAGCCTTACAATGAAAACCTCTATCTTCCCTGCATGTGGATTGATAACCCGGAAGTCAGCCGGGAGATTTATCAGCGGTTGCCCATAAAGCCATCCCATCAGGGGGCGGACGACATCCTGCGGCAGGAAGAACTCCGGCAGGGCATTGACGCCTACTGCGCCAAGGTCAGACAGGCCTACCGGCCCGTCTGGGAGCAGGACAAATACGAAATGGAGAACTTTTACAAGATCAAGGAAACGGTGCTGCGGCTGTTTGCCTCCTGAGCGGGTATCTTTGGGTCCCAGCCACAAAAAATTTAGGCAAAGCAAAAAAACGCTTTTCTTATATTCGTATAACCGGATATAATAATGCAAATCTTATGAAGCAGAACCCCGCGGCGCCTATCGGCTCCGCCTGCAAGTTGGTGGAAAAGGGAGGAAACCTAACATGTCCCAGGAGGACATCACTCAGATTTCCCTGGGAAAGTTCAAAGTAGGCATCACCGGCCTGAAAGAGGCCATTGAAGAGGTCAAGGCCTTGCAGGGGCGGCCTGAGGCGGAGATTGCCCAGGCCTTGCTGGAAAAGCTCAAGCCCAGAAACTATATCCCGGCTTCCGCGCAGGAAGAATATAAAAAGGCCTTCTTAAGGGAATACCAGAAGGCCCTGGGAGCGAAGGTGGCCGAAGAACGCTACGGCCTAACGGTCAAAATCCTGGGGCCCGGCTGTCCGAACTGCGAAGCTTTGGAGCAGTTGGTGATGGCGGCGGTGGCCGAACTCAACCTGCCGGCTGCAGTGGAGCATGTCCGGGACCGGCAGGAAATCATGGCCCTGGGGGTGTTTGCCACGCCGGCCTTGCTGATCAACGACGAAGTCAAGGCGGTGGGCCAGATCCCCAGCAAAGAGATGCTCAAAAAATGGCTCCTGGAGGCGGAGAAACCTTGAAAGTAAGAATGTTCCAGAGACTACGGCCGGCCTCCTAATTTGAGCAGACCTGAAGCGGTTCGAATCCGAACTTAAGAGGAGTGCAACGGAAGGAAATGGAGAAAAACCCTGGTAAAGTCATGGTAGGCCGGGCCCCGGTAAAAGAGCCCTACTGGATCACCGCCTGGAAGACCGGCAAAGACTGGCTGCTGGGCCGGGAAGGAAAAACCTTTTTCCTGTTTGTCGGTATTTTCCTTTTTGCTTATTATCTGCCTCTGGGTAACGCCAAGGTGCAGGAGGCTCTCCTGGAGGCCTTCCAGATGCTCCAGGCCTATGCCCGCAACCACACCCTGACCTGCGTGGTGCCGGCTCTGTTCATCGCCGGGGCCATCATCACCTTTTTGTCTCAGGCCTCGGTGATGCGCTATCTGGGCCCCACGGCCAACAAATTCCTGGCTTATTCGGTGGCCTCGGTCTCCGGCACCATCCTGGCGGTGTGCTCCTGCTCAGTGCTCCCCATGTTCGCCGGCATCTACAAAATGGGCGCCGGTCTGGGGCCGGCTTCGGCTTTCCTTTACAGCGGCCCGGGCATCAATATCCTGGCCATCTTTCTCACCGCCAGGGTTCTGGGTTTTGAACTGGGTCTGGCCCGAGTCCTCGGGGCAGTGGGCTTCGCCTTTTTGGTGGGGCTGGCCATGGCCTTTATCTTTCGCAAGGAGGAAAAGGCCAAGGTGGCTGCGGCCCTGGCCTTGCCGCCGGTGGAAGCCCCGAGGCGGCCATTCTGGCAAACCGCCGTGTTCTTCTTCAGCCTGGTGATTTTCCTCATCTTTGCCGCCTGGGTCACCCCACGGGATGTGACCATCCACCTCAAAGACGGCCAAAAAGTGAAAGCGGTGGTCCTGGAGGAGCGCTCCCTGGACATGATCTTCCAACTGGCCCAGGACTGGGACGGCAAGAAAAAAGAGGAGCAGATAATCCTTCCCAAAGAGCGCCTGGAGCATCTGGAACGGGAACCCGGCCTCAGCCTGGCCATTTCCCAGGTCAAGTTTTATATCGCCGGGGCCGTTTTGCTTCTCATCCTGCTGATGCTCTGGCGTTGGTTCACCCGGCCGGAGATTGACGAATGGCTGCATAATACGTGGGAGTTCACCAAACTTCTGGCTCCGCTTCTTTATGGGGGCGTGCTGGCGGTGGGCTTTGTGTCCGCTCTCATCCCGCCCCAATATGTGGCTTCGCTGGTGGGGGACAACAGTTTCCTTTCCAATTTCACCGCTGCCCTCATCGGGGCCTTTTGGTATTTCGCCACCCTGACGGAAATCCCCATCGTCCAGGCTCTGATCCGCATGGGCATGGATCGGGGTCCGGCCCTGGCCCTTCTCCTGGCCGGTCCGGCCCTGTCCCTTCCCAATATGATTGTCATCGGCCGGGTCATGGGCTTGAAAAAGACGGTGGTCTTTGTAACTATCATAGTAGTCCTTTCCACCTTAGTGGGAATGCTCTTCGGCAATCTGGTTTCGTGAGGCAAATGGGAGGTAAGACATGAAAAAGCTGCAAATTCTGGGGCCCGGGTGCCCTAAGTGCCAGGAATTGGCCAAACGCACGGAAGAAGCGGCCAAGGCCGCGGGCATTGAGTATGAACTGGAGAAGGTCACCGATTTGAACCAGATCATGGCCTTCGGAGTCTTTATGACCCCTTCCCTGGTAGTGGACGGCGAGGTCAAGGTGGTAGGCAAGGTGCCCAGCGTGGAGGAGCTGAAAGACGTGATCGCCTGAAGGGCGGCGAACCGGTGGACAATAGGGCGTCAGGCAGGTTACCATTTGCTTAAGTAGGTTATTTACAGGAGAAAGGCCATGTGGAAAGCCCTGCGGTTCGGCATTTTGGCGCTGTTTTTCCTTGTGGTCCTGGTCCTGCCCACTTCGGCCAAAAAGGGCAAAGGGGGCGGACCTGCTTTACCACCCCGGATTACTGCGGAGCAGGCCCAGGAGGCCGTCAAGGCCGCGTTGCCCCGGCTCCGGGCCGGCAAAGCCTGGGTAAAAGAGGGGAAATGGGGAGACAAGAAGCTGGAGGTGGCCCTGTTACTGGAGGACAAAGTAGTGGGCCGGCTGCGGCTCAATCCTGTTTCAGGGGACATCCTGCCCAAGGGTTTCAAGCCCCAGGAAAGGCAGACCACCATCAGCCCGGACCAGGCTAGGGCGGTGGTGAGCCAGGCATTGCCCCTGCTCCAGGTGGGAGCGGCACGATTGGCCAAAAACGGCAACTGGAAACTGGAATTGACGTGGAAAGGAAGCGCGGTGGCCGATATCACCGTTAATGGCCAGGACGGCACTATCCTTACCGACTGGAAGGCCGCCAAGGACCTGGAACGTTGGGGGAAATAAACCTTATAAAAATCACAGGCGGCATGTTTAAAGTATTGTTCCTATGCACGGAAAATGCCTGCCGCAGTCAGATGGCGGAGGGCTTGGTGAATCATGACCTGGCTGGCCAGGTGCAGGCCTTCTCCGCCGGAGTGCGGCCTACCCGGGTCAACCCCGTAGCCATCCAGGTCATGGCCGAGCTGGGCATCGACATCAGCCATCAACGCTCCAAGTCCGTAGACGAACTGGCCGGGGAACACTTCGACCTGGTGATTACGCTCTGTGACCAAGCCCAGGAACAATGCCCCCTGTTTCCGGGGGACACTGAGGTCATTCACGTCAGTTTTCCCGACCCGGCCAAAGGTTCCGGTAGCGAAAGAATTTTCCGGAAGGTACGGGATGCCTTGCGGGAGCGGCTGATTCCGCTTCTCCGGGAAAAGCTCAGGCAGCGCCAGCCGGAGAGGAGTTCGTAGATCATGTCGGGTAAAATTCCGGCAGGCGGAACCAAGGCGCCCTTTGGTCAAGCGGAGGGCTGCCTTTCCGAGGCAGCAGTGCCGCCTGTCACTGCCGTCCGGGAGCCGTTGGCGGCCCCGTCCCCGGAAAACAAAGGCTTTTGGTTTATTTCTCCGCTTAAACGCTGGATCCTCTGGTTTCTGGCCTTTTTCGGCATTTACGCCTCGTCTTCCGTGTGCCCCTTTTGTGGCACTCCGGGTTGTCCGGTGGGGGCCGGCGGCGCTGCCTTAGTGGGCGGCCTGTTCGCCGCCTGGTGGCAGTATGGCACCCGAGTCTTACAAAAGGGCAGAGAGATTGTCTCCGGAATCTTCCGGTGACCTTAAGGAGATTCCCATGCTATTGGAAAAGATTGACAAATATGAAATTTTCCGGCCCAAATGCGACTCCACCAAGGAGGTTCTGCATTGCATCGCCACCTTTGACGCAGATATCTCCCCGGTCCTTCCCTATCTGAACGCCGAGTTGGGGGGTTGGGACTATGACCAGCGTAATCAGGTGCTGCTCCTCAAGCTTTCCGCCGGCAAATGGATTACTTTGCACCCGCACCAGATTGCCATCCGGGGGGCCCGGGACATAGAGGAAGCCGAAGCTCTCTTGAAATGGATCCAGGGGCAGATCAATGACATCTATGAGCGCCGGGAGCAGATTGAGCCGCGCTATACCAGCCAGGCAGGCCTCAAGGTTATGGAGATCCTTAAGCTTCTCCCCATGACCAACTGCAAGGCCTGCGGCTATCCTACCTGCATGGCCTACGCCGCCGCTCTGCGGGAAGGAGAGACCAGACTGCAGGACTGCCCGCCCCTATGGGAAGAAAAGTTCAAGGAAAAGCGGGAGAAATTACAGGCTTATTTAGAGAGCTTCGGCTGGCGAGCCCTGGACGCCGCATAGAAGATCATCCGTCCGCAGTAGGAACTTTAGGCGCAACAGCGTAGGCATGATTTTTGCCGAAAAGAGGCAAGCTCTCTTATCGGCAAGAAAAAAAGATTAAAATTGTCTTGACAGGAAGTTTAAGGATTGTTATAAATATAACAAAATCTTCATTCCCATCTCCAACAACCCCCTCCAACGCCGGGCTCTTACCTCCCCCAGGAGTCCGGCGTTATCTTTTTTGACATCTCCGGGAGTTCCTGAAGACTTAAACCCGACGAACTTCTGGCGGGCGCTACGAAAAGCGGCAGGTTTAAAAAAATTGGTGGGAAGGAAAAGGGCGGCTTGCCTGCTGAAAATCTCGCGGAAATTTACGTGGTGAGATCTTCGTCCTTGAGCTTGGTTAATTCCGCCAGGGCTTCCCGATCCAAATCAAGGCTGTCCAACACGGCGTCGAGCCGCGGATGGGAGGCGAAATCCACCTCCGACGGATCAGAAATCTCCATATTTTCCACAATCTTTTGGGCCAAGGCTTCACACAATAGCAAAACATTCATGGCAATATCTCTTTAGGGGTGTATTTCTTAATTCTTCGACCAGATGTTGAGTTTCCTTTAAAATCCATAGCGGTGCCGGATTGCGGGAAATAGACTAAGGGGCAGGGAAGGACGGAGCCTTCTTTGCCCCTTAATCCCATTACAAAATGGAAATGGTTGAGCCTCACTGGAAATTTCATGTCTTCCTTTATCTCAAAATTTGTGCCATATTGAAATCATTAATGATATCGTCTACTTATGTTTGTTTTAATTGTATCAAATGTTTCGAAATCTGAAGATTCAGTTAAGGAAGTTGAACAGTCCGGCGCCACTTCTTATTGCTTATGGGGGTTTTCCTTCCTGACGGGATGAGGCAATAGCTGTGAGAACCTGCCTAAACCAATTCCAGGCCTAAGATTGTTCCGCCATTTCGGTTCCCAGAAGTTCCCTGGCCCGGGCTTCATCCTGCGGCGCCACCAGGAGCTGCACACCCCGGATGAATTGCAGCATGGGATAGGCGCCCCCGGCATCATCTGACAGTATGAAGGCCTGAATACCCTCCGCCTCCAACAGAGAGGCAGCCAGCCCGGCCAGGACGCGATTAGGGAAGGTCTTTACTACCACTGCTGACTCCGGTTCAAAGGGCACGAAACTGTCTCCCGGTCTGATTGTCTCCGGAAAGGTCCTCCGGCCGGAGGGCCCGTTCTTTTCCTAAATTCTTTTTAACATTTTGCCAAATAAAAAGAAATCCAGGCTCGGGAGGAAGGACTCCTGCCATGGTCAATAAGAATTTTCCCATACAGCAGATGGCCTTAAAGGAGCCGGTTCCGGAGGCTCCCTGCGCCTTTCCCCGTCGGGCGGCGGCACCAGCACCCGGGGTGGCAGGTCAAGGTGGACAATGCCGCCGCAACCTGCCAAGGCGCTTGTCAGAAGAAGGGCGGATAGAAGCAGGGTCAGGGATTTTTGCATTACCCACTCCCGTTAGGTTTGCTCAGGGGGCACCGCCGCCGGCCTGTAGGCGCTAAAATAAGAAATCTTGCGGCGTCTGAGGCGTTCCTCCACCTGCGGGTAAAGGATCAGTTCCTCCACCTCAAAGTCGCGGAAGGCGGGGTGAATGGCCCCCAATCGTCGGGCCAGTTCCTCCCGGGACACGGGTGGGGAAAAACTCACCATCACCGCCGGGTGACAAGCCACGCCCGCGGCCAGCAAATGCTCCAACGCCTGGAGCTGTAGGGCAAAGCCCCGGGGCCTCGCCCCGGTCAGCAAGGAAAACTCCGCCTCATTGCAGCCTTTAAGGCTGACCCGGACAAAAACCTGGGGGAAATTCGCCAGCTCTGCGGCCCACTGTGATTCGGCGCCCAAAATAATCCCGTTGGTCTCCAGAATGAAATCCAGCTCGCGCGGCAGCGCCGCCAAAACTTCCAGAAGATGCCGCATGGCCAAGGTGGGTTCGTTGCCGCTGATCCGCACCTGGGAATAACCTTTTTTCCTGGCGATAGCGGCCAAGCGGCCTGCGACTTCAGCCGGCCGATAAAATTCACCCAAATGGGCCGCACGGTGCACCTGACCCCAGGCCCAGCAAAAGACACAGCGCAGATTGCAGCCCAGGCAGTCGGCCGTGGCAATTCCCCCGTAAAACCAGGCCGGGCGGAATCGGTAATATTTCCGTTCGAGGTTCCGGCTCACCTGATTGGCCGTATGCCGGGCCAATTCCAGCGGATCGTACATTGCACTAGGCTTCTTTTTTTACAATATAACTGTTATGTTTAATCTTCGGGAGGTTCTTTTCAACCATGTCCTCTTCCACCCTCACCGCCACCGAACCTCCGGACGGATACCCCGCTCTTCTGATGGAAGAGCTCTCCGGCGGCCGGGTGCGCTGTCTTACCTGCCTCAGGCGTTGTCTGATTCTCCCAGGAAAACGGGGTTGGTGCGGGACCCGGGAAAACCGCGACGGGCGGCTCGTCAGCCTGATCTATGGGCGAGTGGCCTCCCTGTCCCTGAATCCCATTGAAAAAAAGCCGGTGTACCATTTCCTTCCCGGCAGCTACTGGCTTTCCTTGGGCAGCTTGGGCTGCAACTTCCGTTGCCCCGGCTGTCAAAATTGGGAACTGGCCCACGCCGATCTGGATCGGGAACTGCACCGGACCAGGTACATAAGCCCGGCGGCCTTGGTGGAGCTGGCGCAGCGCCATAAGGCGGTCGGGATCTCCTGGACATTCAACGAACCGGTCCTTTGGCTGGAATACATACTGGACACCGCGCCTCTGGCCAAAGCCGCCGGGCTTTTCACCAACATCGTTACCAACGGGGCCCTGACCCCGGAGGCAATGGATGCCTTGGGTCCTTACCTGGACGTGTACCGGGTCGACATCAAAGGCTATTTTAATGAGACTTACGAAAGGTTGGCCAAATTTCCCCATGCCCAGGCCATCAGGGAGGCCGCGGTGAAGGGCCGGAAGGAATACGGCCTATGGGTGGAAGCGGTGACTAACGTGATTCCGGGGGTCAATGACTCTCCGGCCACCCTCACGGCCATCGTGGCCTGGCTGGCCCAGGACGTAAGTCCTGCCACCCCGTGGCACGCCACCCGTTTTCATCCGGCCCTTGCGTGGCGAGATCTTTCCCCCACCCCGGTAACCACTTTGGAATTTGCTGTGAGCCTGGCTCAAGAGGCCGGATTGCGCTTTCCTTACCTGGGCAACGTCCCCGGTCATCCCCGGGAAAACACCTTCTGCCCGGCCTGCGGTCAGGAGCTCATCCGGCGCTTTATTTTCGACATAACCGCTTTGAACCTGGAAGCCGGATGCTGCTCCGCCTGTGGGACCCCGGTGCCGGGGCTTTGGCTGTAAAAATAGAGACAAAGGACCAAGGTGGCGGTATATTAATTGCATCTAAGCGCTGATCAAAAAAGGTTCGAGGACAATCATGCGCCCGCTGGATATGAGCCCGTATGCCCCTTTTCGGAGGATGGCGGTAACTTGCAAAACCCGGCCCATTCGCGAAAAACAAGTGCTCTGGGTGATGCCGGAACCCACGCCGCACCGCAATGGCCGCTTCCTGGGCCGGGCACTCAGCCGCCGGGACATTGAGGCAGCCGCGGAGCTATGGCGTTGGGCCTACCCCGAAGTATATGGCTCGGCCCATGATTTTATCCTTTATCCCGAAGAATACGAGTCCCGGGTGGCCTTGGCGGAGACCTGGGACCGAGACAGCCGCCACAAGCCTTTCTGCATGTTGGTGGCTGAGGAAGTGGCCACCGGCAAACTGGTGGCCGGAACCATGATGACCAAATTGGACAAAAACCTGCAGATCGAGTTCACCTTTGCCGGCACTCATCCCCACTATCGCCGCCAAGGCCTGATGAACCTTTTGGGTAACCTCATGCACCGCATGGCTTTGGCTTCAGGGGCCGAATACCTGACAACCTTTCTGGAGACCTGGCACACCATCACCCAGGAAAGGGTTCTCAAATTTGCCGACGGCTGGAAATTTGCTGGCATTTTCCCCGGCAACTTCACCCGTTGGGCCGGCGATGACCAGGAATACCGGGCCTGTGAAATCTACCTGTACCGTTTTATCAATGACGGAGACAAATACTGCACTTCTCCGGAAGAATGGCAGATGCACCCCCTTGTCCGACAGCTCTGGGAGTGTCTGGAGGAAATCAACCGTCGCACCGGAAAGAAAATTTTTTAAAGCGATTTCTTTACAATGAGACCTTGGGGCCGGGTGTGCTTTTCGGTTTAAAGCTCTCCTGAGGTTCAACCTTTACCGGCCAGATCCGCCAAGCCCCGAACATGGGCCCGCATATGTTCGGCCTGGGAAGACAGCTCCTGGGAGGCAGAACTGGTTTCTTCGGCGCTGGCCGCGTTTTGCTGGGTCACCCGGTTGATTTCGGCAATGACTTGGTTGATTTGGTCAATTCTCTGAACCTGCTGCCGGCTGGCCTCGCTGATAACTGCAAACAGCTCTGACACCTTTTTGGCATCATCCCCCATCCGATAAAATTCTTCCAAAGATTTCTGCACCAGTTCATGGCCATCCCGGATGGCCTGAAGGCTTTCCCTGATGAGCTGTTCCGTCTCTTTGGCGCTCCCGGCGGATCTTTGCGCCAGATGCCGCACTTCTTCGGCCACCACCGCAAACCCGGAGCCGGCTTCTCCGGCCCGGGCCGCCTCTACGGCCGCGTTCAAGGCCAGAAGATTGGTCTGGAAGGCAATCTCATCAATGGTTTTGATAATTTTGGCGGTTTTCTCCCCGGCCGCCAGGATTTGATCAATGCATTCCTTGGTGTTTTTCAGGAGCTTGTGGCTGCTCTTCATACTGGCCCGGGAGTTGTCCACCAGCCTGGCGGCTTCCGCCGTGTTTTCGGCGTTGGAATGTACAAGGTCGGCGATCTGGGCCATGGCGGCGCTGGCCTCCTGCAGGGAAGCGACCTGCGTGGCCGCCCCCTGGGCCAGATGTTGACTGGCCGAGGCCACTTGAAAGGAGGCCGCCGCCACCTGATCTGAGCTTTCCAGGAGTTCTTCCTGTAATCTTCGCAGGCCCCGCCCCACAAAGCGCAGGGCCCCCCACACCCCCGCCGTGACGAGCCCGAGTCCGGCGCCTCCCAAGGCAAGGGTGTTCCACCACCCCCCTTCCTCGGCGACAGTGGCATGTCCCACCATTCCCAGGAAAAACGCGGCAGAGCCGATAAACCCCAAACCTCCCCACAACCTATGTTTAAGGTTAAGCTTCATGCTGCCTGTCCTCAGGACCTTCAGAAGTCTTTTTTTCCTGATCGGGCATTCTGCTTGCTATCTTAAAAAAATTTACGATTCCGGCAGGATAGCTGAAAAATCGCGCGCTTTCTCCAAGGCGGGGGACTGAAGGATTAAACTTTAGGGCTCTTGGCAGGCACTTCATTCCTCCGGGGGCCGCGGAGAATAAGAAAACCCCCGGAATGGGGGTCAAAGGGATTTGTGAGCCATTAAGGCGGGGTGGGGAAGATCAGCCTGCGGCTGCCTTTTTCTTCCTGCTTTTGGGCAGTTTTTCCGGCCGCCCGACCAGTTCCAGGACAGACACCGGCGCTCCGTCTCCCCGACGAAAGCCCAAGGGGATTATGCGGGTGTAACCGCCGAAACGGTCCTGGAAACGCTCCCTGATCTCCCCGAAGAGTTTGGCATGAGCCTTCTTGGTCCGGATTACGGCCAAGGCCTGGCGCCGGGCGTGCAGGTCGCCCCGTTTGGCCAGAGTAATGAGGGCTTCGGCCAGCTTCCGGGCTTCTTTGGCCTTGGCGGGGGTTGTCTCCACCCGCTCGTATTCGATAAGGGAGGTGACCAGGTTGCGCAACATGGCTTGCCGGTGCTCAGTGGTGCGGGAAAGCCGACGGCCGGCCTTGAGATGCCTCATATCGCTTCTTCCTTCCTTTCCGGTGTCTGTTCAGGGGGGACAAACCCCTCCAGTTTCATTCCCAGGGAAAGCCCCATTTCCTGCAGAATATCCTTGATTTCATTTAAGGATTTCCGACCGAAGTTCTTGGTCTTGAGCATCTCCTGCTCGGTCTTCTGCACCAATTCCCCGATATAACGGATATTGGCGTTCCGCAGACAGTTGGCCGCCCGCACCGACAACTCTAGTTCGTTGACGCTGCGGTAAAGATTCTCATTGAGAATGAGAGGCTCTTCGGCCGGTTTTTCCTCGACTCCCTCCATCTCCTCTTCAAAATTGATGAACAGGGTGAGCTGATCCTTCAAGATCTTGGCCGCATAGGCAACGGCATCCTCCGGGGTAACGCTGCCGTCGGTCCAGACCTCCAAGGTCAGTTTATCGTAATCGGTGCGCTGCCCCACCCGGGCCTGGGTGACGGAGTAGTTCACTTTCCGAATGGGGGAGAAGCTGGCATCCAGCGGGATAAAACCGATGGGTTGACTTTCCTCTTTATTGGCTTCCGCCGGAACATAGCCTTTGCCGGTTTTGACAACAAGCTCCATACTTAGCTGGCCGTCCGGCGATAAGGTGGCAAGATGATGCTTGGGATTGAGAATCTCCACCGTGCCGTCGGTCCTGATATCGCCGGCTGTTACCCGTTTTTCCCCCCGGGCCTCCAGCGTCAACGTCTTGGTGCCCTCCGTTAGCATTTTCAGGCGGACCTGCTTCAGGTTCAGGAGAATTTCGGCAACGTCCTCCAAGACCCCGGGAATTGCCATAAATTCGTGGTGCACGTCCTTTATGCGCACTCCGGTAATGGCGGCTCCACGCAAGGACGACAACAGCACCCTGCGCAAGGCGTTGCCCAGAGTAATGCCGAAACCCCGTTCCAGGGGTTCACAGGAAAATTTGCCGTAGGTCGTGGTATGGCTTTCGCTATCCACTTCCAAGCGTTTGGGTTTGATTAGTTCGGTCCAATTTTTGGGATTCATGGCCCCTCAAAATACCAAAAGTTTCTTTCCACACCAATGGTGCAGGAAGACAGGGTTGCCGGTCCCTGTCGGTCGGCCAAGGAATTGTCGAATGTCAGGGTGGTCAATTTACTTAGAATAGAGCTCCACAATAAGATGCTCTTCAATGGGCATGGTGATGTCTTCCCGGGTGGGCATCATGACCACCCGGCCGCGCATGGCCTCTTTATTCAATTCCAGCCACGCCGGACAGCCCCGCCGGGCCACCGCCTCCAGGGCGTCCCGGATCTGAGGGAGATTGCGACTTTTCTCTGCAACCTCTATGACGTCTCCGACCTTAACGGAATAGGATGGAATATTAACCTTTTGGCCGTTCACCAAAATGTGGTTGTGCCGTACCAACTGCCGGGCCTGAGCCCGGGAATTGGCAAACCCCAGACGATAGACCACGTTGTCCAATCTCCTCTCCAAAAGGACCAAAAGATTGGTGCCGGTTACACCCCGCTGGCGTTCGGCCTCTTCAAAATAGCCTTTGAATTGGTTTTCCAGCAGACCGTATATTCTTTTGACCTTTTGTTTTTCCCGAAGCTGCAGGCCGTAATCGGAAATTTTGCCCCGGCCTTGGCCGTGCTGGCCCGGAGGGAAATTTCGCCGCCGTATGGCGCACTTGTCTGTGTAGCAGCGATCGCCCTTGAGAAACAGGGCCATCCTCTCCCGGCGGCAAAGTCGGCAAGCGGGTCCGGTGTATCTAGCCAATGTATCAATCCTCCGTTCTTATACCCGTCGGCGTTTGGGAGGGCGGCAACCGTTATGCGGGATAGGGCTGACGTCCCGGATAAGGTTCACTTGCAGCCCCGTAGCCTGAAGCGCCCGGATAGCCGCCTCCCGTCCGGCTCCAGGCCCCTTTACATAAACATCAATATTCCGCATGCCGTGCTCCATGGCTTTGCGGGCGGCGTCTTGGGCCGCTAGCTGTGCCGCAAAGGGCGTGCCTTTCCGGGAACCCTTGAAACCCTGCACCCCGGCCGAGGACCAGGATACCACGTTGCCGTTGGGGTCGGTGATAGTCACCAGAGTGTTGTTGAAGGTAGCTTTGATGTGGGCCACCCCGGTGGGAATGTTCTTCTTTTCCTTCTTTTTTTTGGCGCCTGTCGGTCTTTTGGCCATCAGCTTACCTTACCCTTTCTTTCTTTTCCCTACTACCGAGCGGCGCGGACCTTTACGCGTCCGGGCGTTGGTATGGGTGCGCTGGCCCCGGACCGGCAATCCCCGGCGATGCCGCAAGCCCCGGTAACAGCCCAAGTCCATCAGGCGTTTGATGTTCATGGACACTTCCCGGCGCAAGTCGCCCTCCACCTTGGTGGTGGCATCAATCACCTGACGGATACTGGTGATTTGGGCATCGGTCAGATCCTTGGTCTTGATGGAGCCGTCCACGTGCGCCTGCTGCAGGATTTTTGCCGCCAAGGTGCGCCCGATCCCGTAGATATAAGTAAGAGCGATGTCGATCCGCTTATCCCGAGGCAAATCGATGCCGGCGATGCGTGCCAATTTCCTACCTCCCCATGGCTGTCAGCGGGACAGCTGGAAAAATTATGTCCATGGATTTGATCGTTCTCAGAATCGCCACCGGTTGACCGCCCTTCAACCCTGACGCTGCTTGTGTTTGGGATTGACGCAAATCACCCGCACCACTCCCTTGCGGCGGATAATTTTACACTTGGCGCAGATGCGTTTCACAGAGGGTCTGACTTTCATCCTATTTTCCTAAAGGTTTTCTGGTTCCGGTTTCCTTTCTACTGACTTCGGTCGGAAACGTCCCGGTTTTGAAAGGGAAAACCGACAGACGGGAACCGTCCTTATTTCACCCGGTAGACAATCCGCCCCCGGCTCAAATCATAAGGCGACAGCTCCACGATGACTTTGTCCCCCGGCAGGATCTTTATATAATGCATGCGCATTTTGCCGGAAATGTGCGCCAGCACTTTATGGCCGTTGGGTAGTTCCACCCGGAACATCGCATTGGGCAAAGGTTCGATTACCGTGCCCTCAACTTCAATGGCGTCTTCTTTGGGCATTAATCCTTTCAGCCGTGCTAAATATTAGGGAACCCCCTTGGGCACCCGGGATTGTTCAACAATTTATATTATCTCAAATTTTGCTTAGAATCAATACACCCTTATCCGTCAGGGCCACAGTGTGCTCAAAGTGCGCTGACAAGGAGCCGTCCTGAGTCACTGCCGTCCAGCCGTCCGGCAAAAGCTTTACCTGCCAGGAGCCGGCGCTGGTCATGGGCTCGATGGCAAAGGTCATCCCCGCCCTTATTATGGGTCCTCTACCCGGAGGCCCGAAATTGGGGATTTGGGGGTCCTCATGCAAGGCGCGACCGATACCATGCCCGACGAATTGCCGGATCACTGAAAAGCCGTAACGCTCCACGGTGGTTTGGATGGCGTGCGAGATGTCGCTTAGCCGACCTCCTATCCGCATTTTGGCAATGCCCGCATAAAGCGCCTCTTCCGTGGCTTTGAGCAAAAGCTGGGCTTTGGGGCTAACTTCGCCCACTGCCACGGTGATGGCGGCATCTCCATAAAAACCATCGTACCGCACCCCAAAATCCAAGCCGATAATATCCCCCGCCTTGAGCTGGCGAGGGCCGGGAATGCCGTGCACCACCTCTTCGTTTACCGCAACACAGAGAGAGGCCGGATAGCCCCGGTAGCCTTTGAAAGCCGGCTGCACCCGACGCCGACGGCACAGTTCTTCTGCCAGCTCATCCAATTCCCGGGTCTCCACCCCGGGGCGGATGTGCCCTTTTATTTCTTCCAGGATTTCGGCCACTATGCGGCTGGCCACCTCCATCTTGGCGATCTCAGCCGCGGACTTCAGCAAAATCATCGATGCTTTCAGCCATCAGCTTTCAACTTCCAGCCCCTCGGCAGGAGAACAGCCCCCTCAGGCCTCAGGCCGCGGCCCTTTTTGGTCCAAGCTGACTGCTGATAGCTGAAAGCCTGTTCTTTCATTTTTCTATGATGTTGCAAATCTGTTGAAAGATGTCGTCTATGCTGCCCACGCCCTTGATAGTCCGCAACAGGCCTTTGGCGGCATAATAATCAATCAAAGGCTTGGTGGCCTGGTTGTAAGTAGCCAACCGGGAACGCACGGTGGTTTCGTTATCGTCGTCCCGTTGATACAGTTCGCTGCCACACTTGTCGCACACCCCTTCTTTCTTCGGGGGATTGAATTTAATATGATACATCATGCCGCAAGCCGGATTCTTGCAGGTCCGGCGTCCGGTCAGCCGGGTCACCAGCTCTTCCTCGTCCACCTCTATGTTAATGACATGGTCAATCCGGGAGCCCATTTTCTGTAATGCCCGGTCCAGGGCCTCGGCTTGAGGTACCGTCCGGGGAAAGCCGTCCAAAATAAAGCCCTTTTGGCAGTCGGGCTGTTTCAGACGCTCTTCCACGATGCCGATGACCACTTCGTCCGGTACCAGCTTCCCGGCATCCATGTACTCTTTGGCTTTCTTGCCCAGTGGTGTGCCTTCCTTCACCGCGGCCCGCAGAATGTCGCCGGTGGAGATCTGGGGAATCTGATACTTTTCAATCAGCTTCTTCGCCTGTGTGCCTTTGCCCGCGCCCGGGCCACCCAACAGAATGAGATTCATAAGAGCCTCCTTTTTCAGCGTCTTACCCGGCCTAACCGTTTTTTCATAAACCCCTCGTAATGGCGGGTGAGCATGTGTGATTCAATCTGGGCCATGGTGTCCATGGCCACCCCCACCACGATCAGAAGCGCCGTGCCCCCGAAATAAAAGGGGACATTGAAGCGGGCGATCAGAATGGTGGGCAATACGCAGACCGCGGCCACATAAAGGGCCCCGCTCAGGGTAATGCGGGTGAGAATCCGATCGATGTACTCGGCCGTGGATTTCCCCGGCCTTATACCCGGAATGTAGCCTCCCCATTTCTTGAGATTCTCTGCCACATCCACGGGATTGAAGGTCACGGCGGTGTAAAAATAGCAGAAAAAGATGATCAGGGCCACGTATACCATGTCATGCAGCCAATGCCCGGGGGAGAGGGTATCCACTATGCGTTTCAGCCATTCGATTTTGATAAAGCTTCCCACCGTGGCCGGAAACATCAGCAGCGAAGAGGCAAAAATCGGGGGGATCACTCCCGATACGTTGACCTTCAGGGGCAGGTGGGTGGACTGCCCGCCGAGCATGCGCCGGCCCACCACCCGGCGGGCATATTGCACCGGAATGCGGCGCTGGCCCCGCTCCATGAAGACAATGAAGCCCACCACCGCCACCATTACAAAGATCAGGAAAATCATCAAAAGGGGCGAAATCTCCCCGGCCTTGATAAGCTCCACACTTTTGATGACGGCGGAAGGCAGACGGGCCACGATGCCGGCAAAGATAATAAGGGAAATACCGTTGCCGATGCCCCGCTCCGTGATCATTTCACCTTGCCACATGATGAAGGCCGTACCGGAGGTCAGTGTCAGGATGGTCATCAGCCGGAAGCTCCAGCCCGGATGCAGCACCACCGCCCGCCCCGAGCCTTCCAGGCCGCCCATGCCCTCCAGGGCGATGCTTATCCCCAGGCCCTGAATGGCGGCGATGAGCACGGTGCCGTAACGGGTATATTGCTTGATCTTCTTGGTGCCGGCCTCCCCTTCCTTATACAGCTTCTCCAGGGCCGGGATGACCACCTTCAGCAGTTCGATGATGATAGCCGCGCTGATGTAGGGCATGATCCCCAGGGCAAAGACACTGAGGCGTTCTAGGGCGCCCCCGGAGAACATGTCGAATAATCCGAAAATAGTGCGCTGCTGGCGGGCAAAAAAGGCCATCAGCGCATCGGCGTCGATCCCCGGAGTGGGAATGAAGCAGCCGATGCGGTAAACCGCCAGCATCATCAAAGTGAAGAGGATGCGCCGCTTCAGCTCCGGTATCTTGGCAATGTTCGCAATGCCGCTGGCCAAGTTAAATGACCTCCACCCGGCCGCCCGCCGCCTCGATCCGGGTCCTGGCTTGGCTGCTCACGGCCTGGACCCTGACAGTCAGGGGCACGGTAACCTCACCCTGACCCAGGAGCTTGATGCCGTCCACTTGGCCCTTTACCAGTCCGGCGTGGCGCAGGACTTCCTCATCCACCACGCTGTGGGCCGGAAACCGGGCCAGATCCCGCAGATTTACGATGGCCCAGGCCCGCTTGAATTCGTTCCGGAAGCCTCGCTTGGGAATCCGCCGGAGCAAGGGCATCTGGCCGCCCTCGAAACCGGGTTTGAAGCCCGCCCCGGAACGGGATTTTTGTCCTTTATGACCCCGTCCGGCGGTTTTGCCCCAGCCGGAGCCGGGACCGCGGCCCACCCGTTTCTTCTTGTGACGGGAACCCGGTGACGGAAATAAATCGTTCAGCTGCATCTCAGGTCTCTTCCTCCGGCAGGCGTCGCACTTCCAGTAAGTAATCCACTTGATTGATCATTCCTAATATGGCCGGCGTCTCTTTATGGCGCACCGTCTGGTTCACTCGGGTCAGCCCTAAGGCCCGTACCGTCTTGCGATGCGCCGGAACCCGACCGATGGGGCTTTTTTTCAGAGTAACTTCCAAGATCATGGTCCTTGTCCCAGGCAGCGGTCCGGCAAATAGACCTTCCACCGCCGGCCCATTTCAGGCCAATAACTCCGCCAGAGGCCGGTTGCGCCGTTCGGCCACTTCTTCCGGGGCAGCCAGCTGCTTGAGGGCTTCCATGGTGGCCTTCACGGCGTTATGAGGGTTATGGGACCCCAGGCATTTGGTGAGCACATTCTTAATCCCGGCCACTTCCATCACCGCCCGCACCGGGCCCCCGGCAATGACCCCGGTGCCTTCGGCCGCCGGCTTGAGCAGCACCCGGCCGGAGCCGAACTCGCCTATCACCTGATAAGGGATGGTATTATTAAGAATGGGCACCTTGATCATCTCCTTTTTGGCCCGCTCCATGGCTTTGCGGATGGCCTCCGGCACCTCTTGGGCCTTGCCCAGACCTACCCCCACCCAGCCATGGCCGTCGCCCACCACCACAAGGGCACTGAAGCGGAAGCGCCGCCCGCCTTTCACCACCTTGGCGACCCGGTTGATGCTCACCACCTTATCGATTAACTGTGCCTCTGGAGCCTCGGTTTCGAACAAACTCACCTCCTGTGAAACTTCTGGTCTTGGCCCTTTAAATTTGCCAAGAGGTTTTTCTTGCCCGAGCCGGGGGCCAATCCCGGCCTCACCGACCCGCGGTCCTTAAAATACCAAGCCATACTCGCGGCAGCCCTCGGCCAGCCGCTTTACGCGGCCGTGATACATGAAGCCGTTTCGGTCAAAAACCACACTAACAATGCCCTTGGCCTTGGCCTTGGCGGCCAGAAGTTTGCCTACCTCATAGGCTTGCTCTGTTTTTTTCAGGCCCGCCAGGTTATTCCGGATCTCGGGGCTGAGGGTGCTGGCCGCCGCCAGGGTCTGGCCAACCTGATCGTCAATAATCTGGGCATAGATATGCTTGGCGCTGCGAAACACCGAGAGCCTTGGCCTCTCCACCGTGCCGCGCACTTTTTTCCGGATGCGAATCTTGCGTTTCAGCCGCATGGCCAGGCGCGGGTTTATTTTCCCCATGGCATTTCCTTTGAACTCCGAGTCCTAAGCGTAAGCTTGGGGCGATTTCCCTTACGATCCCCTTGATTTCAACCTTTTGCCGTCAAGCTGATGGGTACCCAGCTCCCGGCGATCGGACAACGCTTACCGGGCTCCGGCCTTGCCCACCTTGCGGCGCAACACCTCTCCGGCATACCGGATGCCCTTGCCTTTGTATACGTCCGGGGGCCGCAGGCTCCGGATGTTCGCGGCAGTTTGGCCCAACAGCTCCTTGTCGGCCCCCCGCAATGTTAATCGGGTGGCCTTTTCCACCGTCGCCGTAATGCCCTTGGGTAAGGGGAATACCACCGGATTGGAGTAGCCGATGCTAAAGACCAAGGAATCCCCTTTGCTCTCCACCTTATAGCCGGTGCCCACCAGTTCCAGGGCCCGGGTAAACCCCTGACTCACTCCGGTAACCATGTTGTCCACCAAGGTCCGGGCCAGACCCCAGTAAGCCTTGCTGTGGCGGCTGTCATCCACCGGCTTCACCAGAATCTGGGCATCTTTCACCTTCAGGGTGACGCGGGGAGGCAGAGGGCGGGACAGGGTCCCCAGAGGCCCGCTGACGGTAAGGGTGCTGGGGGTTACCTGCACCTTCACTTCTTGGGGCAGAGGAATGGGTTTTTTACCGATCCGCGACATATTCCTGTCCTTACCAGATCTGACACAATACTTCGCCACCTACTTTGAGCTTCCGGGCCTGCCGGTCGGTGAGCACCCCTTTGGAGGTGGAGATCACCGCCACCCCCAGTCCGCCCTGAACCCGGGGTAGGTCTTCGTATCCCACATAAACCCGCAGCCCCGGCCGGCTCACGCGCTCAATCTGGTGGATAACAGGTTTCTTGTCCTCATCGTACTTCAGATAAACTCTAAGGATACCTTGGCGATTGTCCTTGATCACTTTGTAATTTTTGATATAGCCCTCTTCCTTGAAGATCCGGGCCAAGGCAATCTTCATGCGGGAGGCCGGTATGTCCACTTTATCATGCCCGGCTTGGCCGGCATTGCGGATCCGGGTCAGCATGTCGGCCAAAGGATCAGTCATGCTCATGTTTAACCTCTCAAGCGGCGCTTACCAACTCGATTTGATCACTCCGGGGATTTCCCCCCGGAGGGCCATGGTGCGAAAGCAGATGCGGCAGACGCCGAAACGCCGCAAAAAAGCCCGGGGCCGGCCGCACAAAGGGCAGCGGTTATGTTGCCGGACCTTAAATTTCGGGGTACGTTTGGCCTTAGCAATCTGCGATTTTTTTGCCATTCCCATCTCCACCGGGGTTTTTCCACCCCTGTCTGCAAATCTATTTTCTGAAGGGCATGCCCAGCAAGGTCAGCAAGAACTTCGCCTCTTCGTCGGTTTTGGCGGTAGTGACAATGGTAATGTTCATGCCCTTGATCTTATCCACCTTGTCGTAGTCAATTTCCGGAAAGATTATCTGCTCCTTGATACCCAGGGTAAAGTTGCCCCGGCCGTCGAAGGACCGGTCGCTCACCCCCCGGAAATCCCGCACCCGGGGAAGCACCACGTTCACCAGCTTGTCCAGGAAGTAATACATCCGGTCTCTTCTCAAGGTCACCATGCAGCCGATGGGCATGCCTTCCCGGAGCTTGAAGGCGGCAATGGAGCGCCGGGCCCGGGTTATCACCGGTTTTTGGCCGGTGATGGCGGCCAGCTCGGCGCTGGCCGAATCCAGCAGCTTGATGTTCTGGATCGCCTCCCCCAACCCCATGTTGATCACGACCTTTTCCAGGCGGGGCACCTGCATGACGTTCCGGTAGCCAAATTCCTTCATCATGCGGGGCACGCATTCCTGCTTGTATAACTCATAGAGGCGGGGTCTCGCTTTTTCAGCCATCGATCAATTCCTTACATTTCCGGCAGACCCGGACCTTTTTGCCCTCCGCGGTCTTTGTCAGACGGAAGCGGCCTGCTGTGGCACATTTGGGGCAGATGAGCATCACCTTGGAGACATGCAGGGGCGCCTCTTTTTCCAGAATGCCGCCTTGGCCGGTGGTGGGGCTGGGCCGGGTATGGCGCTTGATCATGTTCACCTTCTCCACCACCACTTGGTTCTTATCCCGAATAACCTTCAAAATCTTGCCGGTCTTGCCTTTTTCCTTGCCGGAGAGCACTTCCACCAAGTCATTTTTTTTCAGGCGGATGCGTACCGGCTCGACGGGTTTTTTTCTGGCCTTGGGCATGGCTAAAGGACCTCCGGGGCCAGTGAAATGATCTTCATGAACCGCTTGGCCCTGAGCTCCCGGGCTACCGGCCCGAATATCCGGGTGCCGATGGGGTCGCCCGCGGGATTAATGAGCACCGCGGAATTGTCGTCAAATTTGATATAGGAGCCGTCCGGGCGCCTTGTCTCCTTCACCGTGCGCACCACTACGGCCCGCATGACGTCGCCCTTCTTCACCTTGGAATGGGGCAGGGCCTCTTTCACCGCCACCACAATCACGTCCCCCACCCGGGCATACCGCCTTCTGGTGCCCCCCAGGACTCGGATGCAGGACACCCGTTTGGCTCCGGAATTGTCGGCAACGGTCAGAGTTGTGTGAACCTGAATCATCTTTTACTCCGGGGAGCGAGCTTCTTATAAGGCTCTCTCCAGGATCTCCTTGACGCGCCAGCGTTTTTCCCGGCTCAGCGGACGGGTTTCCTCGATGAGCACCTTGTCCCCGATCCGGCAGGCATTTTGGGGATCATGGGCCTTAAATTTACTGCGGCGCCTGATTATCTTCTTGTAAAGGGGGTGGGCCACCAGACGTTTCACCTCTACCACCACGGTCTTGTCCATTTTGTCGCTGACCACCACCCCTACCCTGGTCTTGCGCACCCCGCGCTCATTTTCCATATCTGGTTCTGCTCCCTGATCTACCAGGATTGCCCGGTTTTCTCCCTCAGCACTGTCTTCAGCCGGGCGATGTCTTTTTTCGTCTGCCTTAGGCGGGCGGTGTTGTCCAACTGATTGGTGCTGTGCTGAAAACGCAGGTTGAAGTATTCTTCCATCACTTCCTTCAACTTGGCCGACAACTCCTCGACGGTGAGGTCGCGCAAATCTGCTGCTTTCATGACGCCGCCTCAGCCATGGTCTCTTCTTTGGCCACAAACTTGGTCCGGCAGGGCAACTTATGGGCTGCCAGCCGCAAGGCCTCTTCCGCCACCTCCCGGTCCACTCCGGACATTTCGTAAAGGATCCGGCCGGGCTTCACTACCGCCACCCACCCTTCCGGGTTGCCTTTGCCTTTGCCCATGCGGGTTTCTGCCGGCTTCCGGGTAATGGGCTTGTCCGGAAAGATGCGGATCCAGATTTTGCCTCCCCGCTTGACGTGCCGGGTGATGGCGATCCGGGCCGCCTCGATCTGCTGGGCCGTGATCCAGGCAGGCTCCAGGGCCTGAAGCCCGTATTCCCCAAAGGCCAAATAGTTGCCGCGGCTGGCTTTGCCCTTCATGCGGCCCTTTTGCACCTTGCGGTGTTTGACGCGTTTCGGACTTAACATGGTTCTCTCAGTTTTTTGTCGTCAGTTCTTGTCAATAAAAAAAACGCTTTTCCGCGAAGGGCTTCCGGGCAGATTTACCCGGAAGCCACCGGATTAGAATCCGGCCCGCTCTTCGGCCCCCAGGATTTCGCCATGAAAGATCCAAGTCTTGACGCCGATGACCCCGTAAGTGGTCAAAGCTTCGGCAAAGCCGTAGTCAATGTAAGCCCGCAAGGTGTGCAACGGCACCCGGCCTTCCCGGTACCATTCCTTGCGGGCAATCTCCGCCCCGGCCAGCCGCCCTTTAACCTGGATCTTGATACCTTTGGCCCCGAATTTAAGGGCTTGGCCCACGGCCTTTTTCATGGCCCGGCGGAAAGAGACCCGGCGCTCCAGCTGCATGGCCACGTTTTCCGCCACCAGCTGGGCATTGACCTCCGGCTTGCGCACTTCCTGCACATCGATTACCAGGTCACGGCCGATAAGCTTTTCCAAGCGCCGCCGCAGTTCTTCGATCTTCTTCCCCTTCTGACCGATGACCATACCGGGCCGGGAGGTGTGAATCCGGATGGTCACTTTGTTTGCCGCCCGTTTGATATCCACCCCGGCGATGCCGGCCCCCTTCAGCTCACTATCGTTTTTAATGAACTCCCGGATTTTCCGGTCCTCCAGGACCAGTTGGGGGAAGTCCTCCTTTTTGGCGAACCACACGGAATCCCAGGTGCGGTAAATACCCAAGCGGAAACCGATGGGATGGACCTTTTGACCCAAAGTCGCCTCCTTAACGTTTCGCCGGCTCTTCGGCCAGCACCACCGTAATATGACTGGTTCGGCGGAGAATCTGATTGACCCGGCCCATGGCCCGGGGACGGAACCGCTTTAGCATGGGACCGTCGTCGATGTAAATATTTTTCACCACCAGGGTGTCCACATCGATCTGTGGCCGCTGCTCGGCATTGGCCACCGCCGATTCCACCACCTTGCTGACCAGTCTGGCCCCTTTCTGAGGAAGAAACCGGAGCAAGGAGAGAGCCTTTTCCACCTTAAGGCCCTTGAGGGGCCGGGCCACCAGCCTGAGCTTGGTGGGCGATACCCGAACATACCTGGCGCTTGCTTTGATCTCCATGGCTATTTCCTGGCCACCTTGGACTTGCGGTCCCCGGCGTGGCCGCCGAAGGTCCGGGTGGGGGCAAACTCTCCCAATTTGTGTCCCACCATATTTTCAGTGATATATACCGGGATGAATTTCTTGCCGTTGTGCACGGCCAGGGTCAGGCCGACAAAGTCCGGAGTGATGGTGGAGCGTCGGGACCAGGTTTTGATCACCCGGCGGTCCTGGGTTTCCTTGGCCCTGATCACCTTGGCCAACAGGCTTTCCTCCACATATGGTCCCTTTTTCAGCGATCTGGCCATGCCCCCTACCTCTCACCGCGTCGTTTGATGATATAACGATCGCTGTCTTTGGGTTTCCGGGTTCTATACCCTTTGGTGGGCTTGCCCCAGGGAGTGCAGGGATGGCGGCCGCCGGAGCTTTTACCTTCGCCGCCTCCCAAGGGGTGGTCCACCGGGTTCATGGCCACCCCCCGGGTGTGGGGCCGTCTGCCCAGCCAGCGATTGCGGCCGGCTTTGCCCAAAGAGACGTTCTCGTGCTCCACGTTGCTTAGCTGGCCGATGGTGGCTTTGCAGTCCAAGGACACCATACGGACTTCGCCGGACGGCAGCTTCATGTGCACATAGCTTCCCTCCTTGGCCATGAGCTGCGCATAAGAGCCGGCCGACCGGGCAATCTGGCCGCCTTTCCCGGGCTTCATCTCCACATTATGCACCAAAGTGCCGGTAGGGATATTCTTCAGCGGCAAGGCATTCCCCGGCTTGATATCCGCCTCGGGGCTGGAAATGACTTCGTCCCCCACCCGCAGTTCCTGGGGCGCCAGGATGTAGCGTTTTTCCCCGTCCTGGTAATGCAAAAGGGCTATCCTGGCGGTGCGGTTGGGGTCGTACTCAATGGCGGCCACCTTGGCCGGTACCCCCACCTTGTCCCGCTTGAAATCAATGAGGCGGTACATGCGCTTGTGGCCGCCGCCCAGATGCCGGGCCGTACGGCGTCCGTAATTGTTGCGGCCCCCACTTTTCTTCAGGGGGCGAAGCAGACTTTTTTCGGGCTCCGTTTTGGTGATCTCGGAAAAATCCGCCACCGTCTGAAAGCGCTGCCCGGGGGAAGTCGGTTTTCGTTGTATCAGTGGCATTATGATTACCTTTGGCTTTGCGTCTTAAGTTCCAAGGGCCTTGATCCTTTTCCTGAATGACAAAGGTAGCTGCTTTCCCACCTTGTCTCCCAAATCCACTAATTCAAAGCCTTTTAAATCCCTTCAAATCCCTTGAATTTTTCTCCCGGCGCCAGGGTCACGATGGCCTTTTTCCAGTCAGGCCGCTTGCCTTGGGTGCGCCCCAGGCGCTTTTTCTTGCCCTTCAGGCGCACGGTGTTGACGGCGAGCACCTTCACCTTGAAGGCTTCTTCCACCGCTTTCCGGATTTCCAGCTTATTGGCCTTGATATCCACCTTCAGGGTCACCTGATTGGCGGTTTCCCGCAACCCGTGGGTCTTCTCCGTGATAATCGGCCCCTTGATGATATCATGGATTGCCTTCATTCCGCCAACCTCGCTTCAATCTGGGCCACGGCCGAAGAGAGGAGCACCAGATGCTCATGACGCAGGATGTCATAAACGTTCAACCCGGCAACCGGCTGCACCTGAACATAGGGGACATTGCGGGCCGACAATTCCAGGACTTGATGCTTCTCCGGCGTGACAAAGAGGGCCTTGTGAATATCAAAATTTTTGAGGACCTGGACAAATTCTTTGGTCTTGGGGACCCCCTGGGGATAATCTTCCAGCACCACTAACTTGCCATTCCGGAGCTTGCTGGACAGCGCCATTTTCAAGGCCAGGCGGCGCACCTTTTTAGGAAGAGTATAAGCATAGCTTCGGGGTTTGGGCCCGAACACGATGCCGCCGCCGCGCCAGAGGGGCGAACGGATGGAACCCGCTCGGGCCCGGCCGGTGCCTTTCTGTCGCCAGGGCTTGCGGCCGCCGCCGGAGACTTCCCCCCGCGTCTTGGTGGACGCCGTGCCGGCCCGCCGACAGGCCCGCTGCCAGGTCACCACTTCATGCAGCACCGGTGGGTAGACATCCACCCCAAAAATCTCTTCTTTGAGGTCCAACTCCCCCACTTTCTCCTTATTGAGGTTAAATACATCCACCACGGGCATAGCTTTTATCCCATCTTCTTGATGAGCAAGAAGCCGTTTTTGGGTCCGGGCACCGCCCCTTTGACCATGAGCAGGTGGTCTTCCGGCCTGACATCGATGACTTCCAGGTTTTTGACGGTCACCCGGGCATTCCCCATGCGTCCCGGCATCTTCTTCCCCTTGATCACCCTGGAAGGAAAGGCGCTGGCACCGATGGACCCCGGAGCCCGGTGGGACATGGAACCATGGCTCATGGGGCCGATGCGGAATCCCCACCGTTTTACGGTGCCGGCAAAGCCCCTGCCTTTGCTGATGCCCGTCACGCTCAGGCGATCGCCGATGGCGAACTGCGCCACGGAAATTTCCTGCCCGGATTCCCAGTCCCCGGCATTTTCCACCCGGAATTCACGGATCAGCGCAAACCCGCTTTTACTGCCGTGCTTTTCCAGGTGTCCCCGGGTGGGCTTGTTGCATTTGGTCAGGGGCTTTCGGGCAAACCCCAACTGAACGGCCTCGTAGCCATCCGTGGCTTCGGTCTTTTTCTGCACCACATAGCAGGGACCGGCCTCAATCACCGTGACTGCCACTGACCGCCCCTCTTCATCGAAGATGCGGGTCATGCCCAGTTTCTTGCCAATGATCCCGTTAAGCATATTCAGTGCGTTTTCGGTTTTCTGTTTTCGCTTTCCCCGAGATTCAACCCTTTCTCATCTCTGAAAACTGAAACGGAAAACGGAAAACCCTCCTTATACCCGGATTTCCACGTCCACCCCGGCGGCCAGATCCAGTTTGCTGATGGCGTCCATGGTCTGCTGGGTGGGGTCCAATATATCCAACAGTCGTTTATGGGTGCGGATCTCAAATTGCTCCCGGGACTTTTTGTCAATGTGGGGCGACCGTAGTACCGTGAATTTGTTTATTTCTGTAGGCAAGGGAATGGGGCCTGCTACCCGGGCACCTGTGCTGCGCGCCGTCTCCACGATTTCCTGCACGGATTTATCCAGAAGCTTATGGTCGTAGGAACGCAAGCGAATGCGGATCTTGGGAGTGATCATGTCCTTTCCCTATTCGATAATCTCGGTGACCACGCCGGCGCCGACGGTGCGGCCCCCCTCCCGGATGGCGAAGCGCAACTCCTTCTCCAAGGCCACCGGGGTGATCAGGCTCACCGTCAGGGACACGTTGTCCCCGGGCATCACCATCTCCACCCCTTCGGGCAGCGTCACCACTCCGGTCACGTCCGTGGTCCGAAAGTAAAACTGCGGCCGATAGCCCGAAAAAAACGGCGTGTGCCGGCCCCCCTCCTCCTTGGTCAGCACATACACCTCGGCCTTGAACTTGGTGTGCGGCGTGATGGAACCCGGCTTGGCCACCACCTGGCCCCGCTCCACCTCATCCTTCTTGATGCCCCGCAACAACAGCCCCACATTGTCCCCGGCCTGCCCCACGTCCAGGGTCTTGCGGAACATCTCCACCCCGGTCACCACCGTCTTCTGGGTGGGGGCAAATCCCACAATCTCCACTTCGTCCCCCACCTTGATGACCCCACGCTCCACCCGGCCCGTCACCACCGTGCCCCGGCCCGAAATGGAAAACACGTCCTCAATGGGCATCAAAAACGGCTTGTCTATGGCCCGCACCGGCTCCGGAATGTAGTTGTCCAGGGCATCCAACAGCTCAAAGACGGGCTTCACCGCCGGATCGCTGGGATCGTCCGCCTCCAGCGCCTTCAGGGCCGAACCCCGAATGATGGGAATCTCGTCCCCCGGAAAATCATACTTGCTCAGCAGCTCCCGCAGCTCCAACTCCACCAGCTCGATCAGCTCCGGGTCGTCCACCAGATCCACCTTGTTCAGAAACACCACAATGTAGGGCACCCCCACCTGCCGGGCCAACAGAATGTGCTCCCGGGTCTGCGGCATGGGACCGTCATCCGCCGCCACCACCAGAATGGCCCCGTCCATCTGGGCCGCCCCGGTAATCATGTTCTTGATGTAGTCCGCATGCCCCGGACAGTCCACGTGGGCATAATGCCGCTTTTCCGTCTCATATTCCACGTGCGCCAAAGCAATGGTAATGCCCCGCTCCTTCTCCTCCGGCGCCTTGTCAATCTGGTCAAACGGAACGTACGTCGCCAACCCCTTTTTCGCCAGATGCTTGGTAATGGCCGAAGTCAACGTCGTCTTGCCATGGTCAATGTGCCCGATCGTCCCCACGTTCACATGCGGCTTCCTGCGCTCAAACTTCTTCTTGGCCATCTTGGGTCTTCCTCCAAATTTTGCTGGGGTCAGGCGCGCGCCTGTCGCCGGCCCAAAATCTCCTCCGCCAGATTGGCGGAAACAGGTTCATAGTGATGAAACTGCATGGTGAAGGTGGCCCGACCCTGAGTGGCACTCCGCAAAGCCGTGGCGTAGCCGAACATGGTGGCCAGCGGCACTTGGGCCTGGATCACCTGAATATTGCCCCGGCTCTCCATGCCGGTGATGCGGCCCCGCCGAGCGTTAAGTTCGCCCAAGACCTCGCCCACAAACTCTTCCGGGGTCACCACCTCCAGAGACATGACCGGTTCCAAAAGGACCGGGTGGGCCCGTCTGGCTGCCTCTTTGAAGGCCATGGAGCCGGCAATCTGGAACGCCCGCTCCGAGGAGTCCACCTCATGGTAAGAGCCGTCCACCAGCCGGATCAAGATGTCCACCATAGGATAGCCGAAGATGCCGGTAGCGGCAGCCTCCCGGACGCCTTTCTCCACGGCCGGAATAAATTCTTTGGGAATGACACCCCCCACGATTTTGTTTTCAAAAACGAGGTCACTGCCGGCAGGGAGAGGCTCCAGTTCCAGCCAGACGTCCCCGTACTGGCCGCGGCCACCGCTCTGCCGGACAAAACGCCCCTGGGCCCGGGCTTCGTGAACAATGGTCTCCCGGTACGAGACCTGGGGCCGGCCCACCCGGGCATCCACTTTGAATTCCCGGGTCAGACGGTCCACTATGATTTCCAGGTGGAGCTCTCCCATGCCGCTGATGATGGTTTCCCCCGTCTCGGGGTCGGTCTTCACCCGGAAAGAGGGGTCTTCAGCGGCAATCTTGGCCAAAGCCAGACCCAGTTTGTCCTGATCCGCCTTGGTCTTGGGTTCGATGGCAATGTCGATCACCGGCTCGGGGATCCACAGGGCTTCCAGGATCACGGGATTCCGTTCATCCGTCAGGGTGTCGCCGGTGCCGGTATTTTTCAGACCTACCGCCGCCACGATATCGCCGGCATAGGCCGCGGCGGTTTCCTCCCGCTTGTTGGCGTGCATTTTCAGAAGACGGCCGATGCGCTCCTTTACCCCCTTGGTGGCGTTCAACACCGTGCTGCCGGAGTTCAGGACACCGGAATAGATGCGCAGGAAGGTGAGCTGGCCTACGTAGGGGTCAGTAAGGAGTTTGAAGGCCAAGGCGGCCAACGGCGCCTCGTCTGAGGCCAGCCGTTCCACCACCTCTCCCTTGGGGTTGAGGCCTTGTACCGGCGGAATGTCCACGGGCGAAGGCAGGTAGTCCACCACTGCATCCAAAAGGGGCTGGATCCCTTTGTTCTTGAAGGCCGAACCGCAAAGCACCGGCACCAGTTGCAGGCTGATGGTCCCCCGGCGCAAAGCCCGTTTGATCAGGTCTTCTTCCACCGGCTCATCCGCCAGGTAGCGCTCCATGATCTCTTCGTCCACCTCAGCCAGGGCCTCCAGCAACGCCACCCGCTGCGTTTCGGCCAGTTCCCGGTACTCCGCTGGTACTTCCGTTACCGTGAACTCAAGCCCCAAACTGGCTTCATCGTAAGAGATGGCCTTGTTCGCAATGAGATCAATCACCCCCCGGAAAGCGGTTCCTTCCCCCAGGGGCAGCTGCAGCAGCACCGGGTTGGCGTTGAGGCGCTCCCGCATCATCTTGAGGGTCCGGAAGAGATCGGCGCCCACCCGGTCCATTTTGTTCACAAAGGCCAGCCTGGGCACCTTGTAGCGGTCGGCTTGGCGCCATACGGTTTCTGACTGGGGTTCTACTCCGGCCACGGCGTCAAAGACGGCCACCACCCCGTCCAGGACCCGCAAGCTGCGCTCCACCTCGATGGTGAAATCCACGTGGCCCGGGGTATCGATAATATTGATGCGGTGGCCGCACCAAAAGCAGGTGGTGGCAGCCGAAGTGATGGTAATGCCCCGCTCCTGCTCCTGTACCATCCAGTCCATGACCGCCTGGCCATCGTGCACTTCACCCATGCGGTGCGTGACTCCCGTGTAGAAGAGCACGCGCTCCGTAGTGGTGGTCTTGCCGGCATCAATATGGGCCATGAAGCCGATATTCCGGACCCGATGTAATGGTGTAGTTCTAGGCACGTCCTTTTACCAGCGATAATGGGCGAAGGCCTTGTTGGCTTCCGCCATTTTATGCGTATCTTCCTTTTTCTTGATGGCGCCCCCCCGATTCTGGGCAGCGTCCATAAGTTCCCCGGCCAGTTTGGTCACCATGGATTTCTCCGGGCGCATCTTGGCATAGCCGATGAGCCAGCGGATAGCCAGCGAGATCCGTCGATCGTGGCGCACTTCCACCGGCACCTGATAGGTGGCCCCCCCCACCCGCCGGGACTTCACTTCGATGAGGGGCTTTACGTTGTCCACGGCCTGGTGGAAGATCTTCAAGGGCTCTTCCTTGGCCCGTTGTCCCACCAGGTCCAGGGCGCGGTAAAAGATGCGCTGGGCGGTGCTCTTTTTGCCCCTGCGCATCAAGCCGTTGATGAAGCGGCTCACCAATGGGTCATTATATTTCAGGTCTGGCGCCACCGGTCGCTTGACTACGCCGCCTTTTCTGGGCATTTTCTAACCTCGGTTTTCGGTCTTCGGTTATCAGGTTTCGGGGAATTACTGCATTCCCCGGAAACTCAGAACCCAAAACTCCTCATTTGGGCTTTTTGGCCCCGTATTTGGACCGGCCGCGCCGCCGGTCCTGGACGCCGGAAGCATCCAGAGTACCGCGGATCACATGATAACGCACCCCTGGCAGGTCTTTGACCCGGCCGCCCCGGATCAACACCACGGAATGCTCCTGAAGGTTGTGTCCGACCCCCGGAATGTAGGCCGTTATCTCAATCCCGTTGGTGAGGCGCACTCTGGCCACCTTGCGCAGCGCCGAATTAGGCTTTTTCGGGGTGGTGGTGTACACCCGGACACAAACCCCCCGTTTCTGGGGGCAACCCTGCAGGGCCGGGGACGCGGTACGTTTGATGACTTTCTCCCGGCCCTTGCGAACCAGCTGATTGATGGTCGGCATATTCTCTCCTGCCAGATTTATCAAGGGGCACTAAAAATTATTATGTTTAAAGAATTTTGCTCGATTTGTCAAGCCCTTTTATGGGGCTTCCACCTCTGGCTCCGGCATTCTTTCCTCCGCCGGCGGTAAGGCCGCCCCCGCTTCGTCGGCCAAGGCGATCTCCAAATCCCGATAAACGGCCATCCCGGTACCCGCGGGAATCAGGCGGCCCATAATAACGTTTTCCTTAAGACCCCGCAAGTAATCGATCTTGCCCTGCACCGCAGCGTCGGCCAGAACCTTGGTGGTCTCCTGAAACGACGCCGCCGAGATCCAACTTTCGGTGGTCAGCGAAGCCTTGGTGATGCCCAGAAGCAGCGGCTCCGCCGTGGCCGGCCGTTTCCCTTCGGCGATGGCCTTGTCGTTCTTTTCCTCAAAGACCCACTTTTCCACCTGTTCCCCGATCAGGAAATCCGTGTCCCCGGGGTCCAGTACCCGGACGCGGCGCATCATCTGGCGCACGATGACTTCAATGTGCTTGTCGTTGATCTTGACGCCCTGGAGTCTGTAAACTTCCTGGACTTCGTCCACCAGATACCGGGCCAGCTCCTTCAGACCCCTGATGTTTAAGATATCGTGCGGATTGGCGGAGCCGTCCATAAGCGGGTCACCGGCCCGGACGTAGTCCCCTTCCTGGACCGCCACATGTTTCCCCTTGGGAATCAGGTATTCCTTGGGTTTCCCCACTTCGGGGGTGACCACGATCTTGCGCTTGCCTTTGATGTGCCGCCCAAAGGACACCCAGCCGCTGATCTCACTGATGATGGCGGTCTCCTTGGGTTTGCGCACTTCAAAGAGCTCCGCCACCCGGGGCAGGCCTCCGGTGATATCCTTGGTCTTCATGGTCTCCCGGGGGATTTTGGCAATAATGTCTCCCGGGTAGACCCGGTCGCCTTCGTTCACCATCAGAATGGCCCCCACGGGCATAAAGTAGCGGGCGTGGGCCACCGAACCCGGGATGCGGGCCGTCTGCCCGCTTTCATCCTTGACCGAGATGCGGGGCCTGAGGTCCGGGTCTTTGCTTTCGATGATAATCCGGGAAGATTTGCCGGTCACCGGATCCAGGCGCTCCTGCATGGCTTCCAGGATATCCCCGAACTTGATGATGCCGCCCACTTCGGTGAGGATAGGGGTGGTGAAGGGGTCCCATTCCGCCAATTCCTGGCCGGGCTCCACCAGCTGGCCTTCCATGACCTTGAGGTGGGCGCCGTAGGTCAGAGGAAAGCGCTCCCGCTCAATGCCTTTCTCGCTGACAATGACCAGCTCGCCGTTACGACTCAGATTCACCGGTTCGCCGAAGCGGTTCACCACGTAGCGCACGTTATCGAAGCGCACCCGTCCGGCCACCCGGGCCGTATGGCGGCTTTGCTCCGCCCGCCGGGAGGCAGTGCCACCGATGTGGAAGGTGCGCATGGTGAGCTGCGTGCCCGGCTCCCCGATGGATTGGGCCGCCAAAATGCCGATGGCCTCGCCGATATTCACCTGGGTGCCGTGGGCCAGGTCCCGGCCGTAGCACTTGGCGCACACCCCCCACTTGGTCTGACAGGTCAGAACGGAACGGATCCAGACTTTTTCGATACCGGCCTCGTCAATGCGAGCCGCCGCCTCTTCATCGATCTCTTCGTTGGCCCGCACAATTACCTCCCCGGTATGGGGATCCAGGATATCCTCCAGGGCTGTGCGCCCCAGCACCCGGTTTTGCACCCGTTCGATAATTTCGCCGCCTTCCACCAGGGGAGTGACGAAAATGCCGTCGATAGTGCCGCAATCCAGCTCGGTGATCACCGCATCCTGAGCCACATCCACCAGGCGGCGGGTAAGGTAGCCGGAGTTGGCGGTTTTCAGCGCCGTGTCTGCCAGCCCCTTGCGGGCTCCGTGGGTTGAAATGAAGTACTGCAGCACCGTCAGGCCTTCCCGGAAATTGGCGGTGATGGGGGTTTCGATAATCTCGCCCGAGGGTTTGGCCATGAGGCCCCGCATGCCGGCCAACTGGCGCATCTGGTCCTTGCTGCCCCGGGCGCCGGAGTCGGCCATCATGAAGATGGGGTTGAAACTGGCCACCTCTTCCTGATGCGTGATGGTGCGGCCCGGATGCTCGGGGTCGGGTACTTCCACGGTGATCACATCCCGGGCCATCTCTTCCATCATGCGGGCCGCGACTTCATCCGTGGCCTTGGCCCAAATGTCCACCACCTTGTTGTACTTTTCCCCCTCAGTGATGATGCCTTCCTGGTACTGCTCCTCCACCTGGGCCACTTCCGCCTTGGCGGCATTAAGAATCTCCTGCTTGCTGGGCGGAATGATCATGTCATTGATGCCGATGGAAATGCCCGCCTTGGTGGCGTAATGGTAGCCCAGATTCTTCAGGCGATCGGCCAGGAGCACGGTGGCCTTGATGCCGCATTTGCGGTAGGCATAGGCGATAAGCTTGCGGACCTCCCGCTTGGTCATGGTGGTGTTGATCATATCGAAAGGTATGCCTTCGGGAAGGATTTCCGAAAGCAGCACCCGGCCTACCGTAGTGTTCACAATCCGGCCGTCAATGCGCACCGGAATCCGCGCCTGCAGGTGCACCTGCCCCTGGTCATAGGCAATCCGCACCTCTTCCGGCGAGGAGAAGGGCCGAGGTTTCTGGCCGTTTTTGGCCACCCGCTCCCCGAACGCAAAGGGCAGCTCCCGGGTCAGATAGTAAAGCCCCAGAACAATGTCCTGGGTGGGAATGATAATGGGATCGCCGTTGGCCGGGCTCAGGATGTTGTTGGTGGACATCATGAGGGTCCGGGCCTCGATTTGCGCCTCGATGGACAAGGGCACGTGCACCGCCATCTGGTCGCCGTCAAAGTCCGCGTTAAACGCGGTGCAGACCAAGGGGTGAAGCTGAATGGCCTTACCTTCGATAAGGATGGGTTCAAAAGCCTGAATCCCCAGGCGATGCAGGGTCGGGGCCCGGTTGAGCAAGACCGGGTGCTCCCGCACCACTTCGTCCAGGATGTCCCAGACCTCCGGAGTCTCCCGGTCCACCAGCTTTTTGGCCACCTTGATGGTGGTGGCATAGCCTTTGGCCACCAGCTTATGGAAAATGAAAGGCTTGAACAGCTCCAAGGCCATTTGCTTGGGCAGACCGCACTGGTGCAATTTCAACTCCGGCCCGATGACGATGACCGACCGCCCGGAGTAATCCACCCGCTTGCCCAAAAGGTTCTGGCGGAAACGCCCCTGCTTTCCTTTGAGCATGTCGGAAAGGGATTTCAAGGGCCGTTTGTTGGGTCCGGTGATGGTCCGCCCCCGGCGGCCGTTTTCAAAGAGCACGTCCACCGCTTCCTGAAGCATGCGTTTTTCGTTGCGGATGATGATGTCCGGCGCGTTCAGCTCCAGGAGACGCTTCAGGCGGTTGTTGCGGTTGATCACCCGCCGGTACAGGTCGTTCAGGTCGCTGGTAGCGAAGCGGCCCCCGTCCAAATGCACCAGAGGTCGCAAGTCCGGAGGCAGCACCGGGATCACTTCCAGCACCATCCATTCGGGGCGCTGGCCGGACTCCCGAAAAGCATCGATGATTTTCAGGCGTTTCCCCAGCTTTTTGCGTTTGGCGTCAGAAGTGGTCCTGGCCATTTCGGCCCGCACTTCCTGGGACAAGGCCTCCAGGTCCAGCGCCGCCAGCATATCCCGCACGGCTTCCGCCCCCATGCCCGCCTGAAACCGGTCGCCGTATTCCTCCCTGAGTTGCCGGTACTTCTCCTCCGAAAGCAGGGTGCCTTTAACTAAGGGCGTGTCCCCGGGGTCGATAACCACATAGGCCTCGAAGTACAGGATCTTTTCCAGTTCCTTCAAGGTCAGGTCCAGAAGGTTTCCGATCTTGCTGGGGAGGCTTTTCAAAAACCAGATGTGCACCACCGGGGCGGCCAATTCGATGTGGCCCATGCGTTCGCGCCGCACCTTGGACTGGATCACCTCCACCCCGCATTTTTCGCAGGTGATACCCCGGTGTTTCATGCGCTTGTATTTACCGCAGTTGCATTCGTAATCCTTGACCGGACCAAAGATTTTGGCGCAAAATAACCCGTCCCGCTCCGGCTTGAAGGTGCGGTAGTTGATGGTCTCCGGCTTTTTCACTTCCCCGTGCGACCAGGAGCGGATCATGTCCGGCGAGGCCAGCGTCAGACACACCGCCTTTATCTGCGTCGGGTCTTCCGGCTTGGCGAACAGACTGTTTAAATCTTCCAGTTTGACTTCTCGAGCCTTTTCCATCATAGGCTTATTCCTTACCTTTGTCCTTGTCCTCTTTCAGAAGCTGGACGTTTAGGGCCAGACTCTTGAGCTCCCGCACCAATACGTTGAAGGATTCCGGCAAACCCGCTTCCAGATCGTATTCGCCCTTGAAGATCTTCTCATACATGCGGGTGCGGCCGGCTACATCATCAGATTTCACCGTGAGGAATTCCTGCAGGGTGTACGCCGCGCCGTAGGCCTCCAGGGCCCAGACTTCCATCTCGCCCAAACGCTGCCCGCCGAACTGGGCCTTGCCCCCCAGGGGCTGCTGGGTCACCAGGGAGTAGGGCCCGATGGAGCGGGCATGAATTTTGTCGGCCACCAGGTGGTGCAGCTTCATCATGTACATGATGCCGACGGTCACCGGCCGGTCAAAAGGCTCACCGGTGCGGCCGTCGTAGAGAATGGTCTGCCCGCCGACGGGCAGCCCCGCCTCTTGCAAGCACTGTTGCACCTCTTCTTCGGTGGCGCCGTCAAATACCGCCGAACCCATATGGATGCCGTGGCGATAATTGGCTTCCCAGACCTCCCGCAATTCTTCGTAGGTCATGCCCTCCAGTTCCCGGGCCAAAGCCGGGTCCTTGTATATCCGGTTCAGGCGCGCCTTGATGGCATCCAGGGAATAGAAACGATCTAGCATCTCCCCGATTTGCTTGCCCAGGGCGTAGGAGGCCCAGCCCAGGTGGGTTTCCATGACCTGCCCCACGTTCATCCGGGAGGGCACACCCAAGGGGTTAAGCACTATGTCCACCGGGGTGCCGTCGTCAAAGTAAGGCATATCCTCCACGGGCAGAATCCGGGATACCACCCCTTTGTTGCCGTGCCGGCCGGCCATTTTGTCACCCACCGCCAGTTTCCGCTTCATGGCGACAAAGACCTTGACTTTTTTGATCACCCCCGGCGGCAGCTCATCCACTTTGCGCAATCGGGAAAGCTTGGCCTCAAAGAGCATGGTCACCAAGTGAACCTGTTCCTGGTACCGGTCCAGGAGCTCATCGATCTTGTCTTCCAAGCCGGCTTCCTCGAAGGATACGTGACGCCAGAACTCCAGAGGTCGCTTGTTCACCAGCTCCAGCGGCACCGTGGCCCCTTTTTCCAGAATGATTGTCCCTTTGCGCTCGTCTTCAATATTTTCCGCCACCTTCTTGCCGGCCAGCATCTCCCCCAGGCGCTGGCGGAAACTCTGGGTAATGATGGAAATCTCGTCGGCTTGGTCTTTCTGAAGCCTGGCCACCGCCTCGTCTTCAATGGAGCGGCTGCGCTCGTCCTTTTCCACCCCCTTGCGGGAAAAAACCCGGGCGTCAATGACCACCCCTTCGATGCCCGGGGGCACCCTGAGGGAGGTGTCTTTGACGTCCAGCGCCTTCTCACCGAAGATCGCCCGCAGCAACTTTTCTTCCGGGGTGAGCTGGGTTTCGCCCTTGGGAGTGATCTTGCCCACCAGGATGTCGCCGGGCCGCACCTCGGCGCCGATGCGGATGATGCCGCTTTCGTCCAGGTTGCGCAGCGCCTCTTCCCCCACGTTGGGTATATCCCGGGTGATCTCTTCTTTGCCCAGCTTGGTGTCTCGGGCCATAACCTCAAATTCCTCGATGTGGATGCTGGTAAAGACATCGTCTTTCACCAAGCGTTCGCTCACCAGGATGGAGTCCTCGAAGTTATAGCCGCCCCAGGGCATGAAGGCCACCATGACATTTTTACCCAAAGCCAGTTCGCCTTTCTCGGTGGCCGGCCCGTCCGCGATGATCTGGCCTTCCTCCACGTAGTCGCCCCGCCGCACAATGGGCCGTTGGTTGTAGCAGGTGTTCTGGTTGGTGCGCTGAAACTTCACCAGTTTGTAAATATCCACAGGCGAATCGCTGCGCCCGCCGCTGCCATTGCCGTCCTGCGCCCGGATGACGATACGGGTGGCGTCCACGTCCTCCACCGTGCCGCTGCGCCGGGCCACCACCGTGACCCCGGAATCCCGGGCCACCACGCCTTCCATACCGGTCCCGATGATGGGCGTGCTGCTCGTGAGCAAAGGCACGGCCTGGCGCTGCATATTGGAACCCATGAGAGCCCGGTTGGCGTCGTCATGCTCCAGAAACGGAATCAGGGAAGCGGCCACACTCACCAGCTGGCTGGGGGAGACGTCCATGTAGTCGATCTTGTCGGGGGTCACCATGACATACTGGCCGCCCACCCGGGCCTCCACCAGATCGCCCAGGAAGCGCCCTTCTTCGTCCAAGGGAGCGTTGGCCTGGGCAATCACCTTGTCTTCTTCTTCCAGGGCCGAAAGGTAGCGCACCTCCTTGGTGACCCGGGTCTCCTCCTTGTTCCCCACTTTGCGCCGCTCCACCACCCGGTACGGGGTTTCAATGAAACCGAATTCGTTTACCCGGGCATAGGTGGACAGGGATACGATCAGGCCGATGTTGGGGCCTTCCGGCGTCTCAATGGGGCAGATGCGCCCATAGTGGGTGGGATGCACGTCCCGGACCTCAAAGCCGGCCCGTTCCCGCGTCAAACCCCCGGGCCCCAGGGCGGAAAGGCGCCGCTTGTGGGTGATCTCCGATAACGGATTGGTCTGGTCCATGAACTGGGAAAGCTGGCTGGTGCCGAAGAACTCCTTGATCACTGCCTGCACCGGCTTGGCGTTGATCAGGTCATGGGGCATCAGCGTGTCCAGGTCCTGGATGGCCATGCGCTCCTTGATGGCCCGCTCCATGCGCACCAGCCCCACCCGGAACTGGTTCTCCAGAAGTTCGCCCACAGCCCGGACCCGACGATTGCCCAGGTGGTCAATGTCGTCCACCGGCCCTTCCCGGTCCTTCTGGGTGATGAGCTCTTTCACCGCCATCAGGATGTCTTCTTTTTCCAGGGTGGTGAGCGTCAAGCGCTGCTGCATTTCCTCCGGGGTCATCTTCTTGACCATTTCCGGCCGGAGCTTCAGGTCCAGCTTCAACCGGCCCACCGGAGACAGGTCATAGAATTCGGGATTGAAAAAAAGGTTTTCAAAAAAGTTATTGGCCACCTCGACATTGGGCCGGTTGCTGGGGCGCAGGCGGCGGTAGATCTCCATCCGGGCATCCTGCATCATGGTTTCCCGCTTGTCGATTTTATCCACCGCCAGGGTGTTCCGGAGGCAAGGGCTCACCGTGATCCCGTCGATATACAGCAGATCCAGTTCTCGGACACCCCGCTGGACCAGGGCGTGCAGCTTGTCCTCACTCAGTTCTTCGTTGCAGTGCACCAGGGTTTCGCCGGTTTCCGGGTCCAGAATATCGTGGGCCGCCACTTTGCCCACCAAGTCGGCGGGAGTGCCCTCCAGATATTCCACGCCAGCCTTTTCCAGCTTTTTGATCAAGGCCGGGGTGATGCGCCGCAGGCGCTTGATGAGAATTTCTCCGGTCCTGGGGTCCATGATGTCCTGGGAGGCGCTTTTGTCCACCAGAAGTTCGGGAATCAGCTTACGGCGGACTTTTTCGCCTTCCAGATAAACCTTTTCCGTCGTGTAAAAATAGTTGAGGAGTTCCTCGGTGGTATATCCCAGAGCCTTCAGCAAGATGGTGGCGGGAAACTTCCGCCGCCGGTCAATGCGTACATACAGAATGTCCTTGGGGTCGAACTCAAAGTCGATCCAGGAGCCCCGCAGCGGAATCAGCCGGGCCGAATAAATGATCTTGCCGCTGGAATGGATCTTGGCCCGGTCATGGTCAATGAACAGACCGGGGGACCGGTGCAGCTGGCTGACCACCACCCTCTCTGTGCCGTTGATGATAAAAGTGCCGTGTTCGGTCATCAGGGGGATGGTGCCGAAATAAATTTCCTGTTCCTTGATGTCCCGGATTGTCTGGGTCTTGGCCTCGGGGCCCGTCTCATAGACCACCAGGCGCACCCTGATCTTCATGGGGACTTCATAGGTCATACCCCGTTGGAGACATTCGTCCACATCATATTTGGGCTCCCCCAGGGTGTAATCCACAAACTCCAGCGAACAGGAGCCGCTGAAGTCGCGGATGGGAAAGACGCTTTTGAAGACCCCCTGGAGGCCGAAATTACCTCGCTGGTAGGGGTCCACGTCTTTTTGCAGGAACCGGGCGTAGGACTCCCGTTGCATCTCGATGAGGTTCGAGATGTCCACCACCCGCTCTATTTTGCTGAAACTTTTGCGATACAGCCGTAAAGGCGACAATGCTTTGGCCATGCGCACCTCTTGAAAATGGCCTTAAATTACCGGCGTCTTTTGGGCAACCCTTATTTGATCTCCACGGTCGCTCCCTGCGCCTCCAATCTTTTCTTGATTTCTTCCGCTTCCGCCTTGGAAATGCCTTCCTTCAAGGTGGTGGGAACGTTCTCCACCGCTTCCTTGGCTTCTTTGAGGCCCAGGTTGGTAATGGCCCGGACCTCCTTGATCACCTGGATTTTGTTGGGGCCGCACGCGGTCAGGACCACGTCGAATTCCGTCTTTTCCTCTTCCACGGGCGCCGCCTCTGCCACGGCCGGGCCTGCTACGGCTGCCATGGCCACCGGTGCCGCCGCCGATACCCCGAACTTTTCCTCCAGCTCTTTGATAAGCTGGGAAAGTTCCAGCACCGTCATGTTGGACAGGGCTTCAATGATTTCGGCACGTGAGATAGCCATCGTTTCCTCCTTTTAACTTTAAGCCTTAAAGCTATTAGCTGATTTCCACCCGCAGCCCTTGGGCCGACGAATATTCCTGGTTCCGTTAGGCTTCGGCCTCTTTGCCGCCCTTCTGGTCTTTGATGGCCACCAGAACGTTCAGGAGGCCCCTGAGCACCCCGGCCAGCACTGTCACCAGGCCTCGGGGCACCGCCTGCATGACCCCCAGGAGCTGGGCCAGAAGCACTTCCCGAGGCGGTAATTTGGACAAGGCTTCGATATCCTTGGGGGCGAGCACCTGCCCGGCCAGCACCCCGCCTTTGATTTTCAGCAGGGGCTTTTCCTGGGCAAACTTGACCAGGAGCTTCGCCACGGCCACCGGGTCGGCATACCCGAAGGCCACGGCATTCGGACCCTCAAAGCGGTCGGCCAGCAGGGTCAGCAACGAATCATTGGCCGCGGCCCGGCGGAGCAGGGTGTTTTTGGCCACCTTCAGTTCCCCTTGGGCCTCCTTCAATTGCTGGCGCAGTTGGGCCAGGGACTCCACTTTCAACCCGGTGAAATCCGTCAGAACACAGATTTGGGCCCGGGCTGCTTTCTCCTTAAGCTCTTGGACCACTTCCGCCTTGGCTTTTCTGCTCTCTTTTCTGCCCACCAGCAACCTCCTCTTTTAGGCCAACAGGCGCACCAGGTTTTTCACGTCTGCGGGATCCACCGGAATTCCCGGACCCATGGTGGTGGAAATATAAATGCTTTGGATATAGGTACCTTTGCTGGTTGCGGGCTTCAGGCGCAACAAGGTGTCAAAGAAGGCTGCCAGGTTCATCAGCAGCTTATCCACCCCGAAGGACACCTTGCCCACCGGGACATGCACCACCCCGCCCCGATCCACCCGGAACTCCACTTTACCGCCCTTGAGTTCCTTGACGGCCTTGGCAACATCAAAAGTCACGGTGCCCACCTTGGCGTTAGGCATCAGACCCCGGGGGCCCAGAATCTTACCGATGCGCCCCACCTGCCCCATAAGGTCCGGCGTGGCCACGGCCTTGTCGAACTCCAGCCAGCCGCTCTGGATTTTGGCGATCAGGTCTTCCGCCCCCACATAGTCGGCCCCCGCCTCCAGCGCTTCCTTCTCTTTCTCCCCTTTGGCAAAGACCAGCACCCGCACCGTCTTTCCCAAGCCATGGGGCAGGACAACGGCGCCGCGCACCATCTGGTCCGCATGCCGGGGGTTGACCCCCAGGGATACCGCCACTTCCACGGTTTCGTCGAACTTGGCGCTGGCGGTCTCCAGGGCCAAGGTCACTGCCTCCCGGAAGCTGTAGCGGCGGTCGTGCTCCACTTTGGCCGCCGCATTAAGATATCTTTTCCCTCTGTGTGCCATCGGGCTTTCTCCCTTCACCCTTCCACAATCTCAATGCCCATACTGCGGGCCGTGCCCTCAATGCAACGCATAGCCCTGTCCAAGTCCTTGGTATTGAGATCCGGCATTTTTTGCTTGGCGATCTCCGCCAACTGGGTCCTGGTAATCTGGCCCGCCTTCTCCCGCCCGGCCTCCCCCGAACCTTTGGGCACCTGGGCCGCTTGTTTGATGAGCACCGAGGCCGGTGGGGTTTTGGTGACAAAGGTGAAGGATCGGTCCGAATACACCGTGATCAACACCGGAATAATGGTGCCTTCCTGACCGGCGGTCCGGGCATTATAGCTTTTGCAGAATTCCATGATGTTGACCCCGTGCTGCCCCAAGGCCGGACCTACCGGGGGCGAAGGGTTGGCCTGCCCCGCCGGCAACTGTAATTTGATCTGGGCGATTACTTTTTTGGCCATCTATCACCTGCTCCTGTAAGGCGTCTGGGCCGCTCGCTGTCCTGCGAATTGCCAAGCCGCAAATTATATCTTCTCCAACTGGGTAAACTCCAGCTCCACCGGGGTGGGCCGGCCGAAGACGCTGATCATCACCCGCACCCGGCCCCGGTCGGCCCGCACTTCGTCCACCGTGCCGGTGAAGTTGGTAAAGGGCCCCTCGGTCACCACCACCTTGTCCCCGGGTTCAAACTTGATCTTGGGCTTGGGCTTCAAAGCCCCTTCCCGGATCTGAGCCAGAATCTTTTCCGCTTCTTCGTCGGGAATGGCCGTGGGCTCGGTTTTGCTGCCCACAAAGCCCGTCACTTTGGGGGTATCCTTCACCACATGCCAGGTGGTGTCATTCAGTTCCATGCGCACCAGCACATAGCCCGGGTAGAATTTACGGTCAGTAAGGCGCCGCTCGCCCTTGACCATTTCTTCCACCTTTTCCGTGGGTACCACGACTTCGGTGATAAGGTGCTCCACCTTGTGGGCTCGGGCCCGCTCCAGGATGGCAGCTCTGACCTTCTGCTCAAACCCGGAGTAAGTGTGGATGATGTACCATTTCTGCGCCACGATCGATTCCCTTTTGCGTCAGCGGATGATGAATTTGACCAGGCGGGAAAGACCAAAATCTACCACCCCCAAAAAGACCGCGATTATGAATACCAGAACCAGAACCACCGCGGTGGTCCCTAAGGTCTCCCGGCGGTTGGGAAAGGTGACTTTTTTAAGTTCCTGCCAGGCCTCCACCAAAAACTGGCGCACGGTGCCGAACCATTGTCCCGGTGAGGGCAGTTTCGCTCGCCACGAAGTCTTGGGCTTGGCCGTCTTAAGCCTGACCACCTGTCCGCGAGCTGCTTCAGCCGCGTTTGCTTCTCGGGGCGCGCCTTTTTGTTTGGGTTTTTGCTTCTTCATAAATCCGCCTCATCGGGGTGTTCCGGAGTCAAAAACGAACTACAGCCCCCTCTCCTGAAACCGGGGTTCGGTTGCCAGAAAGGTTGCCAAGCTTGCCTCAACGCCTGAGGCGCCGCAGTCAGGGAATCTCAAGGAGAGAATGGGATGACCCGGCAAATTGCCCTAACCCGGAAGGCCTTGGTTTCTATTACTCAGTCCAATATCTGATTGGCAGGCCAGGAGGGATTCGAACCCCCATCCCCCGGTTTTGGAGACCGGTGCTCTAACCGTTCGAGCTACTGGCCTGTTGCGATTGTCCTATTTGCTCTCCTTGTGTTCGGTATGCGTGCGGCAAAACGGACAAAATTTCCTGAGGGTCAAACGATCAGGTGTCCGCCGCTTGTTTTTGGTCGTGGTATAATTCCGGCGCTTACAGACGGTGCATGCCAAAGTTATGATATCTCTCATGATTCACTCGATAATCTCGGTGACCACGCCGGCGCCGACGGTGCGGCCCCCCTCCCGGATGGCGAAGCGCAACTCCTTCTCCAAGGCCACCGGGGTGATCAGGCTCACCGTCAGGGACACGTTGTCCCCGGGCATCACCATCTCCACCCCTTCGGGCAGCGTCACCACTCCGGTCACGTCCGTGGTCCGAAAGTAAAACTGCGGCCGATAGCCCGAAAAAAACGGCGTGTGCCGGCCCCCCTCCTCCTTGGTCAGCACATACACCTCGGCCTTGAACTTGGTGTGCGGCGTGATGGAACCCGGCTTGGCCACCACCTGGCCCCGCTCCACCTCATCCTTCTTGATGCCCCGCAACAACAGCCCCACATTGTCCCCGGCCTGCCCCACGTCCAGGGTCTTGCGGAACATCTCCACCCCGGTCACCACCGTCTTCTGGGTGGGGGCAAATCCCACAATCTCCACTTCGTCCCCCACCTTGATGACCCCACGCTCCACCCGGCCCGTCACCACCGTGCCCCGGCCCGAAATGGAAAACACGTCCTCAATGGGCATCAAAAACGGCTTGTCTATGGCCCGCACCGGCTCCGGAATGTAGTTGTCCAGGGCATCCAACAGCTCAAAGACGGGCTTCACCGCCGGATCGCTGGGATCGTCCGCCTCCAGCGCCTTCAGGGCCGAACCCCGAATGATGGGAATCTCGTCCCCCGGAAAATCATACTTGCTCAGCAGCTCCCGCAGCTCCAACTCCACCAGCTCGATCAGCTCCGGGTCGTCCACCAGATCCACCTTGTTCAGAAACACCACAATGTAGGGCACCCCCACCTGCCGGGCCAACAGAATGTGCTCCCGGGTCTGCGGCATGGGACCGTCATCCGCCGCCACCACCAGAATGGCCCCGTCCATCTGGGCCGCCCCGGTAATCATGTTCTTGATGTAGTCCGCATGCCCCGGACAGTCCACGTGGGCATAATGCCGCTTTTCCGTCTCATATTCCACGTGCGCCAAAGCAATGGTAATGCCCCGCTCCTTCTCCTCCGGCGCCTTGTCAATCTGGTCAAACGGAACGTACGTCGCCAACCCCTTTTTCGCCAGATGCTTGGTAATGGCCGAAGTCAACGTCGTCTTGCCATGGTCAATGTGCCCGATCGTCCCCACGTTCACATGCGGCTTCCTGCGCTCAAACTTCTTCTTGGCCATCTTGGGTCTCCAGATATTGTTTTTTCCCCAAAAGTTTTTCGGGGTGGCTGATTATTCTCTCCTTCCTTAGGTGGAGCCCACGACCGGAATCGAACCGGTGAACCTCTTCCTTACCAAGGAAGTGCTCTACCTACTGAGCTACGTGGGCCCTTGGAGCGGGAAACGGGACTCGAACCCGCAACCCTCAGCTTGGAAGGCTGATGCTCTAGCCAATTGAGCTATTCCCGCTGCACTAGAAAATGGTGGAGAGGGGAGGATTCGAACCTCCGAAGGCTGCGCCAACAGATTTACAGTCTGCCCCCTTTGGCCACTCGGGAACCTCTCCCTCCGGAAATGCGAAATTTTTTATGCTTGGAGCTGGCGATGGGAGTCGAACCCGCAACCTGCTGATTACAAATCAGCCGCTCTACCGTTGAGCTACGCCAGCTTCAGGTCCCCTGCACTCAAGGTCGAAGGTGACCAAATTTTAACTTTATAAGTATATTTGACCCTTAGGATATTTGTCAATATATTTCCCGAAAATTTTCTCCCCCTTGCATGCCGGCTGTGCGGATCCGAAACTATGCAGATAGGGCAAATAGATTTATAATTTAAAATTAACTTTTCTTTTGAGGATTTTCAACCACGGGCGTCCGACAGGCCAGGGTCTTATTCCTGCCTTTGATTTAAAGGAGAATCTTCCATGGAGCCCAGCCGGGCCAGATTATTGCGACAAATTCCCGCAGTGGGCGAGCTCTTGCGGGCGCCCGAACTGGAGCCCGCCCGTTACGGCCTCTCCCGGCCCTTTGCCACCGAAGTGATCCGCCAGGTCCTGGCTGAAGTTCGCCGGGAGATCCTGTCGGCTCCGGTGCAGGCCCTTCCTGCGGAGTTTGATGCGGCATCTTTCCGGCAACGTGTGGCCCAGGCGCTGGAGTCCGCCCGGCGACCTTCCTTGACCCGGGTAATTAACGGCACCGGCGTCATCATTCATACCAACCTGGGCCGCTCGCCCTTGGCCGAAGCCGCCCAGGCGGCGATTCTGGAGGCAGCCCGCAGTTACTCCAATTTGGAGTACGACCTGCGGCGTGGCACCCGGGGCTCCCGCCAGGCTCACCTGGAAGAGCTCCTGGTGGAACTCACCGGCGCCGAAGCTGCCTTGGTGGTCAACAACAATGCCGCAGCCGTCATGTTGGCCTTAAATTCTCTGGCCGCCGGGCGGGAGGTGATCATTTCCCGCGGTCAACTGGTGGAAATCGGCGGTTCCTTCCGTATGCCGGAAATAATGGCCGCCAGCGGTGCCCTCCTGAGGGAGGTCGGCACCACCAACAAAACCTATCTCCGGGATTACGAGCAGGCCATCACCGGAAACACCGCCCTGATCCTCAGGGTCCATCCCAGCAACTTTCGTATTACAGGCTTTACCCACGAAGTCCCGCTTTCGGAGCTGGTGGCCTTGGGAAAACGCTACGGCCTGCTGGTTATGGAAGACCTGGGCAGCGGCTGTCTCGTGGACTTAAGCCGTTTCGGCCTGGAAAAAGAGCCCACCGTGCAGGACGCGGTGGCCACCGGCTGTAATGTGGTGACCTTCAGCGGCGACAAACTCCTGGGTGGCCCCCAAGCCGGAATAATCTTGGGCACCCGGGAGACGGTGGGCCTCCTCAGGCAGAACCCGCTGATGAGGGCCTTGCGTCCTGACAAACTTACCCTTTCGGGCCTGGAGGCCACCTTGCGCCTTTACCTGGACGAACCCCGGGCCTTGGCCGAGTTGCCCACCCTGGCCATGATCGTCCGTCCTTTGGCTGAGGTTGACCGTCAGGCTAGGCGCTTGGCCCGGCTGATCGCCAAAGCCACTGCCGGCCGTCTGAAGGTAAAGGTTCAGGAAAGCGTGGCCCGGGTAGGGGGCGGGGCCTTGCCCCAGGAGCCCCTGCCAAGTCGGGCCCTGGCCTTGGCCCTGCCACCCCTGGCGGCCCACCAGCTGGAGGCGCGCCTGCGTCAGCTTTCTCCCCCCATCATCGCCCGGGTGGAGCATGAAACTTTGCTCCTGGATGTCCGCACCATCCTTCCCCATGATCAGCCGGCTCTGTTGGCAGGTCTGCAAACTCTGGTGAAAGACCTGCCTGCACCGGACATCTAAGTCCTAAAATTCGGGCAGAGCAAGCATAGGGGTTTCTGCCGGCCCGGCGTCCTCAAAGGCTTACTCCGCGTCCGGGCGGCCTGGGGCATTTTCCCGAAACCCGAGGTGGAACCCGGAATCAACGGGAAGTGCCTGACGCCGGAAACCTAAAATAATCTTCAAAAAATAAAAAAGCAGGCAGGGCGAGGTGGAAAGTCGACCTTGGGGCGGCGATAATTATACTCTCTGGCCGGTCAAAAAGTCCTTTGGCCATCCGGAGTCGGCTTTTTTCCCTTGCATCGCCGCCCAAGGTCTCCTGGAATTACCGAAACGTAAGAATTTAACCTGAAGGCTATCGTCCCGAAGCCGTGAATTCGGGAATTGCCTTAGCACCCTAAGATCGGGGCGCCATCCCTTGCCACGGGTCGCCGGGGTTTTTCTGACAGCCGGAGACCCATATTTAAAAACCTTTGTAACTCCTTTCTCCAAAGAGCTGAGTTTCTAGGTCCGACCCAGATTACTTCACCAAATCCTTTAATTGTTTTGCCGGCTTGAATTTTACCACCTTGGTAGCGGGAATTTTGATGGGTTTGCCGGTTTGGGGGTTGCGCCCTTCCCTGGCCTTCCGTTCGGCCACCGCAAAAGTGCCAAAGCCAGCCAGGGCCAAGCGTCCTTTGGTCTTAAGGGTGTCGGAAATAATGCGGATCATGGCATTGACCGCCTTTTCCGCCTCTACTTTCTTCAGCTGGGCTTCACTTGCTACTTGCGAAATAAGTTCGGCTTTAGTCATGCCTTCCCCCCTTGTATTTTAAAGACCTTAGTGGGTATTAAGTAATTACAAACTCCTCTGGATCCCATCCATATCGGTGAATTCTTATTTGGACTATCACCCCCTCTGGCAAAATTAGCAAGTTTCGCCCTTTAACTGCGAAACCCGCGCACAGCGTGGTTTTCCCTTGATAGCACAAAATCGCATGCTCTGACAATAGAAATTCTTAGGAAAACTCACTTTTGGGCAAATTATTTTAGAACATTCCGGAGACTTTTTTATCGGCTGGCCCGGGACAAAAGGACACCGGACAAGGCCCCGGCTAAGCCGTGGGGCCCCCATACCGCCAGGACTATCGGCCAGCGTCCGGCTTGGCCCATAGAGACTGACAAACCGAAGATAAGCCAATACAAGAACATCATACCCAACCCGACGGCCGCCAGGGCCGGCAGGTAGACCTTTTCCCGGTTAAGAGCCAGGCCCATGCCCAGCAGAGCCAGAATGAGGGGCGTCACCGCCAAGGAGAAGCGGCTTTGAATCTCCACCTGGTAGGCCGTGGACTTATAGCCGTCCCGTTCCAGCCGGTTGACATAGCGGGAAAGCTCCGCCACGTCCATCTCGCTGATTTTTTTCTCCAGAAAGCTGAAATCTTGTGGCTTTTCAGTCAGATCAAACTCCCTTTCGGCAAAATTCTCCCAATCCTTGGGTTTTCCTTCCTGGAAAGTCTGTATGGTGCCCTGAAATAAGCGCCATCTCCCGTTTTGCCATTGGGCCTGCTTGGCGGTGACCACCTGGGATAGGTGAAAATGAGGATCAAACAGGTAGATCCGAACGCCTTCCAGGGTCTGGGTGTCCTTTTTGAATAGAACAATGTTATAGATAGCGCGGTCGCCTTTATACCAGAAATGTTCCAGGGCCATCAAACTGCGGGGCGGTTTCTTTTGCACTTTGGTGTCCCAGAAGGTGTTGAGCCGCGCCTGGCTCCACGGCACCGCATAGAGGTTCAGAGCCAGTCCGGCTACCGCCGTCAACCCCGCCAGCAAGAGCACCGGCCGGGTCAACTGCAAGATATCCAAACCTGAGGTTCGGATGGCCATGGTTTCATAAGTTCTTGACAAGATGCCGAAAGTCAGCATGGCCGCCAACAGGACAGCCGGAGAGAGAACCTGAGACAAGGCAAAGGGCGCCCGTAACAGAAGATAGATGACAAAACCCGAAAGCCCTAAGCCGGCGCTGAACAGCCGGTCAATGCGTTCAAAAAAATCCACTATCAGGAAAATGGAGAGAAAGGCCGCCAGGGAGATCGTCAGGATTTTCAAAAACTCCCGGCTTATGTAGGCCTCCAAAATATGGGGCCGGAAAACTGGAAAGGTTTCCATCCTTTAAGCATATATCATAAATGCGGGGAGTGAAGAAGAGGCCGGCGAAAAGTGCCTTAGCCCGGGGCCTTAATTCGACTCTCCACCCGTCACCTATTTAAACAAAAGGGGAGGTTTAAAAAGCGACCCTAAGTCTCACCATCCCAGGCGGACTTGCGGGTTCATCGGTTTCCGCCGGCCTTCACCCGAGTTGTCGCCGGGCTCCGGAGTTTCGGCTGGGTCAGGCTCCGGCGCGGCCGCGGAGTTGAGCCGCGGAAAGGGGGCTTCCCTCTGTCCCGCCGCTTGCGGGGCCGCGGACGGTTCCGACGCCCGAGGCTGCGGGGCTGGCGAAGGGAAAACCAAGGGAACCGTATTTTGGAACATTACGATAATGCTTACCCGCCGGTTTTGATAATCCAGGGGGTCGGCGCGGTTTCGCAACAACCGGTCCGCAAAGCCGCGAACGGTATAGACTTGATCGGGCCTGAGGCCGGTGGTGTCCATCAAGCGGCGGGCGGCATTGGCCCGGTCGGTGGAAAGCTCCCAGTTGGTGTAGCTCTGACTGCCATACGGTCGGCTGTCGGTGTGGCCTTCGATGGCCACCCGGTTGGGGAGATGCCCCAATTCCTGGGCGATTAAATTGAGGATCTTCTTGGTTTCCATTTTCAAATTGGCGCTGCCGATATCAAAAAAGTTGGAATCCTCCTTTTCCAAAAGCTCGATCCGCAGACCTTCCGTGGTTATTTCCATGAGTACCTGGTCTTTCAATTTCTGAAGCTCCGGCAGTTGGGCGATCATTTCCGCAATGCGTTTCTTCACCTCCTCCAGGCTGCTTTTGTCCTGGGTGACTTCGGGGTTGATGGGGGCCGGTGTCTGCAGCTCCTGGCTGTGGCCCGGGGTGGGCAGCTCCCCTCCCATGTCGCTGGTTTCCATAACGCCGGTGGCGCCGGGGAGGATTCCGGGATTTTTGAAATATTGCGCCACGGCATGGCGGATGGCCTGGCTCTGACTCATTATCCACAACACGATGAACAGGGCCATCATGGCGGTGACAAAGTCTGCATACGCCACCTTCCAGGCCCCGCCGTGGTGCCCCCTGCTGATTTTGCGTTTTTTGACAAGCCGCGGTTCAGACGGCTCTGGATTTTGTTTGGTCATTGGGGTAGGGCGGGCAAGAGGCCGTTCCCTTACTGCTTATTTGGCCTTGACCTTGATGGCCCGGCAGGCTGCTTCCACCTGATCATAGCCCGGGCGATAATCGCTGACGATCACCCGACGGGCAAACTCAACTGCCACAATGGGAGGCATTCCCTTGGCATAGGCCACAATCCCGGCCTTGATGGATTTCAATAACAGGTCCTGGGACGCGGCCTGATGTTCGATCTGGGCGCTCAGGGGCTGGATAAATCCATAGCACAGAAGCACCCCCAAAAAGGTGCCCACCAAGGCCGCGGCCACCTTGTGGCCCACTTCCGAAGCCGGCCCCCCGATGGCCTGCATGGTGATCACTATGCCCAGGACAGCCGCGACGATGCCCATGCCGGGGAGGGAGTCAGCCATCCTGGCCAAAGTGTGCGCCGGTTTCTTACCCTCCTCCTCCTGAACCTCCAGGTCGGCATCCAGAAGCAACTCCAGTTCCAAGGGCGGCACCCCTCCTATCACCAGCAGCTTCAGGGAGTCCGTCAGAAACTCCAGGGCATGGTGGTTCTTCATGATCACCGGGTATTTGGCCAAAAGTTCCGACTCGGTGGGTTTTTCGATGTGCTCCTCCAAAATGAGCAGGCCTTTCACCCGGGCGGTCTGAAAAACCTCGTAAAGCAACTGGAGCAGCTCCAGAAAGCTTTCCCGACCCAAATCCGAAGATTTCAGCGAACCCAGAAGATAACGGCTGATTTTGATAAGTACGGTTTTTGGGGTGGAGATCAGCAAGGCTCCCAGGGCGGTGCCACCGATAATGAGAAATTCGGCCCATTGCATGAGGAGAAGGGGGTTGCCCCCCTCCAGAATAAACCCCAGCAGCACGGCCGCCGCCACCACCCCCATACCGACAATGACAAACACAGACGGACTGACCCATACCTCCGCGGAACTTTCTCGAGGCTTCTGTCTTTTCATCGGTTGCCGGAAGCCTGTTCTTTAACTTAGTTGCCGGAGGAAAGCAGTTGCCCCTTGCCAAGGGTTATAAGCTTACTTATAATCCAAATTGACCGCCCGAGCCGCGGGACCGAAATTCAGACATTTTTTTTCATAAATGCATCGCCCGAATCAGCCGGACGGCTGCGCTCGAATATACTTCATTCGCTGACGGAGGGAAGAGAACCATGCCGACTTACGAGTATGTATGTCAAAAGTGCGGAGAGGAATTTACCCGGACGATGAGCCTTTCGGAACACGAAAAGGAAAAAGTGGTTTGTCCCAAATGCGGCGGAGAGGCCAAACAGATAATGTCCCTTTTTATCCCCAAGACCTCACGCAAAAGCTAAACCGCCTAGTTTGTCCGGCCCACTGTTCCCCTTCCCAGGGCTTTATTTTGATATCCTGGAAGGGGTTTTTTTAATGCCTCGCCGAAGGGACGGTCTGCCCGCCGCTGCCATTGAGGGCCCCTGGGCGGAGAAGGACTTGCGACCCGCCCAAGGCCTGGGAGAAAAGGCGCCCGAAAATTCCCGCATCTTTGGGGGCCGAATCGCGGCTCCCCGGCCACCTCTTCACTCGGCCGGGCTTCCGCCCCGAAATTGACTCACCACGGCTCGCTTACCCGACAGTTGCAAAGTTACCGCCCCTTCCCGCGTGTAGAACAAACCCGGAACCGGAAAGGATTGCCCGGTTCTGCCGGACGTACCGTAGACGATCACCTGTCTGGGTTGGAGGGCGGCCAGCCATTCGGGGTCGGGAGGGTGGGGAATCACCAGGGCCTCCAGGGGTTCCTCGGAGGCCACCCCGGGAAAAGCCGCAACGGTTAGCCGGACCGGTGGCAGCACCAGCACCTGTTGGCCCGCAAAACTGATTTTCAAACCCGCCCCGCGACCCCCCTCCAATGCGAAGCACCTCAGCCTTACCGCCCCCAGGACAATAGGAGCCTCGCTTCGCCGCAGATTCCGGACCGGATAGCCTTGGTCCCCCAAAAAATTACGTAATTGAATAACCTCGGGTCCCGAGATCCCGTCGGCCAGCCAAGCCTCCCGCAGCCGAAACTCCTGGGCTAACCGGAGGAGTTCCGGGGCATTCTGGGAGGTGAGACTGAGACCCAAAAGCTTGTCCAACTGCCGGAATTGCCGCCAATGCAGATATTCGGTCAATGGCCCCACAGATCCGGCCTCCCGGCCCGGCCAGGCCGGCCAACCCCCAGAAATCACCAGCCGCTGGTCATCGGGGGTGATAAGCACTCCGGCCAGGCCGGCGGGACTGTCCAGCAAGGTAAGCTCCAACGTTTGGGAAGCACGGCCTACCGGCATTATTATGGTCCCGGCCAGGAGAATAGCCGCCAATACCCCTGCAAAACCGGTAAACTTGGTGCGTTTGGGATGGAAGATCAGGAGCGCCGCCCCATAATAAAGCCCGGTCTGTAACCACGAAGGGGTTGGCAAAGTCAACGCGCCGCCGGGCAATCCGGCCGCCCAGGAGATAGCCGCATAAGCCCCCATCAGGGGAATCTGTCCCAGACTCAGACATCCCTGGGCCAAAGGCGTGAGCTTTATGGCCTGCGCCGCCACGGCAAGCAATCCCAGGGGCACGGCCAGGCCGTTAAGCAAGGGAATAGCTACCAGGTTTACGATTATCCCGAGAAGGGATACCGTGTGAAAGCTTGCTGCCACCAAGGGAGCGGTGGCCAAGGTGGCCACCCCGGAGGCAGACAAGGCCCCTTTGAACCAGAAGAAGACACGCCGGCCCCATTTTTTCGCCAGGCCTAGATCCGATGCTTCGGGGTCCGGCCGTGTCACCAAGCGCGGCAACAGGTAGGCGAGAGCCGCCACGGAAATAAAGGAAAGTTGAAATGACAAGGAAAACAGCAGAAGTGGCGACAGGATCAGCATGAGCATCGCCGCCAGCGCCAAGGCGCTCAGCAATTCCCGGGGTCTTCCGGCCAGCACCAGGAAAAGATAGGCAAGGATCATGATTTCGGCCCGCTGGGTGGCCGGGGAGCCGCCGGCAATCCAGGCATAGGTTACCACCGGGATAGCCGCCAGAACGGTGGCAAGCTTGATGGCATTGACTTGCAGCAATATTCGCGGAAACCGCCGCAGCAGCCAGAAAATGGCCAGAAAACCCAGCCCGGCCAGCGACCCCAGATGCAGGCCGGAGATGGCCAGGAGATGGCTGGTGCCAGTGCGGCTGAAGGCCAGCCGCATTTCCCGGCCGACTTCCCCTTGATCCCCCAGAACCAAAGCCAAATAAAGGGCCCGGGAGACCTGATCCATGGGCGCCAAGAGGTCTCTAAACCCCTGCCGGAGCCGATCCCGGGTTCCAGGCGGCTTTCCGGAAGACAACACCACCAGGTCGGCCGGTCCCCGGAGACGTCCTTCCCGAAAGATGCCTTTGGCGGCCAAGTAGCGGCAGCGCGGGAAAGCCCCGGGATTTAGCAGGTCCCGGGGCTTTCGCAGCGCCGTCCTGACCACCACCTCCGTCCCTTCCGACGGCAGCCAAGAGTGACCGCTGCCGGTCAGAAGCACTTTTCCAGAAACCGGCTGCCAGCCATGGGGGCCTAGCCCGTGGCTGGCCTCCAGGAAAAGCCGGACCCGCCCCTCCTGTATCTGGGCCGGCATGTACAGCCGACCCTTCAAGGTTAGCTCCTGTCCCTGGGGCAGTCTGACCACGTGGTGGGCCGGAAGCACCGGGTTCAAGGCCTGCCGGGCCAGGGCCAACCCCAAAAACCAAAATAGCGCCAGAGGCACAAGTCTTGCACCTCGCCCTGTCAGCCCGGTCCAGACAAGGAAAGAGAACAAAACAGCACAAGCCACGGCCAAGGCCGGGCCGGGAAGCCTCATTTCCCAGGCGGAACTGGCCACTCCGAGAGCCAGCGCCAGAGTTAGCGGAATTAAGGGCCGGGCCAGGGGTGGAGGTGGGGGAGCCACCTTCGATTTATCCGGCCCGGGGCCACCGTCTGACAGCCCCCTTGTTCCCATGACTCATTTGGAAGTGGATTATTCTTTTATGAAAACTGCCGCTCCTAAAACAAAGCATAAAAATCAAAAAACTAAAAGAAATAAGGCAGATATATCGCTTTTTTCATTGACAAATCATTTATTCCTGTTTCAAAATGGCAGGCTAGGGGAAAGGTATGAAGGTTGTGGTTACGATCGCGCTTCTGCTGCTTGCTTTTCCGGGCCTGGGGCTGACGGCCTCAACCAAGACCAGCGATGACGGGTCCCTGATTCTGGCCGGATTGGATGACAGGCCGGGGCGCACCAGCAAAGAATCCCTTTCTGTCCTGTTGGCCAAAGAAATCGAGGTGTTCATCTTTCGCCGCCACACCCGGGTGTGGTCCCGAAGCGCGGGCTTGCCTGCCGCCCAGGTGCCCAAACCTGAACTGGAAAGCTATATTCAGAAATATGCCAGCCTCCATGGGGTCGATCCTTCTCTGGTGAGAGCCGTCATGCGGCATGAATCGGGCTTCAATCCCCGGGCGGTTTCACCGAAAGGGGCTCAGGGTCTGATGCAGCTTATGCCGGGAACGGCCGACCTTATGGGCGTAGCCAATCCCTTTGATCCCGAGCAGAATATCGCCGGAGGCGTGGGCTACCTCAGATATTGTTTGGACCGCTTCAACAATGATGTGGCCCTGGCCTTGGCAGCTTACAACGCCGGGCCCGAGCGGGTAGCGAAAACCGGCGGCATCCCTCCCATTCCGGAAACCCAGACTTATGTCCAAAATGTCCTTTCCACCTATACCGGCAAGACCCCGCCCACGGCTTCGGCCAAGGGTGCCCATTTCCTCACTCCCGGCACCGGTAAGAATTCCAAGATCCTCAAGGGTTCCGCGTCGGCCAATTCCGGCAAGTCAGAATCGTCAGAAGAAGGCAAACCGCGGCGCCGGGGGCCCAGGATCATTGAAGTGCGCTATCCCTCTAAAAGGTGACGGAATCCCCACCCGGTCCCAAGTCGGTAAATTTCCCGCCCCTGGGTGTTACACCAGGATTTCCCCCTGGGCCGAGGCGCGCACTTCCGCACCGGCGGCCACAATACAGTCCTTCAGCGCCACCCCGGGCCCGATCCGGGACTGATCCCACACCACGGTATTCTCCAGGCGCGCCCCGGGTCCGACGTAAACCTCCCTTCCTAAACACACATTGCCGCTGCAGACTACGCTCTCGTCCAGAACGGTGTCTTTTCCAAGAAAGGGATCGGAAACAGAGGGAAAGAAGGACGCCAATCGGGGGGCCAGCCCTTCCAGCAAGCACCGGTGCGCCTCCAGGTAAGCCCGCGGACTGCCCAAGTCGTGCCAGAAGTGACCGGTAGCCAGAATACTGCCTAACACCTCCCCTTCGGCAATAGCCTCCCGCCAGACGGACACCAGATCACAATAGCCCTCGCCCCTCAACCGTTGGAGCATCCCGGGGCTTACCACCTGCACGCCGGTATAAGCCAAAGGCGGCCGGAAAGGGCGAGGGGGTGGGGTCCCGATGCTCACCACCCGGCCGGTTTCATCAATCCAGACCTGGTTAAAAGGCGGCCGGTGATGCAACACCAGGGTGGCCAAGGCCTCTTCCTGATGAAGGCGGAAAACTGCGGCCAGATCCAGGTCGGTGAGAATATCGCCATTAATGGCAAGGAAAGTCTCCCGGCCCAAAAGCTCCCCCAAACTTCTGAGGCCGCCGCCTGTGCCCAATATCTCCGGCTCATAACTGACGGTCACTTCCAGCCCCCAGGCCCGGTTTGCCAAAAACTCCTGGACGAGGCCGGCCAGATGGTGAGTATTCACGGCCGCCTGGGTGCAACCGGCAGCTCGGAGCTGAGCCAACAAAATGCCCAACAGAGGCTGGTTCAAAACCGGAATCAGGGCCTTGGGACACTGTCGGGTGAGGGGCCGGAGGCGAGTCCCCAACCCGGCTGCAAGAATGGCCGCCTTCATGCTTTCCTCTGAAACGGCACCGAGCTAAGCCACCCCATTTCTTAAACCTCGGCCCCGAGGGTCTATTTCTTATACCCGAGCTGCCTGAGAATGTCGTGCCGCCAGCTCTTGCCCGGTTCCGCCTCCACGCCCTTGGGGGAGAAGCCGTCCACCACCCCCAGAATGCCCCGGCCTTGCTCCGTTTGGGCCAGAATAACCTCCACCGGATTGGCGGTGGCGCAAAAAATGCGGCAGACCTCCGGGCACATTTTGACCGCGTTCAACACATTGATGGGAAAGGCGTTCCTCAGGAGAATGTTAAAAGTGTGGCCCGCCGCCAATCTGATAGCGTTCTCGGTCGCGGCCGCCATCAAGTCCGGGTCGTTGCCCTCCACCCGGATGAGGCATTCCCCGGAGGATTCGGAAAAGGCCAGGCCGAATTTGACGCCCGGCACCGTGCTTACCATAATTTCGTAGAGGTCCTCCACGGTCTTGATAAAGTGGCTCTGCCCCAGAATTAGGTTGGCGCCCTCCGGAATGACAAGCTTCTCGGTCACCAGTTGCATAACCAGGTCCCCCTTATCAAGTTTTTTATTATTACTTTAAATTTGCCGCCCCCGGGGTTCAAGGAGAAACCGGGGCCCGGAAAATTATTGGTCAAATTCCCTGCAAAGACAAACTCCGGCAGGTTCCTTCCCGAATCTGCCGGGGGAAATTTCTTTCCGAAAGGCATTTTTTCTGGTAAAATTTATGAATAAATAATGCAATCATTTCAGGGGGATCGATCCATCGCCCGTCCACGCCTTGCCCTCCGGTGGCTTTATCTTTCTTTGCTTCTGGCCTTGACCGTCGGTCTGGCGGTGGGGGTCGGCGGGCCGGCCTTGGCTGAAGTCAGGATCGGCCTTTACCTCCCCATGACCGGAGCGGCCGCGGCCATGGGACAGATGGTCTGGGAGGGGGTGCAAACAGCCCACCAGATGCAGCCGCAAATACTGGGGCAGGACGCCAGGCTTTTCCTGGTGGACACCAAAAGTGACAAGATCGAAGCGGCCAACGCCGTCTCCCGGCTTATTGAAAAAGAGCGGGTGGTGGCCATTATCGGCGAGGTGATTTCCAGCGACACCCTGGCCGGGGTACCCATTGCCGAGCGGGCCAAAGTACCCAATATCTCGCCTACGGCCACCAACCCCTTGGTGACCCAGAACCGGAAATACGCCTTCCGGGCCTGCTTTGTGGATGACCTGCAGGGCAAGGTCGCCGCCTTGTTTGCCCGCGAGCATCTGCAAGCCAAAAGGGCGGCAGTCCTCATTGACCAGGCCCAGGATTACTGTGTGGGCCTGGCCACCTTTTTCATGCGGGAATTTCAGCGGCTGGGAGGCGAGATCGTCGCCACCGGTTACATTCAGACCGGCGACCAGGACTTCACTGCGCAAATTTCGGCCTTCCGGGCCGCCAATCCGGACTTGCTTTATGCCCCCAACTATTATGCCGAAAACGCCCTTCTGGCCAAGCAGCTGCAGGCTCTGGGGGTGAAGGTCCCCATCCTCACGGGCGACGGGGCCCAGGTGCCGGAGCTGCTCACCATCGGCGGTCAAGCGGTGGAAGGCATGTACTTTACGGCTCATTTTCACCGGCAGGGAGCCACCACCGAACTGGGAAAGAAGTTTCTCCAGGCCTACGAATCCAGGTATAATAAAGAATTGGACGCTTTTTCGGCCCTGGGCGCAGATTGTTACTTTCTGCTGCGTCAGGCCATAGAGAAGGCGGGGGGAACAGACGGCCCCAAAATCGCTCAGGCCCTGGCAGCCACCAAAGACTTCCCCGGAGTCACCGGCATCATCACCATGGGCCCGGACCACAATCCCATCAAGGGCGTGGTGGTCATCAAGGTTGAGAAGGGCAAGTTCGCCTATCAGACGACGATAATGCCAGGAAAATAGCTTGGAAATACATTTGGAAATACATAATGACAAATTAAAAAAATCATTAGTCAGCCCGAATCGGAGAACTCAAATGAGAATCCGTACGCATGGCTATAAGGTGGCTGTTTCCGAAACCATTCCAGATGATGCTTCCGCAGTGAACAAATCTGTTCTGACTTGAAACAGCAAGACCTTTTCGACATGGAATCGCGCGCCTTACCCATAAACATAGAGGACGAAATCCGCAAGTCGTACCTGGAGTATGCCCTCTCCGTCATTATCGGGCGGGCCTTGCCGGACGTGCGGGATGGCCTCAAGCCCGTGCATCGGCGGATCCTCTTCGCCATGAGCGAAGCGGGCAACGACTGGAACCGCCCCTATCGCAAAAGCGCCCGCATCGTGGGGGACGTCATCGGTAAATACCACCCCCACGGCGATGCCGCGGTGTACGAGGCCCTGGTGCGCATGGCCCAGGACTTCAGCCTCAGGGCCCCGCTGGTGGACGGCCAGGGCAACTTCGGCTCCATTGACGGTGATGCCCCCGCGGCCATGCGCTACACCGAGGTGCGCCTGTCGCGGCTGGCCCATGAGCTGTTGCAGGACCTGGATAAAGACACCGTAGATTTTGTTCCCAACTACGACGGCTCCCTGAAAGAGCCCCTGGTTCTGCCCACCCGCTTTCCCAACCTCCTGGTGAACGGCGGCGCCGGCATCGCGGTGGGCATGGCCACCAACATTCCGCCTCATAACCTGGGGGAAGTATGTAACGCCCTTCTGGCCATGCTGGCCAACCCTGACATTGCCCTCGAGGAACTTCTGGCCATCATGCCGGGACCGGATTTCCCCACCGGGGCTTACATCTATGGGGCGGAGGGCATCGCTGAAGCCTACCGCACCGGCCGGGGGCTGATCCGCCTGCGGGCCAAGGTGGCGGTGGAGCGCAAGGGCGGCCGGGAGGCCCTGGTAATCCGGGAACTGCCTTATCAGGTAAACAAGGCCAAGCTCATCGAACGCATCGCCGAACTGGTCAAAGACAAAAAGATCGAAGGCATCGCCGATATCCGGGACGAATCCGACCGGGAAGGCTTGCGGGTGGTCATTCAGCTTAAAAAGGAGGAACCGGCCCAGACCATACTGAACCAGCTTTACCAGCACACCCAGATGCAGGTCACCTTCGGCATCAATTTGGTGGCCATTGTCCATAACCGTCCGGAACTCCTTACCCTGAAGGACTTGCTGCGCCACTTCCTGGATCACCGCCGGGAAGTCATCATCCGGCGTACCCGCTATGAGCTCAAGCAGGCCGAAGCCCGGGCTCATATCCTGGCCGGTTTGCTGGTGGCCTTGGACCACCTGGACGAAGTCATTGCCCTCATCCGGGCGGCGGCGTCGCCTCCCACGGCCAAGGACCAGCTCATGGCCGCCTACGGGCTCAGTGATCTTCAAGCCCAGGCCATTCTTGACCTGCGGTTGCAGCGGCTGACCGGCCTAGAACGGCAGAAAATCGTGGATGAGGCTAAAGAGGTGGAAGCCGCCATCCAGCGCTTTCGGCAAATTCTGGCGGATGAGGCTTTGGTGCGCGAACTCATCGCCGATGAACTCCGGGAGCTGAAAGAAAAATTCGGTGACCCCCGCCGCACGGAAATCATCCCCCAAGCTCTGGAGTTCACGGAGGAAGACCTGATCGCGGACGAAGAAATGGTGGTGACCATCAGCCACCGGGGTTACATCAAGCGCACCCCGTTGAACATCTATCGCAGCCAGCGCCGGGGTGGCAAAGGCCGCATGGGGATGGTAACCCGGGAAAATGATTTTGTCTCCCAACTTTATGTGGCCTCCACCCACGCTTACTTTCTGGTTTTTACCAGCTCCGGACGGGCTTTTTGGCTCAAGGTCCACGAAATTCCCGTGGGCTCCCCTTCCTCCCTGGGCAAGGCGGTGGTCAATCTCCTGGACCTGGCCCCGGAGGAAAAGATTGCCACCATCCTGCCGGTGCGGGACTTTGTGGAAGGCGCCTCTCTGGTTATGGCGACGCGCCGCGGAGTGGTCAAAAAGACCGAGCTTATGAGTTTTTCCCGGCCCCGCCGGGGGGGCATCATCGCCATCACCTTGGACGAAGGCGATGAACTGGTGGGCGTGGCCTTGGCAAAACCGGAACAGGATATTTTCCTGGGAACCCGCCTGGGCAAAGTGATCCGCTTCCTGTCCTCTGAGGTGCGGGACATGGGCCGGGCCGCCCGCGGCGTCAAGGGCATGGAGGTGGCCGAAGAAGATGAGGTGGTGGGCATGGAGGTGGTGCGGCCGGGGGATACCATCCTGACCGTCACCCAGCGGGGCTACGGCAAGCGCACCGAGGCCTCCCAGTATCCCCGGCACCACCGAGGCGGATACGGAGTCAGGGGCCTCCACATCACCGAAAAAAACGGACCGATCATAAGCCTCCTGCAATTGGGGGGAGATGACGAAATCATGCTGGTAACGGACCGGGGCAAAATCCTGCGCATGGCGGTCACCGATATCCCGCTGATCGGCCGGGTCACCCAGGGGGTGAAACTAATGGACGCCGAGCCGGACGAGCAGGTGGTAAGCGTTGCCAAGGTGGCGGAACGAGGGGAAAACGGCGACGGTGGCTCCGGAGAGTCATAATCCGGCGGTCGTAGCGGTGATCGGGGCCGGAGGCTGGGGAACCGCCCTGGCCCAGTTGCTGGCGGAAAAGGGCGTGCAGGTGCGCCTCTGGGTCTTCGAACCCGAACTGCATGAGGCGCTGTGTCGGAACCGGATAAATTTCGCCTTTCTACCCGGAGTGCCCTTGTCCCCCCGCCTCAGCTTCACCCAGAATTTCGCCGAAGCCATGGAGGGCGTGGCGGTGGTGGTCATGGCGGTCCCGTCCCATGTGTTTCGGGAAGTGCTGGGGCGGGCCAAAGCCCATCTTCCTCCCGAAGCCCTCCTGGTGAGCGCCACCAAGGGTATGGAAAACGACTCTCTTCTTACCATGGAAGGCGTGGTGCGGGAGGAACTGGGGGTGGCGGTACCCTATGCCGTTCTCTCCGGACCCAGCTTTGCCCGGGAGGTGGCCCAAAAGCAACCCACCGCGGTCACGATTGCCAGTCGCCGGCGGGAGGTGGCCCGTCTTTTGCAACGTCTTTTCTCCGCCCCCTATTTCCGGGTGTACACCAGCTATGACGTAACCGGGGTGGAACTGGGCGGCGCCCTTAAAAACATCTTTGCCATCGGCACCGGCATCCTGGAAGGCATGGGCATGGGGGACAATCCCCGGGCCGCCCTCATTACGAGGGGCTTGGCCGAAATGACCCGGCTGGGGGTGCGCCTGGGGGCCAATCCCATGACCCTGAGCGGCCTGGCGGGGCTGGGAGACCTGGTCCTTACCTGCACCAGCAGACAGAGCCGCAACTTTCAGGTGGGTCTGAAGCTGGGGCAAGGCCAATCCCTGCCCCAAATCCTGGCCGGCATGCAGATGGTGGCCGAAGGCGTCAGGACTTCCCAGGCGGTTTACTTTCTGGCCCGGCGCCTGGGAGTGGATATGCCTCTGGTGGAGGCGGTTTATCGGGTTCTTTACGAACAGCTTTCCCCCCGAGAGGCCATCAGGAAACTGATGTCCCGGGAACTCAAGGATGAACTGGAAGCCATGACCGAAACCTGGTAGGATAGGAAAATTAAGCCATGGAGGACTTCATGAAAGTTGGGGGCGTTACTGTCAAAGATGAACGACCCACCGAGTTCCCTGTTTTTGATACCCGGATCCCCTCTTTGGGAGTCCCCAAGGTGGATTCTCCGATCTGCAGCATTCCTTTGTTTACCCGGGAAGGCAAATTGGTGGAAAGAAGCTTCATATCCGATGCTGAACGGGTATTGGTATATGATTCACTGGATTATCTCCAGCAATTGGCCCCGGGGGAAACTCCCTTGACCTTTGAATTGGCCGGTCCTCGGGCCAAGATATATTTCGACCCCTCCAAGGTGCAATGCGCCATCGCCACCTGCGGGGGCCTGTGCCCTGGCACCAATGATGTCATCCGCGCCATTGTGCTGGAGCTTTACCATTTGTACAAAGTGCGCCATATTTTCGGAGTGCGCTACGGTTTCCAGGGTTTTATCCCCAAGTATGGGCATGAACTGATGAAATTAGCCCCCGAGGATGTGGTCAATATTCACAGTTTCGGCGGCACCATTCTTGCTTCCTCCCGGGGTCCCCAGGATATCGGGGAAATCGTGGACGCCTTGGAGCGCCTGAACATCCGGATTCTGTTTCTGATCGGCGGGGACGGCACCCTGAGAGCAGCAGACAAAATCTGCGAAGAAATTGCCAACCGGGACCTGCGCATCAGCGTCATTGTCATTCCCAAAACCATTGACAATGATATCCCCTTGGTGTCCCGCTCCTTTGGCTTTGACACCGCCGTGGAGATGGCCACCGATGCCATCCGGGCGGCGCACACTGAGGCTCTGGGCGCCCCCAACGGCATCGGGCTGGTGAAGCTCATGGGGCGTTATTCCGGCTTTGTGGCTGCCTCTGCCGCTTTGGCCCTGCGGGAGGTCAACTTTGTCCTCATCCCGGAGTCCGATTTCGACCTGGAAGGCGAATTCGGTCTGTTGGCCTGCTTGGAAAAGAGATTGAAGGAACGGAACCATGCCGTGATTGTGGTGGCCGAGGGCGCGGGACAAAAATTCTTCAAGGAAGAAGAGCTTCCCCGGGACGCCTCCGGCAATATCAAACCCGGAGACATCGGCTTGCTTCTGGTGGAACGCATCAACGCCTACTTCCGGGCCAGAAACATGGAAGTCAACCTGAAATACATTGACCCGAGCTATATCATCCGGAGTATGCCGGCCAATTACAACGACCGCATCTACTGCGGCTTTCTGGGGCAAAATGCCGTGCACGCCGGCATGGCCGGCAAGACCGCCATGCTGGTCAGCCGTTGGCACGGCCATTTCGTCCACGTGCCGATAAAAGCGGCGGTAGGCAAGATCAAAGAAGTGGACCTGGACTCCCCCCTGTGGCGCAGCGTGCTGGAGTCCACCGGCCAGCCGCCGCTGAAAAACCCATGAAGGGGCCCGTGTTCACCTGCCGGCAATGTGGCCAGTGCTGCCACGGGGACAAGGGGATCCTGGTTACCCCGAAGGAAATTCACCGATTGGCGGACTTTCTGGGTCTCCCCGTGCCGGAGTTCGAGCAGCGCTATCTCATTGCTTCGCCCCTGGGTCCTCAAATAGCCTCCCGGAACGGGGCCTGTGTGTTCCTGGAGGAAAAGCGCTGCCGGGTCCATCCGGTAAAGCCCAGGGTTTGCCGGGAATGGCCTTTTTTCCCGGCGCTTCTCCGGCATCCAGACGAATTCCAGGCCGTCAAGGAGGCCTGTCCGGGAATTGAGCCGGCCTGCACATATGAAGAGTTCCGGCGGGCCGGGAAAACGGCGAGCCAAGGGGCCGTTCTCGGCCCGGGAAAAAATAAATGTACCTGAAGGAACGGAAATTCCGGTAATCTTTTGGCATCCGGTTTGTCCTGAAGGGATCCCTGACTGAAAAGAGAAAAAAACCATGGTTTCAATCCAAAGTATGGCCCGGAGTGCGGCAGTCTTGCTATTCCTCAGCCTCTCGGTGCTTCCTTGTCCGGCCGCGGCGAGCGACACCCCTCAGGCCTTGTATTCCCAGGGTCTGCAAGCATTACAGGAGGGTAATTTCAGCTTGGCGGTGGAGAGATTAACCGAAGCTCTGCGGGCTGATCCGGAATGGGTGGAGGCTTACATCAACCGGGGGGTAGCTTATCGCCGTCTGAAGAAACTTCCGGAAGCCATGGCGGACTTCGACCAGGCCCTCAAGCTGGCCCCAGAAGCCGCCGAAGCCTATTACAACCGGGCCATTGTCTGGAGCCAGCAGGGACAGTTCCAGAAAGCCGTGGACGACTACACCCTGGCCTTGAAGTACAGCCCCGCTGACTGGCAGATCTTTTACAATCGGGGCAACGCCTATCTGGATATGAACAAACCGGCGGAAGCCCTGCCGGATTATGCCAAGGCCCTGGAGTTTCAGCCGCATTCCCCGGAAATCTTACACAACCGCGGCGTTGCCCACCTTATGGCCGGCAATGCCCCGCAGGCGCTGGAGGACTTCCGGAAGGCGTGCGCCTTGAACCCGAGGTTTGCCCGGGCCTATTACAACCAAGGCCGGGCCCTGGAGTCCTTAAACCGTAGAGTCGAAGCCATTCAGGCTTTTCGAAAATTTCTGGAGCTCGCGGACCCCGCGGCCGACAAGACCCTGATGGAGCAGGCCCTGCAACATCTGAAGGCTTTGGAGACCGAAAACCCATCACAAACGGACCGCCCCGATTAATATGGCCTTTTACATCACCACACCTATTTATTATGTAAACGCTGAGCCCCACATCGGCCACGCCTACACCACCATCGTGGCCGATGCTTTGGCCCGCTTCCACCGCCTGATGAGGGAGGAGACCCGCTTCCAGACCGGCACTGACGAGCACGGGGACAAGGTTCTCGAGGCTGCCCGGAAGGCCGGGCTTCCGGTCCGGGAATTCGTAGACCGCATCAGCGCCGCCTTCCGGCAGACCTGGGACGAACTGGACATCAGCTACGATGTTTTTGTCCGCACCACCGCGCCGGAACACATCCGGCTGGTGCAAGGCGTGCTGACCCGCCTGCACGAGACCGGCGACATTTATTTCGGCGACTACGGCGGCCTTTATTGCTTCGGGTGCGAGCGCTTTTATCTGGAGCGGGAACTGGAAAACGGACTCTGCCCGGATCACAAAACCGCCCCCACTTACATCAAAGAGGAAAATTACTTTTTCCGCATGAGCCGCTACCAGGACTGGCTGGTCCATTACATTGAGGATCACCCCGACTGGATAAGACCGGAACGCTATAAGAACGAGGTACTGGGGTTTTTGCGGGAGCCTTTGGAAGACCTTTGCATCTCCCGGCCCGAGCGTCGCCTGCCTTGGGGGATACCCCTGCCCTTTGATAATCGCTATGTGGCTTATGTGTGGTTCGATGCGCTCCTCAACTACCTCACCGGCCTTAATTATCCGGATGGGCCGGAATTCCATAAATTTTGGCCTGCCGCCCAACACCTCATTGCCAAGGATATCCTGAAGCCGCACGCCATTTACTGGCCCACCATGCTCAGGGCTGCAGGCATTGAGCCCTTCCGGCACCTAAATGTTCACGGCTACTGGCAGTTGGCCCAAGGCAAAATGTCTAAAAGCCTGGGCAATGTGGTAGATCCGCGTTGGCTGGCGGAAACCTACGGTTTGGACCAGATCCGCTATTTTTTCCTGCGGGAGATGGTCTTTGGCCTGGACGCCCATTTCAGTGAAGAAGCCCTCCGAGCCCGCATCAACGCGGACCTGGCCAATGACCTGGGTAACCTTTTTGCCCGTAGCCTGGGGATGGCCTTCAAATATCGGGAAGGCATCGTTCCGCCCCCCGGCCCGCCCGAGGCCCCGGAGCGGGAAGTGACGACCGCCGCCCGGGAAATGGCCGCGGACTTTCTCCATCTTTTCCCTGCCTTGGATTTCCCCAAGGCTCTGCACCGGGTTTGGGATTACATCGGGGTGCTGAACCGCTACATCGTCACCTGCGCCCCTTGGGAGCTGGCCAAGGATCCCAAGGCCGCGGGCCGCTTGGACACGGTGCTTTACCACCTTCTGGAGGGCCTGCGTTTTATTGCGGCCCTGCTGCGGCCGGTGATGCCCGGGAGCGCCTTGAAAATGAGCGAACAGTTGGGATTGGGCCTGGCCCTGTGGGATCACCCGCTTCCCCAGGTTCTGACCTGGGGCCGGCTGACCCCTAAGAGTCAGCTGCGAAGGGGCAAGCCTTTGTTTCCGCGGTTGGAGACTTAGAAAGTCGTGGACTGGGGGAAGGGAACGCTGGCACGTATTTCCTGACCCATTTCCGAGGGCGGCCGGGAGCAGCCGTTCCGGTTAATATTTCGTAAACGGCCTATGACTGCCGGCGGGCCGCTTCGGCCGTTTCTGGGGATTTTGCTGATCATCGGCTGTTTGGCGGTGGGTTGCACCCGCCCTCCTCCGTCGGCTGTTCCCCTGGGAGCGCCCCCTCGCGGCGAACTCACCTTCCAAGAGGCGGCCTTGGGCCAAGCCTTACAGGCATTTTACGGCGCCCCTTATAAAAACGGTGGCGCCGATCCTTCCGGGGTGGATTGCTCGGGCCTGGTCCAGGCGGTCTTCCAGCGGGCCGGAATCAACCTTCCCCGCACCGTGGCCCAGCAATTCAATGCCGGCCGGCCCGTGGGCTTGGGGCAATTGCGCTTCGGCGATGTGGTATTTTTTAACCGTTTTTGCCAAACCGGAAAACACAGTTTGTTCATGGCCGGTCTTTTACCACCGGCCTATGCCGCCGAAGTCTGCCACAACGGTATTTACCTCGGCGAGGGTCGGTTTGTGCATGCCTCTCCCAAAGGAGTCTTTGTCAGCCGGCTGGATGCCGAGGTCTGGCGAATGTCCTTTATAGGAGCACGGCGTTATCTGCCGGACTTTTGAAGCCCTATGGCAGACGGCCCCGCTAAACCCTGTCCGAGGCCCTTCCCTTCTTGGCAGGCAAAATTTCAGGAGAGATTAAGGATGTCCAGGTTTCCGACCAATTGGCTGCGCTTATGGAGTTTGCTGACCTTTTGGGGGGTAGTGGCGGCTTGCCGTATGCCGGTGCCGACCCCCATCGGTGAAGTGGTCTGGACCCGGTATCAGCAGGAGAAGAAGCTGACCCGGGAGGAGGCCATCGCCCGCCATAACTATTGCCCCACCAGCGGCTGCATCATCCGTCTGGAAGATGTGCAGGTCCGGCCTACCATTGCCCGGCCGGGGGACACCTTGGTCCTTACCACCACTTACACCGTTCTTACTGCCGAGGACACCCCGATCCCTATCTCCATCACCCGGGAAATCTTCCACCAAGGCAAGTCCCTGGGCCAGACCAAAGCTGTGGTCACCCGCACCCTGAACGGCACCTGGACCCAAACCATGGACTTTCCCTTGGCCCGGGACGCCATACCCGGCATCTACACCCTCGTCACCCGCATTGACTCGGGTTACGGCCGGGATGAAAAGAGCGTGCAGTTCGCTGTGCGCTAAAAAGACGGTCCCGTTTTCAGTTTTCCGTTTTCCCTAAGAAATCGGGGCTGGCGGACCGCCAGCCCCGATCTGCCCGCCGCCCGGACTACATGATCACCCGGAGGCCCGCCAGGAAATGGAACCTCGGCGAAGAAAAGCCATACACCTCCTCATAGTCCCGGTCAAAAAGGTTATTGAGCCGGGCCTGGAGCTGCACTTTTTTTACATAGCCCCAGTTCTCCATCAGGGTATAGTACCCGGCCAGATTGACGATGAAATAGCTGCCGTTCACCACCCGGGCGCTGGCGAAGTTGAACGGCTCGGTGAAGGTAAACTGCGAATCGTCCCGACTGCCTATAAAAAGTCCGTTCAGGTGTATCCCATATTTGGGCCTGCTGTAGTCCAGATCCAAGCTGAAGGCATGCCGGGGCCTCCGCAGGAGATGCTTGCCGGTGGCAAAAAACAGGCCCCCTACCCCGCCGTCGTCCAGCACCGTGAATTCAAACAGGTGGGTATAGGCGGCGCTCACTGTCAGACCGAAGGTGGTCTTGGCCGTTAGCCCCACCTCCAGTCCTTTGGTGCGCACCGCCCCGATGTTTTCAAAGCTGGACAGCTCGGGAAAAGTCCGGGGCACAAAGGTGATGAGGTCGGAAAAGCGGTTTTCAAAGTAAGTGAGGGAGAGTTTCATCCGGTCCTGCCAGAAGTATTGGTCTGCGCCCACTTCCCAGGCCACGTTGACTTCGGGCTTGAGGAAAGGGTTGGCCTTGGACAACTGACTGCGCGAAAAGCTTTGCAGGAAGGTAGGCTCCTTGATGGCCCGCCCGCCTGCGGCCCGGATAGTGGTGTCGGTCTCCGTGAGGCGAAAGGCCGCCGAGGCCCGGGGAATGAATTCCGCTTTGTCGAACACGCTGTTGTCCTCCACCCGGAACCCGGCGGTAAGGAATAACCTTTCCCAAAAACTTAACTGCTCCTGGAAGTAAAACGCCGTGCTGCGGCGGTGGGTCTTGAGAGAGCTTTCGTAAGGGAAAAGGAACCCGCCCCAGGGAAATGCGCCGCTAATCCGTTGTTTGAAGCGTTCGCTGCGGGCCGCCACCCCCAGGGTGGAGATGCTTTCCACCTGTTTCCGCTCCCCGAACCGGAAATTGGAGTGATAGTCCAGGCTGTAGCGCTGCTCCAGGTCTCGGGAAAAGAAGGGACCGAAAAGGGCGTCAAAGGTGGATTCCCGCGGATTGTATGGGTCGTCGAAGTGCCGGTCCCACTGGCTGAAGGCCAGGAGCAGTTCGTTTTCCCACCAGCCAAAGGGCCAATAGTTGCCTTTCAGGCCCAGAAGTATGTCTTTCCGGGCGTTTTTCTGATCGGGATCCAAGCCCGGCCCCCCGGCTGCCTTGGTATCGAAGCGGTCGCCGCCGTTTTCCGTAGGCACCCCGAAGCGGCTGTCCACAAACCAGGTATAGGCCGTAAAGGAGAGGTTTTCCTGGAGGTCATAGTCAAAACGGCCGTTGATGACGTTGTTGGCGAACCGGTTGTTGACCCGCAGGATGCCGTAGTCATCCATACGGCTGTAAGCCAGGGAATAGCCGAATTTGCCGTAGGACCCCAGCAGGCTGACCCGGTTTTCCCCGATAAAGTGGCCGTTTTCACTATGGGCCCCCCAGGCGCCGTTTAAACTCAAGGTGGGCGGCCCCACCCCTTTTTTGGTTTGAAGATTTACCACCCCGGTCATGGCATCCGCGCCGTAAAGGGCACTCATGGGCCCGCGGATGACTTCAATGCGCTCCAGGTTGTCCACGGTCAGGACGTTCCAGTCGAAATCGCCCCCGGCATCGTTGAGGCGGATGCCGTTGAAAAGGACCTGAGTGAAGTTGTTATTACCGCCCCGGAGAAAGAGAGAGGTGGTTCCCCCGGTGCTCCCTGACTGACTGATGATGGCCCCGGGAACGGATCGCACCATTTCCTGGGCCCGAAAGGCCTGACGCGTTTCCATCTCCTTTTCCGTGATCACCGTAGCCGAGAGGCTGCTTTCCTTGACCGGTACCGGCGTGCGGGTGCCGGTAACCACCACCTCTTCCAGCACTGCTGCCTCTTTGCTCTCTGCGGTTTCGGGCGCGGTGGCCGGTCCCTCCTCTCCAGCGGCTACACCCACCGTTACTCCCATAACAACCATCAATAGGCTCAGCCATTTTCTCATGGTCTTATCCCCCTTTGCCTTGGCGGAATCAGGGCCGGAGGACATCCCCCGGCCTTGCGGTTAAATTCCGTTCTCAGCCATAAAGGCGGACCGCCGGGCTGAGAGGCTTCCATTTTCCGCCGTTTTCCGCGCCGGCGACCAGCAGTTGGACCCGTCCGCACCCCTGGGTAACCAGAAAATACCAAGCATCGTCCACGGTAAAGAAGCCTTGGTCCTGGGACACCAGTTCCACCTGATCCGCGCTCTGGCCCAAAGATCGGGCCACGTCCGCCGGATCGAGGTGCGCCGGCAGATCCGTTCCGCTCACCACATACACAATGAGACCGGTTTTCATCTGCTCCTCCTGGTTATAGTGGTATTTAGAGGGAATCCCCCTGCCGGCGCCGCCCCTGGCCGGGCTAAAAAAAATCCCCGGGTCTTTTTAAGACCCGGGGAGTGCACCCAGCTTTCTTGATCCCAGGGGTGCTTGAAGCCTAAGGCTTCAAGCCGGCCTTGAGTCCCTGCCGCGGGGACGCCGGCCAGCTAACGGGCAGGTCTTCTGACTTCCGGATCATCCTACTGCCTGCGCCTTCCCTTCTCCGTGAGGAAAAAGTGGCCTTTTGCAGGGTTCGTCCCCGGTTACAGCGGCGGGACCGCGCCGGATTTTCACCGGCTTCCCTTTTCACCCATGTTTGAGGGACCCGTTAACCAATGGGGTGAATCATTAAGCAAATTTCCATGATTGTCAAGGAGAAAAAAATCCTTCCCCCCGGCTTGTCTTGGGGTAGAATGTAAACATTTCCGGGCTTGAGGCGGCTATCGTGAAGGATACCTTTTCCCGAGAGATCAATTACCTACGCCTTTCCGTCACGGATCGCTGCAACCTGGGGTGCTTCTACTGTCTTCCCCGTAAGGATTGGCAAAAGCTGCCGGCCCCGGAAATCCTCAGCTATGAGGAACTCCTGCAAGCCGCCCGGATTGCGGTGACGGTGGGCATCCGCAAAATACGGGTAACCGGCGGCGAGCCTCTGGTGCGCCGCGGCGTGGTGGACTTCATCCGGGCCCTTCACCGTTTGCCCGGCCTTCAAGAGGTCTGCCTTACCACTAACGGCGTGCTGCTGGCCGGGATGGCCCGGGATCTTTACCGGGTCGGCCTGCGCCATCTGAATCTCAGCTTGGACACCTTAAAGCCGGAGCGCTACCGGGAAATCACCGGTAAGGATCATTTTCACGGAGTCATCACCGGCCTGGAGCGCGCCCTGGACCTGGGGTTCAACCCCATTAAAATCAACTTCGTAGTTTTAAAGGGGCTGAATGAGGACGAACTCCTGGAGTTTGCCTGCCTGGCCCGAGACCTTCCGGTACAGGTCCGGTTTATCGAATTCATGCCCACCGTTTCTTTGGAGCTTTGGAACCGCCACTTCCTGCCCATCGCCGAAGTAAGGGAACGTCTGGCCGTCTTGGGCCGGATGGAGGTCCTGGACCGCCAACCCACCGCCGGTCCGGCAGAGATTATGCGCCCCCCGGGGTTCCGAGGGGAAGTGGGCTTCATCAGCCCGGTAAGCCGGCACCATTGTCCCACCTGCAACCGCCTGCGCCTCACCGCCGCCGGCCGGCTGCGTCCATGTCTGTTCGCCGAGTGCGAAATTGATTTGAAAGGTCCCCTGCGCCGGGGTGCCTCACCCCGGGAACTGGCCCGTCTCTTTGAAGAGGCCATAAGGAGCAAGGCTTACCCGCGGGAAACAAGGGTCTCCCTCAATGCCTGGCCCTCCTGTCCTATGGTTGGCATCGGGGGCTGACGGCTTAATTTCCGAAGAAATCCGTTAACTTCTTTCTTTCACCCCAATCAAAAAGTAATATATATTGAGCCTAAAGTTATCAGGTAAGGAGCTGCCGATTCATGAAATTGAGCGTGGTTATTCCGGTTTACAATGAAAAAGATACCTTGGAGGAGGTCTTTAAACGGGTCCAGGCCACCCCTTACAATAAGGAAATCATTGCCGTGGACGATGCCTCGGTGGACGGCTCCCGAGACATCCTGAAGCGCCTGGCGGAAGAATATGATAATGTCCGGCTTTTTTTCCACGAACGTAACCTGGGAAAAGGCGCAGCCTTGCGCACCGGGTTTGCCCATGTCACTGGGGATGTAGTCATTATCCAGGATGCAGACCTAGAGTATGACCCGGCGGATTACCCGGCGTTGCTGGATCCCATCCAGCGGGATCTGGCCGATGTGGTTTACGGCAGCCGGCTTATCGGCGCCCGACCCCATCGGGTGTTGTTCTTCTGGCATTATATGGGCAACCGCTGCGTTACCTTTCTGTCCAATATGTTCACTAACCTGAATCTTTCAGACATGGAGGTGGGTTATAAGGTCTTTAAGGCCGAGGTTCTCAAGGATATCACCATCAAAAGCAACCGCTTCGGGATTGAGCCGGAACTGACGGCCAAGATCGCTAAAAAAAGGGTTCGCATCTACGAAGTGCCCATCAGCTATCATGGCCGGGATTACGCCCAAGGCAAGAAGATCACCTGGCGGGACGGGATCGCCGCCATCTTTCACATAATCCGCTTCCGGTTTTGGGATTAAACGGGAGGGGGAGCAAAAAGGGGTTTAAGGCAAAGTGCCTGGCTGGCACTGATTTAGGTCACGCTGCCGACTGCGTTTTCCGGCGGTATCTCGCCAAACCTTCCGACTTCTGGCCTTGCCGTGAGAACTTGGAAAAGCCTCGTTTACCGGTTGTTCGTTTGTCTATGGATTATTCAAATTCTCTGGCTGGCCTGGCATTTTGCCCCGGAAGCGGCAGATCTCGGGAAAAGGCTGATTAACGGCACCTGGGGTCAGACTATTCGACAAGAGGACCCCTACTTCCGCTGGCTTGACGGCCTCAAAGGCATCATCCCGCCCCGGGCGTCCTATGTCTTTCTGGATCATTACGAAGCCGGAAAAGAAATCGAGGCCCGCTATCACCTCTATCCGAGACGGCACACGCTGCTGAGGCCTTCGACGCCTCCCAGTTTTCTTTACTTCGCATTGCGCCGGCATCAGGCTTCGTATCTTCTGATCCGGGACCCGGAACTACCTCTACCTCCGGACACCCGGTCAGCCCTGACCTCCCCTGCCTTTGTTCCGGTAGAATTGCCGGGACCCGGCTTGGTCTTCCGGGTAAATTACCGGCTATTGCACGGGGATTTTTATGATTGACGGGCTCCTGCTGCTGGCCCGGCTGTTCGGGGGGCTGGGCCTTTTGCAAACGCTGGGTTGGACGGCTCTGGCCTGTTTCTGTCCTCCTTCTGCCTTTTTTTCCCGCACGGAACGGCACGCCCTGAGCCTCGGCCTGGGTGCCTTGGTCCTAACCTTGTGGATGCTGATCTTGGGCCTGCTACAGATACCTTTCCAGTTGTGGACGGTTGTGGCTCCCCCCTCGGCCGCGGCGCTTCTTGCTCTTCTCCGGCAAAAATACCGATCAAACAGACAACCCCAATCCGGTTTTATTAACGCCGAAAACCAAGCAGCGAAAACCGACCACCCCCTATTTTGGCTTTTCTTCGCCCTTCTGGCCGTCCTTTTCCTATACGCCACCTTGAGGGCCGTCCTTTACCCCATATGGGCCTGGGATGCCCTGGCGACCTGGGGCTTCAAGGCCAAGGCCTTTTATCTAGAGCGCGGTCTGGATTTCCGCCGCCTTTCGGCCCACAATTATTACCCAAATCTGGTTCCTTTGCTTCTCACTTATCTCTATCTCTGTTTGGGCCAGGTGAACGACCATCTGGTGAAACTGGTTTTTCCCCTGTTCGGGGCCGCCCTTCTGACCCTGGTTTACCGCTTTTTGGTCAGGATGGAGCTCAACCGCACCCGTTCCCTGGCTGTGACGGCATTCTTTGCCCTGAACGGGGTAACCTTTGTCGTGCACCTCTATATCGCTTATGCGGACCTGACCTTGTCCTATTTCACCTTGGGTGCGGCCGGCTTGGTGTATCTCTGGCTGACCGGCCGGGCGCCCGGGGGGGTCATGCCGTTGGCGGCGACCTGTTTCGCGGGCATGACCTGGTGCAAGTTCGAAGGTCTGCCCTTGGCAGTCACCATCGTTTTGGCAGCCTTGCTGACCCTTGTCTGGCTGAGACCTCCGGACCTGCTTAGCCGGATTCTTCCCTTGGCTTGGCCTTTGGCCGGCATTCTCCTGGGTTATCTGCCATGGCGGCTGTTCATGGACCTTCACCATATTGAAACCGGCAGCGATCATATTTTGGGGTTTTATTCCCCCAAATTTTTTCAGGCAATCCCGCTGGTGTTAATGACGCTTTTCCACCCCAAATTCTTTGGGCTTCTGTGGCCTGCCGGGTTGATAAACGCCGTTTGGGGAGGCCGTGCCATATTTTCTTCATCCCGCCTGTTTCTGGTCCTTTTCATCGGAGGGAATCTCTTGGCCATCCTTTTGGGCTATGCCATGGCTCCCACTTCGGCGGAGGAATTCCCTTTATATGTCAAGGGGACAGTGGACCGGCTGCTTTTGCACCTCACGCCAGTTGTGGCCCTGCTCATCGGGGAGGCCTTAAAAGACCTCCCCGAAGGAGAAAAAGGAAAGCAGGGCCGCCTTCCCTAGGGGTAAAGGGGCTGGTACCGGGTCCTTCCCGCCGCGGGAAATCTGACCAGTGATGCCTCGGACTGAACGTCCCTGGCAGAAAATCGGCGGCCTGAGAAACTCTCAGACCGCCGCATTTCTAACCGGATTTTTCGGATCTTTGCCTATCCTGCCCTCAGGCCGCCAGCTTTTCCACCTTGACGGCGCAGACCTTGTATTCCGGAATCTTGGCCACCGGATCAAAAGCTGGGTTGGTGAGGACATTGGCTGCCGCTTCTGCGAAGTGGAACGGAATGAAGACCACGCCCCGGTCCACTTTTTTACTCACTTTGGCCTTGATCTGGATTTCCCCCCGGCGGGAACTCACCTTGATCCGCTCTCCGTCTTTGATTCCCATTTCCTTGGCGTCCAGCGGGTTGATTTCCACATAGCCGGTCTCCAACTCATGATGCAGGGTGGGGGACACTCGGGTCATGGTGCCGGAATGGTAGTGCACAAAAGAGCGGCCGGTGGTGAGCCACATTGGGAACTCCTTGTCCACCACTTCGGCCGGCGGCTTGTAATCAATGGCGTGAAACAATCCCTTGCCCCGGGTAAAGCGGTCTTTGTGCAGGAACATGGTTCCGGGATGCTCCTCGGTGGGGCAGGGCCACTGCAGGCCCTGAGCTGCCAGCCGGGCATAAGTAATGCCGGCATAACTGGGGGTTAGGTAGCGGATTTCCCCGAAAATCTCTTCCGGGGATTTGTATTCCATGGGATAACCCAGCCGGGCCGCCAGGTCCAGGACAATCTGCCAATCCGGACGCGCCTCGCCCAGGGGTTCGATGGCCTTTTTGACCAGAAGCACCCGGCGCTCCGTGTTGGTGAAGGTCCCGTCCTTTTCCGCGAAGGAGGTCCCAGGGAGCACTACGTGGGCCAGCTTGGCCGTCTGGCTGAGAAAAATATCCTGGACAATCAAAAGATCCAGTTTTTTGACGGCCGCTTCCACGTGGCGCAAGTCCGGGTCGGTGACCAGGGGGTTTTCCCCCACGATGTACATGGCCCGGATTTTTCCTTCGTCAATGCCATTGAACATCTCCAAAATAGTGAGACCGGGCTTTTTGGGGAGATCCTTGCTCCAGGCCTTGGAGAATTTTTCATTGGCGGCTTCGTCCGCCACCGGCTGGTAGCCCGAAAAGACATTGGGCAGACCGCCCATATCGCAAGCGCCCTGGACGTTGTTCTGACCCCTCAGCGGGTTGACCCCGCCCCCGTAAACGCCCACATTGCCGGTGAGCATGGCCAGGTTGGCCAAGGACTTGACGTTGTCCACCCCGGTGGTGTGCTGGGTGATGCCCATGCAGTAAATGATGGCCGCGGGCTTGTTCTTGGCGTACATTTCCGCCATGGCCCGCAGGGTCTCCGGCGCGACGCCGGTAATTTCCGTCACTCTGTGGGGGGGATATTCTTCCAGCTTGGCGGCCAGTTCCTCAAAACCTTCGCAGCGCTCGGCCACGTAGTCCTTGTCGTGCCACCCCTCTTTCAGGATGATGTGCATCAGGCCGTTGATCAGAGCCACATCCGTGCCCAAGCGATGGTGCACGGCAATGTCGGCCAATTCTGCCATCTGAATGTGCCGGGGATCAGCCACGATGAGCTTGGCGCCGTTTTCCTTGCCCCGAAAGACCCACTTGGCGGCGATGGGATGGGACTCGGTAGTGTTGGAGCCGATGATGAACAAGCATTTGGAGTCCTTAAATTCCGGGATGGAATTGGTCATCGCCCCGGAACCGAAAGCCGCGGCCAGACCGACCACGGTGGAGCTGTGTCAGAGACGGGCGCAGTGATCGATGTTGTTGGTGCCGATGACCGCCCGGGCAAACTTCGAGAGCAGGAAGTTCTCTTCGTTGGTGATTTTAGCCGAAGCCAGGATAGCCACCGCATCCGGACCATGCTCGGCCAGCACCTTTTTCATACCGGTGGTGGCTGCGTCCAGAGCTTCGTCCCAACTCACTGGCGTCAGCTTGCCCTCCTTTTTGAGGAGGGGCTTGGTGAGGCGGCGTTCGCTGCCGATAAATTCATGTATATTCCAGCCCTTGATGCAAAGACTGCCGTCGCTCACCGGGTGGGTTTTCACCGGCAGGGTGCCGATGACCTCTCCATCCAGTACTTCCAGCAAAAGGCCACAGCCGCAGCCACAGTAGGAACAGGTGGTGTTGACCGTGCGAAAATCCATGGATGTTCTCCTAACTATTCAAGTTAGCAGCAAAAATCTGTTGCAACCTTGTACATCTTAGCACAAATCCTGTTCCAGTCAAGGAATAGATGAACCTATTTTTTTCGTTAATTCGAGCAAAATGTCACCGGAAGACGCCTTGCGGCTTTAGGGCTGTTTCGCCCTCCTCCTTTTTGCCGAAGATTTTCCCTAAATGATTACGGCGATTTCTATATCTTTGTCCTTGCGCAGCACGTTGACCCCGACATCCCGGGGATGACGCCGCAGAATGAGATCCACCGAACCCGAGCCTATCTGCAGATTATGGATTTCTATCCACTGGAGATACTGCGGCAGTTGTGGGTGAGTGAAGCACACCTGGGGCTTTTCCGGAGAAAAGCTGATCCCCAGACAGGCCTGGAGCAGATAGAATACCGCGGCGCTGGCCCAGGCCTGGGGCGCACAGGCCACCGGGTAAAGGGTGGGCCCTTGGCCGGGAAGGCGCTTAAAGCCGCAAAATAACTCGGGCAGCCGGTGCAGATCCAGGGTGATGCTGGCGTCGAAGAGGGTGGTGAGGAGGCGCATGGCCTGGTTCTTGAAGCCATATCGGGCCAACCCCCCGGCAATCAGGGCATTGTCATGGGGCCAGACCGAGCCGTTATGGTAAGACATCGGGTTGTAGCACGGCTGGTTTTGGGCCAACGTGCGAATCCCCCAGCCGGAAAAGGAGTCCTCGGAGAACAGGGTCCGGACCAGGCGGTGGGCATACTCCCAAGAGGCTATGCCAGACCACAGAGCATGCCCGGCGTTGGAGGCTACCACCCGACAGGGCTTCTTCTCACCATCCAAGGCCAAGGCATAGGTATCCAGTTCTTCACACCAGAAAGCCCGATTGAATCGTCTTTTCAACTTGGCGGCCTGTTTTTCCAAACGCGCGGCCAACTCCTGGTCCCCCAGAACCGAGGCCAGCGCCGCGGCGCATCGCCGAGCCAGATAAGCATAGCCTTGGACTTCGCACAAGGCGATGGGCCCTACCGCCGGCCGGCCATCGGCGTGAAACACGGCATCGTCAGAGTCCTTCCAGCCTTGATGCTGCAAACCCAAAGGGGTGTGGCTTTGGTATTCCACAAAGCCGTCCTGGTCCAGATCCCCGTAACGGTCCAGCCATTCTAGGGCCCTAAGGACATGGGGCCACAACTGGACCAGAAAGTCGCGATCCCCACTGCGCTGGAAATAGGCCTCGGCCAGCACAATAAACAGCGGGGTGGCGTCCACGCTGCCATAATAGCGCTGAAAAGGCACTTCTCCCAGCGCCGCCATCTCCCCCAGCCGGGCTTCGTGCAGAATTTTTCCCGGCTCGGCATCTTGCTGCGGTATTACCTCCGTTGCCTGGTGGGCGGCGAGAAAAGCGAGTACCCCCCGGGCCAAGTGCGGGTTTACCCAAAGGGTTTCCAAGGCGGTGATAATGCCGTCCCGCCCGAAGGGAGTGCTGAACCAGGGCACCCCGGCGTAGGGATAATAGCCGTAAGGAGTCTGGGTCAGAAGCATGCCCAGATCGGCCATCGAGCGATTAAGCCAGTCATTGAACTGCTCATTGGAAGTGTAAAGGTCGGCCCCTTGGGCCTTGACCGCGGCCAGGGCCGCCGCCGCCCGGGTGGCGGCTTCGGAAACCTCCAGAATTTGCGGGGCTTGACGATTTACCTCACAGGCCACCGTGGCTACGAGATCCACACTCTGAGCGGGAAGCAGTTCCACGTGAAAGGCGGCCGACCCTTCATCAAGCTTTGCCGGCGAGGGCTTGAACTGCAACCGGGTTTGGCGAAGAACCCCGTCCAAACCCTTATAAGCAAGGCAAAGGCCCGAGTCCTTTGCCCGGACCGGCAATTTGGTCCCCCGGCGGGCCCGCCTCACTCCCCGGACTTCAAAGACATCGGCAAAGTCCGCGTCAAATTGCCATTCCACGGTCAGGGCCACACGACGATTGCCATAATTGGCCAGCCGCAGGTGCTCGTATTGCACTCCGCCCCAAAGGACCTGCTGCCGGGAGAGATGAACGGTGCCCCGAGGGATCGCCAGCCGCTCGTCCTCATACAGGTCAGGGGTGGTAAGGTCCACCACCAGCAGGCTGTTATCTTCTTTGACGGTGGAATTCAACAACATGGGCTGTCGGTTGTTGACCATGAGCTCCCATCTGGACAAAAACCGACAGCCTTCGTGATAGAGACCTTCCTCTCCCAAGCCGTAGGGCCTGATGTTCCCCAGGCGGTCATAGACCGCAAAGGTATCACCGTGTTTGAGAACCCGGGGACGATCTTCGGAAAGGGCGGCGGTGGCCAGAACATACCAGCGGTTTTTGACCTGGATGACTTCCTCAACGTGCTCGGAAGCCTGATCAGGCGACACGGGACAATGCGTCATGGACCTCCCTCAGCTGGTAGTAAATTTTAAGATAGTCCCGGGCCATGCGCTCCGCCGTGAATCTGGTTTCGAAAGCCTTCCGGCAGTCGCGCCGGCTCAGGCGGTTTAGCTTCCGGACCGCGGCCACAGCCTCGTCTACACTGTTGACAATAAATCCGGTTTTGCCATCCTCCAGTACTTCTGGCACTGAGCCATTGCGGAAGGCAATCACCGGGGTGCCGCAGGCCAAGGCTTCCACCATCACCAAACCGAAGGGCTCAGGCCAGTCAATGGGGAAGAGCAAGGCCATGGCCCCGCCCAGAAAGTCATCTTTTTCCTGCTCGCCGATCTCTCCCAGGTAAGTAACCAGGGGGTGTTTGAGCAAGGGTTTGATTTGCTCATGATAATAGGCCTCGTCCACTTTGTCCACCTTGGCGGCGATGCGCAAAGGCAAATCGCAGCGCACCGCGATCTCAATGGCCCGATCCACCCGCTTTTCCGGAGAGATGCGGCCCAGAAAAGCCAGGTATTCTCCCGGCTCGGGATGAAACCGGTAAAGATGCCGGGGCAGACCGTGATAGACAGTGGCCACCCAATTGGCGAAAGGCAACGGGCGCCTTTGATAATTGGAGATGGACACCAGCCGCATGTCGGTAAATTCCCGATAAAGCGGCACCAAGTCGGGAATATCCAGACGTCCGTGCTGGGTGGTCAGAGTAGGCCGTCCCACCAGCCGGGCCATGGGAAAATGCAGATAGTCCAGATGAAAGTGAAGGATATCGAAGTCTTCGGCTTCCCGGAATACCCGCTCCAGCATCCGGACATGATGCGCCAGCGGGTCGATGCAAGCCGGATTCAGGCGCAAAGCCCGAGGGGTCTGGCTCTTTAGCGCGGCCCGGGTCACTGAGTCCCCGCTGGCAAACAGGGTAACTTCGTGGCCCAGGCGCACCAGCTCTTCGGTAAGGTAGGACACTACCCGCTCCGTGCCTCCGTAGTACTTGGGGGGCACACTTTCATGAAGGGGGGAGATCTGTGCAATCCTCATGGGTTTTACCTCCCAATCACCAATCTGTTTCCCGGAAAACAAGAGGACAAAGCGAGTGCTGAAACTGCGCAGATCGTTAAGGCAAGACCTTTGCTGCTGCTGCCTGTTAGATAATCATTTTTTCAGGCGATGCAAGGCCTTGAAAAGAAAATAACCTCAGAAAACAAGAAAAAGGGGGGAAATTGGCAGGAAAAGGCCTGGCCGTGCACCCTCCTTCGGGTCCGCCACAACCGAGGAAGCTTCCAGGGGGTGAAGGATTAGTTGCCGCCACGACACAGCCGGCCTGACTTACCGCTGCTTCCTTCCGGACCTGACGGGGTTCGCCAGCGTCTGTTGCGTGGGGTCCAATCCGCCCTTCTGGCCACTGCCTTGGCTGCGCTGCAACTCTCAGGGAGGGACTTCAACCCCGCATAAAGCGGCTTTCGGGTTACAGGGCACCGCTAGCTCCCCATCTAGCACGACCAGGTAAAGACAGGCTAGGTATCCACCATTTCGCTCAGCTCTTTGCCCACCTTAAAGAAAGGCAGCTTTTTACCCCCGACCTCGATGATGTCTCCGGTTTTCGGATTGCGGCCTTTGTAACCGTTATAATATTTCACCTTAAAGCTGCCAAACCCGCGTATTTCTATGCGTTCATTTTTGATCAGGGCCTCGGCCATATTTTCAAATATGGCGTTTACAATGAGCTCCGCTTTCTTTAACGTCAGATTCTCATCTTTGGCCAGGGCTTCGATGAGCTGGGACTTATTCATGGGGCACTGCTCCTTGGCGGGATTTTACCGAAGGCCTTTGGGGAAATTTTAGCCTCCGGCCACAATTTCGGCAAGTTCAGGGTAATTATTTTAAATAATAAAAAAAACCGGTTTAGGGGTAAAGAAAAAAATTACCTCACGCCTCCCCTCGCCGCGGGCCTCGACTGGTAAGTCCTCACTTTTCGGGGGGAATCGCCCGGAAGGCCCCGGTCTCCACAATATCCACCGGAATTCCTTCGATTGTCTGAGGAATTCTTTCCAGGAGGGCCGGCGTCTTTTTTATCACATAAACCCTGAGGCAGGGCCGGCCACGGCAAACCCCCTGGGCGGTGCCCACCACCCCGGGGATGGCCAGCAGCCGGCCCGTATGCTCCTTCAGCACCTCACTAATGTCCTTTGACTCCATCGTGACTTTGCCTGCCCAGACGTCGCGGCCCGGCATCCCGGCCCCGGGAAGACCCAACAGGAAAAGGACAAGCAGAAAGGGAATCATTACCTTCCCCTCCCCCCTTTCCGCCCTCCGGTTATCCTGAGTTTAAAATCCTTGGCAGATTTAGTTCCCGTCGTCGATGGTGACCCCAAACCTAGTCAACACCGGTTCGATGGGATTGGCTATCGCCCACTTTCCGTCCGCAGTGCCGGCGAAGAGCAGGCCCACGGGGTTCCTGTTCGGGTCGGTGACCAGCAGCGACCCTGAGTCTCCGGCCTTGATGAAGGGGGTTCGGCCGTATACCACGATCTGCTGGACAAAGAGTGCCGTTCCGGCGGAATAACCCACTTTGACCGTGGCATTGATGGCATTAACCACGCCTTTGGTGAGCGCCGTGGTCCGCCCGTATTTCTGCACCCGCTGGCCGACCTCGGCGTCGGCGGTTTTTGATCGCGGCATCCCGTAGCCGTTGCTAGGGGTGGCGTTGCCCAGAAGGGTTGTATCCGACTGGGCAATGGCTGCATCGATGCGGTTTTCCGCTGAGGCTGAGAAATCAATCTCTTCAAAATCGGCCAACGTCCCGATGACCTTGTCCTTTTGATAAATGCACTGGGTGTCATAAAGGCCCGGCTGAACAATTTCTTCGTCAATCTGCGCCTCGTTTTCCCGGGCATAGACGTGATTGTTGCTCAGCGCAAACACCTGGTTGCCTTTTTTCACCCGGGCCCCGATGGTCCCGGCCGAGCACTCCTGGGCGTTGCCGGTGGAGACCCCGATGGGCACCGGCCGGGGAAACCAGTTCCGGGGGTCTATCTTAAGGGCCTTGAACGGGGCGGGCATGGCGCGGAACTCGCCCGTCACTTGCACTACCACGGGATGGCCGTCCAAAACCTCCGGGATCAGCCCCGGCGTCGGCTTATGCTTGGTAAAGACCAGGACCGCCGGGACGCCTTCAACGTTGACCCCGGCAGCCGTGCCCACCACTTCCGGCCGGCGTAGCAAATCCGGGGTGTGGCGGTTTTGTACCGCCATTGCGGCCCCGAGCCCCGGATGGTCCGGCCCGAAGGTCACCGGCCCCTGGTAAAACCCCTCCGGCTCATGCGCCAGCTTGGCGTTTACCTCTCCCGTCTGGCCCAGGAAAATGCCTCCCAGGATCAACAGCAGGGAAAAGGCTGCCAGGAAGCCCAGTAGTACTCCGAAACGGTGAGATCCGAAACTTTTCATGCTGCACCCCCTCATTGATTTGCTTTAAATTCATAATATCAGGAAAAAGCCGAACAGCCATAGCATTTTCAGCAATTTCCGCCGTTTTTTCCGGGGGAAAGGGGTTGAAAACCCTTGAATCAGGCGGCCCAGACGAAATGGGCAGCATCCGCCCAACAGATCTAACTTTTGCGTTTACTTGACCACTCAGGCCGAATTTCTTTCGCAGTCAATGGCCTTTTGAGGCTCTTTTCGTCTTTTCGCTCCGGTTCCCTTATGTTATCATGCACAGGTGATTCCGGCCTGTATTCCGGGCCTTATCCCCCTAAACAAGGAGGCAGCATGGACCCCAAAGCCAGCCTGGAATCCATCTTCCGGCCCAAGAGTGTGGCCGTTATCGGTGCCTCCACCGTGCCGGGGAAACTGGGCCACGATATCCTGGCCAACCTCAAAAACGGCGGCTTCGCCGGACCCCTTTATCCCATCAATCCCAAAGCCGAGGAAATCCTGGGACTTAAGGTTTACAAGTCCGTGGCCGAGACTCCTTCGCCACCGGAGCTGGCTGTGGTGGTCATTCCCGCCAAACTTGTCAACCCGACCCTGGAGCAGTGCGCGGAAGCCGGAGTCAAGGCCGCCATCGTGATCACCGGTGGCTTCGCCGAAGCCGGGGAAGCCGGGGAGCGCCTTCAAGATGAGATGGCCAAAGTGATCAGACGCACCGGCCTGCGGGTTGTCGGCCCCAATTGCCAGGGGGTAAACAACCCGCATCATCATATGTGTGCTTCCTGGCCGCTCATCACCACGAAAGGAAAAATCGCCTTTGTGTCCCAGTCCGGTACCGTAGGCGCGGCCTTTCTCGATCAGGCGGCCACTGAAAAGCTGGGGGTCAGCTGCTTCATCGCCCTGGGCAACCGGGTGGACGTGGATGAATCGGAAGTCATTCAATATTTCAATCAAGATCCCAACACCCAGGTCATTGCCCTTTATCTGGAAGGCGTCAAAAGCCCCTCTCGTTTTCTGGAGGCCCTGTCCCAGTGCCAAAAACCGCTGGTGATCCTCAAGGCGGGCCGCACCTTGCGGGGCAGTCTGGCGGCCACCACCCACACCAAATCCATGGCCGGCGTGGATGCAGTCTACGATGCCCTTTTTCGCAAATACCGAGTCTACCGGGCTGACACCTTGGAGGACCTTTTTGACTATGCCAAGGCCCTGGCCTATCTGCCGCCGCCCCGGGGGCGAAATCTGATGATAATTACCAGCTCCGGGGGCGCCGCCATCCTCGCGGTGGACGAGGCGGAGAACAATCACCTTCTGGTTCCCGACCCCTCCCCGACCTTAAGGACCAGACTCCGGGACATGCTCCCGGCCCACTGTGCGGTGGGAAACCCGGTGGACCTGACCGGCGACGTCATCAGCGACGCCAGCCTGTACCGGAAAGTTATGGAGGAAACCAAACTGGAATATGATTACCATGTGATCATTTTCGGCGACCCCATTCCCGGGGCCGCGGAAGTCGTTTCTAAGGGTGCCAATGAACTGGTCATTTTTCTGGGGGGGGCCGAAGTGGAGCAACAAGAGCGGGCCAAACTCTATGACAAGGGCATTCCGGTATTCCCCACCCCGGAACGGGGCATTAAGGCCTTGGCCCAATTCTTCCGGCATGCTCCGGTCCTTCCGGGGGAACGCCCGGCGGTCCCCATTCCCCCTGCGGCCGGGGTCCGTCTCTTGCCGGCGGCGGAGGCGGCCGAGCTGGTCACCCGGGCGGGCATTCCGGCCGCCGCGGCGCCCCTGGCCACCACCGCCGAAGAGGCCGTGATTTTGGCCCGGCGGTTTGGCTTCCCCGTGGCCCTGAAAGTGGCTTCCCCGGACATCGCCCACAAAAGCGACATCGGCGGTGTCCGCTTGAATCTTGACAGCGAGGAGGCCGTGCGCCAAGCCTTTGATGAAATCCTGGCCTCCGTCCGCCTCCGGGAGCGGGAGGCCTGGGTGGAGGGGGTCACCGTTTCCCCCATGGCCAAACCCGGCGGCCTGGAGCTGATCCTGGGCATCATGACCGATCCCCAATACGGCCCCACCCTGATGTTCGGCCTGGGCGGGATATACACGGAAATTTACCGGGACGTGGCTTTCAGTGTCCTGCCTGTCACAGATGCGGAGATTGACCAACTCCTCAAAAGAATCAAGGGCTATCCGCTCCTCATCGGCTATCGGGGTCAGCCCCGACGGGATGTGGGTGCCCTGAAGCAGGCCATCAAAGCCTTGGCGGCTCTGGCCCAAGAGCACCGGGAACTGGATCAGATTGAACTCAACCCTTTGCTACTTTACGAAAAGGGCCTTTTCGCCGTGGATGTCCGGATATACTCCCGGATTTGAACAATTTGGGCGGCGCCTTTAACCAGCCATCGGGAAGTAAGGAACATGAAGGAAGAAGTTTGGGCCGAAAATCCCTTTTGGTTCCGGGACTGCTTTCTGATGACCATGCCCATCGGTCAGCGGGCCGTCAACCTGCGGGAGTTGCTCCATGCCATGCAGGAAGTGAGCGACGCCGTGCTTTTTTATCATCTATTCCAATACCGCTTGGCTGTCGCCGCCCCCTTGGTGGAATACCCCAACGATTTTGCCTTATGGGCCGCCAACTCGCTCCGCGACGTCAGACTGGCGGAAAAACTGAGCTCTGTCGATCCCTTTGATTACGAAAACCTGGGCCAGGTGCGGCAGGCCATCGTGGAACTCCTGGAAGAATACATCTGGGATTTACCCTACATCCCCTGGGCCCGTCCGGGTCTGGAGCTTCACTTCTGCGAGGCTTCCACCGTGGTGTTCCGCTCCCGGATTTCTGCCCGCACTCTCCGGGAATTTTACGAAACCCTCAAAAAGGTGGGCAACGATTCCATTTACTACCATCTGTTCGAGGGCCGCTGGCGCCTGGGGGTCCGGGAAAAAGACGATTTCTCCTACTGGATCGAAACTAACCTGAATAGGCCGGAGCTGGCGGCCGAAATCAGGGATCTGGACATCTATTTTTACAGCTTGAGGGAAATCCGCCTGGTTTTGCTGAAACTGTTGGAGAAGTATCTGGAGAACCCGCAATGATCGGTCTCGATGACTATGCCCCGATTGTGGGCCAGGAAGTCATTGACCAGTTGCAGCGTTTGGCGGATGGTCTAGGGCCGGTGCGCTTTATGCACATCAACTCCACCGCAACCGGGGGCGGGGTGGCGGAAATCCTGCACCGGGCGGTGCCCCTGCTCAATCAGTTAGGCATTGACACCCAGTGGGAGGTTATTGAAGGCGACCCGTTTTTCTTTGAGATCACCAAGACCATACATAATGGCCTTCAGGGCTTTAAGGTCAATCTGACCCGGGAGAAGTGGGAATATTACCTGGAAGTCAACCGCCGCAACGCCCGCAAATACTCCTGGGAGGCCGACTTTGTTCTGGTTCACGATCCTCAGCCCGCCCCGTTGATCAACGAACTGCGTTCTTGTGCGAAACATTGGATTTGGCGTTGCCATGTGGATGTCTCCCGGCCTCATTTGCCGGTTTGGCGGCTGCTGCGGGAGGTGGTGGGCCGCTATGACGCTTCGGTTTTTTCCATGCCCCAATTCGCCCAAAACCTGCCCCACCCCCAATACATCATCCATCCTTCCATTGACCCCTTGAGTGATAAAAACCGCGATTTGACCGAAGAGGAAATCCAGGCAGTGTTGGACCGTTTGGGCATTGAACGGGACCGGCCCCTTCTTCTCCAGGTCTCCCGGTTTGATTCTTTCAAGGACCCATTGGGAGTGATCCAGGCCTTTCGGATGGTGAGACGCCATGTGCCTTGCAAACTTATCCTGGCCGGCGGCGAAGCCACCGACGACCCTGAGGGGCCCCGCATCCTGGCGGAGGTTCAGGAAGCAGCCCGGGGGGAACCGGATATCCACATCCTGTTGCTGCCACCCGATGCCCATTATGAAATCAACGCCTTGCAGCGGGCCGCCGACATCATCCTGCAAAAGTCCATCCGGGAAGGCTTTGGCCTTACGGTCACGGAAGCCATGTGGAAGGGCAAGCCGGTGATCGGCGGCGCGGTGGGCGGCATTGTCCTCCAGCTTCAGGACTATCAGACCGGGTTCCTGGTGCACAGCCCGGAGGGGTGCGCCTTCCGTATCCGGTATCTGCTGCACCGTCCGGAAGTGGCCAGACGCATGGGCAACCTGGCCAGGGAGTTTGCCCGCAGTCACTTTCTTATCACCCGTCATTTGCGCGACTATCTTACTCTGTTGACCATCGTGAGAAGTCCCGGCGGCCGCGTCTTTGAATTTTAAGAATATCTTCGCCCGGAAATAGAAGTTTAGCCGTGAAACCCTTGACCTTTTTTCGCCTGAAGACCCGGGAGGAAGTGCTGGCTCTGTACCCGCGTTTTTCTCCCACCGCCCCGGAAAACGTAGGGCTGCTGGAGGCATCGGGCCGAGTCCTGGCCAAAACTGTGGTGGCCCCGGAAGATCTGCCTTCCTTTCCCAAGGCGGCGATGGACGGTTATGCGGTGCGGGCCCAGGACACCTTTGGGGCCAGCCCCGGGATGCCCCAATATTTGACCCTCCAAGGGGAAGTGGCCATAGGAACAATTCCCGATAAGGCCATAATGCCGGGGGAAGCCTTGCGTCTCCCCACCGGCGGGATGTTGCCGCAAGGGGCAGATGCCGTGGTCATGCTGGAATATACCGCCGAGCACCCGGATCAGACCCTGGAAGTACGTCGCCCTATGGCTCCGGGGGAAAACGTCCTGCAGCCGGGGGAAGATGTGCGTCGGGGAGAAATGCTATTTCCCGCCGGATGGCGCCTTCGCCCGCAGGATGTGGGCTTACTGGCCGCCCTGGGAATCATCACTGTTCCCGTGCACCGGCGCCCTTTGGTGGCCATCATTTCCAGCGGCGACGAAATTGTCCCGGTAAGCCAACCCCCCGGTCCGGCTCAAGTTCGGGACAGTAATGCCTACCTGGTGGCCGCCCAGGTGGAAGAAGGCGGCGGAGAGCCTTTTCTCTGGGGTATTGTGGCCGATGACTATCTTTCCCTAAAGAACGCCTTGGCCGGGGCGGTGGCGGAAGCCGACCTGATCCTCATCTCCGGCGGCAGTTCCGTAGGGGCCCGGGACCTGACGCTTAAAGCCCTTCAGGATCTGCCCGGAGCCGAGGTCCTGGTCCATGGCGTGTCCATTCGTCCCGGCAAACCCACAATTCTGGCCGCCGTAGGCGGCAAGCCCCTTTTGGGCCTTCCCGGACATCCGGCCTCCGCCGCCCTCGTGATGCATATCCTGGGACAGCCTTTGTTGGCCCGGTTGACCGGGGCGCAGCAGGCCACCTCAGCCTTGGGCCGCACGATAAAGGCGAAGCTATCCCGCAATCTGGCCGGGGCTTCGGGCCGGGAAGACTTTGTCCGGGTACGCCTGCGCCTGGAAGACGAGGTTTTATGGGCTGATCCCGTCCTAGGGCCCTCGGGGCTATTGTCTCCCATGGTGAAAAGCGACGGTCTGGTCATTATTCCGTTGGGGGTGGAGGGTCTGAATCAAGGGGAAGAGGTTAAAGTGCAGCTGTTTAAATGACCGGAAAATATGAAACGCAAAATTTATCTCAGGATGAAATCCCCGGACGAAGCCCGGGACCTTTTCTTTGCCCGCTTTGATTTCCGGAATTTCCAGCCGCCGGAAGAAATTCCCACCACGTCGGCCCGGGGCCGGGTGACCGCGGCTCCGGCCTGGGCCCGCTGGTCTTCCCCGGCTGCGCACCAAGCCGCCATGGACGGCTTTGCCGTGAAGGCCCAGGTCACCTTCGGCGCCGCGCCCGACTGCCCCAAGCAGCTGGCCATCGGCCGGGAGGCCTTTCCGGTCAACACCGGCCACCCTATGCCCCCCGGCACTGACGCCGTGATTATGGTGGAAAATGTCCCTGATCCGGAGGCCGATCCCATCACGGTGGAAGCCCCGGTCTTCCCCTGGCAGAACGTCCGTCGGGTGGGCGAGGACCTGGTGGCCGGGGAGATGGTGCTTCCCGAAGGCGTGGAGATAACCCCCTGGGCCCAGGGGGCGCTATTGGCCGCCGGCGTAACCCGGGTCCTGGTCCGGCGCCGCCCCACTGTCATTATCATCCCTACCGGCTCAGAGCTGGCACCGGTTTCGGAACTTATCCCAGAGCTCCCGGAAAGACGCTTGCCCGAATTCAATTCCGTCATCCTCGCCGGGATGGTGGAAGAAGCCGGAGGGATTCCCGAGGTCTGGCCCATTGGGCCTGACGACCTGCCAACCCTGACGCAAATCCTTAAACAAGCAGTAACGGCCGGCGACCTGGTGATAATCAATGCCGGCTCCTCGGCGGGCAGTGAGGATTACACCTACCAGGCGGTGGCGGCCCTGGGGGAAGTCCTAGTGCACGGCGTGGCCATGATGCCCGGGAAGCCCACCCTGTTGGGAGTGGTCGAGGGCAAGCCGGTCATCGGCAACCCCGGCTATCCGGTTTCCGCCGTGCTCTCCTTCGAAAGATTTGCGGCCCCTTTGATTGCTGCAATGGCCGGCCGGCGACTGAAGCCCCGGCCCCGGATCACCGTGTACCCGGCCCAGAACCTCCCCTCCAAGCCGGGTCTTGAGGAATTCATCCGGGTGACTCTGGGCCGGGTGGGGCAGAAAGTCATCGCCACCCCACTACCCCGGGGGGCCGGAACCATCACCTCCTTGACCCGGGCCGACGGTCTGCTCAGGATACCAGCTTTAAGCGAAGGTCTGGAAGAGGATCGGCCGGTGGAGGCCGAACTCCTGGTGCCGGCGGAGGATATCGAAGGCACGCTGGTGGTCCTGGGCAGCCATGACAACACCCTGGATCTGCTGGCCACCCTGCTCCGGCGAAAGGCCCCGCAGCTGCGCTTATCTTCCGGCCATGTCGGCAGCCTGGGCGGCCTGATGGCCTTGCATCAGGGCCGGGCCCATCTGGGCGGCTCCCATCTGTTCGATCCTGAGACCAACACTTACAACATTACCTATATCCGGAAATACCTGCCGGACATGCCGCTAAAACTCATTAACCTCGCCTGGCGAGAGCAGGGCCTTATGGTTTTGCCGGGAAATCCCAAGAAGATCCGGTCCGTTTCCGACCTTGTCCGTCCGGAGGTCCGCTTCATCAACCGCCAGCGCGGGGCCGGCACCCGTCTTCTGCTGGATTATCTTCTCAAGGAAGAGGGCTTGGATCCCCGAGCCATCCAAGGCTACGACCAGGAAGAATATACCCACATGGCCGTAGCCGCTAATGTGAAATCCGGGACCGCGGACGTGGGCCTGGGAATTCTGGCCGCGGCCCGGGCCCTGGGGCTGGATTTCATCCCTCTTGCTCCGGAGCGCTATGACCTGGTGGTGCCGAATAGCACTTTTCAGGATTTTCGTTTCCAAACCCTGCTGGAGGTCATCCGTTCCCCGGAGTTTGCCGCCCATGCCGCGGCTCTGGGGGGCTATGACCTGCGGGACTGCGGAAAGATTGTCTGGGAACAATAGTTATCCCCGGGATTGGCAAAGTTCGCCGATAGTTATACAGGGTGCCGGGGGGGAGGGGCGGGACCCATCATAGCTTAACCTGAACGGCAAAAATCGCCGGAAGGGTCTTGGAATGTCTCCCTTCCGGTTTTTCCAGGAAAGTGGCTATGGATGACCCCTGAACCCGGAGGGGCCTGTGGAAACTACGCAAGTAAAGGAAATCACCGCGACGGAAAGGTTTCGTGAGACCCGCGGCGGCTCATTAACCGGGTGCCCTAGGGCGGCATCAGGGGTCGCTCCGTTACCAAAGCCTTACCAGGCAACGGGCATCCAGTTGATGAATCTCGGCCAGGGTCTCTTGTGGAAATTTTCCCAAATGCCCCTGAATTTTTTGGAGGACTTCCTTGGCCTCTTTCAGGGATTGGGGAATGGCCTGCCAAGCCCGCCGATTTTCTTGAGATATCAGAATGATAACGCCGTCCCGGGAATTGGCTGGAATTGGCCCGGAACCTTGCCTGGGAATTACCTCCGACTTTTCCGAGTTCTTGACCAAACCGAGGGGCGCGCCAATTTTCATAATTCCTGCTCTTTCTTGCTGGCAAGAAATGTACTTTGGGCGAATTTTTTATCGGCTTTTTCGGCGAATTTCTTTAAAATTTTGCCGACGCCTTTTTATCTTGAAAGGCTGATCCATGTTCTCGCTATTGGTTTTGACCACGCTTGCTTATCTGGTGGGATCCATTCCCACCGGCCTTTTGGTGGCCCGGTTGCTGGGGGGCGCCGATCCCCGCCGCACCGGCAGCGGCAATATGGGAACAGCCAATGTTTATCGTCTGCTGGGACTAAAAGCCGCCGCTATCACCTTGACCGGAGACATACTTAAAGGCGCAGCCCCTGTGCTGGCGGCCATTTTCTGGCTGCCCCCGCTGGGGGCCTGGCGCGAAACCGGTTTCTCGGTAGTGGCCCTGGCCGCGGTATTGGGTCACATGTACTCCATTTATCTCGGTTTCCGAGGGGGCAAGGGGGTGGCCACCTCCTTCGGGGTGATGGCGGTGCTCTGCCCCTGGGCCGCGCTTAACCTCCTCATCGTTTATGTCCTAGCTTTGATCCAAACCCGGACCTTTTCCGTGGCGGCGCTCCTTTGCGCCTGGCTACTACCCGTGGCCGTGGGATTGTTCTCTGATTCCAAGACTTACATATTCTTGGCCGGAATCCTCTCCGGCTTGATATTATTGAAACATCGGGACAACCTGGAACGCCTGTTCAAAGGGGAAGAACCGCGGCTATGAGCATGACTTAGAACCAAACATGCTTCCGTTCCCCCCTTTCTCAGCCCAGATGGCCGGCAAAAGGCGGAGGGCGGCTTGTTTCGGTTTTTTATTCTTATAAATTCACCGAACGGACGGAGGGGCGGCGATGCTAGTAAAGGAATGGATGACGCATAACCCGGTAACCATTTCGGATGAAACTTCCATGATGAAGGCCATTCATCTCATGAAGCAGAATCGCTTCCGACGCCTGCCGGTGATGCACGACGGCCAGTTGGTGGGGATTGTCACCGACCGGGATCTTAAGGAAGCCTCCCCCTCCAAGGCCACCACTCTGGATGTGCATGAATTGTATTATCTGTTGGCTGAGCTTCAGGTTAAAGACATCATGACCCGCAATCCCATCACCGTCCGTCCGGATGACACCGTGGAACATGCTGCGCAGCTCATGTTGGAGAATACCATTTCCGGTTTGCCGGTGGTGGATGATACCGGCCAGTTGGTGGGGATTCTCACCCAATCGGATGTCTTCCGCGCCTTTATGCATATCACCGGCATTCAGCAGGGCGGAGTGCAGTTTGCCCTGCGTTTGGAAGACCGGCCGGGTCTCATCAAGGAGGTGGTGGACATCCTGCGGGCCCGGGGCGCCCGGTTTGTAAGCCTGCTCACTTCGTACACAACCTCCCGGGAAGGCTTTCGCGACGTCTATATCCGGGTGAAGAACCTCTCCCCCGAAGATGTTAAAGCCGCCAAGGAGGAATTGGCCGGACGTTATGAACTTATTTACGTTATTGAAAGCGAGCGTTAAGAGCAGCGGGGGTCAGAACTTCTGTATTTGACCCCTGAATTTCGGGCTTGGCTTTGCATTTTCCTTCCCCTTACGAAATCCAGCTATTCTTTAAGCTTTCCCGAATTAAAGGATTTTTGGCCCTGGGGATCTGGCAGGCGGCGGACTTCAGGCTTTGCTGCCACCGCACTCTGGGCAGTATGTAATCCGGGCAAATTCGGTTTCGAAATTTCTGCACCAAGGCAAGCATCCCCACCAAGACTTCCGGAGTGAGGAAATGGGGCTTCAACCCTAAAGAGAGGAGGCCTGTATGGCTGGGATTGTAATAGTGCTCCTCCGCCTCCCTGCGAGGATTGGGGAGGTGATGGATCTGCACCTTCAGTCCCAGTTCCCGGGCGGCCTCCCGGGTTTTCTCGGCCAAATCCACAACGGTAAAGGTTTCCACAAACTGGTTGAAGACCCGGTATTGGCCCCGTTCTGGAGGATTTAAAAAAGCTAACTCCACGCAGGCCAAAGTATCTTTGATATTAAGGTACCCCCGGGTTTGTCCGCCCCGACCGTAAACCGTTAAAGGGAAACCGGCCACCGCCTGCACCACAAAACGGTTCAACACCGTCCCAAAAATGTCATCATAATTAAAGATAGGGGCCAGCCGATCGTCCGATAAAGAACCATTGATCTCAAGGCCGTAGACCGGCCCCTGGTGTAGGTCAGTGACCCGCAGGTCCCAGACCCGGCTGTAGAAGTAGAGCATGTCGCCGTCCTGGGCTTTGGTGAGATGATACAGAGAACCGGGCGCTTTGGGATAAAGAAACTTGTGCCGACGCCCCTTATACTCAACCTCCAGATAGCCTTCCTCAATGTCAATGTTCGGGGTCCCGTAAACCCCCATGGTGCCCAGCTTAACAAGGTGACAGTCCGGATTGGTTTCTGCCACTGCATGGATGAGATTCAAGGTGGACAGCAGATTGTTGCTGAGGGTGAAGGCGGCGGCCTCCCGGTTCAGCATGGAGTAAGGCGCGGAGGGCTGTTCTGCATAATGCACCACTCCGTCAGGGGCGAAATCCTGGAAAACCCGGAGGAGAAAAGGGTAATGGCAAACATCGCCGATCTCCACCCGGATGTCATATCCGGTCAGCGCTCGCCACAGCTCGGCCCGCCGGTGCAGATTGGGCACCGGCAGCAACGGCTCGCAATTTAGCTCCGTACAGGCCCGGCGGCGGAAATAATTGTCCACCACCGCCACTTCATGGCCTTTTTGCGAAAGGTACATGGCTGTTGGCCAACCCAAGTAGCCATCCCCACCCAGAATCAAAATCCGCATGGTGCCTCCTTTTCAACTGTGGTGCGCCATAGCCAGGTTCGCAGAATTTCCGGAAAATTTCCGGTCGGATCCGAAGTCAGCCGGCTGGTATTTCGGCCAAAAATCTTCCAGGACCCTGTGCTCAAGCAGAAAATTTTTGATTTCCGCCACACTTAAGGGTTTTTCCAGAGAAGAGACATATGGACGGGAAACGGGCCGAAAACTCGCACCGTTATAAGAATACTGAATTTTTCGGTAAAAGCTTCGAAGCGCCGGCAAAATCACAAACATTCCGGGCAGCTCCACAGTGCGGCTTACCTCCTCAACATTGAGGAGCTCCTCGTAAAGCTTTTCTCCCGATCTGGCGCCGACAAAATGGATTTCCAATTCTTGGGGGTCGAAGCCGTAAGCAGGGGCCAGCAGGTCAATCATTGCCTGGGCCAGGTCCAGAATGCGGATGACCGGCATCTTGGTTACGAACACCTCTCCGCCACAGGCCAGGGTGCAGGCTTCCAGGACCAGACGGGCCGCTTCAGGCAAAGTCATGAAAAATCTGGTCATATTGAGGTCAGTGACGGTTATCGGCGCCCCGCGGCTGATTTGGCCGGCAAAGATAGGCACCACCGAGCCCCGGGAGCCCATTACGTTACCGAATCTGACACTGGAAAACACTTGGTGCCCGTTGGCATTGACTATATTGGCGGCGGTCATCAGCCGCTCCCCCATAAGCTTGGAGGTGCCCATGACGTTGGTGGGATTCACGGCCTTGTCGGAACTGGTGAAAATCACCCGACTGACCCCATGGCTCAAGGCTGCCTGGATGACGTTCTTCACCCCGAGAATGTTGGTCTGGACGGCTTCAAAGGGATTGTATTCCGAAAGCCCCACGTGTTTGAGGGCCGCCGCGTGAAAAATAATATCCACTTTGACACACAGGTTTTCCATCTTCCGGGCATCCCGAACATCGCCCAGGTAGATGTTCACTTTCCGGGTTTCCCGATGCTTTTCTCCCAGCAGGAACAGCCCGGTTTCATTATTGTCCACGGCCCGGAGCTCCGCCGGGTTGAAATGGAGCAACTGCCGGACCAGTTCCTGGCCTACGGAGCCGGCAGCGCCGGTGATGAGAATGACCTTATCTTGAAAAAAGTCCTTCATGGTCAATATCCCTGAAACTCTGCAGGCGTCTTTCCGGCGTCGTCCTTGCCGGGCAATCCATCCTCCTCCTCGGCAAAATACCCGCTGTAGTACTTGGGATGATAATAGTATTCATCCCGCCGGCCATTGGTGTTGACCTGATTCAGAATTACCCCCAGAACCGAAGCGTGAATCTCGGTGAAAAGCCGGCAGGTCAGTCGCCCGGCTTCCCGGGGGGTGGAATTATGCTTTATGATTACCACCACTCCATCCACCAAAGGCGAAATTACCCGGGCATCGGCAAATCCCAGCGCCGGGGGAGCATCTATGAGCACATGCTGATAATCCTGACAAAGCTTTTCCACCAGCCCCTTGAAGGCCTCACTGTTCAGAAGTTCCACCGGGTTGGGGGGCAGCGGTCCTGACGGAATCAACCATAAATTCGGAACCTGGGTCGGCTGGATAACCCCTTCCCAGTCCACGGAGCCGGTAAGAAAAGTGGTCAGACCGGGTTGGGCCGAGGTTTGAAAAACTCGATGGAGTTTCGGTCTCCTCAGGTCACCGTCCAAAAGGACCACCTTTCGGCCAACCAGGGCCAAGGAGACCGCCAGATTGGAGGCCAGAGTGGATTTGCCCTCCTGAGGGTTGGGACTGGTGAAAAGTACCGCCCGGGGCGGTCGCCCCGGAGCGGAAAGCAGCAGAGAGGTGCGAATGTTCCGGATGGCCTCGGAAACTATGGAACGTGGCTTTTCCAGAAGCAAAAGGCCCGCGCCTTCTCCGTTTCCCGAAAGGTCGTTAACCCGGTTACGGATCAGGGGGATAAGCTGCGCCCAGCGGGAGGCGCTAGGGAGAAATCGGCCGCTGGCCTTCTCGGCGGACACTGATGGAACCACGCCTAAAGAGGGCAGCTGACAGACTCTTTCCACCTCCTCCGTGGTCTTCAGGGAGTCGTCCAGATACTCCGCCAAAAAGGCTGCCCCTAAACCCAGGAACAATCCGATCACCCCGGACAACCCCAAAAACAACCCTTTCTTGGGAAGATAAGGTTCGGCCGGGAGGTCAGCCGGATCAATAACCGCCACATTGCTGGCCACCATCGTGCTGGCGATGGTGGTCTCTTTCATTCTGGCCAACAGGGCCTGGTAAAGATGTTCAGTGGTTTGGGCATCCCTTTTTAGGATCTGAAAATCGATCAGATCCCGTTGAAGATGCACCATCCGGTCTTTCTGCGCTTCGTAAGCCTCACTCAACAAAATTTCGGTTCTTCTGGCTGCCTCGAAATCCGCTTTGATCGCGTCCTGCAGACGCCTCACCTCATTTTGCAAGCGGGCCCGCAGCTCCTGCAATTTGGCCGCTTCGGCCTGCATTTCCGGGTGACCGGGCAGGTAAATTTTTCTGAGCCTGGCATCCTTGGCGGTCTGGGCCACCAGTTCCTGCCGCAACGCCATGATCAAGGGATTATTGGTGATAAGCGGCGACTCCGCCCCTTTTTCCTCAATCTGGCGGTATTGCGCCTCCTTGGCCAGGCGCTCAGACTGGGCTTTGGTCAACAGACCGTTCAATTCGATATATTTTTGGATGATGACGTTGTCTTTGTCCTCCAGGGCAAAAAACCCCGACTTCTGCCCGAATTCATACAGCTTTTGCTGGGAGTCCTGGACCCGGCCGGCCAGCTGCTGCAACTGTTTCTCCAACCATTCCTTTACCAAGGAGAACGATTCGCTGCGCCGATCGATGGCCAGCTGGATATATTCCCGGGCCACCGCATTGGCCACCTTTTGCGCCAAGGTCTGATCCGAAGCTTTGAAAGCGACTTCCACCAAATAGGAGTCTTTGACCGGTTTGATGTCCAGCTTTTTCTGGAAAAGATCCAACAGGTCTTCCTTCAGTTTTTCCGGGGAAGGGGGCGGGTCAGATTCCCCCAGATACTTAAAATCTTCATGGTCTTTAAGATTCAAAGCCTCGATGATGCGCCAGGCCAGAGACCGGCTTTCCAAGATCTTCACTTGGGTTTCCTGGAATTTGGTAAGTTCCTGCCCACCTTTTAAGGCCGACAGAAGGTCGAACTCGTTCGATTGTCCCAAAGGACTGTCCTGAGTTATTTGGAGCAACACGGTGGCGCGGTAGATGGGCGTCATCAGGAAAACCACCGCAACGGTAAGCAGCACGACGCCCAGCATGACTCCGATTAACCAGCGCTTCCGTTTCCTTAAAATGTGCAGGCAATCCCGCAGACTGACCCCACCCCTGGTCAATTCTACCGGGTCAGACTGCCAATTTTGCAAGGCCCCGGGAGGCGGCACCGCTACAGGAGAATACTGGTTTTGAAGCATGATCTGACTTCCTTATGACCTTAGGGTTCTGTTTTCTTATCCGGGCCTGGCGGTTGCCGGAGCAGATGCATAGGCCCAGGCTTGGATTTCCGGCTAGTTGCCGGCGAAGCGATAAGCCCCGCTCACCGCCCCCGGCAGCAACTCCTTGAATACAAACAAGGCCTTTTTCACTGAGCTTTCCCCTACTATCACCACGTCGTTGTCCTTTAAGGCGACATCCTCCTCCTCCCGGGCCATGACCCGGCCCAGATCGGTGCTGAGGGTAGTGGCAGCCCCATTTTCAGCGAGACGCAGAATATTTACCCGTTTGGTACCCAGGACTGGGTCCAGTCCGCCGGCTTGGGCCACCGCCTGCGTCAGGGTAAGACGATCCTTGACCGCTACGCTCCCGGGCTTCCGGACCCCGCCCAAAACATAGGCGTTGCCAGCAAAAGGAACATGAATGATATCCCCGTGGCGGATGGGGAGATTCAGTTCCGTCGCCCCTTCCTGCAGGAGGCGACGCAAATCGATAACTATGGTCTCTGAGTGCTCGGAAAACGGCCCGTTCGCGCCTTCCTGCCCCAGCCTTGGGCCGGAAGCACTCCGGCGCCGGATAATATGAACCACATCTCCGGCTTTGCCTTGAGGCTTATCTTGCAGGCCGCCGGCCACGGCCAGCATTTCCAGCAAAGTGCGGGAGCCGATCATTTCATACTGACCGGGCTTGTCCACCGCGCCGGTAACGGCCACCCGCTGATGGCGGTACTCCTTTACAAATACGGTTATCTGAGGGTGCCGGAGGAATTCTGCCCCATAGGCTTCCTCCAAGCGCTTCTCGATTTTTGGGGGAGACAGACCGGCCACGGAAATTTCCCCCACCAGCGGCAAGGTTATGGTCCCCTGACCGTTCACCCGGACTTCGCGGTCCAGGTTGTCCTGGCCGAAGACCTGGATCGCCAAAAGATCCTCCGGCCCCACCTGATAATCCCGAGAGCTCGCCTGGACGCCGGGACCGGGCTGGTCCAAAATTTGAGGCTGGATCGAAATATTCCTTTTTTGCTCTGGCATATATGCCTTCACCTGGGCCGGGTGCACATAAGGGCCTGAGGTGCCACAGCCGGCCATGACCAAGGCCAGACCGATCACCACTATCCTTGCATAATCTACGCTTTTCCTGCTCATGCCCTCACCTTTTAAGACTTTCTTAAGAATTTCCTCTGGCAAACTCACCGGATGCCCCCAAACCCTTTCGCCCCATGCCTTGTTTAAGTCGCCGCTCCCGTATTTCTACTCTGTTACAGGACCATGGGATCAGCCGCAGAAATGGCTCGTTTGATCCTGCCAAAAAGCAAAGCACGGTGGCGTGGTACGGTTTTTTTATTTCCCTCATGACCTTTGCGAAGCTGATCGGATGGCCGGAGAGATAACTTTAAGAGATTTTTCAACCAGTCCAAAAATTATTGAAAAATTTTCCAAGGAGTTGGAAAAATACCCAAAAGTGCTCTTCCCCGGCGTTTTTTGGCGGAAAAATGAGCCGACGAACCGCAGATTTGTTCCGATCGGCATTCCAAGCCGGACAGGGAAAACAGCTTTTTTTTGTTGGGAAATTGTGGTAAAAATCTAAAGGAGTTGGCCGTAGTCGGGGAGACCATGTCTTATTGCAGTCAATGTGAACTGGTTCACGGCGAAGAGCATCGCTTCTGTCAAAAATGCGGGCAGATTTTGAAGCGTTCGTCTGCCAACCCCCCCTGCCCCCGGTGCGGGGCCGTGACTTATCCCGGCCAGAAGTTTTGTGTGGACTGCGGCCTGCCGTTAAGGGCCATGCCTTTGGGCCGGGAAGAGCCTGTTACCCAAAGACGCCCGCCGGTGTTTTACCCCCGCGGCACAGAGGCCAGAGCAGGTCGCCGCGAGCGGCGCCCCGGCCGGGCCATCTTTTCCCTGTTGGCCATTGCCCTGGTGGTCGTGGCTGCCCTCTACGGCTGGCGGCAATTGACCAAAAGCCCGGTCGCCCCTGCTTATCCCGTGGCTGCCACCCCCCAAGAAGACCTGCGGCGGGAGGTGGAACGGGTAGCGGAAAGAATCCGGGCAGCGCATCTCACCAAAGATATCAACAAGTGGCTCAACTGCTATTCCCCCAGCTATCCTGAGCTCGGGCGCTTGGAAAGCCAGATCCTGGAATTGTGGCGAAATTATGACATAAAGGAGGTGTCATACCGGATAAGCGAGGTGGCGCGGCAAGGGGACAACCGGGCCAGCGCGCTGCTGGTCTGGAACCTCCAGATCTATGACCAGCGCACGCACGACTTCATGCTGCTGCGTCCGGCTTATCGGATTACTTTGGAAAAGGCCGGGGATGGTTGGAAGATTCGGGAAAGCCATGAAGAGGGCGCATCTTAAAGTGAACTCAGGCAGGAGATTTATGCGGCTGGGGCTGGGCCTCGGCTTGGCGGGACTCCTGGTTACGGTCTTTGGCTGCGAGACCTTTATTTCCCGCCCCTCTTATCCACCGCCGCCACCGCCGCCGCCCCCGCCGGTAGGTACTGCGCCCTCCCCCAGGCCCATTCTCTATGTGAACGCCAATCGTCTGAACTTGCGAGCCTGTCCGGGCATGGACTGCCCCAAGGTGTCAACCCTGGAGCGCAATGACGAAGTGGAGAAAATGGCCGAGGCCGAGGATTGGGCCCAGGTGTTGGTGAAGCGGGACGGCAGCATCGGTTGGGTGGCCGCCCGTTACCTTTCTGACCGGCCGGTGCCGATGGAAATGGCCCCTGCTCCGCCCGCCCCGGGCATACCGGCGGAGGCGCCACCGGAAACGGTTCAGCCGCCCCGGCCCCCGGCCCCGGAAAAGCCCAAAACGGTGAAGCCGGCGGAAACCATTCTGCCCAAACCCACCCCCAAACCGGCAGAAGCGGCCGAACCGAAAGCAGCTCCGCCCCCCAAGAAGCCGGAGGCCACCGCCAAACCGCCGGCGCCGGCTAAAGAGCCGGAGCCCGAACCGCCCAAACCCGCCCCGGCAGCCCCGGAACCTGCTCCTGAGACCCCCAAGCGTATCCGCATCATGTAGAAGAGACCTGAGCCCTTGGAGCCGGTCTTAACCAGAGCTGACAAGGTGCTATAAGGCAGGAAAATTCCGAGCATCAATCGGCTTGGAGATATAAGGAAAACAAGCTTCCCTGACCCGGGGTGCTCTCCACGCTCACCCGACCGCCATGGGCCTGGGCGATGTGCTTGACGATGGCCAGCCCCAGGCCGGTGCCCCCGACTTTGCGGCTACGCCCCGGGTCCACCCGGTAAAACCGCTCAAATAGCCGGGGCAGGTGCTCCGGGGCAATCCCCACCCCCTGATCTTTTACCCGAACCGCCACCATTTTATTGTCGCCTTTGGCGGCCTCCACCTGAACCCTACTTCCGGGCTCGCTGTATTTGATGGCATTGTCAATGAGGTTTGCCAGCGCCTGTTCCAGGAGAGGGCCGTTTATCCGGGCCCGCAACTCTTCGGGACAGTTCAGTTCCACCGTGATCTGCTTTTCCGCGGCCTTGGCGGCGCAAGCCTGGATTGCGGCCTGCATCACCCCTTTGAGGCGGCGGCCCTCCAATAGGATTTTTCCTTCTTCGGCTTCCTGTTCGAGGCGGGAAAGGCTTAACAGGTCCTCAATGATCTCAGAGAGACGGTTCACCTGCCGACTGATGATATCCAGGAATTGCCGGGCATGCTCCGGCTCATCAAGGGCGCCTTCCTTCAGGGTTTCCACAAAACCTTTGATGGAAGTGATGGGGGTTTTTAGTTCATGGGAGACGTTGGCGACAAAGTCCCGCCGGGCGTTCTCCAGTTGGCGCAGCCGGGTGATGTCGTGCAGGACAATGAGCACGCCCAGGGCCTTGCCGTGGGGGTCGCGCAGAGTGGTGCCATGGACCCGGAGGACGCGCTCAGTTTCTTTTTTCAACACTACTTCATCTTCCAAGGGCTTATCGGCGGCCAAGGTCCGGGTGATAAACCACTGCAATTCCGGGTTGCGCACCACCTCCAGGAAGCTCCGGTTCTCCAACCCAGCCGGCTCCAGCCCCAGCAAATCGGCCGCGGCCCGATTGAGAGAAATCAGGCGGGCTTGGTCATCCACCGCGATGACCCCTTCCACCATACTGGCCAGAACCGCTTCCTTTTCCTGACGTTGCCGGTCAATGGCGGAAATCCGGTCGTCCAATTGGGAGGCCATGAAGTTAAGGGCCTCGGTCAGGCTGACCAGCTCCTCCACTTCCGGTTTGGGAAGCTTTAAACTCAGATCGCCTCTGGCAAAGCGCTCCGCCCCCCGGCGCATTTCCTCCAAGGGCCGGGTGAGGCGCCGGGAGAGCACTGCGCTCAGCCCCATGGCGAGGAGCAGGATCGCCAGGCTCCAAAGCCCTAAATCCAGATAAATTTGATGCAGGGTCTGATCAATGACGGCAATGGGCAGGGACGCCCGCACCACCCCAACAATCCTGCCCTCCGACCTTACCGGCACCGCCACATACATCAATATCTTATCCAAAGTAGGGCTGTGGCGTTGCTGAGATCCCACCTCTCCGGAAAGGGCGGCCCGAATTTCCGGGCGATCCCGGTGATTTTCCAGGTCTGCGGGATCCCGGGTGGAATCGGCGATCACCGTACCATCCGGCAAAATGACGGTCAGGCGGGTGCCGGTCTGTTGGCCCAGACTTTGGCACAGCTCCTGCAAAGTGCCGGCCTCGCCTTTCTCCAGCGCAGGACGCACATAGACCTCCAACAGCCGGGCCCTTGCTTCCAGATCAACAGCCGTCTGCTGCAGATGGAACTGCCGCCAGGCCCGGGTGGAAATCCAGGTTTCCGCCAGCAATGCCAGGAAAAGGATAATCAGAAACGAGACAAAAAGCTGGGTGAAAAGACGTTTGGGTTTCATAAGCTCCCATAAATTAAAAGGAACCGGGGGTCACTCGGAAAGAACACGCCGTTCCCGGACAACCGCGGCCGACAGTCACTTCAGCTTCCAGAAGGATAAATAAAAAAGCAGGGGGTTCAGGTAACCATCCCGCCCTGTTACCAGAGGCAAGGCCAGGTCCTCATAGAGCCTGCTTTTCATTTTCGTATGCATTGCCGCGAAAGGCAATTACCCCGGGCGTTTTTCTAACCCAACTAGCGTCTAAGGAAAAACCTGGTACCTTATCCTGTAGGCCTAGAACCCCTGCGAAATTTACCTTTCAGCCGGCTCTTTAAACCGGTACCCTACCCCCCGCACGGTTTCCACATATTCGCCCGCTTCGCCCAGCTTTTTTCGCAAACCCACCACTTGGACGTCCACTGACCGGTCAGACACCGGATAATCATCTCCATGCACTCCCCGGACTATTTGGGTGCGGGTGAAAACCCAGCCGGGACGCCGGGCCAGCAGGTGGAGGAGCCGGAATTCCGTGGCGGTCAGCTCTACCGGCTGACCCTTGACCAACACCTCGTGCCGGCCGGGGTGGATCACCAGGTCATGAACTTTCAAAGTCGCGGCTTCATCCGGGGGCTTCTGTTTCCGGCGCCGAAGTACCGCCCGTACCCGGGCCAGGAGCACCCGGGGACTGAAGGGCTTGGTGACGTAGTCATCAGCCCCCAGTTCCAAACCGGCCACGATGTCCGCTTCCTCTCCCTTGGCAGTCACCATAATAATGGGAAGAGTCCGGGTCTGAGGGTCCTGCCTGAGCAGCCGGCACACCTCCAAGCCATCCACCCCCGGAAGCATCAGATCAAGGACCATCAAATCCGGGACCGAAGATCTGACTGCCTTCAGAGCCTCTTCTCCGGTGCCCACTCCGGTGACCCGATAACCTTCTTTGACCAGGTTGTACCTGAGGAGTTCCAGGATGTCCTCCTCATCCTCCACCACCAAAATGCTTTCTTTGGCCATCTTTTTCCGTTTTTTAGAGCATTGTAGGTTAGATTTTTGTGATTAATGCAAAAAATTCGTTAGATTTTAATGTAAGGATAGCCAAAAGAGTTTTGCCGCCTATCCAGAACTTGGGATTTAAGGGATTTTCCACATATTTCCGCATCTTATATGGTAAACTAAAATTATAAATAATCTTAAAGGTTCCCAGGTGCCCAAGCAACACCTTGTGCTCACCGGCGCGGTGCCGGACGTTCTTACAAACCTGAAAGAAATTCTCCTCACCCAGAGCGAGTATGAGGTTGAGGAATGTCCCCCGGATGAGCTTCTGGACCGCTGCCGGACAAGGACGCCTGACCTGGTTTTGTTGGCTAACGGCCTTGATTTGATCAGAAGACTGATCACTTCCCTAAAGAACGAGTCTTTGACCCAACAGGTGCCGGTTCTGGTGGCCTTGTCCCAGTTTACCGAAAGCGCTGCCGCCCAAACCCTGGAAATGGGGGCGGATGAATTTCTGGCCCCGCCCTTCAGCCCTCCCGAAGTGCTGGCCCGGGTGGCTGTGCTTCTTCAGCTGCAGCGCCACCGGCAGATGCTTTTGACTGCCAAGGAAGAGTTTCCCCGGCTGTTCCGGCAAAATCCCCAGCCCTTGTTTTATTGTGACCGCCAGGGGACCGAATGTCACCTCAATCCGGCCCTCCAGCGCCTCCTGGGTTATCCGGAGCGGCGCGAGATTCTCACGGTGCCGGCCGATGCCCTGATGTACAGTGAAGAGGACAAGGAGCGTTTTCGGAAAATCCTGGCCGGGCCGCCTTCCGGGGGCCATGTCAAAGTGAATCTGCGCAGCCGCACCGGCCAACCGTTAACGGTGCTCCTGAATGATTTGAAGCTGGACCTCGAACATCCCGGCTTTCAGGTCCAGCAGGTGGGCGCCGTCTCGCCTCTCAAAAAGGCCTTGAAAAGCCTGGTGGAGGCCTTCCTGCCTTCGGCCCGGGACTATCTGGCCCTTCTTTCCATGACCCCCCTCATAGGCGGGCGCTATGAAAAGATCAAAAAATTGGGCCAAGGAAGTTTCGGCGAAATCTGGCTGGTCCTGGACACGGAGGCGACGGGCCCGGAGCGGCGTTATGTGGCCAAAATCCCCTTTTTTAAGACTGCGAATGCCAAGTTCCGCCAGGAAGCCGCCATCTGCCAGCAACTGGCGCCCCATCCCGGGGTGCCCAAACTGGTGGACATTGTCGAAGACGACGGCAAAGTCGTCCTGATTCAGGAATACGTGGAGGGCCGCACTTTGGCCGATATGTTGGGCGAGGAATTGCCCCCGCCCTTGGTGGAGAGCATCATCCTTCAGCTTATTGAGGTGGTGGCCCACGCTCACGCCCACCGCATTATCCATCGGGACATCAAGCCCAACAACATCATCATCCAGGCAGACGGCACTCTGAAGCTCATGGATTACGGGGCGGCCAAGCTGCTTAAAGAAAAGGACATCAGTGCCACCATGATAGGCTCCCGGCCCTTTATGGCCCCGGAACAGCTTATGGGCAAAAGCGAACGCCGCAGCGACATCTGGGCCATCGGGGTCATCATGTACCTTTTGTACACCGGCGAACTTCCTTTTTACAGTGACGTGGAAAAGCTTTTGATCGACCAGATCCTGGAGCAGGAGCCGGTGCCGCCCCGGCAGCTTAATCCGGAGCTGCCCCCCGCTTTGGAAGAGATCATTCTCAAGTGCCTGAAGAAAAAGCCGGAGGAGCGCTATCCCAACGCCCTGGCCCTGAAGGCCGACCTCTTGCATCATTTTCCGGATTACGGGAAAAAAGCGCGATAATATTTTTATGGATCCTGTAACCCACGTGGCCGCCGGGATCACCATCGTCCGGCTCATCCCCACCCCGGTCCGCAAATGGGGGATTCTGGCAGGGGTTGCCTTTGCCCTGCTGCCGGATGTGGATTTTCTCCTGGCCTTTGTTGACCGCCTGGCCTTTATCCGCCATCACCGGGGTTTCACCCATTCCTTGGCGGCCTTGGGGCTGTTCACTTTCCTGGGGGCCTGGATCGGCCGCCGTCTGGGGGGCGCCCGCTGGTTCCGCCCCCTTATCCTTATCGGTCTGAGCGTTCTGGGCAGTCATCTGCTTCTGGATTTGGCCACGTCTTACGGCACTCGGATCTTAACCCCTTTTTCCCGGGAAAAGTTCACGCTGGACTGGCTGTTCATCATCGATCCTTATTTAACCCTGATTCTTCTGGTCGGCGCCTTCGGAGCTGTGTTATTCCCAGCCCGGGAACGCCGTCTGGCAGCCTTGTCCCTGGCGCTGGCCGGGGTGTATATGGTTTTATGCGGGCTTTATCACCATCAGGCCCTCGCCTTGGGCCGGCGGATTCTTACCGGGCCGGAAACTGTGAGCGTGGCCGCGCTGCCCCAACCTTTTTCCTGCCGTCGCTGGCACTTATTGGCAGTCGCCCCGGCGGAAGTGCGACAGACCATGGTGCAATTGCCGCTCTGGGGCTTTCTGACCTCCCCCGAACGGGTGGAGATAACGGAACAAATCTGGAAGCCCGGCGCCAATCCCCACGCCCCACCCCTCCCCTATCAGCCCCCTTTGCACCTGCTGGTGCATAAATGGTCGGCTCCGGCTCTTCCTCTTCGTGGTCATGCTCCTGAGACGGAAAGGCTTTTGCACACCTTCCTGGAATTCGCCCGCTTCCCGCTGCTGACTGACTGGCAATTCCGTCAGGATGGTCTCTTTGTGCGAATGCTGGACCTCCGCTTTACTGTGCCCGGGCGCGCTTTTCCTTATGTACTGGAACTGTCGGTGGCCAAAGACGGGCGGTTGCTGGACTGGCGCCTGGGCCATCCGGGGTTCAGGGGAAAATAGCCGCTTATCAGCCAGGCAATATTTTTTAAAAATCCACTTGAAGCGCATTAATGGAATTATTACCATATAGAAACTTTTATTATTTTTTAACCGAGGAGGATAGGAATGACCGAAGATTTGTTGGAAAAGGGAGCAATACTTCAAAGAGACAAAAAGACTTATGCCATTGCGCCCCATATTCCCGGGGGCATCATCACGGATTTTAACCTGCTGAGAAAACTCGCCGACGTGGCGGAGAAATACGGGGTCCAGGCCATCAAGCTGACCTCCGCCGAACGGTTTGCCCTTGTGGGACTTAACTCCGAAGACCTGGATAAGGTTTGGCAAGAGCTGGGGCTGAACCCGGGGGCTGCCATCGGCTTGTGCGTGCGCTCCATCAAGTTTTGTCCCGGCACCACTTTCTGCCGCATCGGCATGCAGGATGCGGTGGGAATGGGACTCAAACTGGACAAGAAATATCACGGCATGGAGCTGCCTTTTAAATTCAAAATCGGCGTATCGGGCTGCCCCAACAACTGCTCCGAAGCCTCCATCAAGGACCTGGGGCTGGTAGGGATGGCCAAGGGCTGGCGGGTGCTGACGGGAGGCTTTGCCTCCGGCCTCAAGCCCCGCTTGGCGGACGTTATCGCCACCGGCCTGAGCGACGAAGAAGCTTTAACCTTGACGGCCAAGGTCATTGACTGGTACCGTAACATGGGGAAAGCCAAACGCCTGGGCCGGGTCATCGACGAGGTGGGTCTGGCCCGGTTCATGGATGATCTGGGTCTGCCAGTGATGGAATGAGGCGGCACCACCTCTCCCTTACCTTCGGTATGCCCGGCATTTTAGGCAGGGTGGGCGCGGGCCCACCCTGAGGCAGTTTCCTTGATATTATTATTATTTTTTTTTCTTCGGATCGTTGCCTCGGTTATATTTTTGACTGCTCCGGCTGCCCTGGGCCAATCTCAGGTCCGATCTGAAGCCATGCCCCGGGAAGAAATTCGCACCAGACTGCTGGCTCATGTGAACTACTTGAGCGTTACCGTGGGGGAGCGCTCCATTTATCGGCCCGCCGGTCTCAAAGCCGCAGAAGCTTATGTTTTTCAGTGCCTTCAGGAATTGGGCTATGCGCCCCGGCGTCAGACCTTCATCGCCATGCGGCAGGAAGTGGCCAATGTGATTGCCGGCGAGCAGGATCCCAACGGCTACTACATATTGGGAGCACACTTCGATACGGTGGCCGGCAGCCCCGGCGCCGATGACAATGCCAGCGGCGTGGCCGTGCTTCTGGAAACGGCCCGCCTGGCCAAGGGCATGAAATTGCTTAAACCCTGGACCTTTATCGGCTTTGCGGTGGAAGAACCGCCGGTCTTCCATACCCCTTACATGGGGAGCAGCATCTACCCCCGCCGGGCCAAAAAGGAAGGGCACCGGATCCTGGGCATGCTCTGCCTGGAAAGTGTCGGTTACTATAGCCAGGAACCCCATAGCCAAACGTTGCCCTTGCCCCTAAAGTACCTGGGCTACCCTACGACGGGTAATTTCATCGGCTTGATCAGCGACCGCCGCTCCAAGCCCCTGATGCAACACCTGGAAAAGGCTCTGAAAGATGGCTGCCGGCTGCCAGTGGCCACCCTGGCGGTGCCTTTGGGAGGGTATCTGCTGCCGGAAGTGCGCCTCAGCGACCACGCCAACTTCTGGGACCAAGGCTATCCGGCGGTTATGCTCACCGACACCGCCTTCATGCGCAATCCTCATTACCACACGGCCGGGGACCGGGTGGAAACCCTGGACCTGGATGCCATGGTGGAGCTGACCCTGGGGCTGGTCAATTTCATCCGGCAGGCCGGAAAATGACGTTTTCGTTTCTGCGTTTTCGGTGATACATTATACTAGGTTAGGCATTTTCCATTTAAAGCGGGCACTTGCTTGCCATTGCAGGAAATTGTTGCATGTCGCCCAGGAAATTCACCGGCAAAATCCGCACCGACCCCTGGGAATCCCTGGCCAGGGGGCCCCGGGAGGTCATGGCCTCCCTGTGGGATGAATATCTGACCGACGTTTTACCGGGATCCAAAAAGAGCGCCCGCTTCCGGGGGCTGCGCCGCCGCATCGAAGAGGCGGCAGGCTATGACGAAATCTTTCAGAAATGGAACTCCCTGGCCCCTGAAGGCCGGGCCCAGGCCTGGCGGCGTCTGCTGGAAGCCGCCCGCCTGGAGACGGAGGCTGCCCGCCGGGTCTGCCTCCGCTGCGGAGAATGCTGCGAAAACAGCAGCCCTTTCCTGCTGGTTTCCGATCTGCCGCTATTTCTGCAGGAAGTGCTTACCTGGAACGAAGTTTACGCCCTGCCCCGAGGGGACCTGGTGGTTACCCGGGAGGGGCAGCCTCTTATCCTCAAAGAGGAGCGCCTCAGGGTGAGGCAGGTGCTGGGCAGCCGCCAGTGCTGGTTTTACCAGGTGGTCCAGAAACGCTGCCGGATTTACGAACGCCGACCGGAGCAGTGCCGCCGCTGGCAGTGCTGGGATGAGCCGCCGGAGCCCGAATCCTCGGAATTTTTGACCCGGGAGCACCTTTTTGGCCAAATCCCCAAAATCTGGGACCTGATCACTGCTCACCAGAAGCGCTGTGACCGGACGCAAGTACGGGAGGTCTTGGCGCGTCTGGCCGGAGGCGAAGAGGAGGCGGGCGATTTTCTTTTTGAGGCCTTGCACTTCGATCACCATCTGCGGCAGATGCTGCTAAGAGAATGGAATTTAAGCACTGCCGCCACCGAAATGCTTCTGGGCCGCAGTCTGGTGGACTTTTTGCACGCCCTGGGCTATAAGGCCACCTTGACGCCGGAGGGGGTCTATACCCTAAGGCCTGGGGAACAGGAATAACCGCAGAAGGGGGCGCTATGATTGAAGAGCTGATCAGACAAAATCGCAGTTGTCGCAGATTTTATCAGGATGAAGCGGTTTCCCGGGAAACCCTGGTCTGGCTGGTCAACCTGGCCCGGCTTTCGGCCTCCGCTGCCAATCTCCAACCCCTGAAATACCTGCTCTCCAACGATCCTTCCAAAAATAACGGCATTTTTTCCTGCCTGGCCTGGGCGGGCTATCTCAAGGATTGGCCCGGCCCTCCCGAGGGCGAGCGTCCCGCCGCGTATCTCGTCATTCTGGGTGACCGGGACATCACCGCCAACTTCGGCTGCGACCACGGCATCGCGGCTCAAAGCATTCTCCTGGGCGCCCGGGAAATTGGCCTGGCCGGCTGCATATTGGGCTCCATTGACCGGGAACGGTTACGTCAAGTTCTGGCCCTGCCGGCAAAATATGACATTTTGCTGGTCATTGCCCTGGGTCGGCCCAAAGAGCAGGCAGTCCTGGAAGAAGTGGGGCCCGACGGCGACATCCGCTACTGGCGGGATGAGTCCGGGGTTCACCACGTGCCCAAGCGGCGCCTGGAAGACATCATCCTCAATTTTTAGATTAGGGAGGCCGCTTCCTTTAGCCTTCCAGATATTCTCCCAGCCGACGCCACAATTTATCCCGGCCTTCCTGCGTATGGGCGGAAAACCAAAGAAAATCCGGGAATTTTCCTGCAAAGGAAGGCAAGGCCGCCATTATCCGGCGCAAAGCCTTGGGTCTCTCCCCCATCTTCAGCTTGTCTGCTTTGGTGAGCACCGGGATGACAGGCCGGCCTCGGGTGGTTAGCACCTCCCAAAGGTATAGCTCCTCTTTGCCGGGCTGGCGGCGGGCATCCAGGAGGAATACCACAGCCCGCAAATTTTGACGGGTTTCCAAATACTCCATGATCAGGCGCCCCCACCTGGCCTGTAAGGTCCGGGAAACCCCGGCGTAGCCGAAGCCGGGAAGGTCCACAAAATACCACCTGCCGTTGATTAGATAAAAATTCAGACCCCGGGTGCAACCGGGCTTGGCGCTCACCCTGACCAACCGGCGGCGCCCCAGCAGAGTGTTGATAAGGGAAGACTTCCCCACATTGGAGCGCCCCAGGAAGGCGATCTCGGGGAGGCCGCCCCGGGGGAGCTGGTCCGCCCGGTGGACGCTGATGGCGAATTCGGCGCGATGGATTTGGGGGATGGCCACGCCATTTCATATATCAAAGATGCCTTGTGAATGGCTAACTATTCAGGTTGACGAGCCTTTTTTTTCCAGGTATTGATATTTCATGTCCCAGGAAAGAAAAAGCCTCTGGATTGCCTGGGGGCTGTGGTTTTATTTCTGGCTGGCGCTTCTCACCTTAGCCCTGGGGTCAGGAGCCCTGATCGGCAGTTTCTTTGGCCGGACAGGTGCTGTAGTCCAGCATTTCGCCCGATGGTGGGCAAAATTCCTGTTATGGATAACCCGCATCAAAGTGGAGGTCCGGGGCCTGGAGCACCTCAAACCGGAGGAAACCTATGTTTTTGCGGCCAACCACCGCAGCCAATTTGACATCTTTGTGCTGTTGGCGGTCCTGCCCGGCCGTTTCCTGTGGGTCGCCAAGAAATCCCTGTTTCAGATACCCATTTTCGGCCACGCTTTGAGACGTACGGGTTCCATCCCCATTGACCGGACCAACCGGCAGGAAGCCATCAAGAGCCTGAACCTGGCCATCGACAAGATCCGGGCCGGAGCCTCCATGATTGTTTTTCCCGAAGGCACCCGGGCTTCCACCCGGGAGCTCCTGCCCTTCAAGAAAGGAGTGTTCGTTATGGCGCAGAAGGCCGGACGGCCGGTGGTGCCGGTAGCCATTAACGGCACCCTGGCCATCCAGCCCCGAGGATCGCTGCGCCTGAAGCCCGGACCGGTGCAGCTGGTGCTGGCGCCGCCTATCGATCCCCGGCAGTTTAGCGGCAAAGAGGAGCTTATGGACGCGGTGCGCCAGGCCATCGCTTCCCGCTTTGACCCGGACTATCCCCGCCCTGAAGGAGGCCGCCACGACGGATCCCGTTGATCTGACCTTTTTGGGAGGCCTGGGGGAAATCGGCCTCAATCTCATGACGCTAGAAACCGGCGATTACCTGGTGGTGGTGGACGCCGGCCTCATGTTCCCCGAAGACCACATGCTGGGGATAGACATCGTCATTCCTGACTTCTCCTACTTGCGGGAGCGTCGGGACAAAGTGAACGCAGTAATCCTCACCCATGGCCACGAAGACCATATCGGCGCCCTGCCCTTCCTGCTCAAGGAATTTCCCGTGCCGGTCTTCGGTACTCCCTTGACCCTGGCCCTGGTAAGGGAAAAGCTGCGGGAACACGGGCTCCTTGAGTCCGCGGATCTCCGGGAGTGCAAACCCCGCACCCCCCTGGTCCTCGGCCCGTTTGTCTTTGACTTCATCAGCGTATGTCATTCCATCGTGGACGGCGTGGGCTTTGCGGTGCAGACCCCCCAAGGGGTTATTGTCCATTCCGGCGACTTTAAGATCGACCAGACGCCGGTATCCGGAGCCGTCATGGATTTGAATCGCTTCGCCCATTATGGCGACGAGGGGGTGCTGGCCCTGCTTTCAGACTCCACCAATGCGGAGCGCCCGGGCTTCACCATGTCGGAGCGCCAGATCGGGCATACCCTGGAGGAATTGGTGCGGGAGGCCCCGGGGCGGGTGATTATTGCGGTGTTTGCCTCCCACATTGCCCGGATTCAGCAGATTGTCGGGATTGCGCAGAAATTCGGGCGCAAGGTCCTGTTTAACGGCAAGTCCATGGTGATCAACACCCGTCTGGCCCGGGAATTGGGATACCTGAAAGTGCCGGCGGATCTGGAAATCCGAGTGGGCGACCTTGATCGGCTGCCCGCCTCCCAGGTCCTTATCATCACTACCGGCAGCCAAGGCGAGCCTTTGAGCGCGCTGGCCCGGATGGCTTTGGAATCCCACAAGCAGATCCGCATCCGGAAGGGGGACCTGGTTATCCTGTCCTCCAAGTTTATCCCCGGCAACGAACGGGCCATCACCACGGTGATCAACAACCTTTACCGCTTGGGGGCCGAAGTGATTTACCAAGAAGTGGCTGACATCCACGTCTCCGGCCATGCCTGGCAGGAGGAGCTCAAGCTGCTTCTGAACCTGACCCGCCCCCGGTATTTTATCCCCATACACGGCGAGCTGCGCCATCTGGTGAAGCACGCTCACCTGGCCCGAGCCATGGGCCTGAGTGAGGATGCCCTTATCCTGGCGCAAAACGGCGATCAAGTCCGCTTTGACGGCGATGGCCGGATTCATGGCCGGGTGGAGGCCGGGCGGGTCTTTGTGGACGGCAAGGGGGTGGGGGATGTCTCCCGCATCGTCCTCCGGGACCGCCGGGCTCTGGCCTCCGACGGCCTGGTCATCGCCACCGTGGCCGTTGACCCTTTGGCCTGGAAAATGGTCACCGAACCGGACCTCATCACCCGGGGCTTTGCATTGGAGGAAGAGCATACCTTTCTGTTGGCGCAGGCCAGGAAGGTTTTCCAGGGGATCGTGGAGCATGCCTTGCGGGAACCAACCCAGGACTGGCTGGAGATTCAGGCGGAAGTGGGAAAAGCCTTGCGTAAGCTCTTTTTCAAAACTCTGGAACGCCGGCCCATGATTCTGCCCCTTATCCTAACCCTTTAACTCTTTAATCTCCGGGGCCTCCTAACTGCGAAAGAGCGGCGGGCAGGGATCGGCCAATTCTCTCCGAATCCGCGGTCGACTCCCATGTTTTGCGAATAAGTGTTATCTTTAAACAAATGGAGCCGCTTATTCCCGGAAACTTGCACACCACGGCTATGGGGATTTTGCCCCATGACGAAGTGGAGCCGGCCCTGAAGCTGGCGCTTTCTTTGGATATTCCCTTCTGGCCCCAGCTTCCCCATGTGAGCTTCTATGAGGACATGTATGTCCAGGCGGCGGAGCACTTCCCGGGCATCGTGCTGTTTCCGGAAGAAAACCGCCTGCGTTTTGACACGGCCAGATTTTATCAGGAGCTGCCGGAACTGCTGGACCACTGGCCGGACCTGGACTATTTCGACATCTCGCCGCGGTATTCCGTGGTTTATCATAAATTTTTGAGCCTTGATCTGAGCGGCTACCTCGCCATCCGGGGCCAGCTGGAAGGCCCTGTCAGCTTCGGCCTGAAGGTTCTGGACGAAAACGACCGGCCCATTATCTTCAGCGACGAAGTGCGGCCGCTGTTGCTGGACTTCATGGCCCGCCGGGTGCAGACTCAACTCGTGCGGCTCAAGGCCAAGCACCCCCGGGCGTTTATGTTCATCGACGAACCCGGGCTTCAGTTCATCTTCAGCTCCGTGTCCGGCTACACCGACCTTCGGGGAAAGGAAGACCTGGATCTGTTTCTTTCTCAGATCGACCGCCCCCGGGGCATTCACTTGTGCGGCAATCCGGACTGGGAGTTTCTCTTGAACCGGGACATGGACATCGTTTCCATGGATGCGTTCACCAACGGCGAGATCCTCAAGGCCTACGGCCAATCCTTTAAAAGATTTCTCCAGCGGGGCGGGGTCATTGCCTGGGGCATCGTCCCTACCTGGTATGAAGCCGTGGGAGAGTCCAACATCGAGCAATTGATGGAATATCTGGAGAGCGTATGGGATATCCTGTTCAGGGAAGGCATCGATCGGGACCAGCTCCTGGCTCAGAGTCTGCTGGCGCCGGCCCGTTGCTGTCTGGTCAATCCGGATCGCTCCAAAACCGTGACCCTGGCCTATGCTTGGCTCCGGGAGCTGTCGCGCCGCTTGCGGGAGAAGTACCGACTGGAGTAGCCTTCGGTTTCTGGGATGCCCTGGCCAAGTCATGAGGTAAAACCGTGTCGTCTATTGCCACTCCGGCCATTGTCCTCACCGTCAAAGACCTAGGGGAAGCGGACCGTTTGGTGACTTTCCTGACTCCGGACCGGGGCCGCCTCACCGGCCTGGCCAAGCATGCCAAAAAAAGCCGCCAGCGCTTTGCCAATGTTTTGGAGCCCTTGAACCGGGTGGACTTCTATCTTTCGGCGCGCCCCGCGGGAGACCTGGAATTTTTGCAAAAAGGAGCGCTGATCCGGTCGTTTTCCGCTTTACGCCGGGACTTGCGCCGCCTGGGGGCCGCGGCCGTGCTGGCCGAACTGGCCGGGGAGCTGGCCAGCCCGCCGGAGGCGGCCGCCCCGGTTTTCGCCGCCCTGGAGGACGCCCTGGGCCATTTGGAAACCGGCGTTCCGGCCGATTCCATACTGACTGCCTTTGCCCTGCACCTCCTGAAGCTGGGGGGTTACGCCTTCCGACTGGCCGCCTGCGTGATCTGCGGCCAGGAACCTGCGCCACCGCTTTGTTTCAGTATCCCCCAGGGGGGCGTGGTTTGCGGCGCCTGCCAGAAAAGCGCTCCCAGTCCGCTGGTGGCTCTGAATCCCGGAACCTGGAAGCTCCTGCGCCGGTCCCAGGAAATGCCCCGGGACAAGTTGCCCCGCCTGGTTTTTCCGGTTTGGCAGCGGAACCAAAGCCTGGCGGTAATCCGCACCTTCCTCCGTTACCACTTGGGCCGGGAGTTGAAATCCTGGAGTTTTTGGGAAAAAGTGGCCTGAGATGACTCCAAAGGTCCCCGAAGGCCCCGGACCGGGCGTTTCGGGAGATTGACATCGGGCGACTTGTGCAAGGCTTGGAACCAAAAATGTATTAAGGATAGTTTGCAAGTGACCCCTGCATTTCCTTACTTCGGAAAGGAGGAGTTTCAGTGAGACTTCAGGGAAAACGCGTCGCGGTGTTGGTGGAAAACCTTTACCAGGACCTGGAAGTGTGGTATCCCCTCCTGCGCCTTAAGGAAGAAGGGGCCGAGGTGGTGACGGTGGGGTCCGGCAGTGCCCAGACTTACACCGGCAAATACGGCTACCCGGTGGCGGCGGACCAGGCCGCCAGTGAGGTGAAGGCGGCAGATTTTGACGCGGTTGTCATCCCCGGCGGCTATGCCCCGGATATCATGCGCCGGTACCCGGAAATGGTGAAGCTCGTCCGCGACGCCTATGACCTGGGGAAAGTGGTGGCCTCCATCTGCCACGGCGGCTGGATGCTGGCTTCCGCCGAAATTCTCCGGGGAAAGACGGTGACCTCCTTTTTCGCCATCAAAGACGACCTGGTGCATGCCGGAGCCAAGTTTGTGGACGTGGAGGTGGCGGTGGACGGAAACCTGATCACTTCCCGAAAACCGGAAGATCTGCCCGCTTTTTGCCGGGCCATAATCGCAGCGCTGGAAGGCAAATAATTTTTGGCCGGGCAGAAAAACCGGGTTTCCTCTTCACCTATCGGATCCTCCTGCCCCCCGGCTATGTCTGGACTATGACAGGTCATGCGACAAAAATTCTGCATTTTTCCGCACTATTGAGAAACTATTACAAACATCAAGGGGTTAATCATTTTCCTTTTTGGCAGTTTTCTTGCATTTGGTGACAAGTGTAACAGCTCCGGCACCCATGCGGGACAAATGTGCCTGCTTTGCTGGAAAATCCCCGTGGTTTTCAGGAAGATTCACCCAGATGAGGTTAAGCCGCGGTCTGCCCTTCGGGAAAAAAGCCATGGAAAGATTTACCCCAAACTGTCTTTCAAAAGAAAAAGATCCTTGGTGGGGAGAGGAAAAACTCAACCGGGCCCTGGTAGCTGGCCTCATGCTGGAGGTCATCTTCAGCCAACCCCCGTTGCCCGACGACCCGGGGGCTCGCCGCCGCCGGTTGAAGGAGCATCTGAAAACTGCCTTGGTCTCCCGGCTGGCCGGGCACATTCCCCTTCACTCTTTCCGGTCTATGGCTCATAACTTTGACCGCTGGTTTGATTTGTTTTACCCCCTGATCTCTCCTTCCGGTCCGGATGAATCCGGCCAACCGCGGAAAGACCAACAGGTTCCGGCCCTCGCCCGTGGGCTCCAAGAAGACCTGCTCCGGGAAACCCTGGCCCGCTGGACCGGCTTGCTTCCCACCCGCCGGCACCGGAAAATTGACAGAGAGAAGCTTCTGTCCTTCTTCCGGCAAACCGGCGGCAAATGGTTTCGTCTCAAGGATTTTGAGCAATTCTTCCGAATGGACCGCAAAACCGCCTGGGAGTACATTCAAAAATTACTGCGGGCCGGCCTCCTTTACCATAATCAGGGGCGCTCGGCGGCGGTGCGCTACCGCCTGGCGCCCGGTTTCCTTCAGGGGACGGAACCCAAACCCCAGGACTCCGGGGAAGAGAAAGCTCTATAATTAACTGGCGCATTTCTCCGGGTTGCAGGCGAAGTTTTACTCAGCCCCGGTTCATTTCCGCTCTCGACGTCTTCCGACGGCTATCCTGCTCGGGTGAAACTTACTCTCACACGGTCCTGCCTTTGCTATTGACCCAAGGCGGATTTTTGTGGTAATTTTCAATGATTGAATCAAGGAGGTTTTTGGACGTCAATGGTTTACGATCTCGATCACGAAACCATGCCCCGGACAGACTTGGGGGCCTTGCAGTTGCGCCGGCTGCAGGCCGTGGTGGAGCGGGTCTACCACTTGGTGCCATTCTATCGCCGGCGCATGGACGACATAGGGCTAAGGCCGGAACATATCCGGACCTTGGCGGACCTGGAGCTTTTGCCTTTTACCACCAAGCAGGACCTGCGGGACAATTACCCTTTCGGGATGTTCGCCGTGCCCATGGAGCAGGTGGTGCGCATCCATGCCAGCTCCGGCACCACCGGCAAACCCACCCCGGTAGGTTACACGCAGCGGGATCTGGATGTCTGGTCTGAAGTAATGGCGCGCACCCTGGCGGCTGGCGGGGTGCACCGGGGGGACATGGTGCATATCGCTTACGGCTACGGTCTTTTCACCGGCGGCCTGGGATTTCATTACGGGGCGGAGCGCCTGGGGGCCGCGGTGATCCCGGTTTCCGGGGGGCAGACCCGACGGCAGATCATGCTTATTCAGGATTTTGGCCCTACCGTTCTCTGTTGCACTCCCTCTTTCGCCCTTTATCTGGCGGAAGTGGGTCAGGAAATGGGGGTGGATTTCAGGGAAACCGAACTGCGGGTGGGGTTCTTCGGGGCGGAACCCTGGAGCGAAGCCATGCGCACCGAAATCGAAAGCCGCCTGCACCTGGACGCCCTGGACATCTATGGCCTTTCGGAAGTCATCGGGCCGGGCGTCGGGGTGGAATGTCTGGAGGCCAAGCAGGGGTTGCATATCTGGGAAGACCATTTTCTCCCCGAAATCATTGACCCGGTCACCCTGGAGCGCCGGCCGACGGGGGAAACCGGAGAACTGGTCCTCACCACCCTCACCAAGGAGGCCTTGCCGCTGTTGCGCTACCGCACCCGGGATGTCACTTCCCTTACCTACACCCCCTGCAAGTGTGGCCGCACTCTGGCCCGCATGAGCCGTATCAAAGGCCGGAGTGACGACATGCTGATCATCCGGGGGGTCAACGTTTTTCCTTCCCAAATTGAGTCGGTGCTGATGGAATTCCCCGGTTTGGCCCCTCACTATCAGCTTATTGTGGAGCGGGAAGGACATCTGGACACCCTGGAGGTGGCGGTGGAAGTGGATGAGGCCACCTTTTCCGATGAAGTCAAGGAACTTCAGACCCTGGCCCAGCGCATCGAGCGGCAAATCAAGGATTATCTCAGCGTTTCCGTCAAAGTGAAGCTGGTGGAACCCAGGAGCATTCCCCGGAGCGAAGGCAAGGCCCAACGGGTCATTGACCGGCGCCGACAATAAGGGAGCGTTACCATGAAGGTCGAGCAGATCTCGGTATTTCTGGAAAACAAGGCAGGCCGGCTGGCCGAGGTTACCCGCGTCCTGGGGGAGGCCGGGGTTAACATCCGGGCCTTATCCCTGGCGGACACCACCGATTTCGGCATTCTTCGCCTGATCGTGGATAAGACCGAGGTGGCCCGGGAGGTCTTGAAAAGCAAAGGCTTTACCGTAGGCAAAACCGATGTGGTGGCCATTGAGGTTCCGGACCGGCCCGGCGGCCTGGCCTCAGTGCTGGCAGTCCTGGCCCGGGCCGGCATCAATGTGGAATATATGTACGCCTTTGTGCAGCACAGCGGCAAAAACGCCGTCATCATCTTCCGCTTTGACAATCTGGACGAAGCCATCAATCTCCTGCAGAAAGAGGGGATCCACATTTACAAGGGAGAAGAGGTTTACAAGCTTTAAGTCATAAAACTTGTTCGGATCTTAACCCGCTGGGGCTGACAGCTGAAAAATGACGGCTGACAGGTAATTGTCGAGGAGGTGACCATGAAGTTGAGAGGCTTTGTTGGAATTGTCGCACTGTTGCTGGCCGGTCTGATCTGTTTCGGGGCAGCCGGGGTCAAGGCCGAGAAAAAGCCCTTTGTCATCGGGGGTATCTTTTCCATCACCGGGCCGGCTTCCTACCTGGGCGAGCCGGAGCGAAACACCATGGAGATGCTGGCCGCGGAGTTCAATGCCAAGGGCGGCATCAAGGGCCATCCTGTCAAGGTTGTCATATATGATGACGAAGGAGACGTCACCAAGGCCCGGCTGCACGCCGAGAAGCTCCTGAAAAAGGACCAGGTTCTGGCCATTATCGGCCCCAGCCTGACGCACACCTCCATGGCGGTGCTGCCCATCACGCAGCAGGCCAAGACGCCTCTGATCTCCTGCGCCGCGGGCATCGGCATCACCTCTCCGGCTAAAGAGCGGGTGTGGGTTTTCAAGACGCCCCAGACCGACCAAATGGCGGTGGACCGTATTTACCAGTACCTTAAAAAACAGAATATCACCAAGGTGGCCATCCTCACGGTATCCACCGGTTACGGGGTCTCGGGCAAAGAGCAGCTTAATGCCCTAGCGCCCAATTACGGCATAACCTTGGTGGCTCAGGAAGTCTTCGGCGAAAAAGACACGGATATGACGCCGCAACTTACCAAAATCCGGGGCACTGAGGCCCAGGCGGTTATCTGCTGGGGCACCGGCCCGGCTCCGGCCTTGGTAGCCAAGAACATGAAACAACTGGGTCTTACCATTCCTCTGATTCAGAGCCATGGCGCCGCCTCCAAGAAATTTATCGAACTGGCCGGGGAGGCCGGCGAAGGCATTATTATGCCCGCGGGCAAGCTGGTGATTTACCCCCTCCTGCCGGATACCGACCCGCAGAAAGCGGTCTGTCAGGAATACGACAAGAAGTATCAGGCTAAGTTTAGCAAACCGGCCTCCAGTTTCGGCGGCTACGCCTATGACGCCATGATGATGCTGGCCCAGGCCCTGGAGAAGGCGGGGGCCGACCGGGCCAAAATCAGAAATGCCCTGGAGCAGACCAAAAACTATGTGGGGGTTAGCGGCATTTTCAACATGAGCCCGGAAGACCACAACGGTCTCACGTCCGAAGCCTTTGTCATGGTGAAGATTGAGAAGGGTAACTTCAAATTGATTGAATAGTTTTTTCGGTTTTTGGCTTCGGTTTTCGGGGGGCGAGCTTTCGCCTCCCAAGGCCGAAGCCGAAAATCCGCAGGGATAAATAGCTCCGGACACCGTTCGCTTTTTTCCCCAGCCAGGGTGTGATTTTCGACGGCTGGAAGGCGAAAACCTATAACTGGGTATCGACATCTGCCTTTGGAAATTCTTTCCCCCCTTCCTCAGTATATTGTTTCCGGCCTGACCAACGGGGCCATTTATGCCCTCATCGCCTTGGGCTTCGGGATCATTTACAATGCCACCACCATCATCAACTTCGCCCAGGGTGAGATGGTCATGCTGGGGGCCTTGAGTGCCATCAGCATTTACCAACTCAGACCCTCCCTGCCCCTGGCCTTTCTCGGGGGCGTGGCGGCAGTCACCTTGGTCGGTCTGGCTTTTGAGCGCCTGGCTTTGAGGCCGGTGCGGGATCCGAACCCCCTCAGTCTCATTATCATTACGGTGGGTGGGGCGGTTTTCATCAAAGGCATAGCCATGCTTCTGTGGGGCAAGGACCCTTACAGCCTGCCCCCTTTCACCGGCCATGTGCCCATCGCCTTGGGGCCCGCCACCGTCCTGCCCCAGAACCTTTGGGTCCTGGGGGTGGGCGCAGTGGTGGTCCTGATTTTGGAGGCCTTCTTCCGCCTGACCCTCGTGGGCAAAGCCATGCGGGCCTGCGCCTACAACCCCCGGGCGGCTTGCCTGGTGGGCATCTCCACCGGCCGCATGGTGCAACTTTCGTTCGGGTTGTCCGCGGCCTTGGGCGCCGCCGGCGGCATCCTTATCGCCCCCTTGACCTTGGGCGTCTATGACATGGGCACCATGTTGGGGCTCAAGGGATTTTCCGCCGCTATCCTGGGCGGCCTGGGCAGCAGCCTGGGCGGAGTTCTGGGCGGATTGCTTCTCGGGGTGGCTGAATCCCTGGCCAGCGGCCTCATTTCTTCCGGCTACCGGGATGCGGTGGCCTTCTTCCTCCTGCTTCTGGCCTTGTTTATCCGGCCCCAGGGCCTTCTGGGGGGCAAGGGATGAGGCTGCGCCGCTTCCTCAACCGCTGGCTGCTTTTCGTCGCCGTGGTTATTCTGATCCCCCTGGCAGTCGAAAGCGAATACTATCTCACCTTGCTCAATTTTATCGGCATCCACACCATCCTGGTAGTGGGCCTGAATCTCCTCATGGGCTATGCCGGCCAGATATCCCTGGGACATGCCGCCTTCTTCGGTCTCGGGGCCTATACCTCCGGGATCCTTACGGGCACATACGGGATCAACCCCTGGCTGGCCCTGATGGCCGGTTTGCTTATTTCCGGCTCGGCTGCTTTCCTCATTGGGGTGCCGGCCTTAAAGCTCCGGGGCTATTACCTGGCAATGGCCACCCTGGGTTTCGGCGTCATCGTCTATATCGTATTCAATGAGCTTCAGACCTGGACCGGGGGGCCTTCAGGGCTGGCCGGCATCCCGGCCCTGGCGCTGGCCGGATTCTCCTTCAATACCCCCCTTAAGCTCTATCTGCTTATCTGGCCGGCGGTGATTTTCATCCTGGCCTTAAGTGCCTCGCTGGTGGACTCCCGGACCGGGCGGGCCTTGCGCGCCCTGCACGACAGCGAAGCCGCGGCCGAGTCCCTGGGCGTCAACACCCAGCGCCTCAAGCTGCTGATCTTTGTCTGGAGCGCCCTTTACGCTTCCCTGGCCGGGAGCCTCTATGCCCATACCATGAATTTCATTGCCCCCTCTTCCTTTGACATCATGTTTTCCATCAAGCTCGTCACCATGGTGGTGGTGGGGGGCATGGCCAGCATCTGGGGATCACTCCTGGGCGCCGGGGTGCTGACGGTCCTGCCGGAATTGCTGGTCTTTTTCCACGACTTTGAAGTGGTCATTTTCGGCGGTATTTTGATGACCGTCATGATTTTTCTGCCCCGGGGTCTGATCCGAGGGCTCCTGGACCTTAAGGAATTCCGGCGCTACCAGAAGGAAGGAGGGGGTCTTTCTGGCTGACGGCCTGCTGCTCAAGTTAGACGGAGTCAGCCTTGCCTTCGGGGGGCTGATGGCCGTAAACGACGTGAGTTTCGGGGTCACCCCCGGCCAGATCAAGGCGGTCATCGGGCCTAACGGAGCCGGCAAGACCACCCTGTTCAACCTTATCACCGGGTTCTTGGCGCCCCAACGGGGCCGCATCCTTTATGAGGATGTGGAAATTCAGGGGGAGCCGCCCCATCAGGTGGCCTCCCGGGGCATCGCCCGGACCTTTCAGTTGGTGCAGCTCTTTGAACATATGAGCGTTCTGGAAAACGTCATGGTAGGACGCCACCGATTGAGCCGGGCGGGGCTGCTGGCCGGGGCCCTGCGTCTGCCCTGGACCCGTCGGGAAGAAGCCGATATACGCCAGCGGGCCTGGGAGGTTCTGGAGTTGGTGGGTCTGGCCTCTCGGGCCCACCAGCCGGCGGCGGTGCTCCCTCTGGGCCTGAAGCGCCTCCTGGAAGTGGCCCGGGCCCTGGCATCGGAACCCCGGCTGCTGCTTTTGGATGAGCCTGCCTCCGGCCTGCACCGGGTGGAGACCGAGCGCCTGGGGGAGTTGATTCTTGCCCTCCGGGACCGAGGCCTCACCCTCCTGCTGGTTGAGCACGATATGAGCCTGACCATGGAAGTGGCCGACGAGATCGCGGTTCTGAATTACGGCCGCCTCATCGCCGAAGGCCCGCCCCGGGCTATCCAGCGGCACCCGGAGGTCATCGCCGCGTATCTGGGGACGGACTGGCAGAGGTAAAAAGCGTTATCGGATTAAGAAGCGGATTTCCCGGCTTGGCTTGATATCCGCCCCCCGGTGGAATAATTTGAGGAATATCGGGAGTCAGCCTTCCATTGAAAGACCAAGAACGGTAATATGCTCAAAATCCGTAACCTTTTCGCCTATTACGGCGCTGTCACCGCCCTGTTCGGGGTGACCTGCCATGTCCGGCAAGGTGAGATTGTGGCCCTCATCGGGGCCAACGGAGCGGGGAAAACCACTCTGTTGAATGCCATCTGCGGCCTGGTGCATCGGGAAGGGGAGATCAGCTTCCAGGGCCGCTCCCTTATGGGGGTGGCCCCCGAAAACCTGGCTTCCTTGGGAATTGCCCAGATTCCGGAAGGGCGCCAGCTTTTCGCCCCCATGACCGTGGCGGAAAACCTGGAATTGGGGGCCTACTGCCGCTTCCGCCGGGATTCCCGCAAGGAAATCCGGGATGACCTGGAAAAAGTCTTCTTGCTTTTTCCCAAACTCCAGGAGCGCCTGGAGCAGAAGGCCGGCACCCTCTCCGGCGGGGAGCAGCAGATGCTGGCCATTGCCCGGGCCTTGATGGCCCGGCCCCAGCTCTTGCTCCTGGATGAGCCTTCCTTAGGACTGGCCCCCTTGGTGGTGGAAACCATCCTGGCCACCCTAAGCCGTCTTCGGGAGGAAGGCATGACTATCCTGCTCGTGGAACAAAACGCCCGGGCCGCTCTGAAAATCGCCGACCGGGCCTATGTCCTGGAGACCGGGCGCATCATTCTATCCGGTGACGCCCAGGACCTGCTGGCCGACCGTCAGGTGACCCGGGCATATCTGGGCCGGGATTACAAGGAATTCACGGAAGGGAGGTGAAGCCAGGTGCGTCAGCCCCAATTCGAGGCCATGAACCGGGAAGAGCTGGAACTCCTGCAGCTGGAGCGCCTCCAGAGCACCCTCACCCGGGCCTACCGGCAAGTGAAATTCTATCGCCGCCGGTTGGACGAGCACGGCCTGAAGCCGGAGGACATCCGGGAACTTAGGGATCTGGCGCGTCTTCCCTGCACCACCCGGGAGGACCTGTCCGAAAACTATCCCTATGGCATGTTTGCCGTGCCTCTCCGGGATATTGTCCGCATCGTTTCGTCCCCCGGCACCACTGATCGGCCCCTGGTGGTAGGCTACACCTCCCCGGACCTCAAGCTCTGGCAGGAGCTGCTGGCCCGCCTTTATACCGCCGCCGGCGTCACCCGGGACGACATTGTGCAGTTCATCCTGCCCCCGGGTCTGGCCAACTGGCGTCGGGACCTTATGGCCGGGGCGGAATATCTGGGAGCCTCGGTGATTCCCGCCGCCTCCCTGAACTTCGCCAAAGAGCTTATGGTGATGCGGGACTACAAGACCTCGGTACTGGTGACCACGCCCTCCATTGCCCGACATCTTCTCACCGTCATGGACCGCCTGGACCTGACCCCGGCCGAGCTCAGCCTGAAGCGGGCCCTGCTGGTGGCCGCGCCGTTACCTTCCCAAGTGCGCCGGGAAATCGAAGAGGGCCTTCAGATCAAAATCGCTACCGCATACGGCATCACCGAAGTCATGGGACCGGGTTTGGCCTTCAGTTGTGAAGCCGATGCCGGGTTTCATTTTTCCGCCGACCACTTTTACCCGGAGATCCTTGACCCGCAGACCGGCAGGCCGCTGGATCCCGGAGCCGAAGGCGAGCTGGTGATTACTACCTTGTCCACCGTGGCCTTCCCCCTGGTGCGTTTCAAAAGCGGCGATCTGACCAGCCTCAACCCCGAACCATGCGCCTGCGGCCGCACCCTGGTGCGCCTGGGGCCCATCCGCGGCCGGACGGATGCCATCTTTTCCGTGGGCGGCATTAAGGTCCATCCGGACCAGATCGGCCGCCTGCTCAAGGACCTCCTGGGCGGACACCTGCCCCATTTCAGTTACGGAGTGCAAACCGAAGCGGGACTGGAATTTTTGGCCCTGGACCTCCGGGTGGACGAGCAGCTCTTCTCCGATGAAATCAAGGCCCTGGAAGGCCTGTGTTATCGGGTCCGGCGCTATTTTCTGGACCATCTGGGAATTCAGACGCGGGTTACCTTGAAGGAGACGGCCGTTTCCTGACAAAAAGATTTTTTAAAAAACCAGGGCTCGTGGTATGATGCAACGTTCCTAAGAGGCTCGCCGCCCCAACCTAACCGAAACTTTTGGAGGTGAACCGCATGGCAAAGCTCAGGACAATAGCAACATGGGCGTGTGTTTTAGGCTTATTGGGCGCTCTCCCGGCTTGGGGAGCCGACCCGGTGAAAATCGGCTCGGTGCTCCGGCTTTCCATCGGCGCCGAGCACGGCATCCCGGCCAAACGAGGGGTACAGATGGCCGTGGACGAATTCAACCAAAGCGGCGGCGTCCAAGGTCAGAAGGTGGAGGTTATTTTTGAAGACGAAAAAGACTCCCCCACTGCGGCGGTGAATGCCGTACAGAAACTCGTCAACGTGGACAAAGTCATCGCCCTGTGCGGCCCTATGACCTCCGGCGCCACCCTGGCGTCTTATAAAAGCGCCGAAGAGGCCAAGGTCCCGTACATCACCCCCACCGCCACCTCTCCCAAGATCAGCGGGGCCAGCCCCTATCTTTATCGCGGCTGCTCCCGGATTGACACCCAGGCCAAGGTTTTGACCGCCTACATCGCCAAAAACTGGAAACCCAAGAGCGTGGCCATCCTCTATTCCAACGAACCCTACGGCAAGGGCTGCGCCGAGGTCTTCGGGATGGAATTTGAAAAACTGGGAATCAAGAAAGTGGCGGAGGAGTCGTTCCTGCGAGGTTCCCGGGACTTCAAGGCCCAACTTACCAAGATTAAGGCTGCCAACCCGGATATTCTCTTCATCCCCGGCTATACCCCGGAGACTGCCCCGGCTGCGGCCCAAGCCCGGCAATTGGGTCTGAAACAACGCATTGTGGGAGTCTACGGCGACATGGACCCGGAATATGCCAAGCTGGCCGGCAAGGCCGCCGAAGGCCACCTTATCGCCGGGGAATATGATGAGGATTATGACACCCCCAAAAACAAGGCCTTTAAAAAGAACTATTACGAGGCGGCCAAAAAGGCCGGAGAGCCGGTGAACATTATGTTTGCGGCCCTGACCTACGACTCCACCTCCCTGATCCTGGAGGGTATCAAGAAATACGGCCCCACCAGCGAGGGCGTCAAGAAATTTCTCGATGAGGTGAAAGACTTTGACGGGGTCACCGGCAAGCTGTCCTTTAATAAAGAGCACGACGTCCAGCGGGCCGGCACCCAAGGGGTGTATCTGTTTGAAATCAAGGGCGGTAAGTACGTGAAAGTCCAGTAAACGGGGCGTGGAGGGGGGCGAGGGCCGGCGGAGGCCCTTGCCTTCCTAGGCCGGAGACGCGCCCATCGCCCGTCACCTTTATTCCTGCCGCAAGAAAGGGCTCTGCCCTTTATTCCGGAAGCCAGCGGTCTTAACTTATTAAAAAAAAATCGGGAGGAGATGTATGATCGACGAAGTTCTGTCCCGCCTGGGCTGGCTCGGCTATGCCAGCTTTGTCTACGAAGGGCCACCGGTGATTTACTTTGACCCCTTCGGCCTGCACCGAACGCAGCCGGCAGACATTATTCTCGTGACCCACGAACACCCTCAGCATTGTTCCACGGCTGACATTGAAAAAGTAAGGCGGGCCTGGACGGTGGTGGTTAGTGACAAAAAGGCAGCCGCAAAGATCGAACCCCCGGTTCTGGCCTTGGAACCGTGGGAGGAAGCCAGGGTAGAGGATACTTTGATTCAGGCCGTGCCGGCTTACAACGTAGAGACCCATTTCCACCCGAAGCGGGCAGGATATTTGGGATTTATCGTTACCGTGGAAGGGGTCCGCATCTATTATGCCGGTGATACCGACTTTATTCCGGAAATGGCCGACTTACACGTGGACATCGCCATTTTGCCGGTGTGCGGCCTCACGGTGATGGATGCCGAAGAGGCGGCCCGGGCTGCCCTGGCCCTCAAACCCCAAGTCGCCATCCCGATGCACTTCGGGGGCACCCTGGGTACCTTGGAGGACGCCGAAACCTTCCGGGCCCTGCTCGACGGCAAGGTGAGGGTGGAAATCCTGCCCAAGGTTTAGGGCTTCTTTTCCACCAGGAGAACCTTGTGATTGATGAGATTCAGGCTATGGATATCGGCCTTGATGATTTTTTGTTCGCCGAAGATGCTCACCAGACGCAGGTTTTCGCCGTCCGGCTCGATTATGTCCACATCTGCCAGAAACAGCTCTTCCCGGCCATCCGGTTTCAGGATATAGGCGGCTGCTTCACACATAACGCATTAACTCCTTTAGCTTGTCATTGACGATTTTTTCCACCAGGTGCGGCAGGGGCTCCGGGGTCAAGCCCACGATCTCCACCCGCTCCTGGGTGAGGGGCAGGAGAAGTTTGGGGGCCGGGGCCGAAGCAATGGCTTCCGCCATCCGGGGGGTAAGCTCTCCCATCATGGCGTTGGCCAGAACAATGGACAAGGTGCCGATAATCACATCCACCGTGGGCACGGTGCGGATTATGGCGTTTTCCCCGCTGGCCCCCCGGTTGGCTCGGGCTTTCATCATCTGGGCCGTAGCCACGGCATTGGTGCCCAGGGCGATGACCTCATGCTCCTCGGCGTAGACTTCCTTGAGCCGCTTGATAATGGCCGCCCCGATGCCGCCGCCCTGGCCGTCGATTACGCAGATGCGCATGAAAAGCCCGGATCTTGCTAAGTGGCTATCCCGAATTTTTCCTTCAGCTTCTGGTGTACAAACTCCGGCACCATGCCTTCGATATTGCCCCCGTGCACCGCGGCCTCTTTGATAATTCGGGAACTCAGAAACACCCAGCGGAGACCGGTCATCAGGAACACTGTTTCGATTTCGGGTTCCAAGCGCCGGTTCATCATAGCCATCTGGAATTCGTATTCGAAGTCGGTGACGGCGCGCAAGCCTCGCAACACCACCCGGGCATTACGGCTCTTGACGTACTCCACCAGCAGGCCGCCGAAGGTATCGATGGTCACATTGGGGGTGCCTTTGAGGGCAATCCGGATCATCTCCAGGCGCTCCTCCACCGTGAACAAAGGTTTCTTCCCTGGATTTTCCGCCACCGCCACGATGATATGGTCAAAAATGCGCAAAGCCCGCCGCACCAAGTCCAGGTGGCCGTTGGTAATGGGGTCGAAGGTGCCCGGGTACACAGCAAGATTGGTCATCGGTCAGGCTGACTCCTGAACCTCGGAATTTTCTCGGCATTCATAAAAAGCCACCTGGGTATCCCCGTAGCGCCGCAATTCCACCCGCTCCAAGCCGTAAAGCCTGTCCGGCAGCACCTCCCGGCGGCTGTGTTCGGCCACCACGCGGGCGGCGGGAGACAGAAGGGGAAGCACTGCCAATTCCCTCAAAGTGGCGGCTGCCAGCCCGCTCCCGTAAGGCGGATCAAGAAAGACCAGATCGAAGCTGGCCTTTTGCGAGGCCAACTTTTTCAGGCCCGCCCGGACTGGCATCGGCAGGACTTCCGTCCGGTCCGCCAGACCCAAGCGGTGGATGTTTTGGCGCAGCACCGCCAGCGCCGCCGGATGCTCTTCCACGAACACCGCGCTTTGCGCCCCCCGGCTCAAAGCTTCCAGACCCAGGGCCCCCGTTCCGGCAAACAGGTCCAGAACCTTCGCCCCTAAAACCCCTGCCCCCAGGATGTTGAAGATGGCCTCCCGCACCTTGTCGCTGGTGGGCCGCATCCTGCCCTTCACCGCGGCCAGGCGGCGGCCTTTGAAGACACCGGCGATGATGCGCATTATGCTACTAAAAGATGGCCGCAGGCTTAACCGCCCGGGCGCCCGCGGCGGTTGATCACTTCAGATATTCTTTTATCAGAATCTCTGCGATTTGCACCGCATTGGTGGCTGCGCCCTTGCGCACGTTGTCGGCCACCACCCAGAGATTCAAGCCGTTTTCAATGGTAAAGTCCTCCCGGATGCGGCCCACCAGGGTCAGGTCCTGACCCGCAGCGTCCAGGGGCATAGGATACAGGTTTTTGCTGGGATCGTCCACCACTTTGACCCCGGGGGCTTCTGCCAAAATGGCCCGGGCCTGCGCGGGCGTCAGCTTGCGGGCGGTCTCAATATTCAGGGCTTCGGAATGACCGTAAAACACAGGCACCCGCACCGTGGTGGCCGTTACGGCAATGCTGTCGTCCCCCATGATCTTCTTGGTTTCATTTACCATTTTCATTTCTTCCTTGGTATAGCCATTTTCCAGGAAGGCGTCGATATGGGGCAGAACATTAAAGGCAATGCGGTGCGGATACACTTTCTTTACAATCTCCTGATGGCTGAACAAAGCCTTTACCTGATTGGCCAGCTCCTCCACCGCCTTCTGGCCGGTGCCCGACACCGCCTGGTAAGTGGATACCACCACACGCCTGACGGTGGCCGCGTCGTGAATCGGCTTCAGCACCACCACCATCTGGATGGTGGAGCAGTTGGGATTGGCAATGATGCCGGTATTTTTGTAATGGGCGATGTCCTGAGGATTCACTTCCGGCACTACCAGAGGCACGTTGGGGTCCATGCGCCAGGCGCTGGAATTGTCCACCACCACCGCCCCCGCTTTGGCCGCGATGGGGGCATATTCCTTGCTGATGGCGGCACCGGCGGAAAACAGGGCGATGTCAATGCCGGCAAAGGAATCCTTGTCCAGCACTTCCACGGGGATTTCCCTGCCCTGGAAAGTGACGTATTTACCGATGGACCTTTCCGAGGCCAAGGGCCTGAGTTCTGCCACCGGAAAGCGGCGTTCCTCCAGACAGGCCACCATCTGCTGGCCTACGGCCCCGGTGGCCCCTACTACCGCAACCTTATATGACCTGCCCATTGTTTATTGACCCTCGATTCCTGCTTTATCTTGGAGAATTTGAACTATATGCTATCTCTAGCCGTCGGTTTTCTCCGAAACCGAAGCTGTCTCGGCTAAGATTTCAGCGCTTCCACAGCGTATTTCGCCACCATGTCCCCCACCTGGGTGGTGTCGTAACCCATCTGCCCGGCGGCCATGCTCTTCAGTTGAGGGGCGGTTTTTCTAATGCCCTCCTCCACCGCGGCGGCGGCCCGGGCTTCACCCAGGTGCTCCAGCATCATTTGGGCCGCAGCGATGGCCGCCAGAGGATTGACCTTTTTCTGGCCCGTATATTTTGGCGCCGACCCGCCGATGGGCTCAAACATGGAGACCCCTGCCGGGTTGATATTGCCGCCCGCGGCCACTCCCATGCCTCCCTGGATGATGGCTCCCAAGTCCGTGATGATGTCCCCGAACATGTTGTCTGTCACCAGTACATCGAACCATTCGGGGTTTTTTACCATCCACATGCAGGTGGCGTCCACATGGGCGTAGTCGGTGACGACATCGGGGTATTGCGGGGCCATGGCGTAAAAAGCCCGCTCCCACAAGTCGGAGGCAAAGGTAAGCACATTGGTCTTGGCCACCAAGGTCAGTTTTTTGCTCCGGTTGCGTTTCCGGGCCAGCTCGAAGGCAAACTTCAAGCACCGGTCCACCCCTTTTCGGGTATTGATGGATTCCTGCACCGCCACTTCATCCGGGGTGCCGTATTTCAAGAAGCCGCCGGCCCCGGCGTACAGACCCTCGGTGTTTTCCCGCACCACCACAAAGTTGATATCCTCCGGACCCTTGTTTTTCAAAGGGGTCTCTACTCCGGGATAGAGGATCACCGGCCTTAAGTTGATGTATTGATCCAGCTCAAAGCGGAGCCTGAGCAGGATGCCTTTTTCCAGGATGCCGGGCTTTACCTCCGGGTGGCCGATGGCCCCCAGATAAATGGCCGCAAATCCCCGCAATTCCTCCAGCACTGAGTCCGGCAGGGTTTCCCCGGTTTTCAGGTAGCGCTCGCCGCCCAGGTCATAGTAAACGAAATCGAATTTGATATCGGCTGGCCCGGCCACGGCCTTCAGGACCTTAATGCCTTCGGCCACCACTTCCGGCCCGGTGCCGTCGCCGGGAATAACAGCAATGCGATAGTTCATGTCGCCTGCGCCTCCAGTTTCTTCTTAAGATGAGCCATTAACCCGCCGTCCTTGAGAAGCTCCTGCATAAAAGGGGGGATGGGCCGGCTGCGAAAGGTCTGTCCGGTGGCCGGAACCTTGATTTCACCGGTATCCAGATTGACGTGGATTTCCTCGCCTCCTTTAAGGGCCGCCGCTGCTTCGGGCGACTCCAGAATCGGCAGGCCCATGTTGAAGGCGTTACGATAAAAGATCCGGGCAAAGGAATCGGCGATCACCGCAGAGACCCCAGCCGCCTTGAGGGCGAGAGGGGCATGTTCCCGGGAGGAACCGCAGCCGAAATTTTTGCCGGCCACGATGAAATCCCCCGGCCGAAGCTTTTGAACAAATTCCGGATCGGCGTCCTCCATGGCGTGCTTGGCCAACTCCTGCGGATCGGAAGTATTAAGGTACCGGGCCGGGATAATCTCATCGGTGTTGATATCATCGCCGAATTTATGTACTCTTCCCTTAAGCTCCATCTGCGGCATCCTCTGGAATCTGCATAATCATTTTATATTAGCAGAAATGTGGTAAAAAATTCAAGGAAAGAGTTCAAAGGACCGGACCTGACAGGGATCTATGCCTCCGCCGGAAAAACTTTTCATTTATGAAATCGCCGGAAGACTTCACCCGCCGCCGCCCCTGACGGGCCAGGACTTCCTGGGTTGCTGGCAGGAGGGCGGCTACACCTACCTATTTTATTCGACCCCGCAAAAGGCCCAGGTGCAGGCCTGGCTGGCCCTCTGCCCGGAGCAGGGCCACTATTCCTCTGAAACCGTACTCAACTATGCGGACTGGGAAGCGGGCTGCCACCTCCGGCCCGCCCGCGTGGCGGGTTTTTATCTCTGTCCGGTCTGGGAGGCCCCGGAACCGGAACCCGGGGATCTCCTTATCCGTCTGGATCCCGGCTTGGCCTTCGGCTCCGGCGCTCACCCCACCACGCGGCTTTGTCTCCGGCTTCTTAGGCGGGTCTGGGGCCGGGACAGGCCCCTACGGGTGCTGGACCTGGGTGCCGGCACCGGGGTGCTGTCTCTCGCCGCCTTGGCCCTGGGCGCCCGACAGGCGGTGGCCGTGGAGTACAACGACCTGGCGGCGCGCACGGCTTCCCGCAATATAAGATACAACCAGCGGGAAAAGGACATTTTCCTTATCCAGGGTGACGCCCGGCACTTCGCCCATCTACCCGCGGACCTGGCTCTGGCCAACATCCACCTGGACGTGCTCCTGGACCTGCTGGCTATCCCTGAGTTTCTCAACAAAAAATCCTATATTTTTTCCGGCATTTTGGGGACCCAGATGCCCCGGTTCCGCGCCGCCCTGACTGCCGCTTCTCTCCGGATCCTGGAAACGCTGGATGAAAATCTCTGGTTTGCCGTTCTGGCTACCAATCCCCGCGGAAGGTAGCCATTGGCGGCAGACGGTTTCTTGCCCTGGTGGGTTGTGGAAAAAACAGATGCAACCTGAAAAACCCCTCTGGCTGATCCGTCTGAACGACACCCCTTTGGGGCATCTGGACCTCCGTTTCACTTTCAACGGTCTGGCAGGCCTGGAAATCGTGGACCCGGAGGATGACCATTCTTTCCTAATCCCCGGCCTGACTTACTGTCTGGGGAGTCTCCGGACAACGGAAAGAATTGAGGAAGCAATCAATGAAACCCTGGGCGAACTAATAAGATACTTCCGGGGTGCTGTGACCTCTTTTTCCAAGGTCCGGCTGGACCTCCAGGGCTCCGTCTTTCAGCTTCAGGTTTGGCAGAAACTGCGGAAAATTCCCTGGGGCGAAACCACCACATATCGGGAACTGTCCCACCGCCTGGGACGCCCTCAAGCCGTCCGGTCAGTAGGCCAGGCTTGCAGGGCCAACCCCGTCCCCATCATAATCCCCTGCCACCGGGTTATCGCCGCAGACGGCTCTTTGGGGGGATACCGCTTCGGTCTGGAACGCAAGCGCTGGCTTTTAGGACACGAAGGAGTAAAAGGCAAGTGGACCGGAGCTTAGTAAAATAACCGGTAATTTCGCCTTTCTCTGTTTATCGGGTTGTTCCGGACCTTAAGGTTTGCAGGTTCGGCAAGGGCTGTAGCCTTGCAGATAGGCATCTTTCAGCGAATAAAATTTCACCCGGTTGGCGGGCGCCATCTTCTGACCCAAGGGACATTGGGGGCGGTGAAGACGCAGAGTGCTTTTGTTCCCCACATAATAGGGCTCATCCTGTTTTAAGGCCTGCTGCCATATGCCTCGTCGGGCTTCGAGGGCTTGCCGCTGGGCCTCTAAAAGCGCCTCCTGATAGCGGATATTGGGAGGGATAACGTATACCCGGGCCAATCCCTGGCGCACCAGCTCGGCGTTGACCATGGCACCGGTAGGCAAGAAAAGATAGGCCAGGAGCCGGCCGTACTGGTCATAACGCAACCGGTCATATTCCAGGCGCACCTTCTTGCCTTGGGCCAGTTTAGTCAGTTCCTCCTTGGCCTTATGGGCCAGAAAGTCCGCCGGCCTGCCCTCTTTTTCCAGCTCCGGGGCATCGATGCCCAAAAGCCGTACTTTCTGCCCGCCTTCCAGGGTCACCGTGTCCCCGTCTGCCACCTGCACCACCAAGGCCTCGGAAGGAGGACTCTGAGGCTGCGTCCCGCCGCAGGCGGTCAAAGCTGCCAGCAACAGCCCCAGGCCCAGGTTAAAAAGCCGGGTTCGCCGCCAATGCATGCTTCTGCCGTTTCAGTTTGTCTGCAAAATAGGGTATCGTCGCCTTCAGGCCCTCCTCCAGCGGGACAGTGGGCTGCCAGTTGAGAAGCTTCCGGGCCCGGGTAATGTCCGGCCGGCGCCGTACCGGGTCGTCCACCGGCAGAGGTCTAAAGGTCAGCTTGGAGGGGCTGTGGGTAAGGGAGACGATCTTTCGGGCCATTTCCAGAATAGAATATTCCTCCGGATTCCCCAGGTTCACCGGTTCATGGCAGCCTTCCCGGTTCATCAGGGCCACCAGGCCCCTGACCAGGTCGGAAACATAACAAAATGACCGGGTCTGGCTGCCATCCCCGTAAATGGTGAGTTCCTGACCCGTCAGGGCCTGAACGATGAAGTTTGAAATCACCCGCCCGTCGTTGAGGGCCATTTTGGGGCCATAAGTGTTGAAGATGCGGGCGATGCGGATATCCACCCCGTTTTGCCGGTGATAATCCATCATCAGGGTCTCGGCCACCCGCTTGCCTTCGTCATAGCAGCTGCGGACCCCGATGCAGTTGACATTTCCCCAATACTCCTCCCTCTGCGGATGCTCCTTGGGATCGCCATAGACTTCGGAAGTGGAGGCCAGCAGAATCCTGGCCTTGACCCGTTTTGCCAGCCCCAGCATGTTGAGGGTTCCCAGCATGTTGGTCTTGATGGTCTTCACCGGATTATACTGGTAATGCACCGGCGAGGCAGGACAGGCCAGATGGTAAATCTGGTCCACCTCCAGCATGATGGGGTTTACGATGTCATGCCGGATCAACTCCAGCCGCGGTTCATCTTTCAGATGCTGGAGATTTTCCTTGGAACCGGTAAAATAGTTGTCCAGGCTCAGGACTTCGTGGCCTTGGCCCAAAAGGTATTCCACCAGATGGGAACCGATGAAGCCTGCGCCGCCGGTAACTAAAATTACTGCCATGCTTGGCTGCTCCTTAAAATTTGCGGTCTGTGGTCGGTTTCCGCGATATTTGGCCTGTCGGCGGCCTTCGGCCCCCGCGACTTTCCCCCTTATTTTACCCGGTGACACCCGGAAGGTAAATTGCTGATTGACAGTTAGGGTTCATGCTTGATAATAGCTGGAAAGGCGTTTTACCGAGAATTCCCCCAAAAAGGAGAGGCCCGTGTTCAAAGCTTGCCAAAGTGCCCGGCCCAAAGAAAAAATCTCTGTCCTGGTTTGCCGGTGGGGGATGGTCCTTGCCGTCCTGGTCGCCGTTTCTGCCTGTGCCCCGGCAAAACCTGATCCGGAGATGCAAAAGGACATTCAGGCCATGAAGGCGGAGATCGCCGCGCTGAAAGAAAAACTGAGTCAGGTGGAGGCCAGCCAAAAGGAGATCTTGGAAACCCTTAAGGGAATCAAGGCCCCGAAAGAGCCTGCCGGGCTAATTCCGGCCCCGTCACCGCCGGCTCAGGCGCCGTTGACGGTTGAGCAGCTGCTCAAGGACAAAGACCGCCTGGTGAACACCCGGGTAACCGTCAAAGGCGAGCCAGGACCGATTCTTATCCACAAAAAAATCCTTTATCTCCAGTCCCCTCAGGGGATGGTGGAAGTGTTCTTTGGAAACCTGGCTGACAAAAAGCAGCTGGAACGCCTGACGGCGCAGGCCGTGGAGCAACCCCTGACGGTGACCGGCTTGCTGACCGTCTCGCCGGGCCGCGGCAAAGAGCCGATGCGCCTGCAGATTATGGCGGAATCGGTGGATTTTTAAGGGATAGGGCCGGAACGTCTTCGCCAAGCCGCCGCGGTTTTTATTCCGGCCCGGTTCCGGTTAGACCTGCCTTGCCATCCGGTCCGCCGGCCTGCAGGAGCTTACCCGGGCCGAAGTTCGCTATTCTGCCTCGGTATTGTTTTTTTCTTTAATGCCTGAGACCGCCTCCTCCTTTATTGCCCGCCTTTTTGCCCGGAAGCCGGCTATTCCCGGATATCCGCAAGTTACCTTAAGCCGCAGCCTTACCCGTCTGGACCTGGTGGTTATCGGCGTGGCCCAGATCATCGGAGCCGGGATTTTTGTCATTACCGGCGTGGGCGTCAGGATCGCCGGACCGGGGGTCCTTTTGTCCTTCCTGGTGGCTGGCCTGGCCTGCACCCTGGCGGCTCTGTGCTATGCGGAGCTGGCCTCCATGATGCCCCGAGCCGGCAGCGCTTATACTTACGCCTATGCCGTTTTCGGGGAGTTGCCGGCCTGGATCATCGGCTGGGACCTGGTGCTGGAATACGGCATGGGCGCCGCCACCGTGGCCGCCGGCTGGTCTTTTTACCTCCAGGACTTGCTTCGGGCCTATGGCATCACCTTGCCGGTCTGGGCCTCCGGCCCCCCGCTTAGTGCTCCGGGCCGGGTGATCAACCTCCCGGCCGCTTTCATTGTCATGTTTTTCTCCGCCCTCCTGGTCTTCCGCACCCGGTTAAACGCCTTGGTGGCCCGGTGGATTGTGGCCGTGAAGCTGGGTGTACTGGTCTTTATCCTGGTTTTGGGCGCCTGGCAGGTCAAACCCGGCAACTGGCTGCCTTTGACCCCTTACGGCAGTGCCGGGGTTATTCAGGCGGCCGCCCTGGTCTTTTTTGCTTATCTGGGTTTTGACGTGATCTCGGTGACCGCGGAGGAAGCCCGTAACCCTGATCGGGATGTGCCCTTTGGCATCATCGGCTCCCTGGCCTTATGCAGCCTGATATATCTGGCTTTGGCCCTGGTCCTGGTGGGCATGGTGCCATACCGGCAGATTGATCCCAATGCCCCCTTTGCGGCGGCCTTCCGTCAAGCCGGTATGCCTTGGGCGGCGGACGTGGTGGCCCTGGGCGCCTTGGTGGGCATCACCAGTGTCTTTTACATGCTGCTCCTGGCCCAACCCCGCATCCTTTTTGCCATGGCCCGGGACGGGCTGTTGCCCCGGGCGTTGGCCCATCTTCACCCCCGCTACCACACCCCGGCCCGCCTGACCCTTATCTGCGGCGGCGCCGTGGCCTTGTTCAGTTCCCTCACCCCTATTGAGAAGCTGGCCTATCTTTGCAACATCGGCACCCTGTTTGCTTTCTTTCTGGTCTGTGTCGGCGTCCTGGTGCTGCGTTTCACTTCTCCGGAGCTCCCCCGGCCTTTTCGCTGCCCTGGGGGCAAAACCGTAGCCTCCGCCGGCGCCCTGGTATGCCTCGGCCTTATGCTTTTCATGCCCGCAAGTTCCTGGTGGCGGCTGGGACTGTGGCTGCTGACGGGATTAACCGTCTATTTCGCCTATGCTTTAACTTCAGGACGTTTTAAACTGCCGCGGTCAGAAATTTGACCGTCTGCCAAAACCAACCCCTGCCCCAACCTTGGCATTGCCATTCCGCCAACCTTTGAAAAATAAAGAATAAAACCGGGCAAATTTTTGTATATATTTTCACAAAACTTTGCTATGAAAGATTACAGGAGGACAGCTCAGGGTGCCTCAGATTTGGGAATTAATCTCTGATAACCCTGAAGAACGGCTTATCGTTTACGGCAGCCTGGCCCCCGGCGGGGCAAACAATTTTATTCTGGCCCGTCTGGAAGGCACCTGGCAGAAGTGCATCATCTGGGGCCATATGGGCAGGTACCGGGGATTCAAGGTTTTTCGCCATGATCCGGATGGCGAGGCCCACCAGGCCTGGCTCTTCAGCTCGCCGCTTCTGCCCCAAAAATACCCGGATCTGGACGACTTCGAAGGCGACGAATACCGCCGTATCCTTATCCCGGCGGTAGTTGACGGCCAGGAAATTTTGGCCTACATTTACGAAGGCCGCTATTTCGACCAAAACGGCTGAACTGCTTCTTTAACCCCGCCGGCCCTCGCCCTGCCATCAGTCCAGATGATAGTGCTTCCGCACATCCCGGGTGATCTTCCAGGTGCATTTCAAGCCAGCCGGAAAGGTCACCAGATCCCCCTTGCCCATGATCACCGGATCCCCGCCTTCCGGCGTTACGGTCACTTCTCCCTCCAGGAAATAACAGACTTCCTGGGTGTCATACGTCCAGGGGAACTCCGAAACCTCCTTGGTCCAGATGGGCCAATTTCTCACCCCCAACTCCTGCAGACGCTTCTCCTCGGGCTGGTGTTCGATCTTGATCCGGCTCATGTGTCCTCCTTCGGTTTGCAGTTTTCGGTTTCCGATTTTCCGTTAAAGTTATAAAAAGGTAGCCTACCTGGAAAGGCTTGGGAAGGTTTTTATGCACACTCTTCGGAAGTTGATGGGACTGCTTGCCCTGCTCCTGTTTTTGAACCCCGGGGGGCTTACGGCCTCCCGGACCCAGGACTTTCAGACGGCTCAGCCCGGCCGGGCCTTCCGCTTCCCTGAGGATCACGGCGCCCACCCGGATTTCAAGACCGAATGGTGGTATTACTCCGGCCACCTGAAGAGCGCCGAGGGCCGAAAATTCGGTTATCAGCTTACCTTTTTCCGGGTAGCGCTGGCCAAGCCCGACCTTGCGGCAAAATCCGTCTGGGCCGCGCATACCGTGTATTTCGCCCACCTGGCCCTTGCGGATGTAAGCCGGCAGAAGTTCACTTTCCGGGAAAAGGCTCAACGGGGCGCCCTGGGTCTGGCCGGGGCCGAGACCGGGCGGCTCATGGTGTGGGTGGACGACTGGAAGGCGGAGTTGCAGGGGGAAGCCCATCACCTCCGGGCCGCGGCTGACAACCTGGGGATAAATCTCACCCTTGTTCCTCTGAAACCCCCGATCCTTCACGGCGACGGCGGCTATAGCCGCAAGTCTGCCTCCTGCCCCGTGGCCAGTCATTACTATTCCATCCCCCGCCTGGCCACCCGCGGCCAGATCACCCTGAACGGAGAGGCCTTGGAGGTGGAGGGCACCAGCTGGCTGGACCGCGAATTCGGGAGCGGCCAGATGGCAGAGAATCAAGCGGGCTGGGATTGGTTCGCCCTGCAGCTGGCCGACGGGGCGGACCTTATGCTCTATCTCCTGCGCCTCAAAGACGGCGGCATTGACCCGGCATCCTCCGGCACCTTTATCGATTCTCAGGGCCGGGCACACCACCTGAACCTGGCCGATTTTACCGTCCAGGTCGCCGCTACCTGGACTTCCCCCCATTCCCGGGCCACCTACCCGGCGAAATGGGAAATCGCTTTGCCTGCCAGGGGCTACCGCCTGACGCTCACTCCGACCTTGGCCGACCAGGAACTCACTACGGGCGGCCAAGCCCGCCTTATATACTGGGAAGGTCAGGTGGAGGTTTCCGGGAAGAAAAACGGCCAGCCCCTCAACGGCCGAGGCTATGTGGAGCTTACCGGCTATGCCGGCCCCCTGGGCGGGCGTTTTTAGAAAGAAGCAGGGGGTAGGGGATAACAATACTTCCTTGTCCCCTCCCCCCAACCTTTTGTATGGGGACGCTAGCGGGTCAGCCAGCGGGAGTTCCGCAAGGTGAGGAAGGCGTAAGGTTGCACCCAGTTCAGGGCGAAGAAGGCAAAGTAAGAGTAAATGATGCCATAAATGAATTCCCAATCCCGTTCCTGGGTCAGGTAGTAAAGCATGTAAATCATGGTCAGGACGCCTAAGCCGGCAAAGAACTTCACCATAACGATGGGATAAAGGTAGAAGGAGAACAGCAGCAACCCCATGAACAAATAGGTGAGAGGGAACTCCATCTGGGTGATAAAAAAGTCAAGGATCGGCAACAGGCGGTCCTTGGACCGGTACCGGGTGAACATGTAGGTAAGCTGCACCCAGGACTCCCGGAAGTTAGCACGGTCCCAGCGCAGGAACATTTTGCACAGACCCTTGTAAGTCTCGGGCACCACCGTATAAACCTGGGCAGTGCGTTGATACACCGAGTAATAGCCCTGGCGCAGCACAAAATTGGTCAGAGCCCGGTCTTCGCCGATAATGGCCGGCACCCCCAGGAAGGTTTGGTGGCGCCACTTTTCTAGAATGGGGAGAACTGCCTTCCGCCGATAAGCCGAAAGGGCCCCGGGCGTACAGGCCACGAAACCGTACATGGACTGGGAGGCCCGCAGAAAATCAAAGGCCAGGACGAACCGCACCGCCAGCATGCGGGCCAGCAGACTCCGGAAACGGTTATAGACCTTGACATTGCCGGCCACCGCGCCGATCTGGGGATCGTGCACCATGGGGGCCACAAGCTGCTTCAGAGTGTCCGGCCCGATGACGCTGTCCGAATCCATGGTGACGAAGATCTCGCCTTTGCCCTGGGTGAAGCCCGCATAAAGACCTTCCTTCTTGCCCCGGTTTCTGGGAAAGCGGATGGCCTTGATGAGGTCTGGGTAGCGCTGCCGGGCCCGGTCGATATAAGTCCAGGTATCGTCCTTGGACCCATCATCTATACAGATGATTTCCAGCTTGTCCGCTGGGTAATCGGAGGCGGCCGCGGAATACAGGGCCTTTTCCACCATGGCCCCCTCATTGTATGCCGGGATAATGACCGTTACCGAAGGCAGGTTTCCCTGCGGCAGCGGATAAGGTCTGTAACGCCACCAAAGAATGGTCCGGACCAGTTGAAATCCCAGCACGCAAAGGGTGAAGCCGGCTCCCAGGCCCAGAAGCGGCGTGGCAAAACTCTGACGGCTCAAGAGGGTGAGATAGCCATTGAACGACCCGTACTTCAGGGCCGCCACGAAACAGACAAACAGGAAAGCCGGGACCAGGACCTTTAAGATCAAGTCCAGCAGCTGTAAACGCTCCTCTCTCGTGCTCCGTTTCCCGGGTACCCAAGGAAATGAGGTTGTGGTTGTTACGGTGCGCATGGAGATCATCCACTCTCTTTAGAACTTGAATTGAAAATTCCGTGATGGATGAATGCAAGGGGTTTGCCAAATAAAACAACTACGCCAATATTTTAAGTAATTGATATTGCTATATAATTTTTTTCAAAAACTCCACTCCGGAGTCTTTCTTCCTGGAAATTTCTCCGGATGAGACAACGGCGTGGAAACAGGCTTTTCCATTTTCAATTTGAGAAATCAAGCGGACAGGGATGAAAATTTTTAAACCCGGACTTCCCGAAGGATGTCACGCCTATCCCCCCTTTTGTCGGTTCACAGAATGCCCTGATTGTGATAGAAGAAAAAAGGGTGAGGCACCGATCGCCGGGAAAATTTGCGGTTAAGGAAACCTATGGCTGACCCTAATGAACGGTCCGCGTTTGTCGGAGCAGGTCTGAAGTTGGAGCAAGTGGGCCGGGAAATCACCGTGCCTGCCGGCACCTGCATAGTCCGTCAGGGTGAGCCGCCGAAGCATTTTTATGTGGTCAAGTCTGGCAAACTCCGGGTATTCCGGCAGACGTCGGACGGCATTCGCACCGACTTGACTGAGCTCGGTCCGGGCGATTACTTCGGCGAAGTGGCCTTGGTGACCGGCCAACCCCGTACCGCTTCCGTGGAAGCGGTGCAAGACTCCCACCTCCTTCAGATCAACAAAGAAGAGTTTGACTGGGTTCTGGACCACAACCCCCAGCTGGCCCGCCATATCATCCAGCAGTTGTCCCACTGGCTGGTGACCGGCGACCGGCGGCTGGAGCAGGAGGTCATCCACCAGGCCAAGCTCAGGCAAATCTCCTGGTTTGACTACGTGCTGATGTTGGGCCTGAGTATTGTCATTGCCCTGGTCTTCAACCTTTATAATGACAACCGGATACCCTTGGTGCAGGGTTGGGGGGAAAAAAACGAGATCCCCCACATTTCCTTAAGCCAGGCGCTCCAAGCCCATCAACAAAAGGAAGCCATATTCGTCGACGCCCGTAAAAACGGCTTTTATGAGCAGCGGCACATCCAGGGGGCCTTGAACCTGCCGGTGATTTACTTTGACCTGATGTACCCCCTGTTTCAGTTCACCTTGGCCAACCTCGAAGGGGCAAAAGACAAGCCTCTCATCGCCTATGGCGGCACCATCAGCCGTCGCTTTGATCTGGAACTGGCCCGCCAGTTGAAAGACAAGGGCTTCGAAAAGGTTATGACGTTGGGAAGCGATTACCTGGCTTGGCCACAGGCCTTCCCCTTGGAGGAAGGCAAACCCCGGAAGCCGGCGCACATCCCTCTGGGGCTGGCAGGTTTTCTGGAGTGGCTGCCCGTGGGCATCTTTCTGCTTATCCTGATCCCTTCGATCCGCCGAAGCCCCTACCTCTCGGTGGTCTGCCGGGTGCTTCTGGGCATCATTTTCATACAGTTTGCCTTGAGCAAAATCATGCGACCCGGGGTCTTTGCCTTGAATGTGGTGGATTACGGCTTGATGCCCGCCTGGGGGGTGAATCTGTGGGCCCTTGTGCTGCCGTGGGCGGAACTGATCACCGGCCTGTTCCTTATTCTGGGCATCCGTACTCGGGCGGCGGCCACCCTCATCGGCGGCATGAACATCATCTTCATCGTGGGGCTGATCCACGCCTTTTATCTTGATCTGCCCATCAACTGCGGGTGTGTCGGGGAAGCCGGGGAGCCGGTAACCTGGTGGAAGGTTTTGAAAAACGTCGGGATGCTGCTTATGGCCGTTCAAATCTTCCTGTACGACCGCCTCTTTGTGCTGGATCGGGGAGGGTTTATCTGGCGGGAAAGGAAGATATGATGAAAACTGCGATAAATCCGGCCATAACCGTGGGGCTGGCTCTTATCTGCCTGTTTCTGATGGGTTGCGGGGAATCCCGGGCCCCTTTCGCCGGAACCTATCAATCCGTGGCTCCTTATGCGGGCAAAGGCCACATAAAGCTTGTCCTTAAGGAAAACGGTGAGGGCACCTGGACGCTGGAAGGAAAATCCGTCAAGTTCAAATGGCGGGTGAGCGAAGGCCGTATCTGGCTTTACACCAAGGAGGGCGGCATTATTATCGTCACCCCGACTCAGGGGGGGAAAATCCTCTCGGCGGATATGACCGGGGAATGGCATCCGGGCTGCCCCCGGGATAAGTGCATTGATTTTCAGCAGGTTGAGGCCCGGCCGTGAAGCGGGGTATCGGGCAGGGGCTGAAATTGTCGGGCCCCGGCGGCTTTGACAGGGATCGGCTCTGCTTCGACGGCACCCTGCTTGGCAAATAAATTTATCCATACGGGAAAGGAAATGAACCAGCATCATTCAGTGAAGATCCGGAACCGGAAGATTCTTTGGGGCATTTGGGCCATTCTGGGGGGCGCCGGGCTGCTTTTGGGAGCCGCCCCCCTCACTTCGGCTTATCAGGAACCGGTGGAGGTGCGTCAGGTAGGGATAAGCCGGGTCGGGGAGCACACCCTGCTCACCGTTATCCTGACCAAGCCGGCAGCCCCTCTTATCAGCCAGAAAGAGACTGCCGGCGTGCCCCAGATGATCCTCGATTTTCCGCAGGCCCGGCCTGGTAAACTCCCGACCCAACAATTCGGGGACGATCTCCTGGTAAAGCGGGTCGTCACCCAGGTTTCCCCTTCCGGCCGCGGAGTGCAGATCGTGTTGGAGATGGCTCCTAACCGTCCATACACCTGGTGGCGCCAAAGCCGCCCCCTGAAGGGAGGGCAAACCGCCTTTATCCTGGGCTTTAAGGCCGAAGGGCCGCCTTCCCCGGCCCAGATGCTGCCATCGCCCCCGTCGGAGCCATCCTTGGAGATCGAGGAGCGGCAGCCTGAACCGGCTCCTGAACCCCCATGGAAGCCGGGGCCGGTGGGACCCGGACCCAGAGGCGGCTTTGCCGAATTGCAGCACTTGGTCCCCCAGGCTGCCCCCCTTTGGCAGTTTTTAGAAAGAGAAGGTTGGACAGTGGCGGAAGCCAAAGACTACGACCGCCCGGGAAAGCGCTTCAGCCGGGCGTTTACTCTGATCAACCCCCGCTATCCCGAAGCGGTCGTCAATGTGGCCCACCTCCCGGCCAACACCCCCGGCACGCCGAATATAAATGTCATTGATCTGGCCTTTGAGCGACTACATACGGATACCGCCCGGAAATACCGGGAATTGCAGAAAATGAATTTCGCCCAAATCAAGCGGGACTATGAGGATATCGGCGACTTTTTTGACGACGCCTTGAAACCCTTACGGGTTAAGCTGCGGAAGGAATGTCAGGACCTGGCCCTGCGTTGGTCTGCCATGGTGCAGGAATTCTTGCGCCATGCCGCTCCCCAGGAGCCCAGGGCCGCCGAAGAGGTACTGAACCGCATCAAAGCCAAGGTCAACCCCAGATTTGAGGGGGTGCAGTACACTATCAGCGAAAGGCCCCTTCTGTTTTTGAACCTGGTGGATTTCCTTTATATTCGGTGCTATTATTTGGGAAACAGCCTGGGAGGTGAACATGCCTAAAGAAATCGTCATTTTCGGCAAGCAGAGTTGACCATTCACGCAAAGGGCCCGGGAGGCCAAGAGCAGGGAAGGTTATTCGGTTACTTATAAAGACGTGGTAGACAATCCCCAATACCTGGAAGAGATGCTGCAAATCACCTCCGGCAGCCGCCGGGTTCCGGTGCTAGTGGAGGAAGGCCAAGTAACCATCGGCTTCGGGGGCAGCTGAGGGGTCTAGCGGCCCGAGGTCTCGGGCCGGGGATACCGCGTCGTTGGGATGCCCCTCCTGATATTGCCAGATTTTGGAGGCCGGAGAGCTTCTCCGGCTTTTTTGCGCCTGCGGGAACCGCAGGAAAATTTTGCAGAGTTTTATCCCCTTGGGATTACTGATTATTTAGCTTTTTTTTAATTTTTTTCGCAAGATGTTTTCTCATCCCTAAACTATATCCCACCTTTACCGCTTTTTTGGCAAAAAATTTAAAGAATTTTTCCACTTTAAATTAAATCTGCCGTTCTTAAATGGAAGGGCTGCCGTTGTGCAATTTTCTGCAATCTTTTTTATTTATATTTCAATAGTTATTTCAGCTATTTAAAGATTTTCTGAAATTTTTTTCTTGACAAGGGATTTTTCCTGAGTTATTGATGCAGAACACCAATGGACCATATCCTGGCAGTTCACGTTTCCTACTAGGAATGGTGGTGAAAGCTGGTTGGTCGGGCCTGAACTCCGTGACGGCAAGCTGGTTTTGGGAGTTTTTCTCAGAGGCCAGGCCCAAGGCCTAGACCGAGGAGCGGAAATAAACTCGTAAAATGTTCGCAGGGTTAGCCCCTGCCCCTCCTTACCGGCCTATCCCAACCATCCCGCCATTCATCAAAACTTTCCCCAAAAGTGAGAGAAAGCGAGGACACCATGAAAAAGTTGGCGATATTCTGTCTTTTAGGTCTGGTAATGTTGGCCATGCCACGGCCCACCCGGTCGGTCACCATGTCGATTGTCACCGTCACCGCTTATTCCTATAGCGGCGGCCGGTCTCCCCATGGCATCACCGCTTCGGGCCGCAAAGTCAGAGAGGGTATGGTGGCGGTCAGCCGGGACCTGGAACGAAATCTCAGGCTTGTCTTCGGAGACCGGGTGCTCTTGCACGGCTTGGGGGTTTTTGAGGTTCAGGACCGCATGGCTTCCGGCCAAAGAAAAAAAGTGGATCTCTTCATGCAGTCCGATGCCAAGGCGCGTCGTTTTGGGGTGAAACGTTACATTGTCCTGGTAAAACTTGCTTGATCCGGCCCCTTATTTTACCCGCTCGACATATTCCCCGGTGCGGGTGTCAACCCTTACCCGATCGCCCCTTTCGATAAACAAGGGCACTTGGATAACTGCGCCGGTTTCCAGCCTAGCCGACTTGCTACCCCCGGTGGCGGTGTCGCCCCGCACCCCGGGCTCGGTCTCCGCCACCGTTAAGTCCACAAAGGTGGGCAATTCCACCGCCACGGGCTGCTGGTTGAAAAAGAGCACCTTGACATTCAGATTCTCTTTTAGGAAGAGAGCGGCATCACCCAGTTGCTCTCGGGTTACGACGATCTGATCGAAGGTCTCGTTATCCATCATGTAAAAATTGTTATCTTCCCGGTAAAGATACTGCATCTCCCGTTCCACCAAGTCGGGGCGTTTCACTCTTTCTCCCGAGCGGAACGTCTGGTCTATCACCCGCCCGGTAAGAAGGTTCTTCAGCTTGGTGCGCACAAAAGCGCCTCCCTTTCCAGGCTTGACATGCAGGAAATCCACGATGACATAGGGCGTGCCATCGATCTCGATTTTCAGACCCTTCTTAAAGTCGGCAGTGGAATACATTTTTACCCTTTCTTCATCTCACCTGGCATTGTTTTCCTGGGGGTGAAGTCCGCCAACCCTGCCCCCGGCAGGCCGCTGGACCCGGGCTACGGGCCCCGTCCCCTGCTCCTTACCTTGTCAAATTTTTCGGACTTTTCAAGGGCCTTTTTTCAGCTACGGCGCCTTGGGAAGCGCTCCGGCCAAAGGCAAAGTGCCTGAGCTTAAGGGGCTAGGTGCGCCGGCATCCTTTATTTTCTGGGGCGGGCTGGTTAAGCCGGCCGGCTTTTTAAGGGAGGACGGCGGGGGCGGAAGGTTGTCCATGGCAGGTCTCCCTGCCTGCTCCCCCGGAAGTTGCACAATGATTTCGTTTTTCTTGACAAAATTCAATTCCCGGCGAATCAGATCCTGAATCATCTCCGGGTCATGGTGCAGGCGGTCGATGGTGCGGGCCAAACGGGCGTTTTCCTCGGCCAGCCGGGCGTTCTCCCGTTCCAAGCGGGCCCGTTCCTGCTTCAGGCAGTAAATTTTATAAAGTCCTTGATGGCTTAAAAAGACAATAAAGAGTATCGCCAGGCCGGAAACAATGCTCCCTAAAAGCAGCGCGGCCCGTCTTTTAATCTTTGATCCCTCCCCAGATACGGATTCCGGCGGCACAGTATCCTCCTCCCGGACAATATTTGCATTTTGCCCAGAAAGTAATAAAAATGCAACCGATTAGCGATCAAAGATTCTAAAAATCCTGAGTGTTTCCCCAAGCCCAGCAAAGCTGGAATAAGGTCCGCCCAAAAGTTATTGGTCAAACTCCGGGACGCCGGCCCAGGCAATCCGGACTTCGTTACCGTGGCGTTTTCACCTTTTGCCTTTGATAACTCTTCCAAACCGGACACCAGGAAGTGTGCCATTGCCAAAGCCTGGCCCAACAGGACTCAGGGTGCCTGTCGGCATACCTTTTCAAAATGCATTTTTCACAGCTGAAAAGCATGATTTCTTAACTTCCTTTGAATTTTGGAATTTTGAAGCAACCCGTGATGTCTTCGGCATTTGGGCTCCGGGCAGTTTCGATTATTATAGGGGAATCCCGCCGGCTTGTTAACTATGAGGTTATTCTCTGACTTACTGGCGGTCGTTCCGGTTCGGTCATTTTGCCCGGCCTTTGGCCTTTCCCCTTTTTATTCTTTTTAATATAATGGGCCAATTCGGAGGTTCTCATGCCCGCCTTCGCCCCTTTGGCCGCCACAGGCATCGGCTCGGTACCTTTCACTGATCCGGAAAAGGCGGTTTCTCTCATTCTGACCTACCTGCCCGAGATTCCTTTCTGGCCGCAAATGGTGCGGCTGGGGTTCCGGGAGGACATGGTGGCCCAAGGATTTCGGGGTTTGCCCGGTTTATGCCTGGATGAAGCCGGCCGTAGGGTCCGAACCGATCCCAATGTCGTCCGGGAGCTGGCCCTGGCGGACTTTTATGATGCCGTCTGGCGGGATGATCTTACCCCCTTCGCCTTGGCCCCTGAAGAAGCACAAGGGTTTTATACCCTGATCCGTCAGGTGGCCAACGCCATCCTCAGCCCCCCGGCCTTGAAAGGCCAGGTGGTGGGTCCGGTCACCTTTACCGGCATGGTCAAGGACGACCAGGACAAGCCTATCCTTTATGATCGTGAGATGACCCAGGCGGTGTCTCTGGGCCTGGCTCGGAAAGCCGCCTGGCAGGCCCAAAAATTTCGGGAACTGGGCAAAGAAGCGATAATCTTTTTTGACGAGCCCATCCTTACCGGCTTCGGTTCGGCGTTTTTTCCCCTCTCCAGGGAGGAAGTGCTTGCCATTTTGACCGACGCGCTGGACGCGGCCCGCCAGCCCGGCCCCGTCTACCTGGGCATTCACTGCTGCGGCAATACTGACTGGGCCCTTCTGATGAAACTGCCCGTGGATATCCTGAGCTTTGACTCTTACAGCTACTTTGACACCCTGCTTTTGTATCACCAGGATCTGCACGGCTTTCTGGCCCGGGGGGGCTGGCTGGCCTGGGGGCTGGTCCCCACCCGGGAGGAATTGCTTCAGGAAAATGAGGACAGTCTCTGGCAGAGATTCGAAAACCAGGTAAAGCAGGCGGCATCCCGCGGACTTGAGCTTCGCCGGCTGCTTTCCCAAGCGCTGTTAACGCCGGCCTGTGGCTTGGGGTACCTGACACCCGAAGCGGCCACCCGGGGGTTGGAACTGTTGCATAACCTGAGCAGCAGGGCACGCCGCTGGCTCCAAGGTTTGTAGGTTGCTCTGCTGCGGGCAAAAGGAGCGCAAATGAAAGTCAAGGACATCATGGTTAAGGAAGTGGCCACTTTGGATGTCAATGATGAACTTAGCCTGGCCAACGATATTATGCGCTTAGGGCGCATCCGTCATCTGCCGGTAGTGGATGGGCCACGCCTGGTGGGCATTATTTCGGAGCGCGACCTTTTCCGTTCCTCCCTGGCCCAAGCTCTGGGTTATGGCACCAAAGCCACCCGGGACTTGATGAAAACCCTGCGGATAAAAGATGTGATGGTCACCCCGGTTATAACGGTCTCCCCGGAAACCGAATTGAAAGACGCGGTGGAGCTTATGATAAATAAAAAGATCGGCTGCCTGCCTGTAGTAGAAGATGACCAGCTGGTAGGCCTTGTCACCGAGACGGATATTCTGATACAATATTGTAAGGAACTGGGCGGCTGTCTTTAAGCGCGGTTTTCTGTTTCAAAGCCCAACAGGCATTGCATTAAGCCGGAAAGGCGGCATAACGCCCCTGCCCAGGTCGGCGCCCACCCTTTTATTTCTAACCGAATGACCTTTTCCCCTTCTTCCATTTCGCTCCAAAATGCTGACCTGAACAAGATTACGATATGGCCAAAAATTCGATGAATTTCAGCAGGGTTTTGGGGTCATAGGCATTTCCGCCCTTGCCACCCCGTTCGGCCTGGAGAATCTTCATGGCCTCAAAGGGTGAATACTTGCGTCGGTACGGGCGATAGATCGTCAAACCGTCATATGCTTCCACTACCGCCAGGATCCGGGTCAGCGGGTGCTGCCTTTTGAGCTCCAATCCCTGGGGATAGCCGGAGCCGTCGGCATTCTCATGGTGCTCCAGGATTAATTTGAGAGAGGTTATCGGAACTGCGGCGTTGCCTTTTAACAGCCGGAAGCCGAAACAGGGGTGCTTTTTTAACATCTCCCAGTCCTCCGGCGTCAGCGGTTCACCTTTGTCGGTGATCTCCTCCGGGATTTTCGTCAGCCCCACGTCATGGAACAACCCCGCCAAGCCCAGTTGCAGACACTCCTTCTGGCTTCTTTTTAGAAAGGCCCCCATGGCCATGGCCAATATGGCGACATTGACCGAATGGTAGTAAAGGGTGTAGTCCCGGTATAAGATTTCCAAAAGCAATTTCCAGGAAAGCCTGTCCCTCTGCAAGACCTTGAGCAGATTGGCCAGCGGTTTTTTGGCCAATGCCACGTGCTGCCCCAACTTGGGGGCGGTAAAGGCCATTTGCAGGCTGCAAGCCAAATGCTCCCGCATAATGGCCAGCTCTTTGACCGGGGACCCGGGCGGGTGGCTTGCCTTAAGCAAATGGTTGTTGAGATAGGCAATAACCTTTTCCAGGTCCGGATTATGAAAAAACAGCTGATGGACCCCTAACCTCTGCAAATTCCGGAGCCAGTTGGGTTCCAGCCGTTCTCCTTCTTCCAGGTAGGGAACAAATTTGACTTCACCCCCCCCTGCCATCCGCCACCTTAAGGTAAAGGTTGAACGTGACCCGCTCGCCACTCATTAACACTTCATGGTCAAGGGGCGTAAATGGGGCATTGTGTTTCTCCGCAGGGCGCTTGACCACCCGTAAGCCTCGGTCCAGAATCTGATGGCGAAGCTCAGCCCCCTTCATCTCAATGCGGTGGCGGCTTTTACCTTTTCGTAAAATTGCTGATGAATCGGCGTGTCTTTACACGGCCTTTACCCGGGCAGAGTTGAAAAGCCCGGCAAGCACAAGGCAAGTTGCTTAAAATATCGGCCATGCGGCCAAGGACTTAAAAAATAGAAAGGTTTGGGCGGGTTGGAGCCTTAGGGGAGATTTTAAATTTTAAACCCCAAAAAAGGCGCGGGCAAAGGCAGGCGCTGCTTACCATACCTGTTAGCCCAGGGGCGGGATTCAGGTTCTTAGTTCATCTTCCGAAAACCCGAATGCCGAAACCGCATTAAATATAGGTCAGCCAGTGGGTGTAACGCGGCTCTTGGCCTTTGACGGCCTTAAAGTAAGCTTCCTGCAATTTCCGGGTGATGGGGCCGGGTTTTCCGGAGCCGATCACCCGGTGATCCACTTCCCGGATGGGGGTCACTTCGGCCGCCGTCCCCGTTAGAAATGCTTCGTCCGCTAAATACAAATCATCCAGCGAAAAACGCCCCTCTTTGGCTGAAATGCCCATGTCCCGGGCTATGGTGAGGATGCAGTCCCGGGTAATGCCCGGCAGTATGGAAGTAAGGGGGGGCGTCCGCAATACCCCGTCCCGGACCATGAAGATGTTCTCGCCGGAGGCCTCGGATACATAACCTTCGGTGTCCAGGAGAATGGCTTCGTCGTAACCCGACTGGATGGCCTCCCGTTTGGCCAGGATGGAGTTGACGTAATTCCCCACCGTCTTGGTTTTGGTCATCATAATACGGACATGGTGCCTGGCAAAGGCCGAAGTCTTCACCCGGACCCCCTGGCTCAGGCCTTCGTCTCCCAGATAGGCCCCCCATTTCCAACTGATCACGGCCACCCGGATAGGGTTGCCTGCCGGGTTCAGGCCCATGACGCCATCGCCCACAAACACCAGGGGCCGGATATAGGCTTCTTTCTGGCCGTTCAGTCTCAGAATCTCGAGGCACACCTCTTCAAGGTCGGCTCGGGAGAAAGGAATGGCCATCTGCATGACATGGGCCGAATCAAACAGGCGTCGGATATGCTCCGTAAGGCGAAAGATGGCGGTTCGCCCATCGGCGCACTGATACGCCCGGATCCCCTCAAATACTCCCAAGCCATAGTGCAGGGTATGAGTGAGAATATGCACCTGGGCCTGATCCCAGGGGATGAACTCGCCGTCCAGCCAGATGAGCTTTGCCTTCTCCACCATTCTTTTTTTCCTCCGAGTATGCCAAATATTAATTTTTACCGCAGCTATACGGGGTTGTCAATTCTCTTTCCCTCGGTTCGGTTGCGCCCGGCAGGGGTTTTCCGGTAATATGAAACAACGCGGGTGACCTGAAGCCTGGGCGAACATTTTAACTTCATGGCGGATAACAGCATGAGGAACAAGCTAAGGGCAGGGGTTATCGGAGTCGGGTACCTGGGCCGCTTCCACGCCGACAAGTATGCTGCCCTGCCCGAAACAGAGCTGGTGGGTGTGGCCGACCTGGACCTGCACAAGGCCCAAACCGTCGCCGCAACTCTCAATGCCCAAGCCTTTGCCGATTATCGGAGGATGCTTCCCCAAGTGGACCTGGTGAGCGTGGCGGTCACTACCCAGGAGCATTTCCGGGTGGTTCGGGACTGCCTGGAAGCCGGCTGCCATGTGCTGGTGGAAAAACCCATCGCCTCTTCCTCCGAGGATGCTCGCCAATTGGTGCAACTGGCCCGGGAGCGAGGGCGCCTCCTGATGGTGGGGCACCTGGAACGTTTCCACTCCGCCCTGCAGGAGTTAAAGCGCTTCGTCACCATACCACGGTTCATCGAAAGCCACCGGCTGGCCTTTTTCAAAGAGCGGGGCACCGATGTGGACGTGGTTCTGGACCTGATGATCCACGACCTTGACCACGTGCTCAGTCTGGTGCCCGCCCCGGTGGAGGAAATCCGGGCCGTGGGGGTCTCGGTGCTCACCGACAAGGTGGACCTGGCCAACGTGCGCCTGGAGTTTGCCGACGGCTGCATCGCCAACCTTACGGCGTCCCGCATGTCCTTGAAAAGCATGCGGCGGTTCCGCCTGTTTCAGCCTGACGCCTACCTGGCAGTGGATTTCGAACTAGGGGAATTCACCTGTGCCTTCAAACAGCCCGGCGCCGGCGGCCCCATTCCTGGCATTGCCCTGGAACAGCGCCTTTTCCCCAAAGAAGACGTGCTCTTGAAGGAAATCCAGGCCTTTGTCCGGGCGGTGTCAGCCGGCAAAGAACCTCCCGTTACCGGCGAAGACGGCCTGGCGGCCCTTTGCCTGGCCCAGGACATCATGGCCGCCATGCAGAAGGCCAGAGGTTAGGGCCAAGCTCAGAGATTTAGCCTTGAATCTTAAGCTTTGTCCCCGAATTCTGATCAGTGCCGGCGAAGCCTCCGGTGACGCCCATGCCGCCAACCTGGTGGCGGTTCTCCGGAAACGTTTGCCCCGCGCCCATTTTCTAGGCATCGGCGGTGAAGCCTTGGCCGCCCAAGGGGTGGACCTCCTATTTCCCGCTTCCCGGCTGGCGGTGGTGGGCTTGCTGGAAGTAGCGGAAAGGCTTCCGGATGTCTGGCGGGCCTTGAAAGCCATCTACCGGGTCCTGCAGAAAGAACGGCCCGCCTTGGTCATCCTGGTGGATTTTCCGGATTTCAACTTCTGGGTGGCCCGGCTGGCCAAATGGCACGGCGTGCCGGTTTTGTATTACATCAGCCCGCAGGTCTGGGCCTGGCGTTCCTATCGGGTGCGCACCATCGCCCGCCTGGTGGACCGCATGGTGGTGATCTTTCCCTTTGAAGCTGAGTTTTACCGCCGCTGGGGCGTGCCCGTGGACTTTGTGGGCCACCCCATCCGGGACACTCTGCCCTCTCTGCCGCCCCGGGAAAAATTGCTCCAGACCTGGGGCCTGGACCCCCGGTGCCTCACCCTGGCCCTGCTCCCGGGCTCCCGGGCCGGCGAAATCCGGCGCCATCTGCCCCTCATGCTGGCCGGAGCCAGGATCATCCGGCGGGCCGTCCCTGAAGTCCAGTTTGTCCTGCCCTTGGCCTCCACCGCACCGTCGGGTTTGGTGGAATCTCTCATTGCGGAGGATGAGGGGTGGCGGCAGGAGCTTCCGGTCCCCGGCCCCCTGCCCCACCTCCAAATCATCCCCGGCCAGGCATATGCTGCCCTTTCCGCCGCCCACCTGGCGGTGGTCGCTTCCGGGACCGCCACCGTGGAGGCCGCCTTGGCCGGCTGCCCTGCCATCATCGTGTACCGCCTGGCCCCTTTGACTTATGAAGTGGGGAAATGGCTCATCCGGGTGGACTACGTCGGCATGGCCAATCTTTTGGCCCGGGAATGCCTTTTCCCCGAGCTCATCCAGAACGATTTCACTCCCGAGCGCCTGGCCCGGGAAGCTCTGGAGCTGATCCAAAACCCGGCGCGCTTGGCCGCCCTACACCGGGGTCTGGCCCGTCTGGTCGCCTCTCTGGGCCATCCCGGAGCCTCGGCCCGCGCCGCCGAAGTCGCCCTTAAATTAATGGAAAAACAAGGACTTTGAAGGACGGGGTCACAATCTTCTTTCAGTAAAAGCTTTTCGCGGGTAAAATGAAGATTACTTTTTTTTAAGGAGTGGCTTATGCTCAAGAAGATCCAATCTCTCCTCGGTCAAGAAGCCGAAGACCTGCTCACTCACACCTGCACCGGCTTTCCCAAGGAGAGTTTGCACCTGCCCGGCCCGGATTTTATCGACCGGGTGTGGGTCGGGTCTGATCGGCCGGCGGCGGTATTGCGGTCCATGGCTTCCATTTTCAACCACGGCCGGCTGGCCGGAACGGGTTACATCTCCATTTTGCCGGTGGACCAGGGGGTGGAGCATTCGGCCGGCGCTTCCTTTGCCCCCATGCCCATCTACTTCGATCCGGAAAACATTGTCAAGCTGGCCATCGAAGGCGGCTGTAACGCGGTGGCCTCCACCCTGGGGGTGCTGGGGGCAGTGGGGCGCAAATACGCCCACAAGATTCCGTTCATTGTTAAAATTAACCACAACGAGCTTCTCACTTACCCGACGATGTATGACCAGACCTTGTTTGCCCGGGTGGAACAGGCCTTCGACATGGGGGCCATGGCTATCGGTGCCACCATTTATTACGGCTCGCCCGAATCCCGGCGACAGATCCAGGAAATCAGCGAAGCCTTCCAGCAGGCCCATGAACTGGGGATGGTCACAATACTATGGTGCTACTTGCGCAACCCGGCTTTTAAAACGGCCACCCGGGATTACCACGACGCCGCGGACTTAACCGGTCAGGCCAATTACCTGGGGGCCACCATCCAAGCCGACATCATCAAGCAGAAGCAGCCCACCGTGAACGGCGGTTTCACCGCCCTGAATTTCGGGAAAACCCATCCCCGGGTGTATTCGGAGTTGGCCGGCACCCACCCCATTGACATGACCCGCTACCAGGTGGCCAACTGTTTCATGGGCCGGGTCGGCCTTATAAATTCCGGGGGGGCGGCCGGGGCCAACGACTTGGCGGAAGCAGTGCGCACCGCGGTTATCAACAAACGGGCCGGCGGCATGGGTCTCATCTCCGGCCGCAAGGCCTTCCAGCGTCCCATGGAGGAAGGGATCGAACTGCTGAACGCCATCCAGGATGTGTACCTGACGCCGGAGATTACCATCGCTTAGGTGCAGTCAGCTTCCGGCTCAACAACCCTGACTTCGGGAAACCGACAGTATGTTCACCGGCTTAGTTGAAGGCACCGGCGAAATTGCCGCCATCACCCGCATGGCGGAGGGGCTGCGCCTGGCCATCGCGTCGCCCTTTCCGGCATCGGCGCTGGTCCTGGGCGAGTCCGTTTCGGTTTCCGGGGCCTGTCTTACCGTGGTCGCTACCGGCGCCGGGGTCTTTGAAGTGGAGGTTTCTCCGGAAACCCTGGCCAAAACGACTTTGGGTTTGAAAAAAGCCAGAGATAAGGTAAACTTGGAGCGGGCCCTGCGGGTCGGCGACCGCCTGGGCGGCCATCTGGTCACCGGCCATGTGGACGGCATCGGCGTGGTGCGGGAGCGCCGGGACGGGGCGAACTTTTTTACCCTGGGCTTTGACTTTCCGCCCCCCCTGGCTCCTTATATCATTGAAAAAGGCTCCATCGCCGTGGACGGCGTCAGCCTCACCGTAAACACGGTGCAAGGAAGCCACTTCTCAGTGTACATCATCCCGCATACCGCCCGGAAGACCACCCTGGCGGGGCTCAAGGTCGGGGATAAGGTGAATCTGGAAACCGACCTTATCGGCAAATATGTGGCCCGCCTACTGGGCCCCTACAAGCCGGGCAAGGCTTCAGAATTGACCGAGGAGGCTTTGGCCAAACACGGCTTTTTGTAACGGCAACAGTGATCTCCTGCCGGTTCCAGACCGCTGATTTTTTATGCTTTACAGTGAGGGAAACATGCCTGTCTCACCCATCGATGAGGTCATTCAGGACATCCGTCAGGGCAAAATGATCATCCTGGTGGACGATGCGGACCGGGAAAACGAAGGCGACCTCACCATGGCCGCGGAACTCATAACCCCGGAGGCCGTTAACTTTATGGCCCGCTTCGGCCGCGGCCTCATCTGTCTGGCTTTGGCCCCGGAAATCGTTGAACGTCTGAAGCTTCCCCTGATGACCCGGGACAACCAGTCGCCCTTCCAAACGGCCTTCTGCGTCTCCATCGAAGCCCGGCGGGGCGTCACCACCGGTATTTCGGCGGCCGACCGGGCCACCACCATCCTGACCGCGGTGGCCGACAATGCCAAGCCCGAGGATCTGGTGAGCCCGGGCCATGTCTTTCCCTTGCGGGCCCGCAAAGGCGGGGTGCTGGTGCGCACCGGCCAGACTGAAGGGTCCGTGGATCTGGCCCGCCTGGCTGGTCTCAAGCCCGCCGCCGTCATCTGTGAAATCATGAACGACGATGGCACCATGGCCCGCATGCCGGATCTGGAGAAGTTCGCCGACCTGCACGGGCTGAAAATTGCCACCATCGCCGACCTTGTGGCATATCGCCTGCGGAATGAGTCCTTCGTGCACCGCCGGGCCACCGCCAAGTTGCCCACTTATTTCGGGGAATTCACCGTGGTGGCTTATGAAAACGATATCGATGACAACCAGCACATTGCCCTGATCATGGGGGACATTCGCCCGGAGGAACCCACTCTGGTGCGGGTCCACTCTGAATGCGTCACCGGCGATGTCTTCCATTCCCTCCGCTGTGACTGCGGCGATCAGTTAGAGGCGGCTATGGCCCGGGTGGAGCAGGAGGGCAAAGGCGTCATCCTTTATCTTCACCAGGAGGGCCGGGGCATCGGCCTGGTGAACAAAATCCGGGCTTATGAACTCCAGGATCAGGGGGCTGACACGGTGGAGGCCAACGAGGCCCTGGGCTTTAAGGCCGACCTCCGGGACTACGGCATCGGCGCCCAAATCCTGCGCGATCTGGGGATCCGCAAGATGCGCCTGATGACCAATAACCCCAAAAAAATTATCGGCCTGGAAGGCTATGGCCTTCAGGTGGTGGAGCGGGTCCCCCTGGAGATTCCCCCCAACCGGGTGAACCGCAACTATCTCAAAACCAAGTGCCTGAAAATGGGCCACATACTTAAGTTGGTATAAGGGGAGGAAGGCCGATGCGCGCCGTGGCAGGCAAACTTGCCGGTGAAGGACTTAAGATCGCCCTGGTGGTCAGCCGCTTCAATTCCTTCATCACCGAACGCCTTCTGGAGGGTGCCCTGGACTGTCTGCGGCGCCACGGAGTGCGGGAAGATGACCTGACGGTGGTACGGGTCCCCGGAGCTTGGGAACTGCCCTTGACTGCCAAGAAGCTGATCTCACGGCCTACGATTGCCCCACCCTTTGACGCAGTGATATGCCTGGGGGCAGTCATCCGGGGCTCCACCCCTCATTTCGATTATGTGGCCGCGGAGGTGAGCAAAGGCATCGCCCAGGTTTCTTTGGAAAGCGGGGTGCCCGTCCTCTTTGGCGTCCTCACCACCGACACTTTGGAGCAGGCCGTGGAGCGGGCCGGCAGTAAGGCCGGCAACAAAGGTTATGTGGCGGCTGAGGCCGCCATCGAGATGGTCAACCTTCTGAAGGAGTTGGGAGCCTGACATTTGGGGGCTGTCTCCCGCAGCCGCTGCCGGGAGCTGGCCTTGCAGCTCCTTTATCAGGCCGAGTTCGTGGGGCATCGGGAAGGAGAGGTTGCCCGTTTCTGGGGCCATTTTTACGGGCGGGGCAAGGTTCCTCCTTATTTGGCAGATCTGGTGGCCGGCGTGGCGGCGCACCAGCAAGAGCTGGACGACCTGATTAAAAAACATTCGGAACACTGGCGCCTGGAACGCATGGTGGCTGTGGACCGCAACCTGTTGCGCCTGGCGGTGTACGAACTTTTATATCACCCGGAGATTCCCGCCAAGGTGGTTATCAATGAAGCCGTGGAATTGGCCAAGCGCTACGGCACCGAATTGTCGGGCGCCTTTGTAAATGGCATCCTGGATCGGATCCGCCTCGCGTTAGGCCGGGAGGTGGAACCAAGGGAGCAACAAAAAGCTCCGGCGGATTAACTAGGATCGGCTTCGGTTATCTAATAAGGTAGAAGTCTAAACAGTGCTGAACCCAGACGGGTCTTGAATTTGTCACATTTCGCCTCAGACTTTAGGGCAAGGAGGATGTCATGCTAATTCGCAAAATGGTGGCATTTGTTGTGGTGTTATCCATGGTCGCGGCCCTGGGCGGCTGCGCGACAAACGGCTATTATGACCCGGCCCGGTCCGCCGGCGCCGGCGCCTTGGGCGGGGCGGCCACTGGCGCGGCGATCGGCTCCATCATCGGCGCGGCCACCGGTTCCCCGGCCACCGGGGCCTGGGCGGGCGCCGCCAGCGGGGCAGTCGCCGGCCTGGTAGGCGGCTACCTCTATGCTGAGCACCAGAACCGGCAACGGGCCAGCTACGCCCAAGCTCAGCAACAGTATAATTACAGTCCTTCCCAGGGTTATGTGGTGAATATCAGCGAAGCCACCGTCAGCCCCGCCACTTTGCGGGCAGGACAGCAGGCCCACCTGTTTATGACGTACACCATTCTTGCCCCGCAAAATACCCCGACCACCGTAACCCTGTACCGGGAAGTCAGGAAAGATGGACAGTTGGTGGGGCAGCCTTACCAGACCACGGTCAACAATTATCCCGGCACCTATACCGACCAGGTGGGGTATGTGGTGCCCGGCAATGCACTTCCCGGTACCTATACCGTTACCAACCGGGTCATAAGCAGCTACGGCACGGCGGAGAGAGTGTCCTACTTCACGGTCATGTAACGGCGCCGCTGGCCGAGGGAGGGCCCGGACGATTTTAGCCTTTTGTTACGCCAGCTCCGGTCCGCGGCCCTCTCCCTTAAAAATTATCATGGATTTAAAGCAGCCGGGGCCGTCTTCCGGCCTTGAGATCTTCCAGCCCTGAATGCTTTGACATTTGAATTTTTGATATATTAAAGTTTTAATTTTCTCCTTGCTCTGAGGGCGCGTACCTTCAGGGCTATAATAGCCATAAGGAGGCCTGATGCGACGCTACGAAACGGTCTGGGTGGTCAACGGCGACCTCCCGGACGAAGAGGTGAAGTCCACCATCGACAAATTTACTAACATCATCACCAACCGCGGCGGCACCTTGATAAAACTGGAGGAATGGGGCCGAAAAAAACTGGCTTACAAAATCGGCAACACCTTACGGGGCTACTACGTTATTGCGGATTTCGCCGGTCTTCCTGAAACGGTCAAAGAGCTGGAACGTAACTACCGCATCGATGACCGGATCATCCGCTATCTCACTTTTAAAAAAGCCGATAAAGTGAACCTGGAGGCCATCCAGGCCGAGATTTCCCGGGCCAAGGAGGCCCGGGAAGTCAGGGCGCCGGCGGAGGAAGAGGCTGCCCCTCCTTATGCGGAGATACCTCCGGCGGAGGCCGAAGAGGCCGAATCTGAGATTCCGCCCGAAGGCGAAGAGGAGTAAGCCATGGTTGCCGTACCTCGTCGGAGACGCAAGCAGTTTTTCGTCCGCCGGAAGGTTTGCCGGTTCTGTGTGGACCCCAAACTGGCCATTGATTACAAGGATGTCAACACCCTCAAGCAATTCGTGACGGAGCGGGGGAAAATCATTCCCCGCCGCATTTCCGGAAATTGCGCCCTTCATCAACGTGCTCTGACCCGGGCCGTCAAACAGGCCCGGCTGCTGGCATTAATGCCCTACGTGCCGCAAATGCCGCCGCCCTAAGCGAACCGGGGAGGATCACGTTGGCTGTCCGCCGGCCTAATGTCTGGCTCCTCGGTCTGGCTTGTCTGGGCTTTTTGTTGGTTGCGAGCCAGGCACACCCCCTTGCCCAACTGGCCTTGGGAACCTGGGTGCCACTGCCCGTTATCCTGGTGGGGTGGCGGTCAGGGGAGCGCTCTGCTTTGGGTCTGGCAGTCGCCGCGGCCCTGTTGGTATCGGCGACTCAGCCCACCCTGAAGGGCATGTGGGAAAACCTCTCCATCGGTGAGTTGCTGCTGGTGGGGGTTTTGCTGAGCAGCTTCCGAAATCGGGGGATTTCGCCCGCGCCCGCCATCATCATGACGGCGGGGACCCTTGCCCTGGTGGCTCTGTTCTTCCTTTTGATTCAGGCAGCCTGGGCAGGGCAAAGCCCCCTTGCATTGTTTCACCAGAAGGCCAGGGAAACGGCCCAGACCCTGGAAAAGGTCTTTGCCCAAACCGGCATGGAAACCAGATCGTGGTTGCCTCTGGGAGGATCTCCGTGGGATTGGGAAACCCTGGTTAGCCGAATTTTTCCCGGGCTTTTTGTGATCAACGTCGCCTTGGTGGCCTGGCTGAACACCGCCGCTGCCCTTTTCCTGGCCCGCGTCTTGAATTGGCCGGAGGCGGGTCTGCCGCTGTCCGACTGGTCTAACCCGGAATGGCTTATTTTTCTGTTTCTGGGGGCCGGCTTCCTCCTCCTGGCCCCCCTTGCCAGCCTGCGCCTTATAGGTCTTAATCTTCTCTTGGTGACCGGGTTTCTTTATTTCTGCCAGGGGGTGGCGGTGGTGGCGGCAACTTTCCAACGCTTTCAGGCGCCTTTGTTCCTGCGCCTTTTGGGCTATCCGCTGCTGTTTGTCAATCCGGTATTTTTTCTGGTGATCATCCTGGGGCTGGCGGATCTGTGGCTGGATTTCCGCCGTCTGCACCGGCCTCACAAAACATGAGGTGAAATCGTGAAAGTTATACTTACCGAGTATATTCCGTCCCTGGGCGAACCCGGTAAGATCGTGGAGGTGAGCCGGGGTTACGCCCGTAACTTTTTAATCCCCCAGGGCAAAGCCCTGGAAGCCACCCCCGGTAACCTGGCCCGCTTCGAACAGGAGCGCAAACGCTATGAAACCAAGGTGAAACGTGAGGAAGCGGTCGCCAAGGCCGCCGCCGCCCAGTTGGAGGGCCTGACCGTCACCATCGCGCAACGGGTGGGCGAACAGGAGCGTCTTTACGGTTCCGTCACCGCCGCCATGATCGCCGAGGCTCTGGCCAAAAAAGGCTTCGATATCGACAAGAAGCAACTGGAGCTGCCTGAACCCCTGAAAAAGTTGGGCGAATATGACGTCACGGTCCGCCTGGGCCCCCAGGTCAAGGCCACCATCCGGGTGCAGGTGGTCCCGGAAAGATAAAGGCGGTCTCGGAAGGAAATCCGCCGATTCCGGGGTCTTTCCGGGAAACTCTCCGGCCGCCGCCGGGGAGTCCGCAACTAGCCAAGGCCCCGGCCTCAGGGCGCCTTGCTCCCTGGCTGTTTCCGCAGGCCCGGGGAGAATTCCCCTGAAATCATATCCAGATGAAATGATTGGAATATTTTCCCGAAAAAACATTGGACATAGCCCCTTGATCCTCTTATACTGATAAAAAGGGTCGCACCCGCGCCGATTGCCGAAGTAAGACCTAAATTCTTTTGTTTTTTGTCCTCACCACCCAAGACCGAAACGAAAAACCCTAAACCGTCTGAGGCTCCTGGAGATTCCATGGCCAGAAGTAAACGAGTCGCCACGGCTGATGCTTCTCTGCCCGCGGGCCTCACGCCGCCTGCCAATCCCGAGGCCGAGCAATCCGTTCTGGGGGCCATTTTATTGCGTCCGCAGGTCCTGGACCAGGTGGCCGACCTCCTGGGGGTCCAGGACTTTTACCGCCAAGCTCACGGCCGTATCTATCAGGCCATGCTTGACCTCTATAACCGGGCCGAACCCGTGGATCTGGTCACGGTCACCGCCCTGCTGAAAGAGCGGGGGCAATTGGAGGAGGTCGGGGGCCCGGTTTTTCTGGCCGGTCTCAGCGAACAGGTGGGGACCGCGGCCAATGCTTTTTACTATGCCCGACTGGTGCATGAAAAGGCGGTGCTGCGCCGTCTTTTGGAACAGTGTCAGGTCATTGCCCAATCCTGTCTGGGGCCCGTGGAAGATGTGGATGAATTCCTCGACGAAGTGGAGGGTAAAATCTTTCAGATCGCGGAGTCCAAGGTAAGGCCCGGCTTTCAGTCCTTGGCAGCCTTAGTGGAAAAAGAGGTGGAAACCCTGGAGAAGATCTGGCACCGGGAAGCGGGCCGCATCACCGGGGTGCCCAGCGGTTTTACAGACTTGGACAACCTGACCGCCGGTTTCCAGAAGGGTGACCTCATCATCATCGCCGCCCGGCCCAGTATGGGCAAAACGGCTCTGGCCCTGAACATCGCCTTTAACGCCGCCTATCTCGGCCAAATCCCGGTAGCCTTCTTTTCCTTGGAAATGTCCAAGGAGCAACTGGTGCGCCGTCTGCTCTCCTGCGCCGGAGAAATCGATGCCTCCCACTTGCGCCGGGCCTTCCTCACCGGCCAGGAATGGCAGAACCTCCAGGAGGCTGCCAGTTATCTCATTGAGTGTCCCATTTACATTGACGACACCCCGGCGGCCACCGTGCTGGAGATCCGGGGCAAGTCCCGCCGCCTCAAGGCGGAAGGCAAACTGGGCCTGATAATTGTGGATTACCTGCAGCTCATGCGGGGGCGCAGTGATGCTCCCAGCCGGGAACAGGAAATCTCTGATATCTCCCGCTCCCTCAAGGCTTTGGCCAAGGAGCTGGATGTCCCGGTTATCGCTTTGTCCCAGCTCAGCCGCAAGGTCGAGGACCGGAGGCCTAAGATTCCGGAACTGGCCGATCTGAGGGAATCCGGAGCCATCGAGCAGGACGCGGACGTGATTCTTTTTATTTACCGGGATGAGGTTTACACCGGGGAGGAGTCCAAGGAGAAGGGAATTGCCCGGATTCTTCTGAAGAAACAACGGAACGGGCCCACCGGCGACTTCGAGCTCTTCTTTGACAAGCATTTCACCCGCTTCCGGAACTTCACCCGGGAAGAACCGCCTTATTAGGAGTGGAGTTCCCCAGCTATCTTGACAAAAAAGAGGCGCGAGATGCCGCGCCTTCAAAGAGGTGGTCTTATCGAAATTGCAGAGAGGCTGGGGCCGAGCGGCGGCCGGAATTTAATCCACCCTCACTTCGATCTTCCGGGGAATAGCCCGGGCCGCCTTGTGCAGCACCAGTTTAAGCACCCCGTCGGCCATGGTGGCCTCAATGCGGTTTTTGTCGATAAGTTCCCCCAAGTGAAACTCCCGGTAATAGTCGCCGGTGAGATATTCCTGGACGAGCATGGTTTCCCCTTCCCCCATGCTGGGGTTGATTTCCCCGGAGATAATGAGATGACTGTCCTTAAGGTCCAAAGACACTTTGTCTCCGGAGACCCCGGGCATGTCGGCAATCAGGACTATGGCATCCTCGGTTTCGTATATATCCACCGGCGGCACAAAGACCGGCCCCGAGCGCACCCGTTCACTCTTGGCCGGAGCCTCTTCCTTGACCTGGATCTTCATTTCCTTTTCAGCCATGGGACGCCGCTCCTTTAATCGCTGATGATTTTGATCTGGCGGGGTTTGACTTCCTCAGGCTTGGCCAGTTTGATGGTAAGAATGCCATCCTTGCAGGTGGCCTCCACCTTGTTTGTGTCCACCCGACCGGGCAGGGTCACCACCCGGCGGAAAAAGCCGGATTCCCGCTCCCGGCGGTGATAATTAACCTCTTTGCCTTCCCCCGGAATCTTACGTTCACCCCGGATGACTAGGCTTTTGTTTTTGATCTGAATGTCCAAGTCTTCCGGCTTCACTCCGGGGAGCTCCGCCCGGATATAGTAATAGTCCCGGTCTTCGGATATGTTGACCAACGGATAGACGCCCACCCTCCGGGGGACCGGTTCAAAACCGAAGGACAGACGGAACAGGCGATCCATGCGCCGCTGGAGAACCTCCAACTCGCGGAACGGATCCCATTCGGTTTCCCAGAAAAAAGGCATGTTCAGATCCTCCGTATATCCAGAAGTTAGCGGCCGCTGATTCTCGTCCCTCAAGTTAAGCACGCCCAACTTTTGTGGCAAGGTATGCCCTTGGAAAAATTCACAAATTTTTATAGATTTACTAAGTTTCAAACTTTGCGGGACCTGGCGCGGGACTGCTTGCCGGCTCCTGCCGGTATCTGGTTTTTCGGTCGTAACCTAACCGACACGGCCAGAAGTCCCGGGTTGAAAGAAGACAAAAACTGTGAAGGAGGCCTCATGACCACCTTCCCTTGGGAGGACGTGGACTGGGTGCTGCTGGATATGGACGGCACCCTGTTGGACAAGCACTTTGACGATTATTTCTGGGAAACGCTGGTCCCGGAGGAATACGCCAAAAGAAAAGGCCTAACTTTGGAAGAGGCCCGGGAGGAAGTCTTTGCCCGTTACAAGCGGCAGGAAGGCACCTTGAACTGGACCGACATTGATTTCTGGTCCCGGGAGCTTGATCTGGACATCCCGGCCCTCAAGGAAAGCATCCGCCACCTCATTGAGGTCCACCCGGATGCTGAAGACTTTTTGCAGTTTTTGCGGCAGCAAGGAAAGCAGGTGGCGTTGGTGACCAACGCCCATTGGAAGACCCTGGACCTGAAAATGTCCTGCACCGGACTGCTGACCTATTTCGACAAGGTCATCTCATCTTTCGACGTAGGTTTCCCCAAAGAGGATGCCCGGTTTTGGGAAATTTTGCGGGACCGCCTCCGGTTCGACCCCCGCCGCACGCTCCTGGTAGACGACAACGTCGATGTCCTGAAAACGGCGCAGGCTTACGGCATCCGCTATTTGTTTTTTAAGGCCAAGTCCAGCTCACAGTTGCCCCCGGAAAGAAATTCCGATTTCCCCGCCCTGCTGAGCTTCCATGAATTGATGCCCCAAAGCGGTGACCGGTAGGCCGCGGAATTGTCGTAAAATTCCGGCCCCGAGACGGGCCTGATTACGCCGGCACCCGCCGGAGGCGGGCTCCCAGGGCCGTCAACTTGTCCACCAACCTGGCATAGCCCCGATCCAGATGATAAACCCGGTGGACTTCGGTGGTGCCCCGGGCCGCCAGCCCGGCGATTACCAGGGAGGCGCTGGCCCGCAGGTCCGTGGCCATGACCGGCGCCCCGATAAGGGCGCGCCGGCCCCGGACCACCGCGTGGTTACCCGATACGGTGATGTCCGCGCCCAGGCGGTTCAGTTCCGGAACATGCATGAAGCGGTTTTCAAAGATAGTCTCGGTGATCACGCTGACCCCCCGGGCCAAAGTCATCAGGGCCATGAACTGTGCCTGCATGTCCGTGGGGAAACCGGGGTACGGCAAGGTCTTAACGTCCACCCCGGTTAGTGTGCCCCCAGGCTCCACCAGGATGTGATGGTCTCCGGTGGTGAACCGCACCCCGGCTTCGTGGAATTTGTCCAGGACGGCACTCATGCAGGCCACGGGCGCATTGGCGATGGTCACCTGACCCCTGGTGATGGCCGCGGCCGCCAGGTAGGTTCCGGCTTCAATGCGGTCGCTCATCACCCGGTAAGGGGCGGGCTTCAGGGACCCCACCCCCTGAATCGTCAGCCTCTCGGTACCGATGCCTTCTATCTTGGCCCCCATGGCCACAAGGAATCGGGCCAAATCCGCCACTTCGGGCTCTTGCGCGGCGTTGTGGATCACGGTGGTCCCCTCGGCCAAAGTGGCGGCCATCAGCAAATTTTCAGTACCGGTGACCGTGGGGATGTCCAAGGTGATTTCGGCCCCGTGTAAGCGTTTGGCCTTGGCCTCCACATAGCCCTGATTCAGGGTGATCTTCACCCCCATGGCCTCCAGACCTTTCAGGTGCTGGTCTATGGGGCGGGCCCCGATGGCGCAGCCGCCGGGCAAGGACACGCTGGCCTGGCGAGCCCGGGCCACCAGCGGCCCCAGGACCAGCACCGCGGCCCGCATGGTCTTCACCACCTCATAGGGGGCCATCCAGCCAGTAAGGCGGCTGGAATCCACCACCAGGGCATCTTCCGGTAAAGAAGAACCTGTCGGCCCGCCCCCCTCCGGCCCGACGTCGTCAAATTTTACCCCCATCAGGCCCAGAACTTTTTTGAATGTGCGGATGTCGGCCAACGGCGGCACATTGTACAGATAATGCACTCCCGGAGCCAAAAGGGTCGCCGCCATGATGGGTAACGCGGCATTCTTGGCCCCGCTTACAGCCACTTCACCCCGTAAAGGCACTCCGCCTTCGATGACCAGCTTGTCCATACTGAACGGTTTCTGGGATTTTTCTAATTGTTACTGTTTCAGGCGGCTTAAGGCAAGAGATAATGCTTCATGGTCCGGACCCGAGCAGACGGTCCAGATCGGCCAGGATTTTCTGGCGATAGCGTTCCACTTCGATCGGATTCAGCATAATCATGTCCAGTTGGCGGGTATGGATGGTGATGTAGCCCAGAACTTTAAGGCGGCTTAACATAAATTCCAGGGGCTGACCCTCCAGGCGGGCAAAGAGGGCATCCCCTTTGACGTCCACCCGGAAATCGTAGCGCTCCAGGATCTCCGCCACAAATTTGGCCCGGAGCACCCGCCGGGGCAGGTCAGCGGCGCCGCCTTTGAAATTGAACCGCAGGTAATTTTCGTAGGGTTCTTCCCCGGTCAAAGCCTCCACCGTCGAGAAATGGAAACCCAAGCGCGAAGTCAGGCTGCAAAAGTATTTGGAGATCATGAAATAATTTTCATTGCCGTAGATGGTGTCGGCGGCTTCCAGCCCCGCCCCCCCCGCCGACCTGAGTACGATGGACATAAACCCTGAGGTGTCCACCGGAGGCGGCCCTTCCCAAGGCACGGCGGTGATCCCCTCCCATAAGGCCAGCATGGGGATGGAGGCGATGTTGTCCAAGGTTACTTCGCTGCCGGGCGTCTCTTCCTTAAAGCCGTCCCCCAGGTTCAGGACCAGCCACCGCATAGGCACGTCGGTGGCCAGACGCTTGATGAAGTATCTGGCAACCGCCATTTCCCGATCCAGGGCGAACATTTCCTTAACCGAGACTTCGTGGGCAAACCGGGTAATGTCATGGAGAGTGCGGCAGTTGGCGGGGCGAAAGTCCGGGCTGTCCGGATCGGTAAGGTTGAGGGGGGTGATATAGCTCATTACCTCTTTGAGCGTCTCATATACCGGAGTCCCGGCCATGAGCCCTTTTCTTTCCGGCGCCTTGGCCAGCAGGCTTTCCACCCGCCCTTCATAGACGGCGTGTCCGTCGGCGTCCACCGTGATAACCGTGCCAGGGACGATCTTGCGGGTGGCTTCAAAGGTGTTGAACAGGGCCGGGACCCCGAATTCCCGGGCCACGTTGGCCAGGTGCCCGGTGACGCCGCCCCGGTCCGTGACCACCGCCGCGGCCCGAGGCAGCAAGGAGGCCCAGGCCGGATGGGCGAAGGCCGTAACAAGCACCGCCCCTTCGGGAAATTGCAAGACGTCAAGATTGTTTCTCACCAGAAAGGCCGGTCCGGCCGCCACCCCGGGACTGGCCCGCTCCCCCCCTCTCAAAACAAGGCGATTAGGAATGTGAGGGATTTCGGCGTCCTCCCGCCTGCCGGCAGATACTTGCTGCAAAGGACGGCTCTGTAAAATATACAGCCGCCCGGCTGTATCTATGGACCACTCGATATCCTGGGGCACCTGGAAGTGCTCTTCCAGCCGCAGGGCCAGGCGCGCCAGCTCCAATACCTGATCGTCACTGAGCGCCGGAAGGTCACCTTCCGGATCCGGCTCCAACGCAATCCCTTCTCCTGGAAGGCAAACAGCCTTCAGCTCTTTATGATGAATCTCCCGCTTGGCGATGGTCAGGGGCGCGGTTCGGGAAACCTCCCACACGTCCGGGGTAACGCTACCGTCCACCACGGTTTTGGCCAAACCGTGCACGGCGTTGATCAAAATGGCATCCCGCCGGATATCCGTGGGATCCCTGGAATACATGACCCCGCCGCAAAGCGCCTCCACCATCTGCAGGCAACCCACGCACATGGGCACGTCTTCATCCCGGAGTCCCCGATGCAGCCGGTAATTCAAGGCAGTAAGGCCATACTTGCTGGCCAGGACCTCTTTATAGGCCTGGAGTAAGTTGTCCGGGCTGACGTTGAGTTCTGAGCGGTACTGGCCGGCAAAGGAAGTCTGCACCGCATCTTCACCCACGGCGCTGGAGCGCAGGGCCAGACGCAATGGTCGGGGGGAGGCCGAAGCCATTTCGCGGTAGGCGCGGTAGACGGCTTCCGCCACTTCCTGGGGGACTTCCCCCCTGATGATGAGCATCTGAATCTCCGAGCTCATCCGGTACAGATCGGCGATACCTTCCTGCTCCACTGCCTGCAGCCGACGGTTGACCTCTTCCTGAAGCTGATTATGCCGCATGAAAAGATCATAGGCGGCGGCGGTAATGACAAAACCTTCGGGCACGGCAATGTCCGGCAGGCGACTTTTGATCTCCCCCAAGTTGGCCATTTTGCTACCCACCCCATCTGCCATCTCTTTATGCACTTGGGATAACGGCAATACCAGCTCTTTAATGACGGGCGGAGTCCGTTTTTCCAGAACCGCTTCAATTTTTTCCCGAATGCCTTCAAACACCGGCACCAGCTCCTGGTATTTGCTCCCCGCCAATTCATTCAGAGCCCGAATCATGGCAAAAACATTGACGCAGACAGCCGTGGCATGGGAGCGCACGAAGGTCATGCCGAAACTTTGCTGGCCGTGCAGGGTGGTCTCCATCTCCGCCATAAGCTGGAGCGCCGTGTTGTTGGCACTCAAAAGAACCTTAAAGGCATGGAATTTGGCCCGAAAAATCCGGCGAAACTCCTCCATGACCTCCTGGGGAGGGGGCTGTTCTTTCCGGGAAAACACCGCCTTCAGGCGCTGGAGGAACCCGCCCATAACTACTCCTTATCCCCGCTGGCCTTTTTCCAAATTCAAGGAAACCAGATATCCGGGCTTGATGTCCTGGTTTATCCAGGTTCTGCCCACCTCGTCCGTGGGCGTAAGATCCTGGACCTTGCCATAACCCACCTGGTGACCCTCCGGGTCCAGAATGGCAAACTCCTGCCCCATCGCCAGGCCATGCTCCGTTCCGAAGCCGAAAACCACCAGATGATAGCCTTCCCCGGCGGCGACCTTGTAGATTTCAGCCAGCCCCCTCTGGGCCAAAAGGTTTTCTATCCGACGGGAACAGCGAAAAATTAGCAAAAGGTTAACCGCAAGCAAGGGGATCAGAGAGCCGGCCACGGTCCAGGGGGAAAGGCCGGTGTGACGCAAAATAATGGACCGGGAGCTTTGGCGGAGCCCCATGGCATCCGCAAAGACCACGACGCGATAAGGTGGCGGGGGCTTTTCCGAACTGCCTTCCGGAAGTTTGACCGTTAACAGATATTGGCCCGGCGGGGTGTCAGGATCCACCACCAGGCGGCCCCGCCACATGTTGCCCCCCCAGAAATATCCCGACTGTAGCATCTCGAACTCGATTCTCACCCGGGGTGAGCGGCTTATATAGCCCAAGGAAGTGATTTGCTTGACGGTTTCGGGCAGAGGACCGGTGATCTCTGTCACTGTCCCCGGTAGGACATGGAAAACCTGCAAGGGTTCCCGGAACTTGGCAATAAGGCCGTCCAACAGGGCAGCGAAAATGAGGAGAAAGAAAAAGGCGGCGGTATAACCGGCCCAACTGCGCAGGCGTGTAACATAGAGCAAGGTCATAAGCGTTTCTTGGCCATCGGTCTCAAGGAAATCGCCCCAGGACGATGACCGCTGCTTTTCATTATACCTTAAAATGCCGAGGATCGCCCTGGATATAGGGGACGGTCCATGACGATCCTCGACCGCTCAACTTCCCTATTTTTTATAAATGTCCGTCTTGGTGATGTTCATCAGCCTCAAGGCCTTGCCCGGCTCTTTGTAATAGATCCTGACCTCATCGCCTGCCTCCCAGGTGTCCGGGGGCAAATTAAAATACTCGTCCGGGACAGAAAAGACTACGAGAAGCTTCTGTCGCCCGGAATAGACGCTGATCGTGCGCTTTTCCTTGTCGATGATGGGAAAGGTTTTGCCGGCCACCAGGGGGTCGTCTTTTGTAACGCCTTCTTTCTTGTCCACCAGGTCGAACTTGATGGTTTTAAAGTTCTGGGTGGCAGGATCGAAAATGACAATCTCCCTTTTCTCCACGTCCAGTTTCATGCGCTTGCCGGCTTTGGGCTCCGGCCCCATCTCCCGGGGGTCTGCAGGAATCGTGTAAGAATGGGGCGGCAAGGTGTCATAGTCCGGGGCCCCGGGCTCCGCCTTTTTGTCCTGGATCAGGGTAACGATGCCTTTCTCTTTGTCGTATTCGATTACCCTTCCCTGATCCACTTTTCCTAATTCCCCGCAACCCAGCATTAAGGTCAGGGGCAGGAGGGTTATCAGCATCAAACAACCCCATCGTCTCATCATAGCAGCATCCTCCTTGCAAGAACCGGACGGTCAGCTGGCCGCGGCAGCTTTGGCCGCCGCCTTCTTAGCGGCTATTTCTTGTTTGGCCCCCTGCACCATGCGGACGAAGATATAAATGGACATGGCGGCCACCAGACCCAGGATAAGAACCGTGGCGGCGTTGTCGAAAATCGTCCCGTAAGCCGGAAACTTCTTGGCCAGCAGCTTGAAGATAATGGACACTGCGCAGCCCACCACCGCCAGTCCGAAGGCGATACGGATGCCGTAGCCCTTGATGTACTTGGTGGCCACCGTGCCTATCTGGGCCCCCACCGCCGCGCCGATGAGCATGATGATGGCAGCCACCAGCTCCGTGCGCCCTTTGTAGGTATAAGTGGCGGTGCCATAAAGACCGGAAATCATCACCTCAAAAAGGTCGGTACCCACCGCCACATGAGTGGGACATCCGATGAAATAAATCAGGGCCGGCATGCGGATCAGGCCACCGCCGATCCCCAGAATGCCCGCCAGCCAGCCGGTGGCGAAACTGACCAAAACCGGCATCCAGAAAGAAACATAGATCTGGGCCACTTTAAAGTGGACCATGGGCGGGATCTTGATGCGGTGTATGGCCTTGTGCCATTCCAGGCCGGTGGCCAACGCTTCCAGCTTTACTCCGGCTCTTGCCGCCTCCCGCTCTTTCCTCTTCTTTTTGGCCACGTCAGAGAACACCATCCAGGCGATGAAGGCAAGCAGGACCAGATATATATAGCGGACGTATTTGTCCACCTGACCGATGCGCTCCAGCCACATGACCATTTGGGCGCCCACTTCAAAGCCCACCACCGTGCCCACCAGCATGACGATGCCGAGCGCGTAGTCCACATTGCCAAACTTGCCGTGGCGCATGGTGGAAATGAGGGATTTGCCTGCCATGTGGGCAATGTCAGTGCCGATGGCAAAGGCCATGGGAAACCCCAAAATGTTCAGGCCGGGAGTTACCATCCAGGCTCCCCCCATGCCGAAAAAACCACCGATGATGCCTACCCCCACCCCGAGAATGATCAGCCCGGGCCAAAATATCTTGACTCCCGCAATGGGCATGAGCACATATAACCATTCCATGGAAAAACCTCCCATTCTTGTTTAAATCCCAAATGTTATCAATGCTCGGCCAGTTCCCGGGACTTTAGGTCTATGCCGATGCGACCCATGATCAGGTCCGCCAGGCAGCCGAAAATAAAGCCGACCACTGGGATAATGATGACTGTCAGCAAGGTGAAATAAAAATGGCTTTCATTGTAAAGGTTGGTCCACCAGGCCTCCCAGCCTTTGAATTTGCGGGTGTCGGCCACGATGACCATACGCTCCGCCTTTGCGGCCGCGGCCAGGGCCAGCTCCGGCGCCAGAACGAAAATCAAAGCGGCTAGGCCGGTTATCTTGGTTAGCAGTTTTTTCATTTTCATGTTCATGGCCCTCCTTTGAAGCCTGAAGCTAATTACCGAACTATGGTTACTTCACAAGGCGCGTGGGCCACTACCTTGGCCGCGGTGCTGCCCATCAGTATGCGCGCCAAGCCGGTACGGCCCGTGCTCCCCATAATAATGCAGTCAAACTTGCCCTCCTCCGCCAGGCGGAGAATGTTGTTGGCCGGCACCAGGCCAGCCTCCAACACGGTATTGACCTTAAGGCCTTTTTTTTCGAACAACTCCTTAGCCTGGTTCAATATCGCGGCGGCTTCGGCCTCCAGCCGTTCCTGAGTTCTGGGAGTCATCTCGTCCAGGATATCCGGGGCAAAGGGAGCTACTGTCATGAGAGTCACCTCGGCGCCACTTTTCTCCGCCAATTCCAAAGCCTTTTGCACCGCCTTCATAGCTTGCTCGGAGCCGTCTGTAGGTACCAACACCTTCATGCCTGCCCTCCTCCTGATGAAGTAAAGCGGGTGGGCGGATCAAACCCGAAAATTTTCCGCGCAAACCCCTTCCGCAGCCCATATCTTGTCTTTCTGCCTGCCCTCTTACCTGCCATGGCATTTCTTTCTGGCTAACCAAACTAGGCAATGGTTGTGCCAAGATGGGTTAAATGTCTTGTTAAGGCAAGTATATGAAATAACTGTATTATTTGAATATGCCGCGTGATAGTTCGCGCCTTGGCGGGAATTGTTCTGTCAGCATTTTTTACATTATGTAAAAGGCTGGATTGCCGGGACAAGCTCTCCTAAGAAGGCGTAAGTTTCTGTTTTATTTGATTTATTTACAGCAAAATGTCCACCCGGGCCTGGCTGATTTGATAGAAGGCCCCCCACCTCCCCTTTTATGGCCCAGGATGGTACAATTTTTGTAGATCTTTATGGTGAGGGTCATCCCTAAAGGCCCTGGGCCCAAACCTCGGGATTTGCTCTTATGGTAGAAACGCTCAACCTTTTCCGGCAGATATTAAAAAAATGGCGTACCCGGAAGGCGGCCCCCCGGGAAGTCTCCGAGGTCTTCCGGTTCAAGTACACCTGCTTCCGGGACCTTTTGGATTCCAACTCCCAGCTCCTGGCCATTATTTCCGACTTGGAAGAAAAGCTTCAAGGCCGCCAGGTATTTGGTATGGCCTATATCCGCTCCCAGGCCACCCGGGCTTCCTTCCACGCCTTTCGCATGGTCAAGAGCCTGGATGTCCTGTCCGGCCATAAGTATCCGATTCTCTATTCCGTCTTGGCCACCCTCAATGAGCAAATCAAGGCCGCCTTGGGCCCCAAAAAAGAAATCCGGGTAACCGAATACACCTTGTCTTTTGACCAGGTCACCAAAGACATGGTGGACTGGGTGGGAGGCAAGAGCGCCAACCTAGGAGAAGTAAGGAATCGGGTGGGGCTTCCCACCCCACCGGGTTTTGCCATCACCACCAGGGCTTTTGAGGCCTTTTTGGGCCACAACGAGCTGCTGGACGAAATCAATAAGCGGAAAATGGAAATTGACCCCCGGGATCCGGAAACCATTGAAAAGGCCAGCCGGGACATCCAGGCGCTCATCCTGGCCGCGCCACTTCCCCCGGAACTGGAATTGGCCCTGTATCGGGCCTTTGAGCGTTTGGAGGCGGAAACCCGGGCCCAGCGCCCTTCCGGCGCCGCGTTGCGGGTTTCCCTGCGCAGCAGTGCCATCGGTGAGGACAGCGACCTCTCTTTCGCCGGCCAATACCTTACCCGCCTCAACGTGTCCGAAGACCGCCTGATCTATGCCTATAAGGAAATCGTGGCCAGCCTTTACACCGCCCGGGGCATAGCCTATCGCCTGCAAAAGGGCATCCGGGATGAAGATGTGCCCATGAGCGTGGCCTGCCTCGCCATGGTGGATTCCCTGGCCAGCGGGGTCATTTATTCCCGGCACCCCTTCAACCCGCTGGTGGACCATTTGGTCATCACCGCCGTCTGGGGTCTGGGACCTTATGCTGTCGACGGCACCATCAGCCCGGACCGATATGAGGTGGCCAAAACCCCCGGCTTCCCGGTGCTGGAGGCCCACATATCTGTCAAGCCGGTGCAACTGGTAGCCGATCCCGCCGGAGACACAAAAGAGATCCCCGTACCTCTGGAAGATCAGGAACGGCCCTGTCTGTCCCCCGAGCAGATGCGCATTCTGGCCGAGTATGCGGTCAAACTGGAAGAGCACTTCCGCTGTCCCCAGGACATCGAATGGTCTCTGGACCGGGACGGGCGCCTGTTAGTGCTGCAAACCCGGTCCCTGCATCTGGAAAGACATGTCCGCGAAGCCCGGCGCATGCCGCGGGTGGAGGGCTTCGAAGTTCTTTTGGAAGGCGGCGAAGTAGCCTTTCCGGGCGTGGGGGTGGGACCGGCCTATCATGTCACCTCCGATGAAGACCTGTTGCACTTTCCGGAAGGCGCCGTGCTGGTGGCCGGGCACTCTTCCCCCAAGTTTGTCTTGGTGATGGACAAGACACAGGCCATTGTCACGGACGCCGGCAGTGCTGCGGGCCATATGGCCGCAGTGGCCCGGGAATTCGGGGTTCCCAGCCTTCTGGGGACCGGGGTGGCCACCAAAGTCATCCCGCCGGAGGCAGAGATCACCGTGGACGCTTACTCCGGCAGAGTCTACCGGGGTAGAGTACCCCAGCTCCAGGCCCTGGCCGAAGATCGTACACCTCATATGCAGGGCACCCCGGTATATCAGACCTTGCGCCAGGTCGCGGAATACATCATCCCTCTTCACTTGGTGGATCCCAAGGCCAAGGAATTTGCTCCGGAGAACTGCCGTAGTCTTCATGACTTGGCCCGCCTGGTGCATGAGTATTCCTATGACGAAATGTTCAAGGTCAGCGACCTGGCCGCCGACCGAGGGGAAGGGGCTCTGAAGTTGGACGCCCCCATTCCCTTGGACCTTTACATCATTGATTTGGGCGGGGGTCTTACCGGCGTGCCCCCGGGGGCTACCAAGGTCACCATGGAAAACATTGCTTCGGTCCCCTTAAAGGCTTTGCTCAAGGGCATGACTCACGAAGCCCTCCAGGCCATGGAACCACGGCCGGTGGAGTTTTCCGGACTTTGGGCGGTGATGCGGGAGCAAATGCTTTCGACCCCACCGCTGGAGGAGCGGTTCGGCGAGAAAAGCTACGCCATCATCTCCGACAAGTATCTGAACTTCAGCTCCCGGGTGGGCTATCACTACAGCGTTCTGGATGCCTATGCCGGTGCCACGGTCAATAAGAATTACATCACCTTTTCCTTTAAAGGCGGGGCGGCGGACGATATCCGCCGAAACCGCCGCGTCCGGGCCATAGCCATTGTGCTCATGGGACTGGATTTTTCCGTGGACGTGAAAGGGGACCGGGTGGACGCCCGCCTGCAGAAATACCCGGCTGACGTCATCACCGAAAAGCTGGAGCTCATCGGGCGCCTGCTGGTTTATACCCGTCAGATGGACATGCTCATGGCCAGTGAGGTAAGCGTGGAGGCGGTGGCCCGGAGTTTCCTGGCCGGAAACTACCGGCTGGACATGGAGGTCTTTCAGGGATGAGGCTTCTGACTTTTTAAAGTAAGCCGTCTCTTCAAGGTTTTACGGCGTTTTGCCTTTAATCTTCTCCCGTTCTTGCTTCTTTTCCCACGCCGACTCGATTTTCGCCAACACGTCTTCAAGGGCACATGGTTTCAGGAGATAATCGTAAGCCCCCCGCTGCATAAGCTCCATGGCCGCATCAAGGGACGCATGGCCCGAAAGAGCGATCACTTCAATCAGCGGATCCCTTGCTTTGATGGCGCTTAAGGCGGCAATGCCCCCCATGCCGGGCATGCGGATGTCCAGGAGAACAACGTCGCAGGGAAGAGCTTTGAGTTTTTCCAAGGCCTCTTCGCCGCTGCCCGCGATTTCCACCTCCAGTCCCTGGGCCGCGAGCATCTTGCCCAACGTTGTCCTGAATCGCTCCTCGTCATCCACTACCAGCACCCTGGGCTTGGACATCTTTGGCTTCCTAGCAAAGTGGTTTTTCTCAGGCCACCATAAAAACCAAACAGCCTGAGATCGGGAAAAGCTCAACTCACGCCCGTTGTTCAATTTAACCCAACATCCTGATGAATTCATCAAATAAATATGTGGCATCATGGGGGCCAGGGGAGGCCTCAGGGTGATACTGCACCGAGAAGGCCCCTAGTTTCCGGTGGCGCAGCCCCTCCAGGGTACCATCGTTCAGATTGATGTGGGTCAGCTCAACGTCCGGGTCCGGAATGGAGCCGAAATCCACTGCAAAGCCATGGTTCTGGCTGGTGATCTCCACCCGGCCGGTGAGACGGTTTTTCACCGGCTGGTTGGCCCCGCGATGGCCGAACTTCAGCTTGAAGGTTCTGCCCCCCAAGGCCAAGCCTAGGAGCTGGTGACCCAGGCAAATGCCAAACAGGGGCTTCTGTCCCAGGCAGTGGCGGACGTTTTCAATGGCATAGGTCACGGCGGCCGGATCGCCGGGGCCATTGCTAAGCACAATGCCGTCCGGGTTGAGCCGCAGGATGTCGGCCGCCGGAGTGGTGGCCGGAACCACCAGAACCTCCAGCCCCCGGGCCTTCAGGCAGCGCAGAATGTTGAACTTGACGCCAAAATCGTAGAGAACCACTTTTTTGCCGGACCGCTGCTGCCAAAGAGCCTCCAGGTTTTCAGGCCGGACAGCTTCCGCGGTGCAAACCCGGTCATCCCACCAGTAAGGGGCCTTGCAGGTCACCAGGGGCACCAGGTCTAGGCCCCGCATGTCCGGGACTTCCTCCCGCACCCGCCGCACCAAACGTTGAGGATCCAGATCAATGGTAGAGATGAGGCCCCGCATGGTCCCCACCTGACGCAGGCGCTTGGTGAGGGCCCGGGTGTCAAGGCCTTGCACCCCCAATTTGCCGGAAGCTTTCAGGTAATCTGCGAGAGTTCCCTGGGCCCGCCAATTGGAGGGGTGAGGGTGGTATTCCCGGACAATGAAACCCTCCACCTGAATGCCGCCGGATTCGATGTCTTCAGAGTTGATGCCGTAGTTCCCCACCAAAGGGTAGGTCATGACGACTATCTGGCCTTTGTAGGAAGGGTCGGTGAGAATTTCCTGATAGCCGGTCATGGAGGTGTTGAACACCACCTCCCCTTTGGCTTCGCCTTCACCGGTAAAGGAGTGGCCTCCGAGGATCAACCCGTCTTCCAATGCGAGCAGCGCTTGCAATTAAAGCCTCACTTGTTATAATTGTTAATAAATTATCATATTTTCCCTGCGGTTCGGAAAATTTTCGGATACTAAAAAATTACCACTGGTATTTGAGGCGCCGGAACAATCCTCCAAGGTTCTCCCCCATCACTTACCCATTTCGGTAATCCAAACACGGGCACAAACCCGTTAGTCTGATCGGGGCAGAAGGCGCAGTCTAAGGGCGGCGCCAGAAACCGGTTTATTTTCCGGATGCCGCCGGGCGGCAGGCTTCAGGAGAATTTCATGGAAATCGTGGCAGAATGGTGGTCCCGCTCAGGAGATATCAGCCAGTCGGGGCTCATGTTTTATGGCTTTGTGCAACTCATCACCTCCATCTGGGTTGCCAGATTTTTAAAGCGGCCGGTGCGGAAAAATTAAAGCTTTTTTTCTTCGGCCCAGGAGGCTTAACGGCTTAACCCTTCGAGGCGCGGGAAGGCCTTCAGGAGACAGGCCGGAAGGGAAAAGGTGCGCCCGGTGAGCCGGTGGGCCAACTCCAGGCCATTGACCACCGCTTGGCCGGCCGGGTGGTTGTTGAAAATGACATACACTTCTTCTGCTTTGGCCAGCAGTTCCTGGACCCGGCCGGCCAATTCCTCCAACTCTTCGGGACTGTAGAGATAGTCATACCGGGCGTGGCGGTCCTCGCCGAACTCAAACCAAGTCTCCCGCCGGCGGCCGTGAGCCCGCAAAAAGCCCCGAGGCCCCGTGACCCAGGCGGTACGCCCCATGGGATAGGAAACCATGGGCTGGTCAACGTTACAGAAATCCAAACCCCATTCCTGAAAGAACTCCCTTATCTCCCGGCGCTGCCAGGAACGGTGGCGTACTTCCACGGCCAAAGGAAAGTCCTGGAAGGCCTTCCGGATATTTGCCAGATAAGCCCGGTTTTCCTCGGTATTGTGAAAAGAATAGGGAAACTGGGCCAACAGCGCCCCCAAACGGCCCGCCCTCAGCAAAGGCTGCACCCCCGCCAGAAATTGCTCCGTGGTTTCCTTCTCCAACCGTCGTTCGTGGGTGAAGACGTTCCAAAGCTTGGCGGTGAATCGAAAGTTCGGGGCATCTTTAACCGCATTGAGCCAGAGATGGCAGAGCCGGGGGTCAATGGGCCGGTAAAAAGTGACATTGATTTCCACCACATCAAAAAGGGTGGCCAGGAAGGCAAGGCGATCCGCCCCTCTTACCCCCGGAGGGTATACCACTTGCACCCAGTCTTTATAGTCCCAACCTGCGGGGCCGATGCGGAGCATGAAATTTAGTGGCCCCCGGACTGCCTCTCCCGGGACAACACGGCGTTCAATGCGGTCAGGGCCACTTCCAGCATGGAGTCGTCCGGTTCCAGGGCGGTGAGACGTTGGGTGAAAAGGCCGGGCCAAAGCAGAATTCTGGCCAGGAAGGAGTCAGAATGGCGGCCTCCCCAGCGGATAATCTCATAGGCGAGGGCCACGATGGGAAACATGAGGGCTACCTTCACCAGCACCTGGATGAGGTTGTTAACCAGACCGGTTTTGGTCAGCCGCGGCACCAAGGGAAAGAACACGGAAAAGACCACCAGGCTTACCAGCAGGACCACCAAGAGGAAGGAGGTGCCGCAGCGCGGGTGGCAGGTGCCATGCCTACGGGCATGTTCCAGATCCAATGGTTCCCCGGCTTCATAAGTGCAGATGGACTTGTGCTCTGCCCCATGGTATTGGAACACCCGTCTGATCTCCCGGAGAAAGGAGATGCCCCAAATATAAAGCAGGATGAAGCAGAGCTTGAGAAGGCCATCAATAAGGTGGAAGGAGAAATCGGCCGGAGTAAGGGGGTGACCGGTCAGGTGGCCCGCTAGACTGCTCAGCCAATGGGGCAGGAAGCCGAACAGGGCAAAGGCCAGAAGAAAGGCGCCGCCCAGGGCGAGGAGCAGGCCGCCGCCGCCCAGGTTTTCTTCCTCCTCCGCCGAAGCTGCCTGCGCCGAAAAAGAGAGGGCCCGGATACCGGTGACCAGGGCCTCCCACAGGATTACCGGGCCCCGCACCAGGGGCTTTCTGAGAAAGGGGTAGCGCTCTCCCAAAGACACAAAGGGTTCGTCCCGGAGGAGCACCGTGCCGTCGGGCCGCCGCACCGCCACGGCCAAGGCTCTGGGGGAGCGCATCATCACGCCCTCCAAAACCGCTTGACCACCCACCGGAAACAGGGGATCGCCAGCTTTCACGTTCCGGAACTATTCAGCCGATTCCTTGCTTTCCTCAGCTTTGGCATACTTGCGCCGGAAACGCTCCACGCGGCCCGCCGTATCCACCAGCTTCTGTTTGCCGGTGAAGAAAGGGTGGCACTTGGAGCAGATTTCCACCCGAATGGACTCCTTGGTTGAGCCCGTCATAAACTCATGTCCACAGGCACAACGCACTTTGGCCTGGTAAAATTTGGGATGAATGTCTTTTTTCATCTGGTTACCCTGAAAACGAAAATTTTTGGCAATCACTATAATTTATCCTAATTTGCAGGAAAAGCCTACGGGAAAATGGCAAAATCCCTTTGCTCAAGGCTGCTTTGACTTTTGACAGGAGGGGCAAAAAAAAGTGCTGCGCCCGGCCTGGACCAGCCGCTGGATGGGGGTTCCGCAGCGGCGGCAGGGTTCCCCGCCCCGGCCATAGACCATCAGGTCCAGTTGAAACAGGCCGGTTTCCCCGAAGCTGTTAAGATAGTTGAGCACGGTGGTGCCCCCCCGGCGGATGGCTCGGGCTAGGAGGCGCCGGGTCTCCTTGAGCACCAGTTCCCAGTCTTCCAAGGAGAGGCGGCCCGCCGGGACCTCAGGGTGGAGGCCCGCCGCGAACAAGATTTCGCAGGCGTAGATGTTTCCGATGCCCGCAATAATGTGGCCGTCCAGCAGGAAGTTTTTCAGGGGCCGGGACCGCCCCCGGGCCTGCTCGGCCAGCCACGCCGGAGTCACGTTGCGGGAGAAGGGCTCCCGCCCTACCCGGTCCAGGGGCCAGAGGTGTTCACCGGGCCGGAAGAGAAGCACCTGGCCAAAGCGACGCAGATCCTGATAAATCAGCACCGAGCCGTCCTCCAAGACAAACTTGAGATGGACATGCGGCAGGGTGTGGAAGTCGGATTCACGTCCTACCAGCAGCCGCCCGGTCATGCCCAGATGCACCAGCAGATTGACGTCCCCTTCCAAAATAAACCGGAGGTATTTTCCCCGCCTTTTGAGCTGCAGAAAACGCCGGCCCAGGAGCCAGGCCTGCAGGTCCGCCAACGGGGTCTGCTGCCGCAGCTGCTTGCCGCTGGGGGCGGTGATGGCCACTATTCGCCGACCGGCCAGGCGCGGAGCCAGCCCCCGGCGAATCACCTCCACTTCGGGCAGTTCCGGCATTCAGGCGATCCTGGATTCAGGCAAAGGTTTTGCCGCAAAATCCGGGGAGCAGCCAAGGCGAGGCAAGCGGATGGGAGGGCCCTGCTCGGCCGCCGCGGAGACAAGCGGATTCGGAATAAGATGCGGCTAAAACAGCATTTCAAGAAAATGCTCGTGGTATTCCTTCAGTTCCCGGTGGCATTCGCCACAAAAAAAGCGCACCTCTCCTTCGATCTCCGATTCGTCACTCACTGCGGAGAAGCTGCCGTCTTCGTTCTGGACATAGAAGGTGGTGATAGTCACCCCTTCTGCAACTTCATAAAAATCAGTGTCATTGCCGCAATAGGGGCAGGCAATTCTCATTTGGCCTTTTCTTGCCGCAAGATTTCAGACAGGTCTTGCCGGTACAAAGGGTTTCCGGGGTCAAATTTGCGAGCCAGCTCCAGTTCCGTCTTGGCCAGCTTGGCCTGCGATTTTGCCTTTTTCTTCATCCCTTTTCTGAGATAAACCTGTTCCTGCTGGGCAAACAGCCGGGCCAGGTAAAAATGGGTGCGGGCATCCCGGGGGTTCAGCTCATTGGAGGCCTGGAGTTCCTGGCGGGCCCGCTTGTACTGCTTCTGATGGTAATGGATTATCCCCAGATTGCGAAGCAGTCCCGGACGGCCGGCGCGGTCCTCTGTCTGCAGGACCTTAAGCAAAAGGAGCTCCAGGCGCGCCATGGTCTCATCGTGGTTAAAGGTAGGGCTGCCCTCCGCGAGCATCCGGTCGCTGAGCAAAAGCGCTTCTCCGGGCGTCAGGGGCCTTCCTTGCAGAGCCTGTTCCAGGAGCAGTTGGTCAGGAGTGCCGGACGGGACAGACGAGGGAGCCGGCGCCGCCTTCACCGGTTCCGAAGGCAGGACCGGCTCCCGGGTGCACCCCGCCATTGCCAACAAACAGCTTGCCGCCAGCCAGACGATGCCCTTAGGCTTGTTCACCGACAAACCTCGCTTCCGGAGAGATTACCCCAGTATTATGCCATCCTTCGGCTGGCCGTCAACACCCTTTTGGCCGGCGCTTGCCAGAAGGCTTAGATGGCAATTTGCTCCGGAATCTGTTCTTCTCGGGGATATTTGAAACCCTTACGCACCACCTGACTATTGATGCGCTCGGGCCTCAATCGCTTAAGTATATGGGAAGCCAAAAGGTCGGCTTGTCGTTGGTCACCGCAAGTGAAAATATCCAGGACCAGGTAGCCGAATTCCGGCCAGGTATGGAGAGAAATATGAGATTGGGCCAATAACGTGAACCCGGTGACCCCATGAGGCTCGAACTGGTGGAACCGGGACCCCAGGTTGGTCAGTCCCGCCACTTTCACGGCATTCCTTATGAGGTTGTGTAAAAACTTCCGGGAATTAATTTTGTCCGGGTCGCAGCCGTAAAGCTCCAGCATCAGATGGTATCCATCCGGCCGCGGATTCTGGACCAGGAATTCCCTTTTCATGGGCCGAACCCTCCCTTCGAAATTTTTGGCAGGGAATCACCTCCCCTTCACGCCACCCCCTTGTTATAAGAACAAGCTTAGAAAATATATATATTTAAACAACTTTCTGACCCTCGTCAAGAGAAAAACACTTTTTTCTCCTTCATTCATTTTATCAGTCCTCGCTCCCAGAGCAAGGGACGCGGGTCCACCAGATGGCGGGCAAACCAGGATTCGTAATCCTTGGCTCCTAATCCCAAGGCCAGGATCTCGGAAAAGTGGAAGACCGGCAGCTTGTTTTCCAGGGTGCACCGGATTTCCAAATTGAGCTGACACAAGGCGCAGACTGTTACCAGGCACTCCGCCCCGGCCATTTGGGCGCTCTGGATAATCCGATTCACCATCCTTGACACCATTTCGGGGCGAACCACCGAAAGAAAGCTGCCGCAACAATGGGTGGTGAGACCCTGAGTCACGGGCACCGCTCCCAAGGCGGCCAGCACCTTGTCTATCTCCCCCTGATAATACCGCTCCCGGCGCAGAGCCGGGGGGCGGAATAGTGTGCAGCCGAAATAGGGCATGAATTTAAGGCCGTTTAGGCTGCCTTGCTTCCAAGACCGGGGCTCCAGCTTGACCACCACTTCTAGGAAGTGAATTATTTCCAGGTCAGGCGAAAGGGGACGCCGCCAGCGACGCTCCTGGGCCTTGCGGACTGTTTTGTCCTGCCGGATTACCTGGTGCACCTTCCGCAAATAGTGCAGGCAACGGGGACACATTACCAGGAGAGGCCGTTGCGGGTCGGCCATGGAGAGGTTTCGGGCCGATAAATTGAACCCCAATTCCGGATCAATGGTAAAGGCCGAAGAGGAGCCACAACAGTTCCAGTCTTCCAGTTCCACCAGGTTTAGTCCCAGGGTCTGGCAGGCCTGCATCAGCGACTGATTGCTTTCCCAGGCGGTGGTGATTACCGAACAGCCGGGGAAATAGGAATATTCGAAGATATTCCGATCGCTCACGGCTTCATTACCTTCCAATAGGGCAGAAAAAGGCGGTGGATTTCCTTCAGGGCTCGGATCCGGGAAGGCCGCAGGTCCAACTTGCGTTTGGCCAACATCATTAAACCGATATCCATGTCTTTAAACCATTCACCGGTAAGAAGCTTGAGCCTAAGCATGATTCCCAGCTTATGGGTGCGGCCGTGCCGCTCAATGGAGCGCACCACTTCCAGGTGAAAGTTAAGTATGTCCGGCGCCGCCACTTTGGCCCGTTCCTCCAGGGCCATTTGGCACAAAGTGTTCATCATGGCAGCTATATCCACGGCCATGGGGCACTGACTGGAGCAAGTGTGGCAATTCGCACAGATCCAGATGGTGTTGGCGGCCAGAACCTTCTCCCGCAGGCCATAATGCACCAGGCGCATGATTCCGTAAGGCGGCAGGTCCATGGCTTCCACAAAAGGGCAGCCGTTGCCGCAGCTGCGGCAAAAGTAGCAGCGCCTCAACCCCGCCTGGCTACGCCGTTCCACCTCCTCGGCAAACTCCCGGTCCAGATTGTCCACCTCAATAAAAGCCGCACTTGGGCCGTTTCCGCCTCCGGCCAGGGGCTGTACCGCGAATGCCTCTTTTCCTTTGCTTTTGACGCTCATCTCCCCGTTGAACATGACAAATGCCGAATTCCCGTGTTATGTATTATAAAACCCGACCGATGTGCCAGACTTTTCGGAAGATTGTTTGGCAGCAGGAAGGGAACCGCAGGCCATGCAGACTTATTTTTAAATTATATCCCGAAATGGTCCGAGAGATACTGGGAATGATGCGATCGGTAAAGAAAATTTTTCGGGTGAGTACCTTGGCGCTGATAATGGGCGCAGCCCTCCTGACCGGCAGGCTGCTGCTGGCAGCGGACGGAGGCTTCCCGGGGGAAACGGTGCGGGGGGAGAAACAAAGCCTGGCGCCGGGGGACGGCCTGCTCGTCATCGCTTTGGAATTACCGGCTGGCTATGACCTGCTGCCGGACAGTCCCATCCTAGTCAAGGTCGCCTCCCAGGAGAAAAAGGTGATCAGTCTGGGGGAACAGTCCGCCGTCACTTTCGAAAAGCCGCCATTTCCCTTGCGGGTGCCTCTGAAAGCCAAAGTTGGTACCACCCGACTCCTGGTGGATCTGGTGCTTTATTACTGTAAAAAGGAAATGGGCGGCCTTTGCCTTATTAAACAGGCACGCCTTATCATGCCCGTAACGGTGGATCCGGCTTCCAAAAATAAGGAATTACAGGTAAGCTATAGGCTTCCGGCCCTTTAAAGAAGAGGCTATAATGGATCTACTCCGAGGGGCGTCGGCAAACTGGCTCCGGCCCCCGGTCAGGGGCGCGGGCGCGGTCAGCCGGCAAGGGCCCATCCCTTGGGGCTTGCAATCATTGATCATTCGGAAAAAGCGGAGTTGCCATGGACTTGATATTTCGGCCCCGGCGGTTGCGAAGGCGGGAGGCCATCCGCAAGATGGTGCGGGAGACAGCCTTGCGGCCCGAGGATTTTATCTATCCCATGTTTGCTGTCCCCGGGAAGAAGGTGCAGCAAGAAATACCGGCTATGCCGGGGATCTTTCGCCTGTCCCCCGACCTCTTGGTGGACGAAGCCCGAGCGGCCTATGATCAGGGGGTCCCCGCGGTTCTCCTTTTCGGCCTGCCCACCAGGAAAGACGAGACCGGAAGCGAGGCGGCCAATCCCAAGGGCACGGTGCAACAGGCAGTCAGGGCCTTAAAAAAGGCCCTTCCTGACCTGGTGGTGATCACCGACGTGTGTCTCTGCGCTTATACCAGCCACGGCCATTGCGGCATTATCCACCGGGGCGAGGTCGACAACGACGCTACCCTGGAGGTGCTGGCCCAAGTGGCCTTGTCCCACGCCGAGGCCGGCGCGGATCTGGTGGCCCCGTCGGATATGATGGACGGCCGGGTGGGTGCCATCCGGGAAGCCCTGGACGAACGGGGTTTTGAGATGGTGGCCATTCTTTCTTATGCCGTCAAGTACGCCTCCAGCTTTTATGGGCCTTTCCGGGAAGCGGCGGAGTCCGCCCCGCAATTCGGCGACCGGCGTGGCTATCAGATGGATCCGGCCAACCGGCGGGAGGCCATGCTGGAAGCGTCCCTGGATGTGGAAGAAGGGGCCGACATCCTAATGGTAAAGCCGGCCCTGCCTTATTTGGACATCATCTCCCAACTTGCCGGCGAGTTTGACCAACCCATCGCCGCCTACCAGGTAAGTGGCGAATACTCCATGATCAAGGCCGCGGCCGAGAAAGGCTGGCTGGACGAACAGGCCGTGATGCTGGAGTCCCTGATCAGCATCAAGCGGGCCGGAGCGGACCTGATTCTGACCTATTTTGCCAAGAACGCCGCCCGGATACTCCGTTATTAGAAAGGGTTTTCGGACAATACCCTTTATTCTTAAAAGGGAGGGCTTGACGAAAAACTCGGTATGAGGGAAACAGTTGATTGTCCCGCTGGCCTGTTCAGATATTCATGAAGCGCCCTGGCCAGAAATCCTGGCTTGGGCCGGATAGAAAAGCTTATGAAATACATCATCTTAATCGGTGACGGGATGGGGGATTATCCCATCCCGGAGTTGGGGGGCCGGACGCCCCTGGAGGCGGCCCACACCCCACATCTGGATGAGCTGGCCCGGCGCGGCGAACTGGGCCTGGCCCGCACCATCCCTCCGGGCATGGAGCCGGGAAGCGACATCGCCAATCTGGCCATCATGGGCTATGACCCGGCCCGATACCACACCGGGCGGGCGCCTCTGGAAGCGGCGGCCTTGGGCATATCCCTTAAACCCAACGAAGTGGCCTTCCGGTGTAACCTGGTGACCCTGAGAGTGGAACCCCACGGCATCTATTTGGAGGACTATGCCGCCGGCCATATCGCCAGCGAAGAAGCCCAGGAGCTCATCCGGGCCCTGGAAGCCGAGCTGGGGCGAAACGGCCGCCATTTTTACCCCGGGGTGAGCTATCGGCACCTGCTAGTGTGGGACCGGGGCGACACGGGCTGGCGGACTTACCCGCCCCATGACCTTACCGGCCAGGAAGTGGGGCGCCTGTTTGTGGACCACGGCCCGGCTGCACCGCTGTGGGAACTGATCCGGGCTTCCTGGCGGGTCTTGCAGACCCATGACCTCAACCTGCGCCGCCAAGCCGAAGGAAAAAAACCTGCCAACTCCATCTGGCTCTGGGGCCAGGGCAGGCCGCCGCAACTGCCCACCTTAAAGGAGCGCTTCGGCCTAAAGGGCGCGGTGATCAGCGCGGTGGACCTGATCCGCGGCATCGGCCGGTATGCCGGCCTGACCCCCATCAAGGTCCCAGGGGCCACCGGTTATCTGGATACCAATTACGAAGGCAAGGTGGCTGCAGCCCTGGAGGCCTTAAAAGACTCGGATTTTGTCTTTATTCATGTGGAAGCGCCGGACGAAGCCAGCCATAAGGGCGACCTGAAACTGAAGATCCAGGCCATCGAAGATTTTGACCGGCGGGTGGTGGGGCCGCTCCGGGAAGGCCTGAAAAAGCTAGGGGACCACCGGCTCCTGGTCATGTGCGACCACCTGACGCCCATCGCCGTCAAAACCCATACACCGGAGCCGGTGCCTTTTGTGCTGTATGATTCCCGGCGGCTGAGAAATTGTGACCGGAATTATTCCGAGGCCGCCGCCCAGGCCAGCGGCCTGTTACTGGAGCAGGGGGCGGAGCTCATGCTGCGGCTGCTGGAACGCACCTGATGAACGGGCCGCGGGACTAAAATATTTCCGAAATAATGCCGCCATCAGGCCTTTCACAGGGGACGGACTTACTGAAGCTCTTCCTTTAAATACCGCACCGCGTTTCTGAAAAGAACCAGACCCGGGCCTTCCTGCTCCGGGTAGGGTTCGCCCCGGCGGCGCCATTTTTCTTTTTCCCGGGTCCAGGTGGGGTGCTGGTAGGAGGAAATATAGGCCTCGGGGTGGGGCATAAGACCCAGGACCCGCCCCGTGGCGTCGCAGATGCCGGCGATATCCAGCAGAGAGCCGTTGGGGTTTTCCGGAAAGCGGCCGGCTGCCGGTTTGCCCGCCGGGGTGGCGTATTTCAGGGCGATCTGGCCCCGGTCCTGGAGTTCCGCCAGCACCCGGGGCGGGGCGTAGAATTTGCCCTCCCCGTGGCGGATGGGCAGTTCCAGGATTCCAAGCCCCCGGGTGAACACGCAGGGGGACGGCAGAGCGCGGAGATGCACCCAATCATCCCGGAAGTTACCGCAGTCGTTGGGGAGCAGGGCCACCAGACGCTCCCCGTAACGCCCCGGCAGCCCCGGCAGCAGCCCCAGGTTCACCAGCACCTGGAAGCCGTTGCAAATGCCGATGATCAGGCGGCCCGCCTCCACAAATTCAAGCAACGCCTGTCCCAGGGCCAGCCTCAGGCGCAGGGCCAAGATGACCCCGGCGCCGTGCTCGTCCCCCCAACTGAAGCCGCCGGGCACCGCCAGCAGGTGGTAGTCCCAAAGCATGGCCGGATGATTCAGCAGGTCGCCGGTATGCACCCGTACCGCCTCGGCCCCTGCTTTATTCAGGGCGAACTGGGTTTCCCAGTCGCAGTTGAGGCCATAGCCATACAGGACCAAAGCCCTTGGCTTGGGCCCTTGGTTTTCGGTTTTTCGGTTTTCGGTCATCCAAATCTGGACGCGCCCCGCACTGGGGCGATAGGTTTTTCAGAACCCGGAAACTTGCACCTGGCCTTATCCCAAGGCCTCGGCTGGCCCTAATTTACTGCCTTTTGCCGCCTTTTTTCTTCTTGGGCTGGGTGGTCTTCTTTTCCGTGCGGCGCTGTTGCTGGGCGGCCAGTTCAATAACCTTCTCCCGTTTGACCTCCACCCGTTTCACCTCCTTGCGCCAGGCAAAGATGATGGGGCTGGCCACAAACACCGAAGAGTAAGTCCCCACCATCACCCCCAGGATCATGGCCAGGGCGAAGTCCTGAAGAACGACGCCCCCGAAGAGATAGAGAGGGATCACCACAATGAGCACCGTGGCGCTGGTGATGATGGTGCGGGAGAGGACTTCGTTGACGCTGAGGTTGATGATGTCGCCCAATGAGCCCCGGCGCCGGGCCAGATTTTCCCGGATGCGGTCAAAGACCACCACGGTGTCCGTCAGGGAGTAGCCGGCCAAGGTGAGGAGTGCGGTGACCACCAAGAGGGTGATCTCTTTGTTCAGCAGATAGAAAATTCCCAAAACCGCCAGAACGTCGTGGAATGTGGCCACCGTGGCGGCAATGCCAAAGATGAGTTCAAAGCGCCAGGCGATGTAAGCAACGATGCCGATCAGGGAGATGGCAATGGCGATGATGGCCTTTTTGCGTAGGTCTTTGCTGATGGAGGCGCCGATTTCCTCCGTGCCGATAACGGAAAATTTGTTTTCCGGGAGAGCCTTGTTTAAAATAAGGCCCAGCTTGTCGGCCATCTGCCCTACACTTTCTTCCGACTTCTTCACTTTTACCATAAGGCCGCGGCCGCCTTCCAGAGGCTGAATCTCGGCATGGCCCCACCCTTCCGCATCCAGGGCCTTGCGCACTGCCTCCACCGTAAAGGGCTTTTGGGCCTCCAACCGTACCATGGCGCCGCCGGAAAATTCCACGCCCAGGTTGCCGTGCCCCCGGCTCAATTGGACAAAGGCCAAAAGGCCCACCATCGCCAGAACCGCCGAAATGACGAAGGCGTAATGCCGCCAGGCGATGATGTCCAGGTTGGGCTTTTCAATGATGTGCAGAAAGTTCAGGCTTTTGAGCCAGCGCTTGAGCAGGACCCAATCATAGACTACCCGGGTGCCGAACAAGGCGGTGAAAAGGTTGAGGGTCACGCCGAGGGAAAGGGTGACCGCAAAACCCTTGATGGGGCCGGTGCCGAAAAGAAACAGGGCACAGGCGGTGATCAGGGTGGTGACATGGGAGTCAATTATGGTCCAGAAAGCCTTGTCGTAGCCTCCGTCGATGCCGGTCTTTAAAGGTTTGCCGGCGGCGAATTCCTCCCGCATGCGTTCGTAAATCAAGACGTTAGAGTCCACTGCCATGCCCAGGGACAGGATGATGCCGGCAATGCCCGGCAGGGTGAGGGTGGCGTTGAACAGCGAGAGAGCCCCCAGAAGCATAATGGTGTTCAGGATCAGGGCGTAGTCGGCCACCAACCCGGAAAAGCGGTAATAGAAAATCATGAAGCCCACCACCAGGAGGGCCGCCAGGATGCCAGAATGCAGGCCTTTCCGGATGGAATCCTGCCCCAGGGTGGGTCCCACCGTGATGTTTTGCACTATTTTGACGCTTGCCGGCAAGGCCCCGGACCGGAGCACAATGGCCAGATCCTTGGCCTGTTCCGTGGTGAAAGAGCCGTGGATGCGGCCGCTGCCGCCGCCGATGCGCTCTTCAATAACCGGGGCGGACTTGACCACTCCGTCCAGAATGATGGCCAACCGGCGCTTGACATTCTCTCCGGTGATCTTGGCAAAAATTTCCCCGCCCCGGCGGTCGAAGGTGAAGGAAACCTGGGGCTCGTTGTATTCGTCGTAGGTAACTTTGGCGTCCTTGACCGCGTCGCCGGTCAGAAGCACCTTCTTCTTGATCAAAAGAGGGGTGGTGACCATCCGGCGAGTTTCCCGGTCCAGGCGCTTCTCAAACAGAATTTCGTCGTCCGGGGGAATCTTATCGGCCAGAACACGGTTCACCTCCTCCCGGGTGAAGCCGGGCTTCAGGCGCCCGTCCCGGATAGCCTGATCGATCAGCTCCTGGAGGTCGATCTGCGCGGTGTCATCCACCAGTTTAAATTCCAACTGGGCGGTCTGGCCGATGAGGTCCATGGCCCGTTGCGGATCCTGAATGCCGGGAAGCTGAACCACGATCTGCTCTTCCCCTTGACGTACGATAACCGGTTCCGTGACGCCGAATTGGTCAATGCGGTTGCGCAGCACCTCCAGGCTCTGGGAGAGGGTGCGTTCCCGCAACTGGTTCAATTCGGCCGCCGTGAGGCGGAGGGCGTAAACCAGGCTGCCATTTTGCCGGACAGGCGTACCGGCAACAATCTGGGGGAACTCCTCTTTGAGCAAATTCTGGAAGGCAGACTGCTCATCGCGATTAAGCAGAGTGACCGTCAAGGTGTCTTTGGAGACTTCCCCGATTTTTACTCCCAGACCCCGTTTTTCAGCCACCTCCTTAAGATCCGTGGCGATTCGGTTCAGGGCATTGGTGACGGCCTGCACCATGTCCACCTCCAGGACCAGGTGCATGCCGCCTTTGAGATCAAGACCGAGGTTGAGGCCGCGACTTACATGCTTCAGCCACCAGTCCGGCATTTTGACGGGTAAAGAGGGAAGAATCAATAAAATCGAAAATGCCGTCAAAGTGAATAAAAATAGAAATTTCAGGCGAATGGTGCGCAGCATGCAGATATCTCCTCATGGCCGGACGTAAGCGGCCTCGGCGCTTCCAAAAGGGCAGGTTATTTAAATTTAAAAATGATATCGGAGAGTCCTTGTACTGTCAAGTTCAGGGGTTTGCCGCAGGTCACCGCGTTTTGTCTTGTGTTTTCCGAAAATTCGCCACACGGCAAGGTCAGGCCGAATAACTCTTTTGGCCAAAAACTTCCTGGGCCAGGAAGAACAACCCGGAATAAGAGACAAAGCGCAGGAATTGCTGCAAGCCCCCTGGCCTTTGCTCAGTTTTCCGTTTCCGAAACTTTCTCAGATCCGGGCCGGTTAAGGTATTTTCAGATCGGGATGAAGCAGACGGGCCAGGATTGCCAGGCCGTCCACCATGCGGGGGCCAGGGCGGTCAATAGGGTCCGGATCCACCCAGGAAAGGCGCTGGTTTTGCACGGCCGGCAGCACGGTCCAGTGGCTCCAAAAGTTGAGACGCTCCGGCAAGGCCTTGGCTCCCACCATGCCGGTGAAAAGTATGACTTCGGGCCGGGCCCGGAGCACTTCCTCCAAACTGAACACCGGATAGCGCTGCTGGATATGCCCGGCAATATTGATTCCGCCGGCCCGTTCAATGAGGTCGTTTTGAATGGAAAGGCGGCCCGCCGTGATCAGCGGGTCCTGGTCAATCTGGAGAAGAACCCGGGGCTTGGGAAGGCTGCGGACTGCGGATTCGATGCGCGCCGCCCGCTCTCTGAGACGCGGCAGCTTGCGCTGTGCTACTTCTTCCGTGCCGGTGAGCCGGGCAATGGCCTCAATCTGCTGAAAAAGCTCAAGCAAGGTGTCGGCTTTGGCCAAGTAAAGAGGGATTCCCCACTCTTTCAGCACTTCGTACGCGGCTTGTCCCTCCCCTTGGTGGGCCATCCCCAGGGCCAGGTCAGGTTTCAAGGCGAGAATGGCCTCCAGATTGAAGTCCCAATAGGTGCCGATGCGTGGTTTTTTCTCCACTTCTGGCGGATAATTACAATAGGCCGTCACACCCACCACCCGGTCGCCCAGCTCCAGAAAGTAAAGGATCTCTGTGACACTGGGGGCCAGGGAAACGAGCCGCTGAGGAGGCAAAGTGGAAAAAACCTGCCGGCCCTGGCTCCCACCGGCGCGGGATTCCGGAATATGCCAAGCCAGGAGAGCCAGGACCGCCAGGGCGCCATGGATAAGAAGAAGGGGCAGAAAGCCCCGGAGTGGGACAGTTTTCGCTTTCTGGTTTTCTGTTTTCGGTTTTGACCGCACGGTTCTGATTTAGTCTTTCCGACCAAAATTAAAAAATCCTCAACTCGCCAGTAGAGAGTTGAGGATTGCACCCGTCTTTCTTGGTCCTCAGGGAAACGCCGGATTGATGCCGCGCAATCCGGCGTTAACCTTACAGGCAGGTCTTCTGGCTCTTGGATCCTCCTACTCCCGACGCCTTCCCAGGGCCTTGCGGCTTTCCAGTGGCTTCCTGTCGGTTTCGTCCCCAATTACAGCGGCGGGTCCGCGCCGGTTTTGCACCGGCTTCCCTTTAACCCCGTTTCGGGACCTGCAAGGTAACTTTACTATAAGTTTATTGGGATCGCTTGTCAAGAGTTCTGGCAAAAAACAAACCTGCCCCGGTCCACTCCCAGGGCTTGAGCCACGGGCCGGCATTTGGCCTGTAACAGAAAAAAGATCCGGTGGTCCGCCAGACGGCTCAGGGTCTCATAATGTCCCATGCCTTTGGCTAAGATGAGATCGGCTTGAAAATAAAGCATCCGGAATTCCGGGCTGACTTGGGAAAGCTCCAGACCCACCGTCCGGGCGCCGGTATCCACCACCGGCTCCAGACTCTCCTGCAGGCTGGAAGCCGCCAGGTCTGCCCGGGTGAGGTCATTCTGGATGGGTCCTCCTTTGACCACATAAAGGACCTGCCATCCTAAACTTCGCAGATAAGCCACCAGGGGCTGATCGAAGAATTGCTCCCCGGCGTTGTCCGCCAGGTACAGGATCAGGCCCCGGGAACTTTGGAGAATTTCCTGAAACCGGGGCAAATGGGACACCGCAAAGGCCACCCGGGAATGCACATCCCGGATAACTTCCGCCTTATCCCGGAAAAAGTCCACGGCGTTGCCCACTGCCGCCAGCCTCAGGAGGGCATCCAGGTCGTGATTATGGTAGGAGGGGGCGATCTCCCGAAAGAGATAGGCAAGCTGGGCCGTTTCCGCTTGCTTGCAAGGCAAAAAGGGATCCGGGTTGCCGGTGATTTCCTGAATGGCCCGATGAAACCGGTTGGCGATGACGGCGGAAATGGCCTCGGGCTCAAAGTATCGGGCGATGATGGCCAGGGCCTTGCTTCGGGCCCGCTGCTGCAACTCCGGATCCGGGGTGGCCAGGCTCACTGTCAGGTCCACCAGCCGCTCCAGACAGGCCCGACATTCCGGAAAAATCTGATAGCGCATGGAATGGCCGAATCCTTGGCGGTTTGGAAAAAGCGCGCTTTTATTTTCCCTGTCCACGCATTATCCTTCCTGGGAAAATTTCGTCAAGCCTTGCCAGGAAATGGGAGGATGAGTATCATGAGGGGCATGGGTTACGTTTGGGAGTGGCAGGAGGCCGAAGCAGAGGCCCTGTTTCAGGCGGCTAAAAAGTTGCTGGAGGCCGGGCGTATTATTGCGCTGCCCACCGAAACCTTTTATGCCCTGGCGGTGAATCCCTTTCAGAAGGAAGCCCTGGAAGCTTTGTTTGCGCTTAAGGGTCGTCCCCCGGAAAAGCCGGTATTGCTTCTGGTGGCCCACCCGGAGATGTTGGCCGATTTAGTGGCCGACCTGCCTGAAACCGCGGTCCGGCTGATCAAGAAATTCTGGCCCGGGCCCTTGACCCTGATTTTGCCGGCCCGACCCGGCCTGTCGCCCCTGGTCACCGGCGCCACCGGCACCGTAGGGGTCAGGCAGCCCCGCCAGCCCATCACCTGCCGGTTGATCGACGCCCTGGGTTTTCCGGTCACCGGCACCAGTGCTAACCGTTTGGGACAATTGCCCCTGACCCGGGCCCGGGAGGTGGAACAGGAATTCGGCGACGAAGTGTCCTTAATCGTGGATGCCGGTCCGTGTCCCGGGGGGCTGCCATCCACCATCGTTGACCTGAGTTCGGCTCCGCCCCGCGTGGTGCGGCCCGGAGCCGTCGACCTGGCCAGATTGCAGGAAGTCATCCCGGACATCGCCTGAATGTGGAGAGGTATGGCTAAGAAACCCGTGGTGATTGCAGTGGATTTGGGCGGCACTAACCTGCGGTGGGCCCTGGTGGACCTCCAGGGGATGATACTCCACCGCGGGGAGCAGGCCACGGCCACAATGCCGGACCGGGAGGCTTTGATCAACACCTTGGCCGCGGAACTTTTGGCCTCCGGCCGGAAGGCGGACTCCCTGGGGGCGGAGGTGAAGGCCGCGGCTTTGGGCATACCCGGCCGGATTTTGCCGGAAGAGGGCATAGTGGCCTTTTCCCCCAATATTCCTGCCTTAAACGGCTGCCCTCTGGGGCCCCGGTTAAAAACCCGACTGCCGTGGCCCCTGGTCATGGAAAACGACGCCAATCTTTTCGCCTTCGGGGAAAACTGGCTGGGCGCCGGCGTGGGCTATCCCCATATGCTGGGCATCACCCTGGGCACCGGGGTGGGCGGGGGGCTCATCCTGAACGGCCGGATCTGGTCCGGGACGGCCGGCACTTCCGGCGAAGTGGGGCATATCACCATCGACCCCGATGGCTACCGCTGCAATTGCGGCAACAAAGGCTGTCTGGAAACCATGGCCTCCGGGGCCTGGACGGTTACCTGGGTCAAAGAGCAACTGGCGCAAAAGACCCCCTCCTGGCTGGTGGAACTTTGGGAGAAAGACCCGGACGCCATTGACGGGGAAACCTTGGTGGTGGCTGCCAAAATGCACGATCCCCTGGCTTTGCGCGCCTTTGCGCGGGTAGGCATGGCATTGGGCATTGCCATCGCCGATGTAGTCCACCTGTTGGGCCTCGCCCGCATTGTCATCGGCGGCCGGTTTGCCCGGGCCTGGGACCTCTTCCATCTCCCCCTGAAGGAAGAAATGTTCCGGCGTCTGACTCTCTTCCCTCCGGAAAAGGTCTCGGTGGCTCCGGCCAAGTTGGGGGACGACGCTGGCCTTCTGGGGGCCGCCCGCCTGGCGTGGGAGGCAGTGGGCCAGAAATTGCTATAACTACCGATTATGCCGCCGATTTTCGGCTTAGACACATCCTGCAAAAAAGGCAGTTTTAAGCTTGTCCGCACCGGGTAAAATCATTCCGGTGGCCCGTCCGACCCTGGGGGAGGAGGAGGCCGCCGCCGCCCGCCGGGCCATTCTCTCGGGCTGGGTGGTCCAGGGGCCGGAAGTGGCGGCCTTTGAAGAGGAGTTCGCCGCCCTGGTGGGAGCAGAGCGCGCCGTGGCCTGCTCCAGCGGCACCGCGGCACTGCATCTGGCCCTGCTGTCCCTGGACCTCGGCCCCGGCGACGAAGTCATCACCGTGAGCTATTCTTTTATTGCCACCGCCAACGCCGTGCGCTATGTCGGAGCAACGCCGGTTTTTGTGGATGTCCAGCCGGAAACGGGCAACATTGATCCCGCTCTTCTTGAACCTGCCGTCACCCCGCGCACCCGGGCCATCCTGACCGTCCACCAACTGGGGATGCCCTGTGACCTGGCCCAAATCCTGGCCATCGCCGGAAAATATAACCTTCCCGTTATCGAAGACGCCGCCTGCGCCCTGGGGTCGGAGATTTTGCTCAACACCGAGACAGAGGGTAAGGGGAACCCCGGGTCCCCCGGCCCCTCCGGTCTAACCGTCTGGCAGCCCGTCGGGCGGCCGCATGGGAGGTTGGCGACTTTTTCCTTTCATCCCCGGAAGGTCATCACCACCGGGGACGGGGGCATGGTGACGGGCCGCGACCCGGAGCTCATGGCCAGAATTGCCCGCCTGCGGACCCACAGCATGTCCCTGTCCACTGCGGAGCGGCACCAGGCGAGCGGGGTGGTGTTCGAAGAGTACCGCGAAGTGGGCTATAATTACCGGCTCAGTGACATCCAGGCCGCGGTGGGCCGGGAGCAGCTCAAGCGCCTGCCGGCCATGGTGGCGGCCCGGCGGCGGCTGGCGGCCCGCTATCTGGAGGCCCTGGCCGGGCACCCCCATATTCTGCTCCCTCAGGAGCCGCCATGGGCCCGGAGCAACTGGCAGAGCTTCTGGATTACCCTCCCGCCCGCCTGCCCCCTTTCCCAGATGGAGGTCATGCAGGCCTTGAAGGCCCGGGGCATTGACACCCGGCGGGGGGTGATGTGCGCTCACCGGGAGCCGGCCTATCACGATATGCCTCTCAGATTTCCCCTGCCGGTAAGTGAGATGCTTCAGGACCGGAGCCTTATCCTTCCCCTTTACCCGGAGATGACGGAGGAAGAACAGGAGCGGGTGGTCTCCGCACTTCGGGAAGTGCTGGCCTGACGGGACAAATCTTAAAATCCGACTGCCAGCAAGCCATTTCTGCCTCCCCCGAAAATCCCCGCAAATCTGCTACAGACCGGCCGGTTTGAAAAGCCTTATTCCTACCATTTTACATTATTGTAATCAATCTTTGCTCTCCCTCCCCACTTGAGCGAATATAGTTACATTTTTGAAGAAGATGGCAATTTGTCATATTTACATCTTATTGATATTGCAAGGTATTCTTAGATGGCACGAAGTTTGCCCTCTCCGCAGATAAGTTTTAATAACTCGTCCTTCAGGGAAGAGTAAATCCATGAATCCGGCCGATACAGCCTTTGTCTTATTTTCCGCGGCCCTGGTCATGCTCATGACCCCGGGGCTGGCCCTGTTTTACGGGGGGCTGGTGCGCAGCAAAAACGTGTTGGGCACCATCATGCAGAATTTTTTCCTGCTGGGGGTAATGGGCATCCAATGGGCTTTGGTCGGCTACAGCCTGGCCTTCGGCCCGGATATCGGCGGCCTCATCGGCTCTTTGCAATATCTGGGTCTGAACGGCGTGGGCTCCGAACCTATTGAGGCTTATGCCAAGACTATCCCGCATGCCGCCTTTATGATTTTCCAGGCCATGTTTGCCATCATCACCCCGGCCCTCATCACCGGCGCCTGGGCCGAGCGCCTGAAGTTCAGCGCTTTTTTGGTTTTCATCCTTTTATGGGGCACTTTGGTGTATGACCCGATGGCCCACTGGGTCTGGGGCGACGGCGGCTGGCTGAAGGGCTTGGGAGCCCTGGACTTTGCCGGAGGCACGGTGGTGCATGTCAACGCCGGCATTGCGGCGCTGGCCGCGGCTCTGGTCATCGGAAAGAGGGCCGGCTACGGCAAGGAGGCCATTATCCCCCATAATCTGCCCATGACGGTGCTGGGGGCCGGGCTCCTGTGGTTCGGATGGTTCGGGTTCAATGCCGGCAGCGCCCTGGCGGCGGACGGTCTGGCCACCGCGGCCTTCATCGCCACCCATCTGGCCACCTGCGCCGCGGTCCTGGCCTGGTGCGGGGCGGAGTGGCTCATCCGGGGCAAGCCCACCACTCTGGGGGCGGCCTCCGGGGCGGTGGCCGGGCTGGTGGCGGTGACGCCGGCCGCCGGCTTCGTAGGCCCGATGTCCGCCGTGCTCATCGGCGCGGGCGCCGGGATCATCTGTTATCTGGCCGTCCTGGCCAAGCCCAAGCTCGGCTATGACGACTCCCTGGACGTGGTGGGGGTGCACGGCTTCGGCGGCGTCTGGGGGGCTCTGGCCACCGGGCTGTTTGCCAGCAGGGCGGTGAATCCCGCCGGGGCGGACGGCCTGTTTTTCGGCAACCCGGCCCAACTCGGCATCCAAGCCCTGGCTGTCTTGGTGACCCTGGTCTATTCCTTTGTGCTGAGCGGGATTCTTCTCAAGCTCATTGACGCGGTTCTGGGCCTGCGGGTGAGCCCGGAAGAGGAACTGGCCGGGTTGGACCTGACCGAGCATTCGGAATCCGGTTACAGCCTGTAACCGATCTTAAGGAGGCTTGAAATGAAGAAGATCGAGGCGATCATCCAGCCTTTCAAGGTAGAGCCGGTAAAGGAGGCCCTGCACGGCATCAGTGTGGAAGGGATGACGGTCACTGAAGTCAAGGGCTTCGGACGGCAGAAGGGCATCCGGGAAGTCTATCGGGGCATGGAATATCAGGTGGACCTGCTGCCCAAGGTGAAAATTGAAATTGTGGCCCCGGATGATAAGGTGCAGGTCATTGTGGACACCATCCTGAAAAGCGCCCGGACCGGCCGGATCGGGGACGGCAAGATCTTTGTCTATCCGGTGGAAGAGGTGATCCGCATCCGCACCGGCGAAACCGGCCATGCCGCAATCTAAGCGCCGATCACAGAAGGGAGAAATGGGTATGAAGGGATATCGGGTTGTTCTTAAGGGCTCCTGCCTGGCCGCCGGGCTGATCCTGGGGGCAATGCTCTCGGCCTGCCCCGGCCTGGCAGAGGAAGTGCCCCCGGCGGTGGCCGAGAAGGTCAAGGAGGCAGAGGCGGCAGAAGCGGGCCAAACGGAAAGGCCGCAGGTCAGCCTTTCTCTGGACCTTTTGAGCCAATACGTCTTCCGGGGCGTGGCCTTCAGCCGGGACAGCGCGGTGTTTCAGCCCTCAATTACGATAAGCTACAAGGGCTTTGCCGCCAACATCTGGGGCAACTTCGACACCGATGAACGCAATCCCTTCGGCCTGTCCCGGCCCGAGAAGAACCCGAAATGGAACGAAACGGACTTCACCCTGTCCTACAGCCGGGAGCTGTGCAAGGATTTCTCCGGGACGGTGGGCCTGATCTACTATGCTTTGGACAGCAACAACTCGCCGGATGACCAGTTGGAAATCTTCGGGACTTTGGGCTACAAGATTCCCAGGCTCAACCTGGGGGTGGGCTTGGCCGTGTATCGGGAAGTGTCTCACTTCCCGGGCTGGTACCTGGAGGGGTATCTCACCCGGAGCTTAAATCTGCCCTTTGCCGGGGCCAGCCTGGAGCTTTATGCCAGTTGGAGCGCCGAACTGTCCGAAAACCACGCGGCCTTCTCCACCAAAGAGGGTGGCAGATACCGGAACCTGCACGCCGGCCAGTTGCGGGCCACAGTGAACTTTCCGGTAACCAAAAACCTTACCGTTTCACCCAAGATGATCTACTGGTATAACTTAGGCAACGATGCAGCGTTTGCCATCCGCCGCCTGTCCTGGGACAGGAAACCGAATCACTTTCTGGGCGGAGTGTCCATTGCGGCAACATTCTAAGTCCGTCTAAACAGTCAGACATGGCTTTCGCCCAGGGCTTTCAGAGCCGGGGCACAGCATCAGGAAAAAGTCAGGATCCAAGGGTTTGGGGTCATGGAGTGCGGCGCCAAACCCTTATTTCTGATATGATAAAAAAGTTTGTATTTCCCATAGTTGTAAGTATAGCCGGAAACAGGCCGTTATAACCTGAAGCGAAATCCTATGCCCAAACGCACGGACCTTAAAAAGATCCTCATTATCGGCTCCGGGCCCATTATAATTTCTCAGGCCTGCGAGTTCGACTATTCCGGCACCCAGGCCTGCAAGGCCCTGCGGGAAGAGGGCTACGAAGTGGTGCTCATCAACAGCAATCCAGCCACCATCATGACGGATCCAGAGATGGCGGACCGCACTTACATTGAGCCCATCACCCCGGAAGTGGTCATCCGGATCCTCGAGCGGGAGCGCCCTGACGCCCTGCTTCCCACCCTGGGGGGTCAGACGGGCCTGAACACCGCCATCGCGGTGGCCAACACCGGCATCCTGGAGCGCCTGGGAGTGGAGATGATTGGCGCCAAGCCCGAAGTCATCCGAAAGGCCGAGGACCGGGAGCTTTTCCGGGAGGCTATGCGCAAGATCGGGTTGCGCGTGCCCAAAAGCGTCATCGTGCGGACATTGCCGGAGGCCTTGGCCGCGGCCCCGGAGCTGGGCTACCCCATCATCGTGCGCCCCAGCTTCACCTTGGGCGGGACCGGGGGCGGGGTGGCATACAATATTGAGGACCTGGAACGGCTGGCCGCCGAAGGTCTGGAGGCCAGCATGATCACCGAAGTCATGCTGGAGGAGTCGGTTCTGGGCTGGAAAGAATTCGAACTGGAAGTCATGCGGGACTTTGCCGACAACGTGGTTATTATCTGCTCCATTGAAAATCTGGACCCCATGGGGGTGCACACCGGCGACTCCATCACCGTAGCCCCAGCCCAAACCCTCACCGACCGGGAATACCAGGCCATGCGGGACGGCGCTATTGCCATCATGCGGGAGATCGGGGTGGAAACCGGCGGCAGCAACATCCAGTTTGCGGTGCATCCGGATACCGGCGAAATGGTGGTCATTGAAATGAACCCCCGGGTATCCCGCTCCAGCGCTTTGGCGTCCAAAGCCACGGGCTTCCCCATTGCCAAAATCGCGGCCAAGCTGGCGGTGGGTTTTACTCTGGACGAAATCAAAAACGACATCACCCGGGAAACCTATGCGTCTTTTGAGCCCACCATCGACTATTGCGTAGTGAAAATTCCCCGCTGGACCTTTGAAAAATTTCCCAAAGCCGAGGATATTCTCACCACCTCCATGAAGTCTGTGGGCGAAATCATGGCCATCGGCCGCACTTTCAAAGAAGCCCTGCAGAAGGGGATCCGATCCTTGGAGATCTCCCGGTTTGGCCTGGGTTACGACGGCCAGGATCTGCCAGCTCTTTCCCCGGAAGAGCTACGCCTCAAATTGCGAGTTCCCAACTCCAACCGCCTTTTTTATTTGCGCCAGGCCTTTCGGGATGGCCTGTCAGTACCGGAGGTTTACCAGCTCACCAAAATCGATCCCTGGTTTCTCCATCAGATCAAGGACCTGGTGGAATTTTCGGAAGAATTGCACAACTTCGGGATGCTCTTAAGGAAGGGCCGGGGCCAGGACCAGTTCGCCGAGATGCTCCGGCGGGCCAAGGAATGGGGCTTTTCGGACCGGCAACTGGCCCACCTCTGGGGCGGGAGCGAAGCACAGATCGCCCTGATGCGGAAGGAGAGAGGCATCCGGCCGGTGTACAAGCTGGTGGACACCTGCGCCGCGGAATTTGAGGCTTACACCCCTTACTACTATTCCACTTACGAATGGGAAGACGAAGCCCGGCCCACGGACCGGGAAAAAGTCATTATCCTGGGAGGCGGGCCCAATCGCATCGGCCAGGGCATCGAATTTGACTACTGCTGCTGTCAGGCCTCCTTTGCCCTCCGGGAAATGGGGGTGGAGTCCATAATGGTGAATTCCAACCCTGAAACCGTGTCCACCGACTACGATACTTCGGACAAGCTCTACTTCGAGCCCTTGACCCGGGAGGATGTGCTGAACATCGTCCGCACCGAAAAGCCCAAAGGTCTTATCCTTCAGTTCGGTGGCCAGACCCCCCTGAATTTGGCCGTCCCCCTGGGACAGGCCGGCGTCCCCATCCTGGGCACCTCGGCGGACGCCATTGATATGGCCGAAGACCGGGAGCGGTTCAAGCAGATGCTGGCGAAACTCAACTTGCGTCAGCCCCCCAACGCCACGGCCACCGGGGTGGAAGCCGCCCTGAAGATTGCTCAGGAGATAGGCTATCCGGTGCTGGTACGGCCTTCCTATGTCCTGGGGGGGCGGGCCATGCAGATTGTCTCCGACGACCAGTCCCTGGTCAGTTTCATGCAGTGGGCCCTGGCGGCCTCCCCGGACCGTCCGGTCCTGATCGACAAATTTCTGGAGGATGCCATCGAGGTGGACGTGGACGCCATCAGCGACGGCCGACTTACCGTCATCGGCGGCATCATGGAGCATATTGAGGAGGCGGGCATCCACTCCGGGGACTCGGCTTGCGTGCTGCCGCCCTATTCCCTGTCCTTGGAGATCCAGGAGGAAATCAAGCGTCAAACCCGGGCTCTGGCTCAGGAATTGAAGGTTGTCGGTCTCATGAACATCCAGTTTGCCATCAAGGGCGAAGATATCTACGTCCTTGAGGTCAACCCCCGGGCCAGCCGTACCGTGCCCTTTGTCTCTAAGGCCACCGGCGTGCCCTTGGCGAAGTTGGCCACCCAAGTCATGTTGGGCCGCACCCTGGAGGAACTGGGGTTTACCCGGGAGGTGGAACTGCCCTACTTTGCGGTAAAGGAGTCCGTCTTTCCGTTTCGCCGCTTTCCCGGGGTGGACCCGGTGCTGGGTCCGGAGATGCGGAGCACCGGCGAGGTCATGGGCATTGACGAAGACTTCGGATTAGCTTACGCCAAGGCCCAACTTGCGGCCGGCCATCGCCTGCCCCTGTCCGGCGGGGTGCTCTTCTCCGTTAAGGATCCGGACAAGCCGCTCATGGCCCCCATTGTCCGGGGCTTTCAGGAACTGGGCTTCCGGGTGTACGGCACCCGGGGCACTGCCGCGTGCCTAGCCGAACACGGCGTGACGGTGCGGGAGGTCTACAAAGTGCGGGAGGGTCGCCCCCATATCATCGACCGCATCAAAAACCGGGAAATCGACCTGGTCATCAATACCCCCCGGGGCCGCTACACCCCCGCGGACTCCTATTCCATCCGCCGGGCCGCCCTGGAATACAACATTCCTTACACCACCACCGTCGCCGCCGCCAAAGCCACCCTGCACGCCATCCGGGCTATGAAGGAGGGGAAGCTGGAGGTGAAAAGTTTGCAGGAGTATCATGAGAGGCTGGCAAAAAGTTAGGCCGGTTGCTTGACCTGCCCCTGAGAAGTCGGGGAAAACTTAAAGCAATTCTCCCACCAACTGGCCACAAGCCGCGGCGATGTCCTGGCCCCGGCTTTCCCGAATAAAAACCGGATAGTGCGCGTCCCGCAGGATATCCTGAAAGGCCAGCACCCGCTCCCGGGGCGGAGCCGCATAAGGCAGCAGCGGGTGAGGATTAAAGGGGATAAGGTTGATTTTGGCCCGGAAGCCCCGCAACAGGCGGGCCAGCTTCCGTGCCTGATCAGGGGAGTCGTTGACGCCGTCCAGAAGCACGTAGGCAAAGGTGATGCGCCGATGTCGGGGCAGGGGAAAGGCCCGGCAGGCCTCGAGGACTACGGCCAGGGGATATTTGCGATTTATGGGCATGATTGCGTCCCGGGTGGCATCGTCGGCGGCATTCAGGGATACGGTGAGATTTACCCGGACCTCCTGGCCGAGACGCGGGATAAGAGGGGCTAAGCCCACCGTGGATACGGTCACCCGCCGGGCGGAAAAGTTCAGGCCCCAAAGGGCCTGAATGATTTTAAGCGCCCGGACCAAAGCGGCAAAATTGGCCAAAGGCTCCCCCATGCCCATAAATACCAGATTGGTCAGGGGCTTATCTGTGGCCAGGAGCATCTTTACCTCTAAAATCTGGTTGACGATCTCACTGGCGGTGAGGTTGCGGACAAACCCCTGCCGAGCGGTGAGACAAAAGCGGCAGTCCATGGCACACCCGACCTGACTGGAAAGGCACAAGGTCAGATGCTCCTCCTCGGGAATCAGGACTGATTCGATAAACTGGCCATCGGTGAGCCGCCAGCGGAATTTTCGGGTGCCGTCCCGCGAAACCTCCTGTTTATCCAGAATCAGACGGCTGAGGCTGGCCTTGGTCGCCAGCTCCTGCCGAAAGGCCCGGCTGATGTCGGTCATTTCCTCAAAACTGCGGGCCCCTTTGTAGAGCCACTTGGTGAGCTGCCGGGCCCGGTAGCGGGGTTGGCCCCAGGCGGCGACGCACTGCTCCAGTTCTTCCAAGGTTAGTTCTTTCAAGTCAAGGAGGGAAGGAGACATGCAACGGTGTGCGGCTACAGACCTTTGGCCTTCTCCAGGGCTTCCATCCGTGCTTTGCAGGTGACACACATGGTGGTCACCGGGCGGGCCCGCAGACGTTTTTCCGAAATCTCCCCGCCGCAGATTTCACAGATCCCGTAGGTGCCGTCTTCGATCCGCTCCAGCGCCTCCCGGATTTTGGCGATCAGTTTCCGTTCCCGATCGCGAATACGCAGGGTAAAGTTACGATCGGTTTCCAGGGTGGCCCGGTCGGCGGGATCAGGGAAGGGGGACGCACCGGCCACGGTCATGGAGGCGCGAGTGACTTCGGCCTTGCCGATCAGCTCTTCCAAACGTTCGTGAAGCAATGAGCGGAAGTATTCGAGACTTTCTTTGTTCATCGTTGACCTGCCGAACCGTTCAGGGCGTCGGGGCAAAAAAGGTGCCACGGACGCCGCCGCTTTTTTCCAGCAACAAGAGGTCTTGGATGATCATGCCGCGGTCCACGGCTTTGCACATGTCATAAATGGTCAGGGCCGCGGTGGCGGCCGCCACCAGGGCTTCCATTTCCACCCCGGTACGGGCTTCGGTGCGAACCCGGGATTTGACGCACACGGCAAAATCCGAGGGTTCCGGAATAAACTCAATCTCCACCCCGGTCAGCGGCAACGGGTGGCACAAGGGGATCAGTTGCGCCGTGTTTTTGGCTGCCATAATTCCGGCCAGGCGCGCCGCCGCCCAGACGTCCCCCTTGGGTAGGTCGCCGGCCAACAGGAGCGGAAAAATTTTGGGACCCACCAGGATCCGACAGGAGGCCACCGCCTCCCTTTTGGTTATGGGCTTGTCGCCCACTTCCACCATTCTCAGGCGGCCTCTTTCATCCAGGTGGGTGAAGTCATTCATGGGCTGCAAGACCGAGCTCTTTTTGTTCCAGTTGGTGAAATTCCTCCAAAATTTGCCGCTGTCCCGGGGTCAGTCCCTGCGGAGTGGTCACCACGATTTCCACGATTTGATCCCCGGCTGCCATCCCGGGGCCGCCGGGTGCCCCGGCGCCCGGGAATCTGATGACCTGGCCCGACTGGGTTCCTTGCGGCAAGTGCACCAAACGGAAGCCGTCCAAAGTGGGGACCCGGACTGTGCCGCCCAAGGCCGCTTTGGCAAAGGAAACTTCCAAAGTGCAATACAGATCCTTACCTTTGCGGGTAAAGAAGGCGTGCGGCTCCACGGAAATAACCACTTCCAGATTGCCGGGGGGGCCGTTTCGGAACCCCGGACCGCCTTCGCCGGTAAACCGTAACCGATCGCCGTCTTCCGTGCCGGCGGGAATTTTAAGATGATAACTCCGAAGCGTGCTTTGGTAGCCTGAACCCAGGCAAACCGGACAGGAAGAAGGCTCACCCAGCCGCCCTTTACCCTGACAACGCTGGCAAAGTGGCCCCAGCCGCAGAAGTCCCGGAGCTATGGGACGGTAACCTTTGCCGTGGCAATCAGGACACAGGTTCTGGCGTCCGGACTGCTTCCGGCCAGTGCTTTCGCAGTGTGGGCAGGGTTGGACCTGAGGCACCTCGATGGTGGTCTCCATGCCCTGAATGGCAGCAATAAAAGGAATGCGCAGGTCATAACGAAAATCCGGGCCAGAGTTGGGGGGAGGGCCGGCCGGTTTGGATATTCCGAAAAATTCCTCAAAAAGTTCGTCGTTTACCTGAAAATTAGCCTGATAGTAGTGACGTTCCTGTTTCCGGGAGCGGGCTCGGGCCGCCCGGATGGTTTCATACGCCTCCACTACCTGTCTGAACCGAGCTGCCGCGTCGGGATTATCGGGGTTGCGGTCCGGGTGGAACTCGTAGACCAGGGCCCGGAAACGGCTGCGGATTTTCTCCCAACTGGCTCTGGGGGAAACATCCAAAATACGGTAACTTTCCCATGCGTTCATAAATCAAAGGTTCGAAGAAAAGTCTCCAGGAAATCCCTGAATGCCTTCCGCCGCCCGGGTCCCAATATCTCTCATCGCGGGTAAAAGCCCGGATTATTCATTGGTCGTCAAACGGCGGTCTTTTCTTTAAAGAGACCGGTAGCGCCTGCCACCAGACTCTTTCTTCTTAATTTATTTATAGAATATCTGGGAAGCCCTGTAAACCTTAAAAATACTGAATCCGGCGGAATAGCCCCGCTTTCCGGCCGCGGCCCCTCTTTAAGTTTGGCCAGGACATGCTTTCATTTCCATGGCCCGGTCAGCCGCCGGAGAAAAATAAACTTTCTTCTTTGCCTAATTTGCGGTAACATGCAAAACATTATATATAAGTATCAATGGGTTAATCCATAGATGCGGGTGCAGTGTTCCCAGTGCGGCACCAGGTTCAACCTGGATGAGCGCCTTATTACCAGAGATGTTGTTAAGGTCCGCTGCTCGCGTTGCCACCATGTTTTTGAGGTAATGCGGCCACAAGGGACGCCGGGATTGCTGGAAGATGACCAGGCCCTGGTCAGCCCTGCCCCGGAGGGTGGGGAAGATACGGCCACCTCCGGGTTAGCGGCCACTCCTCCCGAAGGGCCGCCGGAGCCGGAGCCCATTCCGCTGCCGGCAAGGTCAGCGGCCAGCAATAAGGAGAGAGCTCGCCGGGTGGCCCTGCTGGCCACGGTGGCCGGCTGCCTGCTGGGTCTCTTGGTAGGGACGCTCACTTTGTGGTACTTCGGGGAAAAAGCCAGCCTTTCTTCAAGCCCGGCCCCGAAGGAAAGGCCGGAAGAAAGCCAGAGGCCGCCTTTGCCTGCGGCCGGCCCGGAGGAGCTCAAAAATTTGGAAATCGAACTTCGGGACGCCCGTTACCGAGGGCTGGTGCATCCGAAGGGCGGGCAACTGCTGGTCATTGAGGGCGCCGTGAAAAACCTTACCGGAGAACCCCGGGGGCCCATCCTGCTTAAAGCCACATTAATGGATCCCATGAACCAACCTATACAGGAACTCCTGTTTTACAGCGGCACCAGCCTTTCGGATGAGGAATTGCGGCAGACTGACCCCGAAAAGATAAAACGCTGGCTGAATACCCCCGGTGGTCGCCAGGGGGTTAAAATGATCAAGCCCAATCAATCCCAGGTTTTTACCGGGGTGTTCTTTGGGGTCCCGGACAACCTGGCCGAAGCCCGCCACGGCTTTCATATCGTGGTGCTGAAGGCCCCTCGCCTTCCGGTGGATTAAAATAGGCCATGCTCAGACGCCTGTTTTCCAGATTCGTCCGCGACCGCGCCATCCATAAGTGTACGCTACGAATTGATTTTTATCCCGAGGACCGGGCTGTTCTTTCCATCATCTGGCACCAGAGCGCGGGGCAGGAAGCTGATACGGTAATCCTGGGCCTTTATTTCTATGCTCGGATCTTGTTTGAACTGGCAGAAGCTAACGAAACCCGGGTGGCCAAAGAACTCATGACCTTTCTCGACAAAGTCCGGGACCTCGTTTTGGCGGAAGAGGGCGTCAAACGCCCTCAACTGCCTTTGGGGGCGGTGAAATTAGGCGATGCCCCTGACCAGGAGCCTCCTTTGCGGCGCTACCAGGCAGATTTTCATCAGATTCCGGAGGGCGCAATCCGCTTGGACTTTCAAGCCAGCCTGGGGAAGGAAGGGTTTTATCTTCCGGCGGCCTTCCTGGTCTTTTTGCAATCGTGTATAAACAGCCTGTCCGACGCCAGCCTCAGACAGCTCATCACCGCCATCGGCCGCCTGCACACCTACTACCGCTTCCGCAAAGATTTCTGGGACAGCGTCGCCCTCGTAGACGGGCCCGCGTTCGCTCTGGGCCAGGAAGAAATCGCCGGTGAAGAAAGGAAGCCCTGATTTCGGGTTATTCGCGCCGGCCGAATTTCGGTGGGACGGCTCTTAGGGAATTTTATTTTCTTGAAAATTAAAAGGCAGGCCTGGACCTGCCTTTTCGAGCGGGATCCGGTTCCCTAGGGCTTTAAGCTGACAACCGACCCAGCAGGCCCGCCTTGATCCGGTCAAATTCCTCAGGAGTAATGATGCCTTCGTCCCGGAGTCGCACAAATTCCGTTAACTCCGCCCGGAGACGTTCCGGCGGCAGCGAGTCCCCAGCCTCCCCGGCCTCAACCGGCACCGGGGTCGGTCCTTCCAACGCCAAGGGGGCCGCGGACGGGGGCAAAGCCTCCGGCCAGTGGCCCCGGCCTTTGTAACGCAGCGTGAGGACACCGTTCAAAAGGGAGATCTCCACGTCCTTGCCGCTGGCCGTAGCCTCCCGCACCATCTCGTGGAAGTCGCTGCCCTGAGCCGCCAATCTGGCTTTGAAACGGTTCCAGCCTTTGTAAAGCCGCCAGGCGGCAACGGCTAGAAGTACGGCAAAGCCCGCGAAGATATAAGCATTGAAGCCCAGGATGCCGGTGAGCCACACCAGGGCTACAATCAGGACAAAAGGGATGGCGATCAGGAAAAGGAGCAGGCTGTAAAAGCTGGTGATATTGCCGAAGGAGACGTCCGTGGGGTCCGCCTCCTTGAATTTGAATCGTGAAAAGAACTTACCCATAAGAAATACCGCTTTCGGTTTTCGGATCCCGGCAGTAGCCTTCCATCCTCTTGCGGGACGGTCCGCCCTTCAAAAGTAATATAAACTGAAAACCGGAAACTTAAAAACGAAAAACGTCCTTACGGCCCGGGCGCCGTGAAAAACGTCCGAAAGGCCTTGTAGGTCATGTAAAGATCGGCCTTGGAGGCCACTTCAAAGGGCGAGTGCATGGACAGCACCGGCGGACCGGAGTCGATGATCTCAATGCCATGCACTGCCAGGTACTTGGCGATGGTGCCGCCGCCGCCTTCGTCCACCTTACCCAGGTGGGCGGCCTGCCAGATAACCCCGGCTTCATTGAAGATGCGCCGCAGCCACACCAGGTACTCGGCATGGGCATCGTTGGCCATGTATTTGCCGCCATGGCCGGTGTATTTGGTGATGCAGACCCCGTAGCCCAGCTTGGCGGCGTTGCGCTTTTCGTGCACTTCGGGGTAATCCGGATCCAGGGCACCGTTCACATCCGCAGAAATGGCCCGGCTGGCCATAAGCACCCGGCGCCGGGCCAAGGGGCTTTCCCCGGCCCGCTCCAGAAGCAGCTCCACAATTTCTTCCAGAATACAGCTCTTGGCACTGGTGTTGCCGTCCGAGCCCACCTCTTCCTTGTCATAAAACAGCGCCATGCAGGTGTGCTCCGGCTCCTTTACTTGCAGGATGGCTTCCAGGGCCGGATAGGCGCAGGAGCGGTCGTCCTGGCCATAGCCGGCTATCAGACTGCGGTCCCAGCCCACATCCCGGGCCGGACCGGCGGGCACCACTTCCAGCTCCGCGGAAACCAGGTCCTCTTCCCGGATGCCGTAGGTGTCCTCCAGATATTTCAGCAGAAAAAGCTTAAAACGCTCCTTGGTGTCTTTGTTTCCCAAAGGCAGGGAACCTACCAGGACATTAAGTTTTTCCCCTTCAAAGGCCTCCGAGACCTTTTTCTCCATCTGAACCTTCTTGGCCAGATGAGGCAGAAGGTCCAACACGGTAAAGACCGGGTCGCTGTCGCTTTCGCCCACCTCCAGCTCCACGCGGCCGCCGTCGGTCTTCAGGACCACGCCATGCAGGGCCAAGGGGCGGGCCAGCCACTGATATTTTTTGATGCCCCCATAGTAGTGGGTTTTCAAAAACACCAGGTCGGTGTCTTCATAAAGGGGATATTGCTTCAGGTCCAGGCGCGGAGAGTCAATGTGGGCCGCCACTATGCGAAGGCCATCGGTCAGGGGCCGCCGGCCTTTTACAGTCAGGGCGATAACTTTCCCTTTATAATTGTAAAAACCGCGGTCTCCGGGCTCATTCCGGGTCAGATCCACAAATCCGGCCGCTTTGGCCTGACTCTCGATTTCGGCCACCGCCTCCCGCTCCGTCTTGGCCGAGCTGAGAAATCTCTTATACCGTTCCGCATATGCCATGATGGCGTCCCGCTCCGCCGCATCCACCTGATCCCACACAAGCTTAGGGGTCACCATAAGGCGATCCCGCAATTGCTCCAGTTCGTCTTTCTCAGGTACTCCAGTCACCTGTCATCCTCCCGGGTTTTCCGGATTGGCGTTTATTATTGCGGTTTGAAAGAGATTTTTATTTTACAAAAATGAGGACAGGAAAACAATGGCGGACATGGCTGCGGAGGAGCCGGACACAGCCGACCGGTTTAACCGGCTCCGGCCCCGGAATCCCGCGAATTGGCCAAATTCTTGGGAATTGGGAAGAGGGAAAACTTGACTAAAACTTCTTTAATTAATAAATTTAAACAGGTATTTTGCGAGAGTGGCGGAATCAGGCAGACGCACTGGACTTAGGATCCAGCGGGAGACCCGTGGGGGTTCGAGTCCCCCCTCTCGCACTCCGAGGGCGGTGCTGAGAACAGTCGGGTAAATCCCGGCTTTTTTTAAAATGACAGAATAGTGAAAGAGCAACCTACACATGACCGAATCCCTTATTCAAGTTGAACTGGAAAATCTGGGGCAAGTCAAGCGCAAGCTAGCCATCGTGGTGCCCAAAGAGGAAGTAAGCCAGGAAATGGAGCGGGCCTACCGGGATCTGGGCAAACGGGCCAAAGTCAAGGGCTTCCGGCCCGGCAAGGTTCCCCGGGCCGTGCTGACCATGTATTACCGAAAGCAGGTGGAGAAAGATGTCTCCGATGCCCTGGTGCGCCGCTCCCTTCAAGAAGCCTTGCAGGAAAAGAACCTGGACCCCGTCGGAATGAACTGGCCCGAACCCCTCCCGCCGGTAAGGGAAGGGGAAGATTACCGCTTTGTGGTGGAACTGGAGGTTCCGCCGGAGTTCACCGCGGAAAATTATTTCGGCCTTGCCCTGACGGACCCCGGGGCTGAGGTCACCGAAGAAATGGTGGAGGCGCGGCTCAACGAAATCCGCGAAGCCAACGCCCTGTTGCAGCCGGTACCGGAGCCGCGGCCGGTGCAAGCAGGCGATTTTGTGATCCTGGACTACCAGGGCCACTTCGCCGGTCAGGCCCTGGAAGAAGCCAAAGGCGAAAACGTTTACCTGGAGGTGGGGGCAGGCAAGTTCAACCGGGACTTCGAGAACAATTTGCTGGGACTCCGCCCCGGCGCCGAAGCGCGCTTTGTGGTGGATTTGCCCCCTGATTTTTTCAACCCCCTCATTGCCGGGAAAAGCCTGGAATTTCAAGTCAAGATCCACGACATCAAGGAGCGGGTGGTGCCCGAATTGAACGATGCCTTTGCCCAGAGCCTGGGGGGCAAATTCCAGACTTTGGCCGACTTGCGCGAGGCGGTGCGACAGGATATCATTAAAATAAAGGAGCGGGAGCGCCAAGCCCGGCTGGAACAGCAGGTTCTGGAGCGGCTGATTGCCTCCCATTCCTTCGAGTTGCCCCCCTCCCTCGTCTGGCAAGAACAGGAAACCATGCTGCGGGAGCAGTTGGCCCACCTGCAGCAATACAACCTTAACCTTGAGGGGCTGGACCTTCAGAGGATGTTGGAAGCGGTCCGGCCCAAAGCCGAGTTTCGGGTGCGTAGCCGCCTACTGCTGAAGCAGATTGCCAAACAGGAGGGTATCCAGGTGGAGGATTCCGAAGTAGAGGCCGCCCTGCAACGGCTGGCTGATTCCCGGGGCCGAACCTTGGCCCAGATGAGGGAAATCTACCGGCAGCAGAATCTTTTGGAAATCCTCCGGCAGGATCTGCTTAATGAAAAGGTGTTAAAGCTACTCCTTGAAAAAGCGGATCTCCGGGGCACCCCGATAAACGAAGAGCAGGAGAAAGAGAGTTAACATGCAGTTGATCCCTATTGTGGTCGAACAATCAAGCCGCGGTGAGCGCGCTTATGACATATATTCCCGGCTTCTCAAGGACCGGATCATCTTTCTGGGCACGGCGATCACGGATGAGATCGCCAACCTTATCATCGCCCAGCTGCTGTTCCTGGAGGCAGAGGACTCGGAAAGGGACATCCATTTTTATATCAATTCCCCGGGCGGTCTGGTAACGGCCGGGCTGGCCGTCTACGACACCATGCAGTATATACGCTCGCCGGTGGCCACTTACTGCATGGGCCAGGCGGCCAGTATGGGGGCATTGCTCCTGGCCGCCGGGGAGAAGGGCAAGCGCTACGCCCTGCCCCATGCCCGGATCTTGCTGCACCAAGTCATGGGCGGCTTCTCAGGCCAGGCCACGGATGTGGATATCCAGGCCAAGGAGATTTTGCGCCTCCGGGAAGAATTAAACCAGATACTTGCCAAGCACACCGGTCAGCCCCTGGAAAAAATCGCCCAGGATACGGACCGGGACTTTTACCTGTCCGGGCCACAAGCCAAGGAATACGGCATCGTGGACGAAGTCATTGTGCACCGGGACCTGCTCACCCGGGTTTAACGAACCGGCCAAGCTACAGCAAAAGACCCGGATGCCGATATATAAGCGAGGCCGATGGCAGGAATTTTGCAGAGATCAGCGTAACCCTTGTAGAAATGGGTCGAAACCCGGCAGGGCTGGATTTTCGGGATTGGCCGACTTATTTTATAGAAATTAAATCCTAAGAACCTTTAAAGAAGTAGCATACAAACCCGAAGGCCAGCCTTCCAAAACAGGCCGGGTTTGTGGAGGGAAACCCGAAATGAGTAAACGTGGAACTGACAAGAGCACGGATCTTCTCTGCTCCTTTTGTGGAAAGAGCCAGAGCGAAGTGAAGAAGCTCATCGCCGGCCCCGGCGTCTACATCTGCGATGAATGCATTGAGCTGTGCAATGACATCATCGCCGAGGAATACGAAAAGGAGGAGGCCAAGCATTCCCGCCTCGCCATCCCGGAACCGGCGGCCATCAAGAAAGAAATCGATGAATACGTAATCGGCCAGGAGCGGGCCAAGAAGATCCTCTCCGTGGCTGTATATAATCATTACAAGCGCATTTCCAGCCGGGTGGATCTGAACGGAGTGGAGCTTCAGAAAAGCAACATCCTGCTAATCGGCCCCACCGGCTCCGGCAAGACCCTGTTGGCGCAAACTTTGGCCAAAATCCTGAATGTGCCGTTCACTATTGCCGATGCCACCACCCTGACGGAGGCCGGCTATGTGGGAGAGGATGTGGAGAACATCATCCTGAACCTCCTGCAGGTAGCGGACTATGACGTGGAGAAGGCCTCCCGGGGGATCGTTTACATTGACGAAGTGGACAAGATCGCCCGGAAAAGCGACTCGCCGTCCATCACCCGGGATGTGTCCGGGGAAGGCGTCCAGCAGGCTCTTCTGAAGATTATCGAGGGCACCATGGCCAGCGTTCCCCCCAAAGGCGGCCGCAAACACCCTCAGCAAGAGTTCATCAAGGTGGACACCACCAATATCCTGTTCATCTGTGGCGGCGCCTTCAACGGTCTGGAGGACATCATCGGCGCCCGTATCGGGCGAAAGGCCATGGGTTTCGGAGCCGACATCAAGAGCAAGAAAAACATGCCCTTGGGGGAAATCCTCTCCCAGGTGCAGCCCCAGGATCTGCTGAAGTTCGGCCTCATCCCCGAATTTGTGGGGCGCTTGCCGGTGATCGCCACTTTGGACGAATTGGACGAAGAGGCCCTGGTGCAAATCCTGACGGAACCCAAAAACGCCTTGGTCAAGCAGTACCAGAAGCTTCTGGAAATGGACCGGGTCAGTCTGAAGTTCACCCACGAGGCGCTGGTGGCCGTGGCCAAGGAGGCCCTGAAGCGCAAATCCGGAGCCCGCGGCTTGCGGGCCATCCTTGAGGGCGCCATGCTGGATTTGATGTATGAGCTGCCCTCCTTGAAGAATGTGCAGGAATGCCTTATTAACGAGGATTTCATCTTAAGAAACGCAGCTCCGATCTTCAAATACCGGGCTACCGAAGAAACCTCTTGGGAAAAGCCCGGCATGGTGGTGGAAAAATGATCTTCCGGATAAATCGACGCGGTGGCGAAGAAGGCACCAGGAGACTGCAAATGGTCCCCCTGCTGCCTTTGCGGGACATCGTGGTCTTCCCCCACATGGTGGTACCCCTTTTTATCGGGCGGGAGAAATCCATTGCGGCTTTGGAATATGCCATGGGGCAGGAGAAATATGTGCTTCTCTGCGCCCAGAAAGACGCCCGGCGGGATGAACCCAAGGAGCAGGAAATCTACCGCATCGGAACCCTGGCAGCCATCCTGCAGATGCTGCGGCTGCCGGACGGCACCGTCAAGGTGCTGATCGAAGGGAAGTACCGGGCCCAGGTGCGGCAGTATCTGCCCAATCCCCATTTCTTCCAGGTCGAGGCGGAAGAGATTCCGGAAGTCTGGGAGTATTCCGCCGAACTGGAAGCCTTGCGCCGGAGCGCCATCGAGGCCTTTGAAACCTACTGCAAGCTCAATAAAAAGGTGCCCCAGGAGGTGATCCAGACCATTGCCTCGCTGGAGGAACCCACCCGCCTGGCGGACACCATCGCCGGGCACCTGGCCATTAAAACGGAGGACAAACAAGGGCTTCTGGAAACCCTGGATCCCGTCAAGCGTCTGGAAAGGGTCCTGACCGTCGTTTCCCAGGAAAACGAAGTCCTCACCATCGAAAACCGCATCAAGAACCGGGTCAAGAAGCAGATGGAAAAGACTCAGCGGGAGTATTACCTGAACGAACAGATGCGGGCCATCCAAAAAGAGATGGGTGAAAAGGAGGACCTTAAGGGGGAAATCCAGGAACTGGAGCGCCGCCTGCGCAAAAAACGGATGAGCGCCGAAGCCGTGGCCAAGGTGAAACATGAGATCAAGAAGCTTAAGCTCATGAGCCCCATGTCCGCCGAAGCCACGGTCTCTCGTAATTACATCGACTGGCTGCTCTCCTTGCCCTGGTACGAGAAAACCAAGGATCGGTACGATATTGCGGAAGCGGCGGCCATTCTGGACGAAGACCACTACGGGCTGGAAAAGCCCAAGGAGCGCATCCTGGAATATCTGGCGGTCCAGAGTCTGGTAAAAAAGATGAAAGGCCCCATCCTCTGTTTGGTGGGCCCGCCGGGAGTCGGCAAGACATCTTTGGCCAAGTCCGTGGCTCGGGCCTTGGGTCGCAATTTTGTCCGGCTGTCCTTGGGAGGGGTGCGGGATGAAGCCGAGATCCGGGGCCACCGGCGCACCTATATCGGGGCGCTTCCCGGCAAGATTATTCAATGCCTCCGGAAGGCCAAGAGCAACAACCCGGTCTTCTGCCTGGATGAAGTGGACAAGATGAGCACCGACTTCCGGGGCGACCCCTCCGCGGCCTTGCTGGAGGTCCTGGACCCGGAGCAGAACTTCGCTTTTAACGACCATTATCTGGATTGCGATTACGATCTCTCCGAGGTCATGTTCATAACCACGGCGAATAACCTCTATTCCATCCCGCTGCCGTTGCAGGATCGGATGGAGATCATCCGCCTGCCCGGCTACACCGAGGTGGAGAAACTGCATATCGCCGAAAAGTTTCTGATCCCCAAGCAGGCCAAAGCCAACGGCTTGACGGAAGAAAACATCCAGTTTTCGGAGAACGCCATTCTGACCATCATCCGTCTTTACACCCGGGAAGCAGGGGTACGGAACCTGGAACGGGAAATTGCCGCCATCTGTCGCAAAGTGGCTCGGGAAGTGGCGGAAAAGGGCAAAGACCATAAGGTTCAGGTGAATAGTCAGTCCGTTGCCAAGTATCTGGGAGTGCCCAAGTACCGCTATGGAAAAACTGAAGAGAAAGACGAAATCGGGCTTACCAACGGCCTGGCCTGGACCGAGTTCGGCGGCGAGCTTCTTCAGACCGAAGTAGTGATCCTGCCGGGAAAGGGCAAGCTCCTCATCACCGGCAAGTTGGGCGAAGTCATGCAGGAATCGGCCCAAGCGGCCCTTTCCTATGTGCGCTCGATTGCTGAAAGCCTGGGTCTGCCCCGGGATTTCTATCGGGAGGTGGACCTGCACGTACACGTGCCTGAGGGCGCCATCCCCAAGGACGGCCCCTCCGCCGGCATCACCATTGCCACCAGCATTGTCTCCGCTCTGCTCCGGATTCCGGTGAAGCGGGATGTGGCCATGACCGGGGAGATCACCCTGCGGGGGCGGGTGCTGCCCATCGGCGGGTTGAAGGAGAAAATCATTGCGGCCCACCGCCACCAGATCAAAACCGTGATCATCCCCCGGGACAACGAAAAGGACATCAAGGAGATCCCGGCCCGGATCCTCAAAGCGGTGGAGCTGGTGCCGGTGGATCACATGAATGAAGTGCTGAAACTGGCCTTGGCCATGGAGGACCCCGAGGCCCTCTTCAAACCGGCCCCGCCGCCGGTAGTGCCCAGCGAAGCGGCCTATATGCCGGCGGACGTGCAGCCTGCGGCCAAAATTCAGGCGCATTGAAGGTGAAAGCCTAGCGGTTTACCAATCCGGGGGCGTAGTTCAGATGGTGAGAACGCCGGCCTGTCACGCCGGAGGTCGCGAGTTCAAGTCTCGTCGTCCCCGCCATTGAGAAAAAGATCAGGGGGCCGAGAGTAGGTCACCCTTTGTTTTCGGCCCCGCGGGTTGTTCTTCACCGCCTTCTCATTCTCCTCTTCGGCTTCGGGTTTTTCCCTTGACAGAGTGCCGCTCATCAGGGAAGATTAATTGGTTTAGGGCGGATAGCTCAGTGGGGAGAGCATCGGCCTTACAAGCCGGGGGTCAGAGGTTCGAATCCTCTTCCGCCTACCAGCTTGCCCACAAAAGGGGATGCTTTTCTGCATCCCCTTTTTTGTCTTTCTGGGAAACGGCCCACCACCGAGCGTTATAGCCAAGTCAGACTTGCCTGCCTTTTGGAGGATTTGTCCCGACACATTGACAAGGTGGAGGAAGATTGCTAATATACGGAAGACCGGAGCGGGTCAGAGAAGCAATCTTTTCTCCCCCGGCCAAGAGGGCTTTCAAGAGGGAAAGACGCTCCGGGGGAAGAACTGCAGCAGGGTTTCAGTAAACTTCTCTTCTTCTGTAGGGCTTTTTACAAAGCGGGGACGTAGTTCAGATGGTGAGAACGCCGGCCTGTCACGCCGGAGGTCGCGAGTTCAAGTCTCGTCGTCCCCGCCACCTTTGATTCCCCGCCTGCATTAGATTTAATTTCCCAAGAACTGCCAAAATAGCCTTACTCCACCTTGACGCTGATGGTCTGGAAGCTATGGTCCACTGACATGGTAGTATAAACGTGGGCCCCCTCCCGGCGGGTGGAGATGATTTCAATGTAGTGGGGCACCCCCCGTTCGTCGGCAAAAGTGATGCGCTCTCCGGCCCTGAAGCCGCCCTGCCGGTACCAGACCTCCGGCGGCAGGAGCCAGGTTTTGCCGTAGCGGGCCTCATATTTGAAAAAGGCCCGGCTGTCAAAAGGAAATTGCAGGTACAAGGCCAGGTCTTCGTCGGAGACCGGCCGCCCCAGCTCCTCCTGCAGGCGCTGGCGTTCTTGCTCCAGGTCAGGTTCCGGAGGAGGTACCATGCCCCCTTCATCGTAGAGAATCCGGTGCCATTTCTTGCCGTCCCGCCGGTGAAATTCCAGAACCTTTTCGCAGATCCAGTCCGCGGGCTGATAAAAGGGCAGCGGCCCATAGCGCCCCAGGATCAGGTTCTGAAGGTCCAGGGAGGGCCTTTCATACCGGCCATAGAGAACATTGCTGACCGCGGTGGTCCAAAGAATCTGGGAGCCGGGGGTCACGGACCACCAGTTGCCCAGCTCCACCTGCACCCGGGCCAGTTCCTCCAGAATTTCGGGCATTCGGTCGAAAAAGCCGCCCCGTTCGGCCTGCTCAAAAGCGCTCACCACCGCGCCGCCGGTGAGCTTATAGTGGGTCACGGTGGGGTCGTGCCCCCGGAAGGGGCTCTCAAAGGGTTCATAGATCTTCCGCTCCCGCCGCAGGATGTCGGAACTCTGAAGCAGGGCCTGGATGCTGATGCCTTCCGCTTTTTTCTCGTAATCCCGCAGGGTCTGAATCAGAGTGAGGGCCGGGGCCTGCCCGTAGATGGCGCCATAGCCGTGATCGGCGACATCGCAGATCTTCACCCCGGCCAGGATAGCCGCCGTCATGCGGCCGATGTCGTTGCCGTCCGTGTTACAGCCGTGGTAATGGAGGATAAGGTCGGGGAAAGCCTGGACAATGGCCTCCACCAACTGGCCGATGCGCTTGGGGGTGCCCAGGCCGGCGTAGTTCTTGATGGAGACGATGACCTCCGGCCCGGTGACTTCGAGGATCTCCCTGACTTTCCTGACATAAAACTCGTCGGTATGCTCCTTGCCGGTGGAAAAGCAGACGCTGGGCATAAGCAAGCGCCCGGCGCGCTTGACCTCTTCGAACACCGGCACCATGTTGGGCACATAATTGAGGAAATCGTAGACCCGCCACACATCCACATATTTGGCAAACTCCTGCACGACAAACCGGATGACGTTTTCGGGATAGTGGCGGTAGCCGAAAAGGTTGGCCCCCCGGCACACAGTCTGGAGCAGGGTGCGGGGCATGTGCTTCCGGGCAATGCGCAACCGCTCGAAGGGGTTAACCTGCTTGCGCATCAGGTCCATATGCACTGAGGCCCCGCCGCTCACCTCCACAGAAAAAAAGCCGGCGGCATCCCGGTAAGGAGCCACCCGCACCGTGGTCATGGGCATCAGGCGGTTCTTGAAGTCAGACTGGGACACATCCCGTTCATTATTGCACAGAAAATAGCCTTCCGCTTTGCGCAGGGTCTCCAAAATTTCCGCCGGACTCATATCCCGGGTAATGCGGCTCATTTGCCCTCCGTCTTCCTTTAACCCAATAATTTCCCCGATCCGACCGCGGCTCCTTTGATGGGCAAGCAAAGCCGGGTTTTTCAGCCGCCTTGCCTCCGACTGAGCCACGCCGCTAGCCTGCCCGGAGTTTCCCACAAACTGCCAGGAGTAAAAAGCAGATCAGCCAGATAACGGCATTGGAACCGAAGCAGGGCCAAAGCGTCGCTTTCCAGGGATGCCAACGCCGCCTCATCCAGTTCATAAGTTTTCCGGACTTCCGGTACTTCCAGCAGGTTCCGGAAGGCGTCCGAGTCGTACATGACCGTCGCCAGGAGGTCGAAAACCGCGGCTTTGACCAGAAGCGGCCCTTTCAGTCCCTGAACCAGGATAATGTTCAGCCATTCCCGGCGGGCTTCATCATAGAGATCAAAACCCTGATCGGCCCGCCAGGAGGCCACCGTCCAAACCGTATCGGCTTCAAAACCTTGACAATAATCCAGACGGCGGCAAAAGTAAAAATCCTCGATGCCGTGCTCCGTAAGCCGACTCCCCATGGTGAGGGGGAAAAGGCGGCAGGCCGCCGGCCGGCTGTCGTATACCTGACAACCCTGCGGCCCGACGAAAGGGCAACCCCCGGCAGGCGAGCGGGATAGGTCCAGGAAGTATACCGGCAGATTTGACTGCTCCTCCGCTTCCCGTCGGGCATAGCGCCGGAGAAATTCCCCGGTGGTGAGCTCCAGCTTTCGGGCCAGGCGCAGGATGTCATAAGGGCTCAGCATGACGGTGGCCGTTTGACAGCAACGGTTGAAACAAGCCAGCCCCTCATGGCACCGGAAAGCAAAGGGGCTTTCCGGGGTCAGCCATTCCTGGTCTAGGCTTTTATAAATCGATATTTTGACGGCTTTATCATTCGGCATATGAAGGAATATATTGCCCGCAAACGGCCCAACCGCGACCAGCGTCCGTCCACCTGCGAGCTTCGGCCCGGGGCTCTTTAGGCATGCGGGTTCTTTCCGAAGGCATTGATCTCCGCAATCAGCCGGGCGATTTTGTCCACCTCCCGCTCCGTTTCCTGATATTCCAGGAGATGGGGGTGGTCATCAATGTAGGAAGTGTCGAAGTTCATGGCGATGAAGTCCGGATCCTTGACAATCTGCTGAAAGTACGGGATGGTGGTCTTCACTCCCAGGATTAGGAAGCCCCTCAGAGACCGGGCCAGGCGCTGTACCGCCTCCTGCCAGGTAAAGCCGTAGGCCGTCAGCTTGACCAGCAGCGAATCGTAATACGGGGTTATCTCATAGCCTTGATAAATGGCGCCATCCAGGCGCACCCCGGGACCGCCCGGCGATTGGTACACCTGCAGCACCCCGGGGTTGGCCATAAAATTGTTTTTGGGGTCTTCGGCGTTGATGCGCACCTGGATGGCAAAGCCCCGCTCAATCACCTGATCCTGGGAGAAGCTGATGGGCTCGCCTTCGGCGATGCGGAGCTGCTCCCGGACAATGTCAATGCCGGTGACCACTTCGGTGACGGTGTGTTCCACCTGGATGCGGGTGTTCACCTCCAGGAAATAGAAGGAATTGTCCTGGCCCACCAGAAACTCCACGGTGCCGGCGCTCAGGTAATTGGCGGTTTGCGCCAGACGGACGGCAGCCTCACAGATTTCCCGGGTCAGAGAAGCATCAAGCCCCGCCGGGGCGATTTCAATCAGCTTCTGATGGCGACGCTGGATGGAGCAGTTGCGGGTGCCCAGGTGGACCACCTTGCCGTAGGCATCCGCCAGGATTTGCACCTCCACGTGGCGGGGCCGGGGGATGACCTTTTCCAGATAAATGTCATCGTTGCCGAAAGAGATCATGGCTTCGGAGCGGGATTGCTTAAGGCCGCTGAGAAGCGCCATTTCATCCGCCACCTGACGGATGCCGCGGCCCCCACCCCCGGAAACGGCCTTGATCATCAGAGGATAGCCGTGTTCATCGGCAAAGGCCAGGGCCTCCCGTTCACCGTCCACTCCCGGAGACAAAACGCCGCTGGCAGGGATTACTGGGATTCCGGACTCCTGGGCCAGGCGCCGGGCGACAACCTTACTTCCCATTTGGCGGATCACCTCAGGCGGGGGCCCGACAAACACCAGGCCCTCGCGAAGGCAGGCTTCAGGAAAGTCAGGATTTTCTGACAGAAACCCATAGCCCGGATGGATGGCCTGCGCCCCGGTCTGTTTGGCCGCCTCAATGATCTTGGCAATGCTGAGATAATCCCGCCGGGGACCCGGCCCGATGCAGACAACCTCGTCGGCCCGCATAACGTGGTAGGCTTCCTTGTCCGTCTCCTCATAGATGCCCACCGCCTTGAGGCCCAGTTCCTGGGCCGAGCGCATAATGCGCACGGCAATTTCCCCCCGGTTGGCCACCAGGATTTTGTCAATCTTCCGTTTTCCCGGCATGGCGTCCTTCTTGCCCGGCATGGTTCCGAGACCGCTTTAGGGCCAAAAATCAAACAAAGGTAATTTGACCTTATCGGATTTTTCAAATTATCTCAATAGATAACCGTCCCTCTGGAATGGCCGTCGGCCCTCAATTTGTCAACCCTCTAGGGAAATCAATTATAACGTAAGCCTGAAAAAGGCAAAACCTCCCTCCCCGTCCAAAATTTTTAACAAAAAAACAGGTTACCGTTTTAAAACTTGACATTCAAAATTTTTTGGGTCATGGTGAAACAGTTGCCTTGGCTGGTGGATTCCCACCTTGCCGTCCAGGTCAGGGCAACAGGGGGAGGATCAAATGTTGGTAGGTTATCCGGTAACGAGGACCGGGCAACCTTACCCGGTAAGCCATGGCTTTTATGCGCTCTGCTCCTCTGGTCCCACCCCCGTTCAAGCCGCATCGGTAAGATTCCCAAAAATGATCACCCCGACCCTGGTCGGGCCACTGCCCGGCTTGCGGTTGTTTGCGAGGGCCCCCATGCTTCAGACTGACACAGCCTGCGGCAGCAATTATGGCAAGGGCTTCGCCGTCCTGGAAAAAGAGGGCGGAAAAGCTGGATCCGCACTTTCCTCGCCCCGGATCAATGCCAAACGAAAGCTTTGGGACCGGTGGGATAATATCCATGGGTCAAGCCCGGCAGACAAAGAAAAGCGATCCCTGCCGCAAGCCTCTAAGAACTCATCTTATGTGGTGGCGGTCATAAACCAGAAAGGCGGCACGGGCAAGACCACCACCACGGTCAATTTGGGCGCCGCCCTGGCTTACCTGGGGCACCGCACCCTGATGGTGGACCTGGACCCCCAGGCCCACACCACCATCGGCATCGGGGTGGATCCGGATGCCTTTATCGAGTCGGTGGCCGAAGTGATGAGCATTCCCAAAAAATCCATGGCCGAGATCATCCTCCCCACCTATATTCCCGGACTTACCCTGGCTCCGGCCCACATTCATCTGGCTCATGTGGCCGAACAGATTTACACCCGGGTATATCGGGAAACCATTCTGGCCCAGGCCCTCCAGGGACTGGATCACGAATTCATCCTCATCGATTGTCCACCCTCTTTGGGGGTTCTTACCATCAACGCCCTTTATGCCTGTGATTTCATTATCATCCCTTGCCAAATTTCCCGTTACTCGTTGGATGGGTTGGCGGATTTGCTCACCACTATCGAGATCGTCAAAAACTTAAGCATCCAGGACCTGTTTCAGGGGGACCACTTTCGGATTCTGCTCACCATGTATGACCCCCGCAACCGGATCACCAACCAATATATTATGGATGAGCTGCGGCCCTACCGGGACAAACAGTTCACGGCCGTCATCCGGAAAAACGAAGCCCTCAACCAGGCCCAGATTGCCCAAAAGGCCATTTTTGACTACGAATTCGACAGCACCGGCTCCCAGGACTATCAGCGCCTGGCCTTGGAGTTTCTCCAACTTTACCATAAGCGGATCGGACTGCCTTTTGAGGACAAGATTTTTGAGGCCAAGGTTAACCAAAACAAGCCCTGGGAAAATTAACTGTTCTTAGCCGCATCTCAATAAGCGGGCGCGTATCGTCAAGGTCAACGGCAAGATTCCGTCAGGATACCACGTACCGGAAGGCGAGAGGGGGAGGTCATGTCAGAGCCGGCCAAGGCAAATTTGTGGAGTATCGGGGGAGGTAAAGGCGGCGTAGGCAAAAGCGTGTTCACCATGGGCTTGGGGATCAGCCTGGCCCGCTTGGGCTACCGGGTCATCCTGCTGGACGGCGACTTGGGCGGGGCCAACCTGCATACCTTGGCCGGAGTACGATTCCCCCCGGTCACGGTGGAAGACTTTCTGTTGCGGAAAGTAGCCAGCCTGGAGGAGGCGGTGGTGGAGACCCCCATCAAAGGCATCAGCCTGATTTGCGGGGCGGATGACATCCTGGGGGCGGCCAACCCTACCTATTACCAGAAAATCCGGCTGCTGCGCGAGTTGGAGAACCTGCCCGCCGATTTTGTGCTCATTGACCTGGGGGCCGGGACTTCTTTCAACGTCCTGGACCTTTTCAATCATTCCCCCGGGAAAATTGCCCTTTTCACCGGCATCTCCACCTCTCTGCAGAATGTGTACGGATTTATCAAATGCGCCCTGTTTCGCAAGATTTCCCGGGAATTCGCCAAAGACACCGATATCCTGGCCCTGCTTTATGAAAGTGAGACCGCAACGGAGATCGGCTCCATGGAGGACCTGGTGGCTCAGGTCAAGCGCCTGGCGCCGGAGAAGTGCTTCCGACTCCTCAAGGTGCTTCGTAACTTCGAGGTCTTCCTGGTGACCAATATGGTGAAAAACGATCAGGACTTCCGGTCTGCCGAAATAATCCAGTCGGTATGTGCCGACTTTTTGAGCATTAAGCCCCAGATTTTGGGCCACCTTCTTTACGACCCACTGGTAGAGGTGGCCATTAATCAGATGGTGCCCTCATTGCTGCACCAGCGGGACAACAAGATTGTCCGGGGGCTGGAGCAGATCGCCAAAAGGATGGTGCGGCTGGCCCGTCCCCCTTCACCGGCTCCGGCGCCGGAGGAGCGGAAATCCGATAAAGCCCTCTCTTTGGGCCCATTGAAAGAAGCTTTCCAAACTTAAGCAAGGACAAAAGACCCTCTGGTTCCAAGACAACCAGGTCTTGGTAGGGCTACTCGGCGCTTTCCCGGTTGGCTGGGCGATGCGGATTCCCCGGAGTATGACACCCGGTGGCCGGCTGAGGCGGCGCGGCGGCCGGCGAGACGGCAATCCCGGGCTGCCTCCGCCCCAGGGCTTTCACCTTTTCCTGAGCGTATTCCAGGTAAGTATAAATAACGGGAGTTATATAAAGGGTGATGAGCTGGGAAAAGGCCAGTCCCCCTACCACCGCCAAGCCCAAGGGCTGCCGGGCTTCGCCTCCGGCCCCGAAGCCCAGAGCGATGGGCAGCGACCCCATCAACGCCGCCATGGTGGTCATCATAATGGGACGGAAGCGCACCAGACAGCCGTGATAAATGGCTTCAGCGGGGGTCTTGCCGTCCTTCCGTTGGGCCTCCAGGGCAAAGTCAATCATCATGATGGCGTTTTTCTTGACAATGCCCACCAGCATGATCATCCCCACAAAGGCATAGATGTTTAAGTCCTTGCCGAAGAGCATCAGGGTCACCAAAGCCCCGAAGCCCGCAGACGGCAGCCCGGACAGGATCGTCAAAGGGTGGACGAAGCTTTCGTAGAGAATGCCCAGGATCAGGTAAATCACCAGGATGGACATGAACAACAGAATCCACAGACCCTTAAGCGAAGTTTGGAAGGCCTGGGCCGCACCCTGAAAGCTGGTGACAATGGTGGCCGGTAGCAAACCCCGGGCCAGCTTCTCCACCGCGTCCACGGCCTGGCTTAAGGCCACCCCGTCCTTGAGGTTGAAGGAAAGGGTGACCGCGGGGAGCTGGCCCGCATGGTTCACCATCAATGGGCCCATGGTGCGCTCCAGCTTGGCCACCACATTCAGAGGCACCAGCTGCCCGCTGGCGGACCGGATATAGAGCAGGGGAAGGGCCGAAGGATCCCGCTGATACTGGGGCATGAGTTCCATAATGACCTTATACTCATTGTTGGGGGCATAGATGGTGGAGATCTGCCGGGAGCTGTAGGCGCTGTACAGGGCATCTTCCACCTGATGGGCGGTGATCCCCAGGGCGGCGGCTTTATCCCGGTCAATAATCACCTCCACCTGAGGGTTCCGGATCAGCAGGTCGCTGGCCACGTCCTGCAGGAGAGGCAGCCCCCGCATCTTGGCCTCCATGAGCTCAGCATAGTAATAGAGCTCCTTGGTGTCCGGGCCTTGCAGAGTGAACTGGTAGAGGCTTTTGGTGAGGGTCCCGCCGATCCGGATGGGGGGCAGATTCTGGGGATAGACCTTGATGCCGGGAACCGAAGCCACCTGGCGCCGCAACTGGTTGATGATTTCATCCACATGGGGGCGATGGTCCCGGGGCTTGAGCTGGATGAAGATGCGGCCGGTATTGGCCGCCACGCTGTGCTGGCTGGCGCCGATGGCGGAAAAGTAGGACTTGACGTAGGGGTTCTGGCGGACCACTTCCGCCACGGCCTGCTGGTGCTGCATCATGGCGTCAAAGGAAATCCCCTGGGCGGCTTCCGTGAAGGCAAAGATCGTGCCCTGATCCTCACTGGGGAGAAAGCCCTTGGGAATGGTGACAAAGAGATACGCAGTGGCCGCCAGCAGGATGCCGGAAGCAAGGAGGGTGGCCCGGGGATGGCGGAGCACCGCCTTCAAGGTGGTGTCATAAAGTCCCAGCATGCCGTGGAAAAGGCGCTCCATAAGGACATAAAGCCGCCCGTGCCGCTCGGCTTGGGGAGGCTTGAGATAGCGGCTGCAGAGCATGGGGGTCAGGGTAAGGGACACTAACCCGGACACCAGAATCGCCGCAGCAATGGTCACCGCAAACTCATTCAAGAGCCTGCCCAAAATCCCCCCCATGAAAAGCACCGGAATAAAGGCCGCGGCCAGGGACAAGGTCATGGATACAATGGTGAAGCCGATCTCCTGGGAGCCTTCCAGAGCCGCCTGCCAGGGGCTTTTTCCCATTTCCAGGTGGCGGATGATGTTCTCCAGGACCACGATGGCATCATCCACCACAAACCCCACAGACAGGGTCAAGGCCATGAGGGACAGGTTGTCCAGGCTGTAATCCAGGAGATACATCACCGAAAAGGTGCCGATGACGGACATGGGCAAAGCCAGAGACGGGATCACCGTGGCCGACAGGTTCCGAAGGAACAGGAAAATGACCAGGATCACCAGGCACATGGCCAGAAACAGGGTGAATTTCACGTCCCGGACGGAGTCCCGGATGGACTCGGACCGGTCATAGAGGACCTCCAGGTCCACGGACGCCGGGATCTGGGCCCGGAAGGTGGGAAGAAGTTTGCGGACCGCGTCCACCACCTCAATGGTGTTGGTGCCGGGCTGGCGCTGGATGGCCAGCACTACGGCCCGGGTGGTGTTGTACCAACTGGCGATCTTGTCCTCTTCCACGCTGTCGATGACTTGGCCCAACTCCTGCAGCCGCACCGGGTGGCCGTCCCGGTAAGTGACGATGACAGGGCGGTAGGCCTGGGCATTGGTGAGCTGCCCGGTGGCCTGCACCGCAAAGGCATGATGCGGGCCGTACAGGGTACCGGTGGGCAGGTTGACGTTGCTCTTCCGGACCGCGTCAGCCACCTCGTCAATGCCGATCCCCCGGGAGGCCAGGGCCTGAGGGTCAAGCTGGACCCGCACCGCGTATTTCTGGGCGCCGTAAACCTGGACCTGGGCCACGCCGTTTACCATGGAGATGCGCTGGGCCATGAGAGTGTCGGCGTATTCGTGCACTGCGGACAACGGCAGGGTGGGGGAAGACAGGGCGAGATAAAGCACGGGCATGTCCGCGGGGTTCACCTTGGTAAAGGTGGGCGGGCTCGGCATGTCCGGGGGCAGGTTACGGCTGGCCTTGGAGATGGCGGCCTGCACGTCCTGGGCGGCCGCGTCCAGATCCCGGCTCAGGGAAAACTGCAGGGTGATGCGGGTGAAGCCCAAGGCGCTTTCGGAGTTCATGGACTCCAGTCCGGCAATGGTGGAGAACTCCCGCTCCAGAGGGGTGGCCACCGCCGAGGCCATGGTCTCCGGGGTGGCGCCCGGAAGGGAGGCGTTCACCAGGATCGTGGGGAAGTCCACGTTGGGCAGGTGGCTCACCGGCAGATAACGGTAGGCGATGAGGCCGAAGAGCAGAATGGCCACCATGACCAGAGTGGTCATGACCGGCCGCCGGATGAAGGGCGAGGCGATGTTCATGAGGCTGGTTTCGGACTTTCCGTTCCCGCTTTAATCTCCACCCTGGCGCCGGGCACCAGGCGCAGGTGGCCTTCCGTGACCACCTGTTCACCGGCGGTCAGGCCCGATTTGATGACCGCCTCGCCTTCCATTATCCGCTCCACCGCCACCGCCCGGTACTCCACCGTATGGTCGGGCCTGACCACAAACACGAACTGCTCGCCCTGGCCGGTCTGCACCGCCCGGCCCGGCACCACCAGGGCTTCGGGCTGGGAGCCGAGCCCCAGGGCCACTTCCACAAACTGGCCGGGCCACAGGCGCTTTTCGTCGTTTTTAAAGGTGCCTTTCAGGCGGATGGTGCCGGTGGCCGGGTCCACTCGGTTGTCCACAAAGGTGAGGGTGCCCTGCACCGGACGGGACTCCTCCCCGGCGATGACAGCCTTCACCGGCAGTGCTTCCCTGGCCATGGCGGCCTTGATTTCCGGGAGGTGTTTCTCCGGTACCGCGAAGCTGACATAAATGGGCTGAATCTGGTGGATTATCACAATGGGGTTCTTTTCGTCATCAGCTTTGATGAGATTGCCCTGGTGGATCAGGAAGCTGCCGGTACGGCCGGTAATGGGCGAGGAAATGTAACAATAGCCCAACTGCAGGCGGGCGTTTTCCACCGCGGCTTCATCGGCCTGGACGGTGGCCCCCAGGGCCTGGGCGTTGGCCACTACTTGGTCGTGCTGCTCCCGGCTGATGAGGTCGTTTTTGATAAGCTGGGCGTAACGCCGGACGTCCTCCTGAGCCTTTTTCCAGAGAGCCTGGTCCCGGGCCAGCTTGGCCTGGCATTCCTTTAAGGCCGCTTCATAGGGCCGGGGGTCGATGGTGAACAGAAGGTCGCCTTTTTTAACTTCCTGGCCCTCCCGGAAATGCACCTGTTTGAGTTCGCCGCCCACCCGGGCTTTAACGGACACGGAGGCATAGGCCTCCACGTTGCCGATGGTTTTCACTTCCAGGGGCATGCTCTTCCGGACCACCGTCCCCACAGTCACCGGCACCGGCGCGGCCTGGGGCCGCACCTCGGATTTGCTGCGGGAGCAGGCCGGCAGAAAATAGAGAGAAAGGGCAAGGAAGGCCCCCCAAAGGAGAAAAACTGAAATTCTGGAAGGCGTATGCATTGTTTGATAGGGAACCGCAAATAAGTTTCCCTTCTATTTTATCACAGATATTGCCAAAAGCCCGGACAACTTGTATTAATCTGAGCCAAAAACCATGACGAACATAGAGAAACGTGAAGAACGGATCTAAGCATCTCTCCGAAAACCAAAGACTTATAAGAGGTGGGCCATGCGTCTTTATCTGTTGCAACACGCCGAAGCCAAGCGTGAGCAAGAAGACCCGAACCGGGACCTCACGGAGAAAGGTCGGGCGGACATCACCAAGGTGGCCAAACATCTGGAGGGCCTTGGCCTGAAGGTCAGCCAGGTGTTTCACAGCGGCAAGACCCGGGCCAGAACCACGGCGGAGATCCTGGCGGCACGCCTTAAGCCGGTCAAAGGGGTCTCGGAGACCGATGGGCTGGCGCCCTTGGATGACCCGAAGGTCTGGGCCGAGCGGGCTTCAAATCTGATGGAGGACGTGGCTTTGGTGGGACATCTGCCCCACTTGGCTAGGTTGGCCGGACTGCTCTTGTGCGGGGAGGCAGAAAAAAGCGCGGTCAATTTCCATATGGGCGGCGTGGTTTGCCTGAACCGTACGGATGCCGGCACTTGGGGCTTGGAGTGGGTGCTTATCCCGGAACTGCTTCTTTAGCCGCCGGAATTCCTGGGCCTCAGAGTCCGGAGCTTGAGTTCCGGTCATTTTCCGGTTAATTTGTCTTTCACCTGGGCCAGCAGGTAGGAGTCCCGGAACATCTGATTCTTGACTTCGGCCAGTTCCATCCGGATTTCGGCCAGCTGCACGCGCAGTTTCTTGATGGCCGACTCCAGTTCCTCCAGGCGCGCCTCCGCGGCAGATTCCACCGGGGCAGGCCGGCCTGCCCGCTGGCGCTCGGGGCTGGGGACGACCACATCCAGGGGATTTCCCGGAACCACGGCATCGAGAGGATTTTCTCCGATAGTACGGCGCTTTGACATGTTTCCCCCCAAAATGGTTTTCAATTTTCCGGTTTCGGTTTTCAGTTAAAAGTTTATTCAGGCTAATGACCTTAAGTAAATTTGGGACCCGTTATCTGTTTTTTTCCTGGGCAATGATTTCCCGGGCCAAGGCCCGATAGTCCGCCGCCCCCGAGCTTTTAGGATCGTATTGGGTTATGGGCTGGGCAAAAGACGGACATTCCGCCAGGCGGATGTTTTCCCGAATCACCGTCTCGTAAACCAAGTCGCCGTGGTGTTCCCGGAGTTGCTCCACCACTTCTCGGGCGTGCCTGGTCCGGGAATCCACCCGGCAGGCCAGGATCCCGGAGACCCGCAAGTCCGCGTTAATCCGTGCCCTTACCACTCCCACAGTGTGCAGCAACTGCGCCAGGCCGCTCAGGGCCATGACGTGGGCCTCCACCGGGACCAGGAGCTCCTCGGCCGCGGCTAAGGCATTGATGGTCAGGATGCCCAAGGTGGGCGGGCAATCCATCAATATGTAGTCCCAGGCACCGGCCGGCAGTTTGGCTAGGTTATGGCGGAGAATCTGCTCTGCCCCCACCTCTCCGGCCAGGATCCGCTCCACCCCCACCAGCCAGGCCGAGGAAGGGGCCAGGTCAACCCCCGGGACGCCGGTGGGCTTGATAATCTCACGGAAATCGCCGTTATCCACAAAAAGACCGTAAAGCCCCTTGCCGCTGTCCCTGAATCCCAGCCAGGCAGTGGCCGAGTGTTGCGGATCCAAGTCAATTACCAGGACCCGGCGCTCCAGCTCCCCCAAGGCCGCGGCCAGATTGACGCTGGTAGTGGTCTTGCCGCTTCCGCCCTTCTGGTTGGCAATGGCAAATTTCCTCATATGCCCTCCCCCCTGACTCTTCTTCGGTTCCAGGACGCCATCTTTTCAGGATAAAAATAAACAAAGCCCGAAGGTCTCAGGCCGCGATTTTCGGCCTGCCGGTCGGTAGCGACCGGCCCTTCGGGCTGGCGGTGTTGGGAACCCCTGGCCTCATAAAGGCCTTCCGGTCCAGGTTTTTCCCCCAGCTTGCCATAAAGACCCGGGCAAGTCAATGAAATGCGGTAACCTGCTTTTAAACCGAGAAAAAAAGGCGCAAGGTTAAGAAGCCCGGAATGCTCAAGGCCTACCGGTTGAAATTGAGGGCGAGGAACTCCTCTTCCGAAATTCCCCACCTCTGTTGCACTTCGCAATCAGAAACAGTCAGGACCAAGGCTCCCACTACTTTTCCTGCTTTCCTTAGTGGTTCACAGATGCTGTAGAGTTTGGTTCCGTCCTGAAGGAACAGCCGGCCGTTCCAGGTCTCCTCCTTCTCCAAAGCCTTGGCCGCCAGCTGATAGTCGGAATAATGGCGGGAATACCCCGGTCTTTGCGGGTAAACGGTCAAGACTACGCCATGCCGGTTCAGAACGGCAATGGTAAAAGGACAGGCCCGGCATAACTTGATAGAGTCAGGCATAGCTTTTTCCAAAGTGGCATTGATCAGCGGCACATTTGCTTTGGAAACCGGCTCAACCAGGCTGTCCGCCAACATGCCGATAGCCTGCCGGACTTCTCTCTTAAAAGCGGCCGCGGCTGGACTTAAGGGCGCCTCTTTTTTGGACTGACATCCTGAAAATACCAGTTGCATGAGAAACAACGAGGCCCAAAATTTGAGCGGGAAGGTTCCCATAGCCTTCACCTTCATTCCCCTCCTTTTGATGATGCCTCTGATTTTATGAAAAACTTTCACAGATTTATGGCCGAAAGGGAAGTTTAATTTTGCGAGGTCTTACGGACCGCCATGATCCTGCCTAAGCAAGGCCGGAGAAAATTTGGGTTATCGCGGTTGCCAAGCCAACCGGTGATTGGTTAAAGTAAACGGCAAGTCAAGGAACCAAGCCTTCCGATGAGTCATCGCCAGATGCCCGGCCTTTGATTTCCGTCCTTAGGGAGCTGGTTCAACCCTTGAGGTAGTCAGGATAAATGGGAGATTTCCGCCACAATCTTTCGCCGGTAGAAGTAAAAAAATTTCTAAAAACCATAGCTGAGCTGGCTGAAGACCTTCTCATTCGGTTTTGCTTTAAAGTTCCGGCCCGCTGTCCGCAATGCGGCCATCCGGAACTTTGTCGCAGCGCCGCGATCAGCCTTTACAGCAACAGTTTTGACAAATTTACCCACGAAATCACCGTTTGCCTGAATTGTGGATATAAACATCTTACCGCCCTGCTAACCTGTGAAAGGCTGTAAAGCCTCAGAAATTCTGGATTATTCCACTAACCGCCCAAAAATCCCCCAGAACCCAGAAATAAAATTTTTAGAAATATTAGTTTGAGCGTAAAATTTTACTTGAGCGTATAATTAAACACAGAATGGAGAAGGAAGGCGTATTCCATGCGGTGGCGGCTACCATATCTCCTTATCCCTGTCTTGGTGTTTTTAACCGTTGTGGAAATGAAGCAGGCCCGGGCGCAAGCCCCGGCAGTGGGCCGAATTCTTTCGATCCAAGGTGACGTGGCCGTGCGCCGGGCCAGCCAGGTTCAATGGGAGACCGCCAAGCCTGAACAGGAGGTGCGCGAAGGGGATGGGGTGCGCACCGGTTCCGGAGCCCGGTGCGATATTCTTACTGTAGATGAGAGCCAGATCAAGCTGAACGAAAACACCATCCTTATTCTGAAGGGCGTAGCCCCTTCGCCCCGTCTGCGGCCGGGAGAAATCGCCCCGGCGGCCCCTGCCGAACCCCCAGCCAGTATCTATCACGTGCCCCAGGGGGAAATCTGGCTGCGCAACAAACGGGAAAAGTTTCGCTTTGAATTGGAAACCCCGGCAGTGACGGCCACTATCCGCGGCACTGAGCTCAGCATTCAGGTGGGGCCGGATGGGACCACCCGGGTCATCCTCCTGGAAGGCAGCCTCTGCCTGGTCAATATCTATGGGGAGATCTGCCTCCGTCCGGGCGAGCAGGGCTTTATCCTGCCCGGTCAGGCCCCTACCAAAAAAGTACTGGTGCAGCCCGCCGACGCGGTGCAATGGTCCTTGTATTATCCGGGGATCTTCAGCTTCCGGGACCTGCCCCTGACGCCTCAGCCGGGGCAGACCCGGGCGCCCTCCGGACCCCCGGCGCTGGCGGTCCTGATTCAGGAAGGCGAGGCCGCCTATGATCAGGGACGCCTGCGGGAAGCCCGACAGGCCGCCGAAGCCGCACTCCGGCTGCAGCCGGACAATGGCCGGGCTTTGACGCTCCTGGGCTGGATCGCCCTCCAGGAGAACGAGCCTGAGGCGGGCCGGAGCTACTTGGCCCAGGTGCGTCAGACCGATGAAATGGCTATTATCGGCTTGGCCTTAGCCCGCTACCGAATGGGGGAGGTGATGGGAGCCTTCGAGGCCATGCAGGCGGCCCACCGACTGCCTCCCAACTCGTCATTGGTGGCCATGACCGGCTTTTTTGCCTTGCTCGCGGGGCGGGTGGACCAAGCCCGAGGGGCCTTGGATAACGCGGTACGGCAATATCCGTCAGCGGTTTTGCCCCGGGCGGTTTTGGCCCAGATCCATCTGGTCCAGAACAACAAGGACGCCGCCCGGCGGGGGGCGGCCGCCGCCCTGTCGGCCAATCCCCGCTCCCCCCTGACCCTGCTCACCATGGGGCTGGTCCAAATGTCCTTCTTCCAACCCACGGCAGCGGCGAACTATTTTGATCAGGCCATCGCCGCGGACCCCCGGTTTGTGGATGCCTATGTCTATCTGGCCCGCATCTGGCTGGGCTCGGATTATCTCAACCGGGCGCAGAACGCCATTGACCGGGCCCTGCACCTGGCTCCCCAGGACGGCACCGTGCTGAGCCTGGCGGGCTTTATCCGCCTGGCCTTCCGGGACTACGAGGGGGCCAGGAAATATTTTGAGCAGGCCATCAAAGCCAACCCGCGTTTGGGGGAGCCACACCTGGGCCTGGCCATCTGCCACTTCCGTTACCGCAGGTTTGATCAGGGGTTGGAGGAGATGCTCACCGCCACCCTGTTGGAGCCCCGGGTGGCGCAATATCAGAATGAGCTGGGCAAGGCCCTGTACCAGACCCGGTCCTTCGACCGGGCCCTGGAGGTCTGGGACTACGCCAAAACCCTGGATCCCGAGGATCCTACGCCCCATTTTTATAAAGGCATTGCCCTTTCCGACCTGAACCGGCCGGGGGAGGCCATCTGGGAGATCGATGAATCCATTGCCAAGAATGACAATACCGCCCTCTTCCGGGCCCGCCAGTCCCTGGACCGGGACCTGGCGGTGCGCAACTATGACCTGGCCAAGTCCTATGACCAGTTGGGCCTCAAGGAATGGGCCTTCAGCCGGGCCATCACTGCGGTGAAAAACGACCCCTACAACAGCTCCGCCCACCTGTTCCTGTCCAAGGCCTATACCATCTTCACTCCGGAGAATATTTTTCAGTTTGCTTACGGAGTGGAGGACCTCTATTTTCGGCTCTTGTCCCCTGCCAACCAGAACACCTTTCTGAGCGTCCAAAACGACAACTACACGCCCATGTTTGAGATGCCCTACGCCCGGTTCCTGGCTACCACCAACATAGGCGCCTGGCGGGAGCGCAATTTTATTCAGGAATACAACTTAACCGGCTATGGCGGCCGACCCGGGCTCGGCGTCTGGGTGACCGGGAATTATTTGGACGACCAGGGGTTCCGGGACCGAAACAGCGGGGTGCGCAAATATTATCCCATTGTCTTTCTCAAGTGGGACCCCACGGTAAAGACCAGCTTTCAGGGGACCTTTGAATATCTGGACGGCAATATCGGGGATCAGTCCTTTTTGAATGATTACAGTTATAAAAATGATCCCGTTTTTCGTCAGAGGCAGAGGGGCAGATGGTACGACCTGGGCTTGGTACACCGCTTCAGCCCTCAAGCCACTTTTCTGGCTTACTATACCTACCAGCGATGGGACTTCTGGCACACCTTCTGGTCCATGCCCCCGGAGCAGTGGTTTTATCGGAGCGACTACTGGCATCATGACTTCCAGGTGCAGCAGAACCTGGTCCTGGGCAAGCACAATCTCCTCGGTGGCCTGGACTATTACCATGGCCGCAATTATGTGGCCCAAACCTATTCCTGGGAAGGGATTGCCCTTCCGGACTACACCTTTAATTTTCGGAACCCGGAACGCTCTTTTACCTTCTACCTCTTTGACTTTTGGCGCCTGCATCCCAAGGTCCTCCTGGAGTTGGGGATTATCCAGGACTTTGCCAAGCTGTCCCGGGACGGCTTTCCCGACAATATCAAGCGCAACCAGTTCAACCCCATTTTCGGGCTGAACTGGTACCTCACCCCCCGGCACACCCTGCGACTGTCGGTGCAGCGCCACATGATGACCCACGCCGGCTGGGGCGCCTTCCCCCTGATCCCCACGGAAACGGCCGGGACCCCCTGGATGCACATTGTTTCGGCCGGAACGGACATCCGGAAAGCGGGGCTGGTCTGGGAGGCCCATTGGGACCCCAGGACCTTCACCGTTTTCCAAATGGACCTGAGCCGGTTTTCCCGGCCGGGTTTCGACGCCGCCAACCAAATGGAGTGGCAGACCTGGAAGACTTATCGGGCCTCCCTGTTCCTGAACCGCATCTTGGCCAACGCCCTGGGCCTGACCATGGGCCTGGTGGGACAACGGGTGGTGCCGCAGCAAGACTTTACTTATGCGGTTTTCACCTATGGGGTGCCTTTCACCGCCTTTACCGAGCTGCGCACCCTGCTGGGGCTCAACTTTTTGCATCGCCGCGGCTGGCAGGCGGGCCTCCGGACCACCTTTCTCCAGCAGTGGCTGAAGGACCGGGCGGACAACACCTTCGCTTTGGTGGACCTGCGTCTGGGCCGGGAATTTCCCAACAAGCGCGGGCTGGTGTCCCTGGAGATCAACAACCTCTTTAACCGTCACTTCTTTTACGCCCTGGAGCCGACTTTCAGCCAGGATCTGGTCCCGGCCCGCCGGATCCTGTTCAAGCTGGCCTTTTACTACTAGCCTCAGATGTCCCGGCCGGGCAGGCTTCGCCCTGGACATCCGACCAGGAGCCTACATGAGCGAGCCTTATTATTACTACAGCGGCCAGCAGATGCCTCTTTCTTTGGTACAAGATGCCTGTCTGGTCAGTCTGCGGAAGCCCTTCACCGGCAAAGCCAAAACATATTTTCCCCAATTGAGACAACTGGCCGGAAATTTGGCCCACCGCTTTGAGCTGAGGGTGGATACCGGTTATTTCCCCCAGTTCATCGTGCTGCGGGGCGACCCGGACCGGTTGAAAAAGGTTCGGGAGCACGAGGCGGTGCATTGCCTCCGCCACCTTTACAAGGACCATAACGGCCTGGAACTGGCCCTTTCCGATGAAGTGATGGTGAAATTCCGAGACGGCGTCCCTCATAAGATTTGGGAAGGGATTATTCACCAGTGGGAATGCCAGCTCGCGGAGGAAAAGCCCGGTTATCGGCTCATCTCGGTAAGGTCTTCAACCCCGGATGCGCCCCTGTGGGTGGCCAACCGCCTGAAAGAGAAAAAAGGAGAATATGTCCTTTACGCCCTGCCCAACGCGGTGCAGCGGGCCACGCCGGCCCAAGTTCCGTCCCGGCCCCAGAGCGCGCCCCGTTTCGGCGAACAATGGCACCTGCAGATTGTGGGGGCAGAGGCGGCCTGGGCCCTCACCTGCGGCGACCGGCCATTATGGTGGCCCTCATTGACTCGGGGGTGGACCTCAAACACCTGGAATTAAAGGCAGCCTTGCTGCCTAACCTGGGTTACGACTTCGTCGCGGATGATTCCCTACCATCTTACGAAGATGACCCAGGCGACAAAGGCTACGCCCACGGCACTGCCTGCGCCGGCATCATCATTGCTCAGGGGCTTCAGGTGACCGGCATTGCGCCGCATTGCCGGGTCATCCCCTTCCGGGTGCAAAGCCACACTTTTGACCAATATAAAGAAATCATGGAGCAGGTGGCCCAAAGGAACCCCCACATTATCTCCTGTTCGTGGCATATAAGCGAGAATGACCCGATGGAGGAGGCCGCCGAAATGGTGGCCACTAAGGGCAGAAACGGTAAAGGCATTCCCATATTCTGCGCCGCGGGCCAGCATTTTGACGAAACCAACCAGGTCTGGCAGGGCCAAGACCACCTGTGTTTTCCTGCCGCTTTATCCCAAAAGGGGTTCACCCTCGCAGTAGGGGCCAGCACTGAAGCAGACCTGCGCTGGCCGGGGAGCAACCATGGCCTGGGTTTGGACTTTTTGGCCCCGGGCTGGAGTGACGCCGGACCGGATGGGGGCATTCTTACCACTGATGTCAGGGGAAGAGGTGGATACAGCCACGCTTCCTACTGCCGGGTGGGCGGGACGTCTCTGGCTACGCCGTTGGCGGCCGGGGTCGCGGCCCTGATGTTGAGCCAGAACCCGTCCCTGACCGCCGAGGAGGTGCGGAGCATCCTGCGCCAAACGGCGGAAAAAATAAATCTGTGGGAGGACAACTATCAGCAAGGTTGGAGTCCGCTTTCCGGCTACGGCCGCATCAACGCCTTAAAGGCCGTGGAAGCAGTGAATCCGGTGAAAACCCCGTAGTAACCTTAAAACCATAATTTTCGAAGGAGGTTCAGTTATGTCCAGTATGGAAGGGAAGGTCTTTCAAGTGCCGCCGGGAGTGTTCTTTATCGCCATGCCCGATCACTCCTTTGTCTTGGTGAACGCCAAACCCAAATGCCGCACCTGGTATTATGCCAGTGCCAGTGCCAAGCCCTTGTGGGACGCCTTTCGCGCCGCCGCGGAACAGGAGAAAGGGGTCAGTTATGAAACTTTAAAAGAAGTTTTGCTGAACAACTTTAAATTTGACGATCCCGTCCGGGTGCCTGCCCATCTGGAGCAGTTTGTCACGAAATTGCTGGACTTCGGACTCATTGAGGAGACCGCTTTGGAGCAGGCCCCGGCCTCGGAGGTCCCGGTGAAAAAGAAAAAGTACATCAAACTAGAGATCTTGGACACCCTGCCGGGTGTTTTCAATAGAGCTATTCCTGTTACTTTGGGCCCAAAGAAATAAAGTTTCCCGGTCATGGCAAAATGGCCCAAGGGCCGTAAAGGGGGCTCCTGAACCCTTTGGGTTGCCGCAGTCAGAAAAAGGCAGATCCGGGATCGGGCGGCAAACCCGCTCCTTCCTGCCAGGGGAAATAGCCGTCAGATATGTTCTCTTTGGTTTTTTCGGTCACCAACGCCTGCAATCGCCGTTGCCGGCACTGCTTCATCAACCGGGCCGACCCGCCGGGGTTCCTGCCGCTGGAGCTGGCCGCGGACATCCTCTCCCAGGCCCGTCCCCTGGGATTGCAGCGGGTCCACCTGACCGGCGGCGAGCCCGGGGTCTACCCTCACCTGGAAGGGCTGATCGGCCTGGTGGTGGACCATGACCTCTCCTTTACCCTGGTTACCAACGGCCACCGGTTTCGGGAGCGGCTCCTGCCTCTGCTCCGCGAGGCCGCGGTGAAGCCGCGCCTGGAGCACATCTCCTTCAGTCTGGACGGCTCCTTTCCGGCGATCCACGAGGCCCTGCGGGGGGAGGGCTCTTTCCAGGAAGTTCTGGAAGGTGTGCATCTCTGCAGGTCGCTGGGGCTTCCGCTGAATCTGAAAAGCGTCATTAACAATAACAACCTTGATGACCTTACCGACTTGGCCCTGCTGGGAGCCGCCCTGCAAGCCCGGCAGCATCAGTTCATCTGCCCCCATCCGACGCCCGCCTTGATCCGGGGGAAAATTATGCCCTCCCCGCAAAAGTTGATGGAGGTGGGCCGTTGGCTGCGCACCAGCCTGGCGCCTTATGTCAAAGGAGAAATCGTCATTGAAAACCAGCCGGGCGAGGTGCCTGTCTTCAGCTATTGCGACGCCTGGCAGAGTCCGACGGTGGATCACGAAGGCAATCTGTTTGTCTGCTGCAATCTGTGCTCCCTGAGCACGGGGGAGGAGGAGCCCTCGGTCTTCGGGCCGGAGCGGCTGGCCGACCTGAAGGAAACCCCGTTTTCCGAGGGGCTTAAGCGCCAGTTTCGCCTGTGGGCCGAGATTATGGCAGCCAGAGTAGAGGAGTTTCCCCGGTTGTCCGGCTCTGACCACTGCCTCTGTTACTGGTGCCTGAGGCGCCTCGGCAAGCTGTACTGGCTGAAGGAATTCCCCGATTCCCCTTGGGCCGTTGCGGTGCTGGCAGCTCATGGTCAACAGGGAAAGAATGCTTCACGACGCGGAGGGTCTTAGGCGTGTCCTTCCCTTTTAATTTCTGGGGCCGCAGGGGCCGGGCCTTGCTGGTGGGCCTCCTGGTGTTCGGGGCGATGGCCGGCCTGAGCTTCACCAATCCGGGGCGGAACGCCGAAAATTTCGCTCTGGATATCTGTTATAGTTTGCGGCCCCCATCACCCCCGCCTCCGGAACTGCTCATCGTCGGCATTGACGAAATCTCCTTTAAGGAATTTCAGCGTCCTTGGCCCTGGCCCCGTTACTTCCACGCCACCCTGGTAAGAGAACTTTCCGCCGCCGGAGCCCGGCTCATTCTCTTTGATGTGTTGTTTGCCGATCCGGGCAATCCTGATGAAGATCGAGCCTTCGCGGAAGCCATGAAGCAGGCCGGAAATGTCATCCTGGCCAGTAACATCGAAAAGTCCGAAAGCCCCGGCATCTCCCGCCTGACCCTGGTTGAACCGGGTGAACTGTTCCGTCAGGTCGCTTTTGACGCTCCCTTTGTGGTTACTCCGGATGCCGATGGCGTGGTGCGACGGTTTCGGCTCAGCCTGGGAGGACTGGACACCGTGCCGGCGTTGGTGGCACAGATACTGGGCCCAGAACGAAAAATGCCCCCTGATCTTACCGGATTAATCAACTACATCGGCCCCCCGGGAAGTATCGAGACCATTTCCTATTATCAGATCCTTGACCCCGAGCGTCTGCCGCCGCCCGCCAAAATCCGCAACCGTATCGTGCTCATCGGCCGGACGCTGGAATCATCCATTGACGCTCTGGCCCGAGCCAATGCCTTTTTTACTCCCTTTTTCTCTGGCCCCCGGCAGAGCATGTCCGGCGTGGAGATGCAGGGGCACATACTTTATACGGTTTTGAAGGGGACATGGGGGAGAGAACTTCCCCGGCGGGCACTCTTCGCCGTTTATTTTTTGCTGATGGTGGCTTTCAGCTTCGGGGTTATCCGGCTTTCGCCGCAGTCCGGCCTAATGGTGCTGTTGGGCTTTATGGTTCTTTTGGCCTTTGCTTCTATAAGCCTTTTCCTAGGGAAAAATTTCTGGATGCCACCGATGCTTGCCATGCTGGGCCTCTCCACGATTTACAGCACCCACGCTTTGATCCATCTGGCGACCGAAGTCCGGGAAAAACGTTGGCTCAGGCAGGCCCTCAGCCGCTACGTTTCTCCCGCGGTGGTGGAAATTATCGCCGAACACCCCGGAATCCTGGAGCTGGGCGGAGAGGAGGTGGACGCCACCATTCTCTTTGCAGACTTGGCAGATTTCACCGCCTTGACGGAAAAGATGCCGCCCAAAGAGGTCATCCACCTCCTGGACGAATGTTTCACGGTCATGACCCGGATCATCCTTTCCCACCAAGGCACGGTGGACAAATATATCGGCGATGCCATCATGTGTTTTTGGGGGGCGCCCCTTCCGCAGCCGGACCATGCCACCCGGGCGTGCCGGGCGGCCTTGGACATGCAGAAAACCATGCACAGTTTGGAGGAATTATGGCAGGCCCTGGGGAAGAAACCCCTTACTTTACGCATAGGCTTGCATTCCGGCCGGGTGGTGGCCGGCAATGTGGGCTCCCGGGAACGGTTCAATTACACCGTGGTCGGGGATGCCGTCAATCTGGCCCATCGTCTGGAAAACATCAATAAATATTACGGAAGCAAAATCTTGCTCAGTGGAGCCACCCAAGCCCTGGTTACGGAAAATTTTTTGACCCGGGAACTGGACCGCGTTATGGTCAAGGGCCGAACTCAACCCGTTACTATTTATGAACTGCTGGAATACTTGCCTCCGGAAGGCGTTTTTCCTCCTGAGCTGAGCCTGTTCGCGGCGGGTTTGGCTGCCTACCGGGCCCAGCAATGGGCGCTGGCCGAGGAAAAATTCCGGGCGGTCCTGCGCCTGAATTCCCACGATGCCCCGGCCAAGCTCTATCTGAGACGCGTCAGCCATTTTTTGAAAGACCCTCCGCCCCCCACCTGGCAGGATATCCATATTTTGGAAACCATTTTTTGAGAGGCAAGAAATCTGCAAGAAAACAAAGGCGGGCCCATGGTGCCTACATTGGGTAAACCGAAACAGCCGGTCGTTTTGCAGACTTCGAGGCCGGACAGAACCCTCCGGGTATATCCGGTGGCGGGGTTCCTGGCCGGAGCGATTTTTGGTCTGGCGGTGGCCGGGCCCCTGCCCGCGTTTTTCCGGCAGGTCTACGGACTGCTTTGCTTTCGGCAATCCTTAAGTTTCGGCCGGTTGATCGCTTCGGACTTCACTTGGGACAGGTGGCCTGTATTTACCGCCTATTTCCTGGCATTCGGGATCATCGGGGCCTTCCTGGGAAACACCTTGCGCCGCCTTAAAGAAAACCGGGCCCGGCTGAAAAATCTCAGCCACGAATTTGAAATCCAAGTCGCCACCCTGCGGCATCATTACAAGAATCTGACTCTGGGCATCGATGGGTTTGCCCGCCGGATAAAAAGCAAATTAGCGATCCTGGAGGGCGAATTTCAAAAATGTGCCGATGACCACTGCCCCACCTACCCTAACTTCCACCAGGTTATGGAAACTTTGAAAAATAATACAGTCATCCTCGAACAGGCAGCCAAACGCCTGTCTGACACCCTGGGCCAGGAACTGCGCTTTTTACGCGCCTTGACCAGCGATTCCTTGGAGCTGGTTCCTGGAAACTTTTACTCTTTTCTGGTTCAGGCCGTCCGTGACCTTCTGGAACTGCGCTTCCGGGATAAAGACATCCGGGTGGAAATAAACGGACAGCCTTTCCAGGCCTTTCATGACACCCTGGTCTTCCCTTTTGAACCATATTCCATGGAGGTCATCCTTCAGAATATTCTGAGCAATTCCATGAAATACGGAGACTACATACAGGTGGGAGTGGAAAAAGCCGACAAATGGATCAAGGCGGTGGTGAAGGACAATGGCCCCGGGCTTGATCTCGACAAGCTTCAGAAAAGGCTTCTTTCTCCGGCAGACTGCCAAAGTCTGGAATCCACCCACCTGGGTTTAAAGGTGACCCTGCATCTTTTGGCCAAGTGTCAAGGCCGCTTGTCAGCCATGAGCCTTCCCGGCGAGGGGGCCGTCTTCATCATGGAATTCCCCGTAGGGGCTGCTGCCAAAGTAAAATAACATTGTTCCCGCACTTTGGCCGCTTTGGCGCCACGGTCCGGGGCTTGGTCTGTCGGCGCCGCTGAATCCGGATTGTAGCCAGCCGGCCAAATCTCTGGGTTTTCCAAAACGTCATAATTTGCATATAATGACAATAATTGTCTCCCAATCTGAATGGTTTTGCCACAGCCGGACGGGAAACGAGGTGAATTAAAGTGGCGGTAAAATGGTGCGAATCATGTTTGATGGCCGGCAAGCGGGTTCCGGCAACCACCCGGAGTAATAATCCCGTTTACGCAAAGTATGACCTTTGTGAAGAATGCGCGGCGAAATTCGATGCGATGGAAAGCGACCAGGAGGTGCAAAGACCTGCTCCCGGGGGCTATCGCGGGATAGGCGTCGGGGGACATATGCCCACACCGCGCCCCGGATTCCAGCAAAAAAGCGAGATGCCCATCAAGATGGGGGGCCACCATTTCAAAGGATGCATCTGCCCTATTTGCGGAGGCCTGGACGGCAAACACACCCATCTCTGCACTTGCCCCTATTGCGGCGAAAAAGGAGGCAAACATAAACCCTACTGCTGCTGTCCGCAATGCTCGGAGATGGGGGGCAAACACCATCCCTACTGTGAATGTCCGGTTTGTCACCGGTTGGGGTAGCCTTAGGGGCGGCTGGATTTATCCTGCTTAATCTTAATTGCGCCGGTCGCCTTACTTTTCCCGAAAGGAGGCATTGCTGTGAAGGGCCTGCCCAAATGGATCACGCTGACGCTGGTCATCTTTATTCTGGGGTGTGCCAGCCCCCGGGAATTTGTCAATCCTACCGGTGACCCTTACGGCGCCGGCCGCTCCTGGTGGGGAACCGACGCTGTGTGTTCCCCGGGTTGTCCGGTGGGCACTTCCGGCACCTGGTAAGAAAGAAAGAGCAGAGTTCGGGGACTGACCGGGAGGTTTACCGAGCGGGACAAGCCGGCCCGCAAGGCTCAAATTTTATGCTTGGAGAACCGGGCAGAACTTTAATTTTTCAACTGCGACATTCTGAAGATTGACTCCACCTCGGGCACCGAAGCCTCCACCGCTTTGCGCCCCCCTTCTTCCCGATCCACCAGGATCAGCACTTTGATCACTTCCAGGCCGAATTGCCGGGCCGCTTCTATGGCCTTGAGGGTGGAACCGCCGGTGGTGATGACATCCTCCACTATGACCACTTTGTCGCCAGGGTGCACGTCCCCGACAATAAGGCCCCCGGCGCCATGCTCCTTGGCCAGCTTGCGCACCGAGAAGGCGTTGACGGGCTTCCCCTGCTGGTAACTGACCAGGGCCGTGGCATGGGCAATGGGATCCGCACCCATGGTCAGACCGCCGATGCCCTGCACGTCCAGGTCTTTTATCAGGTCAAAGAAAACCTCCCCCATCAGGGCCAGACCCTCGGCACTATGGGTCACCGGACGGCAGTCCACGTAGTAGGGACTTTCCCGTCCAGAAGTCAATCGGAACGGCTGATCAGGCCGGTAGTAAAAGGATTTTTCCTTCAGGAGCCGGAAAAGTCGATTCTTTTTGGCTGCAAGGGTCATCGGGGTTTCGTTCCCTGGGTTTTGTGCCTGGGCTGACTTCAGCTGTCCCAGATATTCTTTCATAGCATCCCGGGTGGAAGTAAAGGCGATCTGCTCCCAGGGGATTTCCTCGGGGGCGAAAACCCGGACCTCCAGCTCTTCATCGCCGACGCGCAGCTCTCCGGAAAGGTATTCAGTAAGGTACGACAGCACTACGGTACGGGAGTGGCGGTAGGAATGGACTTTCAGCAGGCGCACGACTTTCACCGTCAGGCCGGTTTCTTCCCGGGTTTCCCGGACCACCGCCTCCTCCACCTTTTCGCCCACATCCACGAAGCCGCCCGGTACCGCCCAGAGGCCGTAGCCCGGCTCAATGCCCCGGCGCACCATAACCAGCCCCCCCTTATAAGGCACCAGGGCCAGAACCGCCAGCTTGGGGTCAATATAAAATATGTAGCTGCATCGGGTGCAGACCAGGCGCTTTGGCTCGCTTGCCTTGATGAGCCGCTCCTCCAGGCCGCCGCCGCACAGCGGGCAGAACTTATAGCTTTCCGGACCGGGCCAGGCCAAGTTTCCCTTTCTCCTTTTTATAAAAATATGCCGCCCTTGTACCGATTACCCATCGGCGCCTGGGGGCATTTCGCTATTGAAACCACAGACCCACTATCACAACTTTGTCTTGCCGCTTGGAGGTCACCAGCTTAATAAGCACGTCGCTTGCAGTCTTGTCGAATTTTCCTTTCCAAAGGGCCGCAGTGAATCTGTTTTGATTGAGGAAGCCCAGGTACTGGCGAGACTGATAACGCCCGATCTTGTTTAAAATGTCGGTCCGCACCTGCCTGAATTTCTCTTCCGGCAGGGATTCCTTCAGCATCGGGTCAAAGTCTCGGGAATATTTTTGATAATTGCCGTCATTGAAGCCGGCCAGGAGGTTCTCCACCATGGGCTCCACCGCGGCCTGAACTTCGGCGTCCGTTTGCCCCACCACTTCTGCCCTGACCGGCCCGACACATACCATGGCCAACAGGATAATCACCGCCGTTGCCCCCACCTGCCATTTTTTCAGCATGTCCTCCTCCTAAAACTTGGTTCTTTTGCCGTCAGAAGCCCCCTTTCCGGCATCCGCAGACCCGGTTTTCCGGGGAGTTTGAAAATGTTGAAGACTTCCGGCGTCACCTCCATTCAAACGGGCTAGGAGTAAAGGTCAGCACAAATACCAGGATGGTCACCAAGCCTAAAATTTTGCGGGGCCGGTCCAACGGAACCCAATAGTGCGCAGGCGGCGGATGGCGCAGCCCCAGGAGTGCCAATAAAATGGCCCAGACAAGCCAGCCTTGCCAGACAAGCGTGCCGAAAACCACCAGGGCCGCCAGGCAAACCAGAGATATTTTCCGGTGATAAGCCGGAAACAGGGCATAGGCTACATGGCCGCCATCCAACTGGCCCACCGGTATAAGATTAAGGGCGGTCACCAGAAACCCAATCCAGCCGGCGAAGGCCACCGGATGCAGGAAGACATGGTGGTCCGGAGGAAGTGGGCCCACTATCAGCCAGCTGATAAACTTGAACAGCAGCGGCTCTCCCAGAATCAGACCTTCAGCCCCGGGCGGCATGACCTTGATTACCGAGAGCCGGAGTCCTACGGCCAGGGCCGCCATGGACACAGTCACCCCCACCAGCGGCCCGGAACAGCCGACGTCCAGAAGTGCCCTCTTGTCCTGGATGGGGGAACGGATGCGAATAAAGGCTCCGAAGGTGCCGATTATAAAGGGAAACGGCGGCGCCGGCAAAAAATACGGCAGGCTGCAGTCTAACCGATGATACCGGGAGACCAGATAATGTCCCATCTCATGGGCCCCCAGGATCAACAGGAGGGTGAAGGAAAAAGGGATCCCTTTATACAGCAATCCCGGCGTTTCCAGGGGGTTCACCCCCTGCTGGATGGCTCCGGCGGTGATGGTGGTAATCACCGTGGCCAGGAACAAAAGCAGGTGCAGCCACAGTCGCGGCGGCGACGGTCTGGCCTCTTCCGGCGGGGGCTCCCGCCACGGCGGCGTTGTTCGGAAGCGCCTGACCTGCCATAAGATCAGCCGGGAAATTTCCGAAGGTTCGCGGTTTGGGATCAATCGCTGATTTTCCAAAATGTCACCCGGGCTGGGAGGTACGAGCCGCTTCCAATAATTCCGCCCGTTCCCTTGGGGTCAAAGGCCGACAGGCGCCCCGGGGCAGACGTCCCAGCTTTAAGGGGCCAAAGGCGAGGCGTTTTAATTTCATGACCGGGTGCCCCACTTTCTCCAGGAGGCGTTTCACCAGATGATAGCGCCCTTCCCAAACGGTGAGCTCCAGGACCGTTTTATCCGTCTGGCGCTTCACCAAGGTCACCGCTGCCGGGACCTTCCGGCCGTTAAGAGTCAGACCCGCTGCCAGGCGACTGAGGGATTCGTCCGCCATAAACCCCTTGGCGGTCACCCGGTAGGTGCGGGGCATCTGGTACTTGGGATGCATCAGGCGCTGGGCCAGCTCGCCGTCGTTGGTCAGAAGCATCAGCCCGGTGGCGTCGTAATCCAGCCGTCCTACAGGATAAAGGCGGCCGTAGTGCTTCGGCACCAGTTCCGTGACCACCCGGCGGCCCTGCGGGTCTTTGGTGGAAGACACATAGCCGGAAGGCTTGTGGAGCACCAGCGTAACCGGGGTCACCGGTCTCACCCGGCGGCCTTCCACCTGCACCCGATCCCGCTCCGGGTCAATTTTGAGGCCCAGTTCAGTGACCACTTGGCCATTGACCCGCACCTTGCCTTCCCGGATCAGCCTTTCCGCCTGTCGCCGAGAAGCTACGCCACAGCGGGAGAGGAATTTCTGCAGGCGCTCAAGAGGCATGCGGCCATGCGATCAGGGCAGGGCTCAAGACCCGCCTTCTGCCCCGGCGCAGTTCTCCCTGAAGGTATCTTTTTTTTCTGGTTGGCTCCCACATCCTGCCAGGCTCCAGGTCCGGTATGCTCAGCCCCAGGCGGGGGCAAGTTCTGTCCACATTCCTCCTGGGCTTCAGGGCAGGGGCGACCGCCGCGCCTACCAAAGCTGAAATTCCAGGGTAAAGGCGATGGCCTCCCGCACTTCCGCCATAGTGCGGCGCGCCACTTCCCGCGCCCGCCGGTTTCCCTGAAGGAGCACGTCCCGCACTATTTCCGGGTGCTCCGCATAAAACAGGTGTTTTTCATAAATTGGGGCAAAATTGGCCACCATAGCCTGGGCCAGCATCTTCTTGCAGTCCACGCAACCCAACTCGGCACTGCGGCAGGCCCTGATAATTTCTTCGATCTTTTCCGCCGGCTGGTTCAGACGCTGAAAAGGAAAAGCCAGACACCGATCCGGTTCCCCCGGCTGCTTCCGAAAGGGGCGACCCACGTCCGTCACCATCTGCATCACCTTCTTGGTCATCACCTCCGGCGGGTCACTCAAGTAGATGCAATTGTCGTAACTTTTGCTCATTTTACGGCCGTCAATGCCGGTGAGCTTGGGCACCTCGGTAAGCAGAACCTGGGGCTCCGGAAAGATACGCCGATACAGGTGGTTGAAACGCCGGGCAATCTCCCGGGTCATCTCCACGTGGGGCACCTGGTCCACTCCCACCGGCACGCCATCAGCCTTATACATGAGGATATCAGCCGCCTGAAGCACCGGGTAGCCCAAAAATCCATAAGTAGTCAGTTCTTTGTGAGCGAGTTCCTGCACTTGCTCTTTATAAGTGGGGTTGCGTTCCAGCCAATGAACCGGGGTGAACATGCCGAAGATGAGATACAATTCGGCATGTTCCGGGATGGCCGACTGCACAAAGAAGGTGCACCGCTCCGGGTCCAGGCCCACCGCCAGCCAATCTATCACCATTTCCGTGACATAGCCGCTCAGGGATTGCGGAGCTTCGTATTCCGTGGTCAGGGCGTGCCAGTCAGCCACAAAGTAGTAGCATTCGTACTCTTCCTGAAGCCTGAGCCAGTTGCACAGCGCGCCGTAGTAGTTCCCCAAATGAAGCTTCCCGGTGGGTCGCATGCCACTCAGGATCCGGCGTTTGGTCTCTTCGGCCATGTTATCCAGGTCCCTCCCAAGTATCTGCCGCGCTCCCGGCCTCCCCTTATCCGTGAACGGCGTCCGGTGCCGGCCTGTGGCGCTCTCCCGGAATAATCCCTCGCCGCCGCCTAAGGGCCGGCGATGAAAGAGAGCAGGTTTTAAAATCCCGTTGTGTCCTTGCGACCAGCAGTTCTTCCGGCTGCAAGGGCAAAACTCCTTACCGTAGGCCTTTTAATCCAGAAAAGGCCCCGAAGGCTTAAAATGTCTGGCTTTTAAGACTGGCTGGATAATTCCTTGGCCAGAAAATCCAGGACCTCGGTGACCGCCGATTCCAGGTCGCGGCCGGTGTCCAGCCGCAGCAAGGGGCGGTCTTTTTCGCCCAAAGGATCGAAGTCCTTTTCCTGAAGATCCAGCAACTCCAGCCGTCCGTCCGAAACGGAGTTGCCATCTGCGGTTCGCTTTACCAAGCGCCGGCGGACGGTCTCCTTGGGGCATTCACAATAAACAAACAGGGGCTTTGCCCCCCATTCCCGGGCGGCCTGGCGCACCCGTTCCCGCTCTGCGGCCCGTTTGAAGGAGCCGTCCAGAATAACCACCGGGGCTTTGGCCAGCAGTTGCCGGGCTTGCCGCAGCATTTCCGCATAGGTCTTGCGGGAAAAAGCCTCGCTGTAAATGCCTTGGCCGAATTCCTCCACCACCGCAACGGTGGGCTCCAGGCCCGCCAGTTGTTTACGTACCAAATCGCTGTGGATCACCGGCCAGCCCTTGGCTTTGGCCAAGGCGTCGGCCAGGGTGGACTTGCCGGTGCCCATCAGTCCGAAGATCACCACGATCAGGCCAGCCACCGGGTTCCTTCCCGGGCATACTTCCCGGCCAAGGCAAAATAGGCCTGTGCCAGCTTTTTGGCCTGTTCCCGCGCCTCTTTCGGCTGTTCGGGTTCGCTTGCCGCCACGGCGTTGATTTTCCCGCGCACACAGGCCCGATAGCACTTGTAAAAATCCAGCATCATCAGCAGGTCCGGATCGTTGGACGCCTCCGCAAAGCGCTCCACAAAATAGCGGCTCAACTCCCAAAACCCATGAAAGTCCAGGTCCATGGCCAAAAAGTCGATATCCGCCGCCACATCACCATAGCGGAATCGGGGATTAAATTCAATGCAGTCAAAGATATAAACGCTGTTGGCCAGGCAAATATTCTTCATATGCAGATCGCCATGGCAGTCCCGAATCCGGCCTTCCCTGATGCGGCGGCGGAAAAGCTCCCGGTGGCGCCGCAAAAATCCCCGGGAAAACGCGCAGATCTCCGCAAACAGCTCCCGGGACAGGAGCCGGCCCACGCATTGCTGGATGCGGGCAAAATTCTCTTCGTGGTTGTACGCAATGACCTTAGGACTGCCGAATCTGTTTATCCGGCGATTCGTGGCCGCCCGCCGGTAAAAGGGCACCAGCTTGTCAATAATGCGATCCATGATTTCCCGGGAAAGCCCTTCGCGGTCCGCCACTTCATCCATCATGCGTGCCTGGGGCATGCGCACCATGCGCAAGACATACTCCAGGGGGCGGCCCCGGCCTCCCACCTTGACGCCGGTGTTCCTAGAACAAATGGGCAGAACCGCCAGATATATTTCCGGACAAAGGCGGCGATTCAGAACCAGCTCCTGCCTCAGATAATAATGGCGGCGGCGCAGGGTGGTGAAGTTCAAAAAGCCCAAATCCACCGGTTTTTTGACTTTGTAGGCAAAGCCGTCCGTGAGAAACACCCATGATATGTGCGTCTGGATGAGCTCCACCGTGGCGGTGGGCTCCGGATAAGCTGCCGGATCCAGAAGCGCCGCAATCAAATCCATTGGTTAAATTATAAAGGATATGAAAACGTTGGCAATGTTTGCCCCCTTTCTTTTGAATACGGGGTATGGGAAAATCCGGCCTTCCCCGCTATAATCCCAGATTATGCCACCCCGCCGGCCCCCACCGCCTTTGGAAGTGCTTCTGCTTGTCTGCTGTCTCCTTGTCTTTGCGAGCTACCTTTCTTCCTATATGCGGATTCCGGTGGTGCCTCTGTTTGCCAGGGAGCTCGGGGCCTCCACCGTATTGGTGGGCCTCATAAACTCGGCCTTTCTTTTCATGGCCGGGCTTTTTTCCTTTCTCCTGGGGGTTTACTCGGACCGTTTGGGCCGCAAACCCTTGATTATTATGGGTCTGGCGGCCTCTGCGGCTAGCGCCCTGCTGCTGGCGGCCAGCTCCTCGCCCCTTCAGCTGATGGGCATTTACGCGCTATTCGGTCTTTCCCTGGCGGCCATCGGGCCCACCCTTATGGCCCTGGTGGCAGACATATCCCGCCCTACTCACCTGGGACGCTCTTACGGCTGGTTCACCACCGCCCTCTACAGCGGCATGAGCCTGGGGCCGGCCTTGGGGGGCTGGCTGGCCCAAACGTTGGGCTTTCGCCCCCTGTTCGTTGTGTCTGCGCTGTTTCTTCTGCTGGTCATCGTCCTGGCCTGGAAATATCTGCCGGGCGAAACCATTGCTCCTCGGGAAGCCCACCTGCCGGACTGGTCCCAGGCCATCCGGGAAGTAAAGGGAAACCGCCACCTCCTGGGCTGCTGGTTAGCCACCCTGGGGGGCTGCTTTGCCTTGGGCATGTTCATCACCTTCGCCCCTCTTTACTTTCACGACCGCGGCCTTTCCATGACGCAGATCGGTGTGGTCTTTGCCGTTCAGGGGGCGGTGAACGCCCTGTCCCGGATACCCCTGGGGCGCTTGAGCGACGCCGTGGCCCACCGTTGGCATCAGGGGGTGGCCGGCCTTCTTCTGGTGGGCGCCTCCATAGCCGGGTTCGGCCTTTCCCATACCCTGGCCCATTTCCTGACCGCCGCGGTGTTTCTGGGCATATCCCTGGGCCTGGCCTTTACTGCCCTCGGCGCCCTCATCGCCGAAGTAGTCCCGTTAAAATCCCGGGGCCTGGCCATGGGTGGCTATAACACCTGTATTTATCTGGGAATGATGGCGAGTTCCGCCCTTATGGGGAGCGTGATCAAACGGCTGGATTTTACCGGCAGCTTCTTATTGACCGGCTTTTTCCTCTTTTTTATTTCCGCTCTTTTCTATCTGATGGTCAAAGGGTTTTCACCGCCGCGATAAGTAAGGGAGGTCTGTTTATTCAGCTTCTGACGCAATTTCTTCGAGGCTGCGGCCGGTGAGAACCGAATGGGGCTCGCGGTTTACCGGATCGCGCTGCGGGTCGGCCTCCTCATCGTCGGCCTTGACCAGAAGCCAGGCCTCTTCTTTCCCCTTCTTGAAGCGGGTTAAGGCATAGCCGCCCCTGAGCTTTTTCCCCTCCAGCCAGACCTTGACGTGGCCGTTGGCCACGGCATCTGCCATGGGAACGGGTTTGCCTCTTTTCTCGGTAAGGTTTTTATAAGTGCCGATGTCCCAAACCAAAACCGTACCGGCGCCATATTCCCCTTCCGGAATGTTGCCCTCAAAGGTGGCATATTCCAACGGATGGTCTTCAGTAGGGACCGCCAGGCGCTTCTCCTTCGGGTCAGTGGACGGTCCCTTGGGAATGGCCCAGGATTTAAGCACTCCGTCCACCTCCAAGCGGAAATCATAATGCAGTTTTCGGGCGGCGTGCTTCTGGACGACAAAAATGGGACCCGGCGACCCGGGGCTACCCCCACCACCTCCGGGCGGCTCCGGAGTGCGGGAGAAGTCCCTTCTTTTCCGATAAGGTTCCAGAAGGTTCTGGGGACCCATGGCAGAATCTCCTATCCAAACTGACACCCCACAAGTTCAAACCGGCTCACCGCCTATGCTCCTGCAGAAAAAGAGCAGCCGGGCGTGGGGAAATCCCAAGCATAAGATAAGGAATCCGTTGCGGCGGACAAGCAGGAAAGTCCCGGAAAATTCAGTTTTCCCTAAAATTTCCGGGGTTATTGACTATTCGAAAAAATTTTTTATAAAATAACCGATTAAACAAAATTTAAGAGAGGGGGCTGATTGCCATGCATTGTGTAACCATTAAACCGGGTGTGGAGTGCATCTTCATGACCAAAAAAGGCTGTTCGTTCAACGGCGGCAAGTGTCGTCCGATAGTGAACTCCTGTGAAGGGTGCGAGCGGATTTTGCAGAACGGGGAAGCCAGTTACTGCAACGTTTTTCCTGACCCTGCCGCAAAATGGCGCCGGGGGGCCTGCAATCTGGCCACCCACGTGAAAAGCAGCAATGGCAAAAGTCAGGGTGAAGCTGCCAAGATCAATCCTCTGAAGGCTTCCAAACGGTCGGCCCGCCGATAATGAGCCATTGAACGGACAGCGCGGCCGCGCCTCGCCAGATGTGGGCCGCGCTGTACTTCTCCCTGATTTCTCTTATTTCCCCAACCGTTCCAGGGCCTCCCTAATCCTGGTTATTCCGGTGGCTATCCGTTCTCGGGAGGTGGCAAAAGACAACCGGATGCAGCTGTCCTCCCCGAACTCCGCCCCGGGCACGGCGGCCACTTTGGCCACTTCCAGAAAATACTCCGCCAGGGCCTGGGAATATGACTGACCGGAGGCAGGCCGGAGCCGGTCAAAATAGGCAGAAAAATTGGGGAAAATATAAAATGCACCTCCCGGCTTGGCACTGGTCACTCCCGGGATCTCCAAAAGCCGCCGGTAAATGTCATCCCGGCGCCAAGCGAATTCCCTGACCATTTCCGCCACAAAATCCTGGGGACCGGTTAAGGCCTCCACGCTGGCTTTCTGGGCAATGGAGTTAGGATTGGAAGTGCTTTGGCTCTGCAGATTGATGGCCGCCGCTATGGCCTTCTCGGGCCCCGCGGCAAAACCGATACGCCAGCCCGTCATGGCATATGTCTTGGAAACCCCGTTCAACACAAAGGTTCGTTCCTTCAACTCCGGCGCCAGCATTGCCAGGTTGACGAAAGAGGCCCCGTCAAAAAGAATCTTGTCATAGATGTCGTCCGAAATGACGATGAGGTCATGGGCCAGCACCACTTCCGCCAAGGCTTCCAGCTCCGCCCGGGTGTACACCATGCCTGTGGGGTTGGAAGGACTGTTAAGAATAAGCCCCTTGGTTTGGGGAGTGAGACATTCCTTGAGCTCATCGGCGGTTAGCTTGAAGCCGTTTTCCTCTCTGGTGCGGATAATGACCGGGGTGGCCTCCGCCAACCTCAGCATGGGCGGGTAGGACACCCAGTAGGGCGCCGGCACCACCACCTCATCCCCCGAATCGAAGAGTACCTGGAAAAGATTGAAAAGGGCATGCTTGCCGCCGCAGGAGACCATGATTTCCGCCGGTTTGTAGGTAAGACCCAGATCTGCCTGAAATCTGGCGATGATGGCCTCTTTCAGCTCCGGGATGCCGCCCACCGGCGTATAACGGGTGAAGCCCTCCCGAATGGCCCGGATAGCGGCTTCTTTGATATTGTCCGGGGTGTCGAAATCCGGCTCCCCCACCCCGAAATTGACCACGTCCACTCCCTGGGCCCTGAGGCCATTGGCCTTGGCATTCAATGCCAAAGTGGCCGACGGCGGAATCTGGCGAATGCGTCGGGCAAGGTGCACCTTCCTGGCTCCTTTCTTTTTTCGTTTTCCAGTTTTTTCCTTTCCGTAAAAAAACCAAAACCAGCTTTTGATAATTATCGGAGAATATGATAATTGTCAATCGCAGGAGGCTCAACAACCGGTGAAATCTTTGGCAATTATCACCAAAAAACACCAGCCCCGCGCCTGGCAGGCCGGTCAGGAGCTGGCCCAATGGCTCGAAAAAAGGGATATTTCTGCCATCCTGTTTGAAAACCAGCCCGAGCCCCATATCCCCCCTTTGCCGCCGGAAGTGGAGCTGGTGGTGGTGATGGGGGGCGACGGCACCCTATTGAGTGTGGCCCGGCATTATGGCCGGCTCAATGTGCCTATCCTGGGGGTCAATGTCGGTGGACTGGGCTTTCTCACCGAAGTCTCCTTGGATGAACTCTACCCGGCCATGGAGCAGGTTTTGGCCGGTCGGTATGAGGTGGAAAACCGCCTGGCCCTCAGCGCCACCCTCTTCCGCAAGGGCAAGCCTTACTGGCAGGAAAATGTCCTGAACGACGTGGTCATCAACAAGGGCGCCTTGGCCCGCATCATTGAACTCACCACCTGGATTGACAACGAATACCTCACCACTTACCGGGCTGACGGTCTCATCGTCTCCACCCCCACCGGCTCCACCGCCTACACCCTTTCGGCCGGCGGCCCCATTGTTTACCCCACCCTTACCCATATCATCCTTATTCCCATCTGTCCCCATACCTTGAGCAACCGGCCCCTTATTTTGCCGGATACCTGCACCGTGGCCGTCACCTTAAACGAGAAAGTCTTTGACGTTTACCTCACCCTGGACGGCCAGGTGGGCCAGGCTCTGCAAGCGGGGGACCGGGTGGAGATCCGCGCCGCCCCGTATCGGATTAAACTGGTCAGATCACCGCAGCGCAGCTATTTTGAAATCCTGCGGGCCAAGCTGGGGTGGGGCGAATTTGGGGGGCCACGTCCCTATGACGCTTAACAGTCTCCATCGTTTCGCGGACTCCCTGGGGGACCGGCACTTACGGCTCAATTTGCTTGAAATTCCGGATATGGAAACCGTCCATGAGATCCACGGTGCTCGAAAAGCCCATATGGCGCTATCACCAAGGACGGTTTGAAAAGACTTCGGACCGGGTGGTGGTGGAGGAACCCTTGGAGATCCGCGTGTCGGGGGAGCCGTTCCAGGTGCTCCTGCGCCTGCCCGGGTGGGAAAAAGAGCTGGCCTTAGGCTTTCTCTACACCGAGGGCATTGTCGGGGACCTCGCGGAGGTCATGGCCGTTCATTTCTGCGGCACCGGCACCGATCCCCTGTTGCCGCCCAACGTGGTGGATGTGCGGCTGACGACAGAGGCTCTGAACCGCCGGGGGCGCCGCCACCCGGAGGTGGCCTACTCCGGTTGCGGGCTGTGCGCCAAAGAGGCGCTGGCGGAAATCTGCCAGAAGTGGCCGCCCGTGGCCAGCCCCCTCACCGTCTCCGCCTCCCGGCTCCTGGCCTTGATGGGCCTTTTACCCGAAGCCCAGCCCCTTTTCCACCAGACCGGCGGCACCCATGCCGTGGCCCTAGCCAGCCCCGACGGCAACATATTCATCTCGGCCGAGGATGTCGGACGCCACAATGCCATGGACAAGGTCATCGGCCGGGCGTTGCTGGAAAGGCAAAACTTGACCCAACTGGTGGCTTTGCTTTCAGGCCGCATCAGCTTCGAGATGGCCCTGAAGTGTATCCGGGCCGGAATCCCTATCCTGGTGGCGGTCTCCGCCCCCACCACTCTGGCCATAGAACTTGCCCAAAACCTGAACCTCACTCTTGTCGGTTTCGCCCGTTCCGAACGATTGTCCGTATACTGTCATCCGGAGAGGATTTCTGATTTACCAGGATAAGATTAAAGAAAAAAAAGGGCTGGGGGCAGGGGCTGAAGGAACGGCATCCTGCAGCCCCTCTGCCCCTTATCAGACAGGCTGGTTGATGGCGGACAGTTTCCAGGGGTTGGGTCCCACAGGGCGGGTAAAGGTCCAGTACTCCTCAAACTTCACCGGTTCGGTTTTGCTGCCCGAGACGATTTCCCCGGTTTTTTCGTCCACCATATAGTCCAGCAGATTGGCATACACCCGCACGGTGATATAGTCTGAGCCCTGTTCCTGCCAGGCCTCGGTGATATCCACTGACCGGACCGCAATATTTTCCAGGCGGTTGACAAGCCCTTGGGCTTGGAGCCGGTCTGCATCCTCCTGAAAAATCCGATACATCTCCTCAGTGAGTTTATCCCGCATCGGGGACAGATCCCGGTTGGCCCAGGCCCCCTGGACCCGGAAAAAGAAATCCATCACCTCATCTGTAAACCGGTCTTCATCAAAGGAGGGATCCATCTGCTTGATGTGCCTTAGACCCTCCTGCCGGTCCTCATCGGCCTCCGGCGCCACCCCATATTCGAGGGGAGGCTGGAACGCCGGCTCCGGGGCGAGATACCCCCCGCTGGCCTGCAAGGTGGGGCCTCCGGCCATTGCAGCTTCTTCCCGCCTCCTTCTGACAAAGGCGTAAATCATATAGGCAATGCCGGCCAAAAGCAGGATATCCAGAAGGCCGATGCCAAAGCCGCCGCCGGCGCCCGGCGCCGCCTGGGCCGGCGGGCCGCCGAACAAGCTGCGGAAGAGCAGGCCACCGGCCAAGCCGCCCAGCAAGCCCCCGCCGAAGCTCCGCCAGAAGCTGCTGCCGGGCTGGGTCGGGGCAGGACGCGCCGTGGTACCGGGGGGAGAAGTCAGGGGTGCAGGGCTGGGCCGGGCGGGCTGGACGACCTTGGGGGCGCTGTAAGTCCTGGGAGCGGAAAACGACCGGGATCCCCGGCTACCAATGGAGCCTCCCCGGCCTGCCCGAGCTTCGGCCTCCGTTTGCAGCAGCAAGCTTCCGAAGGCCAAGAAAACAAAAATTGTCAGGAAAATTTTGAGCCACGAATTTCTCCACATCGTCCGACCTCCCTCAATCCGGCCTGGCAAGGCCCGGACCGTCTTTCGGCTTATTCTTTAGGGCTTGAGATCCAGTTTCTCCAGTTCCTGGCAACACAGGGGATGGCCCAATTGACAGCCTTTCTTCAGGTCTGCCACCCCTTTTTCCTTTTCCTTCAGATGCTGGAGATAGAGCTGGCCCCGGGCGAAATAAAACAGCGGCCCTTCGGGATTGAGTTCAATGGCGGCGCTCATATCCGCCACCGCCTCCCGGTATTTACCCAAGGAAAACTGCACCATGCCCCGCTGGAAATAAGCCCAGGGGTCTTGGGGGGCAAGGACCACTGCCTGATGGGCGTCTTTGAAGGCTTCCTCCAGATTGCCCTCCTGGGCATAAGCCTCCGCCCTTGCTTTATAAACTTCGGGATTTTTAGGGTCCGAAGCCATGGCCCGGGTAAAGGCGGCGATAGCTTCCTGGTATCTCCCGGTGCCGCTCAGGGCCTTGCCCTTGGCCAGCAGCAAGGCGCTGTTTCGGGGCTGATATTTCAGCCCTTGATTTGCTTCCCCAACTGCTTCCTCCCACCGCTTAAGGACCATCAATGAGTCTATCCTGGCCAGCCGGGCCGCCGGGCTCTGGGGTTGCTTCGCCAGATACTTTTGCAAAAGTATCGCGGCCTTTTCGTGGTTGCCGGCCTTTTGGGCCGCCAAGGCCTCGGCCATCAGGTCCGCGGCCCAAGCCGGCCCCCACCTCGGCATCCAAAATCCGATCAACAACAGTATAACCAGGTACCGCCGACGGCGCATATGCTTTCCCCTTCTGGGCTTAAGTTATCAGTTTCCAGGAGTAAATACACCCCTTAATAAGAAAAGGCCGCCCGCGGAAACGGACGACCTTGCTGTCCGGCGGTCAGACTCCTTGGGTAGCTCCCTACCTTAGTAGCTCCGCATGGCCCGCAGGCGCGCCACCCGATCCTCAATGGGGGGATGAGTGCTGAACCAGCTCATCATGCCGCCCCCGGAAAGCGGGTTGACAATGAACAGAGGCTCGGTGGCCGGGTTGGCCTGCATGGGGGCCACCTGGACCCCGTAGGCCAACTTCTCCAGGGCGTCCGCCAAGGCATCGGGGTTCTGGCACAGTCGGGCCCCGGTTTCATCGGCGATGTATTCCCGGGAGCGGGAGATGGCCATCTGAATGAGCATGGCCGCCAAGGGCGCCACAATGGCCATGACGATCAAGCCCAGGACCCCGAGCCCGCCTTCCTCTTCATCCCGGCCGCCGCCGAAGATCGCCGTCCACCTGGCCATATCCGCCAGAATCATGATGGCGCCGGCCAAAGTGGCAGCCACCGTCTGGATAAGAATGTCCCGGTTCCGGATGTGGCCGATTTCGTGGGCCAACACCCCCCGCAGTTCCCTGGGCGTCAACAGACGCAGGATGCCGGTGGTCACCGCCACCGTGCCATGTTCCGGGTTCCGGCCGGTGGCGAAAGCGTTGGGGTTGTCTGTGGGAATGATGCAAACCCGGGGCTTGGGAATGCCGGCCGCCCGGCTCAATTCCTCCACCATCCGGTGCAGTTCCGGGGCTTCCGCTTCGCTCACCTCCTGGGCCCCATACATCCGGAGCACAATCCGGTCTGCGAACCAGTAGCTGAAAAAGTTCATGGCCAAGGCGATAACAAAGGCGATCTGCATGCCTCCGGTACCGCCGATGAGCTTGCCGATAAAGACCAGAAATACGGTCAATCCGGCCAACAGCAGAAATGTCTTGATTTGATTGTTCATAAAGCAGCCCCCTTCCGGTGAAGGAGTTTTATTTCCTTTCTCTTACGGTCGTTAGATGTTTTTACCGCTAAAATATTAAGATTTTCCTGGAGGGTTGTCAACAAAAACCGGCATGGGGGGAACAGGGGACATGTCTTTAAGTAGCAGAAAATACTCCTGATTACCCTTTGGACCCTTTATGGGGGAAGGAAAGGGCGGGCTTGATTCCAGTCCCAGATTCCGGGCGGCCCGGGCCACTCTCTCCACCGCTTCCCTTTGCAGTTCCGGGTCCCGAACCACCCCCCCTTTGCCCACCCTGCCCTTGCCTACTTCAAACTGCGGTTTTACCAAGGCCAGGATTGCCCCGCCTGGCCGCAAAAATTCCACAATTTTGGGAATCACCAGGGTCAGCGAAATGAAGGACAAATCCAAGGTGGCCAGATCAATGGGCTCCGGCACCGCCTCTTTGGGGAGCAGCTTGATGTTGGTGCGTTCCAGCACCACCACCCGGGGATCCTGGCGCAGGCTTTGGTCCAGTTGACCATAGCCCACGTCTACGGCATAGACTTTGGCCGCCCCGCGCCGAAGCAGTACTTGGGTAAAGCCGCCGGTGGAGGCTCCGGCGTCCAGGCAAACCAGCCCCTTGGGATCCACCCCGAAGTGGTCCAGGGCCGCGGCCAGCTTCTCTCCTCCGCGACTGACGTAGGCGGGGGCACCCTTAAGCGAGATCCGGGCCTCCGCCGGCACCAGCGCCCCGGCCTTGGTTACTGGGACGCCCTCCACCAGCACCCGGCCGGCTAGGATTAGGGCCTGGGCTCGGGCCCGGGTTTCGGCCCACCCTCTTTCCACCAAAAGGTTATCTAAGCGGATTTTCCGGGATTTCCGATTTTCTTGGGGCATTATGGAAAGCGGCTTCTCCACCTGATAATATGATTTGGACGTTCATTTGCCAAATCTACTAATCTTAATTTTAACGGAAAAATACCCCGCCGGAAGAGACCCGCTTGCGCCCCTCTCCGGGAGAGAGGCTCAGACCTGAGGGACTCTGAGGGGGAAGCATGGACACCCCCTATTAAAGGGGCCTTCGTCTCCTTGCCGATGCTAAAGGTTCTCCTCTCCGCCGCCGGATTCCTGCTCTTCATCCTCCTTTGTTCGGAGGAATTCCGGAAATACCTCCTCCATTATTGGCGGCGCGCCCTGGCCTCTTCCCGGGGGAAATACTGGGCCTACCCCGTGGCCGCCGCCTTGGCCCTGGCTGCGGCAGGACTGATGCTTTTTGCCTTGTGGTCCCTGGTGACCGCTACATTTTCTTATGATTAACAAGTTAAATCCTTTAAATTTGCTGCCTTTTACGGGGCATAGCCCCGCCCATTCATCCCGCGCCGCGCCGCGGCGTATAACAAGCTTGGAATCCGGAAAAAAGTCGGTTAAAAAGATAAGTTGTTTTGCCCTGCGGCTTCAGCAGGTTAGGCACCGGTCTTAGGGAGGACTGATCAAGATGGACGTCCAAGGTGAAAAGGTAACGGTCAAACCCGACGGCGGGCTGGAGGTTCCGGACAAACCCATTGTGTTGTTTATCGAAGGGGATGGCACCGGGCCGGACATTTGGCGGGCCACCCGGCCGGTGCTGGATGCGGCCGTGGCCAAGGCCTACGGCGGCGTCAGAAAAATATCCTGGCGGGAGATTCTCGCCGGGGAAAAAGCCTTCCAACAAACCGGCCAATATCTTCCCGATGAGACCCTGTCAGCCCTGCGGAAATATCGGGTGGCCCTGAAAGGCCCTCTTACCACCCCGGTGGGCGGCGGCTTCCGATCCCTGAATGTCACCCTGCGTCAGGTGCTGGACCTCTACGCCTGCATCCGGCCGGTGCGCTATTATGCCGGAGTGCCCAGCCCCCTCAAGGAGCCGGAAAAGATCAACATGGTGGTTTTTCGGGAAAACACCGAAGACGTGTATGCCGGGTGGGAGTGGCCGGCTCGCAGCGACGAGGCCCGGCGCCTGATCGGGTTCTTGAACCGGGAGTTGGGCTGCCGTATTGACGACGCCGCCGCCATCGGCATCAAGCCCATGACGGAGCGCGGCAGCAAACGCCTGGTGCGCATGGCCGTGAAATATGCGGTGGAGAAGAGGCTGGCCAGCGTCACCCTGATGCACAAAGGCAACATCATGAAGTTTACCGAGGGGGCCTTTCAGACCTGGGGCTACGAGGTGGCTTTGGAGGAATTTGAAGGCAGGGTGATCTCCGAAGCCGAGGTCAGCAGCCGCTACCACGGGCAGGCGCCGCCCGGCCAGGTGATCATCAAGGACCGGCTGGCCGACAACCTGTTTCAGCAGGTATTGCTCCGCCCGGAGGAATACCAGGTCATCGCCACCCCGAACCTGAACGGGGACTACCTCTCCGATGCCCTGGCGGCCCAGGTCGGAGGCTTAGGAATGGCCCCCGGGGCTAATATCGGTGATGCTTGTGCCATTTTCGAGGCCACCCACGGCAGCGCTCCCAAGTACGCCGGCCTGGACAAGGTCAATCCGAGCTCCCTTATCCTGTCCGGGGCCATGCTGCTGGATTATCTGGGCTGGCACGAAGCGGCGCAGCTCATCCATCAGTCTCTGCCGCGCACCCTCCAGTCCGGTGTGGCCACCTATGACTTGGCCCGGCTTCTGCCAGGAGCCAAGGAAGTATCCTGTTCGGCCTTCGGACAGGCTCTTATTGATCATATGTAAATAAACCGCAGGGCTGAAGATTGCTTCATAAGCTCGGGGTCACCAGTCCTTCGGCGGCCAGGCTTTCCAGCAAACCCAGAAAGTATACAAGTCCGAGATATGGCTGCCATGGCTGCAGGAGGCGGCGCACTCCTTGGTAATCCAAAGGCTCGGAAAGATGAAACCAGCGGGCCAGTATCGGGCGGACGCCCGCGTCATGTAGGGGAAAAAACTGCCAGCGTCCCAACCCGCGCAAAAGCATATAGTCGATGATCCCACGCCCGGCGCCCAAAAGTCTCGCCAAAAACCGCCGCGCCTCGTCTTCGTCCAGGTATTCCAGCGCCTCCAGCCTGATGGCCCCCAGCGATGCCAGGCGGGCTAAGTCAATCACCGCCCGGGCCTTGGTGCGGCTAAAGCCCAGACGTCGGAGATCCGCCAGATCCAGCCCTACCAGGTCATGCGCCTCGGGGAAACTGAGAGGAATTTGGGAAGTCCTCCCAGCAGGAGAGAACCGGGTCCACCCATAGGTTTCGGCCAACCGGTTTATCAGGGAGATTCCGGCCTCCGGGCTGACCTGGAGGCAGGCAATGCTGTTAACCACGGTTTCAAAAAGCGTGGGGAAGCGGGGGGGCCGAAAGCCTCGCCAGCGACTGGCCAAGCTGCCCAAAAAGGGGCGCCGCGCGGCAAAGCGATAAAATTGGGCCAAGTCCAGCTCCCATCCCAGCATCCGGGAAAGAATCCGGGCAAAGGCCGTTTCTGCTTCGAACCCCGAGGTGCTGCCATGAACGGACACTTGCAGTTCCGGAGTCTCCGGCGGACCGGTCTGCACTACCGCCACCTCCACCGGTTGGTCCCGCCACCGGAAGGTTCGCCGGTAGGTCCGGCCATCCCAGACATCGATGCGGTTGTGGGGCCGACGGCGCAAGGCCCACACCGTCAAATCCAAACGAAACGGGGCCGGCGGACGGAGAGAAAACGAAACCGGTCTCAAGGCCCTTTCCCTTCCAACTGTTAAATCAATCCCTGAATTATCAGAAGCTCCTGCAACAAGTCGGTTTCCATCAGGTGGAACTCATATCTCCCGAGGCACCGGGAAATGACAACGATGGTAATACGGCATTTCGCGGCGAGCCCATAAGCCTGCCCTTGCCCTGACCCCTCCATTTCCCCATTTTTTGCTAAGTAATTATCCGATTTACTTAAGGAAAAGTTTGACTTAATACTGAAATTCATTATGCCATAAGGCTTTTTCGAAATAACAGGATCCTACTGAAGTTATACTTTGCTTTAGCAATTGTTCATAAGCAAAATCCATGTTTCATATCGTCAGCATTAAGTAATCTCTTCTTTTACACTATATTGATAACAATCAATTGCTCAGTAATTTTTGGCGCCGCCTCTTTGCCCGATGGACCATATAGATTCAGGTATAACCTGATTGATCTTTCGGGTGAATAATTTTTTTCTTGTTGATCGATTTTTTTACTACCATACTTGAAAGTTTTATGGCATTTTGCAATTGCCACATATAAAGCGAAGTTATTTGTTTGGTCCGAACAAGGTGTGCCTTTGCGGCCGGTCAGGGCACCGATATCTTGAGTGAGGGATTATTATGTTGGAATGTCTCCTTCAGAATAGAGGACTCTCTTTTCGGGAAGCCTTTAAAATCTCACGATATCTCGCCAAAAGCCAGACGATCTGGAAGATTCCTGCTTTCGCCGCAGGGCTGGCAGGGCTGTTACTTTCTTCGGCCGCCCTCTCCCCTTCGTGGGGGGCGGGATTTGCCCTCCTGCAGCAGGGGACTGCGGCCATGGGCCAAGGCAATGCCTTTGTGGCCGAAGCCGATGATCCCTCGGCCATCTTTTACAATCCCGCCGGCATCAATCAACTTCGGCGGCCAGAGATCTATGTCGGCACCACTTTTAATTATCCCGACCGCGAATTTCAGGGTCCGAATGGCGTATTGGCCGAAACCAACCACCGCCTTTACCGGACCCCGTCTATCTACTTCGTTTATCCGTTTCACGAACGGGTGGCCGCGGGTTTCGGCCTCTTTGCCCCTTTTGGGCTAAGCACTGCCTGGCACCCGGAATGGGCCGGACGCTATCTTACCACATTCTCCAGCCTGAAAACCTATAACCTTAATCCCGTTATCGCCGTGAAAGTCCTTAACAACCTTTCGGTGGCCATGGGGCCGAATTTCCTCTGGTCTTCGGTGGAACTGAAAAGGAAGGTCCCCTTTCTTATCGGCCCTTTTCAATTGCCGGACGGAGAAGCCCGTCTGCAGGGAGACGGCAAGGGCTTCGGCTTCAACTTGGGGGTTTTATATGAGCCGCTGACCGGAGTAAAGTTGGGGGTCTCATACCGCAGCGCCATCTCTTTGAATTTTAGAGGAGATATGGATTTCCGCCTGCCCGCCGCCCTTCCCCCGCTGCCCAAAATCCCCGGCACCGCCAAATTGACCTTTCCGCCGTCGGTCACCGGGGGCATCTCTATCAGTCGGTTCCCGCCCTTTACCTTCAATTTTGATGTTACCTGGATGGGCTGGTCCTCCTTTGACCGCCTGGACATCAAACTCCAGCAGGCCGTTCCGCTGAACGGCGTCCTGACCAACACCATCTCCCAAACCAAAAATTGGCAGGATGCCTGGGCCTTTCGCTTCGGCGCCAATTGTCGGGTAAAAGACAATATGAAAATCCGGGCCGGCTATATCTACGACCTGACGCCGGTGCCGGATGAATCCTTTGACCCCCAGTTGCCGGATGCCAACCGCCATATCTTTACCGTGGGCGGCGACCTGAAAATCCGGAGTTTGACTTTGGGCATTGCCTACAATTATATCCTGTCGGAAAGCCGCCGCAAAAACAATCAAATAATGCTCAACGGCGTGGCTCTGCCTCCCCAATTCCAAGCCAACGGGCGCTATAAGAGCAATGTCCACTCCCTGGGTCTTAGCGCCTCCCTGGCATTTTAGCTGCCGGCGCCCCCGGCCGGACCCTCCGACAACTCTTGGGGGCGGCCATAAGAGGCCGCCCCGGTGCCGGATTCTGACACCCTGGGGGAAATTGCCGTTTGCCTGAATCAGCGGCAATCAGGACAGGCTGACATGGGATACGGCAAGGTCCGCCAACAGGTCCTCTCTGACGGTCACCCCCAGACCGGGCCCTGGCAGAGGCAGACCGATTCCTTCCGCATGAAAGGTCACCGGCTGGTGCACCGGATCTTGGGCCAGCAGATATGGTGCGAAGGAGCCTTCCACATAGACCATCCCCGGTGAGCAAAGGGCGAAATGGCGCCCAGCGGCCGCCAGAATACTGGTCTCCCCGACGTGACACCCCAGTTGGCAGGCAATGCCCGCTTCCTTCGCCAGGTCTCTGATCCTGGCGGCCGCAAGAAGACCTCCGCATTTGGAGATACGGAGGTTGAACAACCGGCAGGCCTGCATTTCTATGAGCCTGCGGGCATCCGTTTCCGTGCACAGGGATTCGTCCGCCATAACCGGAATTTCCAGAGATCGGCTCACCCACTGCAAGCCCTCGTAATCCTCCTTGGCCACAGGCTGCTCAACGGCGCTGATCCCGAAAGGAAGCATTTCTTTAAGCCGCCCTACTGCTTCCTCAGCGGTCCAGGCGCCATTGGCGTCCACCCGGATATCCACCTGCCAGCCCAGCTCCTTTCGGGCCAGACCCAGGAGCTGCCGGTCGTGGGCCCCGCCTACCTTAAGCTTTAGGTGCCGCATGCGTTTTTCTTTTACCAGCTGAAGTAACCTGGGCAACTTCTCGGGGACCTCCAAAGGAATTACCGCACTGTATTGCACGCGGCCGTGCACTGGCCCTCCCAGCAGTTCGCTCAGGGACTTCCCTCGGCTCCGACCGGCGACGTCCAAAAGGGCCATCTCCAAGGCGCACCGGGCCGCAGGAAACCGCTCTGTCTCCGGATCGGGCGGAACCATTGTCCCCTTATGAATCAGTTCCGCCGGAGAAGCCCAGGAAGTCCCCAGGATTTGGGGAGCCAGGCTGCCGGTGAGGAAGTTCAAGGCCTCCGGCAGGCTCTCCCCGGTGACAAAGGTGCGGGGTACCCCTTCCCCATACCCGACGGAACCGTCCTGAGCGGTGACTTTCACTAGCAGGTTTTCAGAGCCGGCATAGGTCGCCAGGTTATGTTTAAACGGGTAGCGAAAAGGCAGCTTCAGGTGCCAGATATCCACTTTTCTGATGATCATACCCTGCCTCAAATTCCGGAAGAATCATTTGCCCGAATTTTTTCCACTGATACCATTGGGCCGGATCTGCCCATACGGCCGCTTCCAAAACCGACAAGCACCGGACGCCCATCGGCAGAGGAGTATCTTCCTGGCCTTGGGCGACCGCGGCCAGTTTGAGAGTATACCGTTTTTGCCCATTCCGCTGCATCAGGGCGGTGACCACCGGGGCCCCGGAGCGCTTGCACAGTAGATCCAGGGTTCGGTCGGCCGTGAGTCGGGTATTGAGGAATGTCGTATGATGTCGGTCCCCCGGCCGCCACTCGTCGAATTCGTCACATTCCGTGATCAGAATCTGACCGGCCTTAAGGGCCTTGACGGCCGCCAAAAAAACATTGCCTTGGTCTGCGTCAATGAGATTCAAATTTACCCGTGCGGCCCGCTCCTGCAAAGAGGTGCGCAGCCGGTTGGTCTGAAAGCGGCAGATCATGGTTACCGGATAGCCCTTGAGGGCCAGGCAGCCCGGAAGAAATTCCACCGCCCCGAAATGTCCGGTTACCAGGACCACCCCTTTGCCAGCCGCCAAAGCCTGCTTGAGCTCCGGCTCTCCTTGAAGTTCAATCCGTTCCGCCAAAAAACGCAGCAATCTTCTGAAATTGGAATAAGCCACAAACAATTTTTCGTGGTAATGTTCGATTATGCCGGAAAAAGCTCGGTGAATTATGGTCTTCACCGCTTTTCCGGGCAGATCGCGGCCCAATACGAGGCTGATGGTCCGGTATATCAAGGCTTTTTCCCGGGGTTTGAAAAAAAAGTAAAGTTTTCCGATCAGGAAGAGGTAAAACCTGGACACCCTGAAGGGCAGGCAGCGGAACAGCAGGACATTGCCCCGGGCCTGGCAGAACTTGCTTAGGGTGGGAAATAACTTGAACTTACGAAACAGATTAGCAAACATGACTGACTAACTCCTCTCCCGGCCTGTCGGCCATGCCTGAGTATTTTTTCCCTCTCTTTGCCTAAGTATTTGGGTTCTCTAATTGATTTTTGGATTGAGGCTCTACGGTTTAGGAAGGAAACACGCCGTAGTTCATGGTCTGGGACTATCTCGGGCTTGTAAACCTCCTTATTCATATTTTCCGCACTCCTTTATAAGGGTTTTCCTGACCATTTATAAGAGAAAATCTTAGGCATTGTCAAAATAAATTCCGGAGAAGGGGGAAAATTCTTTTTGGGAAAGGAGAATTATGAGAAAATTTTATTTCTTGGGAGGGAAAGGCCTTAGCCGGCCGTGAAAAAGCTGGCATCGGTGTTTTCCGGGCGGAAGCGCCGGCCTTCGCAATATCCTCCGGGTTCGGGCCTCCTCAGACGATTCTTTGCCGGACTGGAAAAGTCCTGGTTTTTTTGCTTAAATTTAAAAGGAGCGTGGCTTTCCCGACCGGAAGGTTAAAAGCGGACTCCCGATGATAATAAAGGGTAAGGCCCCGTGATGGCCAGGTTGGGCCGGAGAACTTATGGAAAAGCACCATAGCTGCATCAACACCCGAGCCATTATTGAATATTTTCAGGAAAGAATGCCAGAAGTAGTGCCGAAATTAATCGAGGGCCTGGATCCTGAACTGGAAAAACTGCCAGATCCCCAAGAATTTTTAATGGAGACCAACAATTGGGTTTCCAGCACCGTCGTCATCAGGATGTTTGAAAATGCCCGGGAAATCACCAAAGATGAGGAAATTGCCTTTAAAATCGGGTTTGATTCCGCCACCCGGAAAAAGCTGGGCTATATCCAACGTATCATTCTCCTGGCGTACAAAAATCCCCGTCGCTCTCTGAAACGGGTGCAGAAAATCAATGACAAGTTCAACCGCAACAAGCGCATTGAGATCGTGGAGACCACCCGGGATAGTGCGGTTATCAGGTTGCATTGGTTTCGGAACATTCCCGGCGTCAAGGATTTCTGCCTGTTCAACAAAGGCATTTACACCGGTATCCCCACCATCTGGAATCTGCCCCCTGCCATACTGGATGAGCCCAAGTGCTTTTTCAAAGGAGATGATTATTGCGAATACCATATCAAATGGATTAGGCGATTTTCCTTAAAGGACTCACTGTTAAATTTCCTCGTTCCGTGGCGGGCGCTGCGTTATACCATTGAAGAGCTGGAAAAAGACAAGGAACTCCTTAAGCGGAAATTTGAAGAAGTTCACCAACTGAACATTCAGCTTAAAGAAAAACTCGATGAGCTTCTGATTTTGCAGGAAGCCCTCGAAAAAAGTGAAGCCAAGTTCCGCAATCTTCTGGAGCATCTCCCCGGCGTGGCGGTGCAGGGCTACGGCAGTGACGGCCGGGTGCGCTATTGGAACAAGGCCAGCGAAAAGATTTACGGCTACACCGCCCGGGAAGCCGTCGGGCGCAATCTGGCAGATTTGATCATTCCACCCGAGTTCAAGCCGGCCTTTGCCAAGGGATTGGCCATCGGCGCCCAAGCCAAGAAATCCGGGGAATTCATGCCTTCGGGGGAACGTATCCTCCTGACCAAAGACGGCTCCCGGGTGCCGGTTTACTCCATCCACACCGTGGTCTGCCTGGAGGGCAGCGAACCTTTAATGTTCTGCATCGATGTGGATTTGTCGGAACGGAAGCGGGTGGAAGAAGAGCTGCGCCGTTATCGGGACCACCTGGAGAAATTGGTGGAGGAACGCACGGCTGAGCTGACCCGGGTGAACCGGCAGCTTCAGGCTGAAATTCTGGAGCGCCGGCGCACTGAAGAGGCCCTGCGTGAAAGCGAGGTCAGGTTCAGGACCATCTTTGAAGGCGCCCCCATCGGTATCGGACTCTGGGATCTGGAAGGCAAATTCTTGGAAGGCAATCCGGCGCTCACGGAAATGCTGGGTTATAGTCTGGAAGAGCTACGGGAACTTGACCCGGAACAGCTCAGCCCGCCGGAAGAGTTGCCGGCCCGGCAGGTCCTTTTCGAAGAAATTTTATCCGGGCGACGCGAATTTTTTGAACGGGAGGGCCGCTGCCGCCGGAAAGACGGCAGTTTGCTCTGGGTCTGGGTGCATGTTTCCCCCATCAAAGGGCCGACCGGAGAGATTCTCTTTGCCCTGGTGATGTTTAAAGATATCACCCGAGAGAAACAGGTGCAGGCGGAGATCAGTGAATACCAGGAACGTTTGCGGTCTTTGGCCTCGGAACTCTCTCTCACGGAGGAACGGGAGCGTCGCCGCCTGGCGGCAGACCTACATGACCACATCGGTCAGATCCTGGCTATGGCTCAGATTAAGCTCGGCGAACTAAGCCAGGAGGCGGCGTCCCCCGGTTTGCGAACCACCGTGGGGGAAATCCGGGAGTTTATCGGCCAAGCCATCCGCTATACCCGGTCCCTTACCTTTGAATTAGGTTTACCTGTCCTCTATGACCTGGGACTGGAAGCCGCCGTGGAGTGGCTGGCCGAGCAGTTTCAAGAGCAATATGGCCTGGAAATCCGGGTCCATCGGGATGGCTTGCCCAAGCCCCTGGGAGAAGCGGCCAATCTCTTGATTTTCCGATTGTTGCGTGAGCTTTTGACCAATGTGGTCAAGCATGCCCAGGCGACCGCGGTTGAGATCACCGTAAGCCGGGATGGCGATTTCCTGAGCATCGGGGTGGCGGATAACGGTCTCGGGTTCAACCCGGCAGAAATTGGCATCCGGGCCGGCCGGACCGGCGGCTACGGTCTCTTCAGCATCCGAGAACGGCTGAATCACCTCGGCGGTTATCTGGAGATATCTTCGGCCCCGGGAAGGGGAACGGTGGCTACCATTGTGGTGCCTCTGGATAAAAAAGAAATACTGCTTTCCAATTAACCAACCTCGGTCCATGGAAGAGACGATCACCATATCAGGGAAAGGCGTGGACCTCGAAGCCCGGCTGGTCCGCGGAACCGGGCCGGAAGGGGTGGTCATCGCCCATCCCCACCCTTCGTACGGCGGCAGCATGGACAACAATGTGGTATGGACTGTCCATAGGGCCTTTGCATCCCGGGGGTGGTTCACCTTGCGCTTTAATTTCCGCGGCGTGGGCCGGAGCACGGGATCCTACGGCCAAGGGCTGGCCGAAGTGCAGGATGTGGCCGCGGCTTTCGCCTTCCTGCAAACGCGCGCTGCTGGCCCCTTGTATCTGGCGGGATATTCTTTCGGAGCGGCAGTGGTGGCCCGGGCCATGCTGGCCGGCGTCGACGCGGCGGGGGCCATTCTGATTTCTCCGCCCATCGCCTTTATGGAGCTGGACTTCTTACCCAGGGTACCGCGTCTGGCGCTCATCGTTGTGGGTGACCGGGATGAACTTTGTCCTCTGGCCGACCTGGGCGTCTGTCTCAGTTCCCGCCAGCCCCCGGTGGAGATTGCCGTAATTGCAGGAGCGGACCACTTCTTTGCCGGCCAGGAGGAGAATATTTTTCGGATTCTCCGGGATTGTCCTCTTCCCGTTCAGCCATACGCCCCTTGAGGTCTTTCAGCTTTGCGACACCGGCGCAGAAGCCAATGGCTTCTTTCGCCCCCGGAATTTTCATGGTTAACAAAATACTCATTATCGCTGCTCATTCCGCCAGCCTGACGCCGGTTTGGGGGGAGCCGGCTTTATGTCGTTTGGCCAGGCTGGCAGGTTCCCTGGTGGATGAAGTTGAGCTTTGGATTACCCCCGAAATTCACGGGGGATTGGGACGGGCCGCAAGGCGGCTGCCGGCCCGGGTTTCGCAGAAAATCCTGCCTCGGGATGATATGCTGAATGCCGCCCGTCAACTGGATTGGGCCCCTGGAGAAAAAATCCTGGTTCTTCCGGGAAACAGCTTATGGGACCGTTTCAGCCTGAACCGGGTGCTCCGCGCCCTTCAGGTGGGGAAGGCGGAGAGGATGGACGGGCTTGTGGTTTCAGGGCCCGTGGAGTTGACGGCCGCCCTGGAAATATGTTCTTCAAACCGCAGGCTGCCGCTTTTCTTTTCTTCGCCCCCCTTACCTTGGCTGCTGGGGGACAAGGCCGACGCCGCGGAAGCTGAAAGCCGATTGGTGCAGAATCTGGCGGCCGGCACCCTGGCCAGCGACGGTTTGCTGGCCCGCCTGGTGGATCGCCGTATCTCCCGCCGCCTCAGCCCGACTTTGGCCCGACAGGGCATTCCTCCCAACGCTATAACCCTTTTCAGTACAAGTATCGGCCTGTTAGGCGCCTGGCTTTTGGCCCAGACCGGATACTGCCAGCATCTTCTGGGAGCTCTGCTGTTTTGGGCCGCGGTAGTGTTGGATGGCGTGGACGGCGAAGTGGCCCGTCTTACCCTGAAAGAATCCCGCTTCGGCCATTATTTGGATATCATCACCGACAACCTGGTGCATGTGGCGGTGTTCATCGGCATCGCCCTGGGTCTTTATCGAGGAACCGGAAATATCTGGCATTTGTATGCCTTGGGGGCTCTTCTCCTCGGGTTTGCCGGGTGCGCCCTGGTTATTTGGCATGTAATGGACCACGGCACGGGGCTCCGAGAGAATCAGGCTTCCGCCGTCTCCGCCCGTTTGGTAGCAGCCCTGAACAGCCGGGATTTCGCTTACCTCGTTGTAATTTTGGCCCTTATCGATCGCCTTTCCTGGTTTTTGGGGGGAGCCGCGGTGGGCACCTATATCTTTGCCTTGGCCGTCTGGCTGCTTTCCCGGGGTCGCCCAGGGGGGGGAACATTTTCATGATATTGGCGCCTTTCCGGTTCTGTGGTATGGTTTCACACCATGAGCAGGGTTGATCTCCGCGGGATTCAGGGGGTGCTTTTCGATCTGGGCGGCACCCTGGACAGTGACGGCGAACACTGGCTTAACCGGTTTTACCTTCTTTATCAGAAGCACCTGCCGCAGGTTGACTTCTTGTCGCTGAAATCCGCATTTTATGAAGCGGAGGCAGCATGCTTGCAAGAGCCGGGGGTCGCGGCTTTGGACCTGGCCGGATTGATCGACTTTCATGTTTCCCGGCAATTTCAAGCCCTGGGAATTAATTCCCCCCAGGCATCGGCAGCCCTGGCCGACGGTTTTCTGGAATCCTGCCGGCGTTGTCTGAGGCGCAATGCCGGTCTCCTGGCCCGTCTGTCCAAGCGTCTGCGTCTGGGGGTGGTTACCAATTTTTATGGCAACGCCGCCCGACTATTGACCGGGGAGGGACTGGGGGAATTTTTCACGGTGATCGTGGATTCGGTCGTGGCTGGGGTGCGCAAGCCGGACCCGGCGATCTTTTTGGCAGCCTTGCGTGAACTGAAACTGCCGCCCACGCGGGCGGCGTATGTGGGGGATTCTTACGGCCAGGATATCCGCCCGGCCAAACAGGTGGGCCTGATTACCGTGTGGCTGAGAAACGATGCTATGTCCGCGCCTTTGCCCCCGGACTTCGACCCCACGTCGGCGGATTTTCAGATCCGCTCCCTTATGGACCTGGAGGGTCTGTTCCTATGAAGGCGGGGATCATCGCAGCGGGGCTGGGTAGCCGCCTGGCTCAGGGCGGCATTACAGTGCCCAAACCTCTGGTGCGGCTCCGGGGAGAAACCCTGGTGGCCCGAGCCATCCGGGAAGCCGCCCAGGCCGGCGCCCAGCGGGTGGCGGTGATCGTCACCCCGGTTTTTCCTGAAGTGGCTTCTTATCTCCGGGAAACGGCCTGGCCGGCACCTTTGGATCTCCTTCTCCGGGAAAGCCCCAGTTCCCTGGAAAGTTTCCTGGCTCTGAAACCATTTTTGCAGAACGGTCCTTTTCTGCTGCTCACCGTGGACGCGGTGCTGGCTCCCGGAGCGCTGGCGGCCTTTGTGGCCCAGGCCAGCCGCACTCCCGCGGCCGGAGCCTTGGGTCTTACAACCTTTCAGGACGATGAGAAACCTTTGTATGTGGAAATGGACGAACGCGGCCGGATCCTGGCCGTTGGCCGCCGCCCCAGCCCTTACATCACCGCCGGGTGCTATTTTTTTCCGCCCTGGGTCTTTGATTTTGAATCGTTGGCCCGGAAGCAAGGTCTTAAGGCCTTACGGGAATTTTTGGGAATGCTGGTGGAGGAGGGCTTTCCCCTCCATGGTATTCCGGTGGGCCTGGCCGTGGATGTGGACCACCCCGAAGACATCGCCCGGGCGGAAGCCTTTTTAACGGAAGGACCGTCGGCCTTGGGAAACGGCTAGACTCTGGGACAGAAACTCTTGGGCTCGGATGAACCATCAGGACCAAATTGTCTATGGAATATACCGGGAGCAGGCCCTGTCCCCGGGCAAAGTGGCGGCGGATGCCGCCATCCTGGACGCTGTCCTGGCCGGTTTGGCGGCCGAAGGCTGGGAAGTGAAGCGGTTGTCGGCAGACGCTCTTCCCCCGCGGGCACCCCGGGCAGCCGGTGTTCTCCACATGGCTCAAGGCCCGGAAGCACTGGGCATCTTGGAAGAATGGGAAAGAAACGGCCTGTGCCTGGTAAACTCGCCTCAGGCCGTGCGCCGCTGTTACCGGCGATATCTGTTCGCAATTCTGGCAGAGCAAGGTCTAGCCTATCCTCCGACTCGGTTTTATCACGTAGTCGAAGCTCAGGAAAGTTGGAGGGCGGAATTTCCCGGCCCCGGCTGGCTCAAACGGGCAGAGGTGCACGCCGAAACCCAGGGCGATGTGCGCCGGGTGGCGACCCGGGCTGAAGCCTACCAAGTGCTGGCTGATTTCCGGCACCGGGGCATTGACTGCCTCATCTGGCAGAAGCATGTTCCGGGCCGGGAGGTTAAATTTTACGGAGTCGGGCCGGGCCTCTTTTTCCGGGCTTATGCCGATGAAGGGACTGTTTCGGTGGACTCTGTCCCGTTTTTGGCTACCTTGAAACGATTGGCCGAACAGGCGGCCCGTCTGACCGGGGTGGCAGTTTTCGGCGGAGATGCCGTTATCACCCCAGAAGGGCAGCCGGTACTTATTGACCTGAATGACTGGCCGAGCTTTTCCCGTTGCCGGGACGAAGCGGCCGTGGAGATTGTCCGTTATGTTCAAACCGTCTTCCGCCCCTGAATTACACCGCCCCCGCTCCCTGGAAATCTTTGCCCGGGAGCAGCCCTATCTCTCACCGGGCTTTCAGAATGTGGCCCTGTTGTCCAAACTGGTCCTGGAGCGGGGCGACGGCTGTTACCTCACGGACGTGGACGGCAACCGGTTCCTGGACTTTATGGCGGGCATCTGCGTCTGCTCCTTGGGTTACAGTCACCCGGCCTACGTGGCGGCCCTCACCGAGCAGCTGAACAAAATTACGGTGGGAAGTTTCTGTACCCCTAACCGGGCGAAGTTTTTGGCCCGGATGGCGGAAATCGCGCCGGGCCCCTTGAGCCAGACCATGCTGTACTCCGGGGGCGCAGAGGCCGTGGAAGCGGCCATCCGTCTGGCCAAGTCCTATACCGGGAAATTTGAGGTACTGGCCTTTTGGGGCGGCTTTCACGGCAAGACCGGTGGCGTCCTGGGTCTTATGGGCAGCACTTTCAAACAGCATTGGGGACCTCTTCACCCCGGCCTTCACCTGGCGCCTTATGCCTACTGTGAGCGCTGTCCCTTCAAATTGCCGTATCCCGCTTGCGGCCTGCATTGTCTGGACTTTGCCCGGGAGGTCATCCGGCTGAACACCGCCAGCGAGTTGGCCGCCATCCTGGTGGAGCCGGTGCAGGGCACCGCCGGCAACATAGTGCCGCCACCGGAGTTTTTGCCGGGGCTGGCCCAAATTGCCAAGGACCACGGAGCGCTCCTCATCGCGGACGAAATGATCACCGGTTTCGGGCGCACCGGCCTGATGTTCGGATGCTCCCATTTCGGTGTGCTCCCGGACATCATGACCATCGGCAAGGGCATGGGAAGCGGCTTTCCGGTGAGCGGTCTGATCTCCTCGCCCGCCATCATGCGGGCCGAACCCTACTCCAAGCCTTCAGCGGCCTCCTCCAGTTACGGGGGCAACCCTCTGGCAGCCACCGCCGCCTGGATCACCCTGGAGACCATCCTCAAGGAAAAGCTGGTAGAAAACTCCGCCCGGGTAGGAGCTTATTTGTTGCAACGTCTGCTGAATCTCCGGGAAAAATATCCCTTTATCGGCCGGGTCCAGGGCCTGGGACTGCTGATCGGTCTGGAGTTTGTCAAGGACCGCAAAACCAAGGAACTGCTCCCCGGCCAGGTGATGGAAATCGTCTTCCAGGAATCCCTCAAGCGGGGCCTGCTGGCCATGAACTACACGGCCCAGTTTCGCATCAACCCGCCCCTGGTGCTCACCGAGGCCCAGGCGGAGGAAGGTGTGGGCATTCTGGATGAGGTATGCGCTTATATTGACCGGGAAGTGCGGCCCTATTGGTAAATATTTAAGGTAAAGGGCGGAAGTCGCGCCTCCTTGGCGAGGTCGCGGCAAATACCGGCGGGACGAAAAGGATATGCTGGAACGTATTAAACTGCCTCTCCGCGGGGCCTTGATAGGCTTCGGCAAGGTGGCGGAATTGGCCCACTTGCCGGCCTATGAAACCCGGAGAGACTTTCAGATAGTGGCAGTGGCCGACCCTTTGCCGGAGCGCCGGGCGCAGGCCCAAAACCTTTTGCCGCAGGTGCGTGTCTATGGAGATGCGGAAGAGCTTTTGGTCCGGGAATCAGCCCTGGACTTTGTGGACCTCTGCACCCCGCCCCGGGATCACGCGGCCTTGGCCCTGGCGGCGCTGAACCGGGGCTGCCATGTGCTGTGTGAAAAGCCCCTGACCCTGGAGCCCCGGAACTTTCAGGCCCTGAAAGAGGCGACCGTCCGGGCTAAGCGGGCCTTGGTGACCGTGCACAACTGGAAGTATGCCCCTCTATTGGCTCAAGCCAAAGAGCTGGCCCGGAACGGCACCATCGGCAAATTGGAGCTGATGGAGTGGCAGGTGTACCGCCCCGCGGGGAGCGGCGGGGGCCTGACCGCCTGGCGCCAGGAAGGCGGCCAGGCATTGGGGGGCATCCTCATCGACCACGGCTGGCACGCCTTTTATCTTCTCCTGGGGTGGGCCGGGGAGACTCCTGCGGCCCTTAACGCCCGCCTTGTTTTTTCTTCGGAGGAATCCGGCATCGACCAGGAGGCCGAAGTGGGGCTTCGCTTTCCTTCCTGCCAGGCCCGCCTGTTTCTGACCTGGCGGGCCGCCGACCGCCGCAATCAGGGCCGCCTTGGCGGACACCGGGGGGAGATTCGGATCGAAGACGACCAGCTCGTGATCGCGCTGCAAGGCCAGCCGCCGGAGATCCGGAATTTCCCGGCCAAAGTCAGCACCGGATCACACCACCCCGACTGGATGGGGGGCGTCCTGGACGAATTTCTGGCGGAAATCGCCGACCCCGGTCAACGCCGGCGCAATCTGGCCGAGGCGGAATTATGCGCCCGGCTTATCCGCCTGGCCTACCGCTCCCACCGGGCAGGCGGGGAATGGGTGGACCTGCGGCTCCATGAAACGACACCTTGACCTGAATCTGGCAGCGGCCCTTCTGGGCGCCGGAGTGCTTGTCTTTCTGCTTTACCGCCTGGGGGTCGGCCCGGTGCTCCAGCAGCTCGGCAAGGTGGGCTGGGGCTGGCTTCTCATCATCGGCCAGGAGGTTCTCCCCATCCTGGCCAACACTGCAGGCTGGCATTATGCCTTTGCCGCGCCGCACCGGGAAGTTTCCTTTTGGGAACTGCTCCGGATGCGCCAGGCCGGGGACAGCTTCAATTACCTGATCCCCAGCGCCACCGTGGCGGGAGAGCTACTGCGGGTCAATCTCCTGCGTCAGAGGCTCTCCATGGCGCTGGGCGCGGCCTCGGTGACCATGGCCAAGTTTACCCAGTTCCTTGGCCAAGCCTTGTTCATCGCCTTGGGCCTGGCGCTGGCCGCGCCCTTTGCCCCCCTGAAGCCCGGCCTCCTGCCCTGGCTGTGGGGCCTGCTGCTGGGCTGTTTTGCCTTTCTGCTTCTGATTCTGGCTGCTTTATGGCAGGGGCTTTTCTCCCGGATCCACCGCCTTCTGCTGGTCTGGCTCCCGCACCGGCTGGGGCGCTATCTGCCGGTGGATAAAATCACCGAACTGGACGAGTTCATTGCCTTTTTCCTGAAAAGCCGGCAAAGGGAGTTTTGGGCCTCCACCGGCCTGTTCGGCTTGGGCTGGGCTCTGGGAAGCGTGGAAGTTTATCTGATTTTTCATTTCCTGGGCCTGCCCGTTGACCTCCCCACCGCAGTGACCGTGGAGACCCTGTCGGTGTTCATCGACGGCGTCCTTTTTTTTGTCCCGGGAAAACTGGGAACTCAGGAAGGAGGCAAGGTCCTGATTTTCCTGAGCCTGGGCCTGCCACCGGTAAGCGGTCTGGCCTTCGGCATTATCCGACGCCTGCGGGAGCTGACCTGGGCCGCCATCGGCATGGCTTTTCTGGCCACCCTCCGCAATCAGGAAATGGGATGAGGGCTTGCGCTGCCGGCTTAATGGCTTCCATCCAATAAAATCGATCTGATCAAAACCGCAAACTGAAAAGCGAGAACCCTAATTTACCGCTCTCGGATGCCGGCGATGAATTCCTCCACCCGGCGTCGGGCTTCCTCGTCGTCCATGACTTCGGGCGGATGCTTCATGGTGTAGGCGGAGATGGAGGTCAGCGGGCCACCGATGCCCCGGTCCCGGGCCAGTTTGGCACACCGGATGGCGTCAATCATGCAGCCCCCACTGTTGGGGGAGTCCTCCACCGACAACCTCATCTCCAGTTTCAAGGGAAAGCCCCCGAAGCCCCGGGCCTCAATGCGCAGGAAAGCGATCTTGTTGTCCTTTTGCCAGGGGACATAGTCCGAAGGACCCACATGCAGGTTGTCCGGAGGAAAGTCCTCCGGAAGCAGGGAGCTTACTGCCTCGGTTTTGGAGCGCTTTTTCGTGACCAAACGCTCGCGGTTCAGCATGTTGAGAAAGTCGGTGTTGCCGCCCACATTAAGCTGGTAAGTGCGGTCCACCGTCAACCCTCGTTTTTGCAGGAGATGGACCAGGGCGCGGTGCAGAATCGTGGCACCCAACTGGCTTTTCACGTCGTCTCCCACCGCCGGGATGCCGGCCTCCAGGAACCGGCCCCCCCAAGCCGGATCGGAGACAATAAAGGTGGGCATGCAGTTGATGAACGACACCCCGGCCTGAAGACAGCATTCCGCATAATATCGGGCTGCCTCTTCCGACCCCACCGGCATATAATTGAGCAGTACTTCGGCGCCGCTTTCCTTAAGCACCCGGACCACATCTGCCGGCTCTTCCCGGGCCACCACAAACGTCTGCTCCGGAGGGTAATGGGTCATATGGGGGGAAACGCCGTCCAGAACCGGCCCCATCTGCACGGTGACCGGAATGGGGCTCACCCGGTCTACTATCCTCAGACAGCAGTTGGGCGGGGCAAAGATGGCTTCCGATACCGGTCGCCCCACTTTGCGGGCATCAATATCAAAGGCGGCAACCACTTCCATGTCCCCGGGACCATAGTTGCCTATCCGGCGGTGCATGAGCCCTAGGGGCCAATGAGCCTGTGGTTGCTCCCGAAGTTGTCGGTAGTACTGGATGCCCTGGACTAAGGCGCTGGCACAGTTTCCCACTCCGGCAAGGGCTATGCGTATTATTCCCACGTCGTATCTTCTTCTCAGTTCACCAGTGTTTTCGAAACAGAGCTCAGAAGGGCTTTTCTCTTTAATATCTTGGCGTTAACCTGAGCTTAATATTTGGATTAATTAAACCCCCTCTTCCTCAAAGTCAAGTCTTTTATGCCACGGGAAACAGTATTCGGGGGTCTCCGGCTCCGTTTGCCGCCGATCATGCGTCAGCCAAAAGACCGGAGAAAAAGCCGGTCAACCTTCCTCCCGGCCGACATCCAATCCGTAATTCCTCAATTTGCGATACAGGTGCGAACGTTCCAACCCTATGGCTTCGGCGGTGGCACTGACATTGCCATGGTGTTCCGCCAGCTTGCGGCGCAGGTATTCCCGTTCGAATCCGGCCCGGGCTTCCCGGAAGTCGGAGTGAGCCAGCAGAGCCTCCAGATCCGAGGAGGCAACTTCGGTGGCCGCAGGAGAGGCCAAAGAAAGGTCTGGCAGATCTATATGGGAACTGGGTGACAGGATGGCCAGGCGCCAGATAAAGTTTTTCAGTTCCCGGACGTTTCCTGGCCAGGGCCGTTTGGTCAAGGCTTCCAAGGCCCTGGGGGAGATGGTTTTGGGAGGCGTCTCATTTTCCTGAGCCAGCTCTTTGAGGAAATGGGCCGCCAGCAGAGGGATGTCCTCCCGCCGCTCCCGCAACGGCGGGACCTGCAGGGGAATTACGTTAATGCGGTGGTAAAGGTCCTCTCGGAAGTTTCCCCGGGCGATCTCCTCCTCCAAGTTCTTGTTGGTGGCTGCGACGATTCGCACATCCACCTGAATGAGCCGGGAGCCGCCTACCCGCTCAAATCTCTGCTCCTCCAAAATGCGGAGAATCTTTGCTTGGGTTTTTAGGCTCATGTCCCCAATCTCATCGAGAAAAAGGGTGCCGCCGTGGGCCAAGTCAAACTTCCCCTGGCGCCGGCTGGTGGCCCCGGTGAAGGAGCCCTTTTCATGCCCGAAGAGCTCGGATTCGATCAGGTCTTCGGGAATGGCGGCGCAATTCACTTCCACAAAAGGCCGATGAGACCGGCGGCTCAAATAATGGAGCGCCCGGGCCACCAGCTCTTTGCCAGTGCCGTTTTCGCCGGAAATGAGAACGCTGGCATTGGTGGGCGCCACCACCAGCAGCTTTTCCCGAAGTTGCTGGATCGCCGGGCTCTTGCCGATGATTTCCCGCACCGGGGCCGTTTGTTGCCGCAGACGACGGTTTTCTTCGGTAAGGCGGGCCAGCTCTAGGGCGTTATTCACCGTGAGCAGAATCTTGTCGGCGTGAGGGGGCTTTTCGATGAAGTCGTAGGCTCCCAGACGGGTGGCTTTCACCGCATTTTCCACCGACCCGTAGGCGGAAATCATGATTACCGGCAGGGTGGGGTTCTGCTTTTTCAGTTCCTTCAGGACCTCCAGGCCGTCCATGCCGGGCAGGGCGATGTCCAAAAGAACCAGGTCGGGCTGCTCTTCGCTTGCTAGGGCCAGAGCCGCCCGGCCCTCGCCCGCCGTAAGGACTTCAAACCCTTCGTCCGCCAGGATCCCCCCCACGGTCTCCCGGATATGGGGTTCGTCATCCACTACCAGTATGGTTGAGGGCATGGCTTCCTTGCCGTGTCGGCAGTTTAATGATAAATTTGGCCCCGCAGGGCTGGTTGTCTTCCACCCGGATCATGCCGTGATGGTCGCTGACAATGGAGTGAGCAATGGCCAACCCCAGACCGGTGCCGCCCCTCTTGGTGGAGAAGTAGGGCTCAAAAATGCGGGTTTTGTCCTTGTCCGGAATGCCGACTCCGGTGTCGGCCACCACCAGTTCCACCCATTCGCCGTTAGGCTCCTGTCTGACGGATAAGGAAATTTTACCGGAATCCTGAATGGAGGCCAAGGCGTTGTCCACCAGATTGAGGAGCAGCCGCTTTATCTGCTCCTGGTCCAGGGGAATCGCGGGAAGCTCCGGATCAGGCTGAAATTCCAGACTTATCCGGGGGTGCACCCCTTTATAAAGCAAGAGGGTATCCTGAATCAGCCGGTTCAAATCCTGAGGCGCCAGGACCGAATGGGGCAGGCGGGCAAAGTGCGAAAACTCGTTCACCAGGTTTTTGATAACGTCCGCCTGGTCGCTGATGATGCGGGTACACTCCTCGAAAACCTGACCATCATCGGGGATAAGCCCCTGATACCGCCGCCGGAGCCGCTGGGCCGCCAGCTTGATGGGAGTCAGGGGGTTCTTCACTTCGTGAGCGATGCGGCGGGCCACTTCTCGCCAGGCCGCCTGGCGCTGGGCCCGTTCCAGCTCCGTCAAGTCCTCAAAAACCACCACCACCCCCAGGTCCCGACCGGAGTCGTCCTTCAGCACCGTGGGTTTCACTATAAGATAGAGGGTCCGGTCCGCTAAGGTCAGATGCAGGGGACGTTCCACGGTGCGCTGGGAACGTCGGGCTTCTTCCACCACTTCGGCAAGTCGGCTCACTTCCTCGGGCGGGAGCAGAACCCGGGCCTCCCGGCCCAACACCTCCTCCGGATCCACCTGCAGCATCTGGGCGGCAGAATTGTTGATCGCGGTAACGCGGCCTTGGGCGTCCACGGCGATAACCCCGGCGGCCACATTTCGCAGCAGAATCTCCATGTGCCGTTTTTTGTCCGCCAACTCGGCATGCGACTGCCGCAACTGTTCATAGGCTGCGGCCAATTGCGCCCGGCTCTGCTGGAGGTCTTGGGTCATCTTGTTGAAGGACTGAACCAAAAAGCCGATTTCGTCTTTCCCCTCCTGATCGATGTGAAAGTCGAAATCGCCGCCCGCCACTTTCAGGGTTCCTTCCGCCAACTGCCGGATCGGCGTGGTGATCTCCCGGGCCATATAAAAGGCCAGCCAGATGGCGGCCATCAGAGTCAGCAGAGTGACGATCACCAAGGCCAGGTAATGGCTCACCCGAACCGGCCGGATGAGAAACTGCATGGCCCTCAGATCCCGAACCTGGTTCTCCACTTCCATGATCCTGGTTACCAGGGGTTGGGGGATCATTTCCCGGAGGACCAGATAGGCGCTGAGTCTGCCGGAGGGCGAGCGGAGCGGTTCCACCAGGCTCACCAGCATTCCGCCTTCCACCGCCTGGCGGTGCAGGGTCTCTTCGGCCCAGTCCCCGGGTCGCACTGAAGGAGGCGGCTCCAGGGGAGACTTTATGTCGCGGTCATAAGCTTCGGCCAGTTTCCGGCCGGCAGGGGTGAAAATCTCCAGACCGCTCAATTGATAGGTTTCCTGCCACCGCGTCAGCAGGGAACGTAAGGCCGGCTCATCCAGCCGGAAAAATTTCTGCTCCGTCAACAGTTCCTGACGGAACAGATGGCCCAGCGCGGTCAGCTTTTCTTCCAGCTCCTGACTGAAAGCCCGGGAGAGGGCCAGGTTTTGACCCACCGTATCTGCCACCCGCCCCCCCCACTGGCTATCCACCCGGCTGGAAATCAACTGCCAGGCGATAAAAAACATAAAAAGGGTGGGCAGCAAAGCCAAGGTGATGAAGGTCAGGACCAGGCGGGTGCGGAGGCGGGAACCAAAAACCCGGCGGCGCCTTTCCAGAAACAACTTGGTAAGATGGCGGAAAATGAGAAAAGTGAACAGCAGAAACAGGAGGGCATTGAGGTTCAGGAGGCCGAAAGCCAGCAGACTGCCCGCCACCGGCTGCCCGCCCTGGCGCACCAGGTAAACCTCCCAGGAGGTAAGGGCCACCACCAGCACCAGGGTAAGGACAATCAGGAGCCTTTCCCGGCGACGCTTCCGTTTCTCCAAATTGGGTGGAAAGGCCTCAGCCTCAGCCATAATGCCTGCGCTTTGGTAATCTCTCAGGGATGTCAGTTTTCGTTAGATTTTAAATAGGTTTCCGGCTAATCCCGATATGGCAGCTTTACAGTAAACGTGGTGCCCTTGTCCGGCTCGCTTTCCACCGTCACGGTGCCGCGGTGATCAGTGATGATCTTGTGAATCACCGCCAAGCCCAAGCCGGTGCCTTTTTCTTTGGTGGTAAAGAACGGATCAAAGATCTTTTCGAGCACTTCCGGAGGCATGCCACAACCGGTATCCCGCACGGAAAACCAGACATACGGGCCTTCGGCGCCGCTGCTCAAAGTGATCTCCCCCCCTGAATCCATGGCTTCCATCGAATTTTTGAGGAGGTTAAGCAAGACTTGCTTCAACTGCCCAGGGTCAGCCATCACGCTGGGCAGCCCGGGGTCCAGGTGTTCAGTAATGGTAATCTTCCGCTTTTTGGCCTCGCCCTCCATTAACATATGGACATCCTGAATGATTCGGTTCAGGTCGATGATTTCTTTGACCGGTCGCGCCGGACGGGTGAAGTCACGGAGTTCGCTCAGGAAGTTTTCCAACCGGCGGACCTCTCCCAGAATAATCCCCAGTTTTTCCTTAAGATCCGGCTGTTCCAGACGGCGGCTCACCTGTTGGGCCAGTCCGCCGATAACCATGAGCGGGTTCTTGATTTCGTGGCTCACGTAAGCGGCGGCTTTGCCCACTGCGGCAAAACGTTCAGATCGCAACAGCAGTTCCTGGGATTCCTTCAGTTCCTTGGTCTTTAGTTCCACCTCCCGGGATAACCGCTTGTTAAAAGTTAAGGCCATCCCGATAAATATTCCGCTGGCGATGACCACCACCAGAAAAAACAAGCCGGCCAAAGCCAGCTCCTGGTACAGCACTTCCCAGACCTGGCCAGAGACTTCCTCCACCGGGGCCACCACTGCCACGCCCCAGAGGTTGTGGGCCGCATCCTCAATATCCGTTACCCCTCTGATAAGCCCTTTGTCAAAGCGGACGGTGGTGAAGGCATAGAGCTTTTCCACTTCCCCGATTTTCTGGCGGTGCCAACCTGAAATGTAACTCCCGGTGTCCTCTTCGCCCCGAAAGATACGCTCGTGCAGTTCCCTGATAGCCTGATAGGAGATTTTGGGGTTCCGGGCAATTCTGACCTGAATGGCATCCTGGCCGACAAAGTCTTTTTCATAATGAGCCAGAAACACCCCGTCCTGGTCGATGATCCAAGGATAGCCGGTCTGTCCGGAGCGCACATCTTTAGTGGTTTGCACGGCGATGAAAAAGGGGTCGATCAGCAACTGCAGAATCCCCACAAGGCGCGAAGAGTCGGCGCCGTTGTACAGCGGGACCATCAGGGGCATCAATCGGCGCCCCGGCCAAGGAGGCCCTTCCCAGAGGCTTACTTTTCCCAGATATAGGCGATCGCGATTTTTCGGTTCCTTGGCCCATTGGAGATAGGGCGCGGGCAGCCGTAACGCCGTTCGGTCCAAAGGCGGGGTGCCCCAGGAATGCATCAGCATCCCATTGGGGTCGTAAACCAGGATGGCCAGAATTCCCAGGTTCTGCATGTCCTGGAACCTTTTGGCCATATAGGTCTGGAATTCCGGGGATTTCGGATAGAAAGAACGAAACCTCCAGGGAAAGGCCAGCATTTCATTTTCCAGATAGTCAAAATAGGCCTCAATATTGTCTGCGATCTTTCTGGCCAGCATCAACTGCTGCTGGTTGAACTGCTCCCGCAGTACGAATTCCACTTTTAAATTGAGCTTATGGAAAAGGGAGAAAAAGACCAGGGAGAGAAGGATGGCCCCGGCAACAATCAGAACAATCACCAACGACAAAGAAACAGCGCCCAGGGCCCGGCGGGAGCTCATGTTAAAGGGATCTCCTTTTTCGTAACTTCTTTAATAACCTATCAATTCTTGGCATCGGTGGCAAGGCCGCCATACGGGTGGCGGGTCCGGGCCGAGGGAGCCGCGCCGAAAATCCGGTTACTTTTCCTCCTCAAAGGTTGAGGTTTTTCCCGGGGAAGAGTTTTTCAGGGCCTTGGCCGCCTCCCAAATGGCGTCCATCTCTTCCAGGGTAGCCGTTTCCGGGGTCTTGCCAGCTTTGGCCAGGGTTCTTTCCACCACGTGAAACCGCTTCATGAATTTATACACCGTGCGCCGGAGGGCCCCTTCCGGATCGATGCCCAAAAAACGGGCCACATTCACCAAGGCGAAGAGCAGGTCTCCCAGTTCCTCTTCCCGGGCCGGGTCGGGCGGTCCGGCCAGGGCCCGGCGGAATTCCTGCCACTCCTCCTCCACCTTGCGGAGGGCGCCTTCCACATCCGGCCAATCAAAGCCCACTTCGGCCGCCGCCTCCCCCACACGCCGGGCCTGGACCAAAGCCGGCCAGGCTGGCGAGACTTTCCCCAAGGTCCCTTGGCCTTCCTTGCCTTCCTGCTCCTTGGCCTGCCGCCAGAGGGCCCGCAATTCTTCCCGGGTGCGGACCTCTTTTCCCCCGAACACGTGCGGGTGCCGGTGAATCATCTTGGCGCTGATACCCTGGATGACCTCAGTGAAGGAGAACTTTCCCTGCTCCTCGAAAATATCGCTTAAAAACACCAAGTGCAGCAGCAGATCGCCCAGTTCCTCCTGAATTTTGGCGGGATCCCGGGAATCCAGGGCCTCTACCAGCTCATAAGCCTCTTCCAATACATAGGTTTTCAGGGTTTCCGGCGTTTGCTGGGCATCCCAGGGGCATCCCCCCGGCCCCCGGAGGCGCCGCACAATAGCAATGAATTGGGAAAGAGCCGTATCCGTTTCGCTGGACCTAGCCATGCGAGCCCTCCTGGTCAGGAAATTGCCCCGGGCACAGCGCCGCCTCCTGTTTCTCCTTTGGTTTGATCCAGTCACGTAGCCGCTTCTCCCATTGTTTTTTGAAGTCCGCGGGCAGCAGTTCCAGAGCTTGGCGGGAGACCCGGATCAGAACCGGGGCCGTGTGGGATTCTTTCAGCAACGGGGGTGGATCCCGGGAAAAGATATGATTGAGGACCATCAGGGCAAACCCCAAAATAAGGGCTCCTTTGAGCAAGGCAACCAAGCCGCCCAACAGACGGTCAAAAATGTCCAGATACAGGTGGTATAGGAGCCGGTGCAGATAGTAGGCCAGCACCCGGGTGAGCCAGTAGACCGCCACCAGAATCACCGCAAAGGCCACGTAACGGGAATAAACCGGGTTTTTGATAAGATGTTGCAGTTTGGCTGATAACAGGAGGTAAAAGTTGGCAGCCGCCAACAGGCCGCCGACCACTCCCGCCAGCACGGCCAGTTCCTGAAACAGGCCCCGAAAGTAGCCGCGCAGGACGATCAGTGACAGCAGAACAAGTAGGCCCAGGTCCAGGAGATTCATTCTTCTTCCAGTTTCTGTATCCGGTGCACCCTAAAATAAAGCAGTCCGCCGCCCAGGGAGGCCAACTCTCCGTAGATCAAAAGCGGATCCAACCGCTTCAGCTGGCAGGAGCGCCGCTGGTCCGGATCCATGGCCATCCGGTCAAAATGTTCCCGCATCTGCGGGGTGCCGTAGACGGCGAACCATTCCAGTCGCGACCAGGAGACCGGATGCCTGAGCATAGTCAAATAATTGCGCAGTATGGCCGGGTCGTAACGCAGATATTCCCAGAAATATCCCTCTACCTTGATCTTGTCTCCGGCAGCCAGGCCGGCGGCCCTGGGCGCTTTTAAATCCGCCACGGAAACCGCCCGGTATGCTTCCGGGTCCACCGCCACGGGGGCCGGGCGATAACGTCCGCAGCTAGCCAGCAGGCCGGCTAGCAGCAAAGCGGCGGCAAGGGCCAGCACTCCGGTCGGATTAGGCCTCCCCTCCACTCCTGCCTTTACTTTTCCCTGCGTTTCAAGGGTTGTCAAAATCACGCCTTTGGCATAAATTTATTCCTACATCAGGCAAAGGAGAAAGGCCATGGCAAGTCCGGTCATCATTCGCCGGCATGACGGGGCCCAGTCTTACCTGGTGCTGGATGAAAAGCCCCGGGAGCTGCTGTTCCATTGGGGTTTTAAGGACGCCTACAGCGTACGCCCCTGGCTGGGCTCGCGGGACCCGGTGGAAGCCCTGGAGGAGTGGGCCGAAATGCTGGCTGAAGACCCCCAGAATTATATGATTACCGACGAAAATCATTGGGAGTACCAAAAAGATCTGCAGAATTGGGTGGAACTGTTAAAGTCTTTCGGCCTGTAAAGCGGCCGGAGACGCCCGGTGCATCTTCCCGGGAGCTTCCGGGCCGCCGTCACTCTGACTCCATAAAGACGTGCGCCAGCACCTTGGCATCGCCCACCAGATGGCTTAAACAGCAGTATTCATTGGGCTGATGGGCGGTCTGGCTCACCGTCATCCACACCGCTGCGGGCAAACCCGCCCGGCGGAAAAAGGCGGCCACCGTCCCGCCGCCGATCCCCCGGGGCTTGCCCTCCCGGCCATACACCTCTTTGATGGCCCGGGCCAGGGCTTTTACCACCGGAGCTTCCGGCGAGGTGGGGGGGGCGCTCTCCAGTTCCTGCACCGGCTCCACCTTCAGACTTATGCCAAACTTCCGGGCCACCTCTTCGCCCAAGGCGCGGATTCTTTCCTTGACCTGCCCCAAATCATACTCCGGCAGCACCCGACAATCCAGATAAAAGACGTCCCGTCCCGGAATGGTGTTGATATTGGGCACATTGGCTTCTTTTTTGGTGGGTTCAAAAGTGCTGATGGGCGGCTCGAACAGTTCATTCCTTAGAGGAAATTCCAGGCTCAGGGCTTCCAAAGCCACGATCAGGTGAGCACAGGCCCGCAAGGTATTGCGACCCAGATCCGGGCGGCTGGCATGGCACTGCCGGCCCTCCACCTCCAGCCGGAGCCACAGCATGCTCTTTTCCGCCACCTCAATCATGGTGCCGTCCGGGCTGCCGGCATCGGGAACAATGATCAGATCGTCCCTGGAAAAAAGCTGCCGCTGATTTTTTAACAGGAAATCCAGGCCCTTGCCGCTGCCGGTTTCTTCATCCGAGACCAGGGCCAGGGCCACTGTCCGGGGCGGGGTAATCTGCAAATCCAGGAGCGCCTTCACCGCCATCAGGGAAATAACAATGCCGTGATGGTCATCTTCGGTCCCCCGGCCATAAAGACGGTCGCCGTCCACCCGCAGGGTGTAAGGGTCAGAGTCCCACAATTGCGCATCGCCGGGCGGCACCACATCCAGGTGGCTTAGGACCCAGACTTTTTGGTCACTTCTGCCGGGCAGCCAGGCTACCAGATTGGGACGCGCCCCGCCCGCCACCCGCTCATCCGGGGCGGGAAAGTTGTCCACCTTCAGTCCCCAACCCGCGAGCAGGGCCTTCAGAAAGGCGGCCTTTTCCCCTTCCCCGGGGCCTCCTTGGTCCGGCCCCACCGCCACCCGGGCCACCAGCTCTCTTTGCAGATTTATCATATCCTGCCGGTAACGGTCGATTTGCTCGCAAACCATGCGAAATCTTTCCGGAAACATTTTCTGTCCCTTTGCCGCCGAGGGAAGCACCAAGGATTCCTTAAGGAAAAACCAGGCCCCCTTTTATTCATTCCCCATATGCGCTTTATCTTATATAATGCTTCAGGTTCAGGGCAAGCAAGAATAAAGCCGGCCGCCACATTTGAGGAGGAAGAGACATGAAGATCAAGCGAATCGCTCATCTGGGCCTAGCAGTAAAAGATTTGGATTCCCCTAAGAAGCTTTTTTGCGACCACCTCAACCTGGAGGCCAAGGGAGAGGAGGTAGTGGAGGCTCAGAAAGTTAAGGTGAGCTTTATCGGGGTGGGGGAGACCAACCTGGAACTGCTTCTGCCTACGGCCGAGGACAGCCCGGTGGCCAAATTCCTGGAAACCAGGGGCGAGGGCTTCCACCATCTGGCCCTGGAAGTGGAGGATATCGACGCCGCGGTGGAGGAGCTGAAAGCCGCGGGCGTCCGTCTCATTGACGAAAAGCCGCGGGAAGGGGCCCACGGCAGCCGAGTGGCCTTCGTTCATCCCAAGTCCACTTTCGGGGTGCTCCTGGAACTGGTGCAATACCCTGAGTCGCACTGAGGTTCTGCATCAATGGGGATTTCCCCCGAACAGCTGGTCTCCCGGGTTCAGGTCAATATTCCCTTCCCTTTTGTGGTAGAGAAATACCTTTTTCTGTTTCTGCAAAGAGGCCTGAATCCGGAAATCGGCCTGGACGCCTGGAGCCTTAGTCACTATCCCCCCCGATGCTTCCGGCGCATTGCCTGGGCCTTCCAGCAGAGAGGTCTCCGTCTCACCCTGCATGCCCCTTTTCAGGACCTGGCCCCGGGAGCCCTGGACGACGCAGTGCTGGCCGCCAGCCGTCGCCGCTTGCGGCAAGCCTTCCGGTGGCTGGCGGTATTTCGGCCCGCCGCCATTGTCTGCCACCTGGGCTATGAAGCCCGATATTACCGCGGTGATCTGGAAAACTGGCTGGCCCGGAGCACTGCCACCTGGAAGGAACTGGCCGGTCTCGCCGCCCCTTACGGCGTGCTGGTCACGCTGGAAAACGTTTACGAAACCGAGAAAGAGCTTTTCGCCGAGATAATTTCCCGGGTGCAGGCTCCCAATCTTAAGGTATGCCTCGACGTGGGGCATCTGTTGGCCTTCGGCGACGGCGACTTTGACGGCTGGCTGGAAACCCTGTGGCCCCATATCGGACATCTGCACCTACACGACAACCAGGGCGACGCAGATGACCACCTGGCCCTGGGCACCGGCAAGGTGCCCATCGCCCATGTCCTCAGTTTCCTGGCCGACAAAGGCCTTCGGCCTTTGGTCACCCTGGAGCCTCATCAGGAGGATAGCCTGACGCCCTCCTTAAATTATCTGGCAGAGATCTGGCCCTGGGAGGAATAAACTCGGTCGGCGCTCCGCCCGCCCTCAGGAACCGCGGGAGAAAGGTTCTCCCTTCATTGCACGTGGTAAGGGTGTCCGGTTTTGATGGTCATGGCCCGGTAGAGTTGCTCCAGGAGCACCAGGCGGGCCAATTCATGCGTGAGGGTCAGGCGGGACAATGCCAGGCGTTCGTGGGCCGCGGCCAGTATGGCTCCATCCAGTCCCCAGTGGCCGCCGATGAGAAAGGCCAAGGGCCGGGCTTCCCGTTCCCGGACCGTGAGCCAGGCAGCAAATTCCTCGGTGGTCATTTCCCTGCCCCGGACATCCAGGGCGGCGGCAAAAGCTTTGGGGGGCAGCGCCGCCCGCAGCCGCTCCCCTTCCCGGGCCCTGATCAGATCGGGAGGTAAGTTTTTATTTTCCTTTTCTTCCCGAATGCATTTCAGAGTGAGATTAAGAAAGGGCTTTAGGCGCTTTTCATAGAAAGCCAGGCCCTCCCGGATGAAGGGTGCCCGGGTTTTACCCACTATGAGGATAAAAACTTGCAGCATGTAAAGAAAAGTACCTGAAAAAGGCAGGCGGCCCCCTGCCTGAAATCCGGGTTTTTAACCACCTCCCCCGACTTTGTCCCCCAATAGCAGAAACCGGCTTTTGCCGCTGGCGATTTTTCTGCCGTCCGCGAGCCGGACAATCTCCCCTTCTGCAGTGCGCCGGCTACCATTCAGGGCGGTGAGCACGCCCCGGACCCGGATGGTCTCCTCGGGCCTCAGGGGATGATGAAAACGGGTCTCCATGCTGATGGTCAGCCCCGGACCGGCGAAGTGCCAAACTGCATGGGCCATCATTTCGTCCAGCAATGTGGCCAAGATGCCGCCGTGAATGACATCCGCCCAGCCTTGGTACTCCCGGGGCAAGGCGAGCACGGTTTCGGCCGCAGCCTCTTCCGGCAGATAGGTTACCGTGATTTGCAATCCCTTGGGATTATCCTTGCCGCACACGAAGCAATAGTTGTCTGCCACGGGAGTGACGACCCAAGAGGTAGGCGGACCCTTATCCGAAGTGGACATCGATTCCTCCGCTCCGCTAAACGGCGCAGACTTGCCTTTCGCCCGAATCTTCTTTTCTCAGAAATCAAGCCTTTTTCGGCGTCAACCCCAGCAACCCGGCGATCTGTCCGGCCAGGTCGGCGATCCTTTCCTGGGGGTCGCCGGTTTTGGGAGTCAGGAGTTGAGGGTGGTTCTGGAACTCCGGCTTTGGGGTCACTTCAAATTCCGGAGGAAAAGTGTTGTTAAAGTACATTTCCTGGAAGCCCACAAATTTCAGATGGTGGGCGGTGGCATCCAGGACCGCGATCTCATTTTTGTCTATCCGGCCTTCCCGGATGGCGGCCCTTAAGCCCGCCAAGGACTCACCGCCCTGGGTGCAGGCGATGTGGCCATGACGGTTGGCCAAAAGCATGGAATCCATGATTTCCTGTTCACTGACCTCCATCACCAATACGGCATCCTCTCCGGCCCGGCGGGTGTATTCCTCCACCAGACGGATGACCCGGGGCATGGAGACAGGGTTGCCGATCATGGCCGCCTGGGCCACGGAGGGGGTGACGGCCACCGGCCGGAAGACCCGTTTGCGCTTGTCCCGCTCCCGGTAATACAGAAAAACCGGATTGGCGTGCCGGGACTGGACCCCGATCACCCGGGGCAGCCTGTCGATGACGCCCAGGTCCTGGAGCCGCAAAAATCCCTGCATTATGGCGGTGATATTGCCGGCGTTGCCGATGGGTACCACCACCGCCAGATTGTCCATCTCATAATCAAACCATTGGGCCACTTCATAGGCATAAGACTCCTGACCCCGGATGCGCCAGGAATTTTTGGAATTCAGGAGGGCCACCTGATAGTTGTCCGACAGGGCCTCCACCACCTTCATGCAGTCGTCAAACACGCCGGGGATGGTGATGACCCGGGCGCCGCTCCCCAGAGGCTGGGAAAGCTGCTGAGGCGTGACCTTGCCATGGGGCAGAATCACCGCAGAGGCAATCCTGTCCCCCAGATACGCCCCGTACAGGGCGGCAGCGGCAGAGGTGTCCCCGGTGGAGGCGCAGATGGCCAGGACCTTGCCCAGGTTTTCTGAACGGACCAGATAGTTCAGGTAGCTTAAGGCTGCGGCCATGCCCCGGTCCTTGAAGGAGGCGCTGGGGTTCTGACCGTCGTTTTTGAAGTAAAAGGTCCGTCCCACTTCCTTCTGCAGGTCGGCGTTGGCCGCCACCTGGGGGGTGTGGCCTTCCCCCAGGTAGATGATGTCCTCCAAAGGAATGATGGGGGCGATGAGCTCATAGTAAAGAAAAATCCCCTTCAGGGCCGGCACATTCAGCATCTTCCGGTAATCAAACAGCCGTCGCCAGAAGGTTCCGGATTTCTCCCTGAGCCGGTCTTCATTCCGGTCAATGAGCAGAAACAGCCCCTTGCACCGGGGGCAGGTATAAAGCAGTTCCGAGATGCCGAATTCCGCGCCGCACTCCAGACACCGGTAAGCCATGTCGCCTGTGGGCGCGGGAATAAGCGCGGCCTGAATATCCTGAGGGAATTCCGCGGGTTTCAACGCAACTCCTGAAAATCTTGATTTTTTACCGGCCTCGGCAAAAAGGAGCACCGGGGGCCCCAGCCGGTCAACCCCTCATCATCCGGTCAGATGGTACTTTTTCAGCTTATACTGCAGCAGGCTCTTGGTAATGCCCAGCATCTCCGCGGCCCGGACCTGGACCTGGCCACTGGCCTCCAGGGCCCGGCGGATCATCTGTTCTTCGATCTGCTCCAGGGCTTCGGGCAGGGGCTTGGTCAGGGGGATAAACAGGTCAATGTCCACTTCCTTGGACTCCCGACCGGCCGCCAGTTCCCCCGGCAGGTCGTTGGGGGTGATGACATTGTCGCCGCACAGAATCACGGCCCGTTCCATGACATTTTCCAGTTCCCGGACGTTGCCCGGCCACGCATATTGCATCAGCAATTTCATGGCTTCAGGGCTTAGGCGCACTTCGCCCCGGACATTTTCCGAGGCGTATTTCTTGAGGAAATGGACGGCCAGAAGAGGGATGTCTTCAGGCCGCTGGCGCAGTGGCGGGATGTGGAGATGCACCACATTCAGCCGGTAATACAGGTCCTCCCGGAAGCGCCCGGCCTCCACCTCTTCCTTCAGGTCCTTATTGGTGGCCGCCACCACCCGCACGTCCACCTTGATGGTGCGGGTACCGCCGACCCGCTCGAACTCCATTTCCTGGAGCACGCGCAAAAGCTTGACCTGGAGGGCCGGGGACATTTCCGCCACTTCGTCCAAAAACAGCGTACCGCCGTCGGCCAGCTCAAAGCGCCCCTTGCGCATGGCCACCGCGTGAGTGAAGGCCCCTCGCTCGTGCCCGAAGAGTTCGCTTTCCAGCAGGGTTTCGGTAAGCGCGGCGCAGTTCACCGAAATAAAGGTCTTCCCGGCCCGCGGGCTTAACTGGTGAATGGCCCGGGCGACAAGTTCCTTGCCGGTGCCGCTTTCGCCGCTGATAAGGACGGTGGCCTTGGACCCCGCCACCCGGCGGACCAGGGCCAGAATCTCCTGGATGGCCCGGCTCTCCCCCACGATGTTGGGAAGCCCGTACTTTCTTTCCAGATCCTGGCTAAGCAGACGGTTTTTCAGGAGCAGGTGCCGATGCTCCAGGGCCTTGGCAATGGTCACCAGGATCTCTTCGTTTTTGAAGGGCTTGAGAATGTAGTCAAAGGCCCCTTTCTTCATGGCCTCCACGGCCTTTTCCACCGTGCCGTAGGCGGTCATGATGATTACGGGGATATCCGGGTAAAGGCGCTTTATTTCGTCCAGAAGCTCGATGCCGCTCATCTTGGGCATCTTCATATCCGTAAGAACCACATCCAGGTCGGACTGAGCCGCCGCCTTCAAGGCCTCGGCGCCGCTGAGGGCAGTAAGGACCTCATAGCCGGCCTCTTCCAGCAGGGCCTGCATGACCGTGAGGTAATTGGCTTCGTCGTCGACTACCAGTATCGTATCCATATTCAACCAACAACAGCTTTATTTCTGAATTTTCAGGAAAAAACAAACCGTTAATTTCTGTTTCAGGACAGCGGCGGCAGATCGATGGTCACCGCCGTGCCTTGTCCGGGTTGACTTTCAATCCGGATGGCCCCCTGGTGGCTTTCAATAATGCTTTTCACGATGGGCAGTCCCAAGCCGCTGCCTTTCTCCTTGGTGGTGAAAAACGGATTAAAAACTTTTTTCATGGTTTCCGGGTCAATGCCCTCCCCGGAATCTTCAATTCTGACCCTACTACCCCCGCCCCGGGCGCCGGGGCCAAGGCTGACTTTCAGGCGACCGCCGTTCGGCATGGCTTGCAATGCGTTTAAAAGAATATTCAAAAAAGCCTGATGGAGCATGTCGGGATCGGCCAACTGGGGTTGGCCGTTGCTCTGATAGTGGCGCTCCACGGCGATGTGCAGGCGGTCAATTTCCGGCTGCAGCAATTCCAGGCTTCGCTCCAGGACCTTTTCCAGGTCACAATTCTGGAGGTTGGGAGTCCGGGGCCGGGCAAAGTCTAGGAACTCCGTCACTTTTTCGTTCAGCCGGTTGGCCTCCTCTACAATAATCTGAGCCAGGCGGTTTTGCGGTTCATAGCGAGCCAGGCGTTCCCGCAAGAGCTCGGCGGTGGAACTTATAATCCCCAGGGGATTTCGGATTTCGTGAGCCACCCCGGCGGTCATTTCGCCCAGGGCTGCCAGCCTTTCGGCCTGGTTCAATTGGGCCTCCAAGGCCAATTGCTCCTGCTGGCGCCGTTCGATGATTACTTCCGCCTGCTTGACAATCTGGCGCAGCACAAGGAAAAGCACCCCCATGACCAGGACCGAAGAGATCAGGGTGAGGAACTGAAACCGGGTGATTTCCGCCACGTCGCCGGTAATGTCCTGGCTGATTTCAAAGACTCCCACCACCGGCCCCAGCCCGGGGCCATCCTTGCTTTCCAGGCGAAAAGGAAAATAGCCGGTAAGGCGCTGATCATGGCCGCTCCAATGGGCCAATCCGGCCAGGAGCAGATTTTTCCCCGGCATATCCAGGTATATTTCCCCGAAGAGAGCCTGCCTGACTCCGGGGACATCAAAGCAATCTTTGCCCAGGGGCACCTGGCTGGTGCTGTAGGAAAGCACTCCTACTTGGTCATAGATCGCCAGTTTTTCCACATGAAAGCCGTGGATGGTGTTTTTCACCACGGCATCCAGGCGTTGGTATTGTTCGGGGTCGGCGATGGTAATCCGCCCTTGCTTTTCGATGGCGATAGGCACCAGAAACTGCTGAAATACCTGATGGTTGAGGTTGGCCGCCAGCAGTTTGAGGTAGTCCTCGCTTTTCTTTAGCGCCAAGCGCTGGCCCCGGTGCGCCAAAAGAAAAGTGAGAATTACCGTGGACACCAAAATGACCACAAAACTCGTCAAGGAAAAGAATTTCGCCAGACGGAAGGTCTCCAGGTCCTGGCGCGGCGCCCACCAGGAAGCCTTGATTTTTTCCTGCTTCATCTTCTTAATTCAAAGGTTCGGGGTTAAAAGCCTGAAAACGGAGAACCGCTGGCCCTAGGTCTTGTAATTAATCATTTAATTTTAACACATTTCTGGATTTTTTGGGCATCATCTAAAGATGGTCAACCAAAGGCCGGGATTTTCCTGCCCCAACTTTAATACCCATAGATCCGGCCCCTTGGACTCGTCCAGATCCCCCTCAGAAGATAAAATATTTCGCCAACTTGGCAGGTGCTTCATCAAACTCCTGACGATACTTCTCGTAACCCGGACGGCCCATCAGCCCGTAAGTGGTGTTTTTGCCCCCTTCCACCCCGGGTTGATCCAGGGGATTGACCTGGAACAGGGCTCCCGCCGCCACCGTGGCCACTTCGAAGAGATAAATCAACTGACCCATGGTAAAGGCGTTGATTTCCGGAATCTTCAGACTGAGGTTAGGCCGCTTTGCCCGCATAAGATTAAAGGCCGTGGCCTGACACTCGGTCCGGAAGAGCTCATTTATGCTCCGCCCGGCCAGATAATCCATGTTGTCATGGCCGGGAAAAACGGGATTAAGAGGGAGGTTGTGATTGAACTTCTCCACTTCCAGAAAGGTGATAAGTTTGTCATGGGGCCCTTCCATGTAAAGCTGCAACTGCGAATGCTGGTCGGTGACCCCCAGGGCCCTGACAGGAGTGCTGCCGACGTTTACTTCGTTGCCCTTCAGATCAAATCTTTTCCCCAGGCTTTCGGCCCAAAGCTGGCAGAACCACTCCGCAAAGGAAGACAGGGAGGAGGCGTACGGCATGAACACCAGGATGGGCCTTTTCTTGACGGTGGCAAAAAGATAGTAAAGGGAGGCCAGCGTATAGGCTAGGTTATGGTGACCGGCCTGTCTCAGACGCTGGTCCATAAAGCGCGCCCCGGCCAGGAGTTCCTCTAGGTCCACGCCCACCATGGCCGCGGGCAAAAGGCCCACGGAGGACAGCACGGAGAACCGGCCGCCCACGGCGGGGGGGACGCTCAAGCTGGGAAAGCCTTTCTCTTTTGCCAGCTTCCGAAGGGTCCCTTTTTCCGGATCCGTAGTGATCACAAAGCGCTGCCGGGCCTTCTCCTCCCCCAGCCGGCCCTTAAGCACCTGATAGACAAAAAGAAACTGGGCCAAGGTCTCGGCGGTGCTCCCTGACTTGCTGATGACGTTCACCACAGTGCGCCTGAGTTCCAGGCCATCCAGAATTCCGTACATGTAGTCCGGGTCAATGTTATCCAGCACCCATAAGCCGGGCCTGTAATGGCGGCGGCCCAAGGGCAGCCGGTTGTGTTGGGGGTGGCACAGGGCCTGATGCAGAGCCCGGGCCCCCAGGGCCGAACCTCCGATGCCCAGAACCACAAATTCCCAACACCACTCCAGAAGCGGCTTGGCAATCTGGCGGATTTCCTTTATGGTCTCAAGCTGATAAGGAAGCTCATAAAAGGCCAGGCGTCCCTCCCGACGGCCTTTTTCAAGCTCTTCATGAATCGCGGCCAACCTTCCGTCCAAGGCCTCCAGTTCTTCCGGATGCAGGCCGTGTTCGCCCACAAAATCGGCCATGGCGTAATTGAAATCCAGGCTGACGGCCATGCCGCCAGTCCAGGCGGGGTTTTCATAGCGCTTCATGGGATCCTCGTTAACCGGAGTAGCAGGCCCCTTTTGGTCAAAATTATGGAATTCTTTACAAAATTAGTCCATTTTTTCTGCAGTGGCAAGGAGAAAAGCGGCGTCCCTTCCGGGATTCTTTTTCTCCTTGCAACTCGCCCCCATTATCCTTAATCATATAGTTATGAGGCGCAACCGCGCCGGCAACCTACAAAGGAATCCCATCATGGCCCGCCAAAGCAAGCCCAACCGTCTGGCCGAAGCCACCAGTCCCTATCTCCGGCAGCACCGCTACAATCCGGTGGACTGGTACCCTTGGGGACCCGAGGCTCTGGAGAAAGCCAAACGCGAAGACAGGCCCATCTTTCTTTCCATCGGTTACGCCACCTGCCACTGGTGCCACGTGATGGCCCGGGAATGCTTCGAGGACCCCGAGATCGCCGCCCTTATGAATGAACACTTCGTCAATATCAAGGTGGACCGGGAAGAGCGGCCCGACCTGGACGAAATCTACCTGAACGCCGTGACTATGCTTTCCGGCCGGGGCGGCTGGCCCCTCAGCGTATTTCTCACCCCGGATCTCCAGCCTTTTTATGGAGGTACTTACTTCCCTCCCGAGGACCGGAGCGGCATCCCCGGATTTCGACGCCTTCTCCAAGCCTTGGCCAAAGCCTACCAGGAAAACCGTGCCCCCCTCCGGGATATGGCCGCCAAGGTGGAGGAAGGGCTGAAAAGGTTGGCGGAGATGCCGGGGTTAGTCCGGGAGCCCCAAATCGAGGAAATGTCATCTGCGGCTGAGAATCTGAAAAAAGAGTTCGACCCGGTAAACGGGGGCTTCGGCCAAGCTCCCAAATTTCCCCGGGCCCTGGAGCTGGCCTTCCTGTTGCACTACTCCCATTATCGGAAGGACCCTCGGGCCTGGGAGATTTTCGCGTTCAGCCTGGAAAAGATGGCCCGGGGCGGCATTTACGATCAGGTAGGAGGCGGCTTCCACCGCTATGCCGTGGATGAGAAATGGGTGGTGCCCCACTTTGAGAAGATGCTCTATGACAACGCCTTACTGGCGCCGCTTTATTTGGCCCATTATCAAATCACCGGCCACAACTTTTCCCGGCGTATCGCCCGGGAGACCCTGGATTTTTGCCTAAGGGAGCTGGAGGCCCCCCAGGGCGCCTTTTATTCGGCCCTGGATGCTGACAGCGAAGGGGAGGAAGGGAAATTCTACGTATGGACCAAGGAGGAATTTGACCGGGTACTGCCTCCGGACCTGGCGCCGCTGGCCGCCACCGCTTTAGGGGTGACCCCGGAGGGCAATTTCGAGGGCAAAAATGTTCTAACCCGGCCTTTTTCTGAGGCCGAATTGGCGGAGCGCTTTTCCCTGTCCCCAGATAAGGTCAGGCTTGACCTCCGGATGGCCTTAGAGCAGCTTTACAAAATCAGGCGCCGGCGTGTCAGACCGTTCCGGGATGAAAAGATCATCGTTTCCTGGAATGGGCTTATGATCTCCGCCCTGTGCCTGGGCACCCAGGTGCTGGGCCACAAGCTGTATTACGACGCGGCGGACCGGGGAGCCAAGTTCATTTTTGATCACGTTGTTCAGGAAGAGCGCCTCTATCGTATCTGGGCCGCGGGCAAGGCAAGCATTCCCGGCTTTCTGGAGGATTATGCCCACTTGGCCAATGCCTGCCTTGACCTGTTTGAAACAGATTTTAACCCGGAGTGGCTGGCGGCGGCCCGGTATCTGGCAAAACTGATGGAACGCCAGTTCCTGGATCAGGCCGACGGCAGTTTCCATTACGTGGCTCCTGACCACGATACCCCCCTGGTTCGGAGCAAGAATGTTTATGACCAGACCATACCTTCAGGCAACTCCATGGCGGCCCGGGTTTTCTGGCGCCTTTACCGGTTTACGGATGAGGCTCATTTTCTGGACAGAGCCAAAGGCGTGATAAACCGGTTCACAGAAACCGCCCTAAGAAACCCCTGGGGCTTTGCCCATTTCCTGACCGGCGTGCTCCTGTATCTGACCCCACCCCTGGATATCACCCTGGTAGGCGCTCCCGGCCATCCCAAGCTCCAGGAAATGCTGGCAGCTGTTTACCGCCGCTTCCTGCCGGAACGGCGCCTGCTGGTCAAAGACCCGACGGACTGCACCCGGCTGGAGGAACTGGCGCCCCCGGCCAAAACCTTTGCTCCTTACGGAGATGGCCCGGCAGCCTATCTCTGCCATGCCTTCACCTGCCAGCCGCCCGTCCGTGAGCCGGAAGAGCTGGTGGCCAGACTGGCCCGATTACCGGCCTGACCGCGGAAGGAGCACCCTCCCTCTTCTTTTCGGGCCTTTCCGGTTGTCCTTTGTTCGCCCTCTGCTTTCTCCTTTCTCAGGATTTCACAGCTTTTATTCTTGACTCGTTAAAATGTTTGAATCCTCTAACCCCCTATGCTTTATTAATGGAAATTGAGCCATTTAATCAGGATATCGCCTATCTTACGCTGTAAATCCCGTTAGGAGGGCAAATGATTTTCGAGTCCAGATGCCGGTTAGTAAAAACGTTGACCCGATTGACGCTGGAGACCCTTCTCCCTGAAAAACTGGCCACTTTTGAAGACGAATTCGCCGTGTTCACCCTGGCTGGGGGAACGCCGCAAGTGGGAGAACAGGCCAGGCAGCTGAAAACACCGGATCACACTCTGGACACCACTCTGGTGGCCGGCATGTTTTTTCAGGTGTTGGTGGAAGCAGAGCAACTGCCGGCAAATACCCTTGAAAGGGTCTCTTATGTCCGCAAACAGGCGAAAAACTATCTGGTGAACCGCCTGGCCGGCCAAATTTCCCTGACCCAGTTCTTCCGCCTGCTCAATCTTATTGACCAATATGTGCAGAATTATTTTTCCAATCTGCGGGGCGCCTGGATAAGACCCCCCATAGAGGCGCTATCCCAGGCTGCCCCTTTCCCAGCAACAGGTGCCATCGACACGGAGTCCTTGCGGCAGGCCTTGGCCCACTTTCCCCGGGAATCCACCGGGCGCCGGAAACTCAACCGGGAAAGGCTCCTGAAATTTCTACTGGATACCGGGGGCGGCTGGTTCAAGCTGCTGGACTTTGAGAACTTTTTTCAAGTGAACAAAAAAACTGCCTGGGCCTACCTTAACCGCTTGCTGGAAGAAGGCGTTTTGACCCATAATGGCGAAAAGGCTAATAAAGTGCGCTATACCCTGAACAGCCGGTTTCGCGATCCCGGAGCAACCTGAGGTAAGCTCGCCCGGATAGGTCAAGATGTTTGTAAAATTAAACAGGAAAGAATATATTAAATAAAGCCTGATGGTCTTTTTGGCAGATTGAGAGGAAATGGTCAGGGCATCCTAGGCAAGGGAAGGCAAAATGGCAAAAGAGCGGAATAGAAACCACAAGGGCACAAAACTGGAAATCAAAGTAATCCCGCCACAATATATGGACAAACCGCTGGTGGAAATCGCCCGCTTGCTGGGGGACGGTCCTTTGCTATGGCCTGGCGGCGCCGGCCGTTCCCAAGGGGTGAAGTTTGTCCATTACGACATTAAAAAGAAACGGGGCCGCAAGCCCCGGAGCTTGAAAAATCAAACTTCCGACAAACCCTCGCCTTGACTTTTCCCTGCTGACCAGATTGTCAGAAAATTTTTGAACCTGGCCGTAAGTCAAGCATGTCCAGCGACAAAATCGTTATTCGCGGGGCCCGGGAACACAACCTGAAAAACCTGGATGTGGAGCTGCCGCGCCATCGGTTTATTGTCATCACCGGCGTCTCCGGTTCGGGCAAATCCACCTTGGCCTTCGATATCCTTTATGCCGAGGGCCAGCGGCGGTACGTGGAGAGCCTCTCGACCTACGCCCGGCAGTTCTTGGAGCTCATGGACAAGCCGGATGTGGACTACATCGAAGGTTTGAGCCCGGCCATCGCCATCGAACCGCGCAGTGCCTCCAAAAACCCCCGTTCCACGGTGGGCACGGTTACTGAGATTTACGACTACCTGCGGGTCCTCTTTGCCCGAGTGGGGACGCCGTACTGCTATCAGTGTGGCCGTCCCATCGCTTCTTTGTCAGTGCCCCAGATGGTGGACCAGCTTTTGGAGCTGCCGCAGGGAACCCGGTTTACCATCCTGGCCCCGTTGGTGGTGAATCGGAAGGGAGAGCATCAGAAACTTCTGGAGAGGCTGCAGCGGGAAGGCTTCAGCCGCATTCGCCTGAATGGCAGGGTAGTTGAACTGGAGGAGTTGCCCGTCCTGGACAAAAACAAGCGCCATACCATCGAAGCGGTGGTGGACCGCCTGGTGATCAAGGAGGACATGACCGCCCGCCTGGCAGATTCGCTCGAACTGGCGCTGAAGCTGGGCGAAGGATCGGTACGGGTGGCCCTGGCCGGTGGAGAGGAATTGCTCTTCAGCGAAAAGTTGGCCTGCGACGTCTGTGGGGTGGGCCTGCCGGAAATCACCCCCCAGCTTTTTTCCTTCAACAGCCCCCAGGGGGCCTGTCCGGCCTGCTCCGGGCTGGGCACCCGACTGGTCATCGACCCGGACTTGGTGGTACCTAATCCGGATCTGTCGCTCCGGGAGGGGGCCGTACGCCCTTGGGCGAACCACTATACCTTGCGCCATGGGCAAATGTTGGAAGCCCTGGAGAATCATTACCGGTTTTCCAGCCGCACGCCCTTCAAGGAGCTGGACGAAGCCATCAAACAAGCCCTGTTGCATGGGTCGGGCCAGACGCCCATCAACTTTTTCTATGACCAGGGAGGCCGTCGCTATTTTGTGCCCAAGCCTTTCCCGGGGGTCATCCCCATGCTGGAGGAAAGGTATCAGAACTCAGATTCCCGGGCCGTCCGGGAAGACATCGAGCAATACATGACCTGGCGGCCTTGCCCCCAATGCCAGGGAGCCAGGCTGCGCAAAGAGGCCTTGGCGGTAAAGGTGGGCGGCCGCAATATCAGCGAGGTCACGGAACTCAGCGTGGCCCAGGCATTGGAGTGGTTCCGGACTTTGAAACTTTCACCCCGCCAAGGGGAAATCGCCCGCCGGGTGTTAAAGGAAATCACCGAGCGCCTGGGGTTTCTCCTGGAGGTGGGGCTGGATTATCTGACCCTGAACCGGCCCACCGCCACCTTGGCCGGCGGCGAGGCCCAGCGCATCCGGCTGGCCACCCAGATCGGCTCCAAGCTCTCCGGCGTGCTCTACATCCTGGACGAACCCTCCATCGGCCTGCATCCCCGTGACACCCAGAAGCTGCTGGCCACCCTCAAGACGCTCCGGGATTTGGGCAACACCGTAATAGTGGTGGAACATGACCCGGAGACTATCCGCCAGGCCGACTTTGTGGTGGATATGGGACCGGGGGCCGGGCGCAAAGGCGGCCGCGCCGTATTTATCGGTCCGCCGGCGGAACTCCTCCATTCGGACACCCAGACCGGCCTCTTTTTGTCGGGCCGGCGGGAGATCCCCCTCCCCCGGGTGCGCCGCACCCCCAGCGGCTTCCTTCGCCTACGGGGGGCCAGCGGCCACAACCTCCGCCAGTTGTCCGTGGACATCCCGCTGGGGGTGCTCACTTGCGTCACCGGCGTTTCCGGCTCCGGAAAGAGCACCCTCATAATGGATACCCTTTATCCGGCTTTGCGTCAGAAGCTTTACCGGGCCCGGATCACCGCCGCGCCTTTTGAGGATCTTTCCGGGGCAGAGCAACTGGACAAGGTCATCAATATTGACCAGAGTCCCATCGGCCGCACCCCCCGCTCCAACCCGGCCACCTACTCCGGGGTCTTCACCCTGATCCGGGAGCTCTTTTCGCAGGTGCCGGAGGCGCGCCTCCGCGGCTACCGGCCGGGACGCTTCAGCTTCAATGTCAAGGGCGGACGCTGTGAGGCCTGCCGGGGCGAAGGTATCAACAAGATCGAGATGCACTTTCTGCCGGATGTCTATGTGCGTTGCGAAGTCTGCCGCGGGCTGCGGTACAACCCGGCCACTCTGGAAGTGCGCTACAAAGGTTTTTCCATCGCCGAGATCCTCGAGATTACGGTGGATCAGGCCCTGGAGGTCTTCGGGGCGGTGCCGGCCCTGCGCGACCGCTTGCAAACCTTGGCGGAGGTGGGGCTGGGTTATGTACAGCTCGGCCAGTCCGCCACCACCCTCTCCGGAGGCGAGGCCCAGCGCCTGAAGCTTTCCCGGGAGCTTGCCAAACGGGCCACGGGCCGCACCCTGTACATCTTGGATGAACCCACCACGGGGCTTCACCTGGCGGACATCGAAAAGCTCCTGGTAGTCCTGAATCGTTTGGTGGACGCGGGCAACACTGTCATCATCATCGAGCATAACCTGGATGTTATCAAAGTCGCCGACTATCTGATTGATTTGGGGCCGGAAGGAGGCGACAAAGGCGGGCGGCTGGTGGCCGCGGGAACTCCGGAAGAGGTGGCCCGGCATCCGGAATCTCACACCGGCCGTTTTCTGCGCCGGATTCTGTCTTAGGCGAAAAGAAGACCGGGCTTTTGGCCGGCGGGATCAGAGGGAAAGGGCTGTTTCCGGGGTTAGGTTAAGGGGCTCAGGCATTCCCCATGGTCAGGTGGTAGGCCAAATTGTCCAGTTTGACGGTGAAATCCACGTTCTCCACCACCATGTCTTCCGGCACCTGGAGTTGGATGGGGGCAAAGTTGAGAATTGCCTTGATTCCGGCGTTTATCAATCGCTGGGCCACCAATTGGGCCTGACTGGCGGGGGTGGCGATCACCCCGATCTCAATATTCTTTTCCTTGACCACCTGTTCCAGTTCGTCCAGATGGTAGATCTGCTGTCCGCTGGGAAGGCGGCGCCCGACTTTGGCCGGGTCCACATCAAACACCGCTGCAAACTCATATCCTTGGCGGATGAAATTCTGGTGGGCCAAAAGAGCTGAACCCAAGTTTCCGATGCCTACTAGGGCCATTTTCCAGGACTTGTTCAACCCCAGGATGCGCTTTATCTCAAAGAGCAGTTCCTTGACAAAATATCCCACCCCCCGGATGCCGAACTCTCCGAAGTAGGCCAGATCCTTCCGAATTTGAGCCGGATTGATTCCGCACTTCTGGGCCAGCTTGTCGGAGGCGATGATTTTCACCCCTTCCTGGGCCAAGGCTTCCAGGTACCGGGAATAAATGGACAAGCGGGTAATGGTGGCGGTGGGAATTTTCGAAAATTTCATCGGTGTGCGCATGGGTTAGCGTCCACGGAGGCTAACGGCAAGTGGCAATTAGCACAAACCTCCGGCTCATGGAAAAGGGGGAGGCCCTTAACCTCCCCCCGGTTCCCGTTTCTCTAAATCTTGAAGCCCAAGGCGGCCGCAATGGGTTTGGCCATGGGGTAGGCATAAAGGATGATCAGGGCCACGACCAAGGCGTAAATACAAAGAGATTCGATCATGGCCAAGCCGATGAGCATGGTCACGGTGATCTTACCGGAGGCCTCGGGGTTCCGGGCGATGCCTTCCACCGACTTCTGGATAGCCAAGCCCTGGCCGATGCCGGTTCCGAACGCGGCGATGCCGATACCGAAGCCGGCAGCCATCACCGCATAGCTGAAAAACTGGCCCAGGCTGTTGGCCGCGCCTGCACCCGCGGCGGGCTCAGCCGCCATCGCCAAGGAAGCCCAAAGCAAAGACACCAGCAAGGTCAAACCGATCTTTACCGCCATGTGATTATACCTCCTGCAAAGTTGTTATATTTGGTTGGCCTTCTTCCTTAAGTGAAAATATCAGTGTGCATGCTCCATGGAACCGGCGAAATACATCATCGAAAGCAGGGTGAAAATAAAGGCCTGGACGGTGCTGGTGAACACGGCCAGGAACATCATGGGCAAGGGGGCCAGGAACTTGCCGGCCAGGAGCAAAAGGATCATCAGCACCAAATCTTCGCCCATGATATTGCCAAAGAGACGCAGGGTCAGGGAAAGCACCCGGGCCAGGTGACCGATGATTTCAATGGGAAAAAACAGGGGCGCCAACCACGGAATGGGCCCCAGAAAGTGCTTGATGTATTTGACACCGTGGAACTTGATGCCCAAATAATGGGTGAATACGAAGGTACACAGAGCCATGGACAAGGGCGTATTGATATTGGAAGTGGGGGACAGAAAACCCGGAATCAAGCCGATGAGGTTGCAGGTGAGAATAAAAAGGAACAAGGTGCCGATATACGGGAAGAAAGCCCGCCCTTCCTCCCCGGTAATCTCCACCATGAATTCCTCCAGCCCGCTTACGACCAATTCCATGACATTCTGGGCGCCGGCCGGCACCAGAGCAACTCTCCGGCTGGCCAGCAGGCCCAGGAGCAACAGGAGGCCCATGATCAGCCAGGTGTAAGTCACATGGGGGGGCAGGTGCACGCCAAATTTGCCTAAAATGACATCAAGAAACAGGATAGGATGTTCCATGGGAAGGGTTTGCCTCCTTTTTCTTGAGCTTGATTACTTCATTGACGGCAGCCAGAACCAGGGTCAGGACCACGGTGGACAGCCCCAGGAGCAGTCCGAAGATATTGACCCAACCGCTGCTTATCAGAAAATAAATGATTGCCAGTAAAGCAAAAAAGCGCAGGATCTGCCGGACTGCAAAATAGGCCTTGGCCCGGCCGGCCTCCCTTTCCGGAAGGCCCTGCGCCCGTTCCAGCATGCCTCGCAGGGCCTGATGGAGCAGGTAAAAATTGATTATGGCCACCAAGCCACCCGCCACTACCCCCACGGCGAATTCCCGGCCTTTCCAGCAGTAACCGGCGAGCACCAGGACAGCCAAAATCAGCCAGCTGGCTGCCTTGAGATGACGGGGCGACGTCAGTTCCATTCAGCCCCCTCAGGATTTATACCGCTTCCCCATGATGTACAGGTTGCGGAAGCCGGCAATTATCCCCAGGATCAGGCCGATATAGAAGAAGATCACGTTGTCAAAGACCCCCCAGAGCCAATAGCCGATGAGGCCGCCGATGGCAATGGCCAGGACCAGTGACAGGCCGATGGCCGAAGCCCTCCAGCCCCCCTGCAGAAGCTCCCTGATAAATTGTTTGGTTTCTTCCTTCACGTGGTAAGGCCCTGCGGGTACTTAATGATTCTTTTCACATGTGCCTAACTATCATACCCTAGAAAGCAAGTCAATATTTTTTCCGAACAAGGGGGCAAGAAAAACCGCGAATCAGAATCTGTTGGGGATTTCCAAAATTTATAAGATGAAGGCCAAGGGCAGAGGTGGTCTCAGGGGCAAAGGGGGGAGGCCGATCTTTGTGCCTTTTTTCATTTTAGCGCCGCCTGTCCGGATCCGACCCCTCTTTCCGGTAAATCGGCAGCTCTATTATGAAGCTGGTGCCTTGAGGGCCGGTTTCCTCCACAAAGATGCGTCCTAAATGCTTTTGGATAATGTTGTAACTGATGGAGAGGCCCAACCCCACACCCCGACCCACCTCTTTGGTGGTAAAGAAGGGATCGAACAGACGGCTCAGATGGCTCTCAGGGATACCCGGCCCGGTGTCCCGCACCCTGACCCGGACCATGTCGCCGGCCCGGAATGTGGTCACCACCAGGCGGCCCATGCCCTCCATGGCTTCCCCGCCATTCATGAGCAGATTGACAAAGACCTGCTCCAACCGGTTTTTATCCCCTAAAACAGAGGGCAGATCAGGATCCAGATTTTTTTCCACCTCAATGTATTGAAAGAGCAGATGGTCCTCCACCAGGAAGAGGACCTCTTCCAAAACGGCATTGAGGTTCAGCGGCGTCATCTTGGCGGGCATATAGCGGGAAAACTCCAGCAAACCCTGAACGATCTCCTTGCAGCGGGTGGCTTCGCGCACGATTCTTTCGACCTGGGCCCATTCGGGGCGTTGCCTGTCGAGATCCTCCAGGAGCAGGTAACTCAGAACCAGGATGCTCCCCAGGGGGTTGTTGATTTCGTGGGCCACCCCGGCGGCCAGTTGACCCAGGGCGGCCAGTTTCTCGGTCCGGATGAGGTGCTCTTCCAGCTGTTTTTTGTGAGTGATGTCCCGGATGTGCGTTTGACTGGCCGGCTGGCCGCCATAAGTGGTGGGAAAGGAAATCACCTCCAGATCAAACTTGGTCCCGTCTTTTTTCACCCCTTTGATTTCGAAAACCCGCGGGCGGCTGCCCCCTCGCAGGAGCTTCAGCAGCCTCTGGGACGCGGCGGCCGGGGCCGGCAGCTCCACAAACTGGGACAACTCCCGACCCAACATTTCCCCGGCACTCTCATAGCCAAACATGCTTATACAGGCCCGGTTGACATACATCAGTTTCAAGTCGCGGTGCAGGATAATGCCATCCAGGGAAGACTCCACCAACTGCCGGAATTTTTCTTCCGAATTCTTTAACTCCCGGGCCAACTGCTCACGCTCCGTCAGGTCCACAATGGCCTGCACCGCCCCCTGAATCTGGCCCTTCTCGTCATAAATGGGCGACACGGTGTTATAAAAGTAACGCTCCCGGCCTTGGAAATCGGGAAAATACTCATAGGCTTCAAAGGCCACCGGCAGGTTCGGCGAGCGTTTGAGATCTTTCCTGCCAAAAAATTTTTCCAGGGCCTTAAAATTCTGCTCCACCACCAAGGAAGCAATGTTGGGTCCCTCATGTGAATAAAAGGGCAACCAATAGCTGTAGGTCCCCAGCATTTCCCGGCGGGAACACCCCGTTAGTTCCTCACAGGCCCGGTTCCAATGGGTGATGCGGTGATTCCGGTCAATGACAAAGGTAGGGATCGGCAGGCCTTCCAATATGCCCTCGGTGGTTTTCTTTTCCCGCAACAACTCTTGCTCGCTGCGCTTGCGTTCCGTGATGTCCTTGATAAAGCCTTCATAGCCGGTAATTTTTCCTGCCTTGTTACGGCGCACAATCCCGGTAAGCAATACCGGCACTAACTTTCCGCCCTTCTGTTTCAGGGTCATCTCCAGGTTCCGGGCAAAGCCTTCAGCCTCGGCGGTCAGCTGAAACTTTTCCCAGTCATAGGGGTCGTGAAAAATCTCCCGGATATGCAAGCCTTCCAGGGCCTCGGATTTGGAGGTCAATCCCAGCAGCTCCACCCCCGCCGGGTTGAGGTCCAAAAACCGCCCGTGCTGATCGGTGACAAAAATCATATCCTTAAAGCCTTCAAAGATCCGGCGGTAGCGCTGTTCGGAATGCCGCAGATCCTGGTACAGACGGGCGTTGGCAATGGCCAGCCCCACCTGATTGCCCAAAATGCTGTAAAAATCCAGCGGGAAGGAGCGGAAGACCTCCGGGGCGGCGGCCGCCAGGTTAAGGAATCCGGTGATCTGGTCCCGGTATTTCAGGGGAATGCTTACCACCGAAGTAAAGCGCCGATCATTTTGAATCAATTCAGAAAAAGTGGAGGTGGATACCCGCGGGTCAGCTTGAATGTCATTGATAACCAAGGGCTGATGGGCCCGGGACAGGTAAGGGCTGATGATGGCTTCTAACTGACCGGAGGAAAGCTGCTCCAGGTATTCGCTAAGGAAGCCCCGGGCCGCCACATTGCTCAGACGCTGCTTACTTTGATCCCAAAGGAGCAACAGGCCGGCCTCCACCTGGAAGAAATCCAGGACTGCTTCCAGGACCAGGTCGACAATCTCCTGTAAATCCACCGCATAAGCTGAAATTAATGCAAGTTCATTGAAAAGAAAAAGTTCCCGGCAATGAACTTTTTCATCCGCGGTCAAATTTCCCCGGGCTTTAATGGGGGTGAACGGGGTCATGGTCCCTCTCCTGCCAGTGGGGGGATTTCCGGGTGCTAGGACGAGTAATAAATTCTACCGAATGATACCACAATTTCGGGGCGTTGTGACAAGCCGGCTAAATTAGGAAAGGTACCGGGAGGCGATTTCCCGCCATACCTGGCTGACTCGCAGGCGACAGGCGGTAACAATGGCTTTGAGCTGTCCCAGGGCTTGCTCAAAGGTATCATTTACCACGAGGAAATCATACCGGGGCACTTCCCGGATTTCCTCCCGCCCCTGACGGAGCCGCCGGTTCAGTTCCTCCGCCGAGATATCCCCCCGTTTTCTCAGGCGACGTTCCAGTTCCTCCAGACTGGGAGGCAAAATAAAGATCAGGACCGCCTGGGGAAAATGGTCCCTGATCGCCCGCGCTCCCCGGGTGTCCAGGTCGAAGACCACATCGTACCCGGCGGCCAGAGTCTGGCTAATCCACGCCTTGGCGGTGCCGTACCAGTAACCGAACTGCTCCACGTACTCGGCCATGGCTCCCTTAGCCTGCAGGCGCTGAAACTCCTCCGGACTGACAAAAAAGTAATCTACCCCGTCCACTTCTCCAGGGCGGGGCGGACGGGTGGTATAGGAAATGGAAAAGCGCAAACCGGCGTCTTCGTCCAACAATCTTCTCAGCAGAGTGGTTTTCCCCGTACCTGAAGGGGCGGTGATTACAAAAATATTCCCAGACAACTAGAGCTCTTTCGCTAAGGCCTCCAGGCGGCTGGGGCCATGGTGATGATTGCCGTTTAACCGTTGAGAAATAGTCTCCACATGCACCGCAGAGAGGATTACGTGATTGCTGTCCGTAATAATAATGGACCGGGTCTTCCGGCCATGGGTGGCATCTATCAGGCGCTGGGCGTTGCGGGCCTCCTCCCGCAGGCGCTTGCTGGGTGCGGAATTAGGCAGGATCACGGCCACCACCCGGGAAGACAGCACGGTGTTGCCGAAGCCGATATTGATCGAGCGTTCTTCCATAGTTCCTCCATTTCTTCCTTACTCGATGTTTTGCACCTGTTCCCTTAATCTTTCCAGTATTCCTTTCATGTCCACCACCGCCTGAGCAATCAGGAGATCGCTGGCCTTGGCTCCGATGGTGTTTACTTCCCGGAGCATCTCCTGAAGGAGAAATTCCAGCTTCCGGCCCACCGGCCCCGGACGTCCGCCATTCCTCAAAGTCTCCCGGTATTGAAGCAGGTGGGATTCCAGCCTCGCCAATTCCTCCTGAATGTCCCGGCGCTCTCCCATAATGGCCAGCTCCTGGGCCAACCGCACCTCATCCACGCCGCCGGTTTCGGCCAGCACTTCTTCCAGGCGGGCTTTGACCTTTTCCCGCCATTGGTGCGGCAAAACCTCGGCCTGAGCCTTGATGCCCGCCAAGGAGCGCTCCAATTCGGCAAGATGAGTCTGCATTTCTAATGCCAAGGCGGCACCTTCACTCCGACGCATCTCTTCCAGGACGTCCAAGGCCCGGCCGAGCGCCTGGGAAAGATATTGCCACACTTCCTCCGATTCCAGGGTTTCCCGTTCCTTGCTAACGAATAAATCGGTAAACCGCAGGAAATGGTCCAACTGCAAGGGCTCTTCAAGTTCTGCGGCAGTCCTCAGTTGCAAAAGCATCTTCCGGGTTTCCGCCACCAATTCCGGTTCGAGCCTGAAGGTGAAGGCGTGTTCCGGCTTTGTTTCCCAGGATAGCTGCAACTCCACCCGGCCACGGTGGATGCGACTTTTGATGATTTTCCGAAACCTGTCCTCCAGGGCCCATAAATGCTTGGGGAGATTAAGGAAAAGGTCCAGAAAACGATGGTTCAGGGTGCGGAGCTCCACAATCCATTTCTGGGTGGGAGCCTCCACTTCCCCCCGTCCGTACCCCGTCATGCTTTTGATCATCGCTTAAGCCAGAGACTGCAACTGCCAGAGGTATTTCCGCCGAATCAAGGCCAGCAGGGCCGGCAGTTCTCCTGCGGCGTAGTCCGGATAGCTCCACGGCAGGGCCTGGAAGTCGCCTTTGGAATAGATTAAGGTAAGATCCCCGTAAATTCCCTCTCCCAGGTAGAGGCGGTGGATGTAGTTCTTGCCGGTGGCCAATACCAGACGCTCTTTGCCCAAGTAGCCGGGGTCCAGATTGACCAGGCGCCGGCCACCCAGGCGGAAGTCATCTTCCACCCGGTTGGTAAACAGTTTCCACCGGGGCAGATGGGCCGGGTCGGCCAGATGGAGAAAGACCGCCAGGCGGCGCCCCAAGCCTGGCCCCATTTCCCGGTCATAATATTCCGTATGGGTAAAGGGAACCCAGGGGCCCAGCATATCGGGGGGGCCGAAATACTCGGCCAGCCGGCGAATCACCGGTTCACTGAAATCAGCCGCCATGATCAAGCTGACCACCGGTTTGACCGGCAGAGACGGTTTAGGTTTGCTCATGCCCTTCCCTGATGCGGTTTATCATAGAAAATTGTCGGCCGGAAAGCAACGAATTTTTCATGTGAAAATTTACACAGTTAATCTGTTTTCCCAGGGATTCCCTGATCTTATCCTAGGAAAAAATTTCCATTATCTTCCAAGGTCTTTTTGACAATGACTGACCCTTTCTGAAAAAACGAGAACCTGGTATAGTTTTATTATCGGTTTGGAAGCCACCCCCAAAGGATGAGGCGTTAGGCAGTTAGCCTGCCTTCATCTGTACATTGGGCGAAATGCACGAATATCGCTTTATGCAGGCCATCCTTGAAGCAATCCTGGCCCGGATCTCCGATTACACCTCTGAGGTCAAGGTGAAGGAAGTGGCCCTCACCGTGGGGGCATTCGAAGTGCATTCCGAGGCCGCCGCCCGGCAGGCTTTTCAGGTGTTGGCCCAAGGAACTGTGCTGGAAAATTCCCGGCTCACGCTGACCATCATCCCGCCCCGCTGTGAGTGCTGGGCTTGCGGCTTTGCCAACCTTGTTCCCTGGGAATCCCGCGGTCAGCCTGACCTTCTGCCGGTGGCCGAATGCCCGCGATGCGGCATGCCTATGCGCCTGACGGGCGGCCGGGGGGTGGAGGCCATCGAACTGGTTCTTGCCGATCCCGCTGAATCCGTTTAGGTTCCGTGCCGTTTTCCGGTTGCGGGTAAATGCATCAGACTTATTGCTTCTTAAAATAGGAGATTTGCTGATATTTAGGCAAAACCATGGCTATTGAGGTTTGCGAGACGTTTTTCAGCCTTTTGGGGGAATCGACTTATGCCGGTCTGCCGGCCTTCTTTATCCGCCTTTCGGGGTGCAATCTGCGCTGTAACTACTGCGACACCGCTTATGCGTATGAGCGAGGCCGGGCAATGGCGGTGCAGGACCTGGTCAGGGCCGCTCAGGTCCGCCATCTTCCGTATGTGCTGGTCACCGGCGGGGAACCCTTGCTGCAGGCGGAAACGCCCCTGCTGCTTAAGGCCCTCGCCGACGCCGGATATAAAGTGCTCCTGGAGACGAACGGCTCGCTGCCCATCAACGGGGTGGATTCCCGGGTGAGCCGCATTCTGGATATTAAATGCCCGGGTAGCGGCATGGCGGATCGGATGTATTGGAAAAATCTGGATTTTCTGACCGACCAGGATGAAGTGAAATTTGTCATTTCCGGCCAGCAGGATTTTGCCTGGGCGGTGGAAATTGTCCGGCGCCACCGCCTGACCCAGCGGCGGCTGCCCGTGCTCATTTCCCCGGTCTTTGGGGCAGTCCCGCCGCAGGACACCGCCCACTGGATCCTGACCAGTGGCCTGCCCTTTCGTTTGAATCTGCAGTTGCACAAATACATTTGGGGTCCGGAGGCCCGCGGGGTATGACAGGAAAATCTCTTGCCGTGATACTGCTGAGCGGCGGCCTGGATAGCTGCGTAGTTGCCGCCTTGGCACGCCAGCACTTTGATTTGGCCCTTTTTCATGCCAACTATGGTCAGCGCGCTTTGGCCCGGGAACTGGCCGCGTTCCGGGCGCAGGCCGACTACTTCCAGGCTCGCCGGGTGCTCACTGCCGATCTGACCTTTTTGGGGCAGATGGGGGGCTCCAGCCTTACCGACAGCCGGCTGGCCATTCCGAAAGAGGAATCCCAATCTCCCGGAATCCCCAGCACTTATGTGCCGTTTCGCAACTCCCTGCTGCTGGCCGCGGGCGTGGCCTGGGCAGAAGTCCTGGGAGCCCAAGCCGTGTTTATCGGGGCCAATATTTTGGATAACCCCGGCTATCCGGATTGCCGTCCCGAATACTTCGCGGTATTTCAGCGTCTGATTGAACTGGGCACCAGGCCAGAAACCCGGATCAGCCTGGAAACTCCCTTGATTGACCTGGACAAAGCCGGGATTGTCCGTCTCGGGCTGGAGTTGGGGGCCCCTTTTCACCTTACGTGGTCCTGCTACCAGGGGGAGACCCCAGCCTGCGGCCGTTGCTCTTCCTGCCGCTTGCGCCTCAAAGGTTTTGCCGCCGCCGGCGTGGAAGATCCCCTTCCCTACAAAAGCCTTCCGGAAACAGCTTGAACCCATAAGGCTGATAACGATCTGAGGGGGAAACCTGGGGCGGGCTTTCAGACAAGAGGTTAGCTGCTAAGTCTCTTTTTAATGCGTTTTTTCGTCGGTTTTTTGGCCTGACTATGTCTGACCATGGCAAGGATTTCCCATCCCTCAAAAGGCGCCAGCAGGCAGGCGTAAACCCCGATCTCCATGGCCTCTTTGATAATGTCCCGGTGCTTCAGGTGGGACTTGTCACAGAGAAGCACCACCCGGCTGGATTTGCAGGCAACCTTGATTTTGGAATAAATCCCTCTGCCATAAAAGGACACCGCTTCACAGTCCAAAAAAACCGTGGCATATTGATATTCCTTCAAAGCCTGCACCAAGTCATCAGGTCCGGACATCGCGACCGGACGGTAATGGTGTTCCTGTAATATATTCAGCAACTGGTCCCGAAGTTTCTCGCCGCTGACCAGCAAAAAGACTGCCACCTCTTTATCGGTAGGCATAAGATCCTCACCTGAAGGTATCTAAGGCACTTTGAGTCATTTCCGGCCGATCTCGAGGATTTAAAAAAGAAAAGCCCCACCACTACTGCTGTGGGGCCTTAAATGCAGTCCTGAGAATTATTCTGACAGAAAAATTCTTAGCTCTTTTTTTGCAATTTTTAAGCCAAGGTTTCCCCGGACAATTATCCGTATTTGCAGGGAAAAAAAACCGGTAAATGCAGAGATATGTTTAGATTACGACCCTACGATAAGATATTTTTAATAAATATAAATCCTTAGGGTGTTTGGACAAAAATTGGCCTTTTGTCGCATTTCATACATTTACTTAGCCTTTTCCTGTTCCAACTTCTCCATCTCCGCTTTAAGCCTTTGGGAAAATTCAATCCTGAAGGCGTCCAGGTTCATGGCCTCCTCCATGCGACCGGCCAGATAAAGGGCCATGCCCTTGTAGATTTGGGCTTCCTGGAGAATGGGGTAGATCCTTAGAGCCTCATCGAAGAAAGGCAGGCTTTCCTCATAGCGGCCCAGACCCAACAGGGCGTGCCCTTTGGCAGTAAGGGTGTGAGGATCATTGGGGTGATGGGCCAGTATCTGATCCAGAGCCTCGATCGCCTCTTCGCCCCGGCCCAAATCTGTCAGGCAAAAGGCTTTAATCTGGAGGGCCCGCATGTTGCCCGGATTGATGGCCAAGGCTCTATTGCAGCAGAAAACGGCCTCTTCCAACAGTCCCTGGCGGGCCAGGGCCTCCGCACCGCTGGTCCAGGGAATCTTGCTTTCCGGTCCTGCCCCCAGGATCTGCAGCAGCAAGCTTTCATAAGTCTGTTCGATGATGGTGCGCCCCAGGTTCGCCACCGGCACTCCGTGGCCGGGGAGAATGTGGGCGATGTCCCGTTTCAGCAAGGTCCGGATAGCATACAGGTAATGGTTGAGATTTCCGCCCGAGCCTCTGTCCGCCTCCGGATTTGCGTAAGGCATGGTCGTGTCCCCGGTGATGGCGGTCCGTGAAGGTGCGTGATAATAGGTCATCCCGTCCAGGGAATGGCCCGGAGTGTAAATCGCCTCCCATTCCTGGCCACTCAGGGAAAGGCGTTCGCCCCCCTGAATCTCGGTGACTTTGGACCCTAAATGGGTGACAATCTTTTTAAGTTCCACCGGACCGGCTTCATGGAGGATCAGTTCAAAGCCGCCACCGGCTGCCAGGCTGGGGTAGGCGCGCAGAAGCTCAAAGGCCCCCATACAATGATCGCGATGGCCGTGGGTGAGGACAATTTTCTTGATATCCGTCGGTTTATACCCCTGGCGGAATAACTCCAGGTAGCTGGTATAATCATTGCCCGGATCCACTATCGTGATATAGTCTCCCTTGAGGAGATAAACATTGGAGGAATACTCATAAGACAGGAAAAAGTGGATGTTTTCAAAAAAAGGGTCAGTAAAATCGTATACCTTGGTCAGCGGCTGCCACCCCGGATGAGGCGACTCTTTGGCCGCTTCAAATTCGACCTCCGAATTTAGATCTTCTTCCTGCTCAAATTCCTGGGTTTTGTCGTTTACTTCTTTTTCATTCATGAATTAGCCACTCCCATTAGTATTTATCGTCCCAGACTGGTTGAGGGATCCGTCCTCTCGCCGGGCAGAGTCAGAGGAAGGCATGAAAAATCGCCGCTTTTGCTCCGATCACTGCTTCATTTCGGGGTGGTTTAAGGTTAACATTATTAGGAATTGATTTTCAACTGCTTTGCCTCAAAGGGGTGAGCCCTTGACGCAGCTTCACTGTCCCAAATGCGGTCTCCCTCTTGACCCGACCCGCCATGGCGACCTGGTTTTTGACGGCCAAGTTTGGTGCCTCCACTGTCAGGTTTACGACGCGCGGCTGCTGGAGTCCCGCTCCATCTCCGAGCTGCAAAGTTGGACTGACCGAATCTGCCAGGCCTTTAACCAGGAGCCCGTCCGCCTGGAACATGACCCGGCTTTTCTTCCCGACCCGCAAAAATATTGGGATGGAGCCACCTTCCTGTTGGCCGAGGCCGATCATGGCCGCCGCAGCATCATGCTCCACCCGCCGGGCCACCGCCTGGTGACCCTGTGCCACGAGCTGGCTCACCTCTTTACCGGCCAGGATCACACTGAGGCCTGGGCCCTTACCTTCGCCGCCCTCACTGCCTGGGTCAAAGCCCGTCTCTGATTTGTCTTTTGCGCTTCACCAAGGCAGTGGCTCCGACTGGCAAAATTAATCCCCCTCTCCCCAGGTTGAGCGGTGAGAGGGGGATTGGGTTCGCTTATGCCGGGGCTTGTCCGGTGAAAGGCCCGGCGCTTTTCCCCTCAAGCCGGGTTCGAGTCCTCCCGGGCTTGCAGGGCAGGAGGGGCAACGTTAAGCGGGGATGTAATCCACCACATAGGGCAGTTTACTCATCCGCTCCATGGGCCACATCTTACTGCTTACTCTTTCCTCACCCGGATAGACCGGCTTATCCTCAATCTTATCGATGAGCACTTCGATAAAATGAAATTCCGTCAGCTCATACTTGACAATGGTTTCCGGCGGCAGCACCACCGCCAGGCCAGATTCCTTGGAGAAATTCCAATGGAAGGGTTCATTGGGTTCATGGGTCAATGGGGCGGGTTCGTCCTTGGTGGTCCCCTTCCACACTTTCAGCAGTTTGCCGGTGATATGACCACCGGGTTTCGGATTGAATTCCTCATATAACTCATCGGGTATATGCCACCACAGGGCGCGAAACCCGGTTTTGACATACCCTTTGACGAGCATGGGGTCAAATCCGCAAACAACCACGCGAGCTCTTGCTGGCATGCTCACTCTCCTTTTTATAAAGTTTGGATTAATTTCCACCTGAGCCGTCCCTAAGCGGAGTCGGGCTCAGGTGGAAATTGCCATCAGTCTCGCCGAACTTCCTTGATCAAGCCGACAACCTTACGCCAAAACCCGGGCTGGGCAGGCGGGCTCTCCAGTTCCTGAATCAGGCGGCGCAAGTCTTCCACGTGGCTATAGCATTGCCGCATGAACTCCTGGGCCTCTTTCTTCGTGATGTACTCGCACTGGTATAAACGCCGCAGGTAGGGAGACATATAGGTGGTGATTTCTTCCCGGAATTCCTCCACCAGGAAGTCATTGTTCCCGTCCGGCGTGGCATACTGCAAATAGCTGGCCTTCCAGTTGAGTACCATGCGTTCCAGGGCCTCGAGTTCGAGACGGACGTACTCTTCCATGCTACTTCTTTTCCTCAAAGGCGTAGCATTTTTTCACCACGTTGAAGTCCGCCACACACCAGTAATAGGGCCAGTGGATCTTCTTGCACCAACCGATGATGTCCGCGGGTGGGAAACTGGAGCCTTTGATCACCGGTTTGAGATGCTCACACTGCCAGCAGATATGGTCGGATTCCTTCTCCGGCTCCAGCACCTTGTCCAGAAATTGACGCGGAGTCAGCCCGGTAGGATCTATTGACGCCATATGTCACTCCTTTCTTTCAACAGCCGGGTTCAGTTTTCACCAATCTTTTACTTCGCCCCGGGCGATCTTTTGCTGATATTCTTCCCAGACATCCGGAGACAGGTTCTTCAGATCCCAATAGAAGGGGAACTGACCGGCGATGCCGGCGGAAGGCGGCTGCGGCCGCCAGCCCCGCACCGGCCGGTTGCGGATGCTGAATTTCACCATATCCGGCACGCCCAGGTAGATATGCCGGGGCAGGCATTCATAGGGCCGGGTGCGGCCCGGGGTGCCCATGGGATAATTGGTGTAGCCCTCCAACGGCCGGTCGGCATAAAGCGGCATCATATCCGGCTTGGTTCCCGGCGGCTGCTCCTCGGGCCCCTTATACATATGCCCCTGGATCATGTGGATGTAATAGACTGTGCCGCAGTGGGCGCAGTTGACCTTCCCCTTCCAGTTCCAGAAGCAGTAAGGGTCCAGGTAATTGACGGTGTTGCAGGGCTTGCCATCCACTTCTTTTTTGCACCAGATGATATCACACACAGTGGTCTCCTCCTTTTAGATCCAGGCCTTGTCGTACCACTCCTGGACCTTGCTGATGGGGTAGCCCAGCAGTTCGTGGTAGAACTTGACGTTATCGGCGCCCACCGGCCGCCAGATCCAGTACAGCCGCCTGGGGGTCTTGGACATTAGGCCAGCCGAGTAAATCCCTTGATTCAGAACATCGCCGAACAAGGGATCCTCAATCCAGCGGATGGTACCCCGTTGCCGGTAGTGCTCGCACTCATAGACCTCCCGGTCATTCATCACCGGCTCCGCCAACAGCCCGGCGTTTTGCAGGGTCCGGACCACTTCACTGCGGGATTTGTCCGCGGCCCATTTTTCCAGCTCGGCATAAATCTCCACCTGGGCCTCGGCCTCCACCCGGTCCTTGAACTTGGCATACTTGTTGTACAGGTCAGGCTTCTTGATCACCTCACACAGGGCCTTGAAGTCGGCGTCCTGGAAGGCGGAGATCATGGCATAGCGGGCTTCCAGCCGGTCCTGGGGGTTGATGGCATCCGGATAGTCGGACTTCCCGCACAGGATGATGCCGTGGACGCACAGCTGGGTGTCCCAGTTGCCCCAGCGCTGGCGCACGATGCCGAACCGACCGTACAAGGGCGCGGCGTGCCCCAGGCAGCGGGTGGCCGCCTGTACCTGGGAGAACTCGATCATGGTGCCCAGCCCGGTCTTGCGCCGCCAATGCAGGGCCGCCAGAATGCCGAAGGTGATCTGGGAGCCGGAGTACCAGTCAATGCACCAGTTGGAGTGCTTGGTGCAGTGGCCCCCCATGAACTCATGGTGGCCGGTGACCGAAGCCAGCCCGGCATGGGCCTGTCCCAGGATGTCGTAGGAGCCGCCGAAGACCTTGGGACCGTAGCCGAACCCCCCGCCCCAGACATAGATGAACCGGGGGTTGAGCTCAATAAGATAACGGTAGCTCTGCTTCCAGCGGTCGAAGGTCCCGGGCCGGTAGCACTCGGTCAAGCCGTCCGACATCTTGACGATGCGGTAAAACGGCTCCCTCATCTCCTCGATGTGATAGTCAATGCTGACATAATATTCATTGGGGTTGGCGTGCATGAAGCCAAAGCCGGTGCCGGTCATGGGCCGGGTGTCGTGCAGCGGGTAGAGATAGGCCTCGTTGAAGGGCGAAGTGTGCTTCATGGGGTCGCCCATGCGGGGCATTTCGAACTTGTACACCTCGGCCCCCAGCTCCGCCAGGTTGGCCACCGAGTGGGGGGTGAAGATGTACATGGTGGTGCTCATCCAGCGGATGCCCTTCAAGGCCTCGGGTTTGCCCATCTCATGGCCCGGGGCAAAGACGGCCCGACAATAATCCTCGTAAGGCATTTTCATTTCATCGAGCTCTTCCTTGCACTTGGGGCCGTAATAGGGCGCCTTGGTCTGGTCCTCGATGGGCGCCTCGACTAAATTACGGTATTGTTTTCTCCATTCTTGCTTGTCGCTCATTTAAATAACCCCCTTCTCTTTGAGCTCGTTGACCTTGGACTGGCCGATGCCGCACCACTTCTGCATGACCTCGTAGGTGTCAAATCCCAAGGGCCGGCCCAGGACCTTCACCCGATGCGGGGTGCGCATCTGGTAGTTGTTGGGGGGCACCGAATACATCACCGTGCCGTAATGGTCGGTGTCGATGGTGGCCACCCAGGGGCGGTACTTGAAGTGCGGGAATTCCGCCACTTCGTCGATGAACAGAATGGGCCCCGCGGCGATTTCGTATTCCAGGAGCTTCTGCTCGGCTTCGATGCGGTTGATGTCCCGCAGCCAACGGGTGGTCAGGGTATAGGTCTTGATCAGCATGGCCAGGGCGTTCCGGGCGCCCATCTCCTTTAAGATGGGGTCTTCGTGGATCAGCCGCCCGAACTGCGGGAAGTCGCGCTCGATGCACATGCCGATGCGGTACCACAGCCGGTCGGTCTGACCGCCGATCATCATGTAGCCGTCCCGGCAGGGGTTCCACTCATACTGGTTGAGGTTGGGGTCCCAGGCGCCGGTGCGGGCCTTGATGGAGCCGTTGAAGCCATACCAGGAGATGTCGAAGTCCAGGATGTCCATCTGGGCTTCGGCCCCGGTCACCTCACAGAACTGGCCTTCGCCGCTGACCTCATCCCGCCAGTACAAAGCGGCCAGAATGGTGTTGGCGGCCTGCTCGCCGGCGGCGTAGTCCGCGAACCAGACGCCGGACCGGCAGGGGTCGCCACCCTTGCCCCGGGGGCACTGGTCCTGGGGGAAGCCGGTGTTGTGCACGAAAGAGTTGGCGCAACCGCCGAAGGGCTCCAGGGTCCACTGGCCGTATTTGGACAGCTTGTCTTTGTACGGTCCCCAGGTGCCCCGCACCGCTATGTTGCAATAGACTAACCCTTTGTTAATCTTCGACAGATGACGGTAACCCAGGCCCAGGCTGTCCATGTAGCCAGGGGGCATTTCGTCAATAATGCCGTCCACCTGGGTGGCCAGTTTCCGGTAAATTTCCCGGCCCTCTTCGGTCTCCAGGTTCAAGGTGACGGATTTCTGGCCCCGCATCTCATGCAGGAAGTCCAGGCCGCACTTTTCCCCGGTGAACTTGTCCTCCAGCATATACTCTTCCCGGCCGAAGGGGGTAAGTTTCCGCAGAGGATCGCCCCCCGGAGGCTCAATGTTGATGACTTCGGCCCCGGCCTCGCACAGCAGCGCGGCACAGAACTTGTTGCCCAGACGCCACAGCCCGACACACAGGAACTTGAAGCCCTGAAGGGCTTCGGGTTTGCCGAAGGCATACTCAAACCGGAGGTTATCTTCGCACCACTTGCCAAAGTCCTGCGCCTTGCGTTTGGCGTAGACGTTGGCCATGACCCACTCGGGATCGGGCGGCGGGGTTACGGGCCAAGGCCGGATGTCGGGATGCATCAAGTCCAGGGTGTCAGCCCGACTGTTGATGACAATGTCACGTTTTTCTGGCATGTTTCGGCCTCCCATTCAGCAATGTTAATCATCAAGGAGTCAAATACGGTTCACTTGCGACCGAAGGTGAAGGCCGAGTTACTGAAACCACCTTTGGGCCTTCACGAGCCGATTGAAGGTTATACCGGCCAGACTTCCTGACCCCCCAAATTTATGCGGGGAAAGGAAGGGGCCACTTCTGCTTCTCACCTCCTTTCCTGCAGCAAATGTCCTTTATTAAACCTGATATTCCAAAAGTTTGCGGGTTTCCCGCCAGGCCCCACTCTGGCTGATTCCACTGAACAACTCATACAAGAATCCTGCCAGAAAATGATGGGAGGCACCTTAGCAGGTTTGCCGTCTGTTTTCAAATGATTTTTAAAGCTCTTGGATAAAAAGTCGGCCCAAAACCCGGTGGGGAACCGCGGAGGAATCTGACCCCCCGCGGTGTCCAGGATTAGGACCGGGATCTGCCTGGCCTTGCTAATAACCCTGAAATTACCGATACTTTTATGCTGTCCGATTTTGGACACTTCATTCTCAATTCATTCCAAATCCATTTGTGAAATGGCATAGCGCTTGATTTTGCTGTACAGGGTGCTGCGGCTGACCCTTAAACGCTTGGCGGCTTCGTGTTTATTCCAGTTGGCTTCCTTGAGCACCCGCTGGATCAGCCTTTTTTCGGTTTCGGCCAGCGACGTGGGGAAAACCTCTTCCCCGGATTCCTTAAGGAACCGAGGAAGGTGGCGGCGACGGATAATTTCGCCCTGGGCCAGGATTACCGCGTGACTGATGGCATTTTCCAGCTGCCGGACATTGCCGGGCCATTCGTAGTCCATCAGGGCCTGCATGGCGTCCGGGGAAAAGCGGCTGATCTTCTTGCCTTCCTTCAGATTGTACTTGTTGAGGAAGTGCTGACTGAGAAGCGGGATGTCCTCCCGGCGCTCCCGTAGAGCCGGCAACTGGATGGTGATGACATTCAGGCGGTAGTAAAGATCATCCCGGAACCGCCCGCTCTGCACCTCTTTATAAAGATCCTTGTTGGTGGCCGCGAGCACCCGCACATCGGTCTCAATGGTGACTTCGCCCCCCACCCGCTCAAAGCAGTGGTCCTGCAGGAAGCGCAAAAGCAGCACTTGGGTGGCCGGAGGAATATCACCGATTTCATCGAGAAAGAGAGTGCCTCCCTGGGCCAGTTCAAAGCGGCCCTTTTTCCGCCGGATGGCCCCGGTGAAAGCTCCCTTTTCATGGCCGAAGAGTTCGCTCTCCAGCAAGGTGGGGGAATAGGCTGAGCAATTGGCCACCACGAAAGGCCCCCGGCTGCGCTTGCTTTGGCGGTGAATGGTGCGGGCCACCAGCTCTTTGCCGGTGCCGTTTTCCCCGGTGATGAGTACCGTGGCATCGGTCCCGGATACCAGATCGATGAGCTGGTAAACCTCCTGCATGGGTTTGCTCCGGCCGATGATTTCGCCGTGCGCAAACTTTTCCGGCTGGTCCGGGGTGGCGAGCCCCTTTTCCTTGTCTTGCCGCACCAGATAGCGCAAATAGCACCCTACCTGGGCAAACAGGGCATGGAAAAAGTGCAGGTCCTCCCGGGAATAACTCTGATGGCTGTGAGAGCAAAGAAGAAAAAAGCCGATACAGTCCTGCTTGGCGAAAATGGGCAACCCGATCCAGCTCTGGTAAACGGAGGAAATGACTCTTAAAAAGCCGGGCAACGGGGTGCGGTCCGTCGAAGTGATCACCTGGGGCCCGGAAACCGTTACCAGATACTCGATAAATTCCGGCAAAACCCCGTTCTGCTCCCAGCGCCGGAGCACACGCCGCAAGGGCTCGGTAATTTGGGAGGGGCATTCGTCCAGGGGCAGAATGTTCTTGTTTCCGTCCAGAATCAGGAAAACTGCATCAGAATCCAGAAAAGTCTCGCAGATCTTGCTGTGCAGGAAGTGAACCAGCTCCGGGATGGAGCGCTTGCTTATCCTTTCCCGGGAAATCTCAAAGAGCTTTTCCAACTGGAGTTGGGTCTTTTGCAATTCCCGGGACCGGAAAGCCAAGGTCTCTTCCATCTTGCGCCGATCCGTAACATCCCGTTCCAGGCATACCACCAGATCGACCTGGCCGTCCTTGTCGAAGTGGGGATAGGTGGCGATCTGAAAGATGCGCTCCTGGCCCTGGGCGTTGGCAAAGCTCTTGTCGCTTAACACCGTGCGTTTCAGGCGGGCCGTTTCCTGCACCGGACAGTATATGCCCTCCTCCTGGCAGGGTCCTTCCCGGCGATGCATGACCTCATAGCAGGACTTTCCTATTATTTCCCGGGGGCTGCGGCCGAGGCGGGACAAAAAAGACTCATTGGTCAGCACCACCTGGCAGTTCCGCGGGTCAATAACTATGAGATGATCGGTAATGCTGTTGATGATGGTATCCCGGAAGGCGATGGCCGACCGCAACTTCCCCTCCGCCTCTTTCAGCGGGGAGATATCCGTGAAAACGGCCAGTGATCCCGAGAAGACGCCCTTTTCCATCAGAGGGGTGGCGGAGATCAGACCCGCCAGCGCAGTTCCGTCTTTCCGGCGCAGGCTCAGCTCATAAACATCGGATAAGCCCCGCTGGCGGCGTCTTAATTTCGCTCTCATCAGCTCGCCGGCTTCTTCATCCATGAAGGAGAACACCGGCTGGCCCACCAGGTCCTCGGGCCGATAGCCCAACATCTGAGCCAGGCATTGGTTGGCATAAATGATCCGAGCCTCGGCGTCCAGAATAAACATGCCTTCCCGGGCCAGCTCCACCATGAGGCGATAGAGGTCTTCGGCGGTTTTCAGAACCACCAAACTTTCGATAACCGGGGGCGACGAGGCTGGGGACACGGCCGCGGATGCTCCCAAATCTTTGTGATAGACCATCCTCTGCGTACCTTGATCCTCAAGAGGCAGGCAGATAATCCGCCTGCGTCAGCAAATCTTCCTGGGTTATAAGGGTTCCCGGTGAGATTATCCTTGCCTGGATGATATGATCTTTGCTGGAATCGTTGATGGATTGTATTTTTTTCGTACAGGATAGGGGAATCGTTCAGGCCGTGTCAAGCAAAGAAATAGCCGCTATGCAGATTTATAGGTCGGATATTGGACAGTCAAATTCAAAAAATTTTACTATGGCCGTCCAGGAGCGATTCCAGGACTTTGCTTCGGCCGAGCTGCTGTCTCCTTGAGCTTTTTCAGCAAGCGTCGGGCCTCCCGCCGGTCATGTTCCACCCCCAAAGGCCAGACCGGGTGGGCGGTGGCTTTGAAAACCTGCTGCAGCTCAGCCTTGGCCTCCGGAATTCTTCCCAGTTGCAGCAAAGTGTACCCCAAGTACAAGTGATTAGTGCTGTTTTCCGGGGCCAGGCGCACGGCCAAGGTCAAATGATGCCGGGCTTTGTCCAGGTCCCCTACCGATATGGGCCAAGCCGGAGCCTCACAAAAGATGCTTCCCAGGGCCCGGTGGGCCCCGGCCTGATCATAGGCCGGCTCCAGGGAGGCGGCTTGGCTGAATATTTCCACGACTTCGGGTAGCATCTGCAAGGCTTTGCCGGCCCCGCCCACTTCTGCTATTCCGGCGAGATTGGCTGCCAGCCAGTAATGACCCTCCACCCGGTGCGGCTGCTCTTTCCGCAGAATTTCTGCATAATGTTTGCCTTTTTCGTAGTAAGCGTGCCTCTGGCCGGGTTCCGCTAGCTCGCCCAAATAAAAACAAAGCTGGCTCAGCCGCCTCAACACCAGAGGGCGCGGGCCTTTTCTCTGCTGCCAGTCCTTTTCGCAAATTTCCAGCTCTTTTTGAAATCTAGCCAAATATGGCGGCGCCTGCTGGCGGATAAACTCTTCGTCCCGAAGCTGAGCCCCGCCGGTTCCAGGAGAAACCAAGACCAGGAGGATCGCCATGGCTGACGTCAGCCAGGCCCGTGCTCCCCGAGGAAACCGCCCAACCGTCAAATATGCGCCCGACATGATCCCTTTTTCGGATGGCAAAGAAATCCATAATCGATAAGGGAGAAACTTACAAAAAAGAGGGCTGGGAATAAGCCCAGCCCGTGATCGCTGTTGACTTTTTCTGGTGCCGGAGGCGAGACTCGAACTCGCACGGGGACGAACCCCGGGGGATTTTGAGTCCCCTGCGTCTACCCATTCCACCACTCCGGCTGGGTCAATTTTACCGTGAAAATTTCAAACTTGCCAATCCTTTTATGCAGGACAGGCTCTCTAAGCCGAATGAAAAGAAGCCGGAAGGGAGGAATCCCTCTTACCCTGCGGCTTTAAAGGACAACCTAACTTAAGGAAGCGGTGTCAAGGCCCCGGACGAACCACGGGCAACTCCCGGGGCGGAGCCAAGGGCTTAGCCTCCCGCTGGGGGGAGCCCCGCAGGTTCAAAGCCTCCTGGGCCATTTGTTTTCTCAGGCCCATCAGAAACATGAGGTACCGGGCTTGTTGAACCGGGGTGAGAACCGCCATTTCCTCTTCCAATTGGCGTTCCTGCAGGTTAAGGCTTTCCCGGCGGGCTTTGATCATTTGAGTCAATATGGCCCGAACCTGACCCTCGGGCGGGGAAGGACTACGCATCACCTGCTGAAGCTGCTGGAAGGAGGCCAGGGCTTCTTTCTTCGCCTGTTCTTTCAAAGGCTTATATCGTTGGTCAATTTGAAGCAACCGCTCCACGGTTTGCTGATCAACCCCCAGGGCCGGCCCCAGCTTCTGGCGCTTCACTTCCTCCTGGTAGCGGTCCATGGTGTTCAGGTTGTCAAAGGCCCGGGCCGGATCCGCCGCCGCCATTGCCAGCAAACCCAGGCAGAGTGGCAGAAACAAACGCCGCATATGGTCTATCTCCTTGAAGTAAGGTTCTCCACCAGGATTTTCCGTTCCTGAGGGGACAAATCCGCCACCACTGCTTCTACGTCCCAACTGGGAGCCTCTTCCTGCCAGACGCCATCATTCAGACCCGCATAAATCACCTGTTCCGGCACCACTCCATGCCCCTCTGAAGCCTGCGGGGGGATCATCAGAACCTGCCTCGCATCCGCCTCTCTGAACTGGCCCATCTCCGGCGCGGAAGGTAAGGACTGGCGCTCCTTGGCCAATTCCGGCTCCCTGCCTGTCTCCAGGAACTGCTCCCGTTTCTGGCTTTCAGCCAGTTGAGGGGCCTTTCCCTGGGGCAGCAAGGTGACCAAATAATGGGAAAGGAAGAGAAGAAGTACTGCCACGGCCGGCGCTCCCAGCCAGTAGGCCGCTTTGAGGCGGCGTCTTTCCGGAGCGGTCCCGTGATTGAGGCCGGCCAGCTTCAGGTGCAGCTCACGGTTGAACGCCTCCCAGAAATTCGGCCCAGGAACCGGCAAAGGATGCTCCTGATAGATCCGCGCCACTTCTTGGAGTTCCGCCCATTCTTTCTGACAATCCGGACAAACCCGGAGATGGGCCTCCAGGCGCCGCCGCCGGAAAGGGGAGAGATCACCGTCGGGGTAGTCGGGCAGCCATCTTTGGATAAGAGCGCACCGCCACTTCATGCTCGTCCTCATCTTTCAACAGGTACTTCTTCAGGGTTTTTAGAGCCTGACAATAGTTAACCCGGGCGGCGCCGGCGGTTCCCCCCAGAACCTGGCTGATTTCTTTATAGTCGAGACCCTGCTCCAGTTTAAGGGTGATAACCGCCCGCTGTTTGGCCGGAAGACGCTCCAAAGCCTCATAAAGGCGCTGGCGGTTCTGCTCTGCCACCAGATCCTCCTCGGGGGAATTTTCCCCAATCAGCTGCATTTCCTGAGTGTCCACCGGCTCTCCGAATTTTCTTTTGTTTTTCAAAAAGTTATAGCATTGGTTAATGGCGATCCGGAACAGCCAGGTGCGGAATTGCGATTGTTGCCGAAAGTCCCGGATGTGCAAAAAAGCCTGCAGAAAAGCCTGTTGGGTCAAGTCCTTGGCTTCCTCCGGGTCCAGCGCCAGGCGGCAGGCCAACCCATAAATCTCCCGCTGGTATCTCCTTACCAATTCCTCGAAGGCCGGGAGGTCACCCTGCTGCGCCCGGGCTACGAGGTGAGGGTCAGTCATATTTGCCTCACCCGGCTTCATCTATTTAGACCCGATCATTTTGCAAATGTTAATGGGTTAATTTCTCATTTTGAGAGGAAAGTGCTTTATTTATGCTAATTTATTATCGCATTTCCCTTAGGCCGGAAGCCAGAGAAAAACTCCGCGGAACCAGCCCCAGGCCCGCCACTCCCGGCCAGCCCGCTAGCCGGTAGGCATAGCCCCTCAGGATGCTTCCTGGCACCAAAGGAAACACCAAAGCCTGCAAGCTAAGGAAGTTTTGCTCCTTTGCCTCCCTTTGGGCTTGTACCAGGGAAGGAAGCCGGGGCTGAGCTCACCTAACCGGTGGTGTAGGGCGCCATGAGTTCTTTGAGTTCCTTTTGCTGCTCGCGGGGCGAGGTTTTGGTCTGGCGCGGGGCTTTTTTGAAGGTGGCGATGCCGAGCCTGGGATAATCCAGTTTCCTCCCGGCCAGCAACTCGGAGATGGTTACGATCTGAATCTTGGGATATCTCCTTCCGGGTAAATTTTCCGGCTCGTAAAACCGGGCCTGGGCGGCTTCCTCGCGCATGGCCCGGGTGGGAGGTTTTAAGGTGATAAACACCCCGATGGCGGCCTTTTCCCGATCCACCACCGCTTTCAACTCCCGGACCTGGGCTACAGAGACCTGACCGCTCTTTACCTGGACTATCAGCTTTTTATATCGGCCGCTTTGGTCGTCGGTGAAATGAATAATGCCGTCGATGCCGGCGTCCGCCCCTTTCTTTTTATCCCCGGCAGGCCGGGCCTCCACCAGTCCCAAGGCCCACAGCTCAAACTGATGGCGGTTCTGCCGGGCCAGGGCCTCGGCGCTGGGCAGGTCCGCGGGTTCCCCGATGACCACATACCGGGAGCACTCCGGGCCGAAGGTGTCATGCAGGCGGTTCTTCATCAGGGTAATGGCCAGGTGGGTGATATCGATGCCGATCCAGCGCCGCTTGAGGCGTTCGGCCACGGCAATGGTGGTGCCGCAGCCGCAAAAGGGGTCCAGCACCAAGTCCCCTTCGTTGCTGCTGGCCCGGATGATGCGCTCCAGAAGGGCCTCGGGCTTTTGGGTGGCGTAACCCAGACGTTCCTTGGCCTGGGAGTTGATGGGGGGAATATCGTCCCACAAGGCCTGGAGAACCACCCCCTTTAGTTCATCGGCATAGCGCTTCAGACGGATGCCCCCCGCCTTGGTGAAGTGCAGGCGGCCTTCGGCGTCCAGGCGCCGCATGGTCTCCTCCGGCACCCGCCAGAGGGAGGTCACCCCTTTGTATTCATATCGGTAGCCCCCGCCGGTGAGGCCCTTGGCGGTAAGATCATAATCCGCCCAAGCCCGCCCGTCGGGATCCCGGTGTTTGAATCGGCTCAGATATTCGGCGTCGTGGGGTTTGTAAAGCTGGTTCCAGGTCCACTTGTTGCTTTTGGTGTAAAAAAAGATGGTGTCCGTATTGCGGCCGTAGCGCCCCGGATCGTTGTGGGCGCTGGTTCTTTTCCAGGTGATTTCGTTGCGGAAGCTTCTGACATGGAAAACGGCGTCCAGGATGAGTTTCAAATAGTGGCTGGCGGTGGGGTCACAGTGGAGATAGAGGGAGCCGGTGGACTTCAAGACCCGGTGCATTTCCACCAGGCGCACCGCCATCATGGTGAGGTAGGCCATCATGTTGTTGATCCCGAGGAAGGCCCGCAAGGCCTCCATCAGGTCGGCCAGTTTCTTGGGGCCCATGGTCACCACCTCGTGGAAGGCCTGCTCTGATTCCGGCCCCCAGGTCCAAGTGTCCTCGAACGCGGCGATTTGCGCCGGTGAGCCCTCGCCGCTCGGTTCCTTGAAGAGCATGTTGTAGGTGGCTTTGGAATTGAACGGTGGGTCCAGATAAATGAGGTCGACGCTGGCAACCGGGATATGGTGCCGCAGGATTTCCAGATTGTCCCCGAAATAAAGCTGATTCTGCCACTCATCCCCGGTCATGCTGTCCTCTTCATTGGTCCGATTCATGAAAAAGATTATCACATTTTCATGGATACAGCCGGTCAATCAGCCGCGGAAAAGGGATGGCCTCCCTAACATGCTTTAAGCCGCAGAGCCAGGCCACGGTGCGCTCCACCCCCAGGCCGAAGCCGCTGTGAGGGACGGAGCCGTAGCGGCGAAGGTCCAGGTACCATTCGAAGGGTTCCCGGGGCAGGCCATATTCCTTAAGCCGCTCAAGAAGGACATCCAGGTCGGCGACGCGCTGTGAGCCGCCGATGATCTCGCCATAGCCCTCTGGGGCCAGCACGTCCACACACAGGGCTAGGTCCGGGTTTTCCGGGTCGGCCTCCATGTAAAAGGCCTTGGCCCGCCGGGGGTAGCGGTGCACCATCACCGGGGCCTCAAACATCCCGGAAAGCACCGTTTCCTCGTCACCGCCGAAGTCCTCCCCCCAGGTCAGCGGCAGCCCCTGTTCCTGCAGACGGGCCACCGCCTCGGTGTAGCTCAGGCGGGGAAAAGGCTGCGAGACGGCCCTGAGGGGGGTGAGGTCCCGTTCCAGCAGCCTCAGCTCCGGTTCCCGGTGGGCCAGCACCCGCTCCACCAGGTAACGCACAAAGTCTTCCACCAACGTGAGCAAATCGTCCAGGTTGTAGAACGCGGCTTCGGCCTCCACCATCCAGAATTCCGTCAGATGGCGGCGGGTCTTGGACTTTTCGGCCCGGAAAGTGGGGCCGAAGCAGTACACTTTGCCCAAGGCCATGGCTGCCGCTTCCAGATAAAGCTGGCCGCTTTGGGAGAGGTAGGCCTTGCCCCGATCCAGGTATTCGGTCTCAAACAGACTGGTGGTGCCTTCGCAGGCCGTGGGGGTCAGAATAGGGGTATCCACCAGGACAAAGTCCCGCTCATGAAAAAAATCCCGGCAGGCCCGGCAGACTTCGTCCCGCACCCGCAGAATGGCCTGCTGGCGGGGCGAGCGGAGCCACAGGTGGCGGTGGTCCATCAAAAAGCCTATGCCGTGCTCCTTGGGCTGAATAGGGTAGTCTTCCTGGGCGATGTGGATGGGCTTAAGCTCCATCACCAGCAGTTCAAACCCGCCCGGGGCCCGGGGCTCCGCCTTGACCAGGCCCGTCAGCGAGAGGGAGGATTCCAGGGTCAGATCCTCGAAGGTCTCAAATTCCCGGTCCGGAATATGGCCCTTGACCAGCACCCCCTGGACAATGCCGGTGCCGTCCCGCACCACCACAAAGCGGATCTTGCCGCTGGAGCGCAGGTGCACGACCCAGCCCCGCACGGTCACCTGTTGGCCCACATACTGGCTGAGCCGGGAAATGGTTACCGGAGGAAAGTGTTCCATATCTGGCTAGACGTGATGTCAACTGATAACGTAACTGTAACGGATGTCACCCTTTACAGCATAATTTTGATATGGGCCTTGTCCCGCAGCCCTTTGAGCCACTCGGAAAACTGCCGGCCCATTTTTTGGCGCAAAAGGATTTTTTGGATTTCCGGCTTGACCTCCTCAAAGGATTTAGGAGTGCCGGACCGCCTCTCCACCAGCTGTACCAGTTGGAAGCCCTGGGGGGTTTCAATGGGACCCACTTCCCCCGGCTTCAGTTGCCGCAGGAATTCCGCCAGAGGCGGGGCCAGGTCCGATTCGGCGATGAATCCGAGGTCCTGCATAAGAAGGGCATGCCTTTTCCTCAGCTCCTCCAACGATATGCCCTGGCGGTGCTCTTTCAGGATAATCTCCGCCTTTTGCCGCACTTCGTCTTTCTGGGCCGGCGTGGCGCCCGGCGGATAAGGCAGGCCGATGACCTGCAGGCGCACCCGGATACCCGCGGCTTTTGGGTACTCTTGTTCGTAGAACCGACGCATCTCTTCATCGGTGAGGGTTACCTTGCCCCCCACGGCCACTGCCATCAGCCGGTCCTGGATGATCTGGTCCCTGATCTTCTGCTTCAGTTCCTCCAGAGTCATGTCGGCCTTGGCCAAGGCTTGGACCAGGGCCGCATCGTCCGGCAGGTTGTTCTGTTTTTTGAACTCGTCCAGGGCTTGGGCCAGCTCCTTGTCGGTAACTTCTATGCCCCGGCGCTTGGCCTCAGCCTTGGCCAACTTCTGATCAATCAGGGCCTCCAGCATCTGCCGCTGCATGGCTTGTTCGCTAGCAAAGCGGCCTGCCATGCCGGGCTGAGCCTGAAGGGATTTGGCCATCAGCTCCAGCTCTGACAGACTGATGACTTCATCGTTGACCACCGCCACTATCCGGTCCACCACTTTGGCGGCACTTGGCGGCGCCCCCAACAGAAGCAGGAATAGGGCCCCGGCCAGACTCTTTCCAAGAACAAAAAATAGGTTTCTTCGCATTTTTTTCCTCTTCAGTCCCCCTTAACAAAAGTCTCCACTTCTTTCAAGCAGTTTGTCAGGCGGGCCCACGGAGTGCCGGATTCCGGCAGGCGAAATCTCAGGGTCTGATCCGGTGACAGAAGCACGCTTTTGGGCTTTTCCTGCACCAAGTCCAACAGGCGTTTCAGGTGGAGACGTTCCGGGTCGGCGAATTGCAGCACGGCAAAGCTATCCTGTAGGTCCAGGCGCTTGATCCCCAGGCGGCGCAGGGAATGTTTCAGGCGCACCACCTGCAGCAGATTTTTTCCTTCCGGAGGCAACGGCCCGAAACGGTCCAGAAGCTCCTCCTCCAGCTCGTCCACCATCTCCGGCGTAAGCCGGCCGGAAAGACGGCGGTAAAGGGCCAGACGTTGCTGGACATCCGGAACATAATCCTCCGGCAGATAAGCCGCCACCGGCAGGCGGACTTCCGGCTCCGGCGTCAGGTCTTCCGGCTTCTCGCCTTTGAACTCCCGGATGGCCTGCTCCAGAAGCTGGAGATAAAGCTCATAGCCTACTTCCGCCAGGTGGCCGGACTGGGCCTGGCCCAGGAGATTGCCCGCCCCTCGGATCTGCAGGTCATGGAGGGCAATTTTGTAACCGCTGCCCAACTCGGTAAACTCCATGAGGGCCTTCAGACGCTTCTGGGCTTCGCCGGATAGCCCTGCTTCATCAGGCACCAGCAGATAGGCGTAGGCTTGGGCTTCGCCGCGGCCCACCCGCCCCCGGAGCTGGTAGAGCTGGGCCAGTCCCAGAGCGTGGGCCCGGTTGATGATGATGGTGTTGGCTGCTGGAATGTCCAGGCCGGACTCAATGATGGCGGTGCACACCAACACGTCTATCTCCCCCCGCCAGAACCGCACCATCATCTGCTCCAGTTGGCGCTCCGGCATCTGGCCGTGGGCCATGGCCACCCGCGCCTCCGGAACCAGCTCCTGCACGAACCGGGCCCAGCGGGGCAGGGTCTGCACCCGGTTGTGGACAAAAAAGACCTGGCCGTGCCGGGCCAGTTCCCGCCGGATGGCCGCCTGGATCACCGCCTTCTCCGGGCGGCAGAGGTATGTGCGGATAGAACGCCGGTTCTCCGGCGGGGTGTTGATCAAGCTCAATTCTCGGATGCCAGCCAGGGAGAGCTGCAGCGTCCGGGGAATGGGGGTGGCCGTCAGAGTTAATACGTCCACAGTTTTCCACCACTCCTTGAGCTTCTCCTTCTGCTTGACGCCGAAACGCTGCTCTTCATCAATGATCACCAAGCCCAGGTCCCGGAACTTGACGTCCTTTTGCAAAAGGCGGTGGGTGCCGATAACGATGTCTATCTTTCCCGCCGCCAAGTCTGCCAGAATGCGTTTTTGCTCCGCCGGAGACTTGAATCGGGACAAAACCCGCACTTCCAGGGGATAAGGCGCCAGTCTCTGGGTAAAAGTGTCATAATGCTGCTCTGCCAAGACGGTGGTGGGCACCAGCATGGCTACCTGTTTGCCATCCATGACCGCCTTGAACGCGGCCCGCAGGGCCACTTCAGTCTTGCCGTAGCCCACATCGCCGCAGATGAGCCGGTCCATGGGCTTGTCTGCGGTCATGTCCGCCAGCACTTCCTGAATGGCGCTAAGCTGGTCCGGGGTCTCTTCATAGGCGAAAGTCGCCTCAAACTCCCGGAAAAGGGGATCAGGGGGCGAAAAGGCATGGCCGGGCAGCACCCGCCGGGCCGCATAAAGTTCCACCAGCTCCCGGGCGATCCTTTCCACCGCCTTCTTTACCCGACTTTTGGCGCGCTCCCAGGCTTTGCCTCCCAGTCGGGCCACTTTGGGGGCCACCCCCTCCACCCCCAGGTATTTCTGCACCAGGTTCAGCCGGTCTACCGGCAGAAACAGCCGGTCGCCTCCTTGGTACTCCAGTTCCAGAAAGTCGTTGACCTTGTCCCCGACGGTAAGCTTCACCAGGCCGCGGTAGATGCCGATGCCATGGTCCAGGTGGACGATGTAGTCGCCTTCCGCGAGGTCTGCCAGGGAGGTGAGGTCCTGGAGGGGGGCGGCCTCCTTGCGCCGCCGACGCTCAGGCCGGAGGCCCAGGGCCTCGTCTTCCGTGAGCACCACCAGCCCTTCGACAAACAGGCGGAAGCCACCGGAGATTTCCCCTACCACCAGGTGCACCTGGCCGCCGTTTTCCCAGGTGGGAGCAGGCCGGACTTCCACCTCCAACCCTTCTGCGGCCAATAACTGGGCCAGACGGGAGGCCCGATGCGGGTTGAGGGAGACCAGCAAGACATGAAAGCCCTGGCCGCGCCATTCCGCCAGGCTCTCGGCCAGAGCCGGAATCAGCCGGCCGTCCTCTCCGGCTTTCTGAACCAGTTCCTGGGCCAGACCGTCATTTCTGCCTACCTGGAAATAAAAGGAACCATCCGCCCTTGACTCTTCCCAGGCCAGTGACTCGCACTTCACCGTGGCAAAGGCGCGGCGCCGGGTTTCCCAGGAGGTTTGATCCAGCCAGCCGGAGGGCTCCGTGGGGGCTTGTTCCGCCAGCTTGGCCAATTCTCGGGAAATGTTCAGAGGTTCCCACTCCACCACCAAGGTCTCCGGCGGCAGATAATCCCACAAGGTTTGCGGTTCGGGGTAAAATTCCGCCAAGTGCCGTTCAATGCCCGGGAAATGCAGGCCTTCGCGGACATAATGCCAGAATCTGGGGTCGCGCCGTTTGCTCCGGCCCTCCAGGGCCCGTTCCCGGGCCGCCCGGTCCAGGATCACTTCGCTGACCGGCAGCACCACCAGGTCCTCCAGGGAGCCGCGGGAGCGCTGGCTGGCCGGGTCGAAAAAGCGCAGGGACTCCACTTCATCCCCGACAAATTCGACCCGCACCGGTTGGGCATAGAGAGGCGGAAACAGGTCAATTATGCCGCCCCGGACGCTAAATTCGCCCCGCTCCTCCACGATGGGACGGCGCTCGTAGCCGCCCTCCAGCAGTTGTTGCAGGAACGTTCTCCGGTCCAGTTCCTCCCCTGCCACCACATAGACAAAGGCATCCTTGAGGCGCGCCGCGGGCATCAGCTTTTGGCGCAGGGCGGCGGCCGGCGCCACCAGGAAAAACGGCTCCCGGTAGGTTAAAACGGCAAAGGCCGCCCCCACCCGGGTCGCTGAAATTTCGGCGTCAAAACCCAGGGGCCGGAAAGGGAGCAGTTCGTGCGCCGGAAAGCTCAACAGGCGGGGCCAGGCATGGGGGCCACCGGCGGCCTGGGCTCCCAGGAAAAACGCGAGGTCCTGGAGGAAAGTTTCCTGGCTGACGGACTCCGGGGTTATCAGCAGGACGGGCCGGGCCAGGCGGCAAAAAAGACGGCTTAACAGGTAGGCCCCGGCCGCCGGGCTCAGGCCCACCAAAGAAAGCTCCCGGGCCCCCACCGCCAGAAGTTGGGCCGCGTCCTGCCACCGTGCTCCCAGAGTGCTGATTTGCTCCATAAATATAAATTATCGTAAATATCTCCGTTTATTTCAAAGTCACCCAGCCCCCGTTGCTCCGCCCTATAGACGGGCCCCCGGGGTAAAAAAACCGCCTTTGATCCTCTTTGCCTGAGGGGTTCTCCGGCGTCGGCAACTTTTTCCGGCGCCCGGCTTGGAACTTTGCTTATTTTAGACGATTACTCAATGATTTCAATAACATATTCTATGGCATTTCCTTTGCAAAGACAAACGGCAATCCCGCTTACAACTCTTCGAAAGGGATAGTAAGGCATGCACCTCGGCTATGACATGGCGGCTTACATGGGCATCCGGGCCCTCCGGGAACTGGAGGTGGTCAGCCACAATCTGGCCAACGCCTCCACCCCGGGTTTCAAACGGGAGCTCCTGAACCTCTGGCGGCTCCGGAACCTCGAGATCCCCGGAGAAGACCGCCCTGCCTATCTCGATGTCCTCAGCCGGGATTTCCGCCAAGGAGCCTTGCAGACTACGGAAAATGAAACGGATCTGGCCCTGGAGGGCCGGGGCTTCTTCAAGGTGGAGGCACCACAGGGCCTTCGCTACACCCGCAACGGCTGCTTCCATCTCACACCGGACCGGCGGCTCGTGACGGCGCAAGGCTATTCGGTCCTTGGGAAAAACGGCCCCATCACCCTGGATGCCATTGATCAGAAATTTGCCGTGGACGAGCAGGGGGGCATCCACTTGGACAACTCCCTGGCGGACCGCTTGGCCGTGGTGGACTTTGCCCATCCTCAGGATTTGCGCCCCGTGGGGCAAAATTACTTTGTCCCCGGCCCTGATGCCGGAGAAGAACTGGAGGCCCGGGACACCCGGGTGCTCCAGGGGATGGTGGAAGCCAGCAATGTTGACCCGGTGGCGGCGGCCGTGAGCCTTATCACCATCCAGCGGAGCTTTGAAAGCTACCTTCAGGTCCTGGACACCTTCGCCGCCAGTGACCGCAAGGTGGTGGAAGACCTCGGGCATGTTTAGACTGGGAGTTTCCCGAAGAAGCGGAGGGCTGACAGCCCCATAACCACAAACTCAAGGGAAGGAACGCTATGTTTCGCGGCATGTTTTCCGCGGCCACCGGCATGGGGGCCCAGCAGTTGCGCCTGGACATCATCGCCAACAACCTAGCCAATGTGAACACCACGGGCTTCAAGAAGAGCCGGGGCGATTTCGAAGACTTGGTGTATCAGACAGTGCGCCAGGCCGGAGGGGAGCTGCCGGGAGGGGGCCAGGTGCCCACCAGCCTGCAGGTGGGGCTGGGAGTGCGGCCGGTGGGAATCGCCAAGATTTTTTCTCAAGGCGATTATGTGCACACGGAAAACGAACTGGACTTGGCCATCGAAGGTAAAGGCTTCTTCAAAATTGTCAGCAACGGGCAGGAATATTACACCCGAGCCGGCTCTTTCAAAACGGACAAGGATGGTTTTATCACCACTCCGGCGGGCGACCGCCTGCAGCCAGAGTTCAGCATCCCGGCACAAACCATTTATATCACCTTGGATCCCAGCGGCCGCCTCACCTGCTTCGGCCCCAACAACCAGACTCTGGCCACCGGCCAGATCAGTCTTTATACCTTTCCCAACCAGGCGGGCTTGAGCAATGTGGGCCGCAACCTCTTTCAGGTGACGGAGGCCTCGGGAGATCCGGCCGAAGGCACCCCGGGGCAGGACGGGGTAGGCACCATCGCCCAGGGTTACCTGGAAGTTTCCAATGTCAACGTGGTGGAGGAAATGGTTAACATGATCATCGCCCAACGGGCCTATGAACTCAATTCCAAGGCCATCCAGACCGCGGATGCCATGATGGAACGGGCTTATCATCTGAAAACATAAAGTGAAAACATAAAGGTAGGCAAAATGCTGCAGTCCTTCTGGCTCCTCCTGGTGTCTTTTTGTTTGACGGGGCCGGCGGCCAACGCGGCCGAACCTGGCATAACCTTCCGTCCTGAAGCCGCGGCCGTGGGAGAGTATATCCTCCTCAAGGACTTGGCGGAGTTCCCCCCGGATATGCCTCAGACTTGCGGCCAGCTGCAGATTTGGGCCGCACCGCCCCCGGGGCAGGTCTATCCCCTAACCAAAGAATTCCTCCATTACCGCTTGAGCCAGCTCGGAATGGGGGGGCTTCTGGCCGAGGCCACCGTGCCGCCGGTCATTCAGGTGCGGCAGACCGGCACCTTTCTGCCCAAGGAACAGGTGGAGGCGGCCTTCCGCCGCTATGTCCTGACGCACACTCCCTTTCCGGCAAATCAGGTGCGCATCGAAGTCCTGCCCTTGGAAGAACCGGTGCTCGTACCGGACCAAGAGGTGACCCTTGAAGTTTTGCCTCCCAAGACCGGCCGGTTGGTGGGCGAGGTCTCCCTGGAGATGGCCCTGATAAGACAGGGGCACCTTTGCCGCCGCCTTAGAGTAAACGGCAAGGTGAGCCTGGAGCGCGAAGTGGTGTGTTCTGTCAAGCCACTCTTGCCCCAGACGGTGATCGGGCCGGGCGATGTCCGTCTGTGCCGGCGGGACGTCACCAATTTGGGGGCAGAGGATTTTTTCGTGTCCATGGAGCAGGTTATGGGCCGTGTTCTTAGCCGGGCCCTGGGGGCGCAGGAAATTTTGAGCCCGCGCCACTTAAGCCATCAACCCGTAATCCAGCGGGGCGAGGAAGTGACGGTAATCCTGGACGACCACGGACTTATCATCACCACCCGGGGGGTGGCCCGGGAACCGGGCTATCCCGGCCGCCCCATCCGCATGCTCAATCCCAAAAGCAAGAAAGAATTCCAGGCCCAGGTGGTGGATGCCAAGACGGTGAAGGTGACGTGGTGAACCCGGGCAAATGCTCTGCAATAATGTTACTCCTGGTCGTGTTGGGGTGTGGGGGGACGGGAAAAAATATCCCCAGCTCCGGCTCTTCCTTGATGGCTCCACCTTTGCCGCCGGTCCCGCCTCCCCAAGAAGGCTCTCTTTGGACCGCCCGCCACCCCCACGGGCTGGTGGCCGACCAGCGGGCCCACCAGGTGGGGGACGTGGTCACCATCAGCATTACGGAATCCGCCAAGGCCAGTGAAATTGCCAATACCCAGACAAGCAAGACTTCCGGGCTCAAAACCAGCATCGCCTCCCTGTTCGGTCTGAGCTTTCCCATGAAGGCCTTCACCAATAAGGAAGTCAACACCGAAACAGCCCTGGAAGGCTCCGTGGGCAACACTTCCAAAGGCGAAGGCAAAACCGAAAGGCAGAGCGCCTTCACCACCTACTTAAGCGCCAGGGTCATTCAGGTGCTGCCCAATGACAATCTGGTGATTCAGGGTCAGCGGCACTTGCGGGTCAATAACGAAACCGAGGTGGTCACCCTGACCGGCATCGTCCGGCCCCAGGATATTGACCGCAACAACATCGTGCCTTCCACCAAAGTGGCGGAGGCCCGGCTGGAGATCGCCGGAGTGGGGGTGGTCTCCGACAAACAGCGCCAGGGCTGGCTGACCCGCATCTTTGATCATATCTGGCCCTTTTAGGGACGGGTGTTTTTCATGAGACGGACGCGGTTCGGATGCCTGACAAGCAAAACCGCCCGAGCTGTCTGGCAAGGGTTGTTTTGGGGGCTGACGCTGCTCCTGGGACTGGCCCCTCCCTCGGCGCCGGCCTGGGGCATTCGCCTGAAGGACATCGCCGCCTTCAAGGGAGTCCGGCCCAATCAGCTTATCGGCAACGGCCTGGTGGTGGGTTTGAACGGCACCGGCGACGGCACCAACGTGGACTTCAACACCCAGGAACTGGCCAACTTTTTGATGCAATTGGGGATCAATGCGTCCCGGGACAAACTGAAGGTGAAAAATATTGCCGCGGTGGCGGTTACCGCCGTCCTGCCACCCTTTGCCCGGGTAGGCTCCCGCATCGACGTGCTGGTATCGTCTCTGGGAGACGCCAAAAGCCTCCAGGGGGGGACCCTTCTGTTGACCCCCCTTAAGGGCGTTGACGGCCAAGTCTATGCCTTGGCGCAAGGTCCGGTGTCGGTGGGGGGATTCACTGCCGGCGGCGCAGCAGGCGGCGGGGTCACCAAAAACCATCCTACGGTCGGCCGCATCGCCAACGGCGCCACGGTGGAACGGGAAATCCCCTTTGATTTGGCCGGCAAAGAGGAATTCACCCTGTCCCTGCACGACGCGGATTTCACCACTTCCCAGCGCATCGTCAAAGCCATCAACCACCATTTGCGGGGCAGCTTTGCCCACTCCCGGGACGGGGGGACGGTTACCATCAAATTGCCCCCGGAATACCGGGAACGGGCGGTGTCACTGCTGGCCTCCCTGGAAAATCTGGAAATTACCCCGGATACAGCGGCCAAGGTGGTGATCGATGAACGTAACGGCACGGTGGTTATGGGGGCCAATGTGCGTCTGTCCACCGTGGCTATCGCCCATGGCAACCTCATGGTTCAGATCAAAGAGCGGCCCCGGGTGTCTCAGCCGCTGCCCTTTTCCCAAGGTGAGACCACGGTGGTGCCGGATACCGCCGTTACGGTCAAGGAAGGGGAAAACCGTCTTATGGTGCTTCCCGAAGGGGTAAGCATCGGTCAGGTTGTTCAGGCTCTGAATGCCATCGGGGTTACGCCCCGCGACCTTATCGCGATCTTGCAGGCGATCAAGGCAGCCGGGGCCCTTCAGGCCGAATTGGAGATCATTTGAGGAGACGGCATGGTTTCTCTTTCTTCCGGATTGATGCCCTGGGGACCCACCGGGCCTGCCGGCCTAAGCTCTCTCCCCGGTTTAGCCCCACCGGGCCGAGTTTCCAATGACCGCCGGACTCTCGTGCAGGCGGCCGTGGAAGTGGAGACGGATTTTTTGACCCTTCTTCTGGCAAATCTGCGCAAATCCCTGGTGCAAAGCCTGGCTTCCTCAAAAGCGGAGTCAGGGTCGGGCTACCAAAGTTTAGCGGAGCACCACCTGGCCAAAGCCATGGCCCTGGGCGGCGGCCTCGGGTTGTCCCGATGGATTTTCCTTGATCTGGGAGATCGGATTTCGGGAGTATATTAGGAGGTGGAGGATGAAAGGCACGGATCCCGGTGTGGCCCAAACGGCCTGGGTTCAACAGGAACTCACCCTCTACGAAGAGCTCATTGACTGTCTGGAAGAGGAGGCCCAAGCCTTGGTGAATGCCCGGGCGGAGGCCATCCTGGCGGTCGCAGCCCGGAAAGAGCTGCTTGTGGACCGTTTGCTGGAGCTTAAGCGCCTCCAGGAAAAAGTCCCGCGGCCGGCGCCCCCCGAGAAGTTGGCCAACCTGCAGCGCCGGGTGGCGGCTGCCAATGCCCGCAACCGGCAGATTGCGGCTGCCTCTTTGGAGGTGGTGCAGGAATTCCTGGCCCGGTTTCAGCCCCCGGACCCGGGTTTGTATCATCCGGCCAGGCCCGCAAAAGCAAGCCAGGATAGTGCCTTGATCAAACACCGGGTCTGAAGCCAGCCCAGCAGAAGAAGCGCCGAGACAAAAGTTCCTCAGAGATTTTCCATGTCAGGCATCAATCATATCCTGGACATGGCCGCCAGAGCTCTTTTAAGTGAGCAGGCAGGCCTGGAAGTCACCGGTCACAATGTGGCCAATGTCAACACGCCGGGTTATTCCCGCCAGCGGGTTAATCTTGAAACCGCCTCGCCGTTGCCTTCCCCCTGGGGGCCTTTGGGTGACGGGGTTAAGGTTCAGGGCATCCAACGGGCTTTCGACCCTTTCATAACCGCCCGACTGGACGAAAAGACCGCCGCTTTCATGGAGTACCAGGCCCGCAAAGCCTTCCTGGACCAAGTGGCCGCCCTTTTCAATGAAACCAACGAAGCCGCCCTGACTGACCGGCTTTCGGCCTTCTGGGCCAGTTGGCATGACCTTGCCAACAATCCTGCGGGCAGCGCCGAGAGGCAGACTTTGCAGCAAAATGCCCTCAGCCTCTGCGAAACTTTAAATTTCCAGGCCGACCGTCTGGCTCTGGAACGCTCTTCCCTGGAGCAGCAAGTCGGCCCCCTGCTCCATGAAATCAACGCCCATGCGGCCCGCATTGCCCAGCTCAATGGGGAAATCCAAGCCGCGGAAGCGGGCGGCCAACTGGCCAACGATCTCAGAGACCAACGACAAATGGAACTCTCCCGCCTAGCGGACCTCACCGGCATCCGTTACTACACCAGCGGAGACGGGCTGATCAATGTCAATCTGGTCAATGGCACCTCCCTGGTTCAGGGGGTGAGGTCCTGGACCCTTGATTTCTCCGAGGGGGCCGACGACTCCCTTGCCATCTTCTGGAACGGCCCCAACGGCCTTCGGGAAAATATCACCGCCTCCCTCTCCGGGGGCAAGCTGGCCGCCCTCCTGGCCGTGCGGGACAGCCTCATACCCTCTTATCAGCAAAATCTGGACCAAATCGCCCGGGAACTCATCGCCGCGGTAAACAGCTTACACACCCAAGGGGTGGGACTCGACCTTTTTGCTTCGGCAACCGGCACCTATGCAGTGATCGATCCTGACCTCCCTTTGGGAAGCAGCGGGCTGACCTTTGGTGACCGCATCGTTGACGGCTCTTTGGAAATTCTGGTGGAACGAAACGGCTTCTTGCTGGCCAGCAGCACGATAGCAGTGACACCTGACCTGACCCTGAATGAGGTCGTGAATGTCATCAACAATGACCCGAACCTCGGCGGTCTGGTAACCGCCAGCCTGGACGGCAACCGGCTGAAAATTTCCACCAACCAGGCTTCGGACACCCTGGGCTTTGTTCGGGACAGCAGCGGGATTCTCCTGGCCTTGGGTCTCAATACCTTTTTTGCCGGTGATAAAGCCTATACTTTGGCCGTCAATCCATGGGTCTTGGAAAACCCTGGGCTGATTGCCGCCGGTCGGTTTGACGCCACCGGAGCCCGCGCCCCCGGCGACAACCGTAACGCCCTGGCCCTGGCTGCCTTGGAGAACGCCCCGGCGGGGCCTGACGGCCTTACCTTTGCCCAAGCTTATCGCCGCTTGGTGACCGACATCGGTTTGGAGACCGAACGCGCCGGCCAGGAGGCTCTTTTTTACCAAAAACTGGTGGACCAGCTAACCCAAATGCGGGATGCGGTTTCCGGGGTGTCTTTGGACGAGGAGTTGGCCAATCTCATCAGATTTCAACGGGCTTATCAGGCAGCGGCCCGCTTGATCAGCGTGGCGGACGAACTCTATCAGACTCTCTTGGCCCTGAAGAGATAAGGAGATGTTTCCATGCGGGTCTCCATGCCCACAATTTTCCACAACATCCAGTCGAACTTGCAGAAATTGGCAGAAGACTTGCAAGCTGTAAATATAGGCATCGCTTCCGGGCGCAAGTATCAAAGCATCAGCGACAGCCCCCTGGATGTGGGGGAAATTATGGGACTGGAAACGGAAGCAAGCCAGATGACTCAATTTCAGCGGAACCTGGACACCGGCAGAAACTGGCTGGCCTCAACTGAGGTCACTATTCAAAAAATCAATGATATTGTGCAGGAGACCATGGCATTGGCCAATCAGATGGCCACCGGCACTTATAATGCCGCCCAAAGGGCCGCGGCGGCCCAGCAGGTGCAGGGTTATATCGAGGAAATCATGCAGCTCGGCAATACCCGCGTTCAGGACCAGTACATCCTGAGCGGTTACAAAACTGATACCCCGCCTTTTGTGATGGGTGACTGGCAGATTCGGGAACCCGTTATGTATCTTCAGCCGGGCTCCACCGGTCAGGTTATCGCGGGCGGCTCCTACACCGGCACGGCCAGTCGCACCTACCTGGTGGAGATCAGTTCGGGCGGTGCCACCGGGGTGGCCACTTTCCGGGTCTCGGATGACGGCGGCCGCACCTGGAGTGAGGCCGCGGTCACCGGCATCGGCGTGGCTTTGGGCACCGAAGGGGTGCTGGCTGATTTCAGCGGCAATTGGAGGGCGGGAGACCGTTTCTATATTTCCGCCTCCCAACCGATCCTTTACCAAGGCGATAAACATATCCGGGAAATAAGCATCGGCCCTCAAAGTCGCCTGGCGGTCACTCAGGTGGGCAGTGAGGCGGTAGGCGGAGCCGGCGGCCCTTTCGATGTATTTCAGGTGTTGGCTCGATTGAAGGGCAGCCTGGAGGCCAACGATCCCCAAGGGGCCGGCGCCGCCTTGGAGGAGTTACGCACTTGCCATTCTCATCTAACCGGCATCTTGGCCAGCTTGGGGGCAGCCCTCAATCGGGTCAACATAAAGTCCGATGTTTTGGAGACCCTTAAAGGAGAGCTGACCGACAAGCTGAGCATCAGGGGAGATACAGATCCGGTGGAAGCAGTCAACGCCCTGAAAACCAAGGAAACGGCTTATCAGGCCGCGCTGCTGGCGTCCGCCAAAGTTATGAATCTTAGCCTGCTGGATTATCTCTAAGCCAAGGCGCCAGGAAGGTACCTGTTGCTGATCTTAACCCGCAAACTCGGCGAAGGCCTCTTTATCGGGGACGATATCCGCGTCACCGTAATAGAGATTAGGGGAAGGCAAATCCGCCTGGGCATCGAAGCCCCCTCCCATATCGTAGTATTGCGGGAGGAGGTTTACCGACGGGTCCAGGAGGAAAACCTGAAAGCCGCCGCCGTAGAAGGTAATGATTTTGAAAGAATTCTTCGACTTTGGGGCAAACAATCCCGTCATGATTCCGAATCCTCAGAAAACTCCGGGTGAGTCGGGCTATATTTCCGTCGACAGCCGCAGGTTCGGGCGGCTCACGGTGAGAGAAGACCAAATAATTTTCCTGAACCCGGGATTGTTGGGTTTTTCCCGGTTTCAGCGCTACCTGCTGATCCAACACACGCAGGAGTCGCCATTTCTCTGGCTTCAAAGCGTGGATCACCCTGATCTGGCTTTTGTGGTCATTGACCCGTGCTACCTTGTTCCTGACTATCAGCCGCCCCTCACCGGCGTCCTGAAAGAACTGGAGGCAGAAACCTTGGAGGACCTTAAGATTGTGACGATTCTCACCATACCTCCCGGTGCGCCTCAGGAAATGACCGTCAACCTTATGGGACCGGTGGTCATTAATTTAAAGAACCGCAAGGGGAAACAAATAATAATTGAAGACCCGCGATACCATCATAAGCACCGCGTCCTCCCGCCGTAATTTTGCCAAGGCCTTGGAGGATAATTCTGGGAGGGGGAACCAGAAAGGCATTCTTAGAAAAACCCGGCTCATCCCCGGGCAGCCCGCAGACGTTCGGTCACCGTCGGGAAGTACTCTTCCCGGGTATGGGGCAGAAACAAGGCCGCGATGTATTGTTCCATAAAGCCCGGGGTCTCGGAAAGTTCGAAATTGGTCATCATCTCGGCCACCCGGCGCTCCTCCTCCAACAGCTCTTTGGAAAAGGCCAGGAGGGTGGCACCCGTTAGGGAGCCATTGCCCACGAACTGGAAACGGTCGCGGGGCAGGTCCGGCATCAGGCCGATGGCGATGGCATTCTCAATATTGATGAAGTTGCCAAAGGCCCCTGCCAATATAACTTGCTCAAGGTCCTGAAGCTTGAGGCCGACGCTGTCCAGCAGGGTCAGATAGCCGGCAAACATTGCCCCTTTGGCCCTCATAAGGTTATCAATATCCACTTCACTCAAAGTCAGGTCTTGGCCCCCGGCGGTTTCCGTTGCCCAGGCCAGCACATATTCGCGGCCATTCTCGCCCATCCTGATCCTGGGGGTTTTCAAATCATCCCGGAATTTGCCATTGGGGAGCACTAGGCCCGCCTCCATAAGGGCCGCCAGCAGGTTGATGAGCCCAGAGCCGCATATCCCTTTAGGTTTGGTCATGCCGATAGTTATAAACATAGGCTCGTAAGTTATGGGATTTATGCTCACCTCCTCCACCGCTCCTTGGGCGGCTCGCATGCCGAAGCGGATGCCGCCGCCTTCAAAGGCCGGGCCGGCGGAACAGGCAGCACAGGCTAGCCACTCCCGATTACCGATGACGATCTCGCCGTTGGTGCCGATGTCAATGTAAAGCGTCAATTTGGGTTCTTTATACAGGCCCGAAGCCAGTACTCCGGCGACAATGTCCCCGCCTACATAGCTGGATACCGAACTGACGGCATAAATAAACACATGTTCGGGTAGCTCCAGTCCCAGGTGACAGGCCCGCATAGGGGGAAGGTGACAGGCGGTAGGAGTGTAAGGCGCAAGGCGGATATATTTCGGGTCTAGGGCATAAAACAGATGGGTCATGGTGGTATTGCCGGCCAAGGTTAGGTGGGAGATCTCTTCCACCGACAATTTGTATCTTTTTAAAAGACCCTTAATAATATTGTTCAACGTGGCCACTACGGCTTTTTGCAAGGTTTCCAGCCCGCCTTTTTTTTGGCTGTAGATGATGCGGGAGATTACATCATCCCCATAGCCCATCTGGCCGTTGTAATCAGCCGCCTGGCCGACGACCTCACCCTTAGCCAGGTCCAGGAGCTGCACCCAGACAGTGGTGGTCCCGATATCCACGGCCAAGGCAAAATGCTTGGCCGTGGTGTCGCCCGGCTCCACATTCACCAAACGGGGGTTACGGGAGCGACGCTGGGCAAAATCCAGAGTGGCCGTCACCTGGAAATTTTCCTGGCGCATAACCTCGGCCAGTTTGCGCAACAGAAGAAAATCGTGCGTGAGATTACTCAGGCCATATTGGCGGTTCAAACCATTTTCCAGGCGGGAGAGATCGCAGATATTGTCACTCAGCGAGGGCGGCGGCAATCTTAAAAATTTTTTCTGGAATGCCGGCTCATACAGCCCTTGGGCCCTAAGAGCAGCCAGGTCAATGGGGGCAGGACGCAAGGCCAAGCCGGCCCGGCGCCGCATGATCGTCTTCCTGTCCAACAAAGATTCCGGGGGGATACGCACCACCACATCTGACACTACCTTGCACTGACAAGCCTGGCGATACCCCAGGTCCCACTCCTCTTGGCTCAACAACGTGGTCGGGGCGCATTCCAGGGTGCCTTGCTCCAGAATTATCCGACACTTGCCGCAAACGCCGGAGCCGCCGCAAGGGGCATTAATGTGCACCCCGGCTTGCAGCGCTGCCCTCAGGAGGTTTTCCCCTTCCTCCACTTCAACGGTGTGATCATAGGGCTGAAAGGTGATCTTCTTACTCATAGATAAAACTTTTTTCTTTAATTCCGGCGATTATGCCATGTTACCACACGCTCCTGGCGAAAAAAATGGTAAAGTGCATAAAAGAGTCCGCATTGACAGGGCCACGCGCATGAAACAGATGCAAGAGCTGCTGCGCCAACTTTATGAAAAACTTTATCAGGCATTCGGGCCACAAGGTTGGTGGCCGGGGGAAACCCCCTTTGAGATAGCCTTGGGAGCCATCCTTACCCAAAACACCAACTGGCGGAATGTGGCCCGGGTGATCTCGGAGCTGAAACGTGACGGCCTGATGGATCCCAGATGCCTACGGGAAATGCCCGAGGCGGAGTTGGCCCAGCGTCTCCGACCGGTGGGGTATTATAATATCAAAGCCCTACGGATTAAGAACTTCCTGGCTTTTTTGGCCGACCGCTATCAGGATTCCGTGACATTGATGGCCCAAGAGGATCTGGAGGTCTTGCGTCCGAAACTCCTGGATGTTAAGGGTATTGGTCCGGAGACGGCCGACAGCATCCTTCTGTATGCTCTCCATAAACCCACCTTTGTGGTGGATGCCTATACCTTCCGGATTCTGAACCGTCATGGTTTAGTGGTGGAGCCCTTGTCGTATGAGGAACTGCGTCAGTTATTTATGGAAAATCTGCCCTGGAAGGTGGCTTTGTTTAAAGAATACCATGCCCTGCTGGTGAGGGCGGGCAAGGAGTTTTGCCGCCCCCGCCCCAAATGCCACCGGTGTCCCTTGCTTAATTGGCCAACAGCCGGGGTACCGAAGATTGGAACGGATATTGCATAAACCTGTTTCAGAGAGGAAGCCATGGCATACATCGGTACAGAACGGGGGCAGGCTGTTTGGTCCGCTGGCGGGCTGCAGGACGACGGGCTGACGGATACCTGCATTTGTCTGCTGGGAGGCGAAGAAGATCCGGAAAACGGGGCTCAGCATGGCTCGAAGGAATCTCGAGGATTTATCATCAACGACTGGTTCGGTCCGTTCCTCTTAGGACCTCAGAGCCGCTATATGCGGGGACGATGCTAGCCGTGGCCCCCCATTGTCGACCTTCAAGGTTTTAGGGTTGATGTCCGCTTTTGTGCTTTTGAAAATGGTTACTTTGGCCAACCCTCCCTCACCGAGGATGACCATTTCTTTGGGCAAAATTCAGGTCAGTGGAATTTCCCCTTTATCAGCCGGGGCGCCGGATGATAAAATTTCGCCTTGGTTTAGATTCTGAAAAGATCTTTGTTAAAATTGTCTTCGAAAATGAACATTATTGCAATACAGCACCATTCCATCCAGGATCTCATTGATCGGCTGCGGCGGGTGCCTTTGCTTCGACAGCCGGACATATTGGTCTATCAGAAGGCCCTGATCACCCTGGAGTGTATTCATACCGACTTTCTCCATCCCCCGCAAAACTACATTTGGCTGGCAGAGCTTCGCAAAGTCCAAAATCTGCGCTGGGGGCTGGAGGCCCATGGGGTGGACCTGTTTCACTTGGACGGTTTTGTAACCTATACGGTGCGGGAAGAAGATGGAAAGGAAGCCACTTACGACGTTTATCCTCCCATTGTCGAAGAATCCATCGAAGCTGACGGCACCGTGGCCCTGCTCATTAACGACGGCATGCACCGGGTCTATCTGGCCCGGCTGGAGTGGGTAGTGCCTCAGGTGGCGTATGTACGGGGCATCCCCAAAGAATACCCTTATTATGCCTATCCGCGTCCGCAAAAGTGGGAAGGCATCGATATCTTAGCAGAAAACCCCGACCCCCAGACCTACCTGAAGAAATGTCATCGGGTGCAGGATAACAAGCGCCTTTACCGGGACTTCCAGGCGGTATTCAAAAATGTCGGGCGTTCCAGGAGTCAGCTCCTGGGCCCAAAATAAATGATTTATTCCTTGTGCCTTTGCTGATCAGTTTCTTTTAAGGTTTCACACAGGCGAGCCGCCAGGCCTTCGGCCAAGGCGCAAATGGAAGGTGTCGGACGGGGGCGGGTTTCGGTAATCCAGAGATCCAAGATAGGCCGCGGGGTTGCGGCCACGGAATCCGCCATCTGCCAAAGCAGACGGCCGGTTCTGACCTCCACCACTTTCAGGTCAACCTGGAGGCCGGACCGCCCCACCCCTCCCCCATCCAGAAAATAGGGCACCTCTCCCAGAACCACCAGATCAACTTTATAAGCCCGCCCCTTGAGCACTCCGTCTGACAATGAGCCGTAGGGTTCGGGAATAAGTACTGTTTCCAGAAATGGACGTTTTTCCAAGAGGTTGCGATAAAAGATCTGGGTCATCGCCCCGCCGACCTCGGGCAACTGCGGAGGACTGCGAAAGATTAGGATTCCGGCCCGGGCCGTATGATGCGGACCCGGAGGCCGGGCATAGACCTTTTCCCGGTCTGACAGGATAGGGTTGGCCAAAGGCGGCGGATTTAAGGAGGGGGCCGGAAAAGTGTCGGTTTGCCACCAGCCGCCCCCCGGAAGGCGGGCGCAGGCGGCGGCCCAGACCGCAATAACCAGAGCTGACCTTATTCTCCCAGTTATTCCCACGGACTGCCAGCCAATTAAAAATTAGGATGCCCGGCTTTACTCAAGTCCTGTTATTGCAAGAACTAAGCCCGGAGTTCACAGCCTGAAAAGGTCTGCTTAAATCTGGCCAAACCTTATTATTTTCGGTATTCTGGGGCAACGAAGAAAGTTTGCAGAAGGAGAGACGGTCATGACTCTTATCCTGCTGGGCATTTTTCTGGTTATCGCCTTGGTGGTTTTGGGGCAAAAATTTCCTGCCCTGCAGCAATACCTGCGCTGGTGGCTGGCGATCCCGGTAATTCTAATCCTGCTGGCTGTTTCCGCCATAAAAATCGTGCCCCCGGGGAATGTGGGGATCTTGATTCTCTTTGGCAAGGTTCACGGCGCCATCCCCGAAGGGCTGCATTTTGTCAATCCTATGGTCTCCGTGCACTTCATGAATGTCCGGACGCAGGAGATCTTTGAGCATGCAGAGGCGCCTTCCAAGGAGGGCCTCAACGTGGTGCTGGAAGTATCCTGTTTGTACCACCTCATTCCTGAGGAAGCGGCCCGGGTTTATCGCCTCATAGGACCCCGGTATCAGGAAATCGTGGTAAAACCCCAGTTCCGGTCAGCCATTCGGGGCATCACCGTACGACACGAAGCCAAGGACCTTTATACTTCCAGCCGGGAGATGATCACCAATGAAATTTACAGCGATCTAGCGGAAGATTTGCGCAAGCGGGGCGTAGAGGTGGAAAAAATCCTTCTGCGCCGGATACAGCTTCCCAAATCCATCGAGGAGGCCATCAATGCCAAGCTGGCAGCCGACCAGGAGGCTCAGCGGATGCGCTTTATCCTGGACAAGGAAAAACAGGAGGCTGAGCGCAAGCGCATTGAGGCCCAGGGAATTCAGGACTTTCAGCGCATCGTCTCCCAGGGTATTTCTGACCAGCTCCTGCGATGGAAAGGCATCGAGGCTACGGAAAAGCTGGCTTCTTCCAATAACGCCAAGGTGGTCATCGTGGGCGGCAAGGACGGTCTGCCCTTGATTCTCAATACCGGTCCGGAAGGGAAATAGTTCTTGACAGGCCCGAGGGAGCGATTTATGGGATAGTGGGATTGCGAGCGGATCCGAAAGCCCACCCGGAGCTTTGACTTATGCGTGTCAGGGATAACCTGCTGGTTTTATTTATGTTCCTTCTTGTCAATCTGACCGGGGGGTGCACCATTCCCCCTCCCGAACGGCTGCCCTTGCGGGCGGAGGACGCCACGCACACCTTGGACCGCTGGAATCCGCAATACGCCAAGGTGGTGGAATTTTACGGGTTTCATGATGCCGGATCAGATACCCTGGTGGCGTACGTGCTTCTTGCCAGCCCAGCCCACCCGGATGTGAAACCTTCCCTTTATGAGGCCCGTTTCCAGCTCCTTACCCGGCCGGACGGCCGACAGCAATGGTTCTTGACCAGCCTTCTGAACCATGCCGGCGGCCTTACCCGCCGGCAGGGATGGGACAACCTCTTTGTGCCGGTCCAACCGGGTTCCCGGTGAAACTGCCAAACAGCAATGCCAAGGGTTTACATCCCCTTACCGGTCTCCCGAATGGCATTTTCCAGTTCTTCTTCCAGGGCAGGGGGCAGACCCTCGATTTTGACAGACAAAAAGCCGCGGACAATGGTGGAGACCGCCTCTTCCTCATCCAGACCCCGGGCCATGAGATACTCGATTTCCTCTTGAGCGATGCGACCCACCGCAGCTTCATGAGACATGTCCACCCCAGCCACATGGCCTTCCAATTCCGGAATGGCGTGGATCACCCCCTCTTTGGAAAGAATCAGTCCCCGGCACTCCAGGTGTGCCTTAATTTCCGGGGCCAATCCCACTAAGTGCCCCCGGCTGATGGAGGTCCCCCCGGTGGTGAGGCTGCGGGCAATGATTTCGGCCCGGCTGTGAGGAGCCTGCAAAATTACCCGCCCACCCATATCCAGTTTGGAACCGGGGTGAGCGATAACAATGGAATGGAGGCGGGCCACTGCGCCTTCTCCGGCCAAAGTCACGGTCGGATACGTTTGTACGCTTTTTACCGGCTTGAACAACAGGTAGTTCGAGATGAAACGGCCGTCTGCCTCCACCAGTACACCGGTGCGGGGCCGCACATGGATGTCTTCGGCCCAGTTGTGAATCATGGTAAACGTGAGCTGGCCGCCCTGCCGGACAAAAAACTCTGACACCCCGATATGCAGGCCGGAACGGACGCCGGGATGGGCAGTGCAGCCTGTGATGACATGAAGTTGGGCCCCGGGTTCTACGATCACCACATTATGGAGGTGTTGGGAGAAGCGATCGGTATGCAGATAAAGGGCGGATTCCACCGGCTCCCGGACCTGCGCCCCGGGCCGGACCCGGATGAAGTAGCCGTTATCCAGGGCCAATTCCGCCTGGGCCGTATATTTATCGCTATCCACTGCCACCAGACTCCAAAGCAGCTCCCGCAGCCAGTCGTATTCCTCCAGGGCGGTCAGAATGGGCTTGACTTCCACTTCCGGCCGGTTGACGGAACAATGCACCACGGAAGCGTCGGCCAGGAAAAAAGTTCCGGCATGTTCCTGATCCGTAAGCTCAATGCCGGCCTTCAGCAGATGCTGCCGCTCCTCCGGGGAAAAGCTGCGGTAATCCGGATCGTAGCTTCGGGTCGCTCCTCGGCGACTGAAGGCGCGGAGATCCAGGTCCGGCCCAAAAGGGGCTTGCTTGTCCCGGCTAAGTTCGGCGCGTTTCCTTACCTCACGCATTTTTCGCACTCCACATAGCCGTATTTTTTGATGTGCTCCAGGATTTCCCGCGCATTTCCGGAGCACAGCAGTCTGCCCTCCAGCATGATGTAGCCGGTGTCAGCGTTAATATAATCCAGAATGAAACCGGTATGACTGATAATCAGGCCGGATTTCTCCCGGTGCGGCCGGCGGCGTTCCTTTTGCAACAGCTTGCTAATAATTTCCCCCACCACCTGGAGGTTTTCCATATCCACACCGGACTCGGGTTCGTCCAGCAAAACCAAGGCCGGATCCTGGGCCAGCAATTGAAGGAGCTCGGAGCGTTTGATTTCTCCCCCCGAAAACCCGTAGTTTATCTCCCGCTCCAGAAACTCGGTAAAATCATAGGCCGCCGCCAAAGCCTGGAAGGAGAGACGGTCCCCGGCGCAAGCCCGCAATATGTCGGCGGTTTTCACCCCCCGGAGGGTGGGGGGCCGCTGAAAGGCCAGACCTATCCCTAGGCGGGCCCGCTCATAAGTGGGCAGATGAGTGATGTCCTGTCCCTGGAAGTAGATTCTCCCTTGTTTTACCCGATAACGGGCAAAACCCATGATGGTATGAAGAAGGGTGGATTTGCCCGAACCGTTCTTGCCGAAAAGGATGTGCGTTTCCCCTCGGGGGATTTTTAGGCTGATCCCCTTCAGTACTTCCCTGCCGTTGACGTCCACCCAGAGGTCCTCGATTTCCAACATTTCCATGGCTTCTTCCTCGACCATTGGCCAGCCGGGGTGGGCCTAAATAGAGGCTAAAAAAGCCCTCAAAGCGGGCTTTGAGGGCTCCTCCAGCAAGCCAAACTTAGATTGTCACAGAGTTCAGTGTGCTTCTTTGGGCACCGGCATGGACGGGATCACAGGCGCCAGCTTCTCATATCTCATTCCAAAGGCCCGCATCTCAAAAGCTTTGGGATTGAACGCTTTAGTCAATTCCACTTCTTCAGGGGTCAAAATCCGAACAATGCCAAACTGATCAACGACGGCAAACCGTTCGCCTTTGGCTAAACAGGAAGCCACGGTTTCTTCGCCCTTAAGCTCCTGCTTGGAGACACAGAGAAGCTTTTGGGCCATGGCACCGGAAACCACCAACATGACCGCCACAATCGCTAGTATCAAACCTACTGCCAGTTTCGACCGCATAGCCGTCCTCCTTTTTTGATTTGTCACTCGCCCTTGGGGAAGCAGACCCCAAGCCGCTTACACCAAAAAACGGACTTAAGAAACTTTCCCTTAATATAACGGTGACCAAGGGAAAGTCAACTTAATTTGTTTCGGTCTCCGAAAATTAGCCTTGGTTTAAGGGTGATTTCCGGCATTGGGCAGGCTTCCGGCCAAATCCCCTCAGGGGCCTGCCACTAGAAGGCGCCTTATTCATTCTGTGACTTATTTTTGCTTGACGATGAAAACGCCTTATTTTATAAACCACAGAAAGGAAGTTTTGTCGATTATTTCACAATCTATGGATAAATTTTTGGATAAAAAGATAGGTGACTAAAATGGCAGCAAAAAAAGGAATCAATCCGCCGGTGGGAGCCGTCATGGTGGTAGGCGGCGGCATTGCCGGAATGCAGGCCGCTTTGGACTTGGCCAGCTCAGGATACTATGTTTACCTGGTGGAGAAGAAACCAGCCATTGGCGGGGTTATGTCACAACTTGACAAGACTTTCCCCACCAATGACTGCGCCATGTGAATTATCAGTCCCAAGCTGGTCGAGGTCGGCCGGCACATTAACATAGAGATCCTGGCTCCCGCCCAGGTCATTGGCCTCAGCGGCCAGCCGGGCGATTATTCCGTCAAGGTGCTGGAGCGGGCGCGCTATATTGACCTGCAGAAGTGCATTGCCTGCGGCCTCTGCGCCGAGAAATGCCCGAAGAAAGTGCCTGACGAGTTCAACATGGGCCTGGCCAAGCGCAAAGCCGCTTACCTGTCATACGCCCAGGCAGTACCGCCCAAATATGCCATCGATCGGGAGGCCTGCCTTTACTTCAAAAAGGGCGGCAAGTGCAGGGCCTGCGAAAAATTCTGTCCCACCCAGGCGGTGGACTTCTCCCAGACGGATAAGGAAAGGGATATCAACGTCGGCGCCATTATTTTGGCTTCGGGCTTCCAACCCTATGACCCCACAAAATACCACGCCTATCACTACACCACCTATCCCAATGTTATCACCAGCATGGAGTTTGAACGGATTTTGGCGGCGGCCGGACCGTTTCAGGGCCATATGGTGCGGCCCTCGGACCATAAAGAGCCCACCAAGATCGCCTGGTTGCAATGCGTCGGCTCCCGGGACATCCATCATTGCGACAACAGTTACTGTTCCGCAGTATGTTGCATGTATGCCATCAAAGAGGCCATCATTGCCAAGGAACACAGCCACGAGCCTTTGGATGCCGCCATTTTCTTCATGGACATGCGCACCCCGGGCAAAGAGTTTGAAAAATACTACTGGCGGGCCCGGGATGAATTCGGCATAAGGTTCATCCGTTCCCGGGTGCACAGTGTAGAGCCGGTGCCGGAAACCGACGACCTTGTCATCCGCTATATCACCGAAAACGGGCAACTGCTTGAAGAGGTTTTCGATCTGGTGGTCTTGTCCGTCGGAATGGAAGTGGACCCGGAGCTGAAAGAACTGGCCAAGACTCTTCAGATCGACCTGGGCAGCGGCAATTTCGTCCAGACCTCCTCCTTTACGCCGGTTTCCGCCAGCAGAGGGGGCATTTATGTATGCGGCGCTTTTCAGGGGCCCAAAGATATACCCCAGTCCGTGATGGAGGCCTCGGCGGCGGCGGCCGCCGCCGCCGAACTGCTGGCCCCGGCCCGGGGCACCCTGGCCCGGAAAAAGCCCGTGGTGGAAGAACGGGACGTTTCCCAGGAGATCCCCCGCATCGGTGTCTTTGTCTGCCATTGCGGCATCAACATTGCCAGCGTCGTTGACGTGGAGGCGCTACGGGAATACGCCAAGACCCTGCCTTATGTGGTGCATGCAGAAGACACCTTGTTTGCCTGCTCCCAGGATGCCCAGGAATTAATCAAGATGCGCATCCAGGAGCACAACCTGAACCGGGTGGTGGTGGCCTCCTGCACCCCGCGCACCCACGAGCCCACTTTCCAGGAGACCATCAAAGAGGCGGGGTTGAATAAGTATCTCTTTGAAATGGCCAACATCCGCGACCAATGTGCCTGGGTCCATGTCAATTTCCCGGCGGCCGCCACCCAGCGGGCCAAGGATCAGGTGCGCATGGCGGTGGCCAAAGTGGCCCTGCAGCCTCCGCTGAGGGAGTTTGATCTCCCCGTTACCAAGGCGGGGCTGGTTATCGGCGGAGGGGTGGCCGGCATGGAAGCCGCCTTGGGTCTGGCGGCCCAGGGCTTTAAGGCCTACCTGGTGGAAAAGAAAGGTTTTCTGGGGGGTCACGCCCTGAAACTCAATCATACCTGGACCGGCGAGCCTGTGGCCCCTTATGTGGCTGACCTGATAAAGCGGGTGGAATCCAACCCGCTTATTGAGGTGCATCTCAACTCCGAAGTGAAGGAAGTGAAGGGATTTGTGGGCAACTTTACTTCCACCATCGCCACCGAAGGGCGGGAAACCGCAGTGGAGCACGGTGCCGCCATCATTGCCATCGGCGGCCATTCTTATAAGCCCACGGAGTATTTCTACGGCCAGAATCGCCGGGTTATGCTCTCCCTGGAGCTAGACCAGGCCTTGCGGGAGAAAAACCCCCTGGTCACGGATGGCAAGACCGCGGTATTCATCCAGTGTGTCGGCTCCCGGGAGCCACATAGGCCCTATTGCAGCCGGGTGTGCTGCAGCCATTCGGTGGAAAGTGCCCTGGCCCTGAAAAAGCTCAACCCGGATATGGAGGTCTTTATACTTTACCGGGATTTGCGCACCTACGGCCTCCGGGAAAACCTTTATAAAGAGGCCCGGGAAAAAGGGGTGGTGTTTATCCGCTTCGGCCTGGAAAACAAACCCAAGGTCGAGCAGCTGGAAGGCGGACGCCTCAAAGTGTCAGTCATTGACCACGTCCTGGGCCTTCCGGTGACCATCTATCCCGACTTGCTGACTTTGGCCAGCGCCATTGTTGTCAAAGAACAGGAAAAGCTGGCCACGTTGTTCAAGGTGCCCCTGACCAACGACGGCTTTTTCCTGGAGGCCCACATGAAGCTGCGGCCGGTGGACTTTGCCACGGACGGCGTCTTCATTGCCGGCCTCGCCCATTACCCCAAGCCCATTGATGAAGCCATCGCCCAAGCCAAGGCCGCGGCGGCCCGGGCCGCCCTGGTATTGAGCCAGGATGCCATCCGGGCCGGCGGCGTGGTGGCCCAGATTGATGCCGCCATGTGTTCCGGCTGTCAGGCCTGCGTAGGGGTCTGCCCCTTCGGGGCCATTACTTACAACGAACAGGAAGATGTCTGCGAAGTCAATCAGGCTTTGTGCAAAGGATGCGGCACCTGCGCGGCCAACTGCCCGTCGGAATGCATCACTCTCTTCGGCTTCAGCCACAAGCAGATCTACACCCAGGTGGACCAGGCTTTGGCGGAGCTGGAAGAGGCCTTTGGGGAAGCGGCGGGAGCTTGAATTGCCCATTCTCTACCTAAGGGGTTACCATAATGGCTGAGAAAGAATTTGAACCGAAAATCCTAGGATTTTTCTGTAACTGGTGCACGTACGCCGGGGCCGACCTGGCAGGGGTGAGCCGTTTGCAATATCCCCCCAATCTCCGGGTAATCCGGGTCATGTGTTCCGGAACCGTCTCCCCTCACCATGTCCTGCGCGCCTTTCAGAAAGGCGCTGACGGGGTCCTTATCGGCGGCTGCCACATCGGCGACTGCCACTATCTCCGGGGAAATTACATGACCATCAAGCGCGTCCGGTTTTTGCAGGACCTGCTGAAATTTACCGGCTTTGAACCGGAACGCCTGCACCTGGAATGGATCTCCGCCGCCGAAGGACCCAAATTTGCCGAAACAGTGCGAAACTTCACCGAAAAGATAAGAAAGCTGGGGCCTTCCCGACTTAAAATGAAGGCGGCCTAACCAGGCCCCGATTTTGAAAAGGATTTCCCATGGACAAGCTTCGCAGCAAGGTTCGGAGTCTTTTAAGTGAAGACAAGGTGGCGGGCTATCTCGGCTATATCGAAGCAGACGGAGGGCACCCCCTGCCCCACTTTTTCACCAAGGAACGCCTGGAAGAAGTGGACCGGGCCATTGTCCCGCCCAACGAAGCCCGCTATCCCCTGGACAAGCTCCTTCAGTCTTTGGCCGCCGCTTATCCGGAAGACACCTTTGCCATTCAGGTGCGGGGCTGCGATGAACGGGGTCTCATCGAGTTGTATAAATGGGGCCAATTGGATCCGGACAAGGTGGTTTTGGTGGGAGTGGCCTGTTCCCAGGAACAGGCCGATTATTGTGAGTGTCCGGCTCCGTGGCCTTCGGTGATTGACTACGGCGAAAAGTGTGATCCGGTCCCGCAAAGCAAACGGGTGGCCCGGATTGAAGCCCTGACCGAAGAGGAGGCTTATCGGGAATGGCTGGGCCACTTTGAGCGTTGCATAAAATGCTACGGTTGCCGGGACGTGTGCCCGATGTGCTTTTGCAAGGAATGCAGCCTGGAGCATCCCGAACTAATGGCCACCGGCAAGGTCCCGCCGGATGCTATATTCCAGCTGGTCCGGGCCACTCACATGGCGGGGCGGTGCATCGACTGCGGCTTGTGTGAAGAGGTCTGTCCGGCCAATATCCCTTTACGGGTGCTTTACAAAAAGGCCAACCTTCTGGTTAAGGAGCTTTTCGGTTACGAGACCGGCTCTCCGACAGCCGGGCCCTCTCCTTGGAAGTTTCTCGGGGAGCAGGTCACCCTGGAGCCCAAACCCATGTGATTTCGGATCAGGCATCAAGACCTGGCAAGGCGGTCCGCAAAGGCCCGCCTTTTTATTTGGAGGATTGCCGGAGTTGGGCCGGATTTAATGAAGGGGTCTCAAAAATTCCGTAGTTAACCACAAACTCCGCAAAACCGTAAGGCCCCGTTAGCTCGGGAAATTTTATAAAACACTTGACAACGGGTAATTGTGAGTGAATAATCACTTACAACATGCGGGACGGCAAAAAAACCAAGGAGCGGATCTCCCGCACCGCTCTTTCTTTGTTTGTGGAGCGGGGGATAACCGAGACCACCATCCGGGATATCGCCCGGGCCGCGGGCGTGGCGGAGGGTACCCTTTACCGGCACTACGACAGTAAGGACGAGCTGGCCTGGGAACTTTTTTCCCACAACTTCAAGCTTTTTGCCCGGGAACTGGAGCAACTGCAGGAAAGGTACGGCACCCTCAAAGATAAGCTGGCCGCCATGATCAGCCAGTTTTGCCGCTTTTATGACGAAAATCCGGTATTATTCAATTATCTGCTTCTGACCCAACATGCCCAGCTCAAAAAAGTGACGCCAGAAATGCCCAATCCCGTGGCGGTGGTCAGGGATGTAATTGCCCAGGCGATGTTCCGTCAGGAGGTCCCGGCCGGCGACCCGGAGGTTTTGGCGGCCATGGTTTTAGGCATCGTGCTTCAGGTGGCCACCTTTAAAATCTACGGGCGGGTGACCCGACCCCTTTCCGAACTGTCCGAAACTCTGATTGCCGCTTGTTACCAGGTCCTGGATCTGAACTGAATCCTGGCCCGGTACGTTTTGAAGGACGTCGCATCTTGTTTTCGCTAATGTACAGGCTAACAATTAGCAGTTTCATGCACCGAAAAGGGTAAAACAAATGAGGCCAGAAGAACTGAAAGCCCGGATCAGGGCCGCGGTGCCGCAAGGCACGATTCCTTGCGCCACAGCCTTTGAACTGGCGGAAGAGTTGGGCATTTCCCGCGCCGAGTTGGGCCAACTTTTGAACGAACTGAAAATCAAAATCATTCAATGCCAATTGGGTTGTTTTTAGCATGTCTTTTCTGTTCGGCCCGGTAAATTCCCGCCGCCTGGGGTTGTCCCTGGGGGTGGATATCATCCCCTACAAGACCTGCACCTTTGACTGCATTTATTGCGAATTGGGGCGCACCACGGACCTGACTCTGGAGCGTCGGCCTTTTCAGGTTGAGGCTATTATCCGGGAAATCCGGGAATATTTTCAGAATCCCCCGACCATCCCGGATTATGTTACCCTGGCGGGCTCCGGCGAGCCCACCCTCAATACCGGCATCGGAGAAATCCTCAAGGCCGTCAAGGAAACCACCCCCCGGCCGGCCGCGGTTCTCACTAACGGGTCTTTGCTCTATCGACCGGAAGTGCGACAGGCCCTGGCCCTCGCCGATGTGGTCCTGCCTTCCCTGGATGCAGCCCGGGAAGAGACCTTCCACCGTCTCAACCGGCCAGCTCCCGGGCTAAATCTGCCGATGATTCTTACCGGGCTGAAAACCTTCCGGCAGGAATATGCGGGCCGGATTTGGCTGGAGATCATGCTGCTTAAAGGGATTAATGATCAAGAGGACGATCTGGCGGCCCTCAAGCGGGAAATTGAGGGGATTGCCCCGGACCGGATTCAGCTCAATACTGCGGTGCGCCCGGTGGCGGAAAGCTGGGCTCAACCCCTGAGCCGGTCTGAAATGGAGGCCGTCGCTGCCTACCTGGGGGCAGGGGCGGAAATCATCGCGGCCTTCGACCGACCCAAATGCACCGATACGGTTGTTACGGATATCACCCTGGTGAACATGCTTTCCCGGCGGCCCATGACCGCCCAGGATTTGGCCTCGGCCCTGGGGCTGCCCTTGCCCCAGGTGGAGAAGCACTTGCATCGCCTTCTGGCGGCCGGCCTGATCTCCAGGGATTTATATCAAAACAAGGGCTTTTATCGCAGCGAACCACAAGCACGGGTTAATCAAGGACACAAGGGGCCATAGGCGGTTGGCATTCCAGCCTTACGGAACAGCCTGCCTTTTGCCCTTTTTCTGATTAAGGGGGGACGGGGAGCGAATATGTGCCCCCGGCGGTCCTGCCCGCAGTGAATCCCAATTCATCTCACCGAGGAATGGAATCATGCAGGGCATATATGATGTGGGTATCGACGTCGGGTCAGTTAGCGTCAACCTGGTAGTAATGAACCCCGAAGGCCAGGTTTTACGGGAAGTTTACCGCCGGCATCTGGGGGAGCCATATCTTACTGCCTTAAACCTGCTCAAAGAGCTGGAGCCGGATTTCCCTCATAATCAATGCCGCCTGGCGGCCTTCACCGGCTTGGGCGGGAAGGTTCTCGCCGAAGTGCTGGGAGGGCCCTTAATAAATGAAGTCATCGCCCAGGCCCGGGGCACCTGTCATTTTCGCCCGGACGTCCGGAGTATCATTGACATGGGAGGAGAGGACGCCAAACTCATCCTGGTGGATCGGGAAAACGGCCAGCCGGTGATTCATGATTTCGCCATGAATACCATGTGCGCCGCGGGCACCGGCTCCTTTCTGGATCAGCAGGCCCACCGCCTAGGTTACACCATTGAACAGTTCAGCGAAATGGCCCTCAAGTCCACCACTCCGCCCCGCATCGCCGGGCGCTGCAGCGTTTTTGCCAAGACCGACATGATCCACCTCCAGCAGGGGGCCACACCGGACTACGAGATCATTTACGGCCTTTGCCTGGCCATGGCCCGGAACCTGAAGAGCAACATCGCCAAAGGCAAAAACCTGGCCGCGCCGGTGGCCTTCCAGGGAGGCGTGGCCCACAACCTGGGAGTGCGACAGGCCTTTAGGGAAGTGCTGGAGCTGGACGAGGACTCCTTCGTGATCCCGCCCCACTTCTGCGCCTTGGGCGCGGTGGGGGCGGTGCTGGTGGCCCGGGAGAACCCGCCGGCCGGTTTTTGTCTGAATCTTAAGCCCCTGGAGGATTACCTGGCCCGGGAAGCTGAACCTGAGCGGCCATTGCCCCCCTTAAAGCCGCCCGCGGAGCTCGGGCCGGACCATTATGCCGTGGCTCCGCCGCCCCCCCTGGGCTCTGAGACCGAAGCGTATTTAGGCATTGATGTGGGCTCCATCAGCACCAATGTGGTGGTCATTGACAAAGAGATGCGGGTGCTGGCCCGGGAATACCTCATGACCGCCGGCCGTCCCCTGGAGGCCATCACCGAGGGGCTGCGCCGGGTGGGCCAGCGGCTGGGCGGCCGGGTGAAGATTATGGGTGCAGCTACCACCGGCTCCGGCCGCTACCTCACCGGCGACTTTATCGGAGCCGATATCGTGCGCAATGAAATCACGGCCCAGGCCACCGCCGCCGCCGCCATTGACCATACGGTGGATACCATCTTTGAGATCGGGGGCCAGGACTCCAAATTCATCTCTTTGGAAAACGGCGCCATCGTGGACTTCATGATGAACAAGGTGTGCGCCGCGGGCACCGGCTCTTACTTAGAAGAACAGGCGGAAAAACTGGGCATCTCCATCAAGGAGGAATTTGGGCGCCTGGCGCTGGAGGCAAAGACTCCGGTCCGCATGGGCGAGCGCTGCACCGTGTTCATGGAATCAGACATCGTCCATCACCAACAACGGGGCGCGGCCAAAGAAGACCTGGTGGCCGGTCTGTCCTATTCCATTGTTTACAACTATCTCAACAAGGTGGTGGAAGGCCGTCGCATCGGCAACAACATTTTTTATCAAGGCGCCACTGCGGCCAACCGGGGAATTGTGGCGGCCTTTGAACAGGTGTGCGGGAAGCGCATCACGGTGCCGCCGCATCACGACGTCACCGGGGCCATCGGGGCAGCCATCCTGGCCATGCGGGAACGCACCTGGAAAGAGTCCCGTTTCAAAGGTTTTGACTTGGCGGAGCGGGAATATACCATTACCTCCTTTGAATGCTCCAGCTGCCCCAACCGCTGTGAAATCCGCCAGGTGCAGATTGCCGGGGAAAAACCCCTCTTTTACGGCAGCCGCTGCGAAAAATACGAAACGGGCGGCCAACAGCAAGGCGCCGATCTCCCGGATCTCCTTAAAGAACGGGAAGACCTGCTTTATGGCCCGGAGCCCCCCAAAGAAGGCCATCGCGGGGTTGTGGGCCTCCCCCGCATCATGCATTTCCAGGAGTTAATGCCTTTTTTCCGCACTTTCCTGGAGGAATTGGGGTTTACGGTGGTCTATTCCCCCAAGACCAACAAAAAAGTGATCCGTCAGGGGGTGGAATCCCTGGCGGCAGAACCCTGTTACCCGGTGAAGGTGGCTCACGGCCACATTCTGGAATTACTCAAGGCCGGGGTTAAACGCATCCTACTGCCCAGTATCATTGACCTGGCTCATCCCCATCCCGAGGTGGGCAGCGGACAGGTCTGCCCCATGGCCCAGTCTCTGCCCTACACGGTGCCCACCACCATCGATTTCCGGGAATATGGTGCCGAGAGGTTGACCTCGGTGCTTTATTTCGGCCGCGGTTATAAGCAGCTGAAAAAAGGCATGCTGGACCTGGGCCGGAAGCTGGGGGTGTCGTCTTTCCGGGTGGAGCGGGCCCTGCGTCGGGCTCTGGCGGCCCAGAAGGACTGCTATGCCTGCTTGAGGGCGCGCGGCCGGGAAATCCTGGAAAACCTGAAGCCCGGCGAACGGGTCATGATCCTGATCGGGCGGCCTTATAACGCTTTTGACCCTGCCATGAACCTGAATCTCCACCGAAAATTGCGGCAATTGGGCGTCCTCGCCATGCCCATGGACTTTCTGCCCCTGGATGAGGTGGATGACCTGGAAGACATCAAGCCCATGTACTGGCGCTTTGGCCAAAAGATCCTGGGAGCCGCCCAAATTATTCGCCAAGACCCGCGCCTGTATGGCATTTTTATCACCAACTTCGGCTGCGGGCCGGATTCCTTTATCCAACACTTCTTCCGGGAGCAGATGCAGGGCAAGCCGTATCTGGAAATTGAGATAGACGAACATTCTTCGGACGTGGGCGCCATCACCCGGTTGGAAGCCTTTTTGGACAGCTTGAAGAACGTTACGGTGAAGCCGGCTCCGGTCCGGGTCTCTCCGTTCCGCCACCGGGTTTTTGGTAATTTGAAGCGGCGCATCTATTTCCCCCCCATGGCTGATCACGCCCTGGCTCTGGTGGCGGCCTTTGAGGCCTGCGGGGTGGAAGCCGAAGCCCTGCCGGAGTCCGACGAAGAAAGCCTGGAGCTGGGGCGGCGCCTCACTACCGGCAAGGAATGCTATCCCCTGATTCTCACCACCGGCGATTTGGCCAAACTGGTGCGGCGTCCCGATTTTAACCCGGACAAAAGCGCATTTTTCATGCCCTCCGCCTCCGGGCCCTGCCGTTTCGGCCAGTACCGGCGGTACCACCGTCTGGTACTGGATGAACTGGGCTTTCCCCAGGTACCGGTCTATTCCCCGGATCAGGACGTCACCATGTATAACGAAGTGGGTATGGTGGGCAAGGACTTTGACCGCATCGCCTGGAACGGGGTGGTGGCCATTGACCTGCTGGAAAAGAAACTTAGGGAAACCCGCCCCTATGAGCGCCTCCCCGGGGAAAGTGACCGGGTTTATGCCCATTATCTGCAAAGGACTTACGAAACTTTGCGGGATCGGGGCGATCTGGTCAAGGTGCTGACCGAAGCCCGGGAGGTTTTTGATGAGGTGGCCCTGAACGGCCGCGGCGACAAGCCCGTCGTTGGGGTGGTGGGAGAGATTTACGTGCGATCCAACCGCTTCAGCAATGAAGACGCGGTGCGGGAGATCGAGTCCCTGGGAGGCGAGGTCTGGATGCCGCCCATCGGGGAATGGCTCCTTTATGTGAACTACACTTCCAAAAAGCGGGCCCTGGCCGCCCAGCGTTACCACTATTATCTGAAGATTCGCCTTAAGGAATACTTCCAACACAAAGATGAACATCGTCTCGAAGAAATTTTTCAGGGCAGCATCAGGAACCTGAAGGAGCCCCCCATTCCTGAAACCCTCGATATGGCGGGCGATTATCTGCATCCCTCCTTTGAAGGGGAAGCTATCCTGAGCCTCGGGAAATCCAGGGATTTTGTCCGCAAAGGGGTCGCCGGGCTGGTAAACATCATGCCTTTCACCTGCATGCCCGGAACCGTGGTCAATTTTCTGTTGGAGAAATTCCGCCGGGAAAACCAAAATATCCCCTTCCTGAACCTGGCCTACGACGGCCAGGAACAGACCCACACCCGGACGCGGCTCGAAGCCTTCATGTACCAGGTGCGGGAGTTCCATCAGCGTCGCTCCCGTTGATGGCGGATTCACCGAAGGGCGGATTCTCGCCCTTCGGCGAATCTTGCATTTCCCGGACACCCCCCAACCCGCGGTGGTGTGTCGCCCTAATCCCCTTCCCATCTGGCTTTTTGCACCGGGTTAGACTTTTGGGAGATTTTCGGACATAATGGCTAAAATCCTTCCCCGACAAGGAGTCCTTCCGTGCTTTGTCCTCATTGTTCCCAGGAAATTGAAGCAGGCAGCAATTTTTGCCGGTATTGCGGACAGAGAATCGATGCGGTTGCAGAAGCTGCCGAACTTACCCCTCCCCTGATCGGGGAATTGCAGATGGGCAAATATCTCCAGACCGGCTGGCAGGTGTTCAAACAATATCCCCAGGGTTATCTTCTTTTCACCTTGATATATTTGGCCATCCTCGCAATCATCAGCCGCCCCTGGGGCATCGGCTGGCTGGCGGCCGCCGCCATCCATGAACCTTTGGTAGCCGGGTACATTATGGTCACTGCCAAATTGCTGCAACAGAAAGAGCCGACCTTCTCCGATTTCTTCGAGGGTTTCCAATTCCGTTATTTTTTGCCCCTGGTGCTGGTGGGACTGATTAGTCAGGCCCTCGTCACCCTCGGCCTTATTTTGCTCATAATCCCCGGACTGTACTTGGCCGTAGGCTATCTCTTCGCCGCAGTGCTCGTGGTGGACCGGGGCCTGGACTTCTGGCCCGCCATGGAAACCAGCCGGCGTCTCATTACTCCCCGTTGGTTCAGCTTTTTTGCTTTTCTGCTTCTCCTGGTGCTGGTCAATTTTGCCGGCTTGCTGGCCTTGGGAGTGGGCTTCCTGGTTTCCTTCCCCGTTAGCTGGTGCGCCCTGGTGGCTGGCTATGCAGATCTGCTGGGTTTGAAATCAGATTATTAGTCGGCCAGGCTGAAGCGCGATGTCTGCCCCGGGCCCCAAAGACCAGCACCTGGTGGAAGTGGCAGTAGGACTGCCGATATTCCAAACCTTGACCTATCGGGTCCCCCCTTCCCTGAGTGACCATGCCCACCCCGGCTGCCTGGTGAAAGTACCGGTGGGGCGACGGCTGGTGCCGGGCTATCTGTTGGGGATGGCCCGGGAAATTCCTGACGTTCCCCTCAAAGATGTCCAGGCGGTGCTTGACCCGGGGCCCCGCTTCGGCCCGGAGCTGGTCCCATTTTTCCGCTGGCTGGCTGACTATTATCACTACCCCCTCGGAGAGGCGCTGAGCCAGATTATTCCCGGAGGCCCGAAATGTGCCGGCCCGCGCCTTGAACGCTGGGTCAGGGTGCGGGAGAACGCCGGAAATGAGGGGGCCGAGTCCGGGAAGATCCATCGCCTCGGCCCCCGGGAACAGGCCCTGCTCCGGCATCTCCGCAATCACGGGCCGGCATCCCTCCAAGAGTTGAATCGCCTTTATCAGAAATGTCACCCCATCCTGAAGCGTCTGGCCCAAAAAGGGTTGGTTTCCCTGGAAGACCGCCAAACCTTTCGGGACCCGTTGGCTGGCCAGACTCCCTTCTACCCTGAGGAAAGCCCACCCCTTACGCCGGATCAGAAATTGGCCGTGGCGGAAATTTCCCGGGCCTTGGCCCAAGGCGGCTTTGCCCCCTTTTTGCTGCACGGGGTCACGGCCAGTGGCAAAACCGAGGTATATCTGGCCGCGGCGGAAGACTGCCTGGCCAGGGGTAGGCAGGTGCTGGTGCTCCTGCCGGAGATCGCCCTCACCCACCCGGTGGCCTTGCAGTTCCGTCGACGGTTCGGCGACCGGGTGAGCCTGCTGCACAGCGGCCTAAGCGAGGCTGTCCGCCTGGACCAGTGGCGACGGATTATGTCGGGGCAGGTGGACATTGTAGTGGGAGCCCGTTCCGCGGTATTTGCGCCATTGCCCAGGCCCGGTCTTTTGGTGGTGGACGAAGAGCACGATCCCTCCTACAAGCACGAAGGCGGTCTTCCTTACCAGGCCAGGGATGTGGCCCTTTACCGGGGTCAGATGGCCCAAGCCGCCGTGGTGCTGGTATCCGCCACTCCGGCGGTGGGGACTTTTTATCGGGCCCAATCGGGCAAATATCGCTACCTTAATCTTGGCCAGCGGGTCACGCCCCAAGCCCTGCCCCACCTTGAGCTGATCAACCTGAAGCAGGAGCGGGGCCGCCGCGGTCCAAAGATCATTTCTGCCCCGCTGGCCGCCGCCCTCCAGGACGTGTTATCCCGGGGGGAACAGGCCTTGCTGTTCCTCAACCGGCGGGGTTATTCCACCGTGGTTTTTTGTTTGTTCTGCGGCGAGGTCTTGCGCTGTCGGAACTGCAGTGTGGCCTTGACCCATCACCGCCGGGACGATCTTCTCCTCTGCCATTATTGCGGCTTTGCCAGACCTCTGCCGGATCGCTGTCCGGAATGTCAGTCAGCGGCCATCAAGCGTCACGGCCTCGGCACGGAGAAGGTGGAAGCAGAAGTGAAGTGCCTTTTCCCGGAGGCCCGGGTCGCCCGGCTGGACCGGGACGTGGCCCCTCACAGTGGGCGGGCCTTGAAGATTCTGGAGGATTTTGCCGCCGGAAATCTCGATATTCTGGTGGGCACCCAGATGATCACCAAGGGCCACCATTTTCCCCGGGTTACCTTGGTAGGCGCGGTGGCGGCGGATTTGAGCCTGTTTTTTCCGGAGTATCACGCCGGGGAGCGCACTTATCAACTGCTGGCCCAGGTGGCGGGCCGGGCGGGGCGGGGCGAGGCGCCGGGCCGGGTCCTCATTCAGACCTACCATCCTGAGCATTATGTCTTCCAAACCGTCAAGACTCAGGATTATGAGGCTTTCTTTGCGGCGGAAATCGCCGCCCGGCAGGAACTGGGCTACCCCCCTTTCACCCGCCTGGCCTTGGTGCGCCTGAGTGGTCCGAGCGAGGACGCGGTCTCCCGGCAGGCACACCGCCTGGCCGAGGCCTTGCGGCGCATCATCCGCCAGGAAGAGGCGCGGTCCGCCGCGGTTCGGGTACTGGGTCCGGCTCCGGCCGGGCTGGCCAAACTCAGGGGGCGCTTTCGCTGGCAGCTGCTCATCAAAAGCTACGGCCGCCCTCCTCTCCTGGCGGCCCTGCAGGAGATGCGCCGACTTTGGAGCACACTGCCCCGCCAAAAAATTGACCTCACCCTGGACATCGACCCGGCCAACCTGTTTTAGCTTATGGAACTGGAGCAAAAGCAGACGCCCCACGGCCCTAAAGTCCGGAAAAAGGCTAAATAATCTCCTCCAAAGCTTTCAAATAGGTTTCGTAAGTAGGTTTGCCGAACAGCACAAAGCGCACCAGCTCAATCTCCGGGTGCTCCTTCAGGTATTCCTTGACAGTGGTGAGGGCGATTTTGGCAGCCTCGGCCACCGGGTAGCCGTAAGCCCCGGTGGAAAGGGACGGAAAAGCCAGGGATTTGACGCCCCGGGCGGAGGCCAGTTTTAGGCTTTCCCGATACGCGGAGGCCAGCAAATCCGCCTCGCCGTGCCGGCCATCCCTGTAAATCGGCCCTACCGCATGGATGACGTATTTGGCCTTCAGGTTGCCACCCGTGGTGATGACCGCCTTTCCGGTGGGACAGTACCCGATCTTTCTGGCCTCTTCCTGAATCCTGGGCCCCCCGGCCCGGTTAATGGCGCCGTCCACTCCGCCTCCCACCCGCAACTGCTCATTGGCGGCATTAACAATGGCTTCGGTGTCCTGCTGAGTAATGTCACCTTCCACTAATTCCAGAACGGATGTCCCGATCTTAACCTGCATGCGACACTTCCCCCTTGGTCGCCAGTCTTTAACTTCCAAGGTCAATTCGTTTATATAAAAAGAAAAAAGGCGAAAAGGAAAAAAGCCTGCCTTTTGCTTTTTTCTTATTCTCGCCTTTTCGCCATCCCTCTAGGCCGGGATCAGTTTATAGGGCTCGGCCCGTTTGGCCCATTCGCTTTGGGGATATTTGGCGGTCAGAGTCTCATACGCGGCCCGCAGCGGTTTGGGGTCATGGGTCTGTTTGTAAGCTGCCACGCCCTGGAAAAATATGGCCTCCGGCACCACTTCGGGAACGGCACCGCGGTCAATCACCGCGGCGAACATGGCCTGGGCTTCGGCGAACTGCCCCAGATCCAGATAATAGCGGCCCTTGGCCACTCCGAAGGTGGCAACAAACACCTCCGGCGGCAGAAATCCCACCGAGCGATAATGTTCCCTGCCTTCGGCATCCAGCACCAAAATGGTGGGAGTCCAGGAGACATTGTACTTTTCCATTAATTCCCGGTTGGAAACTTCCACCTGCACCGGGATGAAGTTGAGGTCCACAAATTGCACGACCCTTTCGTCAGGGTACGTCACGGCACCCATTTGCTGGCAGCCGATTCACTGCGGGTTGAAAAAATCCAGCAGAATGGGTTTATTGGTTTTCTTTGCTGTTTCCTGGGCTTTGGCCAAGTCATTGAGCCAACTTATCTGCACGGCCATGGGGTTAACTCCTTTCCAAGGTACGGGCGCTGCGGCAGCCCGCGTTTTTCCATTAATATAATCATAGTGGCCCCTTTAGCAAGTCATAACAGGGATTTTACCGTTACCGATAAAGGTGCCGGGTCGCCCCCGCAGGTGGGTCTGTTCGGAACGGGGTAAAATTCATGCAAAGGTTTTTTAAATATAGGAACAGTGAAATTTTAAATTTTCAGACGGCTGCGCCTATTCTGGCAAAATGCCTTGGCAAAAAGGTATGTTTCTGGGATAATTAACTAAATCCAAAGGAAGAGAGGTTTAAGGCATGTCAGGATTAGGTAACCGGGTGGACATTGACGCCTTGCGGGAGCAGCTGCCTTATCATCAGTTGAGAAAGGAAAAGAAAAGAGACGTCGTCCATGTGGACTGGCAGACCGAATGGGAACGCTTCGACGCCCGGGAGCTTTTCACCTTTGACCTCTCTGCCATACCCGATAAATTGCTTTTGGCCATGCGGTCCCGTAAAGAAGTGCTTATGGACGGCAATCAGGCGGCGGTTTCCATCCTTACTCGGGTGGCTGACGGGCTGTGCGGTTATCCCATTACGCCCTCCACCCCCATTGCCGAGCAATTCGCCCGAGTGGCGGCCATGGGCCAGAAAAATCTCTGGGGCACGGAAATCATGTACTTTCAGCCCTCGGACGAGCTGTCGGCCATTGCCGCCGTGGAAGCCATGGCGTCTCAAGGCGGCCGCTATGTGGATAACACCTCTTCCCAGGGCTTGCTTCTCAAAACCAAAAACCTGTTTTCGGTGGCTGGCAAGCGCCTGCCTGTAGTCATGACGGTCATGGCCCGGGAAGTCAACAAGGGCTCCCTGAGCATCCATTGCGGCCATACCGATTTCTATGCGGTGCGTAACTCCGGCTGGGCTCAATTGGTGTCCGCCAACAACCAGGAACTGCACGAGTTGTTACCCATCGCCTTTAAGGTGGCGGAACTCCGGCAGGTTATGCTACCGGTCATGGTCATCGGCGACGGTTTCATCAAAAGTCATGCCATTGAAAACATTTCCGAACTTTCCGACGCATTCCTGGAGTACTTTGTGGGGCCGCCCAACCGCTTTTATCAGCCTGACTTTGAACATGCCCTGCTTACCGGCACCTTTACGGATACCGAGCTGACCATGGAGGGCCAGGTGGCGCAGGATCTGGCCTATCGCTTTTTCAAGCGGGGCTTTGTCGCTGCCATGAACCTGATGAACCGGTTGATCGGCACGAACCTCAAAGTAGTGGAGTGTTACCGTACTGAAGATGCCGACCTGGTGGTGGTCATTTTGGGGTCCGCGGCCGGGGTGATCAAAGATGTGGTGGATTATTACCGGGACGTGAAGGGTTACCGGATCGGGGTGGTGCGCCCGGTGCTCTTCAATCCGCCTTGCTACGAGGAGCTGGCCTATGGTCTGCGCAAGGCCAAGGTGGTGTGCGTCCTGGAACGGAGCGCCACCGCCCACAACCAGCTCCTTCTGGCAGATGTGCAGGCGGCCCTGCAGGTATCTATCCGGGCCGGTCGGGAAGGCAGGGCCGAGCACCGGGTGTATGGGCGCCAGGACATGCCTACCCTGCTCCACGGGGTTTACGGCCTAGGTAGCAAAGATTTCAACAAATACGACGCCGCCGCGGTGATGGAAAACATGATTTCCGTACTGGAGAAAAAGCGCGGCTTCTTGAGAGACTTCTATGTAGGGATTGACGGCCCCCTGACTCTTAAGCCGGCGCCTCTGCCCGGCTATCTGGAGCGGGAGTTGGGCATGACCTTCATCGGCGTGGGGGCCGAGGGCGTCAAAACCGCCCTCGAGTCGGCAGCCCTTATATATGCCGAGGAGCATGCCACCGGAGGCAAGAAATACGTGCAATCCGGAGCCCGTTATGGCGCTGCCCGAAAAGGCGCCCCGGTGTTTATGAACCTGCGTCTCAGCAACCAACCCATCCGGAACAGTTCGGAGCTTACGGAGCGCGACGTGCTGGCCTTTTTTAATGAGAAATTCCTGGAAGGGCAGATTCTGCGGGAATATATCGGGGGCCTGAAGGAAAAGGGTCTCCTGGTGATCAATACCTGCCGCAGTTGCTACGACGTGCTGGCCACTTTCCCGCCCCAGGTGCAATCTCTCCTTAAATATCGCCAGATCAAGGTCTTTACCCTGGACGCCACCAAGGCAGCCCTTACCCATCTGAATCGCAATCTCCCCGGAGCGGCGATCCTGGGGCTGATTAACAAGGAAATGGGCATTCTGCCGGAAAAAGAATTTGAGCAGCGCTTCAAAAAGATCCTGGAGAAAAAACTGGGCTTCAAAAAAGGCAAGGGAATCATTGAGTCCAACCTGGCCCTGCTCCGCTACGGGGCCCAACAGGGCACCACGGGTTCGGTGGAAAAGGCGGCGACCGCCTTGGCCCCGGCAGAAGACCAGCCGGTTTATAACCCGCCTCCTCCCGAGGACTTTGGCCAGGAGCCGGGTACGGCCGGCCTGCCTTTTCGCTTTACGGAAAAAGACGAACTGGGGGCCATCAAGCCGGTGCAACTTATGGAAAACTACCAGGAGGTCTTTTACCGGCAAATGGTCAAACCCATCCTGGAAGGCAAAAAAGTCCCCTGGGACCGGTTTTTGCCTGTAGTGCCGGCGGCCACCAGCCGTTACCGGGATATGAGCTATATCGGCACTCAGGTGCCGGTGTACGAGGCATCCAAATGCATCGCCTGCGGCCTGTGCGCCGTCTCCTGCCCGGATGCGGCCATCTACTGCCTGGTCACTAATGAACCCTTGCCCGAGGAGGTCAAAAGCTATTTCAAAATTTTTAAGAAGCCTCCCAAAGGCGTGCCCTGGGAGCGCTTCGCGATGAACATTGAAGCCGATCCCCGCGCCTGCAAGGGCTGCGGCGTGTGTGCCCAGGTTTGTCCCACTGATGCTCTGAGGATGGTGGATAAAACCAAAATCGCCTCCTCGGATTTTCTTCCGGAAGTCTGCCGGCAGATGGACAAATCCCTGGAGCTGGCCCCCCATGTCAATCGGCTGTCTCTCAATCATCAAGTGCTTTTTGTCTTTTCCAAACTTTATCCCGGCAAGCACACCCTCTGCCCCGGGTGCAGCGAAGGCGTGATCAATCTGCTCACCTTTTATGCGGCGGAGTCGCTGCGCAACCACCCCCAGGGGATTGCCACCTTTTATCAGGGTCTGCACATCCTCTCGGAGAAGAACAGACGGGCCATTGAGCACATGCTGGACAACGGCTTCAACATCTATACCGTCAATGCCACGGGCTGCAACCAGGTGTCTGAGCTGGTGAACCCCTTCAACACCCGCATTTACGAAACCGGGCATTACGGCTTCGGCACCGCCAGCGCCGCGGCCTTGGGCGCCAAGTTCAGCTTGGACCAGGCCTATGTCAACCGCTTCAACGACGTCCTCACCAAGATCATTGTGTTCGCCGGGGACGGCGCCATCTACGACATCGGCAACGGCCCCTTCAACTATGCCTTGGGAGAGAATTTTGACATCACTTGGGTGATTTACAACAACGAAGGCTACATGAACACCGGCAACCAGAAGTCCGGGGCCACCCGCTTCGGGGCCGACCGCTCCACTTCCCCCATAGGCAAAAAATACGCCGGCAAGACCACCTTGCACCGCCGCATTATCAGCCAGGCGATGGCCATCTCCCACGTTTACGCCGCCAAACTAAGCATCGACAACCCCTTCTATGCCATCAACATTTTGAAAGAGGCCATCGCCTACAATGGCCCGTCGATGGTGGAATTCTTTTCCGTTTGCCCCCAGGGCCACATCACCCATGACTGGGCCGGCCCCCTTATTTCCCGCATGATGGTGGAGTCCCGGAAATGGCAGGTGGCGGTACGGCGGCCGTTTCAGAAAGTGGATATCTCCGGCAACCCTGACCCGGAGCTCATCTACCCCAAGGAGGGCAAGTCCTTCAAACGGGGCATCAAACGGGAAGCGGCCACCTTCTATGATGTGGTGAGCATGCTGGGTCAGTACAACCCCCATATTCACACCGTGAAAAGCGGCGATATCCCGGAAATTGTGCGGGTCAACGAAACCGTAAGCTTGTTCCGCTGGCTGCGGAACCAGTACATGGCCGGTTATCGGGATTCCATGCCCACCGAAGAAGAAGTGGAACGTATTGTGGAGGAACGCTACCGCCTGGATCCGGCCTGAAAAACCTGACCGGGGGGAAGCCGCCTTGGCGCGCCGGTTTCCCCCTCTTTTCAGCTACCGCAATTTCTCGAGAAATTTTATATAATAGAACCGGAAGACAGGCGAGGGGCCGTTGATCTGCCTCCCGCAAGCAACGGCAGCCCTGAGGCCGGGTTAACTTTTTTGCGGACCTAAGCCCGGGATTGAAAAAACCTGCCAAATCCGATTACCCTAGATCCTGGCAGAAAATTTCATGGATTGCTGGGGAAACATTCCGAAGAACGCCGAGCTTTCGGCTGAAGAATGTCAGCGTTACGCGCGCCAACTGCTCCTGCCGGAAGTGGGCAGGTCCGGACAGGCACGTCTGCGGGCCGCTCGGGTCACTGTGGTGGGCGCCGGTGGAGTAGGTTCCGCCGCCCTCTTTTATCTGGCTGCCGCCGGGGTGGGCCATATCCGGGTTGTGGACAGTGACCGGGTGGAGCTGTCCAACCTGCAGCGCCAGATTCTTCACCGGATAACGGATTTGGGAAGGCCTAAAGCAGAATCGGCCAGAGATACTATTATCTCCCTGAACCCTTGTTGTCAGGTGGAGATCTTTGCCGCCCGCCTGGAGGCCGCCAATATCGGTGAGGCTATTCCGCCGGCAGACGTGGTGCTTGACGCCAGTGACAATTTTCAGACCCGTTACGCGGTGGCGGATTATTGCTGGCTTACTGGGATCCCCCTGGTCTCAGCCGCCGCGGCAGAGTTTGCCGGGTTGCTTCTTATCGTTGACCCGGCCCAGGGGAGCCCATGTTATCGATGTCTCATGCCCGAGCCCCCCGAGGACCGGCTTCAGGGAATCCTGGGGTCGGTGGCGGGAGTCATGGGCTGCTTGCAGGCTACCGAGACCTTGAAGCTGCTTTTGGGACATGGTTCCGAGCTGGCCCGAAAACTGCTGTCGTATGATGCTCTTAAGTGCCGTTTCCATATTATGCCGCGGCGCCAGGCCGCCGACTGTCCCTTATGCGCCGGATATGCCTTGGGGCTGACATCTTGAGATTATGTCAATTTCTGAACAACTGGAAAAACCGACGGTTCATTCGAATAAGGATTTACCGGCAGACGATCCGCTAATCATCGCGGGGCGCGCTTTCCGCTCCCGCCTCATGGTGGGAACTGGGAAATTTCCTTCGGCGGAAGCCCTGCGCGCCGCGCTGGCGGCTTCCGGGGCGGAAATTGTGACCGTAGCGCTAAGACGGGTTGATCTGTCCAAGCCCGAAGCCGACAGCATCTTACCGGTACTGGATCCGAGCCGACATCTGATTTTGCCCAACACTTCAGGGGCCCGCACGGCTGAGGAGGCTGTCCGTCTGGCCCGTCTGGCCCGAGCCATGGGCCTGGAGCCCTGGGTGAAGCTGGAACTGACCCCTGAGCCCAAGTATTTGCTGCCCGATCCGGTGGAAACCCTGAGAGCCGCGGAAATGCTGATCAAGGAAGGCTTTGTGGTGCTACCCTATATCCAGGCCGACCCCATTCTGGCCAAACGCTTGGAGGAATTGGGCACGGCCACGGTGATGCCCTTGGGTTCTCCCATTGGCAGCAACCGCGGGGTCAGGACCCGGGACATGATCAGGATCATTATCGAGCAGGCCAAGGTGCCCGTGGTGGTGGATGCTGGCTTGGGGGCCCCGTCCCATGCCGCCGAGGCCATGGAAATGGGCGCAGATGCGGTGCTGGTCAACACCGCCTTGGCTGACGCCGCCGACCCCGGCGCTATGGCCAGGGCCTTTGCCTTGGGGGTGCAGGCGGGCCGTTTGGCTTATCTGGCCGGGCTGGGGCCTGAGCGGGAGGAAGCCGCCGCCTCCTCCCCTCTCACCGGATTTCTGGAGTAGCCCATGGGATTCAGGGAAGTGCTGGAGTCCTGGCCCCCGGAACGCATCCGCCGCCTTATAGAAGCTGCCAGGCTGGAGGACGTCACCCGCGCCCTGAGCCATGAACGCTGCTCCCTGGAAGACCTGGCGGCCCTTCTGTCCCCGGCGGCGGCCACTCGGCTGGAAGAAATGGCCCAACGGGCCCACCGCCTTACCCGACGGCACTTCGGGCGTACCATCGGGCTTTATGTTCCCCTTTACTTATCCAACGTCTGCACCGCAGATTGCACCTATTGCTTTTTCGCGGTGCGCTCTGGCGGCCAGGGGGTCAGGCGTACGCTCACCCCGGCCGAAATTCGGGGGGAATGCGAGGCCTTGGCCCGGCAGGGTTTCCAGACGGTGCTTCTCCTGACCGGGGATGCCCCCAAGGCTGCTCCGCTGGAGTACCTGGCACAGGCCGTGGCCATCGCGCGGGAATATTTCGCCTCGGTATCCCTTGAAGTTTACGCTCTCGAGGAGGAAGACTATCGGCGACTCGTCGCCGAAGGTCTGGAAGGTGTTACCCTTTACATGGAGACCTATGACCGGGATACCTACGCCCGGGTGCATCTACGCGGCAAAAAGCGGAATTTTGACTGGCGCCTGGACGCCATTGAGCGGGCGGGGCGGGCCGGGGTTAGACGGCTCAGCATCGGGGCCCTCCTGGGCCTTTACGATTGGCGCCTGGAAGGGTTCTGGACCGCGATGCACGCCCGCTATCTCCAGCGGGAGTGCTGGCGCAGCGCCGTCGCGGTTTCCTTTCCCCGTCTGCGGCAGGCCCCGGCCCGGCATCGCATCCTTTATCCGCTCCGCGACCGGGATCTGGTCCATCTCATGCTGGCCTTGCGCCTTTTCCTGCCGGAGGCAGGCTTCAATCTTTCCACCCGGGAACGGCCTGACCTCAGAGACCGACTGATCCCTTTGGGAGTGACCATGATGAGCGCCGGGTCTTCGACACGGCCCGGTGGTTACACCGGCTTGGGAAGGGAGTCCCTGGCCCAATTCGATATCGAAGACCGGCGAAGCCCCCGGGAAGTGGCCGAAGCTATCCGCCGGGCCGGCTACGATCCGGTTTGGAAGGACTTTGACCGGGCATTTTATGAGGACTACCCCATGGGAAATAAAACTTCCGCAAGAGGGTGCCCGTCATGAAATTGACCATCAACGGCGAGCCCCGGGAAGTGGCCGCCCGGACCTTGCTGGGTCTGTTGGAGGAACTGGGGCTGGAGCCCAAGAGCATCGTGGTGGAGCGCAATGCCACGATTCTGGACCGCAACTTATACCAGGAAATCCTCCTGTCCGAAGGCGACGTCCTGGAATTGGTCCGCATCGTGGGGGGCGGCTGATGACTCATGGCGAACGCCTGGCCTTGTTTGATCAGGCCGACCTATACGTGGTCATTACGGAGGCGCACTGCGCCGGGCGCTCTGCCCTGGAAGTCCTGGCCAAGGTCCTGGCCGCAGGGGTGCGGCTGGTGCAGCTACGGGAAAAGGAACTGACCGGCCGCCAATTATATGAACGGGCGCTGGCGTTCCGGCGGGAGACCGCGGCCGCCGGAGCCCTGCTCCTTATCAATGACCGGCTGGACATCGCCCTGGCTGTCGAAGCCGACGGGGTGCATCTGGGCCAGGATGACCTGCCGATTAGGGCAGCCCGCCGGATTGCCCCGGATCTGCTTATCGGGGCTTCCACCCATTCCCTGGAAGAGGCCTTGGCCGCGCAGGAGGCCGGGGCCAGTTACGTCAACCTCGGCCCCATTTTTCCAACTCCGACCAAGGAAGCCGCCACTTTCCTGGGGCCGGAAATGATTGACCGCATCGCCCCCCACCTTCGCATTCCCTGGACCACCATGGGCGGCATCAAGGCCTCTAATATCGAGCAGGTGGTTTCCCGGGGCGCCCGGCATCCCGCGGTCATCACGGCGGTGACCGCGGCCCCCGATCCCCTGGCAGCGGCCAGGGAATTGCGAGACCTCATTAACCGGAGGCGGCTCCCGGCTCCCTGAAAAGCTAGGGACGCCGGAAAATCCAAATTCCTGGGGAATTCCCCTTTATAAACCCGACACTTTATTTTATCTTGAGAGGGCAAAGGGAATTTCTTCAAAGAAGGGCTCATATGGAGTATGAAGCGGTCATCGGGCTGGAAGTGCATGCCCAACTCCTCACCAAAAGCAAGATTTTCTGCGGCTGTTCCACTGCCTTCGGCGCCCCTCCCAATACCCAGACCTGTCCGGTATGTTTGGGTATGCCCGGAGTGCTGCCGGTGCTAAACCGGAAAGCGGTGGAGTTCGCTCTGAAAATGGCCTTGGCCACCAATTGCCGGATTGCCCCGGAATCCGTCTTTGCCCGCAAAAATTATTTCTACCCAGATCTTCCCAAAGGCTATCAGATTTCCCAGTATGAGCAGCCTCTGGCGGAGCACGGCTATCTGGACATCGTCGCCAACGGCCAAAGGAAACGCATCGGCATCGCCCGGATTCACCTGGAAGAGGACGCCGGCAAGCTCATTCACAGCGAGACCCGGCCGGTAAGCTTTGTGGACTTCAACCGCACCGGGGTGCCGCTCATTGAGATTGTCAGCGAGCCGGACCTCCGCACTCCGGAAGAGGCGGTGGAATACCTGAAAGGCTTGCGCAACATCCTGCTTTATTTGGAAATATGTGACTGCAACATGGAGGAAGGGTCACTGCGGTGTGACGCCAACGTTTCCCTGCGGCCCGTGGGCACCACCGCCTTGGGCACCAAGACGGAACTCAAAAATATGAACTCTTTCCGCTTTGTACGGCAGGCTCTGGAGTACGAAATCCGACGGCAGCGGGCCCTGCTTGCCGACGGCCGTGAGATTGTCCAGGAGACCCGCCTGTGGGATGCGGCCAAAGGCCAGACCTTTTCCATGCGGGGCAAAGAGGAGGCCCACGATTACCGTTATTTCCCGGACCCGGATCTGGTGCCCGTGAAGGTGGAGGCCGAGTGGCTGGAGACCCTGCGCCGGTCTCTGCCGGAACTCCCCATGGCCCGGGCAGAGCGCTTTGTTTCCCAATACGGCTTGCCGGAATACGATGCCGAAGTGCTTACCGGCGATAAGGCCCTGGCCGATTATTTTGAGGCCTGTCTCCAGGAATTTCCTCAGCCCAAAAAAGTGGCCAACTGGATCATGAGTGAACTCATGCGGGAACTTAAAAAAGAGGAGGCCGGTATTGCCGCCGTGAAAGTAACGCCCCAGGCCTTGGGCCGCCTGCTGGCCTTGGTGGACCAGGGCGTCATCAGCGGCAAGATCGCCAAGGCGGTCTTCGACGAAATGATGGCCACCGGCAAAGACCCCCAGGACATTATCCGGGCCAAAGGGCTGGTCCTGATCAGCGATGCCGGCGCCTTGGAGAACCTGGCCCGGGAGATTCTCGCCGCCCATCCCAAGGAAGTGGCGGATTACCGGGCCGGCAAGACCAAGGTCTTGAGCTTTTTTGTGGGCCAGATGATGAAAAAAACCAAAGGTCAGGCCAATCCGCAGCTGGCCAATGAAATCTTTCGGCGTCTTTTGTCTTAATAGCCGCATTCCGGCGGCCACGGGCTATGTTCCCATATTTCGAACTACTGAAAACCAAAAACTGAAAACGGGTTTTTTTATGATTCCTTACTGCAGTATCTGCTGGGATAACGACAAGGTGCGGCTGCTGGATCAGCGGCTTCTTCCCCGGGAAGAGGTTTATCTGGAAATCACCGACTATCATGACATCATTGAGGCCATCCGCACTCTGGCCATCCGGGGGGCACCAGCCATCGGGGTGGCCGCGGCCATGGGCGCGGCCTTGGGCGCCTTGTCTTTAAAAACGGACGATCCACGGGAATTCAAGGAAAAATTTGCAGCCATTTGCCAGGAAATTGCCCAGGCCCGACCCACCGCGGTCAACCTTTCCTGGGCTCTGGAACGTATGCAAAGGGTGGTTCAGGCCCATGCCCAGGAACCGGTGGCTTCCCTGAAGGAGCGCTTGGTGCACGAAGCCCGGGTCATTCTCAAGGAAGACGACAGCACCAACCGCCGTTTGGCCCAGCACGGCCAGGTGGTGATCAAGGACGACGACCAGGTGCTTACTCATTGCAATACCGGAGCCCTGGCCACCGGGGCTTACGGCACGGCCCTGGGAGTAATGCGGGCTGCATGGGAGGCGGGCAAGCGCTTCTCGGTGTGGGTGGACGAAACCCGCCCGTTGTTGCAGGGGGCGCGGCTCACCACCTGGGAACTGGACAAGCTCGGGATCCCCTACACCCTTATCCCCGACGGTGCCGCCGCCTATTTAATGCAAAAGGGGCAGGTGAATTTGGTGATCGTGGGGGCGGACCGCATTGCCGCCAACGGCGATACCGCCAACAAGATCGGCACCTACGGTCTGGCGGTGCTGGCCAACTATCATGAAGTGCCCTTTTATGTCGCCGCCCCGCTGTCCACCTTTGATTTTTCCATTGCCGATGGCAGCCAGATACCGGTGGAAGAGAGGACGCCGGAAGAAGTCCTGCAGTTCCGCGGTGAAATCGTGGCACCGGCCGGGGCCCGGGCTTTGAACCTGGCCTTCGACGTCACCCCCCAGGAGCTAATCACCGGCATCATCACCGAACGGGGCATCGCCCGGCAACCTCTGGTTTCCAGCATAAAATATCTTAGAACTGTAAGGGATTGACCAGATGGGTAAAAAGGCAGCACTTCCGGCCCTCTTGGTTTTCGTCTGTCTGACGGCTGCGGCGGAGGCAGCCGGCCCCTTCCAAGTCCGGCAGCCGGCAACCCGAACCGGCATCGATCCGGAGGCCTATAATGTGGTGGGCGAGCCTCAACGCCACGTTATCCGGAAAGGGGAAAATCTCCTAGACCTGGCCCAGCATTATGGCTTGGGTTACAACAACCTGGGGGTGATGTACCGTCAATGGGATCCCTTTATCCCACCCCCCGGGGCCGAGATTACCATCCCTACCCGGTGGATCGTCCCGGATAACCGCGGCCGGGATATCATCGTCAATACCGGCGAAATGCGATTGTATTTTTATAAAAACAATGGCACCCAGGTATACACCTTTCCCATAGGCCAGGGGGTGCTGGACTTCAAGACCCCCACCGGGGTATTCCGGGTGGTGGAGAAAAAGGTAAACCCGGCCTGGCACATCCCCAAGTCTCTCCAGGCCAAGTACGGCATGGCGGTGATGCCCCCTGGGGATGACAACCCTTTGGGCAAATACAAACTTACCTTATCCTGGGGTGATTACGGCATCCACGGCACCCATATGCCCTTGGGGGTGGGGCGCCTGGTGAGCCATGGCTGCACCCGCATGTACAATGAGCACATCGAGAAGCTCTTCCCCATGGTGCCGCTGGGAGCAACCGTGGAATATATTTATGAGCCGGCCAAGGTGGGCTTTCGACATGGCCGCATTTTTCTGTCCGTCCACGAAGACGTCTATTTTCGCATCCGCTCCATGGTCTTCCACGTCCTGAATCTCCTGGAAAACCGGGGTTTGGGGCCTTACGTGGATATGCGCAAAGTGCTGCAGACGGTGGAGGAGCAGAACGGCATGCCGGTGGATGTCACCAAAAAAGCAGAAGGTGTGGGGAGCTAGCTAAAGCTCCGGCCACACCTTCGTGTTTTTGCTTAAAGAATTTTCTTGAATGATAACTTGATTACTTAGCCTTGGCCTTTTTGGCCTTTTTGGCCTTTTTGACCTTTTTGACCTTTTTGACCTTTTTTACCTTTTTGGCCGGGTATTTCTTGACCATTGCGCAGCATTTTTCCGCCGCGTCTTCAGCCCGAGCTGCAGCAGCTTCCGCCTTGTTGGCGGCAGCAGAAGCCCGAGGTACAGGGACTTTGGCATCCTGAGCAGCAGCTTCCGCCTTCACCACGGAGGCGGCCGCCCTGTCAGCAGAAGCCTTGGCTTGCTCCATGTACGATTTGCACTGATCGTAGTACTTTTGGCAGCAGCCAGCACCTCCCAGCACCAGGGCAAAGACCGCGAGGAGCGCCAACGCGAAACCCTTTTTCATGAACGGCTTCCTCATCGATTACCCCCTTTCGGAGAGACTTTTCTCTCCAGTTCTTGCACCCAGGTGCTACTTCCGGATCTTCTTCATCAGGCAAGCTTCGGCCTTAGCCGCTGCAGCCTCAGCCCGATCCGCCGCTGCTTCAGCCTTGTCCGCCGAAGCTTTTGCGTCAGCAGCTGCCATTTCCGCGTTTCGTGCCGCGCTGTCAGCCTTAGAAGCGGATGCCGCCGCCTGATCAGCGTACATCTTGGCTTCGTCTACATATTTCTTGCAGACGTCGCAGCAACCCGCTCCCATGGCCATGACGAACGCCATGAGAATCGCCAAAGCAAAACCCTTCCTCACCAAAGCTTTCCTCATCATCTATCCCCCCTTTTTAAAAGGAATGGTTTAAGGGTTAAAAAGCTGCCACTAATTTAATAATAGGGCATTCAAAATAGCAAGAAAAAATATAGCGCCCTGAATTTTTTTTTCCGCAAGCCGCCAATCTTTGTTTTCGATAAGCACCAATCGGTGCCTTGTCAATAATCTTTAAAATTTTTTTTCGGGAAGGGGTGCATTTCCCCCCAGTTGACCCCGGTGCGGAGATCCACGAGCAGCGGGGTTTTCAGGGCCACCACCCCTTCCATTATCCGGCGTACCAGTTTCGCGGTGGCGGATATTTCTTCGGCGGGGAGCTCGAATAAAAGTTCGTCATGGATCTGCAGAAGCATGCGGGCGGCCAATCCGGCCTTCTCCAGGCCCGTTTCCACCTCCAGCATGGCCTTTTTGATAATATCGGCGGCGGAGCCCTGCAGGGGGGTGTTGATGGCGGCCCGTTCCGCCTCCTGGCGGAGAATACGCTTACTGCTGTTTATATTAGGGATTTGCCGCCGCCGGCCCATGAGGGTGGTCACCCAACCACGGGCCCGGGCCTCTTGCAGCGTCTTGTCCAGATAGGCCTTCACCCCACTATATTTGGCAAAATACCTTTGGATGAACTCCTGGGCCAGGCGGTTGCCTACCCCCAGCTGCTTGGCCAGGCCGAAGGGGCTTATGCCATAGATGATGCCGAAATTTATCGCCTTGGCCTGCCGGCGCATTTCCGCCGACACCAGTTCGGGATGGAGGTTGAACACCACGGAGGCGGTTTGCCGGTGGATGTCCACTCCTTCCTGAAAGGCGCGGAGCAGCTCCGGATCCTCAGAAAAATGAGCCAGAAGCCGGAGCTCCATCTGGGAGTAATCGGCGCTCAGAAACACCCAGCCCGGCGACGGAATGAAAGCCTGGCGGATCTGGGAGCCCAATTCGCCCCGCACCGGAATGTTCTGGAGGTTGGGATCCCGGCTGGAGAGGCGTCCGGTGGCTGCCACCGACTGCAGAAAGGTGGTATGGATGCGACCGGTGGCAGGATTAATGAGCTTTAAAAGGGCCTCCACATAGGTGGCCTTGAGCTTGCCCAGGCTGCGGTATTCCAGGACTCGCCGGGCAAGAGGGGACTCCTCGGCCAAGCTCTGGAGCACCTCCATGTCCGTGGAATAGGCCGTCCGGCCCTTGGTTCTCTTCCGGGGCGCCAGGCCCATTTTCTCAAACAGGATGCGGCCCAGCTGCTGAGGGGAATTGATCAGAAAGCGCTCCCCGGCCAAGTCGTAAATTTCCCCTTCCAGCCGCTGCATTTGCCCTTCCAGATCACGGCCGAAATGTTCCAGAAAGACCCGATCCACCAAAATCCCCCGGCTTTCCATACGGGCGAGCGTGGCCAGGAGGGGCAGTTCCAGGTCCTGATACAGCGGCCAGAGGCCGTCGCGGGCCAGTTCTGCCGCCAGGGTCGGCCAGATTTGCAAGGCCGCCTCGGCCCGGCCGCCCGCATATTGGCAGGCCTGTGGCCCTGCCAGATTTACCGCGGCTACCGGCCGTCCGGCCAACTCCCGGGATCCCGGCAGGTGCACCCCCAGGTAATGCAAGGCTACATTCTCCAAGGTCTGTTCATACCGGACAGGATTGAGAAGGTAGGAAGCCAGCAGGATATCGCCATGGTCGCCGGCCATTTTCCGGCCGAAGCGCTCGCTGACCAGGCGGGCGGTCTTCAGGTCGGAGCCGATTTTTTTGACGGTGGCATCGGCCCATACCGGCCCCAGTTTTTCCCAGATGACCTGGGCGGGAAGGGCTTGCTCCCAGGGGATGTAGGCGCCGCGCCCTTTACTCCAGGCCAGGCCGAGCCCTGCCACCCGGGCCATCACCGGGTGTCCTTCTCCCAGGAGAAAAAACAAGGACACCTCTCCGGCACCTTGGATGTCCCTGACCAGGGAATCCAATTCTGTTTCTTGGCTGACCAGAACAAAGCCTTCCGCCAAGGGCGCTTCAAACCCCAATTCCTTGATAAATTTGGTAAATTCCAGTTCAATAAAAAGGCGCCGTAATGCTTCCCGGTCGGGCGCGCCCGGGTGCAGCTTCTCCAGATCCACCTCCAGGGGGACGTCGTCTTTGAGCTGCACCAGCTCCCGGCTCAGCCTGGCCTGTTCGGCATGCTCTTGCAGGCGTTCCCGCAGTTTTTTTTCCTTGATCTCTTCCAAATTGGCCAGAAGATTCTCCAGACTACGGAAGCGGGAGATCAGTTTGAGGGCCGTTTTTTCGCCGATTCCGGGGACGCCGGGAATATTGTCGCTGGGGTCGCCGGCCAGGGCCTTGACCTCCGTTAATTGGGCAGGGGAAAGACCGTATTTTTCCTGGATGAGGGCGGGATCGAAGCGCGTGTCTTTCATGGGATCCCACATGACTACCCCTTCCCGCACCAGCGGCAAAAGGTCTTTGTCCCCGGAAATGATCTCCACCTCAAAGCCTTTCTCCCGAGCCAGCCGGCTGAGGGTGCAGATCAGATCATCCGCTTCAAAGCCCTCCACCTGAAGTTTGGGCAAATTCAGACCGGCGATGATTTTCTCGATATAGGGGAGCTGGACGGCCAGATCCTCAGGCATAGGAGGACGGTGGGATTTATACTCGGGATAACGCGCGTGTCGGAAGGTGGGACCTTGGGAATCGAACACCAGGGCGAAATAATGGGGTTGCCGCTCCCTGAGCACCTTCAGGAGCATATTGGTCACCCCATAGGCGGCATTGGTGGGAAAACCTTGGGAGCTGGCCAAGCCCCGGATGGCATGATAGGCCCGATAGATATAAGAACTGACATCCAGAAGATAAAGTTTGCGGGATCCCATTAAATACCTCTCAGGCCTTATTCTGGCCTCGGTTTTCGGCCCTCAGGCAGGCGGCCGCCAGCCATTTCAAAAACCCCACCAATAAATCATACCCAAAAAAGGAAGCAGGCTTAACACCCGGGTAACCTGGGACAAAATCATCAGCTTCAGGCCCAAAGCCGGAGAATAAATGCCCAGATAATAGGGCAGCTGGTGGCGAACAGCCCGCATCGGACTGGAAAGGATGCTACCCAGAAGCAGGGTAAAGAGGACGACGGCGGGGCTCAGGGCCTGGTTTTCCAACAAGGCCCCGGCCGCCGCAAAGCCGCCGGTAGTCTCGGCCGCCAGAGAAAAGGCCAAAATGCTCAAAGCTTCCACCGGCAAGGGCGTGTTCTGCAAAAGGCCGGCCAAGCGCTGCCGCCCCTGGTCAAATATTCTCAGTTCAAAAGCCAGAAAAACCAAGACGAAGATAGGGACGGTAATCACCAATATACTATAGAGGCGGCTCCCAAATTTTTTCTGGGTGGCGCGCCAGACCTGCCTCCAGGAAGGGCGCGGCCGGCCCGCGTTGGCCGCCATCGGCTCCGAAGGGGGCAGGCTAAGCCGGGCATAGAAGAGGAAGGCCAGGGTACGCAGCAGATCGCCCCCCAGGAGAATCGACAGATAGTATAGGCCCAGTACCCCGATAAAGGGCGTGATGATAAAAAACATGGTGGGCAGGTGGGTAAAAAAGGCCGGAAAGGTGAGAAGGAGAGAGGAAACCAGCAGTTCCCGCCGGGAAATGGAGCCCTCCTGATAAGCATTCATCAGGATCGTGCTGGCGGAAACCGCGGAAAAAAAGGCGGTGGTGAAGGCCAGGGCCGAAGGCGCCCTCAGGTGGCCGAAACGCAACAGAGGCGAAAACCAGCGGCCGATGGCCGTGGTAAAGTTGGCGTTTTCGATGACAATTCCCAGGAGCAGGCCTACTGCTACCGCCACAGTGAGGCGCAGGAGGGGCTTGATGAGGCGGCCATAAAGGCGTTCGGCCGGGACCCCACCCCACTTTAGGGCGACAAGCAGCGCCCCGGCCACCAGGATCGCCATGAACACAGTCCAGAAGAGACGTTTCTTGGCATTCATCTGATCAAGGAGAAGAAGTCAGGTCTGCCGCAAAGAAGACTCGGCCGCGGCCGCGGGTTCGCCCACCTCCGGGAGCACAGGCGACCCCGTATAACTTATATGGAACTGGATTTTGGGGAACTTCCGCGGCAGGCGCATAAGGTTAAAGACCATGACGCCGATGGAGAGCCGATCCCACCAAGACGACAGAGGCCAACCCAGATGCACGATTATTTGCCGGTCAGGGAATTCATATTCCATTACCTTGAGCAGGGCCACCAGGTGGTCATAAAGGCTAAACTTGAGGAAAGGCAGACGGAAGTGGTTGGGCGCCATCTTGGGCGGAATGCCGGCCCGGGGGGAGTAAAAGGTGATATAGGCCACATTGTCCCGGGGCTTTCCCTCCGCCTCTTCGTAGCTGCGCTTAAAGACGAGATGCAGATCCTGGGCCTCGGATTCGGCTAGATAAAGCACGACCTGCATCTCATGATCGCCCTTTTCGATTTCCCTGATCTCGGGGGCCCGTTTTCTCGCCACCAAAGCCCCGGCCACCAGCACCACCGCGCTGACCGCCGCCCATAACATAGTGCCGTGGGGCTTCTTAATGGCCAGGAAGACGAAGCAACTGACAAACACCACCCAGAAAATCAGGGTGATCAGACGGCTGGTATAAAACTGAATCTCCCGGGTTCCCATAAAGTAACGATAAAGGATAAGGGACCCCATGTTGATGCAGAAGCTGGCCACCAGACCCAGGGCATACATGTCTGCCAGGGTCTCCTGGCGGCCGGCGGTGATCAGAATGATCAGGGAAAAGAAAACGGCATTTCCCAGGTGGATGCGATAAAGAGACTGATGACGGTTGGTAACGATGAGCCCCTGGAAGCCGTACCGGTGGGCCACCCGCTCGATGAGTTCGCTGGAAGCCACAAAGGCCGTGTTAACCGCCATGACTAGGGTTATACTAGCGAGGCCCGCCATTGCCACCCCGAAGGGGAAACCGTTGATCACCGTGGCGAAATGGGTAATCAGGTCGCCTTTGTGCTGTCGGACAATTTCCGGGGCAAGGATTGACAAAGCCAAAGCAGCCACCAGGGGCGTGACCAGGCCGACGGTGCAGGCCAAGAAAATATAGGCTTTGCCGATCTCCTTCCAGCTGCGTACCAGGCCTGCGGTTTGCAGGACGGATTCCACTCCGGAATAAGCCAGAATACAAAAGGCCATGTGGGCTACAAAAATCTGGTAGCCGCCGAACCAGGAGCCAGTGTACAAATCCGCCACGGCCTTATGCACCCCCCCTTTCAGCCGCTCCAGGGCGGTGACATCAAAGGCCAAAATCCCGGAAACCACCAAGTTAAGGAAAATGAAGGCCGCAGCGGTGAAAATGGCAAAGGTGACCCGGGCATTTTCCTTGATGCCCAGGATGTTGAGCCCGGCCACGGCCCAGATGATCCCCAGCACTAGGATCATAAACTGAACCTGCGACAGCCGAAAGAAAGAGGCGGCGTTGGCGACGGCACTTACGGAAGAGATACAGGCCGTAAGGATATAATCCACCATAATGGAGGCCACCGCGATAAAGGAGACCATGGGGCCCAAGACCAGGTAGGAAAAGGAGTAGACACCGCCGCCGATCAGTCCGTGGTGCTCCAGAATGTTGGCGATCTCCACCAGCCGGGTGGTCATATAATGCACAAAAACCGAGGTAAGGGCGATGAACAAGATGGCGCTGGGACCGATGAAGCGGTAGGCTTCGGCAGGGGCATAAAACACTGAGGTGAGTTCATCCATCAGGGTGATGACTGCCACCGCCAGCCACGTGAGCCACCAGCGGCCCTGATGGTAACTGACTAGCAGGTCCTTTTTCCGCCACAAAAAAATAAAGAGGCCCATCAGGAAAAGATTGAGCCCCGCCAATGCCAAGGGTTTCATGAACCGAATCTTTCGGGGTGACCGCCCTCTTTTTCAGTGACTTTAAGAGATTGTAATTCAATCATTTGGATATTAAACTTTGCCTGTAGACAAGACAAGTCCTTCTTCGGGGCATAAATCGGAAAACTTCTTCCAGCTGTAAGAGATGACCTCGGAGACCGCCTTTCCATGAGAGTTTTGGCAATGCTGGCTGTTCTCACACTCATTGCCGGCCCCGGCTATGCGACATCCTTGACCGTCAGCCTGATTCCCTGCGGGCCGGTGCCCGGGGAGGTACTTGCTTATCTTGAGGAGGGTCTCCGCCGGGAATTCGGCGCCGAAGTGAGGCGGGAAAAGCCCGTGACCGTGCCCGCATCGGCGTATGCCCCCAAAAGGCGGCAATATCTGGCCAACGCCTTCCCCGAGCTGGTGGCACCCGTGGGCCCGGGCCGCCGACATCTGGCGCTGGTGATCACCGACGTTGACCTTTATGTCCCGACGCTTAACTTTGTCTTCGGTCTGGCCGACCTGCGGCGAGGGGCTGCAGTGGTTTCCTTGGCCCGCTTGGACCCTAGATTTTATGGACAAGCAAGCAATCCCAAGCGGTTGCATGAGCGGGCCTTGAAGGAGGCGGTGCACGAATTGGGACATCTGCTGGGACTGGGACACTGCGCCAACCCTGCCTGCATCATGTTCTTTTCCAACACCTTGGCGGACACCGACCGCAAGGGGCCGGGGTTCTGTCCTGCCTGCCGCCGGCAGTTGGAAGCCTTACTAAAGTAAAGGCCTGAGCCCGGCCATTTAGCCGCTCACCTTCTCCAGAGCCTGGCGGGCAAAATCCAGGGTAGGATCCAGGTCCAGAGCCTGGCGCAACACGTAGGCGGCCTCCTGGACATGGCCCAGGCGCAGCAGGTTGATGCCCAGATTGGCATAATCGATGCCGGAGCCCGGATCCAGTTCGATGGCCCTTTCAAAACACTCCACTGCCTGGTGATATTTTTCCAGCTTGAAAAAGCAGAAACCCAACAGGTGGTGAGCTTCCTTCAGGTCCGGGTTCAGCTCCCGGGCCTGCCGGAGGACCGCCGCGGCTTTTGCATAATCTCCCAGGTCCTTGTACGCCGACCCCAGGTGTACGTAGATGCTGGCGGTTTCCCGGGCCGGGGGGCCCAGGCGCAGGGATTTCTCAAAACAATGGAGGGCCGATTCAGCCCGTCCCAGGTTCTCCAAGGTCACTCCTAAAAAGAAGTGCACGTCGAAACGCGCCGGGAAGGCCCGGTCCAGCCGCTGCAGGGCCTCCAGCGCCAGGTCCGGCGGGGCATAGAGACAAGCCACCTTGGCCAGATGGAAGACCACATTGGTGTCCCGGGTGCGGTCCAAAAAGTGGGTCCCTGGGATCAATATGTAGAAAGCGGGAATATTGAGAGCCGGATGGGTGGTCTCCACCGCCAGGACCTCCAGCCCGGATTTGGCCAAGGCCCTGAGACAGCGCCGCACTTCTTCGGCGAAATTTTCATGGGAAATGTCGGGAAGGGCCTGAATGGGCACCTTGGGCCCCGGCTCCAGGAGATAGGCGGCCTCTTCCAAGGTGGCGTATTTGGGCAGAGTGGGGCGGTAGCTGGTGCGGCGGTGAAAGTCTCCGGCCAGCTGGGCGATCTCTGTCAAGGCCCGGGCCAGGGATTTCTCCGGGCTAGTGGCGGTGCCGCAGGTGAAAATGATTTCGCTGGACTCCGGAAAAGTGGCCGGGTCATAGGCCAGCGCACCCACCGAAGGGATGCCGGTGTCCAGGGAAAAGTCCCGGAGAAACACCCGGATGCCGTTCCACCTGAATTTTTCCAGCAGTTCCCGGGCCGCAGGGTCAGTGACACTTTCCGCCTCGATGGCCGGGGTCACCCGGCGCTCATGGCTGATGACCGACCCCACGTGCCGCTCCACCACTTCGCACAATCCTTGGAGCACCGCCTCCTCCCGGCAATTACCGGCCGCCGGGCCGTTGTATTCCTCAATCAGGTAAAACCAGTGAATCGGCACCAGCACCGCCTGACCGGTGGTAAGATTGGTAGCCGGGGCAAAGTAAAGAGGCCAGTCCCGGTAGAGTTCGGCGGCTTTTTCGGCCTCCGGCGATTCATCGAAAAGCGACCGGGCCAGGTAGCGGAAAGGCAGGGCCAGTCCGTCCAGTTCCCGGGGGGTGGCAAACAGAAGCCTTCCTTCCTCCAGGTAAGAAAAGAAGCTGAACCGTTCCACCAGCTCCATCAGGGCACTGGCTTCAGCCTGCGCCGGGGTGGCTCCTTTGCCCATTTGCTTCCGGCTGGGCACCACCCGGGCCGCATCCACGTCCAACAGGCTTATATATACCGGAATGTCCAGACGCCCGGAGTCAATGCGCACTGTATCCTTAAGTATTTTCAGATCCAGCCGTGCCAGGCGGTTTTTCACCCGGGCCACGGTCTTTTCCGGCGGCACCAGCTTGTCCAGGTCATAGGTATAGCCTTTATAAACGTCAGACAATTGCAGGACTTTAAGCATCGGGGTTTTCCTTCGCAGATGTTGAACGGTGTTTTTATTTTATCGCAACGATTTATTATCCGGGCAAGGAGGCGGGGGAAAAAGGCTATGGCAAGCGGTAGGCCGGATTCATTGTTGTTGGAAGCCACGGTTAATACTCCAGTCCATTCCCCAAGTAGGCCTGTTGGAGGTGAGGGTCGGCCCAGAGCTCAGCCCCCGAGCCTTCCAGCACCAGACGTCCGTTTTCCAGAATGTAGCCGTAGTGGGCGATACTGAGGGCGGCAAAGGCGTTTTGCTCCACCAATAAAAGAGTGGTGCCTGCCGCATTCAGGTGCTGGATGATTTGAAAAACTTCCCGCACCAGAAGCGGCGCCAGCCCCAGGGAAGGCTCATCCAGCAGAAGCAACCGGGGGCGGGACATCAGGGCCCGGCCGATGGCCAGCATCTGCTGTTCGCCGCCGGACAGGGTTCCGGCCCGCTGGTTCTGCCGCTCTTCTAGGCGTGGAAAGTAGCGGAAAACCTTGTTCAGGTCGTAAGAGAGGGCCTCTTTATCCCGGCGCCCATATGCCCCCAGGAGCAAATTCTCCCGTACGGTGAGGTTGGAAAACACGCAGCGGCCTTCGGGCACTACTGCCAGACCCCGCCGGATGATTTCGTGCGGCGGCTTTCCCCCCAGGTCTTCCCCTTGGAACAGAATGCGCCCGGACTTCAGGGCCACCAGGCCGGTGATGGCCCGGATGGCGGTGGTCTTGCCGGCGCCGTTAGCCCCCAACAGGGCAACAATCCGGCCCGCCGGCACTGTAAAGGTAATCCCTCTCAGGGCCCGGATAGGGCCGTAGGCTACTTCCAGGTCAAGGACTTCCAACATGCCTTACCGCCGGTTGCAATCTTTTTTCAGGACAAATCCTAGCCCTCAATCCTTTTGGTTTCCGACCCCGGGCCCTTCAACTTTAAAAACCCCCTGGCCTTCGCCCAGATAGGCCTGAATCACCCGGGGATTTCTCCGGACTTCCTCCGGATGGCCTTGGGCGATGATAAGGCCGTAGTCCAGCACGGTAAGATGTTCACAAAGTCCCATCACCAGCCGCAGATTATGTTCGATCACCAGCATGGTCAGGCCGTGTCGCTCCTTGATCTGCCGCAAAAACTGCATTAATTCGCGAGTTTCCTGGGGATTGAGGCCTGCCGCCGGTTCGTCCAGAAGCAAAAGGCGCGGTTTGGTTGCCAGGGCCCGCGCCAGCTCCAGATGCCGCTGATGTCCGTAAGGCAACTGTCTGGCCCGCTCCTGGGCCAAATCCTTCAGGCCCACTTCCTCCAGCAAGGCCAAGGCCTTGTGCGTATGCTGACGCTCTTCCCGGCGGTAGCGCGGCAATCTCAGGACCGCCTCCCACCAGGCGGCCCGGCTGCGACAATGAAAACCCACCAGCACATTGTCCAGCACCGTCAGATCCGCAAAAAGGCGAATGTTTTGAAACGTCCGGGCCATCCCCAGAACCGTCCGCGCCTGGGGACTCAGACCCTGGAGATTCCGGCCCCGGAACCGGATGGTCCCGGCGGTGGGGGTCAAAAAGCCGCTGATAAGATTGAACACCGTGGTTTTCCCGGCCCCATTGGGCCCGATGAGGCCGTAAAGGCCGCCCTCGGGAATCTTCAGAGTAAAATCCACCAAGGCCAAAAGCCCCCCGAAGCGCATGCTTAAGCCGGTGATCTCCAACATTGCTGTTTCCGCTTCGCTCCGCTCACCTGCCCAGGGCATATGACCAATCCGGGATCGTTCCCCGAGAAGTCCTAAACCTTCAGATCTTGGGCGCCGCCATCTCCCTGATTTCCATAAGGTCTTTCTCTTTCCCGATCATCACCAGAATGTCACTGGGCTTGATGACAAAATCCGGCGGCGGCAAAAAGACAAAGCGTACCGGAACCAGCTCCTTGATGGCCAGGACAAAGACCCCGTAGTTTTTCCGCAGGTCCAGCTCCGCCAGAGTATGACCATAAAAGGAGTCCGGGGGCGCCACGTCCATGACCCGGTAATCTTCTTCCAGGGGGATGAAATCCAGCAGATTGGGGTTGATGATATGGGCGGCCAGCCGGCGGGCTGTCTCCCGCTCAGGAAAAATGACTTCATGGGCCCCGATGGATTTAAGGATGGCCGCGTGATCATCCGTAGTGGCTTTGGCCCAGATGCGCTTTACCCCGATTTTCTTGAGGTGCAGGGTGGTCATGATGCTGGCTTCCAGACTTTCCCCCATACTGACGATGGCTTCGTCAAAGTCAGGGGTGACGATAGAGCTGAGGGTGTGAAAATCCCGCACATCCAGAATTAACGCCCGCTGAACGTCGTTGATGACGGCTTCCACGGCGCGTTCGTCCCGGTCCAAGGCCAGCACCTCGCAGTCTTTGGCGAGCCGCCGGGCCAGTTCCTGGCCGAATTCCCCCAATCCGATTACGCAAATGTGCTTTTTCCTTTTCATCCGATCATCACCTTGGCTTCAGGATAGGTGACATGCAGCGGTCTGACCGGGGCCAGCCCCATGGCGATGGTCAAAGGCCCGACCCGGCCCACAAACATGGTGGCGATAATCCACAAGCGCCCCCAGGTGGTAAGCTTGCCCGTCAGTCCGGTGGACAAGCCCACGGTGCCGAAGGCGGAGATCTGCTCAAATATCACGTCGTGCAGCCCCGGGCCGCCGGGTCCCCTTCCTTCAGTATATAGCAACAACAAAACCCCCAGGATGTTCCAAAGGATCGCCAAGCGAATAAGGATCGTGGTCCGCCATACCGTCTGTTTGGGGACCCGGCGTTCCCAAAGGACCGTCTGGTCCTCCCCCCGAATTTTGGCCCGCAGTTCTGCCAGATAAATGGCCAGCGCCGTGGTCTTTACTCCTCCGGCACAAGAGCCGGGCGAACCCCCGATGAACATGAGGATGGTCAAAAGCCACAAAGAGCCCAGGGGCAGGAGGCCGATCTCCACGGTGTTGAAGCCGGCGGTACGGGCCGTGATGGACTGAAACAGGGCGGTCGAGAATTTTATCCCCCACGTGGCCTCACCCGCGGTCAATCCCAAAATCAGTAAGGTCAGGCATCCTCCCAAGATCAGCAAAAAACTGCTGGCCAATACAATCCGGGCATGCACCGATAACGGTACAGGCCCCCGCAAATCCCCCTTGAAGACTTTCATAGTGCCATAATGCCAAAGTTCCGCCAGGACCGTGTGTCCGAGTCCTCCCAGCACGATGAGCAGCATGACGGTAGTTATGATTACGGGGTTTCCCCGCAGGGACATGAGGTTGTCGGAATATATGGAAAAACCGGCGTTGCAGAAGGCGGAAATGGCATGGAACAGGGAAGAGAAAAACGCAAAACCGAGGGGAGTGTTTCGCCAAATTAACCCGGAGAAGATAAAAATCACTCCCAGCAGTTCCGTGATGAAAGTGATAAGCAAAATCTGCCGGAATCTTTTCTTGAACTCAACCCCCAGGTCCCGTTGAAAGAAGGCGTCCTGCAAGGCAGTTTGGGAAGCCAGGGACAGACGGCGTCCCAACATTAGAAAAGTCAGGGCCGCAAAGGTCATGATCCCCAGGCCCCCTACCTGGATGAGAACCATGATCACTGTCTGGCCGAACCGGGTGTAGGCTGTGGCCGTGTCCACTACAATGAGTCCGGTGACGCACACCGCCGAAGTGGCAGTGAAGAGAGCATCCACAAATCCCACGTCGCCCTGGCTCTGGGACCAAGGCAGCAGAAGCAGGAAAGTCCCTATCAGGATAACGCTGGCAAAACCCCCGATCAGCTGAATTTGGGGCAATTTGACATATGGTACCAGGAGTTTGATTCGGGCCGGATCCAGCATTTCTAAAGTCGGACTTTGGAACGTATTATCGCCTACGGCTGGCTCAGACCAACAGATTTCTAAGAGAGCTTAACTTAAAAGCCCTTGACAGATTTATGAAAAAAAGCCCTGGCCCAGTTCTCCAGCGCCTCCCAAGAGAATTCCTTCCGGCCCAGGAGGCCCTGCCGGAAAAAGAGAATCACGGCCAGTAGAATCACCGAAAAGATAACCATGCGCATTCCCGGGATGCCGGGAAGGGGGTAGCCCAGCAACACATGCGGCTCTTCCACGACGCGAAGCCATTCTCCGGCCAAGGTGAATAAAATGGCGGAAACAATTGCCCCCGTGGTGGACCCCAGCCCTCCCACCACTATGATGATCAACAGGTTGAAGGTAAGGAAAAAGGTGAACAGGGTCGGCGAAATGGTGGTAATCAGGTGGGCCAGCAAACCTCCCGCCACCCCCAGGAAAAACGCGCTCAGGGTATAGGCCAGCATCAGATGGCGAAAAGTATTGACCCCCATGGCCTGGGCCGCCACTTCATCCTCCCGGATGGCCATCATGGCCCGGCCATAGCTGGACTTCACCAAGGAAAAAACCAGGGCCACGGTAACCACGGCCACGCCCCAGGACCACCACAGGCTGGTCAAGGGCCGGAGTCCTTTGAGGCCCAACGGCCCGTTGGTGACGCTTTGCAGATTGTTGGCCAAAACCCGCACCACCTCCCCGAACCCCAGGGTGACAATGGCCAGATAATCGCCCCGTACCCGAAACACCGGAAAGCCGGTGACAAAGCCGAAAAATGCCGCCACTAGGCCGCCGCTCAACAGGGCCAAAACAAACGGCAGGGTGATCTGGTTCAATGGCCAGATCAGGGGATGGATGATGAAAATCACTCCCTTTTCCTGGGGCGTCAGAGTCAACAGGGCGGCAGTATAAGCTCCCAAGGTGATGAAGGCATTGGGACCCAGGTGTAGTTGTCCGCAGACCCCGTTTACCAGATTATAGCTCACGGCCATGGTGATGAAGATGGCCATGTTGTTCAGCAGGCGCACCTGGTATTCGTTGGCCAGACGCTCTGCCCCGGCGAGAAAAAGGACCAACAGAAGCAGGGCCGCCAGATTTAACCAAATTTTTTTGAGGACCACAGCGTTTCAGGAGACAAAGGTCAAGATTTGCAATTCAGCAAAGAGCCGCCGGACCGGGCTCAAAGTTTCTCCTCCCCCAGACTTTCTCCCAGAATGCCGGTGGGTCGCACCAGCAGGATAAGGATCAACAGGGCGAAGGCCAAGGCGTCCCGGTAGCCGGCCCAGGTCGGGAACAAGGCCACAATCATTATCTCTAAAATCCCCAAAATGAAGCCGCCCACCACCGCCCCGGCCAGATTGCCGATGCCTCCCAAGACCGCGGCGATAAAGGCCTTGAGGCCCGGCAGAATCCCCATGAAGGGGTTTACCTGGGGATATTTCATGGCCCACAGAAGGCCGCCGGCTCCCGCCAGGAGCGACCCCAGAAAGAAGGCCAGGGATATGATCCGGTCGATGTTGATGCCCATCAGGCTGGTGGTCTCCAGGTCGTAGGCGATGGCCCGCATGGCCCGCCCGGCCTGGGTACGATAAATAAGCCCGAACAGGCCGGCCAGCAGGATGGCGGTTATCCCGGGAATCAAAAGGCTGAGGCGGGAGATGTATAGGCCCCCCCATGCCATCGTGCCAGCGAACCATTCTGGGGTCGGAAAGGGTTTGGGCCGTCCGCCGGCAATCACCAAAGCGAGGTTCTCCAACAAAAAGGAGGCGGCAATGGCCGAAATCAGCAGGGAAATGCGCGGTGCCCGGCGCAAAGGCCGATAAGCTCCCCGCTCCAGCATTACCCCCAGCAGGCCGGTAAGCACCAAAGCCAACCCGAAGGCCAGGGTCCAGGGCCAGGAAAACAGCCCTACTCCCATGACTGCCAGGTAGGCGGAAACCATGATGAGATCGCCATGGGCGAAGTTGATCAGCCGCAGGATGCCGTAAACCATGGTATAGCCGATGGCAATCAGGGCATAGAGACTGCCCAGCGATACACCGTTGATGACCTGCTGCACCAGCGTTAGGGTATCCATGTCAGGAGCATTCCAAGGGTGGAATGATTGCTGCTTGTCTCAACGGGCCGTCACGATTAATCTCCGATCAGGGGGGCCCGGCCCAGGAGATTGATGATCTCCGGCATGATCATCAGCCCGGTCAAGCGGCCCAGACCCCCGGTGGCGCAGGCCCGTTCGCCGAATTCCTTGACATGATCCGTGCGTACTGCCCCATCCCCCACCATGATCAGGGGCACAGGATCTCCGGAGTGTTTTTTCAGGGCGCAGGGGGTGGAGTGGTCGCCGGTGATCACAATCAGGGTGTCCGGAAGGTCCAGCAAGACCTTGGCGGCCGCGTCGATCTTTTCGATAAAGGCCTTTTTGCCGCGGAAATCCCCGTCTTCCCCGAAAGCATCGGCGGCTTTGATATGGACAAAGGCAAAATCAAAGTCGGTGGCCAAGGCCTTCAAGGCCGCGGCAAATTTGGCATCCAGGTCCGTATTGGCCATGCCGGTGGCCCCCGGCACCGGCAGCACCTGCATGCCGGTGAAGGCGCCGATGCCTTTGTAGAGGCCGCCCCCGGCGATGGCGCAGGCCTTCAGGCCATAGCGCTCCGAAAACTTTTCAATTTTCTTGTAATAGCCGGCGCCGCGGCAAAGGAGATAGTTGGCCGGCGGCTTGCCTTCTTTCTGGCGCTCTTTGTTTAAAGGATGATTTTTCAGAATCTCGTGGGCCCGGTGCAGAAAGTAATTAAGCACCTTGGCGGTGAAGGCCGCTTCCGGGGAGTCATCCAGGGGGCGGACTTCGTGTACCTTGACTCCCACTTCGTGCGGGTCATTATCGCTGATTTTGCTGGACAGCCCGGGCCCCCGCAGAATTACCCCGGCCCGGTGCCCGGTGCCCGGTTTGATATGCAGGGTTACGCCCTCATAAGTGAGCCCGTCCAGGTCCTTGACAAAGGGGCCGGTGTCCGAGAGGCGCCCGGCCCGGCGGTCCACGGTCACCAGATGGTCATCCACCGTTCCCAGGTTGCCCCGGAGGGCCACGTCTCCCGGTTCCAGATCCATGCCCAAACCGGCCACCTCAATGGTGCCCCGGCCGGTATAATACTTTTCCGGGTCATAGCCCAGGATGGCCAGGTGACTGGTGTCACTTCCCGGCCGCTGGCCCACGCCCAGGGCATTTTGCACGCCGCAGATGCCGCGGGACGCCAGGGCGTCCAGATGGGGCGTATGGGCCGCCTCCAGCGGGGTTTTGTCGCCCAGTTCCTTAATGGGCCGGTCCCCCAGCCCGTCCATGATGAGCAAAATGACTTTGTTCATGTCCGGCTCCATAGCGGGTAAATTTTTCGCGGGCCTAGCATAAAGATAATGGTCAGCTTAACAACAACTATTCAGGAAATCAGCCATTTTTTAAACCCTTCTTTGGAAGCTGCGATCAAATTGATCAGCTTCTCTTCCCCATTTTTTTCACAACCCACCGTTACCTGGGTCCCTTCCGGGGCGTCGCTGTAGGCGGCTGCCAAAGCGGCCACCTGTTCCAGGGCGTCATCCCCGGCCTTTCCGCGGACAAGGACCGTAGGGCCCGGGAAATTCTTGACCTTGCATATCAGATCGCTCCCGGCAGCCAACGCGGCGATGGCTTCGTTTTCATTATGGGTGCGCCCTACAATGACTTTTTGGCCCCCTGGCAGCCGGAAGTGCCGTCCCCATTTCAACAGCTCCAAATCCTGGCGGGTGGCGTTTTCCGTATGGCCCAGTAATTCTTTAAGCCGGGCACTGTAGCCCGGATCGGTCAGAAGACAGCCTCCCGCCGGCGAGGGATAATCGGTGATGCCGTAGCGTTCCGCCAAGGCCATTTGTCGTTTCCGACTGCGGCCGCTTAGGTCCAGAAGGCGCTGCCGGTCCACCCAGCCTAAAAACTCCGGCTTGGTGGGAGGAAGAAGTTTGGCACTCAAAGGCCGAATTATCAGGTCGCTATAGCCCGATTCCCGGGCCACCAAGGCCAAGGCGCCTTTATGCTGGCTCAGAGGGCGCTGGCCCAGCACCTCCCCGGTAAACAAGAAATCAAACCCGAGTTTCTCCATCATCGCCCCGGCCTCCCGGAGCATCAGGATGCGGCAGTCCAGGCAGGGGTTGTGCCAGCGGCCGAAACCGTGGGGCGGGGCATAAATCAAGGGCAGGAATTTGTCCGTAATATCGGCTTCCCACAAGGGCAAAGCCATCCGGGCGGCCGACTTCCTGGCCCGCTCAGCGCCAAAAAAGGGAGTGACAAACGCCACCCCGTTGACCTCAATTCCTTGCTCCCGGAGCACCGCGCACGCCAGCATACTGTCCAAGCCTCCCGAAAAGAGGCCCAAAGCTCGGATCGGACGGCTCATTTTTTAGAGAAAATAATACAAAGGCTCCTAAGGCCCGCCATGATTTAATTCCACTTCCCCCCAGCCCAGTCTCCTCAGGAGAGCCTGGAATGGCCGGCGGATTTCCGGGGCCAGAAATCTCGCCAGTTCACCTGCATCCAGTTCCAGAACGGTTTGCTCGCCGCGGACCCGGAGACGCACATGGCTGAAACCCCGTGACCTGAGCCACGCTTCGGCCCGCCCCACCCGAGCCAAGGCTTCCCGGGTGAGCTCTACGCCATAAGGGAACCTGGTGGCCAGGCAACTTTGGGCCGGCCTGTCCCACGGAAGCCCCAGGCTTCGGCTTATTTTCCGGATCTCCGGTTTGCCGAACCCGGCGTCCCGCAGCGGGCTTATGATTCCCAATTCCCGGGCAGCCTTCAGACCCGGCCGAAAGTCCTCCATATCGTCCCGGTTGGTGCCATCCCATAAGGCCTCGGCCCCCAAAGCTTCGGCCACCTCCCGGCCCCTTTGAAAGACCGCCTTCTTGCAGGCATAACACCGCGCTGGATTATTTTTCCGGAAATCCGGAAGTTCAAGAGGATCGAATTTCTCGAGGATGTGCCTCACCCCCCAGCGCCGGGCCAATCGGAAGGCGGCCGCCAGTTCTCCGGGAGCGGCATGGGGTCCGACAAAAGTCAGGGCGGTGAGCCCGTCCTTCAAGGCGCGCGCCCCGGCCGCCAGGAGCAGGGTGGAGTCCAGACCCCCGGAAAACAGAAGTACCGCCCGACGCCAGAAGCGAAGGCGGTCTTCCAGGTCAAACAATGCTGCCGGCCCCACCGGTTCTTCTTTCCGGAAGAGAAGGCCAAAGTACCGAAAGCCAGACCGGATCCGTGGCAAGGGGCGGCGAGGCTTCGCTAACCGTCCGGGCTAGCGGCTGACGGCGGTTCCGCAGTAGGCAGAAGTTCCACCGGCTCACCCAGGAGAAACTGGCCTTTGGCAATCCATTCTTTGAGGATGTGGGCAATTTCCCTGGCCCTGACGAAACTCGAAAGGGGCACCGTCACCACTTCGGTGCCATTCAGGAGCATCTTGCCGCTTTTCAAGGTGGCATAGCTCACATGGCCCAAAATCCGGGCCGTTCCCGCCGGATAATCGGTGCCATAGTCCACAATGGGAGCAAAAATTTCCTCATCGGAGACGCTACAATAACGGGCCATTTCCTCATTAAGCAAGGGAATGGGCACTCCCAGGCCCACCGCCAGGGAGCAGCCGTAACCCAGGATACTGACTCCCACCAAAAAGCGGGGGGACATCCTTTTCAGATCCCCCAGCACCATCAGGGTGCCGGCCGGCGCCAGGGGAACGCCGTTGGCGCCCCGGGGCTGCCCGGGATGGTGTTGCGTGCCGGGAAAGACCACGTAGCCCACCGCGCCGCCCAAAAATATGCGGGTGCCGATGCCTATGGTGCGATAGTAGGGGTCGTTGAACAACGGGCTCAGTTGGCCGGCAGTGCAGAAATTGGCATTGGCGGCCCGGGGTTTCAGGGGTCCCATGTAGGTGTAAATAGTGCGATTGGAAAGGTTTACGGCACAATTGTAATTCTGGTAACAGTTACGGGGATTGCAGAGGATGGCGTTCACCATCTGCTTCAAGGTGATGTCCTTCTCCAGGCGCTTGCTGGGGTAGCAGTCGGTGCCATAGGCCTCGACGACCAGGCGCACGGCCTTGCCCGCCACCAGGTCATGGATAACATGGCCGCCCCCGTACTTGAATTCCCCGGGATAGACTTTGTTTAAGGGGTCATCGGCTGCCGGTTCAGTGGCGCCGATATAAATGTCCACCGCGGCCAGCCCGGCATAAGCCGGCACATTATTGAGCCAGACCCGGGACGCCTTGATGGGCGGCCTGCCATGGCCAAAATTGAGAAATGCCCCGGAGGAACACATGGGAGAGAAGGTTCCGGTGGTGACTACGTCCACTTCCCGCGCCGCGGCCACTTCCCCTTTCTTCCTGACAATATCGATGATCTCTTCCGCGGTCACCACCACCGCCTTGCCTTGCTTGATTTTTTCATTAATTTCCTGGTATGTCTTGTTTACCTGAAAATTAGCCATGGCCTGTCCCTGAAACTCCTGGCGCGCCGGAGCCTGTAATGCCCTTACTGTTGGAAGCCGCCGGTCGGCACGCAGCTTTTTTCTTTGCCAATCTGATTCCTTTGTTGGTTATCATCGACCCCCTGGGAAACGTTTTTCCTTATCTTGCCCTATCCGCCGGCCAATCTCCCGAGGCTTCCCGGGGACTGGCACGCCGGGCCTGTCTTTATGCCTTTGGCATCCTCTTGGCCTTTATCTTCCTCGGCCGGCTCATTCTCCACTTTTTCGGCATCACCCTGGCCGCCTTTCAGATCGCCGGCGGCCTCATCCTGTTCCGCATCGCTTTCGATATGCTGGAAGGCCGGGGGCATTTCAACCGTCTGGACACCTCTTCCAGCCTGGTGGCCGCAGATTACCGGGACGTGGCCTTGGTGCCGATGGCAGTGCCCCTGCTAAGCGGCCCGGGAGCCATCTCCACTGTCCTGGTGCTCACCAGCCGCAGCCGTAATTTCCTGGAAGACAGCCTCATCGTCGGCGCCTTGCTGCTGACCATGCTCATCACGTACACCGTCTTCCGTTTCGCCGAGTCGCTGCACCGGTTTCTCAAGGAGACCGGCATCCGCCTCCTCACCCGCCTCATGGGCCTGATTCTGGCAGCCCTGGCGGTGCAATTTATTATCGATGGGGTTTTGGCCGCTTTCCCATTTATCCGGGCTTAATAGTAATCCACCGGGTCGATGCGGCGGGCGGCCGACCAGCGGAAAAACAGATTACTGGGCAAACCCTGGAAGATGTAACGGTTGGGCGGCCATAAAAACCGGCGAAATATGGCGCCCAAGGAATAAAACCTCCGGAAGCATTGCCACACCCCTTCTTCACACTCTTCCGGGCTCATGTTTCTGGGAACAAAGTTGCAGACCATGCCCAAGTATCTTTCTGCTTGAGGGTTATGAACCCGGCCCTCTTTGGCCAGCTGGTCCCACATGGGGGTGCCCTGTCGGGGCGTGGCCACATTGAAAAAGGCCAGGGGCGCTTTGACCCGCTCCAGAAAGGCCAGGGTCTCGGCAAAAACCTCTTTGTGGTCCCCGTCCAGGCCGAACATGAAGTTCAAGGAATAGAAAATGCCCCGCTCCCGCAGTCGTTGCAGAAGGATTTCATATTCTTTCACCGGATTCTGGACCTTTTCAATGGAAGCGATGCTTTCCTCGCACACGTTCTCAATCCCGATGTTCACGTGGAAACACCCTGAGGCCTTGGCCAAATCCAGCAATTCTTCGTCCCGGGAAGTGTTGATGGTCCAAAGGCAGCTCCAGCGAATATTGAGGGGGATAAGGGCCTTGAAAAGCTCCTTGGCGTAATCCCGGTGGCCCGTCAGGTTGTCATCAATAAAATAAACCTTTTTCAGCCCGGTGATGCGGGTGTTTGTTTTGATTTCAGCGATGACCTCCCCGATGGGACGGCGACGGTAGGTATGGCCATAGACGATGGGCACCTCGCAGAAGGCGCAATGATAGGGACAGCCCCGGGAAGTCTGGGTGGGCACAATTTTCACCCGGTAGCGCCGGAAATCCACGAGTTCCACCCGGGGCCGGGGTAATCCGACCAGATTGTGAAACGCGGCGGCCTGATAGCGGCCCCGGAGGCGTCGGACTCCGGCATCTTCCAGGACCTGGGGCCACACGTCTTCGGCTTCCCCCACCACCACGGCATCGGCATGTTCCAGCGCCTCTTCGGGATGGAGGCTTACGTGGAACCCCCCCATAACTACCGGGACCCCCCGGCGCCGGAACTCTCCGGCGATTTCGTAGGCCCTCTCCGAGGTGGCGCAGGTGGCCGTGATTCCTACCAGGTCGTAGGGCCGATGATATGGGATGGACTCCAGACGGTCATCAACGATCTCCACCCGGTGTCCTTTGGGGGTAAGACCGGCCAGATACGGGAGGGTGATGCCCAGAAGCCAGCGGGTTCTGCTGCGCAACGGTCTCCTGTCAGGATACTTGGTAGTGGGCTGTACCAGTAGGATATGCACAACTTGAGCCTTACAATATCTTTTACAAAGTTTATAATATATCATTTCTATAGCGTTTGAGGACAGGTAAATTATTCCGGTCAAATCTTAAATTCGGAAACTTTTGTGAAACTGATTCTTTGTCCCATATGCGAAGCGGATCATACCGACCCGGTTAACCGGCGCCGTCAACGAGGACTCACGGTGACTACGGTGGCCTGCCGGAGATGCGGCCTGGTTTACCACAATCCGGTGATCGAGGACCGCGATCGCCGGGATACGGAAACCACCTACCAAAAATGGCATACGGATTCCCGTCCCACCTCCCGTTATCTTAAGAAGTTGGAAGCCCGCTGGGCCAGACAATGGCCCTTGGTAAGTCTGGTTTTTGCCGCAGGCAGCCGAGTATTGGAGGTGGGGGCCGGTCTAGGGGTAGCTTCGGCCCATTTTAAACGGCTGGGAGCGAAAGTGATAAGCATAGAGCCCGATCCGGAGCTGGCCGCTTATGCCCGCAGTAATTGGGGCCTGAACGTCCTTGCCGCCCGGTTTGAGGAAGTGGACCTCACCGGAGCGCAGTTCGACCTGATTTTTGCCTCCCACCTAATCGAACATTTTCCGGATCCTTTGGAGTTTCTGACCAAGGTTCGCCTTTGGGCCCACCCGCGCAGCTTCCTCTTCCTAGAAACTCCTAATATTCTGGCGCCCAAGGTAAGTCCCGCCCGGCTCTTTTCTTTGCCTCACAATTTTTACTTCTCCCCGCAAACCCTCACCTTTCTGCTTGCCAAAGCGGGCTGGGAGGTCAGTCACCTCCGGGTGTTTCGTCGCGATGCCCTTCAACTTTTGGCCCGGCCTTCATCCCCCCGGCAGCCGCATATCCCGCCTCAAGCCATGCCCATGGTCCGGAAGGCCCTCAGCCGGCATCGCTACCTTTACTATCTCAAGTTCCTTTTCCTTTGGCGCAAGATTCCTTGGTGGCAGAACCGCTGGATGTACACGGATGACCCTCGTTTTCCCGGGCTAAGCCAAACGGATGCTTTGAGCTGAAGGGTGGAAGGAATTTAGGTTTTGCGCAAAGGGATTACCTTGCCTTTTCCTTCCGGGCCAGGACTTTCCGGCTTAGGCTGAGGTTTCGGGGGGACCGGGACCAAGCGCACTGGCCGGCCCCCCATGGTGAATTCCTCTCCCCGGATATGGGCTTCCTCCAAGATCCAGACCAACGTCTGGGGCGGCAGCGTCAATACCAGCAGTTCCACCTGATACCAGCCTTTTTTAATATCCGGGGTAATGTCATCGATGCGGGCATAAAAGGCGGGCTTGTGATCCAGATAAACCAGAACCAGGTCGTTGATATTGGCCATGGCATGCTAAAGAGGCGTGGGAAGGGTCTCCGCCCAGATTTTATCTAATTTGCCGGCCCTTGGCGAAATGAAAGAACCCGGCAGGGTTTCCCCCTTCGGGGACGAACCCCCGGCCTGCCCCGGAGCGGTCAAAGACCACGTCTCCCTCCGGTTGTCAACCTTTCCCGGCTCTCTGGACACAAAAAAGCCACGAATACCTGATATCTCGGCCTTCGTGGCCTGACTGCCTTTTATTTCCTGACCCTGCCTGATCTTCCGGGATCCAACCCCGAAGTTTCCCTGACCTAGTTAGCTAAGGCGGACGCCTTTGTCAAGCCTTATCATCAGCTTATCCCCGCCTTTTTTAACAAACGGCGGCCTTTCGGAACTCTAGGAAGCGTTTGTTACGCCTCCGCCCGGTGCCAGAAGCGGGACCAGAAACCGGTCTCTTTGCCGGGCAGTTTGTGGTTGGCGGCCTGCCCCGGGCTCGGATGAGGGCTTTCCAGGAAAGTAAAGGCAATCCTTTCCAGATCCCTGGCCGCCTGACTTTTTTCATGCCGCAACGGGAAAGGGATCAGTTGATTTACTGCTCCCTCCACCGCCGGATCATAAGAGAGTTGTCCCAAAACCCGGGGTTTGAGGCTCAGGAAAGAGTTGCACACCTTCTCAATGATCAAGGCGGCCTGGAAATCCCGGTCGCTTTTCACCATGTTGACCACCAAAAAGACCTGGAACTCCCTGAGCAAATGCACCAGCCGCTGGCAGCTCTCCGGCTCGGTTTCGTTCAGCTGTAAGAGAAACTCGTTCAGGGATTCCGCTTCGTCGCCTTTCTTCAGGTCCGATTGCATCAGCCAGTCCAACACCTGGTAATTTCGGGCAAACTCCCGGCTCAGGTGGCGGTAAAGGCTGCTCTTGATAAACCCATAGACATTTTGCAGCGAAGTGGCCTGATTGGTGAGCAGACAGATCTTCCCGGGGGAGTAATTGAAGAAGTCCAACACATTGAAGGAGGTTCCGGCACCCAGGTCCACCAGCACCAAGTCAGCGGGCAAATCTGCCATCTGATGGAGCAGACGCATTTTTTGAGCATGGGTGGGGTTGGCCGCCCCCAGTATGTCGTCTGCCCCGCATATCAGCCCGATACCTTCCACCTGGGTGTCAATGATGATGTCCTCCAGGCGGCCCACTCTCTTCAGGAGAAAATCCTCCAGGGTATAGGGCGGGTAGCGCACCCCCATGAGGGTGTGCAGGTTGGCCCCGCCCAGGTCCGCATCCACCAGGATTAGTTTCCTTCCCAACCGGGCCAGGGAAATGGCCAGACCCAAAGTGAACACGCTTTTGCCGATGCCGCCTTTGCCGCCGCCGACGGCCCATATTTTTTTGTTCATCAATGTCTGCCTCTCGACCCCCTTGGCATTTATTCCGCAGGTGCTAAAAACAAATTTTCCCGGCCTCTCAGTCCTCCGGCCCGGTTCCTTTTCCCCACATTGCCCAAACGCTCCGGGCCGCCATCATCAGGCAGCCATAAAGGGACAGGATACTGCCGAACAATCTCCATGATTCCGGCCCGACCAGATAAAGGGTCATTCCTCCGGCCACCGCGCCTGCCCCCACCAGATAGACTGCCTGGCCTGCGGAGGGATGGAAGCGCCGGGCCTGCACCAGATCCCACTGATCCCATAATTCCTTCACATCTTTGGGGTAGGCCTGGAGGCGGTCCTCCAGGACTTTGCGCACCCGCAAATCGAGATCGGCCAGTACCAGGCCCATGGCATATCGGGTCGGTTTGCTTTCGTCCGGTCGGGACCAGAGCACCCGGCCCCGGATCCGGCCTAGATCCTCTGCCGGCAGGTGGGGCAAACAAATAATCGCCTCCCGGTTTTTCAGATTGAGAAAGTCAATCGTTTTCGGGGCCTCCTCCACCCTCAGCACTACCCCGCCGGCCGACAGGCTCGCCAAGCTTACCGGGAAGGTGAGGGTGTCCCGGTTCCGTTCAGAACCCGGGAGTTCCAGACTCACGATGCCCGGCCTTTCGGCAAGCCTACCTGCCTTTGCCCTTTGTCCCATTGCCTTCGCTACCACCATCGATGCCAGCCTTTCTTGGTTTTATCGGCCACCGATCGGCGCAGATCTTCCAGTTCTTTTAGCCACTGCGATTCCAGCTTGGTCCGCAGCATCCGGTGTTGTCGCTGTTCCCGTTTGAATATGTCGGTGAGGGCGCCCAGCTTACCCAATTCATAAATCATGGCTTCATAGCGACGGCGCTCCACAATAAGGCTTTCTTGGGAAAAGCGGCATAGTTCCTTCCAGGCCGCATAAATTTCGGCCATCCCCGGAACGGTTTCCCGCCCGTTGTTCGGCCTGTCCTTCCGCGGTTCATATATTTCCTCTATTTCCTCTATTTCCTCAGAGGGACGTGAAAAAAAGGGCGTATCTTGTTGAAAAGCGTCCGGGCCGGAAAACTCGGAAGGGCAAAGGGCCGGTGACGAACGGGCCCCTGAATTCCCGCCGGAAGGCGCCGCGGCCGCGGCCGCCGCGGTCGGCTTCGCCTCCCTGTCCCGGCCGCCTGGCGATCCGGCCAAGGCCTGGTCAACCAAGCCCCTGAGATACTCGGCCCGCCGCGGGTGGTTCCGGGAGTTACCCAAAGGGGCATGCCACAGAAGGCCAAAAAGGAGGTGCGGATCCTTCAGGCCTGCCGCCTGGGCTGCGGCCAGGAGTTCCTGATAATAAATTTCCGCAGTCGCGGCGGGCGCCAGGAGAGCTTGAAGCACCGCCGGGTGAGAACTGATGGCCGGATAAATGACTCTCCAGGAAGCCACGTTCGGCTCAGGCCGGAGGGAAGCATGAGACAAAACCGGGGCATTCTCCCGGATAAATTTGCAAAGCCCCGGACTGGGCCGGGTGGGCGGCGATTCCCAGGGAGGCCGGAGCCATCGCAGGTTGTTCCGGGCCCGGGGATCCCAAGAAGGAGGCACCAGTACCACCCCTCCCTCTCCGAACACCATGATCTGGAAATCCTCCATAAAAAAGGAGGCCGGCGGCTGCCATCCTGGGGGCAAGGTGTAATAATGCTGCTGCCGCTCGGGGCTCACTTCGGCCACACACCCGGAACACCAATCCCCCCAGTCATTGAAGGGAGGGGCGCTTTTTTGCCGGTGGATCTCCAGGACCAGCAGGCGGGAAGATGCCCCGGCGCGCACTCCCAAATTTACCTGAACACCTTCCAGTCCGAGACGGGTGAGCTTTTCGGCCCAGTGCTTCTGGGATTGGGAGAAATCCAAATCCAAGGCCGGTTCCCCGTGGAAATTCACGGCCACCAAATCCCACCCCAGACGCAGATATTTGGCGGCATGCTGGATCAATACCTCGCTGTAATCCAGGTTTTTCTGCAAAGTAAGTATCTCACCGGCTTCCTCTTCCCGGATAACCGCCGACACCCGGCGTCTCTGTACCTCTTCCGGTGGGATCTTTCGTTTCATATGGATTAAAGCCGTTCCCGGGGGGAGCGGTCCGCTGACGTCGTTTCTTCAGCTTGGTGAAAATAGGCCGTTGACGGATTTATGCCTCAGCTCAGACAATTAGGCAGTTTCCCGGCAGCATGCTCCGGCTATTATGTTTTATCGGTTTGGCCCTCCCCGGCCTTTAATTTGCCGGGCCGGAACCTGGCCAAAGCCCGCCTGGAAAGGCAAGAAAAGGCGCAGAGGGATTAAATCTGGGGAAGGGTCGGAAGGGAAACCCAGGCGCTTAAAACAAGAGCGGCAGAAAAGTCCCCTGCCGTCGCTGCTCCCATGCCCGGTGGATCACTTGGGCGGTAAATTCAGGCAGATTCATCCAGGGCAGGTCGTCGGCGGACACAAACCGGGCCGCAATGATGTCAGAGCCCGGTTTAAGTTCCCCTCCTTTGCATTGGCAGGCAAAGTCAACAAGAACATAGTGGTAGGATATCTGTCCGGCCGGATCGCGATATATTCTCTCCAGGACTGCGGTTATTCCCAGGATCTTAACAGTCAGACCGGTTTCTTCCAGGATTTCCCGTTTTATTGCTTCTGAAAGGGTCTCTCCCACTTCCACTAAACCACCCGGCAGGCTCCAGGCCCCTTTGGCCGGTTCCTGGCCCCGGCGCACCAGGAGAACCTCTTCACCTTGGAAGACCACCGCGCCTACTCCCACCAGCGGCTGTTTCGGATAGCGACGGTTCATTTCCCTCAGATCTCCACCCGCAGGGACCGCTTCACCCGGATGGCGGCAACCCCGCCCACCGGACAGACATATTCGCAGTGGCCGCAGCCGATACAGCGGTCCGCCTGAACCACCGGCAGTTTAACGAGAACCTTCTGGCCGCTGAGGTTCAGGACTTCGGCCTCGTTGAAAGTGATGGCCTTGGGGGCCACCGGGCAGTGCTCTTCGCAAACCAGACAATCAGTGCCCTCAGTGTAAGGAATACAGCGGCTGCGGTCAAGGGTGGCAGTACCCAGGGGCATGGCCTGTTTCACCGGGAGCTCCAGGTTGGGGATAGCACCGGTGGGGCAGACTTGACCGCAGAGGTTGCAGGTATAAGCACAATACCCCATCCGGGGCACCAGCCGCGGGGTGTAGAGGCCCTCCAGGCCCGCCTCCCACAGCACCGGCTGAAGGCCGTTGGTGAGGCAGACCTTCAGGCACTGGCCGCAACGGATGCAGCGGGACAGGAACTCCCCCTCCTCCGCCGCTCCGGGGGGACGGAGAAGATGCTCTTCAGGGCGCCGGGCCAGGGACCCCAACCGGACAAAAGGTACCAGGGCGACCCCGGTGGCCAGAGAGGTGACCACCTGCCGGCGCCCCAAATCCAAAGGGGCCCGGGGGGCCTGGAGACGAAACCCAAAACTCACCCTTCCCTTCGCACACTCCGCCAGGCACCGCAGACAGAGTTGACATTCGGCCGATAAGTGTTTCGGCACAGGGGCGGGCGCGGCGGCCCCTTCGCTTTCTTCCCCCTGACGCCCATGCGTTGCGGGAGACGTAGGTTCGCCGGACACAGGGGGCGAAGGAGACGGTTTTCGCCCCCCCGAAGGTCCTGCAAAGGCGCCCATTTTGCAGATTTCCAGACAATCGCCGCAGTCGGGGCATAAGGCATAAGGCTTTCGCCGGAGAAGGGAAAAGCGGGCGATGACGCCATACAGCGCCCCCAGAGGGCACAGAGCCCGGCACCAAAAGCGCCGATCCACCCGTTCGGCGGCCACCAGCAGGGCAAACAGGAGGAGGGTCAGAAAGGGCAGAAGGTAGGCCAGACTCCGAAAAGGCAGCACCGTGGCCTTGAAGAACTGGTACAGGGGTTCGCTCACATAAGTGATGGGTGGCCCCAGACGGTAAAGGACATGCCCGGCCTTTTCCACCCCATAAACAAAGGCGGGATAGAAAACAATGGTCAAAGAGCGGTACAGCAGGGAAAGGGGGTCAAATAGCCCCACCAGGTTTAGGCTAAAGGGCGCGCTGGCCAAAAGTGCCAGGAGAAGATAGTATTTCCCCCGACGCCAACGGTTAGCCACCCCCCGATCCGGGGCTTTTCGGAACAGAAGCCGCCGGCAGCCGTCCAGGGCAGTGCCCATAGGGCAGACCCAGCCGCAAAAAAAACGGCCCAGGAGGAAGGTCAAGCCCACAAACAGCAGAGCCCACCAAAGGCTGGCGATGAAGGGGCTCAAAGTCAGCAGGTGGGCCGAAAGAATGAGGGGGTCGAACCGGAAAAACAGGTCCACCGGCCAAGCTAAGGTATTTTCCCCGGTATATTCGGCCTTGAGAAAAAGAAGGAGAAACAGGAGGAAAAAGAAAATCTGGGTGCCCCGCCTGAGCCGGACCCAGTTTTGGGTTGAGGCTGCCTGAGATTTATCCGCCATCGGTTTTCCCACAAAAGCGCCTAGGGGCGGCCAGTGAGCCGCCCCCAAAGCTCATCTCCCCCTGGTGAGCCGATTACACAAATCTTATCTTGTTCAGGTCCATTTCCCCCCGGTTCAGTTCATAAGCTTTGCTGATATACCCGATATCCCCGGGTTTGAGGCCGAACAAGGTGGCGCCGAAAGCATCCAGGGCCACGGGGTCAGGGCCGGCCAGCACCAGGTTTTTCACTTCCACATCTTCAATCCGGCCCCCGGTCGGGCCGTTTCTCACCAGAATGCGGGTACAGTCCAGGACATGCAGGTCAGGGCGCAACACCAGGTTCATATCGGCGATGTTCTGGTGCAGCCCCACATGGCAGCGGCCGCGCCAGCCGCCGATGGCCCCCATCATGTTCTTCAGGCACATGGTCAGGCGGGCCTCGCTGTGGTGTTTGGCCACCGGGATATTAAGGAAGCGGTCGGCCTCCAAAATATCCTTGTAATAGTACCATTTCTTCAGAGACTTGGCCTTTTCGGCCCTGACCTCCACAAAGCGCCGTTCGTCCACAAATTCCACCCTGACCCGGGGGTCCTTGATGGCTTCCACGGCGGCCTGGATCCCGCTGCTGGCATAGGCCTTACGGGCATCGTGACAGGTGTGGTCCAGAACCTTCACCTGTTTGGCCCCGGCCTCCAGACAAAGCTCCACCACCTGCCGCACCACCGCGGGATGGGCATTGGCGGCCATTTCCGGAGGCCGGTCCCAAGCCATGTTTGGCTTGACTACCACTGTTTCGCCGGGGTTGACAAACTTTTTCATGCCCCCCAGCTTCTGGATGGCCTCGCCGGTAATCTGGGCCCACTTGTCGCCTTCGACTTTGGCAATGATCGGCTGAGGCTTGTCGTCGGGGGCCATGGCCCACAATTCCTCCGGCAGCGTCAGCCACTTGCCCACCCCTGCGGCCAAGCCCAAGGCGGCGGCCTTTTTCAGAAATTCCCGTCGGTCCATAATCCCTCCGGAGCAGCCGTCAGTTTTCCGCTTTCCCTGCCACGGGCTGGCAGGCATGCTTGTTATTTTGACTACCTTAGCCCCTCTTTTGCAAGTTTTTCTTGACAAGGCCCCCCGAATTCCTTTATTGACTGGAAAGTCATTTTTCTGACCGAGCAGTCATTGACAGCCAGAACCGGTAAAAAGACGACGAAAAAAGAAGTGGTGACGGCCTTTCGCACCCGGGAGATTTTATCTGCGGCCCGGGAGGTTTTGGAGCGCCGGGGCGTGGAAGCCGCCACCATGGAGGAGATCGCCGCGGCAGCGGGAGTGGCCAAGGGCACCCTTTATCTCTATTTCCGGGGAAAAGAGGACTTGATCCATGCCCTGATGTCGGAGGTGGGGGAGAAAATGCTCCGGGAACTCCGGGCCATTGTGGAGGCTCCGCAGTCCCCCCGGGGAAAACTGACCCAGGTGCTGGCCCTGCTACTGAATTATCTGGAACGGGAGAGGATCCTGTTTCCCGTTTACATGCGGGACCTGACCCAGTGGATGCTTCAGGGCGGCCGCCGGAGCTTCCGGCGCATTCTGGAGCTGGAAGAGCAGGTCCTATCTCAGATTTCCCTGCTTTTCGCCGAAGGGGCGGCCCAAGGAGAGTTCATCTCCGCTGATCCCCGGCTGCTTACCTTCCTGCTCCGGGGAATGGTGCGGGCCCTGGGATATTACCGGATGGTCGAAGGTCACCGGGTCGATATGCGGCAAGCGTTGTCGGTATTGTCCGTCGTGGTGGTTTCCGGTTTTACCACCAAGGCTGATTCAGCCCCGGAAGGGCAATCCTGATGCAGATGAGAATCCCCGGTTTGCCATTTCTCCTGAGCCTCCTGATCGGGGGTCTGGTTGCCTGGCCGGCCCAGGCGCAAACCCCCTCCCCCCGGAAACTGGCCCTTAAAGAAGCTTTGCGTCTGGCGTGGAAGGCCAACCCAACCTTGCAAATCAGCCGGGTGGAAGAGCTCATTGCCGGTGAGGAAATAGTGCGGGCCAGGTCCGGGTTTTTGCCCCGGGTCCGGGCCGACGTCAGCCATACGGTTTATGATGATCCCGTCAAGATGCAGGTCAAGGGCTTGGGCCCCATAAGCTCTTTTCCCATGACCAACCGCAATTTTTGGGGTTCCCGGCTGGTGGTGGAGCAGACGGTTTTTGACCTGGCCACCATCTCCCGCTATCAGGCCGCGGTATTGGGCAAAACCGCCACCCGTCTGGATACCGCCCAAGTTCGGGACAATCTATTTCTCAGCGTCTGCCAAGGTTATTTCCGGGTGCTGCGGGCCGAAAAGCTGGTCACCGTAGCGGAACAGGAAGTGAAACAACTCACCGAGCATTTGCGGGATGCCCGAAATCTCTACGAATTCGGGTTGGTTACATACAATGATGTGCTGCAGGCCGAAGTGGCCCTGTCCGATGCCGAGCAGCGTCTGATCACGGCCCAAAATGATGTGACCAACCTCAAGTCCGCCTTGAATAAACTCATGGGCCTGCCCATCGCCACCCCTATCCGTCTGGAAGAAGAGGACAAGTTAGTGGCCCCCGCCCTGAGTCTGGAAGAGGCTTCGGAGACCGCCCTGCGGCAGCGCAACGACCTGAAGGCCGCCAAAAGCCGGATTGAACAAGGGGAGAAGAATATCTCCCAAGCCAAATCCGGGTATTATCCCCGGCTGTTTGCCCAAGCCGGCCACACTTACCAGCAAAATGATGCTTGGCTGCATGAGCATCAGTATTTCGCCATTCTTGGCCTGGAATGGAGCCTGTTTTCGGGCTTTGATACCCGGGCCCAGGTGAGGCAGGCCAAGCAGCGCCTGGAGCAGCTTCATCTTCATAAACAGGACCTGGCTGAACAAATCCGTCTGGAGGTCCAAACCGCCTACCTGGGGATGAAGGAAACGGCTGAGCGTATCCGCGTAACGCAGAAGGCGGTGGCCCAAGGGGAGGAAAACCTGCGCCTTAATCAGGAGCGTTACCGCGAGCAGGTAGGGACGGCCACCGAGGTTATTGACGCCCAGACCCTGCTCACCAAAGCCCGGGTAAATTATTTCAACGCCCATTATGACCATCAAATGGCCAAAGCCCAGATGCTGTGGGCCGTGGGTGGCATAAACGGGTTGGCGGACAAAACTGAAAATGTCCCGTAGATTCGCGCTGCGCCTCGGTTTGGTGGTGGCAGTCCTGCTCCTGGTAGGGGCGGGCTTGGGGTATTGGTATTATCTGCATATTTTTGTAAGCACGGACGATGCCTATGTGTCCGGCTATGTGGGGGTGATATCCTCCCGGGTGCCTGGCCGGGTTGCTAAGGTGCTGGTGGATGACAATGATTATGTGGTGGCCGGTCAGACCTTGGTCACTTTGGAGCCCCAGGACTTTGAGGTGGCCGTGGCTCAGGCGGAAGGAAATCTGAACCGCCTGCGCCAGGATCTGGCCACTCTTTATGTAAAGGTGGCCCAGACCCGGGCTGAGGTGGCGGAAGCCCAGGCGCACCTCCATCAGGCGATCACTGACCAAAAGCGCTATTCCGGTTTATATGAACGGCGCACCGTGCCCCGCCAGACCCTGGATCAGGTCAACACCCGCCTCAAGGTGGCCCGGGCCGAACTGGAGCAGGCGGCACAGAAGCACCGGGAGGCCTTGACCGCCATCGGGGGCTCCACCAGCATCCCGTTGGAGGAGCAGCCGGCCATCAAAGAAGCCAAGGCGCGCCTGGAGGAAGCCCGCCTGCGGCTGAGCTACACCAAAATTAAGGCAGAATTCAATGGCTATATCACCCGGCGTCAAGTAAAAACCGGCAACTATGTCCAGCCGGGCCAGCCCTTGATGATGCTGGTTCCCCTGGAATTTCCGGAGCTGTGGATCCAGGCCAATTATAAGGAAACCCAGCTCACCCACGTTTATATCGGCCAGCCTGCCACCGTGACGGTGGACACCTATCCCGGCACCAAGTTCAAAGGGGTGGTGGATTCCATCATGGCGGGTACGGGTTCGGTCTTTTCTCTCCTGCCGCCGGAGAACGCCACAGGTAACTGGGTCAAAGTGGTACAGCGGATACCGGTGAAAATCAGACTTCTTCCCCCTTATCCGGAAAACCAGCCTCTGCGCCTGGGGATGTCCTGTATCGCCACCATTGACACCCGGCAGCGGAGCGGGACGCGATTACTTTCTTCCCCAAAATCGGATCCCTCCGGCAAATACCCGCTGAATTAAAGGAGGAAGGGTTTCCAGGAGCAAGCGGTTAGAGGGCAATGACTAAAACTTGAGCTTTTCTCGGCAGGCGTGGGGAAAATTCTTTTTTCCTAACCCTTTTCGGCTTTCCTCCGGTTCCTAACCAAAGGGGCGTCTCTTTAATATGGCCGTAAATAATCAACCTCCCGCGGTGAACAAATGGCTGATCACCATTGCGGTGATGGCCGGCACCTTCATGGAGATCATCGACACCACGGTGGTCAATGTGGCCCTGCCGCACATGTCCGGGGCCTTGTCTGCGGGGGTGGACGAAGCCACCTGGGTGCTCACGTCATATCTCGTCTCCAATGCCATTGTGCTCCCCATTACCGGTTGGCTTTCGGCCCTGTTTGGCCGGAAGCGTTTCTTGATGATCTGCTTGGCCCTATTCACCGGCACTTCCATGTTGTGCGGCTCTTCCCCCAATCTGGGAAGCCTCATCGTGTTCCGGATTTTCCAGGGCTTGGGCGGCGGGGCCTTGCAGCCCATCTCCCAGGCCATCCTGTTGGAAACCTTCCCGGTCCGGGAACGGGGCATGGCTATGGCCATCTGGGGCATCGGCGTGGTCATCGCCCCCATCATCGGACCGGTCCTGGGAGGATGGATCACCGACAATCTGTCCTGGCGCTGGGTGTTTTACATCAACCTGCCGGTGGGACTGTTCTCCCTGGTCATGACCTGGTTTTTCATCTTTGATCCGGAATATGTGCGACAGCAGCGGGCCGGCACCATCGATTACATCGGTTTGGGCCTTTTGTGCGTGGGGTTGGGCGCCCTCCAGATCGTTCTGGACAAAGGGGAAAGGGAAGACTGGTTTTCTTCGGCCTTCATCGTGCGCCTGACGGTCATCGCGGTGGTGGCTTTAATTCTGCTGATTTATTGGGAATTGAAAACCGAACACCCGGTGGTGGATCTCCGCCTCTTCAAGGAGCGCAATTATGCCGCCGGGGTGACCATCATGTTTTTCTTCGGGTTTGTGCTCTACGGCAGCATCGTGCTTCTGCCCTTGTTTTTACAGACCATCATGGGCTATGATGCCACCTTGGCCGGGTGGGCCCTGGCTTACGGTGGGGTGGGGTCCCTCATGATCATGCCCATCGTGGGGCGCTTAACCGTTAAAATTGACAGCCGCGGGCTAATTGCCCTCGGTCTGCTGATCAATACCTTGGCCATCTATCTCATGAGCTGGTACAATACCCAAATCAACTTCTTTTACGCCGCTCTCCCCCGGTTTGTTCAAGGCTTTGGCCTCGGCACCACTTTTGTGTCCCTTACCACCCTGACGATGTCCCGGATTTCCCAGGAAAAGATGGGGAACGCCACCGGCATTTTCAACCTGATGCGCAACCTGGGCGGCAGTTTCGGCATTGCCACCGCCACCACTTTTCTGTCCCGGCGGGCCCAGTTCCACCAGAGTCACCTGGTGGAGCACCTTACGCCTTTCTCTCTGCCCTTTCAGGAATGGCAGCAGCGCATGAGCCAGATTTTTCCCGCCCTCCCCCCGGACTGGCACTATTGGGACGCCCCCCAGGCGATGGCCGCCCTTTACCAGGAGGTGCAGCGCCAGGCCCAGACCTTGTCCTACTGCGACAATTACTGGTTTTTCACCCTGCTCTGTCTGTCGCTGCTGGCCCTGGTCCCCCTGATGCGCCGCCTGCCCCGGTCTGCGTAGGAGACCACCTTCCGGCATGCGGCGCCTTAATCTTCTTCTTTTGGCTCTGGCCACGGTTCTTCTCGTCTGGCTGCTCTGGGAAATCGGCTGGGCCTCTTTGGCGCGGCATCTCCGGCAGGTAGGCTGGGGCTGGCCTATCCTGCTGTTGCCTTATGGGGTGGTGAGCTGCCTCGAGACTTTGGCCTGGGAATTTCTTTTGATCACCAAATCGGCCCGGTCCAGGCTGGTCTTGCTTTTCTGGCTGCGCCTGGGGGGCGAGGCCCTGAACCAGCTCACCCCCACGGCCAGCTTGGGAGGGGAGCCTTATAAAGTCGTGCGCTTGCAGGCCGCCGGCCTTTCCTTTGACGAGGCCACCGCCTCGGTGGTCATTCACAAGGCCCTAAAGGTCTTGAGTCTCCTTCTTTACATCGTTTTGGGATTGCTGGCCACGCCGCTTCTGCTTCCCGAGGCTTCCGCCCACCTCACTGCCCTAAGCCTTGCCGCCGCCGCCCTGGGCTTGGGAATCTTGGCCTTTATTGTGGTGGCCGGGCAGGATCCCTGCCTTCGGATATTGCGGTTGTTAGAGCGGGTGGAAATGTGTCCCGGGTTTCTTAAAGAAAAGGAAGAGGAACTGTCCCGTCTGGATGCCCGCTTGGCCTCGTTTTATCGGAGTTATCCCGGAAAGAGCCTGCTGGCTTTTCTGCTTTTATTCCTGGCCTGGATTTGCCACGGCGTGGAGGTTTACCTGATCTTCTTCCTTCTGGGGCATCCCATCGGCTGGGGCGAGGCCCTGTGTCTGGACGCCCTCACCATGATTTTCACTTCCCTCGGTTTCTTTATCCCCGCCGCTTTGGGCTTCCAGGAAGGCGGCAACATTCTTCTGGCTCTGGGTTTTCATTTGGGAGCGCCACTGGGCGCCGCCTTCAGCATCTTGCGGCGGGTAAGGGAGGCCTTTTGGATGGGCCTGGGTCTGATGGTGGCGGCCTGGAAGTAGACCGGTCTCCGGATTTTAGAAGAAAGAGATATCCTGAGCAGTAAATATCATCGAGGCCGGAGGGCCCGCCATCCCGTCGTCAAAAATTCACCCGCCAGCAGGTGACCGGGCTTTTCCGTCCTGCCTCTCCAGTCTATCAGGTCCACAACCGGAAGGCCTCTTTTTTCAAGCGGCGCAGTTTTTCTTCCATTTCCCAGCGGTGCCTTTGGAGAAGGGCATCCTGGATTTTGCGGGCCATTTCGTCAAGGCTCAAGGGTTTAACGACAATGTCCATCCGCTCCATATAATTTATTTGCTGGGACTGGTTCCGTTGATGGATCATCAGAATAAAGCGGGTGGACGGGGACCGCTGGCGGCAGTTCTCCAACAGCACGTGGTAATCCGGCAGCTTGAAATCCGTGATCACCAAGTCAAAAGGGCTTTCTTGCAGCGCCGCCATGGCCTCTTCCACCGTGTCCGCCAGACGGAATTCTTCAAAGCCCACAAGTTTAATGACCTGGGAAAGAAATTCCCGACACCACTCATCCCGGTCCACTACCAGGATGCGTCCGTGAATGATACGCTTTTGGATCTCCATCGTTGGCGTCTCCCGCGACGAGGAGGGTGAGGTAGGATTGTGTTGCTTAATGTTACTAGGAAAAACTCCTTTTGGCAAGGCACTGTTTCTCACCACATGCCGGCTCGACTATCTCCTCATTTGGCATAACCAAGTTGAGAATCAGGCCGGTCATCACCTTGGGGTAAAAATATGTGGATTTCCGAGGCATAACAAGCCCGGCGGAAGCCACCTCCCGCACCTGCTCAATCTGGGTGGGATTCAAGACAAAGGCCAGATTGGCCTCTTTCCGGCTCAAAAGCTGCAGCACTTCGGGGATCTTGCTGGAATAGAGACACGTTTCCGGGTCATCCTGGGCCTTGGAATCCAGACCCAGGATCTTATCAAAGATCAAATAGTTCAACACGGCCACGTCCAGCTGGGCCAAAGCCGGGTGCATCTGGCGGGCCAGGATCTTTTGTCGTATGCCCTCCCGCAATTTGAGCCGCCAGGCCTTGAGCCCGAAGCCCAGCATTATAAAAACCGTCTCCTGGGGGGTATGGGTGGCCAGGTTCTCCTGGATGAACCGGGCGTAAGCCTCAAGATCACCTTGGGGGCGGGCCAAGGGCGTCACTTCAAAGTACTCCGTCAAACGGCCCAAAAGGAGATGCTCGTCCAGGTGCTTTTTGAGACGCGGCCCCCGCAGGAGCCGGTGGGCCATGAGGATAACCAGGTCGGGGTCGTAGAGATTGGCAAGATACATGAGGATGTAATTGAAGGACGCCCGGGGCGAGGCGGCCGGATAACGCTCTTTGGCCCACTTCTGGTAAGCCAAGGCGGTCTCATACCGATGGTGCCCGTCGGCGATGAACAACTGCAGGGGCGCCAGGCCCTGGCAGACTTTCTTCTGACAATCCCGGTCGGTAACCCGGAAGAGCCTCTGGTGGCGACCCTCCACATCGGTGAAATCCAGCAGGGGGTCGGCCGGCAGACAGGCACGCAACCCCGGCAGAATGCGTCCTTCTTTATCAGGGAAAAGTGCAAAGATCGGGGAGAAATGGGCCTGGCAGTGTTTCAGGAGTTCCAGGCGGTCGGCCTTGATGGCCGAAAAGGTCTGCTCGTGGGGCAAAATAATCCCCTTGCTGAAAGGCTCCAGGCGCACCAAGGCGGCCAGCCCCACCCGGGTGTGCTGTTTCCCGTCGTGTTCAAAAGTGGTCTCCCAATAGTAAAATGCCGGTTCCGGGTCCCGCTTGAACACCCCCTCCCGCAACCATCGGCGAAACAAAGCGGCGGCCCTGGTGTACCGGTTATCCAAAGGGTTGTCTCCGGGAAAGGCTTTGGGGAGAATCAGATGAACCATATTATAGGGATGGGAAAACGCAAAGGCCTCCCGCTCTTCGGGTCGGATGACGTCATAGGGGGGCGTGACCACCGCGGTCAGGGAATCCACTTTGTTTTGGTCATAGTACAGACCCCGGAAGGGGGCGACCTGGGCCACCGTTACCTCCTTCTGCTAGTCAGAATATCCGGTTACTTTACCAATAATCTCCCCGGCGTCAATAGAGAAAGAAAATTCCCGGTTATCCCTGGCAAATGGCGAAAAAAGGGTTGACCCAGGATATTCTTATGTTTATATAAGTTTGATTTGAGTAACGGATTCCGAAAAGCAGGGTAAATCGAGTTTTCTTTCTTAAACCGAAAGCCGGCAGTTGTAAAGATCTCGGCAGACCACTCCAGCTGATTCCGGCTTGCGGCGGCTGGCAGGTCGGGTCAGGTTTTCGAACAGGAACCGATAAACCTGATTCGGGAGGACGACACCTTTGAACAACGGGGCTCTCGGCTACGGACTGCATCTGACTTTGGACGGCTACGGGTGCAGCCCGGAGCAGTTGGCAAACCTGGACGTGATTTATGAGTTTCTGGATCGCTGCCCTGAGGTGATCCAGATGACTAAAATCATGCCCCCCTACGTCTTTAAATACCATGCCCCGGAGCCGGAAGACTGGGGCATTTCGGGGTTTGTGCTCATCGCCGAGAGCCATATCAGCATTCATACCTATCCTGAGAAACGTTATCTCAGTCTGGATATCTTTTCCTGCAAGCACTTCGACTATCAAAAGGCGCTGGCTTACGTCACCGAGATGTTCGGCATCACCCGGCACGAACTTCACCTGTTGGACCGGGGGCTGGAGTTTCCTCGGAACGTAAAAACCGTGGAGCGCCTGCTCAGAGAAGAGCGCAAGCAGACGCGAGGCTGAGCATGGGCGAGGGCGACAGTCCCCGACCAGGCCTGTTTAAACGACTCTGGCAACGCTGGTTCTCCCGTCGGACCATCCTCCAACCGGAAGACCTGGAACGCGAAATCAAAAACCTTATCCAGGCTTGCGAAGAGTGCGGCCTACTTTCCCGGCAGGAAAAGGAACTGATTGAAAGCATCTTCGAGTTCCGTGAAACCCTGGTTCGGGAAATCATGGTGCCGCGGCTGGAGATCGTCGGGGTAGAGCAGCACACCCCGCTGGAGGAAATCATTGCTTTGGTGTTGGAAAAGGGTCACTCCCGCTTGCCGGTCTACGAAGGTAACATAGACCACATAGTGGGCATCCTGCTGGTCAAGGATCTGCTGGCGTTTTGGGGGGCTCCCAAAAGTGAGCAGGATCTGCGCAAGGTTCTGCGTCCCCCGTATTTTATCCCGGAGAGCAAAAAAATCAGCGATCTACTGCGGGACATGGTGGAGCGCAAAAGTCAGATTGCCGTGGTTATCGATGAATACGGGGGTACTGCCGGCATCATCACCCTGGAGGATATCCTGGAAGAGATTGTGGGGGAGATTTACGACGAATACGACCGGCTGGAACCGCGCCTGATCCCCCAGGAAGGCGACACCGTCCTGGTGGACGCCCGTCTGGATGTGGAAGAACTCATGGAATATTTTGGCCTGGAGCCGGAACGCCTGCCGGAAGGCAAATTCGAATCCGTGGGCGGCCTGCTGATTCACCTTCTGGGACGGGTTCCCAAGGTTGACGACCGGGTGGTAATTGACCACCTGGAACTTACGGTGGTGGAGGCCGACGAACGTCGGGCCAAGCAGGTGCTGGTCCGGCCCTTGGGCCCGGAAAAAAAGCCAGGCAGCGATTCCTCCCAAAGTTAAAAAGGCTGGCTTTGGGGGCGAAAAACCTGAAAAACTTAAGAGCGTCCATAACTTTGCTTAAGCCACCCTCCCTCTCCACCGACACCTGGACCCGCCGCCGCCTTTTCCCGGCGGCAGCCTGTATAATATCCGGCCTCGCCTTGGCCGCGGCCTTTCCCAAATGGAATCAGACCTATTTTCTGCCCATTGCGCTCTGGCCGCTGTTTTATGCCTTGCAGGGCCAGTCTCCGAAACGGGCCTTCTGGCTGGGTTTCGTTTTCGGCTTGGCCTTTTACTCCGGCCTGCTTTACTGGATCGCCTGCGTCACCCGCGTCTTTGGAAACCTGCCTTTGCCGCTGGCCCTCGGCGTGATGCTTCTGTTGGCGGCAGTGCTGAGTCTGTACCGCGCCTTTTGGGCCGCCGGGGTTGCCTGGGCCGCCCATCGGGGCATCAGCCCCCTGTGGACTGCCCCCAACTTCTGGGTAGTGTCGGAGTTTATCCAGGCCCATTTCCCCTTCGGGGGCTTTCCTTGGGAACTCCTGGGTTATGGCCTGTACCGTTATCCCATGCTCATTCAGGTTGCGGACGTGACCGGGGTGTACGGCTTGTCTTTTCTGGTGGTACTAGTGAATGTGCTGCTGTTTTTGATGACTCACCGGAAATTCGGGCCGCTGGTCCACTCTATGCGCCACGAAGCTCTGCCCCTCCTGCTCATCATGGTCTGCGTAGGCTACAATGCCCACCGCCTGGACGCCGTAAAGCGGCTGACCGCTGCAAGCCCAAAAATCCCGGTGGCCGTGACCCAAGGCAATATCAAGCAAGGGGAGAAGTGGAACCCCCAGATGGTTCACACTACCTTGGATCGCTACGCGGAACTGACGGCGCGGAGCAAAGGCGCCCGGCTTATCATCTGGCCGGAAACCGCCGCCCCGTTTTTCTTTATCCGCACGCCGGACTTCACCGCCAAGGTGGTGGACATCGCCAAGCAAAGCGGTGCTTACCTGCTCTTCGGGGCCCCGGCCTGGGAGCTCACCGAAGCCGGCGAACGCTATTTTAACCGGGCCTATCTGCTGACCCCCAAAGGCGAGGTGACGGGCTATTATGACAAGGCACACCTGGTGCCCTACGGCGAATACGTCCCTTTGCAGAAAATCTTCTTTTTCATTCCCAAGATGGTGCCTATGATCGGGGATTTTGCCGAGGGGCCGGTGGGAACCACCCTGTCCTTGCCGGAAGGCCCCATAGGGGTGCTTATCTGCTTTGAGTCCATCTTTCCATATCTTGCCCGGGCCCAAATAAAAAACGGCGCCCGGCTGCTGGTCAACATCACCAATGACGCGTGGTACGGAGAAACCAGCGCCCCTTACCAGCACATGTCCATGGCAGTGCTGCGCGCCGTGGAAGGCCGGGTGGCCCTGGCCCGGGCCGCCAACACCGGCATCTCCGCCTTTATCGGCCCGGATGGCAAAATCCTCTGGACCTCCGGCCTGAATGTCCCGGCGGCCCACACTCTGGAGCTTCCCTGGCTTCCCGGCGGCAGCCTTTACACCCGGTTCGGTGACGTGTTCGCCTGGATCTGTCTGGTTTACACCGCCCTGGTTTTCTTTCTGTTCCGGAAGCGTTGATGGCTCCAAAAATCCTTCTTCCCTCTGCTGCCCCGAGTTTTCCCTCAGGCCTCCCCGAGGACGATCCTGGCTTCCCGGCCTGGAATTTTTTATAATGTTATATTATGCCGGCGGAATTCAAATGTGGCTATGTGGCTATCATCGGCTACCCCAATGTGGGGAAATCCACCTTGCTCAACGTGCTCATCGGTGAGCCTCTGGCCATCACCTCACCCAAGCCCCAGACCACCCGGCACCGCCTTCTGGGCATTTTGAACCGGCCCGACGCCCAGCTTCTGTTTTTGGACACCCCGGGCATTCTGAAACCCCGAAGCGCCCTGCACGAAAGCTTGGTGAAAACTGTCTTTGAGGCATTGGCCGGGGCGGATGTAGTGGTTTGGCTGGTGGACCCGCGCCCCCCTGAATTGCACAATGAGGTGTTGCTCCCGCACCTCCGACAGCTGGACAAACCGCTCATCATCGCCATCAACAAGATTGATCTGGTGGCAAAACCTGAGATTTTGCCCCTTATCGCCGCGTATCATGAGCTTTTCCCCCAAGCGCCGATTGTGCCCATCAGCGCGTTGCTGGCGGACGGCCTGCCAGACCTTTTGCAGGAAATTATCAAGGTTTTGCCTTCGGCTCCCCCCCTTTATCCGGCCGAGCAACTCACCGATAAAACAGAACGTTTTCTGGTGGGGGAGCTCATCCGGCAGCGTCTGCTGCACCATCTGGGCGAAGAAATCCCCCACGCGGTGGCGGTGGTGGTGGAGGAATTCGACGAAAGCCGGCGCCCGGAGCTGGTGAAAATCCGGGCTGCGATTTACGTGGAGAAGGATTCCCAAAAAGGCATTGTCATCGGCAAAGGGGGACGGATGCTGAAAAAGGTAGGGCAGGAGGCCCGGGAAGATATTGAGAAGCTGTTGGACGCCAAGGTGTACTTGGACCTTTGGGTTAAGGTTTGGAAGAACTGGCGCCGTGACCCCAAAGCGGTGCGTCTCCTGGGGTATTGAAGCTGACCGGGCCGGGCTCCGGGATGTTGACAATAGCTGCAGGAGTGCGACAATAACCTAAAGACCTTTTCTAAGATGACGCGTCGTCTTACCCTCATATGGCCGGCAATCCCGGGTTTGATCCTCACTTTGCCCCGGCCCTCCCTGGCCCTTATCACCCATGGCCATCCGGAGGGCCTGTATGTCCACCAAATTGCCCACCTGCTGTTTGCCGGCGCCATGGTTTTTCTGATTTATATGATCAGAAGGGAAAGTTTGCAGAAAGTCCCGGGATTTCGGGCTTTGATATGGGCCGGCCTCTTTTTCATCGGGTGGAACCTCGACGCCTTTGTGGGGCACTTGGCCGAGGTTTGGATAAGTGAGCAGGCATTTCTGGGCCATCCCACGGATTTGGCCCGGCGTCTGCGGATGACCGACCTTACCGCGTGGGTTTATTACGTTACCAAAATGGACCATTTGATCCTAGTGCCGGCCTTTTACCTGTTTTACCGGGGTTTGAAGGTTTTAACCCCGAAGGCGACGGGGTGAAATACCGGATGATGAGCCTGCCGCTGTTCCCGATCTGGGCGGTTGACTTTACAGGTTCGGCCCTGGTGATCTTGCTGGCGGTCCGGGCCTTGGCCGTGGCGGGGAGGCTCAAGGCCAGCGATCCGGAAAATGCCCACTGGTTGTTTCTTTACTCGCTGACCCTGGCTTTGCTGATCTTCGCGCTGTCCCGGGGTATAGGTCACATTCTCCAGCACATTTTAGTGTTTTCTGGGCGGGGGTCGGTCTGGCAGGTCTTGCAGCCCTTTTCGGGCGGGCTTAACAGCATCAGCTTCGTGGCCATTACTTCGGTCTGCCTGTTTTTCTATTATATCCAGCTCCTCTACCGCCGGATGTTGGCCAATCACCGCGAACTGGAGACCACCAGCCGGGAGATCCTGGAATTGAACCGGGAAATGGAGGCCCTGGTGATTGAGCGCACCATGAGTGAGATGGCCTTGGGGATTGCGGACGGCATCCGCAACCCCCTGCACATCATCGGCGGTTTCAGTCACCGGCTTATGAAAAAGACCTCTGTCGATGATCCGGCCAAGCATTGGGCCTCATGTATTGCCCAGGAAGCCAAACGCCTGGAGCACATGGTGGAGCGGTTTGAGGCCCTGGCCCAGAAAAAGGAGGCTTTTTTCGCCCAAGTTGACCTCAATCAGATCGTCCGGGACATATTAAAGATTATCCGGGATGAGTTCACCAAGAAGGGCCTGGAGTTGGTGACCGAGTTGCACCCCAATCCCATATACGCCCGTCTTAATGCCCACCTGTTAAAGGTGGCTTTGGCCCACCTTTTGCGTAATGCCATCGAAGCCACTTCCCCCGGGGGAAGGATTCGGGTCGCCACCGGGCGGGAAAACCGTCAGGCACTGCTGATAATCCAGGACAGCGGCCGGGGCATGCCCCCCGAAGTGGCCGCCAAGGTGTTTGAACCCTTTTACACCACCAAGGTGGGGGGCACCGGCCTAGGTATGGTTTTTGTCCGGCAGATTGTGGACGAACACCGGGGCACCATTGCCCTGGACAGCCAAGTGGGCCAAGGAACCACCATAACCATAAAAATCCCCCTGCGCTTTATGGAAGCTCCCGAAATTGCAAGACCTGCGTGGGGAACGCCTCACGAACCCTAAACGCCCTTTTGCCGCCTTCGCCCCCGAGGGCGTTAACCGCCAGCTATAAATGTCAACAGATTGACAATCTCCCCTCATATCACTAATATAGAAACCATTATAAGAACTTGGGATGTAGGGTGATCGTCCTTCTTGCTTCTTCATCGGCCAATCTAGCCACCCTTTTCGAATGGGAGACCCAAGGCTCCTATGTCCACCAATTCGCCCATCTGTTGCTTTTGGGGGCCGTGCTGTTCTTCATCCGCGAAATGTACCAGGCCGGGCTGCAGACCACCCGCGGTTTTCGTCGCCTCATCTGGGCTTGCTGGCTTCTGGCGCTCTGGAATCTGGAAGCAGTTATCGGCCATACCATTGACTGGTCTTTAAGAAACCCTCTTATTCTGGGGGAGGGCTTGTCCCGGCGTCTGGTCATGGAGAATCTCAGCACCTGGATTTTTTATATTCATCGGTTCAGCCATTTTCTCCTGCTGCCGCCGGCCTTTTATTTGCTGTATCGGGGCCTGCAGATAATGGCGCAGGAGTTTAAAGCCGGGCGGCGGTCATGATAACCTTGCCCCTTTTGCCTGTCTGGCTGGTAGGGATTCTCAGTTCCCTCTCGGTGGTGGTGTTGTCCATTATGGCTTACGCCGTTTCCCGGCGCCTGATGTATGAAGACCCGGAAAATGCCCTATGGCTCTTTCTGAATTGGATGTGCTTGGCATTCCTGGTTTTTTCCCTGTCACATTTCATTTCGCACACCATCCAGGACCTAATCCGGTTCGGAGGGTTTAATTCCAATCTGGTTGTGCTGAATCGGGTTTTCGGCGGCTTTGATTCCGTCATCTATGTGGCCATTGCCACCATCACCTTATTTTTTCATCGCATTCAGCGCCTTTACCGCCGCATGGAAGCTGACCATCATCGACTGGAAGAGACCAGCCACGAAATCCTCGCCCTGAACCGGGAGATGGAGGCTTTGGTAATGGAACGCACCATGAGTGAGATGGCCTTGGGCATGGCTCATGGCATCAGAAACCCCCTGCACGTCATCGGCGGCTTCAGCCAGCGCCTTTTGAAGAAGACTGCGGAGGGTGACCCGACCCGGGCGTGGCTGATGGCCATTTCCGAAGAGGCCAAACGTATCGAGCATATGGTGGAGCGCTTTGAAACCTTGGCCCGGAGAAAGTCCTCGTTTTTCTCTCAGGTGGACCTGAATGAAATCGTCCGGGAAACCCTCCGTCTTATCCGCCCGGAGATTGATGCCAAACATATCAAGCTGGTAACGGATCTTTATCCTGAACCGATAATGGGGCGGCTCAATTCGCACCTCCTCAAAGTGGCCCTGGCCCATCTTCTGCGCAATGCCATCGAAGCCACTCCGCCCGGAGGCTCCATCATTGTGCGCACTTACCTGGAAAAAAACTATGCTGTCCTGGTGATAAAGGATACCGGCAAAGGGATGCCCAAAGATGTGGTGGAGAAGGTTTTTGTGCCCTTTTACACCACGAAAATCGGAGGCACCGGCTTGGGCATGGTATTTGTGCGACAGATCGTGGACGAACACCGGGGCACCATCACCCTGGACAGCCAAGTGGGGCGAGGCACTACCGTGACGATCCGTTTGTCCCTGCGTTTTGCCGAAGCTCCGCTCACTCCGGAAGAGTCAGAAGCTGCGGAGAAAACCCCGGCGGCCCCGGCTCAATAGACCCGGCGGCGCCGGCCTCGGGGCCTGTCCCTGAGGCGTTCGCCGGCTGAACCTGCATGGGAGCTTTTCATGGCCGAAAAGCAGGGCCTTGGCTGTTCGCCGGCCGATCGCCCGAAAACTTCCCGGAAGAACAAAATTAAGGCTGGCCAAATTTTTTGTTATTATTTCACCAAACCCTGGAAGGAGACTCTATGTATTACGTCCGCATCATTCCCTGCCTGGACATTAAGGACGGCCGGGTGGTCAAGGGGATTCATTTTGTCAATCTCCGGGACGCCGGAGACCCGGTGGAAAATGCCCAGCTCTATGAGAAAGAGGGGGCCGACGAGCTGGCCTTTTTGGACATCACTGCCACAGTGGAGGGTCGCTTGGCCACCCTGGAGCTGGTAAAAGAGGTGGCCGCCGCCATCTCCATCCCTTTGACCGTGGGCGGCGGGGTTCATTCGGTAAATGACATGGAGAAACTGCTGGTGGCCGGCGCCAGCAAGGTGAGCATCAATACCGCGGCAGTGAAACGCCCGGAACTGATTACCGAAGCAGCCCGGGCCTTCGGCGCACCCCGCCTGGTGGTAGCCATTGACGCCCGATCCAATGCGGCCATGCCGTCCGGCTATGAGTTGGTTACCCATGGCGGCCGCCGGCCGGTGGGAAGGGATGCCATTGAATGGGCCAAGCAGTGCCGGGATCTGGGAGCCGGAGAACTCCTGCCCACCAGTATGGACACCGACGGCACCAAGGCAGGCTATGATATCGTCTTGACCCGGAAAATCAAGGAAGCTTCGGGGTTGCCGGTCATCGCTTCCGGCGGCGCCGGCACCCTGGAACACCTCTACGAGGCGGTGGTTCATGGCAAAGCGGACGCGCTTTTGGCCGCCTCCATTTTTCATTTCCGGGAAATTTCCATCCGGGCCGCCAAAGAATATCTGCGCCAGCACGGCATTCCGGTGCGCTTTTAATTTCTTCCCGGTAACCCAGGAGTTTAAAAGGGCGGATCAGGTCCGCCCTTTTTACTGTCCGGAAACCGGGAGTTAAAAGGCCCTTTGCCCTGGTTTATTCCCGGGGTCTCGCATTGACATTCCGCCTGGGATGATTATTTGAGGAAGAGAAGACTTCGATCAGATGCGGGAGGTGCGAGCATGACCCTGAAGGAGAAATACCTGGAGAAAATCGAAGGCCAGCTCAAGGAGTGGACGGCCAAGATCGAGGAATTGAAGGCCAAGGCCGAGAAAGCCACGGCCGAGAAAAAAGTGGAGCTGCAAAAGGCAGTTGATGAGCTAAAGAACAAAAAAGAGGCGGCCCAAAAGAAGTTAGAGGAAATCAAAAAGGCCGGGGCCGAAACCTGGGAAAAGCTCAGGGAGAAGACCGACAAAGCCCTGGATGAGGTGAAGGCCTTTTGGGAAAGCATAAAGACCAAGTTCCATTAATCCCTAGAAGTATTAATCCCAAAAAGAGGGGAAGGTGAAAAAGCTCGCCTGGCTGGTTTTTCTGATTTTCAGTTTGGTGCTGCCGGTCTCCTGCGCCCAAAAAGAGGAGCCGGCCCCGGCCAGAAAGCCGGTGACCGAGAAACAGGGGAAAAAGGAGATCGGCGAAGCCGCGGAAACCCTTTTGGCCTACTCTGAGCATAAAAGAGAAGACTTTCAGAAACAGCTTGCTGCCCAGCTCGAAGAATTGCGAAAAAAGATAGCGGAGCTGGAGGCCAAAATGGAGGAGGCCAAACCTGAAATTCAGGCTAGGCTCAAAGAAAAATTGCAGGCCCTGGAAAAACAGCGGGAGGAAGCGCAAAAAAGGCTCGCCGAACTCCAGGCCGCCGCCGGCAAGGCTTGGGAGGAAATGAAGGCCGCCTTGGACAAGGCTCTGAAGGAATTGCAAGCAGGCTCCCGGGAGGCGGAAAAGGAGCTGGAATAACATGAGGCCGACACGGGCAACAGCTCTTTCCCTGTCGCTTCTGCCCGACGGTGCGGCCAGGGCTTATTCCCGAGAGAGCAATTCGGGTAAATACTCCTTCCCCATTTTCCGTCCGGCCTGGTGCACCGCCGCAAAGATAATCGGAAGGGCGAGGCGTTCCTCGTTATACTGCACTTCAAACACGTCCTGCCCCGGGTCATAACTCACTTCCTGGACGCCGGGGAGAGCCATGATGCCGGCGCGCACCGCGTCGGGACAGCCCATTCAGACAAACCCCCCTTTTTGGACCATGCCCGCAACCTTAAATCTTGCCACTGCCATGGGGAACCTTCCTCCGGACGATGCTCAGGGGCGGTCTTCCACCCCTAAACGGAAAATCTTTAATACGTCGGCCATTCTTTCTTCAAAGCGATTGCTTCGATTTCTATGGCCACGCCCTTGGGCAGACCGGCCACTTGGACCGTGCTGCGGGCCGGCGCCTGTTCCGGGAAAAATTCACCATAAACCCGGTTCATTTCCTGGAAGTCGGCCAAGTCCGCCAGATATACTGTAGTTTTCACCACATTCTCGAGGCCCAGACCGGCAGCCTCCAGTATTGCCTTGATATTCTCCAAAACCTGCGCGGTCTGCACCACGATATCTCCTCGGACCAATTGTCCTTGCGTATCCAGGGGAATCTGTCCGGAAACAAAGACGAAGGGGCCGGCAGCCACCGCCTGGCTGTACGGCCCCACCGCCGGCGGAGCCTCATCACTGGTTATCACCGTTTTTTTCATAATCTGACCTTTCCCAGGGGAAGATCTGCCGAGTCATTTCCTGCATAATACACCGGGTCAGCATCAATTGCACTTCGAAAACCCGCAGGATTTGCAGACCACACAGCCGGATTCATGCTCCACCGTGGAGCCGCAGTCAGGGCACAGCCCCATGGCGTCCGCCACTTTGGGGGTATTCACTTCGGCCACCGCGGCCAGCACCTGGGCGATGGCATCCGGACAGGACAGCACCTGCCGGCCGTTTTGCCAGATAGGGCTGGGGCAGCGGATGCCGGTGATCTGCTTGATGATGGACTCGATTTTGACCCCCGAGCGCAGGGCCAGCGAAATTAGGCGGCCGGTGGACTCGATCTGGCTGGAAGCGCAGCCCCCGGTCTTGCCCATCTGGGCGAAAACCTCACAGAAGCCCAGATCGTCTTTGTTTACGGTGACGTAAAGCTTGCCGCAGCCCGTGTGGATCAGGCGGGTCACCCCGACCGTGGTTTCGGGCCGGGGCCGCGGTTCAATATAATGGAGCTTTTTGGTCTCCGATTCGGTCTTGCCGCCGATATTTAAGACCTGGGATTCCCGGCTGCCGTCCCGGTAGATGGTGACGCCTTTCAGACCCAGCTCATAGGCCAAAAGATAGACTTGGCGCACATCCTCCACCGTGGCCTGGTGAGGGAAGTTCACGGTCTTGGAGACCGCGTTATCCGTGTATTTTTGAAACGCGGCCTGGATTCGGGCGTGCCAGACCGGGGAAACCTCGTGGGCAGTGACAAACAGGCGGCGAATGTCCTGGGGGATCTCTTTGAAGTCCCGGATGGAGCCGGTTTGGGCTACGGCCCGCATGAGCTCCGGGGAATAGAAGCCCCGGCGCCGGGCGATTTCCTCAAAATAGGGGTGGACCTCCACCAGTTCCGTGCCTTCCAGGACCCGGCGGATGTAAGAAACCGCGAACAAGGGCTCGATGCCGGAGCTGGCCCCGGCGATGATGCTGATGGTGCCGGTGGGGGCAATGGTGGTCACCGTGGCATTGCGCATCCTTCCGGTGCCGTTGCTGTCATACCTGCTTCCCTTAAAGCTGGGAAAATTGCCCCGGCGGCCCGCTAGGGCGGCGGACGCCGCTTTGGCCTCCCGGTCAATAAAGGCCATCACCTCTTCGGCCGCGGCCACCGCTTCTTCAGAGTTGTAGCGGATGCCCAGCTTAAGGAGCAAATCGGCGAAACCCATGACCCCCAGGCCGATCTTGCGGTTAGCCTTGGTCTTTTCCTCAATGACGGGCAAGGGGAAATTATTAGCGTCGATAACATTGTCCAGGAAGTGCACCGCGGTGTGCACCATCTCTTTCAATTTGGCGTAATTGATGCTGCCGTCGTCAGCCACCTGACCCAGATTCAAGGACCCCAGGTTACAGGACTCATAGGGCAAAAGAGGCTGCTCGCCGCAAGGGTTGGTGGCCTCGATTTCACCCAAGTGAGGCAAAGGATTGCGGCGGTTGACGGCATCCAGAAAGATGATGCCGGGCTCGCCGGTGGCCCAGGCGCTTCTGACGATGAGGTCGAAGAGATCGGTGGCCCTGACCCGCTTTACCTCCTGGCCATTCCGGGGATTGATCAAGGGAAAGGTTTTGTCCTCTTTGACGGCCTCCATGAAGGCGTCCGTGACGCCCACGGAAATGTTGAAATTGGTAAGCTTTTTGGTGTCGTTTTTACAGGTGATGAATTTTTCGATGTCCGGATGGTCGACGCGCAGCAGCCCCATGTTGGCCCCCCGCCGGGTGCCCCCCTGCTTGATGGTTTCAGTGGCCACGTCAAAGATGTTCATGAAGGAGATGGGCCCCGAAGCCACGCCTTTGGTGGACATGACCGGATCGCCTTCCGGGCGGATGCGGGAGAAGGAAAAGCCGGTGCCGCCCCCCGACTTGTGGATCATGGCGGTGTGCTTGACGGCTTCGAAGATGCTGTCGATGGAATCCTCCACTGGCAGGACGAAACAGGCGCTCAGCTGGCCCAATTCCCGCCCGGCGTTCATCAGGGTGGGGGAGTTGGGCATAAAGGCCAGGGAAGCCATGAGGTCATAAAACTTCTTGGCGGTGGCGGCTACATCCGCCTCGGGGTCGTAAAGGCGGTCAATGCGGGCGATGGTTTCTGCCACCCGGCGGAACATGTCGGGGGCGGCTTCGATGGGTTCGCCCTTCTCATCTTTTTTGAGGTAGCGGCGTTTCAGGACGACCACAGCATTGGGGCTTAATGGCAAGTCGCCCCGAATTTCGCGGTGCTCTGTACGCGGGTCCATGTTCCCCCCTGATTTCGCGTATTTGGCGAAAATCCTTTGTAATTCAACATATTGTGTTGAAGTAAACTATAAGCTACTATATATTGATTTGTCAAGAAAAATTTACTCCGCTCCGACTTGATCAGCTTATCATTTGTATAGTAAATTTCGCCACTCTTTTATGAGGTTACGACGAAAAGGATTCCCCAAACCCAAAGAAGCAGGTTACCGGGTGAAAAAACCGCAGCTCTTTCCGCCCTGGCACGTCCGTTGAATAGAAGGGTTTATCCGTGGCGGGGCAAGGCTTTTAAGGCCGCTAAAGCCAGCGGAACAGTTTTTCCCGGCGGTCCAGGCGCCATAGGCCGGCTTCCTTGGCCAGGCGCTGGGCTTCCTGATATTCTGCGTCCGTGATGAAACGGTTTAAGGAAGGGTGTTCGGCGGCGCGGCCATAAGGGTGATAGTGGCCCATCACATTCACGTAGGTATCGGGCGAGATCTCCCGGGCCAGAAATTCCATCACCTCTTTGGTGCCAGCCAGGCCATCGGGCATGACCAGATGCCGCACCAGCAGACCCCGGCGGGCAATGCCCTCTTCGTCAATGATCAGATCCCCCACCTGACGGTGCATCTCCTTGATGGCCTGGCGGGCTACTTCCGGATAATCCGGAACTCCGGTCAGCTCCTCGGCGATACCGGGATCCCAGAACTTGAAGTCCGGGAGATAAATGTCCACCACCCCTTCCAGTAGGCGCAAGGCTTCCAGGCCGTCATAGCCCCCGGTGTTGTAAACCAGGGGGAGCTTTAGGCCGTCCTCAATGGCCAAAGGCAGGGCCTCCAGTATCTGATAGACCTGGTGCGAGGGGGTGACCAAGTTGATGTTATGGCACCCCTGCTCTTGGAGATACAGCATGATGGCGGCCAAGTCGGCAAAACCGATCTCCTCTCCTTCCCCTTCATGGCTGATCTCCCAGGTCTGGCAAAAGATGCACCCCAGATTGCAGTAGGTGAAGAATATGGCCCCGGAGCCCCGGCGGCCCACCAGCGGGTCTTCTTCCCCGAAATGGGGGCCGTAAGACGACACCATGGGCCGGTCCCCGGTGCGGCAAAAGCCCCGCTCTCCCCGGTGACGGTCCACCAGACAGTGGCGGGGGCAAAGCTCGCAGGCGCTTAGGATCTCATAAGCCCGGGAGATTTTCGGTTCAAACAATCCCCGGCGATAGGTTTCCCGATAGATGGGCTCCATAAGTTTAATTTGGTCATGATCGGCAGAAAAGCAAGGATTTCTCCGGATCCGGACTTTAAGGGGAAACCGCCCCGCGTCCCATTGAAAAGCCGGAAAACGGATTTATTTTTTTTCCCAGGCGGCATACCGAGTCAGTAGAGGAGGCGGCCATGCTGAAAAATATCAATTACAACCTTGTTCAGACCATTGCGATCATTTCGCAAAGTCTGTACCGTTATGACACTTATATCAAGGATGCGGCCGAATGCCCGGAATGCCAGCAAATGTGGGCGGATTTCCGGGAGCAGCGGGAAAAAGAGTTGTCGAGGCTTTTAAAAGAACTTAAAGCCCATGTTGACACCGGGAAGCTAACCTTGGGATAAATCGGGATGCCAACATGTCGGTATGCCGTCTGCACCGTTTCCAGGGGCCAGGCCGGCCTTGTCCCCCGCGGGCCAAGTGCAGGTCAGTGCAGGTCAATGTATCTTTCTTAAAAGCTCCTTCAGTTCATCCCGGCTGAAGACATAGGTTTCCTTGCAAAATTCGCAGGTCACCGCGATTCTCTCTTCCCGCTCCGCCAAGGCAGCCAATTCCTCCCTCCCCAAGGCCACCAGGGCCTCTTCCACCCGCTCCCGGCTGCAGGAGCACCGGTAGGCCAGGGCATACTTTTCCAAAATTACGTAGGGGATGCCGGTAAAAATGATCTCCAGTATGTCTTCCGGGGTTTTGCCGGCTCGCAGCAACTCGGTCACCGGCGGAAGTTTTTCCAGGCGCTCCATGAGCCGGTCAATCATTTCTTCCTTGGGCGGGGGCAGGGGTTGAATCAAAAAGCCGCCGGCCGCTGAGACCCGCCCGTCTGCTTCCACGTAGACCCCCAGTCCCACGGCTGAAGGGATCTGCTCCGATACCGTGAGGTAATAGGCAATGTCTTCGGCAATTTCCCCGCTGTAAAGCTGCACCACCCCCTGGTAAGGCTCTTTCAGCCGCAGGTCCTTGACCACGGTCAGTGTGCCGTTTTTGCCCAGCGCCGAAGCCACATCCAGCTTTCCGTGCTTGGATTTCAGGTGCACGTGCGGCTCCGCCACGTACCCCCGCACCAATCCATTGCTTTCCGCCTCCACCACAATCTTTTTCAAGGGACCGTTGCCTTCAAATTTGAGGGCCACCCGTTGGCCGGTTTTCAGAAGCGCCCCCAGGAGCACCCCGCCGGTCAAGGCCCGCCCCAAGGCCGCGGCCGCAGTGGGATAGGCGTCCTGGCGGCGACAGGCTTCGTTGACCAGGTGGGTGGTGACACAGGCCAAGGCTCGGACGCTATATTCCCGGGTGATGATCCGCACCAGATAATCTTCCGTCTCGAATTCGTTTTTGGCAGGGGATGATTTAGCCATCGGGAGGTAACCCCGGTCAGAGACCGCGCCTAATCAGGATTCGGTTCGAAAGGTGATGGTCACCTGCGTGCCTTGGCCGGGGGCGCTGGCGATGGCAATTTCCCCTTGATGGGCCTCCATGATCTTTTGGGAAATGGCCAGTCCCAGGCCGCTGCCCTTGGGCTTGGTGGAAAAGAAAGGTTTAAAGATTTTGTCCAGGACCTCCGGCGGCATGCCTTTGCCGGTGTCGCTGATCTGCACTATCACGGCGCCCGGCTGCTGTCTCGTGGCGATAGTCAATGTCCCCCCTTGCTCCATGGCCTCAATCCCGTTTTTGGCGATGTTCAGGATCACCTGGCGGATATGACCCGGATCAAATTGTAGCGTCGGGAGGCCGGGATCCAGATCCAAGACTAATTCTATGTTGCTTTCCCGCAGGCTGGGTTCCAGGCGCTGGCAGGTCTCCCGGATCAAGGAGTTAAGGTCTCCGGGCTGCTTTTGGGGTTCGGAATATTTAGCGTAGCTTCCCACTTCGGCCAGGAAGTCCTCCAGTCGTTTAACTTCATCTACGATGATCTGCAGCTTTTCCTGGTTCTTGTTGGGATCTCCGGTAATATCTTTCAACACCTGGCGGGCAAAACCACCGATGACCATCAGGGGGTTTTTGATCTCATGACTGATGTGGGCCGCCATCTTCCCCAGAACGGCCAGACGTTCACTCCGCAAAAGCTCCTCCTCCATGCGCTTCCGTTCCCGCAGGTCCTTGAAGTGGCCGATCATGCCGATTTCCCGGTTGTTTTCATAAAGGACCCGGGCCGAAAGCCACACAGGCACCAAGGTGCCGTCCTTATGCCGCATCCAGGTTTCATAATTCTCCAAAATGCCCACCCCTCCAAACCCGGGGTCATGGATTTTTTGGGCGATATCCTCGGCCAGACCCGGGGCAAAGATGTCCCGGATATTCATTTTGCCCAGCACTTCTTCCGGCTCATACCCCAGAATTTTGGCCGCAGTTTCGTTGAAGGTGCGCACCACTCCTTCCATATCGTGGGCCACTATCCCATCCATGCAGGTGTGGATCAGCAGGTGCTGGAAGTAAATGCCCCGCTCCACTTCGGCCGCCAGTTCCGCTTCCGCCCGCTGGCGCTTGATGTGCATCCACATGGCGTTCATCAGCAAGGTCAGCTGCCGGACATCCGATTCGTCATAGTCTTCCTCCTTGTTGCCCACCCCAGCCACCGCCACGATGTGCTCCCCGTCAAACACGGGAATATTCATATGCCGGCGGATCTCGATATGGCCTTTTGGATAGCCTTTTTTATAAGGGTTGGGCGCGGCATAGTCATTGGTAATGATGGGCCGCCGCTGGCGCACCGCTTCACCCCACAGTCCGGTGGTTTCCACCGGAAACATCAGAGGCTTGTCGGCCACGGCGCATTCCTCCATGGCTGTCTTGGACCAGGCCTGCATGGTGAGCACAGTTTCGTCCTCATTGGTAAAGGCCAGGTAGCCGATTTTGCTCTTGGTAAGCCGTACCCCTTCTTCCAGGGCAAATTCGGTGATCTCCTTCAGCGAGGCCTTGGTCATCTGGCTGATTTGCCACACCGCTTCGAGCCGTGATTCATCCAAGCGCAGGGCCTCTTCCATGTTGGCACTGCGCACCGCCAGCCCCAGCTGCCCGGCTAGGGATTGAAAAAATTCGGCATGCTCTTTGGTAAAATACCCCTTCTGGCTGCTGGCAGCGGTCAATACTCCCAGGGTCAGGGTTTCAGTAGTAATCGGGGCCAGCACTAAGGAAAAGGACAGCGCTTCCTCCTCTGTCAAACCCTGGAGACGATCTGCCACTTCCGAAGTATCGGGCACGGAAATCACCTGGCCTGTCTTCAGACATCGGTCCAGCAGAGAATCAGGGGCGGGTTTCACCACCTGTTCCCGGGCTTCCGGGGAAAGGCCACGGGAGCCTTTGATATGGAGAAACCCATTGTCGTCCAGCAGGCGCACGGTGCATTTCTCCACCCCCAACTGCTCCACCAAGACTCCCAGCACCCCGTCCAGGAGATCCGGAATGGTGAAGGAAGAAGCCAGCCGGCGGGCTGCCTCATAGAGCACTGAGAGCTCCGCCACCCGCCGTTTCAACTCCTGTTCGCTTTCCTTCAGGGAACTGGAAATCCGGCCAAAGAGGTCGAACACATCCTCCATGCGGGTGCCCATAGCGGAAAAATATCCTTCCATAAGGACCCGGGCGGCAGCGGGCCCGATAGCACGGGCCAGAGTGCGTTCCACAAAGGAGGCCAGCCGAAACTTTTCCCGATCCCCCCATTCGGGTTCCCGGATCCCCACTTCTCGGAGAAATTCCTCACGCGCCTCCATGGCCTTGGCAGGACCAATGAGCTTGGCCATAAATTGGGTTAACTGGTCCAGCCTCGGGAAGTAGGCATACCGTTTCTCTAAAGGGACTTCCCTTTCCCGTTCGAAGACGTCGACAAACCGTCGGGCCTGCTCCTCCTCTAGCGGGCTGGGCTCAGTGAACAGCGAGACGCTCACAAACGCCCCGGCATTGAAAAGCAAAGACCAGAAAAAGGTGTGGGAGAGCCGGTCCAGCCCGCTTAGCCCCAAAAAGGCGGTGGGTTTGAGAAAAGCAAAGCCGAAGGGACCGTGGGTGAGAATGCCGGGCGAGAACCAGCCTGCCTCCACCAAATAAGGTAAGACCAAGGTATAAGTCCAAAGGGAAAACCCTGACAGCAGCCCGGCGTAGGCGCCCCAGCGGGTGGCGTCCCGCCAATACAAGGCCCCTAGCATGGCCGGTACCAATTGCATTACGCCGCAGAAGGCAATTAGCCCGATATCCACGAGCATGAGGGTGGGGAAAACCAAGCGGTATCCCACATAGCCCAACAGGATCAAAAGCAATATGTTGCCCCGCTTGATGGTCAGAAGGTAGGGGGAAATGTGTTCCTGCAATTTAAGCCGGATAGCCAGGGGCATTACCAGACTGTTAAGAATCATAGTGCTGATGGCCGTACAGGCCACCGCCACCATACCGGTGGCACCGGCCAATCCGCCCAAAAAGACCAGCAATGCCATCTTCGGGTGTTCGGCTACCAGAGGGATGCGAAGAACAAAGGTGTCAGCCTGTTGCGGGGGCAGATCCAAGAGAAGCCCCCCGAAGGCGATGGGTATCACAAACAGATTCATCAGCAGCAGGTACAAAGGGAAAAGCCACATGGCCGTGAGAATATGCCGCTCATCGGTGTTTTCCACCACCGACATGTGAAACATGCGGGGGAGAAAGTGGATGGCCCCCATCGCCAAGACCGTCATGGTCATGAGCAGGAAGTAGCTGTTGTGAGGCCCGGTGTTTACCAAAAGGAGTTGACGATAATCCGGGTGCTGGCTGATGCGGGTAAAGATCTCGCCCCAGCCCTGAAACAAACCGAAAGTCACCAGCAGGCCGATGCTGACAAAAGCCACCACCTCAATACAGGATTCAAACACCACCGCCGCCACCAACCCTTCATGGCGTTCGGTGGGATCCAGTTGGCGGGCTCCGAACAGAATGGAGAACATGCACAAGGCCAAGGCGGCATACAGGGCGGTATCTTGATAGAGAGGAATATCACTGGTCGGGAAAATTTCCCGCTGGGTCAGGATGTTAAAGGTGTCGGATACGGATTTGAGCTGCAGGCCGATATACGGAATTATCGCCAGGAGCACCCCCACGGTCACAACCGCCCCCAGAAAGGCGCCCTTGCCGTAGCGCAGGGTCAGGAAATCGGACATGGTGGTCAGGTTGTTTTCCTTGCAGATGCGCACCAGCTTGCGCAACCCGTACCACCAAGTGAAGGCAATGACCGTGGGGCCCAGATAAATGGTGAGGAAAGGCACGCCCGAGGTGGCGGCCTTGCCGACGCTGCCGAAAAAGGTCCAGGCGGTGCAATAGACGGCCAGCGAAATGCTATAGATATACGGGTTGGCAATAATGCTCCGGCCCCGGGCCCGTTGCCAGTCCCCATAGTAGGCAATGGCAAAGAGCAGGAAGATATAAGCAAAGGCCGCGGCCGCCACCAGACCCGTACTTAACATGACTCCTTCTTACTCCCGGGAGGTTAAGTGCCGACTTATGGCATAAAGCCCGACAATAGCCAATAGCCAGACTAAATGCAGGTACAAAATCAGCACCGGAATCCCACTCACAAAGCTATCGCGGTTAAAAATTTGCAACAGGGGATAGTTCAGCAGCAAAAAAACCAGGATTCCCATTAAAGCCCAAATCTTCCGGATTTTTCCCTGGACAGGCATTGACGCGCCCCCCCTCTGACACGCGGAAATTTGATTTATCAAATTTTATCATAGATTACCGAATTAAGTAAGGCGCTTGCGTAACGCCCCCGGGGAACCGACTCGCCAGGCAATGTCTGCCGGCCCGAACAGAGCAGAATCATTCTTCTTAGGCAAGAAAATTAACCAGGTCGGATAATTCTTCGCGGGTTTGCCGGAGGGCTTGCTTTAAATAAGGCATAGGAGGGAGGTTCACCGGAATGGCGTGCACTTCGGGGGATTTGCCGGGCGGTACCAGAAATTCTGCCTGAAGCGACACCAAGTCCTGAAGAATCAGGAGGTAGGCCGCGGCGAGCAGTCCTGCGGCCCCTTCTTCCAAGCTTTCCCACGACAAAGGGAGCTGCTTGTCCGCTCCGGGCAAATCCAACACCGAGGAATGGTCCTCTGCCTCTTCCATCTTCCGGGACAGGACCTTGGTCAAGGGCAGGTTTGCCAGCTTGGTCTTCTTTCCGGTAAACTGTTTTTTCTTTGACATATTTCCAGGAACTCGACAGTGAGCCGTTGATAGTCATGGGTCCCCGAGCTTCGGGGGTCAAAGTCAAAAATCGACTTCTGCGCGATCTGAGCCTGGTTCAAGGCCTCGTTTTTCATGATCAGGGTGTTGAAGGTCTTTCCCCGGTAGGGCTTCAATTGCTCCAGAATATAATCATTGGTCACCCGGTTGCGCCGGTCATACATGGTGAGCAAAATGCGGAACAGGTCCCCTTCGAAAAGTTCTTCGGGACTGAGGCCCTTCACCATCTCAATGGTGGTAAGGAGATCCGCCAGCCCATCCAGCGAATAGCGGGAAATTTGGCAAGGAATGATGATGAAATTACAGGCATACAGGGCGTTGGTGGTGAGCACTCCCAGCGACGGCGGGCAGTCGACGATGACAAAGTCGTAATCCACCTCCTTCAGCGCGTTGGCCAAAATGGCTTCCCGAAATACCCGGGTATAAGCCTGTTCCGCGGAGCGGGCCAGCCTGATGTGGGACGGCGCCAGATGCAGCCAGAGAATATAGGTTTCCACCACGACGTCGGCCAGGGCCTTTTTGGGGACGCTGATCACCTCCGCCATGGACTCTTTAAAAGAATCGGGGTCCACACCGAGGCCGATGGTGGTGTGCGCCTGCGGGTCCAGGTCCACCAGGAGGGTGTGATACCCCTGATAGGCGAGGCCGGCCCCCAAATTGATGGCCGTGGTGGTTTTCCCGGTGCCGCCCTTCTGGTTGATGATGGCCACTACATGAGGCATGACATGCTACTTTTTATACGGCGGATTTATGCAGGCCGGTTTCTGAGGCGCTCTCGCCACTTCCCTAGGCCTTAACCCCAGGCCTTCGGGAAGGGCTTGCACTCTTCCGGGAAGCGTCCCTACCAATTAGAAAAATGGTAAAGTAAAGGCCAAGTTCCGTCAAGAAATATCTTGTGCAGTTATTATGACATATTCCGACAAGAAAACTCTGCTTGGAACAGGGATTGCATATCGGAAAAGTGTTTGGTCGCTTGGTTCAGCAATCATAAAGGTGACGCCAGTGGATCTTGCTGCGGAGAGGCGCCGTTTCGGCCGGGTTAGGGTGTCTTTGGATGTCCAGTACTGCACGGACCTCCCCGAGACCGGAGGATTGCTCCAGGGCTATGGGATACTGAAGGATTTCAGTCTGAGCGGGCTCTTTTTCTTCTGCGATCCGCCCGTCTCCTTGCTTCCCGGACAAATCCTGACCCTCACCATCGCCGCCTCTCTGCCAAACCTTGACCTGTATGACACTTCCCACATCCGGGCCAGGGGCGAAGTGGTGCGCTTGGAACCGGCTCAGAACCGGTATTCGCTGGGTATTGCCATAAATTTCCTGGAAAGTCCCACTTTTTTCAATCCCTCCAAATCTATGACAAAGACCCCTTGCAAATGTTCAATTATCTGAACATGCTTCTGCCAAGTTTTAGCTTTTCTTAAAATATTTTCAAAAAAATTCGCATGTTATATAATTTCCAAAAATTAAACATTTTTTGGAAAAATTTAAACTAAGCGGGGCAATCTCTTCCATGCCCAAGGGCGCTAAGGTGGCAGTGGCTTTGAGCGGCGGGGTGGACAGCGCCATGGCGGCCTTTATCCTCAAGCGCCAGGGGTATGAAGTGTTAGGCGTTCATCTTTATCTGGTGGAAAATCCTCCTCCCGACCCCCCCTTGGAACAACTGGCGCAAGCCTTGGACCTTCCGTTGACTGTGCTGGATTTGCGGGCGGAATTCGCCGATAAGGTGATAAACTATTTCTTGCGCGCCTATGCCCGGGGGCGGACTCCCAACCCATGTGTGAAGTGCAACGCCGCCATCAAGTTCGGGGTTCTGTGGGAAAAGGTAAGAGAGATGGGGGCCGACCGGTTGGCCACAGGCCATTATGTCCGCCTCCAGAATGCAGAAGATGGGCAACCGGGGCTGTATCGCGGGACAGACTGCCGCAAGGACCAATCCTATTTTCTGTGTCAGGTTTCCCGACAGGTGCTGCCCTATCTGCTCTTTCCGCTGGGGGCCTTGACCAAAACCGAAGTTCGCCGCCGGGCCCAGGAACTTAATCTGCCTTCTTTGCAGAATTGCCGGGACAGTCTGGAAATCTGCTTTGTCCAGGATGAGCATTACCTGGATTTTATCCAACGCCAGCAGGGGGGCCTGGGGAAGCCCGGCGAGGTGGTGGATCGACAAGGTCACCTTCTGGGTCGTCACCGGGGCCTGGAATGTTATACCGTAGGGCAACGCCGGGGTTTGGGCATCCCTGCCTCCGAGCCCCTGTATGTCCTGGAAATCCAGCCGGAAGCCAATCGCCTGGTGGTGGGCCCCAAAGCAGAGCTGTTTTCCTCGGGACTGAAAGCCTCCGGAGTAAACTGGCTCATCGAGCCTCCGGCCGCGGAGACAACGGCCCAGGTGGTAATCCGGTATCGGCATCCGGGGGTGCCGGCTCGCCTCATCCCTTCCGGTCCGTCTGAGGTGACGGTGCTCTTTGCCGAACCCCAGGCGGCGGTGGCGGCCGGCCAGGCTGTGGCCTTCTACCGGAATGACCGGGTTCTGGGGGGCGGCTGGATCGAAGAAAAGATCGATTAAAAAAAGGCGCAGGAGGGGAGAACGGGACAATCTTCCGGTCTCTCCGGTCCTTAACTCCAAGCCCTGTTTCCCAATGGCTTATTATCTTCTTCTCACCTTCGGCTGCAAGGTTAATCAATATGATTCGGCCGCCATGGCCCAGGAATTAGCCGGCCAGGGCTGGCAGGCAGCCCCTGACGGCGTGGCCCCGGACCTCATTTTGGTGAACACCTGCACCGTTACGGCCCGGGCTGACCAAGAGGCCCGCCAAGCCATCCGCCGCCTGCACCGGAAATTTCCCCAAGCCGCCATTTGGGTCACCGGCTGCTATGCCCAGCGGGCCCCGGGAGAACTGGCCGCCCTGCCCGGCATCCGGGGGGTTCTGGGCAATAAGGAGAAACTGGTCCTCCTCTCCTGCCTGGAGCAGGCCTGGCCTGACGGTAGGCCCCTTATCCGGGTGGGGAGTTTTTCCCCATCCGAGAGCTTTTCGCCCCCCCGGAAGCATCCCCGGGTTTTTCCCGGCCATACCCGGGCGAGTCTCAAGGTGCAGGACGGGTGCAGCCATGCTTGCACTTACTGCATTGTCCCCCGAGTGCGCGGGCCTTCCCGGAGTCTGGAGCCCCAAGGGGTGGAAAAATCACTTCTGGACCTGGCTCAGGCCGGTTTCCGGGAAGTGGTGCTCACCGGCGTGAATTTGGGGCAATATGGCCGGGACTTGCAGCCTTCCACCACCTTGGCGGCTTTGCTCAGGCGCCTGGCGGCCAGCCCCTGGCCTTTACGCCTGCGTCTGAGTTCCCTGGAGCCTCAGGAGATCACCTTTGATCTGTTGAAAGCGCTGGAAGCTTTTCCCGGTCTCTGCCCCCACTTCCATCTGCCTTTGCAAAGCGGCGCCGATGAAGTACTCCGGGCCATGCACCGGCCCTACCGGGCTAAGGATTTTCGGCAAACTGTTCGGGAGCTTATCCAGCGCTTTCCCGACGCCGCGCTGGGGTTAGATGTGTTGGTGGGATTCCCTACGGAATCCGGCAAAAATTTTGAGGATACCTATAATCTGGTCTCTTCCCTGCCGGTGGCCTATCTCCACGTCTTTCGGTTCTCCCCCCGGCCTGGCACTCCGGCAGCTGCCTTGCCGCGCCTGCCGGACCGCGAAGTAAAGGCCCGGGCGCAACTACTGAAAGAATTGGGTCAAGCCAAAAAACGGGAATATTACCAGCGCCAGGTGGGAAAAGTGGTAGAGGTCTTGGTAGAAGGGCCTGCCCCGCCAAAGGGGTGGCTTAAAGGCCTGAGCGCCAATTATTTAAGGGTGGAGCTCCCCGGCCCCCTGACCTGGCAAAACCGGCGCCTGGCGGTTCGACTCCGGGAGAGGCGCGGGGAGGTTCTGGTGGGCGAGGCCGTTGCTGACCAAGCTCTCTCCGGGGGTTTATCCCTGAAAGAAACCAACAAAGGCCGCCGTTCACCTTCAGATTAAAAATCTGCAGGTGGTCCTTTCCTCCACCGGATGCAGTGAGGGAGAATAGCGATGCTTTTCCAAGCCATTCTGAAACAGCGCATGTAGACAATGGGGCTCCGGGCAGGATTGAAGAGCGCAAAACACGCCCTGAAGTTCGGCGGCGCGGAAAGGCACGACGCAGCTGCCCACGTCCAGGACGGTTTCGGGCGCAGAAGGACCGAACAGACCTAGGCCAGGCTTGCCCAAAGCATCCGCTAGGTGCAAAGGGCCGGCGTCTACGCCCACAAAGAGGTTGCATTCCTTCACCATCCGCAAAAATTGCCGGGAACGCCCTTCGCTTTTGCCAAAAATAAAAAAATCCACCTCTCCGATATCTGCCACCTTCCCCCCATCGCCGGGGTTCAGACACAGGACCGCCCGGGACTCGGGGAATTTATGTTTCAACCAGGCCAAAAGGGCTTTGATGTCGGCGGAACTCAAACTTTTGCGAATATCCGTGGAAAAAGGAGAAACCAAGATACGGTGTACCCGCTTAGGAAGGACAACCCCCTTTTCTCCCCCTTCCGGCGAGGGGAGACCTAAATAATGACGGACCCGGAAATAAAGATTAGCGGTGAGCGCGAATTTCATTGACCTGAAGGTGAAAAACTCCCGTGCGAAAGTGAGAAAAAATTCGCTGTCAGCTCCGGAGCCCCAAGGGTTAAATCCGAGGTCGATATCGGCCCGTTTGAGGTACCCGATGATCCGCAGCAACTGGTAAAAGTTGCGCTTCCGGACGCCTCGGAGGTTTACCCCGAGGCCCACTAGGGCTTCCGCATACGGCCGCAACTGATGACTGGTAACCAAATAATAGGTCTTTCCGGGATGGCGGGCGATAAATTCATTTATCACTTTAAAGGAGATGATGCCATCCCCGTAACGGCTGAAGACGCTGAACAGGATGCTTTTGGCTTCGCCCACCTGAGCCGGGGCAACCGCCCGGTTCCTAAACTGCTGGCGTGCCACCCGACCTTCGATTAAATAGCGGAGCATCTGGCGGTTTTATCTAAGGCAATGGCATTATTGGGGAAATAGCTTTCGACCAGCCTTTGTCCCAAGACTGAGCAAGCCGGTACCGACGGGCCAACGCCTCATCGGGCATACCGGATAAATTTATGACGAGATGAAAACCCATGGGGAGAGGGGGGGGAAGGCCTTGGACAAGCCCAGGAAATCAATCCTGTAAGTATTTACCCTCAGGCCGGGATCCCCTCCCAGGCCGGGGTGAGGGACCAAAGGCGCCGCCGCATAGTCCGGTTGTGGATGGGCGGTGACCATACATGCCAGGCGGATTTCTGGGCCATAAGGTGGCGGATGAATTTAAGGTGCAAATCGTGGCTTCCCCTACACACTTCCACCCGGCCCAAAAGCGGCTTGCCCAGCAGGGCCAAGTCCCCCAAGGCATCCAGGATCTTATGGCGCACAAACTCTTCCGGAAACCGCAACCCTCCCGGGTTGAGGACGGCTTCTTCGCTCAGCACCAAAGCGTTATCCAGGGAACCCCCCAGGGCCAGACCCTGGGATTGCAGCTCGGCAACCTCTTTAAGGAATCCGAAGGTCCGGGCCGGGGCTATTTCCCGGCGAAAGGCCAGGGTGTTCAGGGCGAAGCTGTAACGCTGCCGCCTGATCAAAGGATGCGGAAAGTCAATGGTGTAAGTAATGCAGGTCTGCCCGGGCGTAACCCGCATCCAGCGGTCGTTTTCCCGGTATTCCACCGTCCGGTGAATAACCAGGTAAGAGCGGGGTGCAGGCAAAGGCCGGAGTCCGGCTTCCAGCAGCATTTCGGTGAAAGGGGCGGCGCTTCCGTCCATAATGGGGATCTCCGGACCTTCCACCTGAATCAAAGCGTTATCCACCCCTACACCCTGAAAGGCGGCAAGGAGATGCTCCACAGTGGAGACTACTGCCACCCCATTTCCCAGAGTGGTGGCCCGGGACGTATCCCAAACATTGGTATAAATAGCCAGCACTTGGGGGCGATGAGGCTGGTCTTCCCGCACAAAGCGAAGGCCGGTATCGGCCGCAGCCGGAAACACGGTCAAGGTCGCAGGCTGGCCCCGGTGCAGGCCGATTCCCGTGAATGTAAGCGGGCGTGACAGAGTTTTTTGCCAGACCATGGATCTCCCCTCAACATCCTTCGGTGCAAAGCCTGTACCAGCCACCCCTGTCTGAAAACTGCCTTTATCTCTCTTCAAGGGCTTGAATTAATTGGCATTTTTAGCTGGCCAAACTAAATTGCTGGCAGGGCCAGTATAACTGTGGTAAAATTACCACAAAACTTATATTTAATTGTGGCATATTTAACACAGCAAATACCCAAAAACGAACTCCCCGGCGGTTCCGGCTTTTCTCTGAGGCGCCTTCCGAGGTAGGGGTGACCCTCCCTTTTCGTTCGGGAAATGGGCCAGTAGATTTTAAGGATTTTCCTTAGCTTCTTATGGGTGGGGAATTTTTTCCCAGCAAATGAGCGCAATGCCCCAGAGAACAGAATGAATATGACAAATCCGGTATTTTGTATTTCTTTTCTTCCTGGCCATTGGATGGACTTTGTCGGGCGCACGCCAAATTATTGCCAAGGGATAAACGGGGAAATTTCCCATCGGCTGGGGAGAAAGAATCATCCGCTAAACGTTAACATATTTCAATATCTAATCAAAAATGCCTTGAAGATCTTGACCTGTCTATTAGGCATAATTATTGCATATTTTGAAAAAAGGGGGAAACGACTATGCCTATTTACGAATATCAGTGCGTTGATTGTGGTCGGCCGGACCAACGGGTAGCCGGGGTGGATGACCACACGGCCATCTGCATACATTGCGGCGGTTTAATGCTGCGCCTCAATGAAGACGTGTTTCAGCCGTACTTTGAAGAAGTAGCCGAAACCGTCCCTGCAGAGAAGAAAGCTTCCGGCTCAGAGGCTTAAAACACTTGTCTTTAAAAGGAAAGGGCGGAGCGCCGTTTGCGCCTCCGCCCTTTTTGGCTGCCCGAGGGGCCCGAGGCGGCACCCTGCTTTTTCCTGGCCCTCAGCCCGTCTTAAGCCTTTAAAAATAAGCCCTGGCACAAAAAACGACAGGAAACAGTCCGGTAAAGGCCGCGGAATCTCCGCTTGAGAATTGCGATGGAAAACCGGATCACGGCGGCCTTTCGAATATTCAGGTGAACACCCAGGCAGGGGCCTTCAAAGGCCGGGCTCCCGGCTGGGGACGGCGCGTTGCGATGCCGGCGGCAGTTAGCCGCCGTTCCACTTCTTCTTTTATCCGGTGCCGATCCAGCCCGAGGCTCGCCATCTCTTCCTCAATTTGAGAAACCCCAACCCAAATACCCCTGGCAGACACCCAGGCGGCATGTCTTCGCCCGTCGCGGATAAAGAATTATCGGCGCCGGTGGCAGCTCCAAAAAGAAACGAGTCCCATTGCCTGGCAATAACCGGAGGGAAAAGAAAAAGGCCATCCCGGTCCCCGCCGGATAACCCCAGGTCAAATCGGATTATTGCCCAACCGACTTAAACAGCAATGGGGGAAGGCCGGAAATTTGGCTTCGAAAAACCTGACAGAGAGGGAACTGTTCCAACCGGGGACGATTTGCGGACTAAAGGTCCAGAGAAGTCAGGCCTTCGCGAATGGCATATTTGGTGAGCTCCGCGATACTGTGAATACCCAGTTTATTCATGACTTGCTGGCGATGGGTTTCTACGGTTTTTATGCTGATATGCAGAAGTTCGGCGATCTGACTGGTAGTCTTGCCTTCGGCCATGAGCTGAAGCACTTCCCGCTCCCGATTGGTAAGCACCGAAAAGGCCGAAGAACCCGGAGCGGAGAGACCGTGGACATAATCTTTGATAACCACGTCGGAAACCCCGGGGCTGAGGTAGGTTTTGTTGGCCATTACCAGGCGGATGGCCTGCGCCAGCTCCTCAAAGGCGCAATCTTTAAGAAGATACCCCGAAGCCCCGGCTTTGAGCATATTAACCACAAAACGGCGGTCGGAATGCATGGACAGGGCAATAACCCGAACCCCCGGGCTGCTATGGAGGATCTGACGGGTGGCTTCAATGCCGTTCAGATCAGGCATATTCACATCCATAATCACGATATGAGGGGCCAGTTCCTTGGTCAGCTGGACGACTTTTCGGCCATTTTCCGCCTCCGCCACCACCTCCATATCAGGTTCCTTGGCCAGCAGCGTGGAAAGGCCTTGCCGCACGATCTGATGGTCATCGGCAATGATGATCCTGATACTCATGACTTCCCTCCCTGGAAATCTCTTCCTCGCCATAAATAAGCGCCCGGTACTTTCGGTAATTAAAGAATTTTTTCTGAATCTCCGGATGTTGGGCCAGAAAGAATTCCCCGGCTAAAGGGGAAACTTAGGTTGCGCTCCCATTCTTGAATTCACCCGGAGGCCTATATTTCGACTCTCGTATTCCTTTATGCTCGAAGAATTTATGAATATGTCAAGGGGTTTTTTTATAATCTCCGGCCTTGGCCAAAATTTCTTTCAAGTTACCAGCAAGATTAAGGAGTTTCAACCTCTTACTTTTTCCCGGGAATTTTTCCCCTCACGGCCCGGATCCGTCTGTTTAGCATGTCATCGGCAAGTTTCGGAAAAGGTTAAAAATCCCGGGGTCAGCGCTTTGGGGAAGAATTCGAAAAGCACACTGCCAACCCACCGACTGGTAACCGCCGGCCTTTTATGGTAAGGTGGGCTGACATGGAAACCGTTGCGGATTTGCACATTCATTCCCGCTTTTCCATCGCCACCGGGCAGCACGCCGATCTGGAGCATCTCGACTTGTGGGGCCGCTATAAAGGAGTGCAGATACTGGGTACCGGGGATTGCACGCATCCTGCCTGGCTGGCGGAACTCGCCGACAAACTTATACCGGTGGCCGAGGGGACTTATGAGCTGAAGCCAGACCTGGCCCTGCCTCTAAAGATTCAGGGAACCGCCTGGGAACAGGTTCCGCCGGTACGGTTTCTGGTCACCGGGGAAGTCAGCACCATCTATAAAAAAAGAGGGCGGGTGCGGAAAGTGCACCTGCTTCTTTTGCTGTCGGGTCTCGCGGCGGCGGAACGCCTTTCCCAGCGTCTGGGCCGCTTGGGCAATGTTACCGCCGACGGCCGGCCCACTCTGGGTTTGGAGGCCAAGCTTATTTTGGAACTGACGTTGGAAATTGACCCCCAGGCCCTGGTCATTCCGGCCCATATCTGGACCCCCTGGTTTTCCGTGCTGGGCGCCAAGAGCGGGTTCGATTCCCTGGAGGAATGTTTTGAGGAGCATCTGCCGTACATTTATGCCCTGGAAACCGGCCTTTCCTCTGATCCTCCCATGAACTGGCGGATCAGCGGGCTTGACCGCTTCCTTTTGCTGTCAAACTCCGATGCCCATTCACCCCCCAAAGTCGGGCGGGAGGCCAATATTTTTCTGGTGCCGCCCACCTATCCTGACCTGACGCGGGCCATCCGTACCAAAGAAGGATTCGGGGGCACCATTGAATTTTTCCCCCAGGAAGGCAAATACCACTTGGACGGGCACCGCAAATGCGGGCTCAGGCTCACCCCGGAGGAGGCCAAGCAGCTGGCGGGGCGCTGTCCCCGGTGCGGAAAGCCATTGACCCTGGGGGTGATGCACCGGGTTTTGGATTTGGCGGACCGGGAGGCCGGGGCCATTGCTCCGGAGGCCAAGCCTTTCCAATCGCTTATCGCCCTGCCGGAAATTATCGGAGAAATCCTGCAGGCCAATCCGGGCGCCCATAAAGTGAATCTCTGTTATTTCCGCCTGTTGTCGAAATTGGGACCGGAACTGACAATCTTGCGCCACGTTCCTTTGGAAGAGCTGGCCCGGGAAGGGGGAGACCTTCTGGCCTATGCCGTGGGCAAAATGCGCCGGGGGGAGGTCCACATCGCTTCGGGCTATGACGGAGTCTATGGCGAAATCCGTCTCCTGACTGCTGAGGAGCGCCGCCGGCACCAAGGCCAGAAGGCCTTCTGGAGTCTGCCGGCGGGGCAATGCCGCCGACCCTATGAATCACCCACTTTTGTCCCTTTGCCAGAATCAGCGCCGAGGACAACGCTGGCTGTCACCACCATCGTTGGCCCATCGGCTGAGGGCGATCCTTTGCTGGCCGGATTGAACCCGCAGCAGCGAGAGGTAGTGTGGCACCAAGGCCCGCCCCTCCTTGTGCAGGCCGGTCCCGGAACCGGCAAGACCAGGGCCCTGACGCACCGGATAGCCTACTTGCTCAAACGCCGGGGAGTGTCGCCGGATAGCATCTTGGCCCTGACCTTCACCCGGCAGGCGGCCGCCGAAATGGTAAGCCGCCTCCAACGCCTGCTTCCGGATTATCCCGGGTGGGAGCGTCTTACCATCAAGACCTTTCATGCCCTGGGCCAGCAGATTCTGACGGAGACCGGCCAGCAGCGGAGTGTCGCCGATGAGCCCCGGCGCCGGGCCTTGCTGGGACAGGTCGCCCGGGAGGCCGGCGTGGGGGCCAAACTCCTGGAGAAAAATGTCATCCGCTGGAAGCAGGCACTCCTTTATCCGGATGATCTGGCGAATTGCGGAGGGGATGAAAACCTGGCGGCTTACCGGCGGTATGAAGCCCTGTTGGCCCGGGAAAACCTATGGGATTATGAAGATCTGCTCGCCCGGCCGGTCCGCCTGTTGCTCCGGCAGCCTGACTTGAGGGACAGTTATCAGCGGCGTTTTCACCATCTGCTGGTGGACGAATATCAGGATCTTAACGAGGCCCAATACCGCCTGTTCAGGGTCCTGGCCGGATCCCAGGCGGAAATTGTGGCGATCGGAGACCCCGACCAAGCCATTTACGGTTTCCGTGGGGCCCGGCCGGAATATTTCGCCCGGTTTCACGAAGACTTCCCCCAGGCGGTCAGATATCGGTTCATAGAGACCTACCGTCTCCCGGTGCCCGTTCTCCGGGCGGCCGAGCGCCTCCTTCAGGTTGACGGCGTAACCCTTGAGCCGATGGTGAGCCGACAAGCCGGCGACCTGCCGGTGGTGCTCCTAGAGGCAGGTTCGGCCGCGGCAGAGGCCCGGATCATCGCCCGGGAGATCGAGAACCTGGTGGGAGGGATGAGCCATCGCACCTTGGAGGACCACCGGCTTCGCTACCGGGAGCCCGACCAGGAAGTAGGTTTTAAAGAGATTGCAGTGCTTTACCGGCTACACCGCCAGGGAGACGAGGTGGAACGGGCCTTGCAGGAAGCCGGCATTCCCTGCCAGAAGGCCCGGGAAGGGGTGGGCCCGGAGTGGGAGGACCTGGACCCGGCTGCCGAAAAGGTAAAACTCCTGACTCTCCATGCCTCCAAGGGCCTGGAATTTCCCTACGTCTTCATTGCGGGCTGCGAAGCCGGCTTGATACCCTACGCCCCGGAACACGGCGACCCGGGCGATGCGGCTGAAGAGCGGCGTCTGCTGTACGTGGGACTCACCCGGGCCCGATGTCAGGTTATTCTCACCCGGGCCCGAAGCCGGACCTTGTGGGGGATTAAGCGTCGCACCCGGCTGTCGCCTCTGGTGGCCGACATTGCGCCAGAAAAGCCGGCATCAGGTTATCCCTCTCCTTCCGTCCGGCGGCGCCATCCCGTGCTTTTTACCGCCTTGGAATGCCGGCGGCCCCAGCGGACCGGAGATTAGGCGAGCGGGTCAAGGGCGGCTGGTAAAATTTTTAGCTTCTGGAAAGGAAGATAATCTAATTTAAAAATCGTTTGAATTAGACACCTATGGGGGCAATGTAAGCCCAGGGCAGGGTGACCGCCGGTTACCAGGAACTTTAACAGGACAGCGGAGCAGTTCTGCGAAAACTGTTTATTTATGCCAGCGAATAACAGGGCGAGGATCCGGGCCGGGATCCTGAGACTGATCCTGGCCGGCATGGTCACGGCCTTCTTTCTTATGGAGGCATCGGCCCAGACCGACAGGTCACCGCTCCTTACTTTGGTTTCCCTGAAGATCAAAGGGGCCAAAATCGTCCCGGCCAAAAAGGTGCGGGAGGAGCTCTCCATTCCTTTGCCTTCCATTTGGCCCTGGAAAAAGAAGCCGGCTTTTCGGGCCAGCGACCTGGAGGCAGACCTGGAGCACCTTCAGGCTTTTTACCGCCGCCAAGGCTTTTACCATACCCGCATCCGCCCGGAGATCGAAAAGGATGAACGAGGCAGGGTCAGAGTAGTGCTGCATATCGACGAAGGCCCCTGGGTTCAGGTAAAGGATATTGCGGTGGAAGTGGTTGACCCGGCCCTCAAACCTCAGCTTGCCAGTCTCCAGGAGAAATGGCCGCTTGCCCAAGGGGGGCGCTTTGCAGAGGATTTGTATGAGAACCTGAAACGTCTGTACCTTGATTATCTCACCGACCACGGCTATCCCCGGGCCCAGGTGCAGGGGAAAGTCTATCTGGATGACCGTCTAAATACCGCCCGGATTCACCTTACGGTTACTCCGGGACCTTTATGTTATTTCGGCGACGTCACCTTGAAGGGGGAGCGGGAAACCCCTGATTACCTGATTCTCCGGAAGCTGGCCTTTAAAAAAGGGGACAGCTTTTCTCTGGCCAAACTCTATGAAAGCCAAAGACGCCTGTACGGACTGGACCTGTTCAGAAGTGTTTCCCTCACTCCCCAGGAGGTGCCGGAGACCCAGCGGGCCATCCCCGTCACCGTGGAGGTGCTGGAAAGCAAGAAACGTTCTCTCAAGGTGGGGTTGGGCTACGGCGATGAGGACCAGTTTCGGGCCCGTTTGGGTTTGCGTTGGCGAAACCTGGCCGGGGGCGGACGGCTTCTGGACCTGGATAGCAAGTATTCCAGCCTGGAGGCCCGATTGATGGGCACCTTTCTTAATCCCCAGCTCTGGGCTACTCACTGGGACTTGTCGTTTCAAACCGGCTGGATCCAGCGCGACTTTCCGGGGTTTAATGATCGGGCTTATTTTACCCAGACGCGGTTAGAACGCGATCTTCCCTGGCATCTGAGGATGTATGTCGGCCATGGGCTGGAATTCGCCCGCCCTTTTGATATTCCTACCGAAACCCTCCTTCTCCTCCGGGAAAGCGGCGCCGGCAAAACCTTTACCTCCTCCATGCTGCAGTTGGGGGTGCGGCAGGACACCGCGGACAACCCGGTGGACCCCACCCGGGGTTGGATATGGTACACTAACGGCGAACTGGCGCCGGACTTTTTCGGGTCAGACCTTCAATATGTCCGGGTGGTGACCGAGGGCCGGAAATATCAGCGTCTGGGCAAGACCGGGGCCGTGCTGGCCGGCCGCCTGAAATTCGGCATTATCGAACCCATTCAGAACACCGAGGAGATCCCTATATTTAAGCGGTTTTTCGCCGGCGGCGCCAACAGCGTGCGAGGCTATCGCCTGGACCGTCTGGGCCCCCGAAATCCCTCCGGGGAGCCCATCGGCGGGCAGGCCCTCCTGGAAGGCAGCCTGGAAGCTCGCCTTCCCATTTACAAGGAGTTCCGGGGGGTGGCCTTTTTGGATTTCGGCAACGTTTACTTTAAGCCCAAGGACTTTGATATCGGCCAACTGAAGTATTCTGCCGGCTTCGGAGTGCGCTATTCCACCCCCATCGGCCCCATCGGCGTGGATGTAGGCTTTCCTTTAAACCGAATTGACCCGAGCCGGGACCCTTCCTACCGCATTCATTTTACCATTGGCCAGGTGTTCTAAAACGACCCGTCCGCGTTCCGGGCGTGGGGCCGGTTATTCGTGAAAAAAATGCCGGATTCCCTTAAACTAAAAACAGCCTTGGAAATCAAATATACAAACGTCTTCGGATGCGGTGCCTTGGCTTGATTCTCCTGGGTCTCCTGGCATGTCTGCTTATCCTTCTGGCAGTCGGGGGGCTTCTGCTTCACACGGAGGCGCTCTGGAATTGGAGCGGGCGCCAGCTGGTGGCATTCGCCCAGGACCGGCTTTACCCTACCCTGACGGTGAAGGAGGTGCGGGGCCACCCTTTCCTCGGAATTACCTTTGAAGGCATTACCCTAACGGCGCCCGAAGGAGAGGTGCTCACGGCCCGGCGGGTGGAACTGAGATTTTCCCTCTGGTCTTTGGTCAGGCTGGAGCCGGTTATCGGCCGCCTGGCCATTTACCAGCCGCAGGTGCATTGCTGGCGTGGCCCGGACGGAAGCCTTAACCTGGCGCATCTTCTGAAGAAGCGTCCTCCCCCGCCCTTCCATTCCATTGATTTGCGGGACATCATAATTGCAGAAGGAAGGGTCACCTTTCGGGAAGGCGATCGGATCAGGCAGTGCCCCCGGTTCGATTTCCGGACCACGATTCTGGTGGTGCATCCCAAACGCCCGGAACAGGCCATCTTTGTCAGGCGAGCCCTGCTGACCGCAGATACGGTCCCGGGGCGCGTCAGTATCAAAACCAGGCTGGCCTACCAACGGCAGGAACTAAACCTGCTGACCCTGGAAGTCTATGATGAGTCCGGCCTCATTGCCTTATTGGGCGGCAAGGCCCGGCTTTCCGACGAGCCGTCGGGTTTTCTGTCCGGTGAATTCAAACTTTCCGCCGACTCCCTCCGCCGCCTCCTGCCGACATGGCCCAAGGCCTGGAATGTTGCCGGGAAATTTTCCCTGGAAGGCACTCTGAAAGATATCAAGATAATCAGTGGCGGAGAACTCAACGGCTCCTCCTTTCTCTTGGACGGGCATCTGGAGAAAGCAGCAGACTGGCGCTATGAACTTGATCTGAAGCTGGCGGCCCTGAAACCCGACCTGTTGGCTTCCCTCAGTGCTCCTCTGGCGGAGAGGCTCCAGGGGCTTTCGCCCATTTCCGTCCGGCTTCAGGCCAAGGGCGCCGGCTTCTCCTGGCCGCCGGCAACGCTCGGGTGCCGCCTGTCAGCCTCCCCTTTCACTTTCCATCAGGCAGAAATCCGGCAGTTGGAAGCGACGCTGAGGAGCGAAGCCGGCGAACAAAATCTGCTGGGCCTGGTCAGAGGCAACTTGGGGCAGCTTGAGGTGGAGGCACGCGGACCGCTGCTCTCCCGCCGGCAAGGCGCGGTCAAAATTTCGGCCCGCAACCTCAAGCCCCGCCTCTTGGGTCTGGCGGCAGCTCCTCCCGAAGCCCTGATCAACGGGGCGTTTACCGGCTCCTTGGCCCTGCCCGGCCGCGCCGCCTGGGAAGACCTGAAGGTCGCAGGAGAGCTGAAAGTTTCCGGCCAGTGGGATCGCTTCACCCCCCTGGATTGGCAATGCCGCCTCGCCTGGGAAAAACCCCAACTCCAAATCGCCAAGGCTACGGTAAAAGCCAAGGACCTCGCGGCGGAGCTGGCCGGCACCGTGAAAGGGGAAAACCTAAATTTTCAAGGCCATGCCAAGCTCCCGCCGAAGGGCGTTCTGCCAGGGCCGCTGACCTTGTCCGGTCAGCTTTCGGCCTCTTTTGCGGTAAAGGGTTCCTGGCGCGCCCCGGACATCGCCCTGGAGGCTCAGGGGCAAAACTTTTCCTGGCAGGATTACCGAATCCGGTCGGCCCGGCTGAAGGCCGCGGCCCAGGGTTGGCCGCCCCATGCTGGCCGGCTGGACCTCCAGGCTACCGAACTCCGGGCATATTCCTGGGTCTTGCCGCAGCTTTTGGTTACCTGTGGGGGGAGCGACCGGCGCTGGCAGTTTCATTTCAAGGTTTCGGATCAGTCCGGCCCCAAGGCGGAGCTGCGGGGGCTGGCCGATCTCCGCCGGCGTCCGGGGCAGCTTACTTTGGAGCACACCGAGGCCCGGGTGGCGGACATTTCCATCCGGAATGCCGCACCGATCAAGGTAAGCTTCCTGCCTGACCTGGTCATTGAACCCGCCGTCTTCAAGGTAAAGGAAGGCAAGGTCACTCTGGCCGGCCGTCTCCATGGTTCTCAGGTATCCGGACGGCTGGATTTCCAGGGCATACCGGCAGAAGCCATTCCCTTACCGGGCATTCCGCCGCTGAAAGGACTGCTCCAGGGTCAGGCAACCCTGTCCGGCTCTCCGCCTAATCCCCGCATCCAGGGGCAATTGCAATTAGGGATCGGGCGGATAAGTGGCTTTTCCTTTAATGCCCTGAAAACCGCCTTTGCTTATCATGATGCTTCGTTTACCTTCAACGGCTTTCTTTCTGAAACGGAGGGAGGACCCCGCTTCCGCTGGGAGGGAAAACTGCCTTTGCACTTCTCCTTGGCGCCGTTCCGCTGGTCTTGGGGTAAAGGGGACCTTTATGTCCTGGTCAAAGGAGAAAAAGCCCACTTGGGACTGCTCACCGCCCTCAGCCCGGAGCTGGAGGAGGCAGAAGGTGACCTGGACTTGTCGGCCGAATGGCGGGGCACTGTCAGTCAGCCGCGCTTGGCCGGCCACCTCCGCTGGGGCCCGGGCTCCATCCGCCTGCGCCATGCCGGCATTTTTTATCGCCTCCATCCCGGCATGGTCCAACTTCAGGGGAATATGCTCACCATTCCGGAACTCGTTCTGGAAAACCAGGGCACGGCTCGGGTGCGCGGCAAAATAACCTTGGGAGGCCTGATGCCGCAACAGGTCGAGGTCCAGGCTGAACTCCATGAATTTAAGACCCTGGAGCGTTCCGGTTCCGAAGTGTTTGCCACAGGGAGGGCGACCCTGCAGGGCCCCTGGCCGCGGGCTTTTCTCCGAGGCGATCTTTCTCTGGTCCGGACCTCCTTCCGCACCGCCTTTTTCCAGGCCGGAAAGCACGAAGACATCGTTTTGCTGGGAGACACCCCTCCATCCGGGGCGGCCAGCTCGGAGAAAACGAAGGGGGGACCGCCGGCTTTTTTCCGCCATATCGCGCTGGACCTGAAGCTGACCTCCACGGAAGGTGCCTGGGTGAAGAACAAGCGCCTGCGGATCAAGCTGGCCGGAAACCTCCACCTCCGCAAGGCGGCGGGAGAGGAGGAAATCCTGGCCAAAGGCCTTTTGCCGGTGAAAGAAGGAGTCATCGAACTACAAGACCGCGAATTTAAAGTGACCCAAGGCGAGGTGCACCTGCCGGGGGTTCCCGGCGCCGCGGTGACCACCCGGCTGCAGGCCATGAGCCAAGTGGGGGATATCACTCTTATCCTGAACCTCCACGGACCGGTGCGAAAGCCTGATATGGAGCTTTCCAGCGTGCCGCCGCTCCCGCCTGCCGACATCCTGGCGTATCTGGTATTCGGCCGCCCCTCCCAGGCCTTAACCCAGCAGCAGTTCCGGACCATAGGCGAGCAGGCGGCGGGCATTTTGGGGGGAATCACGGCCAGGAAACTCAGGGACTATCTGGGGAAGGATTTTCCTTTGGTCGGCAATATCTATATGCACGGAAGCACGGAGACGGTGGGTGTGGCCAAACCTCTTACCAAAGACCTGACGGTGTCTTTTGAGCGCAAAACCGAACCCCTGTCCCGGGAAGACACCAACCAGATTCGCATGGATTATCAGCTTAACCGCTACCTTAAAATCGAGTCCCAGCTGGGCCGCCGCAATTCCGGGGCCGACGTTCTGTTCAATGTGGATTTTTAGCCCCATACCGGGGGCGCGCTGCCTATCCTCAGGGATCTGACCACCTTCTCCAGGCGCGGGAACTCCCCGGGGCGCGCCTCCAGCCGGCGACGCAGGCCGCGCACTGCCGGGGGGATATACCGGGCGAAATGGTGTTTGCCCTTTGCCTTGATTAAATAGCCGTAGGCCCCCAAAACCTGCAGGTTACGGCAAAGGGCCAAGTGGTAGTAGGTTTCCCGGAATTCCTGGGGGTCAATGCTTACCCGCTCCTGAAGCAATCCCAGATAGTTAGAGAAAAATTCCTCCTCCTGCCGGACATCCAGGGCCATGTAAGGGTCGATGAGCAGCGCCGCCAGGTCGTAGCCCAGAGGGCCCAGGCGGCCGCCCTGAAAGTCCACCATCCGCAGACGACCGTCCTTGATAAAGAGGTTTCGCGATTGAAAATCCCGGTGCAGAAAATAAAAGGCCGTGGCCTCGGGGATGGCTGACAGGAGCAGACGGTCGAAATCCGGCCGCAGGGCTTCAAAAGTCACCCCCAGCCCCAGGTATTGGTTCAGAAAGGCCCGGACGAAATAGCGACATTCCCTCTCCAGGAGGAACTGCCGGTCAACGGTGGGGGTATCAAAGCACCAGGCAGGATCGAACCCCTCTGCCCCCTGGATTTGCATATGCACCAGCGTCTTCAGGGCCTGGCCATACCAGTAGCGGAGAAGGTCAGGGCTCCGGCCCTTCAGCGCGGTTTCCAGGCTGATATCCCCCAGGTCTTCCAGGAGCAGCCAGCCTTCCTGCCGGTGGTATTCGTAGATTTCCGGCACCGGCACGCCTTTGGCCCATAGGTGACGACCGATTAAAAAATAAGAATCATTTTCGTTGACTTCGCCGCCCGGGGGATTTTCGTGGCTCAGGAGAATGAGGGTGGGGGAGCCGAACAGGCGAAAAAACTTGCGGTCGGAGCCGTCTCCGGCCAACATCTGGGCCAGTTGTAGGGTGGCGCCGCGTCGGGTCACCGCTTCCTGAAGATTCCGGGTGTAGAGAAGATCGGCCATGATCATTTTTCCTTGTTAGATAGGGACAACAAAGAGGGGAAGGCTTCCGCCGGCCAGCTCCGGAGGTGGAGGTCCCTCTGAAGAAAGGGGATCTCCATGCCATGGGTCCGAAAAGCCTCCAATATGGCCCCCGGGAGCGCAGCACCGGCTGGCCGGCTTTCCTCAGAGTGGCCACTTCTTCCTGTAATACCTCCAAGGCCTTGGCCTTTTCCTGACGCCCTTTGGTCAAGCGTTCCAGTTTGGCCTCCGGTTCCTTGAGCTGTGCGGAGATTGCGGCCTGTCTTTTTCCAGTCATAACCCCGTGAATGCCAGATCTCCCAGCAAGTGCAAAGTCACCGGCGGTGAGGGAGATGTTCGGGCAATCGGCGGCAAAAATGGCTGGATTATAGCTTAGCTAGTGAATCTGTTGTGTCAAGGCTGCCGGGGAGTCGGATCTGACGTTTCCTTGTTGACTTAAGAATATTTTGGTAATATTAAATGTTTTTATAAGGTTTTCGCCCCTATAACAGGAACTTTGACCTGGTCTTTAGTTCCTGCCCCCCCGAGGCCCGATAAGGCCATTCGGGGCCATCAGCTGTTCTAGGCTTATGACTGCCTTCAGTTTAAGGCCTTTAGTGATGACGCTAAGGGGCATCGGTGCCCGGTGTCCGAAAGTGGAGGAAAGACGTGCCCGGAAGACGGACAAAAGAAGGGTCTGCGGCCTGTGGGGCTTTGCTGGCTTTCCTCCACCTCTTGCATTACTCCTTACACTTCAGCAATAATTCTCAGAACCTTAAGCTAATAGCCACTCTTGCCTTCCCCTGCCCCTGGCTGACGGGGAAGGGACCGGAGAGAATGGTTTGGTGTGCCTGGTCCCCGCGGACTTAAGGCCACCCTATAATGGCTAGGGCGCCCCGTGGAAGACCTTGTTCGGGCCGCCGGAAGCGGGAACCGGGAAGGGCAATGGCAGGAAACCGCAAAACTCCTGGCTCCCATGAACCCCGGGGGTTAGGGCTAAGTTGGTCATCACCAGGTTGACTCTGATTCACGCATGAACACCTTGACCCGCCTTTTCCAGTTAGGGCTGCCGAGCCGGCGCCTCCCGCATTGGGGGGACGCAGTGATCTTTTTCCTTCTGGCTGCCTTCCTTTACCTGGGGCTGCGGGTGGGTTTGGGAAGTCCGGAAGTGATAAAGGGTCCGGAAATCAGCCTGTCGCCCCAGGTTTTGCCTTATTATGCCGGTTTGTCGGTGAGACGGATGGCGGCGGCCTATGTCCTGTCCATGATATTTACCTTTGTCTACGGCACCTTGGCCGCCAACTACCCCCAAGCCCGGAAAATTTTGCTTCCCTTGCTCGACGTTTTGCAAAGTGTTCCCATCCTCTCCTTTCTGCCGGTGGTCCTGCTGAGTCTTAGCGCCATTTTTCCCCTCAGACTGGCAGTGGAGCTGGCTTCCATCATCCTGATCTTTACCAGTCAGGTGTGGAACCTGACCTTTGCCTGGTACCAATCCTTGACCACCATCCCCCGGGATTTGCAGGAAGCCGCCACGGTTTTCCGCTTCGGCGCCTGGCAGCGGTTCAAAACCCTGGAGTTACCCTTTGCCGCCATCACCCTGATCTGGAACAGCATGATGAGCTGGGCCGGAGGCTGGTTTTTCCTGATGGCCGCGGAGATCTTCACCGCCGGTGAACGGGATTTCCGCCTGGCCGGACTGGGGGCCTATCTGCAGGAGGCGGCCAACCAGGGGGATACCGGCGCCATTTTCTGGGGCTTGGGAACCCTGGTGCTTACCATCGTGGCTTTGGACCAACTAGTCTGGCGCCCCTTGGTGGCTTGGTCCGACCGATTCAAACTTCAGTTGGTGGAAGGCGAGAGCGAACCCACTTCTTGGTTTTTTGAAGCCGTCCGGGGCTCCTGGCTGGCAAATTCGGTAGTCCGCCTGCTGCGCCCCGTTGCTTGCTGGCTGGATGACTGGCTGGCCCGGCGTTTTCCCTGGCGCGACCCCGAGGCCCGGGCCAAAGCCCGCGCTTCCTGGATCTTATACCTCCTCGGGGCCTTGGCCAGCCCTTGGCTTCTTTACGAAGGTTACCAGGCTGGGTTGATGCTTTCCCGGATCTCCTTCGTTCAATGGAAACTCATCGCCCTGGCCGTGGGGGCTACGATGCTGCGAGTGGCCGGAGCCTTGGCCATTGCCTTGGCATGGACGCTGCCCTTGGGAGTGGCCATCGGCACCAACCGGAAGTTGGCCACGTGGCTGCAGCCGGTGGTGCAGATTGCCGCGTCAGTACCCGCCACCGCCCTGTTCCCGGTAGTTCTCCTTGTGGCTCTCAGTCTCCCGGGAGGGCTCAATGCGGCTGCCATCCTGCTAATGCTGCTGGGCACGCAGTGGTATCTTCTGTTCAACATCATTGCCGGGGCCAGCGCCATTCCCCAGGACTTGCGCTATACCGCCGCCTTGCTACAATTAAGCCGTTGGCAACGCTGGCGCACCTTGATTCTCCCCGCCCTGATGCCCTATTTGGTGACCGGCGCCATCACTGCCAGCGGCGGGGCCTGGAACGCCAGCATTGTTGCAGAGTACGTCCGTTTCGGCGGGGAAACTTTGCAAATTCGGGGTATCGGGGCCCAGATCGCCGCCGCCACCGCCGCTGGAGATTATCCCTTGCTTCTGGCCGCCACGCTGAGCATGATTATCGTGGTCTCCACTATCAACCGCCTGGTATGGCGACGCCTTTATCAGTTGGCGGAAGAAAAGTACCACCTGGATTGATCAGTTATGGCTGAGAATAAATTCCTTTTGGAACTGCGTCACATCAGCCAGATCTACGGCGCCGGCGAGCGCCGCTTCGTCGCCATCCAAGACGTCAGCCTGTATTTGGAAGAAGGGGAATTTGCCGCTTTACTGGGGCCCTCGGGGTGTGGCAAGAGCACCTTGTTGCGCATCATTACCGGACTGCAGCGGCCTTCCAGCGGCCAGGTGCTTTACCGGGGGTCACCCCTGGTGGGAGTCAACCCCTATGCCACCATTGTCTTTCAGACTTTTGCCCTTTTCCCTTGGCTGACGGTTCAGGAAAATGTCGAAGTAGCCCTCAAGGCCCGGGGGGTTCCTGCCGACCTGCGCACTAGCCGGGCTCTGGATCTTCTCGACCGGGTGGGGCTGGACGGCTTTGAAACGGCCTACCCCCGGGAGCTTTCCGGCGGGATGCGTCAAAAAGTCGGCTTTGCCCGGGCCATGGCGGTGGAGCCGGAGCTGCTTTGCCTGGATGAGCCCTTTTCCTCTCTGGATGTGCTAAGCGCCGAGTCGCTTCGGGGTGAGTTGCTGGAACTGTGGACCGGCGGGGATATTCCCACCAAGGCCATCCTTATGGTCACCCATAACATCGAAGAAGCAGTTTTCATGGCGGATCGCATTATTCTTATGGAAAAGGATCCCGGTCGGGTTCTCATGAGTTTAAGGATCGATCTGCCCCACCCCCGCCACCGGAAGGATCCCAAGTTTCTGGAAACGGTGGACCGGGTTTATATGGTCTTGGCCGGTCAGACCCTGCCTGAGCACCTGGAATTGGGGACCGCTCCCGGAGAGCCGGGCCGCACCCGGAGTTTGCCGGACATCGCCATCGATGACCTGGCCGGCCTTCTGGAACACCTCAGTCACGCCCCGCAAAACCGCGCCGATATCTATGCGTTGGCCCAGGAGCTCCAAGTTACCTCCGACAAGCTTTTAAGCCTGATCGAAGCCGCGGAATTGCTGGGTTTCGCCGTTGTCGCCCACGGCGACATCTCCCTGACGCCCTTGGGCGAGACCTTTGCCGAAGCCAGCATCCGGGCCCGGAAAGAGATCTTTGCCACCCGTATCCGCCGATTGCCCCTGTTTAGATGGCTGATCGCCATGCTCAAGGCCGCCCACAACAAGCAGTTGGAATGGGAGGTTATCCAGACTGCCCTGGAACTGGAATTTCACGCCGAAGAGGCCGAACGGCAGTTGGAGATTGCCATCGATTGGGGCCGTTATGCCGAGTTAATCTCTTATGACGACGCCAGCGAGATGCTTTTCCTGGAGTCCGACGGCACCTGAGGTCCGGGGAAAAAATTTTTCTGACCCTTTAACCACTTCTGCTTAGGAGATCCGGCCTGGCCATATAAGGCATTTCGGGCCATGGCCCCCATACAGTCACTGTCGGAAAAAACAAAAAGGCCGGCACCCTTGCGCCGGCCTTTGGTAACCCCCTGCCTAATGACTGTTCCTGGTCGGGACGAGAGGATTTGAACCTCCGACCCCCTGAACCCCATTCAGGTGCGCTTCCAGGCTGCGCCACGTCCCGACAGAAATTCAGTGTAACAAGCACCCGCCGCGCTGTCAATGCCTTACCGGTGTTTAGGAAACCATATTTGCCAAGGCGGGTCTTTCTGTAACCCTCGGAAAACTTGACATCAATGGCATAATGGATATGATGATTTGATACTTTAGTTACGAGGTGAGGCGGGATGACCTTTCAGGAATTGCTTATTACCCTGGAGCGCTTTTTTGCGGACCGGGGGTGCATCATTGCACAGCCTTATGATCTGGAAGTGGGGGCCGGCACCTTCAGCCCGCACACCCTGCTCCGGGTCTTGGGGCCGGAGCCCTGGAACGTGGCTTATGTGGAGCCTTCCCGGCGTCCCACGGATGGGCGTTACGGGGAAAATCCCAACCGCTTGCAGCATTATTACCAATATCAGGTGATCATGAAGCCTTCGCCCAAAAACATTCAGGAAATCTATCTGGACAGTTTGCGGGCCTTGGGTATTGACCCCCTCGATCACGACATCCGCTTCGTGGAGGATGACTGGGAATCCCCCACCTTGGGGGCCTGGGGGCTGGGTTGGGAGGTCTGGCTGGACGGCATGGAAATCACTCAGTTCACTTACTTCCAGCAAGCTGGCGGCATTGACCTGAACCCGGTGAGCGTGGAGCTCACCTACGGGCCGGAACGCATTGCCATGTACTTGCAGGGGGTGGAAAGCGTCTTTGACCTGGAGTGGGCCCATGGCATTACTTATGGAGAAGTGCATCACCGGGGGGAGGTGGAGCATTCCATTTATAATTTCGAACAGGCTGACGTGGACATGCTGTTTAAACTCTTCGACATGTATGAAAAAGAGAGCCTGCGCATCGTGGAGCAGGGTTTGATCCTGCCCGCCTACGACTATTGTCTGAAGTGCTCTCACACTTTTAATCTTTTGAATGCCCGGGGGGCCATCAGCGTGGCGGAAAGGGCCAGTCTTATCGGCCGGGTGCGTCACTTGGCGCGTCTGTGCGCCGAAGCCTATCTGAAGCAGCGGGAAGAAATGGGCTTCCCCCTCTTAAAAAAATAGCCTTCGGTTCCGGGCTTCGGCCGTTCGCTGAAGAAATTGCCCCGACCCACCATTACCAAAAGAGAAATTGCTTTTAATATTTTGTAGGAAAAAAAGTTGCTGACTTTACGAGGAAAACAATGGGACGCGAGCTGTTATTAGAGATCGGTACCGAAGAGATTCCGGCCCGGTTCATCCCGCCGGTTTTGGAGGAAATGGCCGCGTCAATGCGGAAGCGCCTGGAGCAGGAGCGCATTGGCGTAGGGGAAATCATCACCTGGGGGACGCCCCGGCGTTTGACGCTGGTCGCCGAAGAGGTAAGCGAAACCCAGACGGAAGTGATTCAGGAAGTGCTGGGGCCGCCCAAGACCGTGGCTTTTGACCAGGAAGGCCGGCCCACGGCGGCGGCCAAAGGCTTTGCCAAAGCTCAGAAAGTGGCGCTGGAAGAGCTGGTGGAAGTCGAGACCCCGCGGGGCGTTTACCTGGCGGTACACAAACGGACCGTGGGGCGCCCCACCAAGGAACGCCTGGCGGAATTTCTGCCTGAGTTTATTCTGGGTTTGAGCTTTCCCAAATCCATGCGCTGGGGCACGCTCAGTATAACCTTTGCCCGGCCCATTCACTGGATTCTGGCCCGATTCGGCGGGGAGGTGGTGCCCTTCCAGGTGGGCGACGTGGCCAGCGGCGGGATCACTTATGGCCACCGTTTCCTAGCCCCTCAGCCCATCGAAGTAAAAAACGCGACCATTTATGTAGAAGCCTTGCGCAAGGCCCATGTCATTGTGGACCCGTTGGAACGCCGGGCCCATCTGGAAAGTGAACTGCTTTTGGCTGCGGCCAGCGTAAAGGGTGAATTGGTGCCAGATCCTGGCTTGGTGGAAGAAAACACCTTTCTGGTGGAATATCCTTCGGTGGTGGTGGGAACCTTTGAAGAGAAATACCTTGTGCTCCCGGACGAGGTGCTCATCACCTGCATGCGGGAGCACCAGCGGTACTTTTCCCTGCGCGGGAAAGACGGCCGGCTGCTGCCCCATTTTATTGCAGTTAACAACACCCTGGCGCGGGACCCCGATGTAGTGCGTCTGGGCCACGAGCGGGTCCTGCGGGCCCGGTTGGCGGACGCCATGTACTTTTACCAGGTGGACTCCAAGGTTCCCATGGAGAAGTGGGTGGAAGAGCTCAAGGGGGTGGTGTTCCATTCCCTTTTGGGTACGTCCTTTGAGAAGATGGAACGGTTCCGGGAATTGGCCTCTTACCTTTATAAGCATCTCACTCCGGAGAATCTTTCCGGGCGCGAAGCTGTAACGCCGGAACAGGTTTTCAGGGCTGCCACTCTGTGCAAGGCTGACATCGTCTCCGAGATGGTAGGGGAATTTCCCAGTCTCCAGGGGGTGATAGGCGGGGTCTACGCCAAACAGGCGGGCGAGCCGGAGACAGTGGCCCGGGCCATCTTTACCCATTATCTGCCCCGGCACGCCGGAGACGACCTGCCTCGGGACTTCCTGGGCATCCTCCTGGGTCTGGCAGACCGCCTGGACACCATTTGCGGCTTTTTCGGGGTGGGTCTTACCCCCACCGGCACTGCCGACCCTTATGGTCTCCGACGTCACGCGCTAGCCATCATCAACATTCTTCTTGCCAACCGCTTACACCTCGACCTCCCGGAGGCGGTGAGAACCAGCCTGGAGCTTTTGAAAGGCAAGATCACCCGCCCCCCGGAAGAGACGGCCCGAGAGGTTTTGGAATTTTTCCAGACCCGCCTGCAACACCTGCTCCTGGGAGAAGGGTTTGACCACGAAACGGTGACCGCGGTGTTAGCCGCCGGATGGCGGGATGTGTTGGAGGCCGCGGATAAGGTCAAGGCCCTGGAGGAAGTTCGCCAACGGCCTGAATTTCCGGCCTTGGCGCTGGCCTTTAAGCGGGTCATCAATATCTCTCTGGGAGCCGAACCGCGGAAGGTAGATGAACAGCTTTTCGAACACCCGGAAGAAAAGGCGCTATTTGAGACGGGAAAACTTGTGGCCCAGGAAGTGGAAGACGCTCTGCACCGGCGCGACTATTCGGCGGCCTGCAATGCTCTCGCCCGATTAAAAGAGCCGGTGGACGCTTTTTTCGACAAAGTGCTGGTCATGGCGGAAGACCTCAAAATCCGGCAGAACCGCTTGGCCCTGCTGGCCGGCATCAGCCAAATCTTCCTGAGGATAGCCGATTTTTCCAAGATTACGACTTGACCGGCCCGAGCGCCTTGAATTTACGGCCAAAAGAGCAAGGGGGGGACGGCGAGGGGCGTCCGCCCCTGCATTGCGAACACCCCGGGGAACTGCCTGGTCATGGGGCGTTCGGGTTATAATGAATTATGCTTCAAGGTCATATATTATGATTCGCTGGTTTCGCCCTAAAGAACCCGAAGAAAATGAAATAAAGGCAGAGGAGGAGCTTGCCGAGAGCCCAAGGCCCGAGTCTGCCAAGCCACTGGCAGAAACATCTCCCCAGATCGAAGCCGAGGAGTCCGGGAAGCCTGAGCCGGAGGGCTTCCCGGCAACCATTTCTGAGGCCAAAAAAGGTCTGCTTCACCGTTTTCGGGAAAGGTTGAGCCGGACCAGAAAGACCCTGGTGGACGGCATAGACCTCCTGTTCGCCAAACATCCCTTTGTGGATGAAGCATTTCTGGAAGAACTGGAGGAATTGCTCGTTACCGCCGATTTAGGGGTAGAGACCACCCTGAATCTGATCAATGCCATGCAGGAGCGGGTACGGCGCCGGGAATTGGGCCAAGTGGAGCGCCTCAAGGCGGCCTTGAAGGCAGCCATGCTGGAGATGCTTCAGGGGCCCCCGCCGCGGCCGATTTCGACGCGCCCCTGGGTGGTACTGATGGTGGGGGTGAACGGGGTAGGCAAGACCACCACCATTGCCAAGCTGGCCCATCGGGATCGGCAAGAGGGACGGGTGCCGCTGTTGATTGCGGCGGACACCTTCCGGGCCGCAGCCGCGGAGCAACTGGAAGTCTGGGGCCAGCGGGTGGGGGTGCCGGTAGTTCGGCAAAAATATGGGGCCGACCCGGCCGCCGTGGTCTTCGACGGGCTCAGCGCGGCATTGTCCCGGGGCGTGGACACAGTTTACATCGATACCGCCGGACGGCTACACACCAAGGTGAACCTTATGGAGGAGCTGAAGAAAATCCACCGCACCATAGCCAAAAAACTTCCCGGCGCTCCCCATGAGGTGATGTTGGTTCTGGACGCCACCACCGGGCAGAACGCCATCGCCCAGGCCCGTATGTTTCAGGAGGCGGTGGGGGTCACGGGCATCATCCTCACCAAACTGGACGGCACCGCCAAAGGTGGCGTGGCGCTGGCCGTCGCTCACGAAACCGGCATTCCGCTGCGCTTTCTGGGGGTGGGGGAAGGGCTGGATGATCTGAAACCCTTTGACGCCGAAGCTTTTGTGGACGCCATTTTGGGTTTATAGGCAGCGGGAAAAGAGGATGATTCCTTTCTTTCCTGAAAGGCTTGCGGGATGTCCGGCCTTGACGGCGTATCTGGCCTCTTGGTCCCCTCCTTTTATTTGGGGCTTTGCCATCCTGGTGGCTTCCGGAGACCTGGGCTCTTCGCAAAATACCCGGGTAATTCTCCAGTGGCTTCTCTCTCTGGTTCCCCTGCTCCTGGAACACGTGGACGCAGTTCACGGGGCATTACGCAAGCTGGGCCACATGGCGGCCTATGGGGTGCTTTTTTTCTTGTGGTTCCGGGCTTTTTACCTGCACCGGCTCCGTCGTCCGGTCAAGCTGTTGCTCGCCCTGACCTTCACCCTTTTGGTGGCGCTAATTGACGAAGGTCACCAAGCCATGGTGGGCTCCCGCCACGGATGCCTGGCGGATATAGGCTGGGACCTGGCTGGCGCGGGGTTTGCGGGTTTTGTTATCCTGGCATTTCGGAAGCCCAAACCCCTGCCGGGCAAAATATAAAGCCTGGGTCCGCCCGGTTCCCGTTTTCTTGCAATCGTGCCCCAGAAGGTATATCTTCACCGGAAAAATCGAACACGCAGCTTTCCCGAGCCAGCGATGATGAGCCTCCCTGACCCCCGCGTCAGCCGGGGACATAGCTTTTTGACCAGACTCTGCCGGGCCAGGGCGCGGCTCCTTCTTTTCCTGGTCCTATGTTTCTTCACCGCCGCCGGCTGCTGTCCGCCGTCGGCTTGGACTGCGGAGGAAGGGCCGTTTTCCCAGGTGGTGGAACACGAACTGGCCAACGGCATGAAAGTGTTGCTGCTTCGGGAACCCCGGGCCCCGCTGGTGACCCACCAGATCTGGTACCGGGTGGGCTCCCGTCATGAGCAGTTGGGCAAAACAGGCCTTTCACACCTTACTGAGCATTTGATGTTCAAAGGCACGGAAAAGTATGGGCCCAAGGAATTTTCCCGGGCCGTGCAGCGTTCCGGCGGCACCGACAACGCCTTCACCGGCCGGGATTATACCGCCTATTTCCAAAATGGCCCGGCCACAGAGCTCAAACTCTGGATGGAGATGGAGGCCGACCGGATGCGGAACCTGAAAGTGAGTCCGGAGGCCTTTGCCATCGAGCAGAAGGTGGTGCTGGAGGAGCGGCGCCAACGCACCGAAGACGATCCGGTGAGCTTTCTCAGTGAAGAAACCTGGGCCGCCGCGTTTAAAGCCCACCCTTATCAATGGCCGGTGATCGGTTGGTTCCATGACATCGAAAGCCTGACCCGCGAGGATTTTCTGAAATATTATCAGACCTATTACCAGCCCAATAACGCCACCTTAGTGGTGGTGGGAGACATCGATCCCCGGGAGACTTTGGCGCACATCGAGAAGATCTATGGGACAATTCCCCGGGGACCGGAGCCGCCGAAGGTTACGGCCAAAGAACCCCCGCAATACGGGGAGCGGCGCGTCGTGGTGCACCGGGAGGCCCAACTTCCGTATCTAATCATGGTTTATCACGTTCCCCATTGGGAGCACCCTGATGCCTATGCCCTGGACCTGCTGAGCGGGCTGCTTTCCATGGGCCGCTCTTCCCGCCTGTATCATCGTCTGGTTTACAAGGAACGCCTGGCCCTGGAGGTGGGCAGTGACTATAACCTGGACAGCGCCGATCCGCCGGTTTTTATCCTTTATGGCCAACCTATGCCGAAAAAGACAACGGCCCAGCTGGAGGCGGCCCTGGATCAAGAGGTAAAACGCCTGCAAACCGAAGCGGTGGACGGCCAGGAGCTTCAGAAAGTCAAAAACCAGATTATGGCAGGATTTTACATGTCCCTGGATTCCCTGTTTTTTCGGGGCATGCTGTTGGGAAAGCTGGCCACCGTAGCCCGCTGGACACTGGTAAAGGATTATATCCCCAAGATCCAGGCGGTTAGTGCCGCCGATTTGCAGCGGGTTGCCCGGCAGTACCTGATTGCCAATAACCGCACCGTCGGCGTCCTGTCGCCTGTCAAATCCGACCAGGCCAAACCGGGCCGGTACCAATCCGGAAGCCAGATAAAATGAGGCGATTTTCCGTTCTCCGTTTTCGCCTGACTTTCTGTCGGTTTCTGACCGGCATAGTGCTGGCCGCCTTTATGGCCGGCGGGTTTGCCTCTGCGACAGGCCCCCCCCAGGTTCTGGGAGAGAAAGGTCACCTGCCCAACGGGCTGGTGTGGCTCTTTTCGGAACAGCGGAGTCTGCCACTGGTGGCCCTTCAGGTGATGATCAAGGCGGGCGCGCTTCGGGACCTGAAGGGCAAAGAGGGCTTGGCCAACCTTACGGCGGCTCTGCTGCTTCAGGGAACGAAAAAGCGCAGCGCCACGCAGATTGCGGCGGAACTGGATTTTCTGGGGGCCCGGTTGTCGGCCAGTGGGTCGGAGGACTTCGCCCTCGTTAGCCTCATGGTGCTTAAAAAGGATCTGGCTGCGGGACTGGATTTGCTTCAGGATGTCTTGTGCAATCCGGCCTTTGCTCCCAAAGAGGTGCAACAGAAGATCTCGGAACTGCTGGCCTCTTTTCAAAGTGATGAAGATGAACCGGAGATTGTGGCATCCCGGGCCTTTTACCGGCGGCTCTTCGGCCCGCACCCTTATGGCCATCCCCCCAAAGGGACGCCTGCCGGGCTCAAGGCCATCCACCGGGAAGATGTGCTAAATTTCCACCGGACTTATTACCGGCCGAACAATGCGATATTGAGCATTGTGGGGGATTTGACCAAAGACGAAGCCGAGGCCATGGTAACCAAGTTTTTCGGACCATGGGAGCCGGCCCCGATTCCTCCCCTTGAAGTTCCTCCGCCCCCGGATCTTAACAAACCCGAGGTGGTGATAATCAATAAAGACATCACGCAGGCCAACATAATCTGGGGCCACGGGGGGATCGCCCGGAACAATCCCGATTTTTATGCTTTTCAGGTAATGAATTATATCCTGGGGGGCGGCGGTTTTGCCTCACGCCTGATGGAAGCTGTTCGGGAGAAGCATGGACTGGCTTACAGTGTGGGGAGCAGCTTTGATGCAGGACTGGAAGCGGGCCCCTTTGTTGTCACGCTGGAGACTAAAAATGCCAGCGCCGGCGAGGCCTTGGCTCAGGTTATCCGTGAAGTGGAGCGCATTCGGACCCAACCCGTGTCCGAAAAAGAACTCCAGGATGCCAAGTCTTACCTCATCGGCAGCTTTCCCCGCAAAATGGATTCCTTGGGGAAAAGGGCTTCTCTTCTGGGATATGTGGAATTTTACAGGTTAGGGCTGGATTATCCCTGGCGGTATCCCGAGTTGGTGGCACCTCTCACCCCGGCGGATATTCAGAAAGTGGCAGAGAAATATCTGCATCCTGACAAATTCCTCCTGGTGGTGGTGGGTGACCGCGGCAAGTTGCCGCCATTGGCTCAATTAATGCCGGTTTTGGCTGAAAAGGAGAAGGATGATGTGCAGAAACAATAAGCAGCTAATTTGGGGGTGCTTCGCCCTGCTTGCGGTGGTGGCCTTGGCCTTGGCCCCGGTACAATGCTCTCAGGCCGGGGTGGCACCCGAAAGCTTTGCCGACCTCGTCAAGAAAAACTCGCCGGCGGTGGTCAACGTCTTCACGGAAAGGGTGGTCAAAGGGCGGGACCGCATACGGGAGTTCTTCGGGCCCATGCCCTTCGGCCCCGGCCCACATGACCAATTCCGGGAATTCTTTGAGAAATTCTTCGGGGACATCCCCAAGGATTTCCGGCAACGATCTTTGGGGACAGGGTTCATCATTGATTCCAAAGGCCTGATGGTCACCAACAACCATGTGATCGAAGGGGCGGAAAAAATCAAGGTCAAGCTGGCCGAGGGCAAAGAACATGACGCGGAGGTCAAAGGCCGGGATCCCAAGACCGACCTGGCGCTTTTGCAAATCAAGGGACCCGGACCTTTTCCTTATTTGCCCCTGGGGGACTCCGACGCCATTCAGGTGGGAGATTGGGTGCTGGCCATCGGCAATCCCTTCGGACTGGGGCATACGGTCACCCAGGGCATTATCAGCGCCAAGGGCCGGGTGATCGGCGCCGGTCCCTATGATAACTTTCTGCAGACCGACGCGGCCATCAATCCAGGCAATAGCGGCGGCCCCCTGATCAATCTCAAGGGAGAGGTGGTGGGCATCAATACCGCGATTGTGGCCACCGGCCAGGGAATCGGGTTTGCCATTCCCAGCAATCTGGCCAAAAGCATTATTCCCCAACTGGAGGAAAAGGGCAAGGTTACCCGGGGTATGCTGGGGGTCCAGGTGCAAACCGTAACCCCGGAACTGGCCAAGTCCTTCGGGCTGGCGGAACCGCGGGGCGCCCTGGTGGCCGAAGTCAACCCCGGCACCCCGGCGGAAAAAGCTGGCATTAAGCGGGGCGATATCATCATTGAATTTAATGGGACGCCCATTAAAGAAATGAACGAGTTGCCACGGCTGGTGGCGGCCACCCCTCCGGGCACCAAGGTGACCGTGAAAGTGCTCCGAGACGGTAAGGAAAAAACTTTCTCCCTCACCGTGACCGAATTGAAGGAAGAGCGTCAGGCCTTGCTGGGCGATGAGGAGGAAGAGGAAGGGATTTCGGTGGGGCTGGCCGTGGAAAATCTAACCCCCGAACTGGCCCGGCGCTTTGGCCTTAAGGAAACGCAAGGGGTTGTGGTGATGCGGGTGGTTCCGGGAAGCGCCGCCGCCGAAGCCGGCATCAGGCCGGGGGATGTCATCTTGGAGCTCAACGGTCAGGCAGTGCGTTCGGCGATCGACCTTCAGGCCCAATTGAAAAAAATGCCGCCCGGCGCTTACGCCCGTCTGCTAATCAGACGGCTGGGCCACACTCTTTACATTACCATGGAAATTCCCAAGAAGAAATAAACAGCCGGTCTGGGAAAAACTACCAAGGCCGCCCGGACTCCGGGCGGCCCTCTTTTTTCTGACAGACTTAAAAAGGACCCGGTCAATTTTTGGTGATGATAATCAAGGTTTTTTCATTTACCAGGGGGTAAAGCTCTTCTATGTGATTATTTAACAGGGAAACGCAGCCCCAGGTCCAGTTTTCTCCAGCCAGATTCTTGTGGGGGTCGTCAGTGCCGTGAATGCCCACCTGGCCGCCGATCTCGGCATCGTAAGGGATCCGTCCTTTTCGCTTCGCTTCGGCATATTTGAGCCAGTTTTGGGTATTGGGATAGTCCAGGAGAATAAACTTGGACCAGCGGGGATGCTCAAACTTGGTGACCACCCGGTACACCCCTTCCGGGGTGCACAGGTCTCCCTGACACAGTTTGTCTCCCACGGGATTGCGGCCCAACACCACCGGATAGGTTTTTACCGGGGTAAGTCCGCGATAAACGGTCAGTCTGCGGGTCTGCTTGTGAACCACCAGGATGGTGGGCAACGGGCCCAAGGATCCGTAACCGTTTTTGGCCAGGACTTGTTTGACCATCTCCTGTTCGGGAGAAAGCTGTACGGACTCGGCCGGGGCGGGCGGCCAAGGGGGCTTTTGAACAGCCTCAGGGGCGATTTTGCCCTTTCCCCCGGCACAGCCTGCCAAGGCCGTCGCCAGCACGGCTAGGACAAACGTCTTCCGAATGTTACGCATAGATCATCCTCCCCCTAAACATCCTCCCCCTTGTTGATATAGGCGTAACCGGCTGGAAGGATAGCAAACAAGGCCGCGATTATCAACTTTTTTCTTTAAACTGTTTCCCTCGGGATTTTCCGTGTTATCATTCCAGGCAGACAAAACTCGGGCTTTGCCCGGGTTTCAGGTACATCCGGACATGACCATTCACCTCATCATTGACGGCTATAACCTCATTCGCCAATCCCCGGAATTGAGCCTGCTTGACGCCAGGGATCTGGAGGCCGGCCGGGAGGCGCTGCTTGAATCCCTGGCAGTCTATCGGCGCAGGCGACCGAGGCATCAGATCACGGTGGTTTTTGACGGCTGGCAGTCCGGAGACCGCAAAGAAACAAGGGATTTGTATCAAGGTTTGGAAGTGGTCTATTCCCGCCGGGGGGAACGGGCAGACGAAGTGATCAAACGTCTGCTGACAAAAGAGCGCCAACGCGCCCTGCTGGTCAGTTCGGACCGCGAGCTTCAGGCCCAGGCAGCCCGGGTGGGGGCGGACTGGGTGGAAGCGGATTTTTTTGAGAGAGCTTGCTTGCGGGGAACTTCCGGGAAATCTTTCGAAGACGAAGATGAACTCTATTCTAAGAGTGGGAAAAAAGGACCGGCCCGACGGAAATCCAAGCGGGAACGCCAGCGGCGGAAACGCCTGAAAAAGCTATGAGCCCGCGCCGCTTATTTTGGCGTCAGGCCTCCTTGACAGGCCTAAGGACAAAAAGGGGGCCGTGGGCTTCAGGCTCACGGCCCGGGTTGCTCGGCTGGCAAAAAGCCTGGTTTGGACGCGGGCGTCGGCCTCGGGTCCGGTTACTTGGTCTCGGTCTTGGACTTTTCAGCCGCAGGGACGGACTGCTCCGGTTTTTCCTCGGCTTTTTTGCCCTTCTTCACCGGGGCCTCTTTTTTCCCTTTTGCCACTTTCTTGGCTTCCGGCTTGACCACTGTTTCGCCTGCTTTTTCCTTTTCCACCGCGGTTGTCTGAACCTGGGAGGCGGGGGTTTCCGTCTTTACCGTCGCGGCCGGTTTTGCCGCCTCTTTTGCGGCGGGGGTCTGAGCGATGCCGGCGGCAGCCAAGCCCAGGGCAAAGGCCAAGGCCGTCAAAGTGCTTACCATTTTTTTCATGTTCTTACTCCTGAGGTATATTTCGTCGCCAACTGCGACTAATTAATGGATTTGCATAAAGCTTGCCAATTATTGCCGTTTTGCAGATCTTGTAACTAGTGGATTTTTTTAAGAATCTTATTTTGATGGGAGAAAGTCTTCCACAGGATTTGGGCTTGTTCCAGAATTGAGAGAACCGGCCTAAAAAGCCAGACTGCCCTTTTCAATCTGAAAAACATTCCGGCCGCCCCATCTTATTTCCCCCTGAAGACAAGGCAGGAGAGTGGCCGGCAAGTAAAAATTTGGGAAGGGAGGGGACTAACGCCCACGCCCGGCCAGATAAATCTCCAGACGCCGCAAGGCTTCGGTCAGATTTTCCAGGGAGTTGGCGTAAGAGAACCTTAAGAAGCCCTCGCCGCCGGGTCCGAAGTCAATACCCGGGGCGACCCCCACCTTGGCCTGCTCCAGGAGGTCGAAAGCCAGGGTGTAGGAATCCGGCGCCAGATGGCGGGCATTGACAAACACGTAGAAGGCGCCGGTAGGTTCCACCGGGATGCGGAATCCCAGGCGCTTCAGGCCTGCCAGAAGAAAGCGGCGGCGTTCGTCGTAGACCGCCCGCATCCGGGCGATGTCCGGTCCGGCTTGGGTAAGGGCGGCAATGCCGGCCCGTTGCACGAAAGAGTTGGCGGAAATGAAAAAGTTCTGCATCAGCTTCTGCAGAGGCCGCACAAAATCCCGGGGGGCGATGAGATAACCCAGCCGCCAGCCGGTCATGGCGTAAAGCTTGCTGAAGCCGTTGATGACAAAAGCCCGGTCTGTATATTCCAGGATGGAGTGCTCTTGGCCTACATGCACCAAGCCGTGATAGATTTCGTCGGAAACAACATAGGGACCGAGGTCCGCCAGCCGGCGCAGGCGTTCAGGCGGAAGGAGCGTGCCCGTGGGGTTGGCCGGAGAATTGATAATCATGGCCTTGGTGCGGGGACTCAAATAAGAGGCCAGTTCTTCCGGGTTGAACTGGAAGCCTTCCTCTTCCCGCACCGGCACCCAGCGGGGTATGGCGTCCACCAAGCGTAGAAAATTGGGATAGCAGGCATAGGCGGGATCGGTGAGGAGCACTTCGTCGCCTGCATCCAGGAGCCCGGCAAAAACCAGAAGCATTGCCGGGGAGGTGCCGGAAGTAACGATGAATTGTTCGGGTGACAGATCCACCCCATATTTGGCAAGATAGTGGGCACACAAGGACTCCCGGAGTTCCAGTAGCCCCTGGGAATGGGTGTATTGGGTTTCCCCGGCGGCCATGGCCCGATAGGCCGCCTCTTTGATAACTTCGGGGGTGGGAAAGTCGGGTTCGCCGATCTCCAGGTGGATGATGGACTCGCCTCGGCGCTCCAGCTCCTTGGCCCGCTCCAGGATATCCATGACCAAGAAGGGGGTGATTTCCTGAGCCCGGCGGGAGACGTGAGGAGAGGTCGGAATCTGTTCCATGGGTATTTAAAGGGAAGGTTTCAGAAAAACAGTCTGGAAGAGATGGTGCCGGCAGGCTTGCGGCACTGCCCCGGGTTCCGGGATAGCTGCCCGGCGGAGGCGCGAAGGGGGAATTTCTCCCGGCTGGTCATATCTTTTTAAAGACCACCCGGCGGTTTCGGGCCCGGCCTTCTTCGGTGTCGTTGCTGGCTACCGGCATTTCCATCCCGTAGCCCTTGGGGACCAGCCGGCTTTCGGCAATGCCGTGCTGCACCAGGAAACTTTGCACCGTCTCCGCCCGGGCCTGGGACAGTTTCAGATTATAGGCCCGGCCGCCGATGTCACAGGTATGGCCCTGGATTTCCACCTTCAAGTCCGGGGCGGCCGTCAATACCTTGACCACTTCCAGGAGCACCGTCTCCGAGCCGGGCCTCAAGGTGGCTTTGTTAAAATCAAAAGTGATGCCATAAAGGGTCACCTCCCCCGTGGTTTCCAGTTCGTGCTGGATCTGGGCCGCTCCAAATGTGAGGACCTTTTTGAGGGGTTGCTCTTCAATAATGTATAGCTGGTAGTAGTTGTTCCAACCGTTTCGGTACACCTCCACCCACAGGGTGCCGCCTTCCGGGGTGGGGAGGGTGAAGACCAGCCGCTCTTTGCCTTCATAGAGAATGCTCCCGCCTTTCTCCTGGGCTGCGGCTTTATAATTCTCCAGGATATACAGGCCGGAGACGTCGTCCGTGGTGTAATAGCTGTATTCCCAATATTTCCCCCGGATCTCCTTGTCCTGATCCCCCTCTTCGGTTTTGATGCGGAACTTGTGGGCGTTGAATTTATGAAACACGCCTTCCTTTCTGTTGACTTCCGGCAAAGGCTTGATTACCGGGTGGTCCGGCACCTTCTTTTGGGCCCGGACGGCGGTGCCGGAAACCAGAACCAGGAAAACGGCCAGCGCCGCTAAAAGCGCAATGACCCTGGGCTGCATGGCTTGCTCTCCTCCCCTTTTTTCGCCAATGCCTTCCTTTTAGCACAGGTTGCCCTCCCTTGACAACGGGAAGCTTCGGTCAGGCACCGAAAGGCACTTCTTTCAGCGCCCTAAACAAATTTTTATCTCTTCTCTTGACAAGTATTCATTTGTTTAGTATTTTAGGGGCATGAAGCCCTTAACCGAACGTCAGCGGCAGGTGTTGGCCTTTGTGGAGGAGTTTTGCCGGGTCAAGGGTTATCCCCCCACGGTACGGGAGGTGGCGGCCCGGTTCGCCATCCAGCCCCGGGCGGCGGCCGATCATCTGGCAGCCCTGAAGCGCAAAGGCTATTTGCACCGGGAGCCGGGTCTGTCCCGGGGTCTGGCCTTGGCCTCCCGCCTGGAGGAGCAGGTGGTGGAGGTGCCGGTGGTGGGCCGCATCGCCGCCGGACGCCCCCTGCTGGCCACGGAGCAGGTGGAGGACACGCTTCCCTTGCCCCGCTCCTGGGTGCACGGAGACGAGGTCTTTCTCCTCCGGGTCACCGGCAACAGCATGGCCCCTTTGCTGCTTCCCGGCGACTTGGTCATGGTTCGGGCGCAGCCCCGGGTGGCCCGGGGCGAAATCGCGGTGGTGCTGGTGAACGAAGAGGCCACCCTGAAAAGGGTGTACGAGGAGGCCGGCGGTCTGGTCCTCAAGGGCGACAACCCGGAATTTCCGCCGTTGCGCTTCGCTCCCGAAGAAGCCGCCGAGATGGTCCAGGTCCTGGGCAAGGTGGTGGGCGTGTACCGGTCTCTGGAGGGACGGAAGTGACGAGGAAAGTGCAGCCTGGAAAGCTTTGGGCTAAGGAGCCAGGGGTTGTAACCCCGGCCCTCCCCTCAACCCTGACCGCCTTCGTCTCCCTGAAGCCCGGGCGGGCGGCGCTCCTGTGGGGGGAATCCATCCGCTCGCTGGGGGCCCTGGCCTGCGCTTGGGCCGCGGCCCGCGGGACCCGGGTGCTGACGGTGGACGCGGCCAACGTCTTTGATCCCTACCGTCTGGTGCGGGAGGCGCGGCGACTGGGGGTCTCTCCCAGGGAAGCCCTGGCCCGGGTGCAGGTGGCCCGGACTTTCACCTGTCACCAACTGGTGCGCCTGATGCAGGAGATGCCGGGCAAACTCCGGCCCGGCAGCCTGGTCCTGGTGCTGGGGCCGGTGAGTCCCTTCTATGACGAGCAGGTGCCTTTGGCCGAACGACGGCGCCTTTTTAAAGAGCTGACCGCGACTCTGGAGGCGCTGAAAATGACCAATCCCCTCCTGCTCCTCCAGCCCCGCCTTCCCCCGGAGGCCCCGAACCGCGGTTTCGGGCGGCTGCTGAGGCCGATCGCCGATGTCTTCGGCTCGTGCAGAGAGCTGGCTTCCGGTCCCTGAAAACCTCTTTTGATTTAAGGGACAATCCCATGGGACGCACAGTTTTACCCTTCAGTCAGGTGTGGGAAGAGGAACGGGAGCGCTGGCGCAAGTTCCGCCGGGCCCTTCGGAGGGAAGACCAGGCGCACCTAGACCGGCTCTTTGAACTGGCCCGCCTGCACTTCCAGGCCGGGGTTTATGCTGCCAACCCCTGGCCCTTGGAGTCCATGTTCATGGCCATGCTCCTGGAGCATGAAAAAGCAATACAGAAGTTGACAGAGCGGCTGCGGCGCCTGGAAGGAAGTCAGGGCGCGGAAGGCGACGGCGAAGGCAAGGCGGGAAAAGCCTTGCCGCGGTCCGAGACCTAGGATGTTTCAGGCAGCACTGCTACTGCGCCGGTTCTTCCGGGCAGGCAGGTCAAGCCCACAACGGTTTTATGGAAACCACCGGCTGGCTTTTTGACCTCTATCCGCTGGGAAACCGCATGGTGCTGTGGTTCATCACCCCAAAGGGCGAGCGCCTGCGGGTGGAGGATGATTTCTCTTACTGCCTCTATCTGAGCGGGCCGTGGCCGCAACTGACGCGCCTGGCCCGGGCTTTCCAGCAGCGCGGCTGGATCAGAAGGGCATACCCGGCCTACGGCCGGGACCTGGGGAGCGGCGCCGAAATCGAGGTTATCGCCCTGGAACTGGAAGCTTACAGCCTTCTTCCCCCTTTGCAGGCCTGGCTGGGAAAGCTTAGGGAAGAGCCGGCCTGCTATAACTGCGACCTGGAGACTTCTGCGTATTACCTTTATTGCCGCCGCCTTTGGCCGTGCGCCTGGTATGACCTGAAAATTGAGGAAGGCAGGCTTGCGGCCGCAACTCTTCGGGAAGAACCCTTCGCCCCGGACTTGACCTTGCCGCCCCTAAGCATCCTGCACCTGGGCCTGACGCGGAACCCCCTTGTGCCTCTGGGGGCGGGAAACAGTTTGTTTCTCAGTTGGGAAGGCCGCACCCTGGAACTGGAAGCCTCCCACCGGGCCGGCTTGGTGGCAGAGCTGTCCAGCCTCCTCCGCCGTCTGGACCCGGACCTGGTGGTGAGCGACTGGGGCGACGAGGCGATTGTCCCACAGCTGTGGCGCTGGAGCCGGGAATATCGCGTCCCCTTGGCCCTGGACCGGGAAACGGCCCGGCTCCCCCGGAGATTCTCCGGTGGGCGCAGCTATTTTTCCTACGGCCGCGTTGTTTATCAGGGTCCCAGTGCCCCTTTCTTCGGGCGCTGGCATGTGGACCGGAGGAATTCCTTTTTCTGGCGGGAAGCGGGCCTGGCCGGCCTGATCCAGATAAGCCGCCTGGGGCAGATGCCCTTGCAGCAGGCGGCCCGGGCCAGCCCCGGGACCCTCATCACCTCCATGCAACTGGCCCGGGCCGTAGCCGACGGCTTTCTTATTCCCTGGCGCAAGGGCGAACCCGAACGTTTTAAAAGCGCCGAAGAGCTGCTCACCATAGACAAAGGCGGCCTGGTTTTCCTACCTCCCGTCGGACTACACTTCAATGTGGCGGAACTGGACTTTGCCTCCATGTACCCTACCATCATGGTGGTACACAACATCTCGCCGGAGACGGTGAATTGCGGGTGTTGTGTGGAAGAAGGGGCCGGGGAGCACAGCCCCCGGCTCCCTTCCTCACTCCCCCAAGGGGGCTGGGGGAAAGGACCGGAGATTGTCAATCCCGGGGTCCCTCCCTCCAGAGTCCCCGAAGCCGGCTATCACCTGTGCCGGCGGCGGGAGGGCCTGGTGCCCCGGACGCTCAAGCCGATTCTGAACTTGAGGGAGCAACTTAAGGCCAGGGCCAAAGAGCGGCCTCCGGAGCTGGCCGCGTCCTACCAGGAGCGCCAAAATGCCCTCAAATGGATGCTGGTCACCTGTTTCGGCTATCTGGGCTACAAAAACGCCCGGTTCGGACGCATCGAGGCGCATGAGGCAGTGACCGCCTACGGCCGGGACAAGCTCCTGACGGCCAAAGAGCTCTGTGAGGCCGCCGGGTTCACGGTGCTGCACGCCCTGACCGACTGCCTCTGGATCAAGAAAGACGGGATGACCGCCGCGGAGCTGGAGAGCCTGAGTCAGAATATTTCGCGAGCCACCGGCGTCAGGCTGTCTCTGGAGGGCTGCTACCGCTGGATCGTTTTCCTGCCGTCGCGGCAGAACCCGGAGCGGCCGGTGGCTACCCGTTACTTCGGGGTTTTTGAGGACGGCCGCCTGAAGGTGCGGGGGCTTCTTTGCCGGCGGCGGGACACGCCGCCCTTGGTGCGTCGGGCCCAGGAGGCGCTACTGGCGCGGCTGGCCGATGTAGCCACCCGGCAAGAGCTGACGGCGCGGCGACCGGAACTGGAGGAACTGGCCGAAGGCTTTCGCCAGCGCCTCCGGGAAGGCGGAATCGCTCCTGGGGAGCTGATGATTACCCGGGTGCTGTCAAAGCCGGTGGAGGACTACAAGGTGGACACCCCCACCGCCCTGGCGGCCCGGCAGCTGGCCCGGGCCGGCATCAAGCTGGTGCCGGGAGAAAAGGTGCGCTTCGTGCACCGGAAAAAGCGGGGGCCCAAGGAACTGCAGGTGGTGACCGCCCCCTTCCTGGACGACCTGGAAACCTATGATACCGGGGTTTATCTGGAGCTGCTGAATCGGGCCCTTGATGAGGTGCTGACCGGGGTGTTCGGGGACGCGGACCTGCTACGGCCGAAAGGAAGCAAATAAAGTCAAAATGTTGGCCTCTTCTGCCGCTTTTTTTCCTGCCCTGCGCCCCAAAAACCCGCCCGGCGGCCTTATCTTACCGCCGGAGAAACCTTGCCAGCTGGCGGCCGTAATAGTCCTTGGCGTCTTCGTCCGTGGGCGGGCTGAAAGTGGTGGCCCCTTTGCCTTCAGGGATGCGTTTGGTGACAATGCCCCTTTCGCCGAAAAGCTTCAGGGCGTTCTGGAAGTTGGCTTCGGAAAGGGCTTCGGATCGTTCCACCTCCCCCAGTTTGTGCAGCTTGTTGCCGATACTGTAAATGCGCTTCAGGAATTCCTTTTCGCTCCGAGGCTTTTTCTGCAGGTATTTGAGGGAGCGGAAGACAATCCAGTAGGATTCCAGGTAATTGTAAAGCAGGTTGGCGAAATAGGCCAGTTCTTTCAGGCCCGAAGCCGAAAGGGTGTAGCGGCTTCCCTCCCGGTCCAGACTGACCGCCACACCGCGGGAGGCAAAGTAGGACAGGGTTTCCTCCACCTGGGTTTCCGGATCAGTGCCATCGTAAATGAATTCATATTTGAAAAGGCCTTGAAGGAAGGCGACATCCTGGACGATCTGCTGCTGGTCAAAGTCGAACCCCTGTCCGGCCAGAATGGCCAGTGAGGTCATGGACGCCGGAAGGAAAAAGTGCAGGATGTTGTTTTTATAATATTCCAGCAGAGGCCGCTTGGACTCATCAATACTATACCCCCCCAACCCCAGCTCGTCGGCCAGGCCTTCCTCCTTTTCAATAGGCGTAATAAGCTTGCGGGATTCACACAGACTCAAAGTTTCTTCTACGGCCTCCGGCAGTTTTTCCAGGGAATCGGCCTGGGGGACCCGCTGCTCTTTCAGATAATCGTAAAGGACCTGGATGATCCGGAAAAGCTCGCGGCGGTAGACGCCCTTCCGGGGATAGGTAAGGAGGGCGGCGCACACCAAGGCAAAAGGCGTTACCACCGAGACCCGGTTAATGGCTTGGATGGTCTTGAAGGAGAGCTCCAGGCTGAGTTTCCGAAGGGCTTCGGGGTCCTCCAGGTCGTATTCGGGGTTCTGAGCCAAATAGTGGTTTAAGGAAAGGGGCTCGCTGAACTGGATATAGGCCCGTCCATAGCGCTTTTTGAGAAATTTGCGGGCCCGCACCAATTGGCCCACGGATTCGGTTTCCTTGCTCTGCCCTTCCAGCTCCCGCAGGTAGGCTTTCTCTTCCAGTACCTGATCATAGCCGATAAAGGTAGGGACCAGCCAAAGGTCCTGCGTAGCCCCTTCTTTATAAGCGCGCAGGATCATGTTAAGCAAACCCATTTTCGGCAGGACAAGTTTTCCGGTGCGGGACCGGCCCCCTTCAATGAAAAACTCCAGATTATGGCCGGTCTTGATGAGGGTCTTGATATAAGTGAACAGGACTTCGGCGTAAAGTTTGGCGCCGTGAAAGCGGCGGCGGATGAAAAAGGCACCGGAATCCCGAAAAATCCACCCCAGGGGCCAGAAAGCCAGATTTTTTCCGGCGGCCACCCGCGGCGGATGCATGTTGTGTTCGTAAATGCAGTAATTTAGGATCAGATAGTCCAAATGGCTTTTGTGACACGGCACAAAGACCAGGGTGCCTTTCTGCCCTGCCTCCCGAACCTTCTCAAACCCGTCGCTGTCAAAGACAATGCCGTCAAACAGGTTTCTGGAAAGCCACCGCATCAGGCGTTCCATGATGCTGATGACAAAGACATTGAAATCGGCGGAAATCTCCCAGAAGTAATCCTGGGCCGCCTTCTTTATTTTGGAAAGCTTCTTCTTCTCCGTTTCGGCCAGAGACTCCATGAAGCGGGTAAGGCTCGGGTCGGTGAGGGTCAGTTCCAGGAATTCCTCCCGGGATTTGATGACCGGGCCGGTGATCATCCGCCGTTGGCGGTCAATGCGGGCAATCAGATCCCGTCGCAAATCCTGGGCCAGCTCCCGCAAAGGCAAATCCTGGGCCCGGGCTATGACCTCTTTCAGATTGATGGGGTCGGCCACCTCTACCACCGCCCGTTTGGCCTTGAACAGGCACAACCCCAGTTTTCTAAGCTTGCCGGGATTTTCCCGATCCCCAAAAAACAGGTCCAGCAGACCTTTGGCTTCCCGGGAGGGGCCGCGGCTGTAAATGACCATCTGGGGCACCAGGAAAATCGGAAAGTCAAGCTTGGCCTGCAATTCCAGGAGGTGGCGCAGTGGATCTTCCCGGGGTTTGAGAAAACGATGCCGGAAGCCCACCTGGTCCACTAGAAACAGCAGGGAGGCCCGCTTTTCCTGCAAAATTTTCAGGAAGTAGCCGTCCTGAAAAGGATTGGGCCAGGCCCGCCGGCGGGTGAAGTAATTAAGGGTGGCCGAAATGATTTGCACCAGGTGGGAAAAGGGCTGAAACATCCACAGGTTCATATCGAAAGCGACTTCCGGGGCCGGAACCCCGAGTTTCTGAAACCTGCGGTTAAAGAAAAGAAAGTCCAAGTGGCTGCGATATTTCAGGGCATATACCACGGCCCCTTGGGAGGCCACCTCCTTGAGGCGCTCCAACTGGCGGGGATTTATTGTAACCTTGGAAAAGAACGGATAAAGAGTGAAACGCAACAGCCAGCCCGGGCGGCTGGGCAGATAGCCGACATAATGGAATTCCTGACCCCCCAGCCAAACGGTCAGTCGGTGGAACGCGCGCCGGATCCAGGTCCAGGATTTTTCCTCGGGCGAGGCGCCTTCCGGGGGGCGCTGATTCTTAGGTTCTGAGTCCATCTGCTCTTATTTCACTCTTTGAAAAGGCCTTCAGCCACAGATTAGCAGCTTATAAAATAAAGCCTGCCCCTGTCAACTCCGAGGGAATAGCCGGGGGACCCTGCCGCCCTGCCGTCGCGTCGCCTGCCATCGCTGGATCGGAAAGGGAGAAAACCCGAAATCCCGGCCTAGATATGGGAAGAGAGGTCGTCCGCGGCCGGAACAGTCGCAGGGGCCTGGGCCTGCTGCCCTCCCAGCAGGCGAACCAGCAGGATGGAGAATTCGTACATGGCATACATCGGCACCGCCACCATCGCCATGGTAACAAGATCGGCATGAAACGCGGCAATCACCGCGCTGAGCAAAATGGCCAGCCGTCTTTGACTCCGCAGAAAATCTGCGCTAACCAAGCCAGCCCGGGAAAGAATAAGAAAAATCAGGGGCAATTCAAAAATGAGACCGAAGAGCAGAAGCAGGCGCAGGCAAAAATTCACGTATTGACTGAGATTTAGCATGGAGTACAGTATTTCGCTTTCATAGGCCAAAGAAAAGGAAATGATCAGGGGCCACACCAGATAAATGAAAAAAAGATCTCCCAATATAAAAGCCATAGTGCCGAAAGGGATAAAGAAATAGACATACCGCCGTTCATGTTCATAGAGAGCAGGAGCCAGGAAAAGCCACAGCTGATAAAGAATCACCGGAAAAGCCAGGGCCAGACCGGTGACCAGAGAAATCTTCATCTGAATGAAAAAGGGTTCCAGGGGTGCCATGTAATTTAGCTTGTGGGGGACCACCGCCGGCGGTTCGGGTTTGAGCCCCCATCGCGCCGCCAGGTTCGGAAAAGTGCTCACGGCAAAGGAGGAGATCCGGTAATTGAGTTTCTGGGTAAAAGAAGGCTCCCGCAACGGCCGTTGGATAAAGCGTTCCACGGTATGCGTCAAAGGCCAGGCCACCGCCGTGCCGATAAAAAGGGCAATGAAAGAGATGATGAGGCGCTTGCGCAGCTCCTGCAAATGCTCCAAAAAAGACATCTCAGTCATGGGGTTTTTCCGAAAGCCCTGCCCGCAAATTAGATGCCCGGCTAATGGTTTGATTTTAAATCAAGAGGGACTTGAGAGCAACCTTCCTTATCTTATCGCCCCGGGGGCATTTATCCCGTCCTTTGCTGCCTTTCCAAGGGCTCTCGGCGCCCTTTCTTTTAAAAAATTCCGTTCCGATCCGCTCGGAAATCCCGCTTGAGATATCATTTAAAATCTGATAGTTAAAAACCGTCCTGACCACCCCCGAGCAGGTATAGGCACAGGCAATTTTCTGGGAAGGAGACCTTGATGTCCGGAAAAGTGGCTCATATCCGCAACCTGGCTTTCATCGGCCACAGCGGCTGCGGTAAAACTTCGTTGGCCGAAGCCCTTCTCTTTACCGCCGGGGCGACCACCCGGCTGGGTCGAGTGGATGACGGCACCTCCGTGTTGGACTACGAACCGGAGGAGCTGAAACGCAAGATCACCATTTCCACGGCCTTTCATCACTACAACTGGAAGAAGTACACCGTTTACATCGCCGACACCCCGGGGGACGACAATTTTTTGGCGGATGCTCGGGCCACGCTGCACGTGACGGACAGCGCGATAGTGGTCATCGACGCGGTGGACGGCATCAAGGTGGGCACTGAAAAGGTGTGGGCGGCGGCCAATCGCTACGGCCTGCCCCGCTTGGTGTTCGTCAACAAGATGGACCGAGAGCGGGCTGATTATCACCAAGTGCTGGAGGGTCTGAAGAATATCCTGGAGGCCAAGCCCGTGCCCATCCAGGTGCCCATCGGCCAGGAGGCGGCTTTCCGGGGGGTGGTGGACTTGGTGGAGATGAAGGCCTATACCGGCGGCGCCGGCAAACAGATGGAGGCGGGCCCTATTCCGGAAGAACTCAAGGACCAGGTGGAGGCCTGGCGAAGCGATTTGCTGAACTTTGCCGCCGAAAGCGATGACGAACTCATCGAAAAGTTCCTGGAAGAGGGCGACCTCTCCCCTGACGAGATTCACCGGGGATTACGGGCCGGAACCCTGGGCGGCCAATTCGTCCCCGTCCTGTTCGGCGCCACCCACAGCAATCTGGGTTATGCCCTGCTGCTGGATGCCGTCAATCTTTATCTGCCGTCCCCGGAAGACCGGGGCCAAGTCAAAGGAACCTCACCCGGAAGCGGGGAGGAGGTGACCTTGGACCCGGATCCCGACGGACCCCTGGCGGCCCAGGTGTTTAAGACCGTGGCCGATCCTTATGCCGGCCGTCTCTCCATCTTTCGCATTTATTCCGGCACGGTGAAATCCGACTCCACCGTCTTCAACGTCAACAAGTCCACTCCGGAACGCTACGGTCAGCTTTTCCTGCTGGAAGGAAAGAACCAGAAGGCTGTAGAGAGCGCCGGACCAGGGGCTTTCGCCGCCGTCGCCAAGCTAAAGGAAACCACCACGGGCGATACCTTGTGCTCAGAGGCCAGGCCCATTCTCCTTCCCCCTCTGGAACGGCCCAAGCCTATGATAACCTTCGCGGTGGAGCCCAAATCCCGAGGCGATGAGGAAAAGGTGTTTTCTTCCATCCAGCGCCTGACGGAAGAGGATATTTCCCTTAGCCTCATCCGCAATCCCGAAACCAAAGAAATCCTGCTGTCGGGCATGGGAGCCGTGCATATTGAAACGACGGCGGAGAAATTGAAGCGCAAGTTCGGGGTGGAGGTCAATCTCAAGCTTCCCAAGATACCTTATCGGGAGACCGTCAAAGGGTCCACTAAGGTCCAAGGCAAGTATAAACGCCAATCTGGCGGCCGGGGCCAATACGGTGACACTTGGCTGGAAATCGAACCTTTGCCCCGGGGTGCCGGTTTTGAGTTTGTAGACAAGATTGTGGGCGGGGTTATTCCCAAACAATATATCCCCTCCGTGGAAAAGGGGATCGTGGAGGCCATGCAGGAGGGGGTGCTGGCCGGCTTCCCGGTGGTGGATGTTAGGGTCACCCTTTATGACGGCTCCTTTCATGAAGTGGACTCCTCGGATATGGCCTTCAAGATTGCTGCCTCCATCGGCTTTAAGAAGGGCGTGCAACAGTGCCATCCGGTTCTCCTGGAACCCATCATGAAAATGACGATCCTGGTACCGGAGGAATACATGGGGGACGTCATCGGAGATTTAAACGGCCGGCGGGGACGGGTATTGGGAATCGAGGCCCGTGGCAAGCTCCAGGCCATTTCGGCCTACGTGCCCATGGCCGAAGTCCTGATGTACGGTCCGGACCTCACTTCCATGACCGGCGGCCGGGGCACTTTTGACATGGAATTCTCCCACTACGAAGAGGTGCCACCCCACTTGGCCGAAAAGATCATTGCCGAAGCCCAGGCGGCCCGGGAGAGGGAATAGAACCGTTTATCGGTTTTTTTCAGCTTCCGCTTAAGGTCATTACATGACAAAGCCTGCTCGTTATCCCGCCAATCAGGCCCGAGTCGTTGCCGTCTCCGTGAGCGACAAAAAAGGCGTGGCCAAACACAATGTTCCGGAGGCCCGTCTCCTGGTGGAGCACGGCCTGGAGGGCGATGCCCACGCCGGCGGCGGCCGGCGTCAGGTGAGCCTTTTGGCCTTGGAGAGTATTGAAAAGATGCGGGCTGCCGGCGCCGAGGTCAAGCCCGGCGATTTTGCCGAAAACATCACCACTCTCGGCATCCCGGTGCACGCCCTGCCCCTCGGGACGCGGCTGAGAATCGGGCCGGAGGCCGAGCTGGTGGTCACCCAGATCGGCAAAGCCTGCCACCGGGGCTGCACCATCCGGGACTTGGTGGGCGACTGCATTATGCCCCGGGAAGGCATTTTCGCCCGGGTGGTCAAAGGCGGGCGTATTAAACCCGGCGATACGGTGGAGGTGCTGAGTGTTCCGGGTGGGGATCCTGACAGTCAGTGACAAGGGTCATGCCGGGGAGCGCCACGACGCCAGTGGCCCGGAGCTGGCCCGCGCGCTGGACCGAACCCTCTATGAGGTGAAGCATTTCCACCTCGTGCCCGACGAACATGAAGCCATTGTCGAGGTCTTGGTGACCTGGAGCGATGAGGAGAAGCTGGACCTGATCCTTACCACCGGGGGCACGGGCTTCGCTCCCCGGGACATCACCCCGGAGGCGACCCTAGCGGTGGCCGAGCGCTTGGCCCCGGGCCTGCCTGAAGCCATGCGGGCCGCAGGGCTGGCCAAAACCCCCCACGCCATGCTTTCCCGGGGAGTGGCGGTCCTGCGGGGAGGCACGCTCATCCTTAATCTTCCCGGCAGCCCCAAAGGCGCCCGGGAAAGTCTGGAAGCCGTCCTGCCCGCCCTGCCCCACGCTCTGGAAAAACTGAAAGGGAGCCCGGAAGAATGCGGAGCCCCCTGAACATTGGGAATAGCCTTCGTTGTTTGGCCGCGGAACTCGGCCCGATTATTTCACCTCCACCGTCACCCGCAGCCGGCGGCGCAAATCCTGAATTTCTGCCAGGAGCTCTCGTTCCCGTTGCGCCAGTCTCTTCTCCATTTCTTGCACCCGGTTAAGCAGGTCCAGAATCTGGCGCCGCATCTGCAAGATGATTTCCACCGCCTCCAGGTCAAGACCCAGGTCTTCGTGGAGGCGCCGGATGCGGGCGATTTGGGCGATATCATCCGCGCTGTATCCCGTTTCCCCCGGCCCTATAGTCCGAGGCTGGATGAGAAACTCCTTTTCCAGCCGGTCCAGAAATCCCAGGGAAACCCGGGCTAGCTGGGCCGCGACCGGCCGGGGGAAAAGAATTTCCCGGGACTGCTCCGAAGTCTGGGAGTTACCTTCTTTCATAGGCCAATTGTCGCGTTCACCTCATCTGCCGCCACTTTTGCAGCAGTTCTTTCTCCTGCGGGCTGAGATGGGTAGGCAAGACCGCTTCCACCTTCACCAGCAGATCCCCCCGCTGGCTCGGGTCTTTCAGCCGGGGCATACCCAGTCCCCGGAGTCGGAAAACCTTGCCGTTGGGGGTTTCGGGAGGGATTTCCATCTTCACAGTGCGATCCAGGGTCGCCACTTCGATTTTTCCCCCCAACAACAGGGTAAAAATGTCCACCGGCACGGTGACCTTGAGGTTGTCGCCTTCCCGCTCAAAGCGCGGATGCGGCAGAACCTCGATGACGAGATACAGATCCCCGGGTTCACCGCCAAAGGCCCCCGGCGACCCTTGACCCTTGAGACGCACCCGGGAGCCGGTTTTCACCCCCGGGGGAATCTTGGCTTCGATCTTCCGGCCCTTGTCCCATTCCAGGATCCGGGTGGTGCCATGAAAAGCTTCCTCCAGGGTGATCTTCAGCGGATGCTCCAGGTCCTGGCCCCGGCGGGGGCGAGGCTGATAGAAAAAATCCTCCGCGCCGAAAGGCTCACGGGCCCGCGGCTTCATCCTCCCGAACAGCATTTCAAAAAAATCGGAAAACCCGGTCCCGCCGAACATTTCCCGGAATTCTTCCGGGCTGATGGTACGGAATTCATAGTAGGTGCCGGGCCGCGCCTGCCATTCCTCCCAGCGGAAGTCTTCGGGGCGCCCCCCGGCTTGGGCGAATTGCTGCCATTGTGCCCCGAAGCGGTCGTATTTTTCTCTTTTTGCCGGGTCCGACAATACTTCGTAGGCTTCGTTTATTTCTTTGAACTTCTCTACGGCCTCCGGATCCCCCGGTCTGACATCAGGATGATACTTCCTGGCCAGCCTACGGAAGGCCTTTTTTATTTCCTCCTGACTGGCGTTTCTGTCAACCCCGAGGATCTTGTAATAATCTTTGTATTCCATGGGTTTAGGCCGCAGGTTGGCAGGATCGCCTGACTTGCCTGGTTTGGCTTAGTCGCGGGCTTGGCCCGGTTCTTCACTTGCCTGTTCCTCAGTAGGCGCGGCGCTTTCCGGAACCCGGCTCAGGCGGATTTTTTCCCGAAGGTCGGAAATGACCTTATTGTGCCGCTCTTTGAGCTCCTTCAGGTTGTTGGCCCGCTGCAGCGCATCTTTGACCGGCTCCGTAAGCAGGGGATTGACCTCGCCTTCGGCCAAGGCCGTGTGGACCAGCTGTCCTAATCGGCGCCAAGCCCTTTTTAGCCGGTACTGCTGCCAGCAGGCCAGCAAATAGTGTCCCAGAATGAGCAGCCGGCGCCCCATATTCAGGGTCCACGTCAGCAAGGCCCGCAGAAGATTGGCGGCAAGGTTGCCTTTTCCGGCCTGGTGAACCTTCATGCTATACTCCTTGTCCGGGTGATGGTTTTGGAAGAGATCCCCTTGCCCGGGCGCTTAAGCGCCTGGGCAAGCTTTCTGCTGATGCCGCGGATATGGCTTCCCGGCCAGTAAAGCCGGTGACAGGCCGGGCATTCGTAGAATTCCTCATGGGTATGGAAAACGTGCTCCGGTACCCGGCCAGCCACGGCCTCCCGAGCCACCGGTTGCAATGGCACATTGCATCGGACACAGCGGCTCAAGGGATCAAGATCCCGGCGGGATATCCCAAGGCGTTGGAAGACTTCTTTCAACTGGGCTTCAGGCTCAGCCGCCGTGAGGACCAGGATATCATGGCGTTGCAGCTTGGCCAGGGACTTCTGCCGGGTGAGGAGGTAAAGGCCGGGAGACGGCGGCGGCAAATCGCCCGGAGGGATGCGGGCGAAGGGGCGCAATTCGGTATCAAAGCCGGAGAACCGAAGCCATTTGGCCAGACCGCCCAAGGGGGAATCTACGAGGAATCTCATTTCTCCCAGCCGCCGCGGATCGGCTTTGTTCCATTAAATCAAAAAAAGGCAGCCTTGGCTATGGCCTGAAAGGGATTTTTTCCACCCCCGGCATTTCCGGGACCTTCAGGTCAGAAACGCTGAAGGCTGGATTAAGCTGCATCTCCTGCCAAGCCAGGCGCAGCTCTGTTTCCGGGGTGGCGGTTTTGAACTTGATCTGCTGCGGCCGGTCATGGTGATAATCGCTTAATTCCGCGGCAAATTTGAATTCGCCGTCGCCGCCGTACCATTCTTCCTTTACTGGATAGAGGTCCTTGCCATCAATCTGGAGCCGTTCCCTCAGGCTGCCGTCGGGATTCCGCCACTCCAGCAGATAGACCCCCGGCTGGGAATCATAGCGCCATTCCGCCGGCGGACCCTCGCTCAAAGGCAAATCCGCCGTGAGGATTTTCAAGGCCTGGGTCAGGGTCACCCCAGGGGGCACAAAGGCCGCCAGATTGCTAGGAGTGGCGGGGCCGTAAAACAGCTTGCCTTCCCGGGGAAACAGTACTTCAACCCGCTGCCCGTCGCTGGCGAAGTTGAGCAGGGAGCGGCCGAAAAAATCCAGGACATCCACCCGGAGGGTGGATGGCAGGCTCCCTCGAAGCCGGCCGGGGCCCGAGTAGCTGCGGCCGGGCGCCAGAAGGGTCAGGCGCCCCCGGGCTTGAAAAGACTGCACCCCCTGCTGGCGCGCCTTTAGCAGGTGAAGGAGTTCGTCGGCGGACACCACCCGGGGGATCGGCGGCGGCGGCGGGATGGTGCGGCATCCGGCGATGGCCGCCACTGCCAGGACAACGGCTAGACAAACCGGTTTCATAATGCCTGCGGGTGGACCTTCAGCTCCAGATTTTGGATTTTTTCCCGGAGGCGGGGCAGGTCAGCGTTTTCCAGCTCCAGAGCCCGCCGGTACATCTGCAGGGCCTCCTGGTAACGGTGCTTTTTTAGATAGGCGTCTCCGAGGTGTTCGGCCACCGTGGCATCGGTGGACAATTTGTCATAGGCCCGCTCCAGTTCGGCCACGGCTTGGTCATACAGACCTTTTTTGTAATACACCCAGCCAAGGCTGTCGATGATGTGGCCGCTGTCGGGTTTAAGACGCAACGCCGCCTTGATCAGCTGTTCGGCTTCATCCAGGTGGATGCCGGCTTCGGCGTAAGTATATCCCAGAAAGTTCAGGGCTTCGGCATTTTCCGGGTCCAGTTCCAAGACTTTCTTGATTTGCCGGATGCTCTCTTCCAGGTTTTTTTGTTTTTCATAAAGGAAAGCCAGGCGGAGGCGCATCTCCAGAGAGCCGGGGATCTTTTCCAGCCCTTCCTGCAACGCGGCGCTGGCCCGGTGCCACATTCCCTCTTCTTCAAAAAAATAAGAAATGGCGAGGTAAATCTCCTCCCGGGCGGGGGCCATGGTTTTGATCTCCTCCAGAATGGCCCTGGCCTGGTCCTTGCGCTGCGTCTGGAAATAGACATACGCCAGCCGGAGCCGGGCCGGAATGAAGTTCTCGGAACGCTTTTCCACTAGGGCGTATTCCCGGGCCGCCTCGTCCAGGTCGCCTTTTTCCTCCAGCGCCAAGCCTATGTAATAATGGACCTGATCCCGGAAACGGGGGTGATTCAGGGCTTGGCGGAATTCCCGGATGGCGTCCAAATAGTATTTTTGTTCCAGAAAGATGACGCCGATTTGCAGAAAAGCGGCCGGATCATTCCTTTCCAGGCTTTTTACCTGCTGGAAGGCCTTTTGGGCCTCGGAATAATGCTTGAGCATCAGGTGGATCCGTCCGACATTGGCCCAAGCCCGGGAGTTATTGGGATGCAGCCGCAAAACCCGCCGATACAGGTTGAGGCTCTGGGTCAGGTGCTTTTCTTTTTCCAAAACCCCGGCCAGATCGAACATGGCTGGCACAAATTCCGGGTCCATTTCCAAAACCCGCTGGAATTCCCGCTTGGCTTCGCTTAATTTCTCCATTTCCAGATAAAAACGCCCCAGGTAGTAATATCCCACCACCAAGTCCGGCTGCCGCTGGAGAATCTGTTTGATCATGCGAATGGCTTTGGGGAACTTGCGCTGCTGCGCATAAAGCGCCGCCAGAAAAAGGCGGGCCTCCCGGTTTTCCGGGTCCAGCACCAGGATGCGTTCGTATTCGGAAGTAGCTTCCTCCAACTGGTTCATGCCGACATGCAGTCCGGCCAACAGAAAATGGGCCTCCTGATTCCTGGGATCCCTTTTCAAGGCCTGCTCCACATGGGAGAGGGCCTCCTTTAGCTTGCCCTGGCGCTGGTAAAGGGTGGCCACCTCAATCTGCAGTTGCACCGCCTCGGGGTCGCAATCCAGCGCCGCTTCATATTCCTTGATCGCCGCCGCAAGGTTATCCGCCAGAAGATACCTCTGGGCCTTGAGATAATGGTAGTAGGCTTGACTCTGGGGGGATTCCTGGCCGGCCTCCCCCGTCCCGGCCGGGGTGACCAATTGTTTTAAGGCCGAACATCCCAGGAGACCGGACGCCAGCCAAAAGCAGCCAAAAAAGAGGAGGGCCCGAACCCTCATTGTCCATTTATTCATAGGCTATTCATAGGCGTTGGCAAAAATACCCGGCTTGGTTGCAGACTTTTAACTAACTATACCAAAGATATTTCCCATCTGCTATTCAGTGGCGGACGGCTGGTACTCTTTCCAGTCAGGGATCTCACTTTTCAGAAAATTTCGGAGTTTCTTGATAAGACGATCTTCGATTTGGCGCACCCGTTCCCGGGAGATGTTATGGCGGGCCCCGATCTCCTGCAAGGTCAAGGGCTTTTCTGCCAGGAGGCGGAGATCCAGAATGTCCAGTTCTTTTTCGTTTAGCTGCTGGCGGAACTCCGCCAATTTCTGGCGAAACAGCTCCTTCAGCTCCGTATCCGCCAGAATTTCCTCCACCTGGGGTTCGGTGGCCGGGAGGAAATTTTTGTGATATTCCTCTGAACCCTCCTTGAGCGGGGCATCCAGGGAAAGCTCCCACCCGCCCAGGCGCTGCTCCATTTCGATCACTTCCTCTTCCCGCACCTGCAGAGTGTCGGCCAGCAGCTTGGGGCCGGGCTCAAAGCCCAAGGACCGGAGCTTTTCCTTTTCCCGTTTCAGGTTGTAAAACAGTTTCCGCTGGGACTGAGTGGTGCCGATCTTCACCAGCTTCCAGTTGTCCATGATGAATTTCAGGATATAGGCTTTTATCCAGAAGGAAGCATAGTAGGAGAGCTTGATGCCACGATAGGGGTCAAATTTCTTGATGGCCTGCATCAGCCCGATGTTACCTTCTTGAATCAGGTCCATGAGGTTTTTCATCCAGTATTTCTGGAATTCCATGGCAATCTTGATGACCAGCCTGAGATTGCTCGTGATCAGGCGATAGGCGGCCTCAGGATCGCCGGTCTCCTTGTAACGGATGCTGAGTTCTTTTTCCTCTTCCGGGGTCAGGAGGCTAAACCGGTTCACTTCCCGGATATAACGCTGCAGCGGGTCGACCTCCGCCGGGAGGGGCAGACCGGCTTCTTCCTCCTCGGCCTCCTCTGGCGCAAGCTCCAGGACCTCGGGTTCCTCGGGATATTCCTCGAGTTCCAGTTCCGCTTCGTATTCTTGATTCATCGGCCCTCAGCGATGTCCGCCCGCTTTACCAGGTGAGGCGGACCGGAACGCCCCGGCGGGCGAGGTAATCCTTGATTTCCTTGATGGTGTATGTACCGTAATGGACCATGGAGGCGATGAGGGCGGCATCGGCCTTTCCTTCGATAAGCACCTCGGCCAGGTGTTCGGGTTTGCCGGCCCCGCCGGAGGCAATGACCGGAACGGGAACGGCTTCCGAAATCAGGCGGGTGAGGGTGATTTCATAGCCTTCCTGGGTGCCATCCGCATCAATGGAATTGAGGCAGATTTCCCCGGCCCCCAAACGCACCGCTTCCTTGGCCCACCAGAGGGCGTCAATCCCCATGGGGGTACGGCCACCGTGAATGACAATCTCATAGCCTGAAGGAATTCGGGGCGAAACCTCCACTTTTTTGACATCCATGCCCAACACGATGCACTGACTGCCAAATGCCTCGGCTCCGGCGGCAATCAGACCCGGATCCAGGACTGCTGCGGTATTGACGCTCACCTTTTCGGCCCCGGCCAGAAGTACTTCCCGCATGTCCTCCAGGGTCCGGATGCCGCCCCCCACCGAAAAGGGGATGAAGATTTCGGCCGCCGTGCGGCGCACCACGTCAATCATGATGCTGCGCCGGTCGCTGGACGCGGTGATGTCGTAAAAAACCAGTTCATCGGCCCCGGCTTCATAATAATGCCGGGCCATGGCCACCGGATCGCCGATATCCACGTTGTTCAGAAACTTGATGCCTTTGGTGGTGCGCCCGTCCCGGACGTCGAGACAGGGGATAATCCGCTTACTCAGCATAGGACCCGTCCCAGGCCAGGAAATTCTCCAGGATTTTCAGGCCGAAGCGTCCGCTTTTTTCCGGGTGGAACTGAGTAGCCACCAGATTTTTCCAAGCCACCGCGCTGGGAAAGGATATGCCGTGCTCCGTCAGGCCCGCCACCATGCGAGGGTCGACAGGATCGGGGTAGTAGCTGTGGACAAAATAGTATTCCGCAACCGGCGGCAGGCCCTGAAATACCGGGTGCCTCCGGACGAACTGCACTTGGTTCCACCCCATATGGGGAATTTTCAAACCGGGGCGCCGGGGCAGCGCCCGGGTCGAACCCGGCAGCAGCCCCAGACACCGGGTCTCGTTTTCTTCGCTCCGCTCCAAAACAATCTGCGCTCCCAGGCAGATGCCCATGATGGGAAGGCCTTTGGCAAAGGCTTCCCTCAACGCCTGATCCAGACGGCGAGCCCGCAAAGTGTGCATGGCCTGGCCGGCGGCCCCCACCCCGGGAAAAACCACCCGTGAGGCCTGCATCACCGTGTCGGCAGATCCGGTTACCCGGGCCTCAGCCCCCAAGGCTTGCAGGGCTCTTTCCACGCTGGTCAGGTTTCCGGCCTGATAATCAATGATTACCACCATTATTTTGAGAAACCGGGAATTTTCTGAGGTGACAACTAAATTTATCAATCGGGGCGAGGCTAGTCAATACGAATATGGAAAGCCGGTTCGTGCACCATCATTCAGAATGAGTTTGAATCCGGTTTGCAGTTTCCGTTGTCCTTCGGTGTCATAAAAAACGGCGTCCGCCCCTGCTGGAAAAGTCCGGAAGAAGAGTGCGTCCAGGGCTTTCTGCCGGGATGCAACCCGGCATTTTCATTTGACACTTCAGAGATAACGTCATTACAATGGGTTGCCGGCTTTTAAAGAGGCGGTTCGGAGGCAGCCGGGGTTCTCAAGGGGAGGAAATCATGAAAACCAAAGCATTTTCCCGGATTTTAGTTATTTCCTTGGCTATTTGCCTGACCGGGGCCGTGCCCCGGCCGGTTTTGGCGCAAAGCGCCGCGGATGCCGCCGCGGCGGCGGCCTGGACGACCTTCGGGGTGGTGGCCGCCTCCTCCTTTGCCTACCTGGCCTGGAAAAACCGCCCGGCCAACCAGGACAAAGTGGATTGGAGCCCCAAGGGACCCGGGGGGTTTTACGTCGGCGGTTACATCGGCGCGTCTGTTGCCCACAGCCAGGATTGGAAGTTTGACAGTCTTGCTTTCCCTTCCGTAAGTACCGGATCGATAACCGTCTCCACCCTCAAGTTCGAGCCTTCGGTGGTGGGAGGCCTGAAGCTGGGGTATTTTTTCCACAGTCTGCCGTGGTTCGGGCTGGAGGTGGAGTCCAGTTTCAACCGCCAAGACATCCGCCCCGCCGCAGTGACCTTAAGTCGTGCTTTTCCGGCAACCGACCGCGGCCGCGTTGCGGCCGCCCGGCTGTATGTCTGGACCATGGCCTTCCACTTCCTGGGGCGTTACGGTTTTCTGCCGGATAAAGAAGTGCCCTTCGGCCGTTTGCAGCCCTATGTGGGTGTCGGCCCTGGATTTGTCATCCTCTATTCCTGGCGGGATGCGGCCAAGAATTTTTCCCTGGATGCCCAAGCCGGCCTACGGTATATGCTCCTTAGAAACCTCTCCGCCTTTGTGGAGTACAAATTCAGCCAGCAATGGGAGGTGGAACTGGAAGACCAACGGGTGACCTCTCTAGGCCTGGGCCAGGAAGGCAAAGGAAAGGCCATCTTTGATTTCACCAACCACAAGTTCGTAGTGGGTGTGGCCTATCACTTTCTCTAGGGGGCAGAGTTCCTTAAAGGTGGGCCGCGCCCCCGTGGCTTTCCGCCAAAAGCGGGGGCAGGCCTTTTCTTACGGATAAGTCCAAACCTTTTAAGGCGGCCGGAAAGCCGCCTTTTTTGGTCGGGCCCTCTGAATTACCTGGCCTCCTCCTGGCTTCCCCTCTCTGAATATGGTATCTTTACCAGACAAAACTCTCAGGGGTGCCCGTATGAAACTGGTCACCGCGGCAGAGATGCGGGAGCTGGACCGCCGGACTATCGAAGAGGTGGGAGTACCATCCCTGGTGCTGATGGAGAATGCCGGCCGTACCACTTATCAGATTCTTCGTCAGGAGTTTCCCGGCCTCGCCGGCCCGGTGGCCGTGGTGGCGGGCCGCGGCAACAACGGCGGTGACGGCCTGGTGGTGGCCCGGTATCTGGCCAATGACGGCATACCCGTCACCGTGTTTCTGCTGGCCGAAAAGGGCCAGGTGCAGGGAGACGCCCGGGTCAATCTGGACATCTTGGACCGCATGGGGGTGCGGGTGGTGGAAGTACTCACTGAGGAAGCTTTGAGATCTGGGCTCCACGAATTGAGCCGAGCGGAGCTCATTGTGGATGCGCTGCTGGGCACCGGCCTCAACTCGCCGGTGCGGGGGCTGATGGCCACCCTGATCGAGCGCCTCAACGTTCTGCGCCCGCCAATTTTAGCCGTGGATATTCCTTCGGGTTTGAGCGCTGATACCGGCCAGCCTTTAGGGACGGCGGTTAAGGCCGATGTCACGGTCACTTACGGCTTTCCCAAGATCGGTCAGATATTGCCGCCGGGTCGGGATTATGTGGGACGCTTATGGCAGGTGAACATCAGCATCCCCCCGAGCTTGGCTGAAAATATCAAAATGGAATTGGCCGAGGCCGGGGAATTGCGACAACACTTGCCTCTCCGGCCTTTCGGCAGCCACAAGGGCACCTTCGGTCACTTGGTGGTGTTGGCCGGCTCCGAAGGCAAGACAGGAGCCGCCACTCTGGCCGCCGAAGGGGGTCTGCGTGCCGGCGCCGGACTGGTAACCGCCGCGGTGCCTGCCAGCCTCAATGACATTTTGGAAGTGAAGCTCACCGAGGCTATGACCCTGCCCTTGCCGGAAGCCGCCGGCGCCAGGGCGGTGGGGCGGCAGGCCTGGGAGCCGCTGCAGGAATTTATGGCCGATAAAACGGCCATAGCCCTGGGTCCCGGGTTGGGAACCCATCCCGAGACTCAGGAGCTGGTGTGTGATCTGGTGCGGCATCTCCCTCAACCGCTGGTGATCGACGCGGATGGCGTCAACTGCCTAGGTCGCGATCCCCAAAGCCTAAAAGAAGCCGCCGGTCCCCGCATTCTGACCCCGCACCCCGGCGAAATGGCCCGGTTCCTCAAGACCACCCCCAAGGCGGTGCAGGCCCGGCGTCTGGAAGTGGCCCGGGAAGTGGCGGCGCAATACGGCATTTATGTGGTGTTGAAAGGGGCCCTGACGGTGGTGGCGGCCCCCGATGGCCGCCTGAGCCTTAACCCCACGGGCAACCCGGCCCTGGCCTCCGGCGGCACCGGCGATGTCCTCACCGGCCTCATCGGCGGCTATCTGGCCCAAGGACTGGACCCTTGGGATGCGGCCCGTTTGGCGGTTTATCTCCACGGCTTGGCGGCCGACTACCTAATTAAGGAAGCCGGTGTCCAAGGTCTGGTCGCCGGAGATCTTGTGGAGGTTTTCCCAGAGTTGCTGGCGGTGTTCACCGAAGGCCTGTTCCCCCAGACAGAGGAAGGTGTATGTTACGCGCGCGTGATATCATGACCAAAGAGGTGATTACCATTGACCCGGAGGCCTCTATTGAAGACTTGGCCAGGCTTTTCGAGGAGCACAAGATCGGGGGCGTGCCGGTAGTGGAAAAGGATGGCCAGCTGGTGGGGATCGTGACCCAATCCGACTTGGTAAAGCGCAGCCGCGACCTAGAACTGCCGCCGGCCCTGAATATCCTGGACCTCCATATGTTTCTGGAAACCCCTTCCGGTTTCAAACGGCGGCTGGAAAAGATGCTGGGGGATACGGTGCGGGAGGTCATGACTCCGGAGCCCATAACCATTGACCCGGACATGCCGGTAAAGGAAATCGCCGCGCTCATGGATCGCAAAAAGGTGTACACCTTGCCGGTGGTGGACCGAGGGAAGCTGGTGGGCATTGTGGGCAAGTTGGACCTGATCAGGGCCTTGGCCCGGCAGCCGGCGGAGTGAAGCGGTTAACGGTTACAGTAACGACCCGCAGTGCGGCGGAAACCCGGCAGCTGGCGGCCCGCTTGGCGGCGCACCTGAAGCCCGGCGACGTGGTGGCCCTGACCGGGGAACTGGGCAGCGGCAAAACCGAGTTTGTCCGGGGCCTGGCGGAAGGCCTCGGAGTGCCGCCGGAGGTCCCGGTAGCCAGCCCCAGCTTTGTGCTGGCCCATGAATATCCCGGGCGCCTTACCTTGGTGCATCTGGATCTTTACCGCCTGAATGGCTTGACCCCGGAAATTCTTCCCGACCTGGAGGAATATCTTTTCGGAGACCATGTGGCCGCCATCGAATGGGCCGAGCGCCTGGGAAATTTCCTGCCACCGGAATATCTGCGGGTCTATCTGGAGATCACCGGAACCGACGAACGGGAAATCACCTTTCAGGGCATCGGCCCCCGGGGCCAGGAGTTGCTTGCCGCCATGCTGGAAAAAAATGGGTAGTTCCTGGTAAGAAGGGGCCTTTGGAAATATCCTTCAGGCTTGACCTCAGGAGACTCGGATGGCCAAAATCTCTATCCGTCGCAGAGATCCACTGAAACAAGACGAAGTTCTTACTTTTGCCCAGCGCCTTATTGAATTCAGCAAACGGCACCGGAAACGGGTCATGGCCGGAGTGCTTGCAGCGGTACTGGCTATCATGGGTATGACCGCCTTCAGATATTGGCAGCAAAGCCGACGGGACGCCGCGGCCGCTGCCCTGACCGAAGTGCGGCCCAAGCTGGAGAGCAAGGTTCAGAGCCAGGAGGTCTTGAAGGAGCTGGAAAAGATTGTGTCCCGTTACGGCGGCCAGCCCGCCGCCCGAGAGGCTGCCCTGTATCGGGCCCATATCCTCTATCAGCTCCATAAATATGAGGAGGCCGCCCAGGCTTATAAAGAGCTGCTGGCCGATCCGGTAATTCAGAAAGAACCCGGGATGAGCGCCTTGGTGGTCGAAAGCCTGAGTTACTGCTACGAGGGTCTGGGAAAGTACGAGGAAGCAGGCCAAGTGCTCCAGCCCTGGCTGGATAAGGCCTCCGGCGCCTTCCAGAGCGATTTGGCGCGTCGGTTGGCCTGGCTCTATGAGCGTGCCGGAAAATCCCCGGAAGCGAAAAAATACTGGGAGAAACTCCTGGAAAAGCCGCCTTCGCCGGCCTTGGTGCCTTACCTGAAGGAGAAGCTCGCCGCTGGCCCCGAGGCAGCGTCGCAAAAATAAAAACCGTCGGGTTTTTGGGGGTTACCGGGGATTTCTTTTTTCGGCCTGTTTGTTTTTCAGCAATTCAAGATTGAGCTTTATCAACGGCTCCAGCTCCTGCTCGCCGTATTCGGCGGCCAGAGGCCGGAAAGCTAGGCAGATGCCCTCCACTTCGCACATCTTGTTCACTTTGACCTTATAACCTTTGGCCCGGGGCAGGGCCTTCTTCAACAAGGTCAGCGCCCCGGAATAATTCTTCTCTTTTACTAAAATGGCGGCTAGGTTGTTCAGGGCCAAAGGGTTATTCGGATACTCCTGCAATATCCTTCGATAAAGCTGTTTGGCTTCAGCAAGCCGACCCGCCTCAATTAGGTCGTAACTTTGGACCAGCTTTTGGGTCAGGTCATCCTGCGTTTGACCGTAAAGCCCGCCGGACCAAGCCAGGGCCAGAAATAACACCACTCCCCATTGCCACCGCGGTTTCATAACCATAGCCCTTTTCCTGCCCGTTAATAATCGTAGACGGGTTTATCGAACAACGACCCGTTTTTGAACCTTAATAGGCCCCTTGAAGGGGGCCTAAAGTTGCGACGAGGCGGCGCCGGGAATTTGGGTTATCTGGGACCTTTGGCCGGAAGCGGCTCCTGGGCCATGTAGGCCTTGACCATGTCGATGTTCAGCATTACCAGGGGGGCCAGCTCCTGATTGCCGGTGCCGGCGGTGACCGGTTTGAATGCTACGCAGATACCGCCAACCTGGCAAACCCGGTTGACCTGTACCATGTAGCCTTTGGCCCGGGGCAGCGCCTGATTCAGGTAAGAATCCGCCTTATCGTATTTTTTGGCTGCCACCATGACTGCGGCCAGGTTGTTAAGGGCAAGGGGATTGCCGGGATCCTTCTGCAGCACTTTTTCCAAGATTTTCTGGGCCTCCTTGTACTTGCCCTTTTCCAGCATTTCAAAGCTTGACATCAACATTTTGTTGATATCGTCCACTTGTGCGAAGGCCAGTCCCGCCGTGCATAATACGAGAGCCAGCGTCAGACAAACGGCTTTATGTTTCATTCCTCTCCTCTCTTTTTAAAAGAATTGCCGAGATTTTGCCGCCCCGTTGAACAAAACCTAGGTGCACCTTATGAAGATGTCAATGACAGGTCTTGGCTTTTTTAGCCACAAACCGCCTTTATTCTTTAAGGCGCGGGTCGATGGCTTCGCGAATCCCTTCCCCCAATAAGTTGTAACTCATTACGGTAACCAGGATAGCCAGGCCGGGAAAAAGGGAAAGCCACCAGGCGATTTCGATGTTGTCTTTCCCGGCGGTGAGAATATTGCCCCAACTGGGGGTTGGCGGTTGCACCCCCAAACCCAGGAAACTCAAGGCACTCTCCGTCAGAATGGCCCCGGCCACCCCCAGGGTGGCGGACACCATGACCGGTGCCAGGGCATTGGGCAACAGGTGCCGCAGTATAAGCCGAAAATCCGAAGCCCCCAGGGCCCGGGCGGCCACCACAAATTCCCGTTCCCGGAGAGACAGAAACTCCGCCCGGACCAGGCGCGCCACCCCCATCCAGTTGGTGAGGCCGATGACCACCATGATATTCCAGATACTGGGCTCCAGCAGGGCGATCACCGCCAGGATCAAGAAGAAACTGGGAAAGCAAAGCATCAGGTCCACCAGGCGCATCAGCCAGAAATCCACCCAACCGCCGTAAAACCCGGCCACGGCGCCGATGAGCAGTCCGATCAGGGTGGCCAGGCCCACGGCCACAAACCCCACCTTCAGGGAAACCCGGGCCCCATAGATGATACGGGACAGCACATCCCGGCCCAGGGGGTCGGTACCCAGAGGATGCTGGGCGCTGGGAGGCAGAAGCGCCGCCGGCAAATCAATCTGGCAGGGGTCGTAGGGCGCCAGCCAGGGGGCCGCCAAAGATACCAAAAACATGGCTCCTACCAGAGCCAGGCCCGTCATGGCCATTTTGTTGCGCTTAAAACGCGCCCAGAATTCCCGTCGTTTCATAAAAACCGTTTTCAATTTTCCGTTTTCGGTTTTCGATTAAAAGATAAGGAGTCTCCATCAAACGATAATTTTCTATATTGCAAAAAGAAATGTTAGGGAACAATTCCATCAATTGAGTCTTTCACTGGAAAATCTTCTTATCCCGTCCGGATTCGCGGGTCCACCAGCGCATAGCCCACGTCCGCCAGCAGATTGCCCAAAAGGGTGAGCACCGCGCCGATGACCAGCTCCCCCATGACCAGGGGGTAGTCCCGGGCCATGACCGCCCCATAAAAAAGTTGTCCCATGCCGGGGATGGCAAAGATGGACTCAAAGATGACGCTGCCGCCGATCAGGCCCGGCACCGACAGCCCCAAAATGGTGATAACCGGCAGCAGGGCATTCCGCAAGGCATGTTTGAAGATGACGGTGCGCTCCGGCAGGCCTTTGGCCCGGGCCGTGGTGATGTAGTCCTGGCGGATGACCTCCAGCATGTTGCCCCGCATGTAACGGCTCATGCCGGCCAGACCGCCGAAGGCGGACACCAGAACGGGCAGGACAAGATGAGCCGCCAGGTCCTGTATTTTCTGCCAGAAGGTGAACTGCCGGAAATTTAGGCTGGTCAGACCGGAAATGGGCAGCCAGTCCAGGTACACTCCAAAAAACATGATAAGCAGCAGGGCCAGCCAGAAGCCGGGCATGGCAAAGCCGAAGAAGACAAAGAGGGTGGTGGCCCGGTCAAACCAGGAGTGGGGCCGACAGGCGGCGATGACCCCGATGGGGATGGCCACCGACAGAATCAGGGTCATGGCCAGCAGGTTGAGACATACGGTTACCCCGATGCGTTCCTTGATTTTGTCCCATACCGGGCGGCGGTCCGGCGAAAACGACAGGCCGAAGTCCAGCACCGCCACCCGCTTGAGCCACTCCCAGTACTGAACATGCAAGGGCTTGTCCAGGCCGTAGAGCTCCCGCAGGCGTTTCTGCGCTTCCAGGGACACCTTGGGACTCATGAGAGTCTGCATTTCCGTGGGCGTGCCCGGCGCCAGATGGATGACCAGAAAGGACACCAACGTGATCCCCAGAAGCATGGGAAGCATAAAGGATATACGTTTGAGGAGATAGAGCCACATAGCTGAACTTTTAATCCTCGGGTCGCCTCAATTTAGCACACTTTTCGGCAAAACATCTCGCTTTCTTGGCAAAGGCGCGAAATTTCCGGTCGGTTTGTTTTTTCAGTTTTCAGTTTTCTATTTTAAACTACGGCAGGCTGAAACCTGAAAACCTGGAAAAATTCAGGGTACTGCAAAGTATTAGGTAAAGCCTCAAGAAATGTATTATACCGGAACTTGAGGAGGGGGGTAATGAGGGCGGTGGTGCAGCGGGTGAAGGAGGCCTGGGTACGGGTCAACGGGGAAGAGGTAAGCCGCATCGGCCCCGGGCTTCTGATCCTGGCCGGGGTGGCGGCGGACGACGGCCCGGAGGATGTAAAGTATATGGCCAACAAGTTGCTGAATTTGCGGATTTTTTCCGAAGGCGAGCGCCTCCTGCACCTGTCTTTGCTGGACCTTAAGTATGAAGCTCTGGTGGTCTCGCAATTCACCCTCCTGGGGGACTGCCGCAAGGGACGCCGGCCTTCCTTCGACCAAGCGGCGCCGCCGGAACTGGCGGAAAAGCTCTATGATGACCTGGTGGCCGCCCTGGCCGCGGGTGGCATCCGGGTGGCCACCGGCCGTTTCCGGGAAATGATGGAGGTGGGGTTGATCAACGACGGCCCGGTGACCCTGATCCTGGACAGCAAAAAAGCTTTCTGAGGAAGCTTTCCCGAGGAGCCTTAAATGAAGCTCATCTGCAGGTCAGAGATGACGAAATTCAGCCCGTCGTCGCCGGTGCGGCGGGTGATTTTCGAATCTCCCCATCTCCGGGTCATTTCTTTCAGCTTTGAGCCAGGTCAGGAGATGCCGGTGCACGAACACCACGCCCATGGGGAAATTGCCTTTCTGATTCTGGAGGGAGAAGGAATCTTTACCAGAGAAGACTTGGACCTTATAGTCAAGTCCGGCAGTCTCCTGGTCATGCCGGCCAGCCAGGCGCACGGTTTCCGGGCCACCACCCGCCTGCAGATGCTGGTATTCATCGCCCCGCCTTTTTGAGGTGGCTTTAGTTTTTGGATTTGTTGTCTTGAAAAAACAAGGGCAGAAAATTTTCTTCTGCCCTTGAGGAAACCGCATTTTTCGAAACTTTCAGCCCAACCCCTCCACGGCCTTGGGTTCCTCTGTTCCAATTATTGCCATAAAATCATAGGATTTGCAGTTAAATTGGAACTGCCCCGGTTGAACTTCCATTTTTTTGCAAAAATAAGGATCGCCCTTTAAATAGCCGAGGAGTTCAAAATTTTCGTGCCAGACCACATATTCCACCCAGCCTTTGGCCGGCACGGTAACGATTCCCTGACTGTTTTCGGAATAAAAGGAAATATCATGTTTAGTAAAGTTGCGGATGACCCCTACATAAGGAGGCTCCTTGACACTGGGGGTTGTAGCGTCGGCCCCCGAGAACACAATGATGGCGAACATTCCTAACAGACATAGAATAACCAGGCTTTTCCTACCCATCTGCTTTACCTCCCTCCTCAAAGTCTACCTTTTCCCCGGTCAGGGCGGCCACTTCGGCCAGCAGCGCCGAAAGCAGCTCCTTTTCCGGCACCTTGCGCACCAGCTTCCCCTTTTTGAACAGGGCCCCGACTCTTCGGCCGCCGGCGATGCCCACATCCGCCTCCCGGGCCTCCCCCGGCCCGTTGACCACACAGCCCATGATCGCCACCTTCAGAGGCGTGGCCACCTTCAGGAGACGACGTTCCGCCTCTTCGGCCAGGCCGAAGAGGTCGATGCGGCACCGGCCACAGGTGGGGCAGCTGATGAGCTCCACGCCCCGCTCCCGCAGGTGCAGGGCCCGGAGAATCTCATAGGCCACCCGGACCTCCTCCACCGGGTCCCGGGTCAGGGACACCCGGATGGTGTCGCCGATGCCTTCGGCCAGAAGCATTCCGATGCCCAGGGCCGACTTCACCGTCCCGGCAATCAGCCCCCCGGCTTCGGTAACCCCCAGGTGCAGGGGGTAGTCCACCCGGCAGGCCAATTCCCGGTAGGCTTTCACTGTAGCAACAACATCGGAAGATTTCAAGGAAATTTTGAAGTCAAAGAAATCCCAGTCCTCCAACTGCTGCACCCAGCGCAGGGCGCTCTCCACCAGGGCCTGCGGCGTGGGCGCGCCGTATTTTTCCAGGAGGTCGGCCTCCAGGGAGCCGGCATTCACCCCCAGGCGCAGGGGCACGCCCCGGGCCCGGCAGGCCTCCACCACTGCTTTGGTTTTGGCCGCGCCCCCCAGGTTGCCGGGATTGATGCGCACCGCGTCGGCCCCGGCTTCCAGGGCCGCCAGGGCCAGGCGGTAATTGAAGTGAATATCAGCAATGAGGGGCACGGGCGCTTCCCGCTTGATCTCGGCAAACGCCCGGACCGCCTTCTGGTCCGGCACCGCCAGACGCACCACTTCACAGCCGGCTGCCGCCAGACGCTCTATTTGCGCCAGAGTGGCGGCCACTTCCCGGGTATCGGTGTTGGTCATGGACTGCACCACCACCGGCGCCCCGCCGCCGATCTGCACCGGACCGATACGGATGGGACGGGTGAGTTTTCTCGGAGCAAAATTCATGGCGATTGTTCCTCGAACTTATAAAAATTCTACCCCTTCCCCGAACCTATGGCAAGCAAACGGATGACCCCACGGCCGCCTGAAACCTTAAGTTAACTTTTGGCGGCATTTTTTTCCGAGGCTGGGTCATCCTTTGCCGGACGGCAAAGGGCTGTTTGATGTTTCGGGCCATTTTCCCTGGGTTTTCGGACCGACGGCTTTGGCACAGGCCTTGCTTCCCATTCCGGCAAGCCTGCGAGGTTGCCATCGGCAAAAGAAACACGGAAGACCGTTTCCTGAAGACATGTTCAACGCTCAGACCCCCGCCGTGCCTTTATGGGCCGGAAAATCCGCCCCTGTTCGGGCTGCTCCGGCCGCTCCAGCCCCGGACCAGTTTATGGCCCTGCTGCAAGGGCGGCTGGTAACCCACCTCCAACGGAAAGACCCTTCTTTACCTGGATCAGAAAGGGCGGAAGCCCGTGCGGCCGCGGCGCCTCCGGTGAGTGTGGGCCGTTTTGCCGGAAACCTTAACCCCGGGGTTAAGCGGAGCGGGGACCAACCGACCGATGGGGGGGATTGGCGGTTGCCGCCGGAGCAAATCCCGGAGATGGCATTGCTTTTGCTTCAGGCCGGCTTTCCGGCGGAACGCCTTCAGATGCTACTGGCCGACCCCGAGGTCCAGGAGCAGGGTCTGAGCCTGATGGACCTTCGCCGGGCCTGGCCGGAAGGTCTGGGGAGGTACTGGAACCTGCTCCGGGCTTCTGAGGCCGAACCGGGGCAAGCCAACCCCGGCGGGCCTTTGCTGCCGGGTTGGGCCGGTTTTCTAAGCCTGGCGGAGCAAAGCCCCCGCGGTGTTTTGCCGGTTCCGCCCTCCCGCCTGCCGGAGGTTGTGGCCTTCTTGCAGGAGGCCGGGTTTTCGCCGAAGCAAGTCGAAACGTTGCTTGCTTCCCCGCAAGTGCAGGAGCAGGGGCTGACCGCGGCACTTCTACGGGAAAACTGGGCAAAAATGGCCTTTGGTTCACAAATGAAGGATAACGGTCAGCTTCCCTTCCAATTGTTGGCCGAAGTGACCAGCCGGGCCGACTATCGGCGCCTGTGGGAGCGACTGCAACTGCCCCCCGCGGCTATGCCGGACCTGCGCCAGGCCCTCCAGCAGTTGGGGGTCACCCCCGAAGCCCTGGCCAGCCTGGAGGAGCACGCCACTCCTCAGGGCCTCCCGGTGGGACAGGTGTGGCGGGTGATCAAGGAAAGTCTGGGCCAGGGCCAGGCTGGGGACCCTTCCGGAAAGCCGGCCGAGACGGCTTTCCCCCTGTCTGCGGCAGAAGTGGCGCAATGGCGGCACCTGCTTAGGCAAGCTGCGTTCAGCCCGGAGACGGTGGAGGCCCTTCTGGACTTTCCGCCGCCGGTCAATGCCGCCGAACTGCGGGCTCGTTTGGCTTCGCTGGCCCCTTCCTACTCCGTTCCCAAGTCGCCGGAAGGCCCCAAGCCCCTGTACCTGCCTGAAGATCTGCAGTTGCGGTCTTTGTGGTGGAAAAACCACACCGGGACAGAGACCGGGTTGGGTGACCAGCGGGGCCATCAGGAACAGGCTTCCCATTTGGGCGAATCCGGATTCCTTCGGGAAGTCGGTTCCGGAACCCCAGGGGTTTTCCCGGGACTGCTTGCTTCTGCCCCCTTTTCGGCCGGCGACACGGCAGGAAGCGGCAGGGAGCTTTGGGGCAATATAGGCCCGGAGGTGCGCCAAGCCTTTTGGTCCCAAGTGGAGGCAGGCATTCTCCGCCATCTCAGACCCGGAGAAAGCCGCCTCAGTTTGGTCCTTCATCCTCCGCATTTGGGACAGATCGAGCTGCTCCTTAATCTCAAAGGCGAGGACCTGGCGGTGACGGCGATGATCAGCCGCCCGGATGTCGCCTACCTGGCTGGCGCCGGGGTGGAACAACTGGTGCAAGCCCTTTCTCAGCACGGTCTGGTATTGAGTCAGTTTCACGTCCAGCTACAGGCGGGCCCGCCCGGAAGCCTTGGTTTTTCTGCCCTGAAAGGTGGAACCGGGGGCAAGAAAGAGGGGGTGACGGTCTCGGGCGAAACCTTCCGGAGACGCCGGACTGAAGGGGTGGACCGCTTTGTATAGCGATCTGGCTCCGAGCAGATTTCTGCTCTTGAGGGGAACTCATGACAGTCACTGATTATGCGGCAAGCTCTGCTATTTCCGCTAAAAGCACCGACTCCTCGAAAAGCCGGAGCGTTTCGGAATCTGTGGCGAAAACCGTGGGCAAGGAGGATTTTCTGAAGCTGCTGGTCACCCAGCTCCGTTTTCAGGATCCTCTGAGCCCTGCAGACCCTAAGGAATTTGTGGCGCAACTGGCCCAATTCAGTTCCCTGGAGCAGCAGATCAACGCCAACCAGAATCTGGAAAGCCTGGGCAGTCTAATTCAGACCGTCAGGGACTCCCTGTCCCTGTCCCAGGGGGTCAACCTTCTGGGAAAATCCGTAAAAGGGGTAGGCAATTCCCTGCGCCTGGAAGGGGGCCGCGTCGATGCCGCCACCTACCAGTTGGCCCGGGGTGCCGAAGAGGTCAAGGTGGCCATCCTGGACGGCGCCGGACAGGTGGTGCGGACCCTGAATCTGGGTCCACAGTCAGGGGGCCTGCGCCAGTTTGCCTGGGACGGCAAAGACGGCAACGGCAAGGCCCTTCCCGACGGCTCTTACACTTACCGGGTGACCGCCTTGGACAGCCAGGGGCAGGGAGTGGAGGTCACCAACTATTTCACCGGCACAGTACAGGAGGTCTTTCAGGACCAAAAGGGGGTCTGGCTTAGGATTGACGGCCGGGAGGTGCCTCTGGACCGCATTGTCTCGGTAAGTCAAGCTTCGTAGGCCCACCGTAGACGCGGTTCGGATACCGGTGTTGGTATTTTACCGAAAACTGAAAACCGAAAACCGCAGTTAAGGAGGCGAACATGTCTCTATCAACGGCCATGTACAGCGGCTTGAGCGGCTTGAACAGCCACGGGGAGGCCATGGGGGTGGTGGGCGACAACATCGCCAACCTGAACACCACCGGCTTCAAATACAGCGCCGTTCATTTTGAAGACCTCTTGGCCCAGATGGTGTCCACCGGGTCCGGGCCGGGGCAGGTGGGCCGGGGTTCCCGCATTTCTCAAATCAACACGGTATGGCAGCAGGGGTCACTGGAGACCAGCGCCGACGACGTGGACGTGGCCATCACCGGCATCGGCTTTTTAATCGTCAAGGATCCTCTGACCAATGGCCTTTACTATACCCGGGACGGTAATTTTTCTCTGGACAAAGACGGCTATTTGATCAACGCGCACGGCTACCGGGTGCAGGGCAAGGCCATTGACCCGGCCACCGGCACCCCCGCAGGGGTGGATACGGACATCAATATCACCCAGAACTATTCCGCCCCCCGGGCCACCACCGAAGTGGAAATGGTGCTGAACCTGGACGCCAACGCCGCCGTGGGCGACACCTATGCTTCTGCCCTCAGCCTTTATGACGGCTTGGGCAATATCCATACGTTGAATGTGGTGAACACCAAGGCCGGCGCCAATGACTGGAGGGTGAGCGGCACCCTGGACGGCATTGACATTACTGCCCTCATCGCGGACCAAGGCGGCGGCGGGCCCTCGGACCTGATATTCAACGCCAACGGCACCATGGTTTCCGGCGGCCTCTATACCATAGATCTTTCCGCCTACAACATCGGCAACGTCGCCCTTAACCTGAGAAATACCAGCGGGGGCAACACCACCCAGTACGCGGCCTCCTCGGTGACCAACTATGCCTCTCAGGACGGCTACGGTCCGGGCTTTCTGCAACGCCTCTCTATCAATAACGAAGGCATTATCACGGGACATTATTCCAACGGTCAGGTGCTGCCGCATTATCAGCTCACCCTGGCCCGCTTCAATGCCCCCGGCAAGCTTTTCCGGGAGGGGAGCAACCTGTACACCGAAACCCAGGATTCCGGGGTGGCCCTGACCGGGGCCCCGGGAACCAACGGCCTGGGAAAAATCAACTCCAACTCCCTGGAGCAGTCCAATGTGGACCTGAGCAATGAATTCGTTCATATGATCCTCTACCAGCGTGCCTTTCAGGCCAACTCCCGGATCATTACGACCACTGACAGCATGATGGAGGAGGTGCTGTCGTTAAAGCGATAACCTAACATAGGTCTGAAGAAAGGCGGTGAAACCGGATAATCCCCTTCCGGAAGGACCGCAGGACGGTACCGGGGTCGCCGGATAACTTTCGCCCTTGCTCAGGAGCTCTCCAACCTTTTCTATAACTTTGCCCATCTTTTAGAATATAATCAGGTGACTGACCATCCTCCCTACCGGAGGTCAAGCATGATCCCGCGATACAGCCGCGAGCCCATGGCTCGCATCTGGAGTGAAGAAAACAAATTCCTGAGTTGGCTCAAAGTGGAGCTGGCCGCCATGGAAGCTCTGGCGGACGAGGGCCTGATCCCTCCGGATGCCCCTGACCGGGCCAAAATTGCCGCCGTCATCGATGTGGACCGCATCCATGAAATTGAAAAACGGACGCAGCATGACGTGGCGGCATTTGTGGACCAGGTGGCTGCCACCATGGGGGAATATGGGCGCTATTTTCACTTCGGCCTCACCTCCTCGGACGTCCTGGACACCGCCCTGGCCCTGCGCCTTAAGGAATCCGCGGCCTTGCTGCTGGCCGACCTGGACGAGCTGCTGGCAGTGCTGAAAGAGCAGGCCCATCGCTACAAAGACCTGGTTATGGTGGGGCGGACCCACGGCGTGCATGCCGAACCCATCACCCTGGGATTGAAATTCGCCCTTTGGTATGCCGAATTCCAGCGGCAACGTCGGCGCTTGGAGCATGCCAGAGACACCGTAAGCGTGGGTAAGCTCTCGGGCGCGGTGGGCACTTTTGCCCACCTGCCGCCCGCGGTGGAAGCCGGAGTCTGCGCCCGTCTGGGCCTGACCCCGGCCCCCATTTCCAACCAGATCATCCAGCGAGACCGGCATGCAGAATACCTGACCACCCTCGCTTTAATCGCTGGCAGTATTGAGAAAGTGGCCTTGGAAATCCGCCACCTGCAGCGCACTGAGGTGCGAGAGGCCGAAGAATTCTTCGCCGCAGGGCAAAAAGGCTCCAGTGCCATGCCTCATAAGCGCAATCCGGTGCTTTCGGAAAATCTGTGCGGCTTGGCCCGGGTCGTCCGGGCCAATGCCCTGGCCGCCCTGGAAAACATCCCCCTCTGGCATGAGCGGGACATCAGCCATTCCTCGGTGGAGCGGATCATTTTCCCGGATTCCAACCTGCTGGTGGATTTCATGTTGGCCCGTCTGACCGGCCTGTTGAAAAACCTGGTGGTGCACCCGGAGCAGATGCAAGCCAACCTGGCGTTGAGCCGGGGGCTGATCTTCTCCCAAAGCGTGCTCCTGGCCCTGGTGCAGAAGGGCTTAAGTCGGGACGAGGCTTACCGCTTGGTGCAGCGCCCGGCCATGAAGGTCTGGGAGGAGGGAGGAGAGTTTGCCGAGACCGTGGCTCAGGATCCGGACATTGCTCAATACCTTGGCAAAGAGGAATTGGCCCAGCTGTTTGACCTGCGGCGCCACCTGAGGCATGTGGATGATTTGTTCCGGCGGGTTTTCCGGGATTAGGGCAGGGGTGAAGCCGGAGAAGCCGGCTACGCCAAGTGGAGCTTGACCACGTCCTCCCGGGGCACCACTTTGTCCAAGTGAACCCGCACGATGTCCCCGGGCTTAAGGCGCAGAGAGGCAGGGGCGGTAAGATAGACTTCCAGCAACAGATCGGGAAAGAGCAGGCGATAACGGCTGTTCACGGGTTCCACCACCAGGGCCTCCTTTTTCCGCCCCACCTGCCCGGCAAGATATTTCAGAAGCCAGTAGCGCAGACGCCGGGTTTTGAGGTATCCCGCCCGGCGCATGGCCGGTTCGATGGTCATCAGGATCTTTTCCAGATCATCCCGCCCATATAGAGGGCCGCTGCTGCTCAAGGCCCCCAGGATTTGCCGGTGGATCACTACATCCAGATAGCGCCGGATGGGAGAGGTGGCAAAGGTATATTCCGACAGGCCAAGGCCCCAGTGCGGTTGGGGGGTGAGATCCATTACCACCCGGCTCAGCTTGCGGCGATCCAACCACAGTTTGAGCAGGTCTTTGGGCTCCTGGGTGTCAATGGGCTCCCGGGGTTCAGGCTGCGCCCGGTAGATGGCCGGGAGTCCCTGCTCCGCCACAAACCGGGCTGCCAGCCAATTGGCCAACACCATAGCTTCGGCCACCAGTGAGTGGCTGGGGGTTTCCTGGTCCTCCACCATGACATGGATGCCTCCTTGGTGATTGAAACTGACCCAAACCTCGGGAAGCTTCAATTCATAGCCCCCGTGGGCCAGGCGACGGGCCTTAAGGCGCTGGGCCAACTGGATGAGGACCTTCAGGGTCTCGTCCCGCTCCGCCAGAAACAGATCCACCTCCTGATAAGTCAGACGGCGCTGGACCCGGATACGGCTGGGACGGATGACCCAGTCGCGGATTTCCGCCTCAGGGCTTAAATCCACCAGAAAGCTCAGCGCCAGGCGCTCCTGCTCCGCCACCAGGCTAAGGGTGTTCTCCGACAACTCTTCGGGGAACATGGGCAGACGCATCTCCGGAAGATAGATGGAAGTACCCCGCTCCTGGGCCTCCAGATCCAGGGGATTGCCGGCCTCCACCAGGGAGGAGACATCGGCGATGTGAATTCCCAGGCGCCAGCCGTCTTCCAAGGCTTCGAGGCTCAGGGCATCGTCAAGGTCCCGGGTGCCTTCCCCGTCGATGGTGAGACAATCCAGATGGGTCAAATCCACTCGGAGGCGTTCATAGGGATCGGCGGCTCCTGCCTGAGCAGATATCTCCCGGGCCAGCTGTCGGGCTTCGGGGGAAAATTCCAAGGGCACCCCCAGCCGATAAAGGTCCAGGTTTTCGTCTTCATGGAAGACCTTGAGGCGCACCAGGAGGCGGAAAGGAGCATCGGCGGCGTGCAGTCCCGCCTTCTCCAGATAGGCCTTGCCTTTTTGATAGTCCGGGGCCTCCTCCCCAAATATTGCCATATCTTTGAGAAGGCTCACCAGTCGGGCCTGCCATTCCGGATCCGGGATTTTCCCTGTTTCCCAGGCAGTCCTGAGCATGGCTCCGGCGAGGGCCAGCTCCCGGCGGGCCTCTTCTTCCCGGCGGGCTTTGTCCTGAAGCTGCTCCACCACTTCGGGGGGGTTGGGGATCCAGCGGCCGTCTTTATGCTTAAAGAAAAACCGGTCTTCGTAAAGGGCGCGGCCCATGGCCGCCACCTGGTCAGCCGTAGCCTGGCCGCCAAACCACAGGCCGGCCAGGTCCGCTTCCTCCATGGGCTGGTTTTCCTCGGCCAGAAACTGCCAGATTTCGGAAATATTGACGGCGGCCTTCAACTCTTCCCGCCTTCTGGCAACTTCCTGCAAGTATTCCAGCCATTGCTGGCGGGAGGCCCTGATGGAGAGGTCGGCCCGGGTGGCATGCAGAACCCGCTTTCTGGCCAGAGTCAATTCCCGGTTGTTTTGGGTGAGGACATGAAGCCGGTCTCCCCTGAGGTCCAGGACCACCCCGCAGAGGATCTTCTTTTCTTCAAAGAATTCGATTAAATAACCCGGTTCCATGATAAAATGAAGCCAAAGGTATCAAAAATCCCCCAAATGTCAAGGAAGGGGATATCGCCGGAACGGCCGGAAGAGCCGAGCCCCTGTGCCCTCGTCGGGATTTATTTTAAAGGTTTTGCTCCGAACTCCCAATGGAAACCGGGGCAAGGCCCTTAGAAAATTTGTATGCGCCTAGCTCTGATTTCGGACATCCATAGCAACCTGGAAGCCCTGGAAAGTGTCCTGCGCCAAATAGAAAAAGAGGATGTGGACGTTATCCTGAATTTGGGAGACCTCGTCGGCTACAATGCCAGTCCCAATGAATGCCTGGAGCTGCTTCAGGAAAAACCCGTCCTGAGTCTGGCCGGCAACCACGACCTGGCGCTCCTGGAGGTGAATCGGGCCCAGCATTTCAACATTATCGCCTACCAGGCCATTTTATGGTCCCGGGAGCAGATAAAGCCGGAATTTCTGCATTTTTTCCGGAGCTTGCCCCTCACCCGGGAAGGCCAGGGCTTTCTGGCCTGCCATGGCACCCCCAGCAGCGCCGAGGCGTATATCGTCTTTCATTTCCAGGGAAAGCGGGTTTTCAACTATATGAGACATCTCTCCCACGTGCAGGTGTGCTTTTTCGGGCACACCCACAAACGGGCCTTGTGGTTCCGGGACATCCGGGGCAAGATTGCCACCTTGCCCATAGCGCGGGAAAAGATGGTGCTGGATCGCACCTGCCTGTACCTGATCAATCCCGGCAGCGTCGGCCAGCCCCGGGACGGCAATCCGGAAGCCGCCTATGCCATTTTCGACGACGAGGAATTCTCCGTTCACTTCAAGTCTGTACCCTATGACATCAAATCGGCGCAACAGCGGATACTGAAAGCGGGCCTGCCGGAATTTCTGGCGGAGCGGCTGGCCCAAGGCATCTGATCCAGGAGGAAGCGATGGTCTCTTACCAGAAAGAGGGTGTCTTAAAGGACGGCACGCGGGTGATCCTCCGGCCCATGACAGCCGAGGACCGGGACAAGCTCATTGACTTTTTCAAGCGGGTGGACGAACATGACCTGATGTTTCTGCGCTCGGATGTCCGGGATCCGGCGGTTATTGATGATTGGGTGAAAAACATTGACTATCACCGGGTTTTCCCTCTTCTGGCCGAAGTGGACGGCAAGATCGTGGGCGACGCCACCCTGCACATGCGCAAGGTGGGCTGGAAGCGTCATCTGGGCAACGTCCGGGTGGTGGTGGCCAAAGAGTATCAGAACAAGGGCCTGGGCACGCTTCTGGTAAATGAAATCGTGGAGCTGGCGGCGGAGTTCGGCCTGGAAAAGCTGGTGGCCGAAATTCACCTGCAAGCCCCGGCGGCCATCGCCCTTTTCAAGAAGGCGGGCTTTGCCGCCAAGGCGGTCTTTGAGGACCTGGTGAAGGACCCCACCGGCAAAAAAGGCGATCTGTTGGTCATGGTATGCGACGTCCAGGGACGGGACCGGGGAGCCTGAGCAACTTTGTCCCCGGAATTTTATGTATAATTGATTTGTCTTTGGCATTCGGTAGCCGGCGCTACATTGCCAGTTTTTCTTGGCCGCACCCTGCGGTCAAGATATGAGGGGAATCGCCGATAACTATAGGATGCCAAGGTCATACTGCAAGAAGATTAATGTGGTGATCCATGTTAAACAAAGCAGATTTCCTTCCCGCGACCACCTGGCTGACGGCTAACCTCAATTTGATCATCCCCCTGCTTTTGTCCCTCTGGATGGCCTGGGGGGACATCAAAACCCGGCGCATCCCCAATTACCTCACTCTGGGCACGGCCCTGGCCGGTCTGGGGTTTCAAACCGGGATGCATGGCTGGGCCGGGCTGGCCAGCGGGCTGGGGGGCATGGCGCTGGGCTTCGGCTTGCTCATCGGTTTTTATATCCTGGGAGGCATCGGGGCCGGCGACGTCAAGGGTTTGGCCGCTCTGGGCGCCTGGTTGGGCCCCCAGAAGACTTTTGAGCTGTTTATCGGCATGGCTATCTTCGGGGGGGTCTTAAGTGTCGCCCTGCTCTGGTGGCGGGGTCAGCTTTGGTCAACCTTGGGGCAAGGCTTGATTGCTTTGAAAAACTGGTTTTTTAATTATATTCTTCTGAGGCCGCACCGATCGCTAAAAAGGCAGCCGGCCGCAAACCCGGCGGCGTCTTCCGCCGGGGGCATTCCCTATGCGGTGGCTTTGGCCGCGGGCATGGCGACGCTCCTGGTGCGCAACCTCTGGCCGGGCAGCTAATGGTCCCGGGCCGTCCTTTCCGTCACCACCTTCCTTCCCGCTACCCCCCGATTGACAGGCAAAAGGGGGCTTGATATACATGAAAGTGAAATCTGTCGTTATTTTCATAGCTTCCAGGTCAAGCGGGCGTTATCTTTTTTATTGATTATCGGAGTCCCCTATGCTTGTCGTTATGGACAAGGACGCCACCCAGGCCCAGATTGACGCGGTGGTGGCAAAAATTGAAGCCCTGGGCTTTGTGGCCCAACCCATCCCCGGGGGCCAACGGGTGGCCATCGGTATCCTGCGCAATCCCGGCCCCTTGGATCCGGCTCTGTTCGTGGATATGCCGGGAGTAATCCAGGCTATTCCGGTCTCCAAGCCTTACAAACTGGTGGGTCGGGAATTCAAGCGGGAAGACACCATTATCTCCTTTCCCGGACTTGAATTGGGGCGGGGGCGCTTCGTGGTCATGGCCGGGCCCTGCGCCATCGAAAGTGAGGTCCAGGCCTTGACCATTGCCCGGTTGGTGAAAGCCGCCGGAGCTCAGTTTTTCCGGGGCGGCGCCTTTAAACCCCGCACTTCCCCCTACAGTTACCAGGGCATGGGGAAAAAGGGTCTGGAGATCCTGAAAAAAGTGCGGGAGGAAACCGGTCTGCTGATCATCACCGAGGCTGTGGACCATGAATCCTTAAAATTGGTGGCCGAGGTCGCCGACATCATCCAGATCGGGACCCGGAACATGCAGAATTACACCCTGCTACGGCGGGCCGGGCGGGTAAACAAACCCGTGCTGCTGAAGCGGGGCATGTACGCCACTCTGGAGGAATGGCTCATGGCGGCGGAATACATCGTGTCCGAAGGGAATTCCCAGGTCATCCTGTGCGAGCGGGGAATCCGGTCTTTCGGCGAGCATGCCCGCAATTTGCTGGATCTGGCCATTATTCCGGCGGTGCGACGGGAAAGCCATCTGCCCGTGGTGGTAGATCCCAGCCATGCCGCCGGGCGGCGGGACCTGGTGCTCCCTCTGGCCCGGGCTGCGGTGGCGGCGGGCTGTGACGGGCTTCTCATGGAGGTGCACCACGAACCGGAAAAGGCCCTTTCCGATGGCGCCCAGTCCCTGTATCCGGAGCAGTTTGCCCAATTCATGCAGGAATTGCCATCCTTGCGCCCCGGCGGCTGGAATTAGCCCGGGGACAGGAAGGCGACCTCTCTTTAGTTTGCTGACTTTCCAGCCCACCTCTCCGGAATGAAGAGCCAGACAAGAGAGATTCGGCTCACCTTGCCCGGCCGGGATCAAAGCTACCGGGTGCTCATAAGTCACGGCCTGCGGTTTTCCCTGGGCCGCGAATTGGCGGCCCTGAATCTCCCGAAACGCCTGTTCCTCGTCTCTGACCGCCGGGTGGCCGCCCTCTACGGCGGCCAATTGGAAAGAGCCCTGAAGGAGGCCGGATACCACCCCACCCTTCTGGCAATCCCTCCCGGAGAGCGCACCAAGCGCTGGACGGTGGTCCAGCGGCTGGCCAAGGAGCTTCTGGCCGGCGGGGCCCACCGGCAGACGCCGCTCATTGCCCTGGGGGGTGGGGTGGTGGGCGACCTCACCGGCTTTCTGGCCTCCATTTTTATGCGGGGCGTGCCCTTCGTCCAGGTGCCCACCACTCTGTTGGCCATGGTTGACGCCAGCATCGGCGGCAAGACCGCCATCAATCTGCCGGAGGGGAAAAACCTGCTGGGCACCTTCTATCAGCCCCGCCTGGTGCTCACGGATCCGGAGTTTCTCCACACCCTGCCCTCCAGAGAGCGCCTCAACGGCCTGGCCGAAATCCTGAAACACGGCTTTATCCGGGACCCGGACCTGCTCGCCCGTCTGGAGGCCGGACGCCCTCGCTTGTTCCAAAACCCGGAGGAATTGACCGATATCATATACCGGGCCGCGGCCATCAAGGCCGAAGTGGTGGCTGCGGACGAACGGGAGGCAGACAGGCGGCGGATTCTCAATTTCGGCCACACCCTGGGCCATGCCCTGGAGGCGGCCACCGGGTTCCGCCTGCCCCACGGCCAGGCGGTGGCCTGGGGCATGCTGGCGGCCTTGGAGCTTTCCACCCGACTCACCGGTCTCCCGCCTCAAGCCGCGGTCTATGGCCAGCGCCTCCTCCGGGAATTCGGCCTGGCCTGCCGCCCCCCGGCCGTAACCCCGGAGGCTGTCCTGGCCGCCCTGCCCCTGGACAAAAAACAGGAAGAACAGGGCCTGGTCTTGGTGTTGTTGGAGGATCTGGGAAAACCGGTGATTTATCCCCACGTCCCGCTGGGCCTGGCGGCCGACTGGCTCAGATCAGTCAGGGGATAGGGATCGAAGCCGCAACTTTGTCTTACAGCCTGCTCGCGGGTTTTGGAGGGCAGATTTAGGGCCATCAATCCGAACCGGCCAATCTGACCAGTAAGGCGGCGGCAGCCTGCAGGCCGATAGGCAGGGCCGCCTCGTCGGGGTTGAACTCCGGGGAATGGAGGGCCTGACCCTTGCTGCCCGGGGTACGGACTCCCAGAAAAAAGTAAAAGGCTGGCACCCGCTGGGCGAAATAGGCGAAGTCTTCGCTCCCCATGGCCGGCAAATGCAGTTTTACGCGTTTGGCTCCCAGCACCTGGCGCAAGATATCCACCGCCCGCTCACTCAGACGGGGATCGTTCCTCAGGATGGGGTAAATGGACTGCGTGGCCAACTCAATCCTGGCCCCGGTGGCCTTGGCCAACCCCGCCAGGTGCCGCCGCAGGATGGTGAGCACCTTCTCCCGCACGGACTCCTGGAGATACCGCAAGCTCCCTTCCAGCTCCACCCGGTCGGCCAGGATATTGAACCGGTTACCCCCCTCTATTTTCCCGAAGGTGAGAACCACCGGGCTTCGGGCGTCGATTTCCTGGGTCAGGGTGGCCTTTATCTGGATAACAAGCTCCGCGCTCACCAGGATGGGGTCTATCCCCCGATGGGGTGTAGCACCGTGGACTGACTTGCCCGTTACGGTGAGGATCAGGTGGTCAGAGCCGGCCATCACCACCTCGGGGCAATAGCGGATCTGGCCCACCTCCAGGGTGGGGGCCACATGCAAGCCGCAGATGGCCGTGACCGGCGGCGCCTCCAGCACGCCGGCCTGTACCATACCTTGGGCGCCGCTTGTATCTCCCAAGGGGGGCCCCTCTTCCGCGGGTTGAAAAATAAAGCGGTATTCCCCGGCCAGGTGTTCTTTCAATTCGCTGAGCAAACGGGCCGCTCCCAAAGCAATGCTTAGGTGAAAGTCGTGGCCACAGGCATGCATCACCCCCTCCACCTTGGATCGCCAGGGGGACGCCACTTTTTCCTGGACAGGCAGGGCGTCCATGTCCGCCCGCCAGGCCACCACTTTGCCGGGCCGGGCGCCCAGCAACCGGCCCACCACCCCATGGCCGGCCACGCCGGTTTGAACGGCAAGGCCCAAAGATTCAAGATATTTTGCCACTACCCGGGCGGTGCGTTCCTCGTGATGCGACAGCTCTGGGTGCTGATGGAAGTCCCGCCGCAAGGCCGAAAGCTCACCGGCCAAGCCTTCTGCCCGGGCCTTGATTTCTTTTAGCAAATCCATGGAGATCTAACCCGGGAGCCTTTCTTACTTCTGGCCATGACAGATAATTTTCCCCGGCTCCCCCAACACGCCTTCCACTTTAAACCTTGGCCCCAGAAACTGTTCAATAACCCATATATTGGTGAGCAGGTGGTTGGTGATCTCCTCGGTCACCAGGGTGGAAGGGCCTTGGGCCCAAGGCAGGTAGAGGACAATCTGGTCCGCCAGGTGCCGGTCCAGGGCAGCTTGGCGCTCCCGGAAGCGGAGATATTCGTCGGCCACTTCATCGGCCACCTTTTCCGCCGGCTTGCCCCGTGCCCCCAAGGCGCTGAAGCCCGCGTGGAGGCCCCAGAGAAACACAAAGCTGCCGGGGTCGAGACCACCGGCAACCACCTCCGCCACGCGGAGATTCTCCCCTAGTCTTTCCTTTAGACGCCGGGCCTGGCGTTGAATGACATGTTCCGGCAGGCGGGAGGCCGCAGACAGCGCCTGAAAGCTGGCCTCCGGGGGAGGAGTGCGCCAGTCCAGTGGGAAAAGCCGGGTCGCTGGCCGAATGGTGAGGTTGACTTCCCCTCCGCCCCGGGGATACCAGCCCCACTTCACCAGGTTCATTTCCACCTCCGCCCCCATTTCCGCCAAGGCAGGCAGGAAGACGTGTAAAAGATAGTGAACCGGCGGACTCCAGGCCACGTGGGTGCCTCCCCGTAGGGTAAGGGTGCTGACTTGGCCGGCCATAAGCAAGGGGGGCAGCAGGGCTTGGGCCACCAGGGTGACGGAACCGGCGCTGCCGGTCTTTTCCGCCACGTCAAAGAAAAATTTCCCTCCGCGGAGGCCTTGGGGCCTGAAAGTCAATTTTTGGCTGTTAAGTTCCGCCCCGATAACCTCTGCCCGGGTGATATGGGCCAAGGCCCTGACTCCGGTGAGGTGCTGGGCTTTCAGCCCCGGATTGGGGCGGCCGGCCCGGATGTTCTCAATTGTTACGGCCTTCCCCAACAGGGCCGCAAGAGAAAGGGAGGTCCGGACAATCTGTCCGCCTCCCTCGCCATAAGAACCGTCCAGGTACAGCATCAGTCTTCCAAAACAAAGATTACTTCAAATCTGACCCGATAAGCAGCGATTTTATTATCTTTTACCGAAACCCGCTCTTCCAGAATCCGCAAGCCGGTAATGCCTCGCAGCGTTTTTCTGGCCCGCTCAAACCCAAGGCGGAGGGCATCCTCGAAACTGACCGGAGACTCGGCAATGCCTTCCACCACTCTGGCAACATGATGCGGCATAATCTTCCTCCTCGCGACAAATCAATCGCTCATGGCCAGCCCTGTCTTAATCTTCCAAAACAAAAATGACCTCCATGCGCACGCGAAAAGTGTCCATCTTGTCATCTTTTACATGGACGCGCTTTTCCTGAATCCGTAGGCCTGTGATGTTTCGCAGGGTCTTGGAGGCCCGCTCAAAGCCCACCCGCACAGCATCTTCAAAACTGTGGGGGGATTCAGCGATTATGTGCGTCACCCGAGCCACTTGGCCACCGTTCGACATGACCTCACCTCCTTAGGGCGATTGCCGGGTGACCGCCTTTCAAGGAAGAAGGTCGCCCGATCTTCTTTAAAAATAAGGTTATCCCGGCAGAGTGCAAGGGCTTGCCGATGTCGGCGGTCTGATTTTGCCCCAAAGCCTATTTCTTCACGGGATCCTTCCCGATTTGCCTTATTACCCCCGGTTCTTAAATTTGGGCTTGTCTTTCCGCCCCTCTGGCCCTACTTAAGGAAAGAAGGCGTGGTTACCCCGGAGGCGTTTTCAGCAGCTAACTTTTGAACCCTCGAAGGAATCAAATCTAAAAATCTGATTCTTGCCCCGACGGCCGACAATGAACCGTACCGTGGGTTAAGGAGGGAGGAAAAAAGCATGCGCCGGACCTTGGCCATAATTTCGGCTGCCACCCTGGTTATCTGCCTGCTGGCCCCGGCTTGGGGCCAGGTCAGCAGACCGTCTCAGTTTCGGGGCGCACCGCCCCGCTGGGAGCCGGTACCGTCCGCACCCGGAGTGGAATACTCGCCCGGCTTAAAAAGGGATGTCTTCCGGTATCAGGAAAAGTACTATTACTTCGACGGCAGCAAGTGGCATTGCGGACGGAATTATCAAGGACCCTGGGTGCAAATCCCTGAACCGCCCCAAACCTTTTACCGGATTGAGGAACACTACTTTCACACCCCGCCGGGATGGGCCCGGGGCAAGAAAACCGGCTGGGGCCCTTACGACATGCCACCGGGAAAGGCAAAAAAGGCCTATGGTACCGGTCCGCCGGGTCAGTCCCGGAAAGGCAGATCCCTGCCACCCGGTCAGATGAAATAAAAGGCTGCTGCCAACCCGCCGCGTCGCTTTTCCGCAGGCTTAGGCGAGGCTTCGGGTTGGGCCCCCAGCCGCAGAATCACTTGAGGAAATAGATCACGGCCTCTGCCGGCATGCCCGGTTTCAATTCGTGGTTGGGGTTTTCCACCTGGATTTTGGTGCGATATACTAAGGTGACCCGCTCTTTGTAAGTCTCTACTGTTTTCGGGGTGAATTCCGCCTGGGAAGAGATAAAAGACACCCAGCCGGAGTATTGCTTGCCGGGATAGGTATCGGTGGTGATGCTGGCTTTCTGTCCATAGGTCACCCGGGCCAGCTCGGTTTCCGGGATCCAGCCTTCGAAATAGGCATTGTCCAGGTCGCCCAGGACTAAGACCGCCGCCCCCACTGCGGCCACGTGGCCGGGCTCCACAGGCCGGGAGAGGACCACCCCGTTTACCGGCGAACAGATCGTGGCATAACTGAGACGGGTCCTGGCCAGCTCCAGAGCGGCTTGGGCCTGGGCCAGTTCTGCCCGCCCTTGGTCAATGTCCTCCTGCCGATAACCCGATTTCATCAAGTCATATTTTTCCTGGGCCTGGCGCAAGGCCTCTTTGGCCTGCAGATAAGCGGCCTCCGCCCGGTCCCGGGTTGAGCCGGACACGACCCCCCGCTGGAAGAGGTTCTGCATCCGCCAGAAATCCTTTTCCTTGTCTTCGAAGTCCGCCCGGGCTTTGGCCATAGCCGCCTGGGCTTCGCGCACTTCCTGGGGCCGATACCCGGCCAGCAGTCTGGTCATATTGGCTTTAGCCGCTTCCAACCTGGCGGCCGCCATGGCCACTTCCTGGCGCAAGTCCTCGGACTCCAGCTCTGCCACCACCTGGCCCGCCCTGACAAGCTGGCCTTCCTGGAAATAAATGGCGCTGATTTTGCCCGGAACCTTGAATCCCAGGTTTGTTTCCGTGGCTTCGATATGTCCTTGCAACCGCAAATAGGTTTGGGGGGCGGTGTTCTTTTGCCAAATAAGCCAACAGCCCAAGCCCGCCAGCCCCAACGCGCCCGCCAGGATAAGGAGTAGGGAAAACGGTCTTCTCATACGCTTTATCCTCCGGTGCCCCCAAAATCTGCGGAAACGACCGGGCTCGGCCTTTGCTGCATCATTTACCTTTTTTAGTTAAAAATGAGTTAGCGCTTCCGCTAAGTTTAAGTAAAATTGAGCCTTAAGCCAACAAATCAAAAGGCCAAAAACGATGATCAGAAAGATTGCTGCGGTTTTTCTTTTATCGGTGCTGCTGGCGACCGCTCTTTGGGGGTCACCGGCCGGGGCGGCCGACCGGCAGACGGTCATACGCCTTCTGTATGTGAATGATTTTCACGGTTTTGCCGAACCCTACCGGCCGTTTGGGTCGTTGAAGCCTGAAGGTGGGGTGGCCTATCTAGCGCATCAGGTGAAACTTTTGCGTCAGGAAAGGCCTTCTCTGTTTCTGGCGGCCGGGGACATGATCCAAGGGGACAATTGGGCTAACCTTTTCCAAGGGGCCTCGGTCATCGAACTGATGAACGCCATGAAGTTTGATGCCATGGTGGTGGGCAATCATGAATTCGACTTCGGTCAGGAGGTTTTGAAAAAGAGGATCGCCGAAGCGCATTTCCCGGTGCTGGGGGCCAATGTAACGGGGTTCCCCCCCCTAAAGCCATATGTCCTCAAAAATGTGGGCGGGATCAGAATCGCGATCATCGGCGTCATCACCCCGGAGACCGCCGAAACCACCCACCCCCGGAATGTCACCGGGCTCACCTTCTTGCCGGCGGAAAACACGGTCAGAAGATTTCTCCCGAAACTGAAACCCCGGGTTGACTTGGTGCTGGTCCTGTCCCATTTGGGGTATCCCGCAGACCGCCGGCTGGCGGAAAGCGTGCCGGGCATCGACGTGATTGTGGGGGGCCACTCGCATACCAAATTAACCCAACCGGTCAAGGTCAACGAAACCCTCATTGTCCAGGCTTTTGAGCACGGCCGAGCACTGGGGGTGTTGGACCTCACCCTGAAAGATGGGCACCTCACCGCCTACTCCGGATATCTTAAGGAAATCGAACCCATCGAAGGCCAGGCAGATCCGGAAATTCTGAAAATTGTTCAGAAATATGCCGCAAAGATGGAGGCCGAGTTGAAGGCTCCGGTGGGCGAGGCTGCGGTGGAGCTGGACGGGGCGCAGGTCCGCACTCGGGAAACCAACCTGGGAAATCTGGTGGCCGATGTGGTGCGGGAAAAAGCCGGCGCCGAGGTGGCCATCATTAACGGCGGCAGCATCCGGGCCAGTATATCCCGGGGTATTATCACCCGAAAGGACATTTATAAGGCTTTGCCTCATCGGGATTACATAGTAGCCTTTCGACTCAACGGCGCCGGAATCAGGGCGGCTTTGGAGCATGGGATCTCTGAACTGCCCGGTGCGGCCGGAAAATTCCCCCAGGTATCCGGCCTGTCTTTTACCTATGACATTAAGGCGCCGCCCGGAAGGCGGGTGCAAAAAATTTTCCTTGACGGCCGGGAATTGGATAACCATAAAGAGTATATTGTCGCGACCAATGATTTTCTGGCCGCCGGCGGCGACGGCTTCCGGATGTTTTCCGAGGCTTTGAAGCCCGGGGCCGCGGCCGAAGCCGGCGGGGTCGGACAGAGCCAGGGGCTGGTGTACCGCGACCCCGGAACGCCGGTAAGCGACGCGGTCATTGCTTTCATCCAACGGAAAAAGGTTATCGCCCCCGGGGTGGAAGGCAGGATAACGGCCCTTCCGTGAATCGCCTTCTAAGTCTGCTTAATATCGGAACAAGATATCTGGCTTTTCTTTTAAAGTCCTGTCCGGGGTAGCCTCCGCATGAAAGTTTATGTGAACCAACGGCCGGTCCTCCTGGCTCCGGGCCTGACTGTCCGGCATGCCTTGATCAATGCCGGAGTTCTCCAGGAAATAGAAAGGGGCCTCAAAGTGTATGATGAGTGGGGGAATGAACTCGGTCTGGACGGCGCGCTGTCGGAAGACATGAGATTGTTTGTGAGATAAACTGAAAAAAGGGATATCGGCATGGCTGAGGTGGAATTGCCTGAGATCGAAGAGCTGGAGGAAACCAGAACTCAGCCTTTTACCAAGCGGGTAGCCCTGACTACCGCGATCTTTGCAGTGATTCTGGCCATCACTTCCTTGGGCGGCAACAACGCCATGAAAGAAATGATCCTGGCGCAGCAGCAGGCTTCGGACATGTGGGCCTTTTATCAGGCCAAGGTGGTGCGGGAGCATCTTTACCGCATTCAAAAACTATGGGCCGAGGCCCAACTCCTGGAGAAGAGCAGCTCCGGATCGTTAAAATCGGAGGACCGAAAGCGGCTGGAGGCTTTGAGGCAAACCCTAGCCGACGAAGAGACTCGCTTCCGGACCGAAAAGAAAGACATCGAACGGGAGGCAAAGAGGTGGGAACACGAACGGGATTTGAATCTTAAAAAAGACCCTTATTTTGATTACGCCGAGGTGCTTCTTCAGATTGCCATTGTCATGGCCACCATCGCCATCATCGCCCATTCGCCGCGGATGTATTATTTTTCCATCGGCCTCGCCGTCATCGGAGCCTTTTTATCGGTAAACGGGTTTTTCCTGTTCGTCAAACTTCCCTTTTTACCCTGATCCCGGATCCGACTCTGAATCATGACCACCGGCCCGGCCATTGAAGTCAGGAATCTCACCCGGGATTTCAACGGGTTCCGGGCCGTGGATAACCTCAGTTTTTCAGTGGCCCGGGGAGAGATCTTCGGTTTCTTGGGGCCCAATGGCGCCGGCAAGTCCACCACCATCCGCATGCTGACCGGCCTTTTGCTGCCTTCCGCCGGAGAAGGCCGGGTGGCCGGCTATGACATTGTCCGGGAAAGCCATAAAATCAAAGAACACGTCGGCTATATGTCCCAAAGGTTTTCCCTTTACGAAGACTTGACGGCCGAAGAGAACCTGCGGTTTTTCGGGGGCGTATACGGCCTGTCTGACGCCCGCCTGAAGGAACGGATCCCTGAGGTCTTTAGTTTAGTGGGCCTGCTGGATCGCCGCCAGGATCTGACCCGCCACCTAGCCTTGGGATTGCGGCAACGTCTGGCCTTGGCGTCGGCCATTCTGCACGAGCCTGACCTTCTGTTTTTGGATGAGCCCACCAGCGGCGTGGATCCGATCTCCCGGCGCAATTTCTGGGATCTGATTTATGCCATGGCAGAACGGGGGGTGACGGTGCTGGTCACCACCCATTACATGGATGAGGCTGAGTTCTGCGACCAATTGGTGCTCATCTACCAAGGCAGGATTATTGCCCAGGGGCCGCCCGGCTCCCTAAAACGGCGAGTCGCCGGACATATTATGGCGGTTTACGTCGATCGGCTGGGGGAGGCTCTGGAAATTATCCAGAAACTGCCTCAGGTCGCCGACGCCGCGGTATTCGGGGCCGGCTTGCATGTAGCCGCACCGGACTTGGCCCAGGCCGAAGCAGCCATAAAAGAGGCCTTGGCCAGAGAAGGCATTGCCCTCCTGCGATTGCAGCTTATCGAACCGAGCCTGGAGGACGCCTTTATCTCCCTGATCCAGGAGGCCGGCAACGGGGACAGGCATCAGGGGACACAATCGGGGGTATAAGGCCAGGGCGCTGGTCAGACCCTTCGGCGATGACCGAAATTAGCTTATCCCACCAGGGACTAGGGCAGTTTTGGCCATGCCCGAAGTCCCTGCGAAGTGGGGAACCCTGAACGCTGACATGGATTTGTGGCGCACTTGGGCGGTCTTCCGCAAAGAGCTTCTTCACATCAGACGAGACCCTGCCAGTCTGGTGCAGGCCATCCTGTTGCCTGTCATGCTTCTATTGCTGTACGGCTATGCCCTCACCTTTGATATCAACCGTGTCCCCATGGTGGTGTATGATCGGGAAAACAGCCAGCTAAGCCGGGACTTTATCCAGAAATTCGAAGCATCCCGCTATTTTTCCGGCTGTTCCCGGGTCTCCGGCTACGGCGAGATTTCCCGGTTAATGAATGAGCGGCGCATCTGGCTTGCGCTGATCCTGCCCCATGATTTCAGCTGCAAAATCAAAAGCGGGGACTCCGCCAAGGTCCAGCTCCTCGTGGACGGCACCGACGCCAACATCGGCAATATCATCATCGGTTACGTTCAGGGGGTGGCGGCGGCCTACAACGCCGCCTGGGCGAAGGAGCGCCTCCAGGCCCTGGGATGGGGGGATCTGCCGGTAAACCTCCGGAGCGAACCCCGGGTATGGTACAACGAAGAGCTGGAGAGCAAAAACTTCATTGTGCCCGGGCTCATCGTGGTCATCATGACCATGGTGGGGTCGCTTCTGACCGCTCTGACTATTGTGCGGGAATGGGAACGGGGCAGCATGGAAAGCCTGCTGGCCACCCCTCTCAAAAAATGGGAGCTGATTTTCGGCAAACTGGGGCCTTACTTCCTTATCGGCATGGTGGACATGTTCATCGCCCTGGGGATGGGGATGTTGCTGTTTGCGGTACCCCTCAGGGGCAATCTTTTCCTCCTCATCGGCCTCTCCGCCCTCTTTTTGATCGTCATGCTGGGCCAGGGTCTTCTTATCTCGGTTCTGTCCGTCAACCAGCTGCAGGCCTACCAGATGGCCGCCCTGCTCACCTTTTTGCCGGCTTTTCTGCTTTCCGGCTTTGTCTTCAACATCCAGCAGATGCCTCTGGCTTTACGCCTGCTGTCGGTTATTGTCCCTTCCCGCTACTTTGTAACTATTTCCAAAGACATCTATCTCAAAGGCATCGGGCTGGCCATCCTGTGGCCCCAGGTGGTCATTCTTATGGGGTTTGCGGTGTTTTTGCTGGTGACGGCCCAACGCAAATTTGTGAAGAAAATCCGGTAAGCTTGCCGGCAAAACGGAAAACTCCAAATATGTGGCGGCGTATCCGGCATCTCATCAGAAAGGAATTCATCCAGGCCCTGCGGGACCCTCGTTTGCGGCTGCTCGTGGTGCTTCCTCCTCTGATTCAGCTCATCATTTACGGCTATGCCATCACTTTTGACCTCAAGCACATTATTACGGCGGTCTTTGACGAGGACCGCTCCCAGGAAAGCCGGGAGCTCATCAACCGCTTTGCCGCGACCGAATACTTTGATCTGCGCTATCAGGTAAATCACCCCCACCGGCTCACCCAGCTTATGGATCGCAGCCAGATCACCCTGGCTCTGCGGATTTCCCCCTACTTCAGTGAGAATCTCAGGGCTGACCGGCCTGCCACGGTGCAACTGATCATCGATGGCGCAGATTCCAACACCGCCTTGGTGGTCTCCCGTTACGCCGGCACCATTCTTACGGACTATTTCCAGGAACTGCTGAGGCAGCGCCTCCGGGAAAAGGGGCTTGGCGGAACCCTGTCCATGCCGGTGGTAATCGAGCCCCGGGTCTGGTTCAATGCCAACCTCATCAGTCGCTACACCTATGTGCCCGGGGTCATTGCCATGGTGGTCATGCTGGTGAGCCTGATGCTCACCGCCCTTTCGGTGGTACGGGAGAAGGAACTCGGCACCATGGAACAGTTGCTGGTTACACCGCTGCGACCGCTGGAATTTATCCTGGGGAAAACCATCCCTTTTGTCGTCATTTCCTTGGCAGACGTGGTCCTGGTGACTCTGGTGGGAATTTTCTGGTTCGAGGTCCCCTTCCGGGGCCACCTCATGGTGTTGTTTCTGGGGGTTATATTTTTTCTGTTTAACTCCGTGGGTATGGGGCTGTTGATCTCCACGGTTTCCACCACCCAGCAACAGGCCATGATGGCCGGGACCTTCTTCTTAACGCCGGCGGTGATGCTGTCGGGCCTGGTTTTTCCCATTCCCAATATGCCGGTGGCGGTTCAATATCTCACCTTTTTGAACCCGCTGAGTTATTTCATCGTCATCATCCAGGATGTCTTTTTGAAAGGCGTGGGTCTGGCGGTACTGTGGCCGCAACTGGCAGGCTTGGCCCTCCTGGGGGGCGCCCTCCTCACCCTGAGCGTGTTACGCTTCCAGGAGCGCCTGGCTTAAGTGGCAATGCCGGTGCCCTTCCAGGTCTTCCGGAAAGCAAGGACAAACTGCCCGTGAAGACGGTCTCTGGCCAACGGGGGAAAGGAGGAGAAACCCAGCAAAGCAATACGGGGGTTTCTCTCCCTCACGGGGTGCTTTGCGGCTGGGCCTACTTCTTTCGCATCTGGCGGGCGGCGGCCATAAGCCGGTAGACGGAGGCACCTGCCAAGGCGGCAATGTCTTCCGTGGACAGATGCCCGGATATGGTTTCGTCAAAAAGGATACTGGCGTCAGGCTCGAACTCTTCGTCTCCCTGCCACAAGACATGGGTGATGGGCACCAGGGGAAAGGCCTGGAACTTCATGGCGACGTCCCCCAGGTCCACGGGGATGCCGCCCATGGCGGCGGCCACCTCCCGGTAAAAATCCAAGTCCCGGCCGAAGGTTTCCAGCAGAGGTTTCTTGGCCCGGGCTACAAAGGCCGACCAATAGAAGCTGCCCTCCGGTACGGCCCGGAAATCCACTTGCACCCCGGATACCGGTTCTCCGGTAGCACCCTCCAGATAGTGGAGGATCAGGATCTGCTCCGTTAGGGGCGGCTCGCCCGAGCCGTCCACCGGGCTTACGATGATCTCCGGCCAGATCACCTGACGCAGTTGGCCGAAATAAGAGACAAGCAAACCGCCTTGGCCCTTATCCGGCAGGAATTCGCTTTTGCTTTTGTCCGCCACATGTTTGGGGTTCCGTTTTGCCAATGCCGCCTGGGCCAAAGCCCGGGCCGCCTTGTAATCGTCAATGCGCGGCATATCTGCTCCTTGGGGGAGGTAGGGCAGGCGCTCATGGCCCGCCGGGAAAAGCCACCGGTTTAGGGAACTCTCCTACAATTATAACCAAAATTTTTTCCTTGACATAAGGTTATGGATAATTTAAAAAAAATTAATAACGAAGTCGAGGACACGCCATGCCTTCTTGGCAAAGCCCCTGCTTTTTTAGCTACTTTTATTATTTTTGGGGCTTGAGATGCGCCTCGACTTTTAAAAGACCCTAAAATTCACCGAAAATCTTTTGAAAGCCGTGGCGCAGACGGAGCGACCACGGCTTTTTCTTTTTGAGGCCGTGGCCGCCCCGGTCATCCATAAGCCACGGGAGGAGGAGTCGTGGTAGGGAAACTGATTCGCATGGAGCGCATCATGAACCGGGAAACCGGACGCACGGTCATCGTGCCCATGGATCACGGGGTCACGGTCGGCCCCATCGAAGGTCTCATTGACATGAAAAGCACCGTCAATCAGGTGGCCAGCGGCGGGGCCAACGCCATCGTCCTTCACAAGGGCCTGGTGGAGGGCGGCCACCGGCGCCGGGGCAAGGATGTGGGACTGATCATTCACCTTTCGGCCTCCACCGCCTTATCACCCTTTCCCAATGCCAAGACCTTGGTGTGCACGGTAGAGGAGGCCATCAAACTGGGAGCTGACGCCGTCAGCGTGCACATCAACATCGGCAACGGTTCGGAAAAGGAAATGCTCTCCGATCTGGGCTTTGTGGCCATGAAGGCCCAGGAGTGGGGCATGCCCCTGTTGGCCATGATGTATCCCCGGGGCGAAAAAATCAAAGACGAGTATGACGTCAAGGTCATCAAACATGTAGCCCGGTTGGGGGCGGAATTAGGGGCAGACATCATCAAGTGCTCCTACACCGGTTCGGTGGAGTCTTTCCGGGAGGTAGTGGTGGGCTGCCCGGTGCCGGTGGTCATCGCCGGCGGCCCTAAGATGAGCTCAGACCGGGAAATTCTGGAGATGGTCAAGGGCGCCGTGGAGGCCGGCGGCGCCGGCGTGTCTATCGGCCGCAACATCTTTCAGCATCGGGATCCCAGCCGCATGGTGGGGGCCATCAGCCTTATCGTCCACGAAAACGCCAGCGTGGAGGAGGCTCTGTCTTTTCTGCAGGGGGTTTGAGACCTCCTTGGATTCCCGGAGGATTTTTGCTTTAATTAATTTTATGCAGTATCTTAAAACCCTTGGGAGTCGCAGGCTTCGGCTCGGGCGCGGCTCAAGCCGGAGGATTCCAGTTCCAGTTAGATAAGGAATGCAATCATGAAAAAGTTATGGGTCAAAGTGGACCCCTGGAACAAAAAACTGGTGACTACGGCCCTGGAGTCCGGGGCGGACGCGGTCTGGGTGCCGGCCGGCCATGTCCAGGAGGTCAAGGCTTTAGGGCTCATTCAGGTGATTGCTCCGGACGGCGACCTCATTCCCGGCCAGGACGTTCCCGAAATCACCATCACCGGCACGGAGCAGGAATCGGAAGTGGTGCGAATGGCCCGCCATAAACCGGTGGTGGTGCGCACCCCGGATTGGACCATCATTCCCCTGGAAAACCTGGTGGCCCAGTGTGACAATATTTTCGTGGAAGTCAGTGAAGCGGAGGCAGCCCGAACCTTTCTGGGCGTATTGGAAAAAGGGGTGGACGGCCTGGTGGTGAATACCGACAATCCCGGGGTCATCAAGGCCATCGCCCGGCTGGTGAAGGAGGCCTCCCCGCCGGTGGAGCTGACGGTGGGCCGCATCACGCAGCTCCGCCCTTTGGGAATGGGCGACCGGGTCTGTGTGGACACCTGCGCCAACATGGGTTTGGGCGAAGGCATGTTGGTGGGGAATTCTTCCGCCGGACTTTTCCTGGTACACGCCGAATCCCTGGAAAACCCTTATGTGGCACCCCGGCCTTTCCGGGTCAACGCCGGCCCGGTGCATGCCTATATCCGGGTGCCCGGCGGCCGGACGCGATACCTGGGGGAGTTGACTGCCGGTGACGAGGTGCTGGTGGTGAATCACCGGGGTCAGACCCGTCCCTCGGTGGTGGGGCGGGTCAAGGTGGAAAGCCGCCCCCTGATGCTGGTGGCAGCCGAGGTCCAGGGCCGGGAGATCACTACCATCTTGCAAAACGCCGAGACCATCCGGCTTACCCGCCCCGATGGCCAAGCCGTTTCCATCGTTACCCTGAAACCGGGGGACGAAGTCCTGGTGGCCCTGGAAGAGGCGGGACGTCACTTCGGCCACAAAATCCAGGAAACCATCCTGGAGAGATAAACATGACCGCAAAAGAAAGCCTACGGCAACAGATAGACGCAGTGGATGAAGAACTCCTGGCTTTGCTGAACCGCCGCCAGGATTTGGCCCAAAAAATCGGTCTCATCAAAAACCAGGAGGGGGCACGGATCCTGGACTTTCAGCGGGAAGAAGAGGTCATCGCCCGGCTGTTGCACAAAAATCCCGGGCCTCTGACTCCCAAGGCGTTGAGACACATATTCCGGGAAATCATTTCCGCCGCCCGGGAGATTCAGGCGCCGTTGAGCGTGGCATTCCTGGGACCGGAGGCGACTTTCTCCCATCTGGCGGCCCTGAAAAAGTTCGGCCACGCCACCCGCTTCGGCCCCATGACCACCATCCAGGAGGTCTTCTCGGAAGTGGAGAAGGGCAAATATCATTACGGAGTGGTGCCCATTGAAAACTCTACCGAAGGGGTGGTGAACATCACCTTGGACCTGTTTGCGGAAACCCAACTGAAGATCTGCGGGGAGATTTTCCTGGAAATCTCCCATGACCTTTTATCCAAATCAGGCCAGCGTCAGGACATCGAAGTCATTTATAGCCACCCCCAGGCCTACGGTCAGTGTCGCGGCTGGCTGGCCGCCCACTTGCCTGACCTGCCCGTGATTGAGGTGGCCTCCACCGGGGCGGCGGCCCAAAAGGCGGCCATGAACCCCAACTCCGCCGCGATTGCCAGCGCTTCCGCAGCCTCCTTGTATGACCTGCGGGTGGTGGAGAAGCACATTGAGGACAATCCCGGCAACGTCACCCACTTTTTTGTCATCGGCCCGGATGCCCCAGGCCCCACCGGTTCTGACAAGACTTCCATCATCTTTGCGGTGGACGACGTCCCGGGCGCCCTTTACCGGACTTTGCGCCCCCTGGCGGAGCGGGGCCTCAATATGAGCCGCATTGTGTCCCGCCCGGTGAAAAATGAAGCCTGGCGTTATCGCTTTTTCGTGGATCTGGACGGCCACCGGGAAGAACCGAAAGTGGCGGAGGCCCTGCAGGAAATCGAAGCCCTGAGTGCTTGGTTCAAACTGCTGGGCTCCTTTCCCAAAGCCGCGGGTGTGGAGAAACTGAGCTGAACGGAGCACCTGATAAGCCGCTTTGCGAAACTTGGAGATATGACCCGTCACCCCCAAGCTGAAAACCGCAAACCACTTCTGCGCCTGTGTGTGCCGGTGGCGGAGACCACGGTTAAAAGAGCCCGGAGCCTTTACGGGCGGGCCGCCCGGCGCGGGTTCTGGACAGAAATCAGGCTGGATTACCTGGAACAGCCCGACCTTCGGAGGCTGTTTCGCACCCTGCCCGGAAAGGTGATCGTCACCAATCGCCGCCGGGAAGAAGGCGGTCGTTGGCAGGGGCCGGAAGCCGAGCGCCGCCGTCTGTTGGAAGAGGCCCTGGGCTTCGGGGTGCATTTCCTGGATGTGGAATTGGCCACCGACGCCGGTTGGCGCCGGGAGCTTTTGGCCCGCCGGCACAAGACGGGCCTGATCCTTTCCTGGCATGATTTTTCCGGAACCCCTGTCAATTCGGTATTGGAGGATATCCTGGCCGAAATGCTGGCGGCGGACGCCGACATCATTAAGATGGTAACCTGGGCCGCCTTTCCGGAAGACAATTTACGGGTGCTCTCCCTCATCCCCCGGGCCTTGGCGGCCCACCGGGAAATCATCGCCTTCTGTATGGGGCCGCTGGGCAAGTGGTCCCGGGTGGCGGCCCCTTTTCTGGGAAGCTTCTTGAGCTATGCGCCCTTCCGGGCCAGCAAAGGCTCGGCTCCGGGACAGATTCCGGTGAATGACTTCCGACGTATCTGGAGATCCCTGAAATACCGGTCAGACGGCACCCGCCGCTGACGGCTGAGCCCCTTATGATCGACGGAAACACCAAGGTCTATGGCATCTTGGGCCGCCCCGTGGCCCACTCCCTGAGTCCCCCCATGCATAACGCGGCATTCCGGGAGCTGGGTATCAATGCCGTGTACGTCGCTTTTCCGGTGACGGATTTGGCTCAAGCCGTCGCCGGCTTGCGGGGCCTGAACATTCGCGGCGTCAGCGTCACCATTCCCTTCAAAGAAGAGATCATCCCTTTGCTGGACGAAGTGGATTCTCTGGCGGCCCACATAGGTGCAGTAAACACCGTAGTCAACCAGGAAGGCCGTCTTATCGGTTATAATACCGATTGGTTGGGGGCAGTGGCGGCTCTTAAAGGAAAAACCCTCATAAAAGGCAGGCATTTTCTTGTTCTGGGCGCCGGCGGAGCTTCCCGGGCCATAATTTTCGGGATCCAGAAAGAAGGGGGGCGGGTCAGCCTCACGGATATTGATCCGGACCGAGCCGCCATCCTGGCCCGGGAGTTCGGGGTGGAGGCCCTGCCGCCGGAGGCCTTGGGGCAGTGTCCGGCCCGTGTTTTGATTAACGCCACCCCGGTGGGCATGGAGCCCCGTGTTGAGGATATCCCCATCGATCCTGAGCTTCTGGGCCGCTTTCACCTGGTCATGGACATCGTCTACCGGCCCCTGCGCACCAGGTTGCTTCAGGAAGCGGAAGCCCGAGGCTGCCAGACCATCGACGGCCTGCAGATGCTGATCCACCAGGGGGTGGCCCAGTTTGAGCGGTGGACCGGCCGCGACGCCCCGGTGGCGGTCATGTCCCGGGCCGCCTACGCCGCTTTAACGGATAGTTGCCGCTTTAAAGGATAGCTGTTGAACCTTCAAATCTTTTAAGGATAGTTAACGTGTCCAAGGAAATCGTTCCCCTGGAGTATATTGATGCAATCCTCACCTTGCCCGGCTCCAAAAGCTATACCCACCGGGCTTTGATCGCCGCGGCCCTGGCCGACGGAGAGAGCCTGCTCAAAAACGCCCTCAAAGCGGAGGACACCGAGCTTACGGCCCAGGCTCTGGGCAAGCTGGGGGCGGTTATTCACTGGCAGGACAGCACCGTTTCGGTTCAAGGTACTGCCGGACAACCGGCCCCGGCCGGTGAGCCCCTCCACCTGGGCAATTCCGGCACCTCCATGCGGTTCCTCACCGCGGTGGCCACCCTGGGACAAGGGGAATACCACCTGACCGGCACGCCCCGGCTTTGCCAGCGGCCTATGGGGGAGCTGCTGACGGCTTTGAATCAACTGGGCAGCAAGGTGGACTCTGTCCGTGGCAACGGCTGCCCCCCGGTGATTGTCCGCGGCGGGATCGCCGGCGGGCGCGCCCGGCTCTCCGGAGAGGTCAGCAGCCAGTACCTTTCGGCCCTTCTCCTCATCGCCCCTTTAACCCCGTTGGGCGTTGAGATTGAGGTCACCGGTGAACTGGTTTCCCGGCCATATGTGGACCTGACTCTGGACGTGCAGGCTGCTTTCGGCATCTCCCATTACCGTCGGGGTTACCGGTACTTTCAGGTTCCGGGGGGGCAGAAATATCAGAACCGGGTGTATGAGATCGATGCGGACGCCTCCAGCGCCTCCTATTTCTGGGCCGCGGCTGCTCTGACCGGCGGTCGGGTGACGGTGACCAATTTGAATATGGAGACCTCCCAGGGCGACGTGGACTTTGTTTCCGTCCTGGCCCGCATGGGTTGCCGCCTCCATCCGTCCCCTGCCGGTCTTACGGTGGAGGGTGGGCCACTCCGGGGAATCCAGATAGATATGAGCAGCATGCCCGACATGGTGCCCACTTTGGCGGTGGTGGCGGCCTTTGCCCAGGGGGAAACCCTTATCACCGGCGTCCGTCACCTGCGCCACAAGGAGTCTGACCGCCTGGCAGCGGTGGCGGCGGAACTCGCCAAAATGGGGGTGCAAGTCCAGGAGATGGAAGACGGCCTGAAAATCACCGGCGGGAGCCCCCATGGCGCCGTGATCGAGACCTATAATGACCACCGCATCGCCATGAGTTTCGCCGTGGCCGGCCTGAAAATTCCTGGCGTCGTCATCAAAGACCCGGAGTGCGTGAGCAAATCCTTCCCGGAGTTTTGGGAGTTCTTGGAGCAACTGAGATCGCGGGTTTGAGCACTCCCCGCCCCTACCTTAGGATGACCGCCTGTTTTGGAAACCCGAGCCCTTCTCATCCTCACCACCCTCAATCTCCTGGACTACCTGGACCGCTACCTCATTGCCGCCCTGGGAAGTCTGGTCAAGGCCGAGCTGGGCCTATCCGACAAGGCCTTCGGATTTCTGGGCACCGCGTTTTTCCTGGTTTATTTTCTCTCGTCGCCGGTTTTTGGCTTCCTGGGGGACCGGTTTGGCCGGATCCATCTCATGGCCGTAGGCGCAACCCTTTGGAGCCTGGCCACCAGCCTTACCTTTTGGGTCACCACTTACCCCACCCTGGTTTTGGCCCGGGGTCTTGTGGGAGTGGGAGAGGCTTCCTTCGGAACCCTGGCGCCTGCGTATCTTGCGGATATCCTGCCCTTGGACCGGCGGGCTCGGGCCTTGGGGATTTTTTACGCAGCCATCCCCTTGGGGTCGGCCTTGGCCTATCTGGCCGGGGGCTTTATCGGCAGCCACTTCGGCTGGCGCCCTGCCTTCCTGTTGGGAGGATTGCCGGGTTTGCTTCTGACAGTCACCATTTTCCACCTGCCCGCTTGTCCTCCCTTGCCTCCACAGGCCTTCAACCCCCCGGGCGGCAGCCGCTCCTCCACCTGGGCGCTCCTGCAGATTCCCACCCTTCAGCGTCTCACCCTGGGTTACGGTATGATCACTTTTGCCTTGGGAGGGCTTGCTTTCTGGATGCCCCGTTATCTGGAGGTGGCCAAGGGCCTGACCCTGGCTCAGGCCAATTATCTTCTGTTTGGCACGGTGACGGTCGCCGGGGGCTTGGGCACCGTTGCCGGCGGTTATTTCGGGGATCGCCTTTTGCGCTACACCCCGCGCTCCCCCCTATGGGTGAGCGGTTTGGGGGTAGCCCTGGCCTGGCCCCTGGCCGCCCTGACCATTTACGCCGCGACGCCCGTTTATTACTTTCCGGCCCTGGTGGGGGCCGTCTTTCTTCTTTTTCTCAACCCCGGGGTGATTACCGCGGTAATCGTCAGCGTTGCAGGCCCGGGCCGCCGGGCCCGGGCCGTGGCCCTGAACATCGTCCTCATTCATCTGGTGGGGGATGTTCCCTCTCCCTTTCTCATCGGCTGGGTGTCTGACCGCTGGAATCTGCAGCTGGGAGTCTCTCTGACTCTCATTGCCCTGGCCCTGGCGGCCCTGCTTATTTTTTCCGCCTTCCCCCACCTGACTGAAGACTTGAACCGGGCCGGCGAAACTTCGGGAAAGTAGGAAAAGAGCTCCCCTGGTGATTCTGTCGCCCTGCTTGATTAGGAAGACGTTTTCTTTATTTTTTTCGGTCTTCTGCTAATCTGTTCCAGATGGCCCGCTGGACATCGGCGGTGATCTGTAAGGAGAGGCTCTGCATGGCCCGGCTCATGGCATCGGCCAGACCCTGGGGGGTTTTGGCCAGCATGGGTTCCAGGGCGCGATATTGTTTTTGGAAAAGAATTTGCCGAGGAATTTCTTCCTGGGCAGTGTCCAGCAGGGTGACGGTGAGGGCCAGTGCGGCCTTCCAGCCTTCGGGCTCATCCCGCTCCTGAATTTCCTCTACCCCGCCTTCCAGGACAAAACGGCAGGGACCCGCCTCGGGGTCGCGGAAAACTGCCCGGAAAAGCCCCGAATGCCGCAGGTCCCGGGCGAGATAATCAGCCACCATATAGCCGGGATTCACCCGCCAGCGGTTGTATTTGTAAGCGGCGGTTTGCAATGGCCCGGGCTGATATACCATGTCCGTGGTGTTGAAGGCCTGAGCCACGGGGAAACGCTTCACGGCAATGGCCTCCCCCAGAGGCTGCGGCCCGCCCAGGGCTGCGGGCGGCGCATACTCGAAGACATACTGGTGGATGAAGGGGGGCGTCTGGCCGCAGGCGGATAGGAAAAAGGTCGAAAACAGAAGCACCAAGGCAAGGCTGGCAAGACCGGGGCGGCGCAGGGGGGCCGGCCAGGATTCAGGAATCACTCTCACAAATTTCATCTGCCACCTGTTTATTTTTCATTCCACCGGGGTTTGGGCGGTTTGCCGAAAAGCAAATCCGAAGGCTGGTATTCCAGCCGTTCCGCCAGTTGCCCCAGCTTGTCGGAGGTGTCCTTAAGCTTTGCGGTGGTGGCCTCCACTTCCGCCAGCAGCGAGCGGGTCCGGCCGCCGATTTGTGGCAGCTTCACCTCATCCAGGTCTTTCCTCAGGCCGGCAAAGAGATTCCGGGCCCTCTCCAGGGTAGCCCTGACCTCCACCATGGTTTTTTGCACGTGACCTTCGGTTACCACTTTGTCAATCTGAGCCGAAATATTTTTAAGGTTGGTCGTGGCGGCTTCCACATTTGCCATGATTCCTTTCATTTCCTTGCTTTCCACGAATTTCTCAATGGCGCCCACCGTGGCCTTCACTTGTTCGGACACCGCCTTAATGTCCAGTTCTTTTATCTTGTTGACAATTTCCTCAACGCTGCCCAGAAGTCTCTTGTATTCCGAAGGCTTGGAAGGAATGACCGGATACTCGGATACGAAATCAATTTTAGGAGTGATTTCCAGGTCTTCCGGTTTTTGAAGGTCCAGATTGACGAACACCAAGCCCGTAATGCCGGTCAGCTGGAGCTGGGCCACCAGATTCTTGACCGCTTCCTCCCTCATGGAAATATTCATGATCACCGCGATGAGCCGGTTATCCGGGGCGATCCGGATGTCGTCCACCCGGCCCACGGTGACCCCCCGGTATTTTACTTCGGAGTCCTTCTGCAGACCCTGAACCGACTCATCAAAGTAGGTAACATATTGTTTTCCTGCTTGAAAATATCGGGTGGCACCCACCCAGATTATCGCTACCGCCGCAATAAGGCTGCCGGCGATGATGAACAGCCCTACCAAAAATTTTGAAGTCTTTCTGGCCATGCTAGCTTTCCTTTTGCCATTGACTGAGCGGCTGTCGCCGGAAAAAAGCCAGCACCCGGGGGTCCGTGGCGTGTTCTTTCAGGTGTCGGGGGTCGCCCATCGCGATGACGCTTCGGGCTTCCTTGTCCAGCATCACCACCCGATGGGCAATGGTGAAGATGGATTGGAGTTCATGGGTCACCACTACCATGGTGGTGCCCATGCCGGCGTTGATGTTTAGAATGAGCAGATCCAGCTCCACCTGGGTAACGGGGTCCAGACCGGCGGAGGGCTCATCGAAAAACACTACGGTGGGTTCCAAGGCTAAGGCCCGGGCCAGCCCCACCCGTTTGATCATGCCACCGGAGAGCTCTTCGGGCAGGTGATTCTCAAACCCGGCCAGGTTCACCAGTCCTAGCTTCATTTTGACGATTAGGTCAATGTCCGCGGGGGCAAGGTCGGTGTATTCCTTAAGAGGCAGGGCGATATTCTCTGCCACCGTCATGGAGCCGAAAAGCGCCCCGCCCTGGAAGGTCACCCCGATGTCCCGGCGCAGCCGTTGCAATTCCGCCTCGTTTCTGGTGTTTACATCCACCCCGTTGATGAGCACCCGGCCGGTGTAAGGCTTATAGAGACCGATCATATGCTTCAGCAGGGTGGACTTGCCGCAGCCGCTGCCTCCCAGAATAACCAGGATTTCCCCCCGGTAGACTTCAAAACTCACATGCTCGAAGATAATGCGGTCATCGAACCTGGCCGTCAAATCCTCCACTACAATTACCGGGGTCCGGTCCGCCAAGGCCGCACCTCACCGGATATAATGGAGGGCCACGGCGAACAGGGAGTCCACCACAATAACCAGGAAGATACCGGCCACTACGGCGGAGGTGGTCTGCGCGCCCACCGCTTCGGCCCCGCCCCGTACCTTAAAGCCCCGCTGACAGCCGATGCCTGCCACGATGGCGGCAAATACCGCAGACTTGACCAGGCTGGAATTAATATCAAAAAGGGCGATGGCCTTCTGGGTTTCGACGATGTACGAATACATGGTGATATCCAGCAGAAAGACGCCGATCAGCAAGCCCCCGAGGATGCCGAAGAACATGGCATAGACGGATAACAGGGGGACCACCAGCATGGACGCCACCACCTTGGGGACCGCCAGAAATTTGATGGGATCAAAGCCCATAACCGTAATGGCGTCCACTTCTTCGTTTACCATCATGGTGCCGATTTCCGCCGCGAAAGCCGAGCCGGAGCGCCCCGCCACCATAATGGCAGTAAGAAGCGGCCCCAGTTCCTGCACCATGGCGATGGCCACCAGAGAGGAAACATATAAGGTGGCGCCGAATTGCTTGAGCTGCAGGGAGGACATAAAAGCCATGACCATGCCCAGCAGAAAGCTCAGGAGACCCAGGATGGGCAGGGCGTCCACCCCGGCCCGCTTCATATAAAAGCCGACTTCGCTCCAGCGCACCGCCCGGGGGTGGAAAAGGGAATACACCAAGGCGATGACCAAATCCCCCACAAAGGCGATAACCTGGACCAGGTCGTCGACAAAGGTTATGGTGCCTTCGCCCACCCGTTCAATCACCCCCAGCTTCTCCTCCGTTTTTAAGGGGGGGGTGGTGAGGGCGGCGCGGTCAATGATACCCAGGATTCTCTGGATATCTTTCCCGGCATTGGCAAGCTCGACTGGAATGGACCTCGCCTTTCCTTCTTCCTCGAGTTCCACCAAAGCCAGGGCGCCGACGCTGTCCAGGAAAGTGACCCCGCTCAGATCCACCGTCAGGGAGGCTGGAGAGAAGCGGTCCAGCAGGGCAAAGATCTCGTTTTTGAAGGGCTTAAAGGTATCCAGGGCCAACCGGCCGGAAAGGACGAAGGTTACTGCCTGGCCCGGCTCCCCCCTGACCCGGATGGAAAACTCTTTTTTAAAATCCTCTTCCTTTTTAGCCGATAAAGAGACGGGCACGGTCAGACCCAACCCACATTTTCCCGGATTCTAACCTACCCGGAAAAAACCGTAAAGGTAAAGAGAACGAAAAGAAGCGGAAAAGCCGTCCGGCGTCCCTTCTGTCAAAAGATCCGGTAAAGGCACCAGCGGTTTCGGTCTGGGGACCGGACAGCCCGGCCGCCCCTGAAGACCAAAAAGGGTGGGCTTTGGCCCACCCGGAGGATTTCCTCGAAAATCAAAAAGCTATCTTTTCCAATAAACCCTGACAAATTTGTTCATTTCCGACCAGCGGAATTCCAGATCCCCTTTGTAGGCCTTATATACGGCCCGGCCCAGGTGTTGGGCCAGTTTTTCCGTGGTGGTTTCTACCACCAGCTTATCCTTGCCTTCCTCCTTGATGGCAATGATGCGGTCATCGACACTCCGGTTGGAGACCCGGGCGGCTTCGTTCTTCAGGAGGGTCAGGATTTCTTCTTTATGCTCCCCCAAAAACTCCCCGCTGAGCGTAAGCTCCCCTTCATAGTAGCGGTCCTTGATCTTTCGACAGGTGGGGCAGGTTACCTCTCTGGCCTGGTCGGTGCCTACCAGCCGATCGAACATCTGGTCATCAAAGAACCAACGCTTATTTTGATAAACGGCTTTGCAGGTGGTGCAGATCGAGGCTTCCTGGCCTTCCGCCGGCATGTAGGGGTCGTCCACCCGGCCCACCTTCCCGAACTTTTTGCCCTTTTCGCCGCTCCACTTGCGTTCTTTGTATTTCTCCATCTGATGCCTCGCGTTAGGTAATTCCTTAACTATGATTACTTTTAACCTTTACAAGCGGAAATTCAAACCTTAAAGAAGAAAAATCGCCGGCCTTTTCCAAAAACATTTTCTTCACTCAAAGATCGGAAGATTTCTGGCCTTGTTTTTGGCTTTATGTTAAAGTATTTTTAAATATTCCCTGATCAAACCTGGCTTGGATCCGTGACCGGTTGCGGACTGAGACCGAAAGGAGGGAACCATGTGCCTTCCGAATGCCAGCCGGGAGGCTTTTTTTTCGGAGGCTCCGGCGGGTGGAAACCTGTCTGAGGCTTTGGACCAGATGCTCCAAGAGCTTAGCGGGGTTTTCGCCCGCTTGGCTCCGGGCCTGGCCGAGAGCCTGATTAAAGAGATCGAAGCGGCCCCCCGGATTTTCGGATGTGCCGTAGGCCGTTCAGGCTTTATCCTGCGAGGCTTCCTCATGCGGCTGATGCATCTGGGCCTTACCGTCTACGTGGTGGGGGAGACGGTCACCCCGCGTCTTAAGCCGAACGATCTGCTCCTCGTGATCTCCGGCTCAGGTGAAACGGCCCAACCTCGGGAAGTCCTGCGCCGGGCCAATATTGTGGGGGCCCGGACCCTGGCCATTACCGCTAACCCAGACTCCACCATCGGGCGGGAAGCCCAGATGACTTTGCACATCCCCGGCACCACGAAACTGACCATGGCCCAGGAACCGGCTTCGGCCCAGTGCCCGGGAAGCCTCTTCGAACAGGCCGTCTTTCTTTTCCTGGAAGGCGTGGTTCTCATCCTTTACAAACACCGCTTACGTCTGAGCCACGAAGAAATGCTCTCCCGTCATGCGGATGTAGAGTGACAGGGTTTTTCGGAAATTTGCGCCCATGACTGTCAAACTTCAATTGGCTTTGGATTTTGTGGACTTGCACCGGGCCGTGCGGGTGGCGGAAAAGGCGGTTCCGGCCGGAGTGGACTGGATTGAAGTGGGCACTCCCCTGATCAAAAGCGAGGGCCTGGACGCGGTCCGGGAAATCAAAAAACGCTTTCCTGACAAGATTATCGTGGCGGACATGAAAATTATGGACGCCGGCCGGATCGAAGTGGAGGCGGCGGCCAAAGCCGGGGCCAACATCGTGGATGTCCTGGGCGCGGCCTCAGACGCCACCATTGCGGAGTGCATCCAGGCCGGCAAGAACTATGGGGCCCGCATCGTGGTGGATCTTATCGCCGTCCCGGATCCGGTCGAAAGGGCCAAACAGGTGGAGGCCCTGGGGGCGGACCTCATCACCGTGCACGTGGCTATTGATGAGCAGATGCGGGGGCAGGACCCTTTCGCCACCCTTTATGCCGTGAGCCAGGCGGTCAAGGTCCCCGTGGGGGTGGCTGGCGGCATCAACTCTGAGACCGCCGCCCAGGCGGTGGCCCACGGCGCCCGCTACGTCATCGTGGGCGGCGCCATTACCAAGGCAAAAGACCCGGAGGCCGCCACCCGGGATATCCGGCGGGCCCTGGACGAAGGTGCAGTCATTCCCACCACCCTTTTCAAACGGGCCGGGGAAGAGGAAATTCTCAAGGTTCTGGATCTGGTCTCCGCCGCCAACCTCTCGGACGCCCTGCACCGGGGCGGGGTGCTGGAAGGCCTAAGACCCCTTTTCTCCGGCATCCACATGCGGGGCAGGGTTCTGACCGTGCGCACTTATCCCGGGGACTGGGCCAAGCCGGTGGAGGCCATTGATGTGGCTCAGCCCGGCGACGTCCTCGTCATCGACGCCGGCGGGGTGGGGCCGGCCATCTGGGGGGAGCTGGCCACCCATTCGGCCCTTGAGAAGGGCCTGGCCGGAGTGGTCATCGACGGGGCGCTGCGGGATTCCGGCGACATCATGCGGCTGCGGTTCCCTTCCTTTTGCCGCCTCATCATGCCAAATGCCGGGGAGCCCCGGGGCTTCGGCGAAATCGGGGTGCCCATCCGGGTGGGCGGAGTCCGGGTGGAAACCGGCGACTACATCCTGGGGGACGACGACGGGGTTACGGTTCTGCCCCAACGCCTGGCCGTGGAATACGCCAATCGGGCCATGGACGTGCTGGAGAAGGAAAACCGCATCCGGGAGGAGATCAAGGAAGGCCGCACCCTGGCGGAAGTGACAGATCTGCTGCGCTGGGAAAAGAAAGTGTAAGGGCAAGGCCCGCCATTTAGGCCAAACCCTTTTTCATTCCGATAGTAGTGCTTCGTTTCCGGCTTCCCGGCAGCGCTTCCGGGCCTCGCGGCCGCACAGCTCCCAGATGAGGCACTGCGGGCGGGTCTTGCAGTAATTGCAGGGGTCGGTGCAGGCCAGGCACTCCTCCAGACACTGCCGGCAGTAGCCGTAATCCATTTTTTCACACCGCACGTACGCTTCTCGGCCCGGATGAAAACGGCATTCCATTGGTTTTTTGCCTTCTTTTTAGGTATATTACCAGAAAATGCCTGCTTCGGCCAGCGCCCGCCGCAAAAGAGGCTTTTACCCCGGAGAATGCTAAGGTTAAGAATCGGGAATCGGAAAAATTTGGGAGGAGAAACCTGCCCTTTTTGGGTGATGTGCTGACGGCCGAAAAGATGAGGCCATAATCCCATTTCCCAGATTGACTGATGCCGGAAGAAAAGGAAGACAATTTCACCGCCGCCCGGGAATGGATGGTGGAGAGCCAGATCCGGCGGCGGGGGATCCGCGACCCCCGGGTGCTCCGGGCCATGCGCACCGTGCCCCGGCACCGCTTTTTGCCCCGGGACCTCTGGGACCAAGCCTACAACGATTATCCGTTGCCCATCGGCGAAGGCCAGACCATTTCTCAGCCTTATATCGTGGCCCTGATGACCGAAGCTTTGGAGCTGGTCGGTACTGAAAAGGTACTGGAAGTCGGAGCCGGCTCCGGTTACCAGGCGGCCATCCTGGCGGAGCTGGCCAAAGAAGTCTATACCGTCGAGCGCCTCCCCTCTCTGGCCCGTCATGCTGAAAAGGTGCTGAAGGATTTGGGCTATAAGAACGTTCGCGTCATTGTGGCGGACGGCACCAAGGGGTGGCCTCCCGCGAGTCCCTATGATGCCATTATTGTCACCGCCGGGGCCCCCCAGGTGCCCCCGCCTCTTCTGGAACAGCTGGCCTTGGGCGGGCGGCTGGTGATTCCGGTGGGCGACCGCTACTCCCAGTTCCTGACCCGCATCCGCCGGACGCCGCAAGGCGATTTAAAAAAGGAATACCTGGGAAGCTGCCGCTTCGTGAAGCTCCTGGGCGAGTACGGCTGGAAGGCGGAAGGGCCGGTTTAAGCGGGCAGCACTGGGGGTATGGCGGGAGTTATCGACTTGAAAAAACCCACAGGTTAGGCCCCTCCTACTCGGCCCGGGCAACCCGTGGTTCAGGGAAGTAAGCAGCCATAAGACGTTTGGCCAAAGGAGCGGCCACTGCGCCGCCGCCGCCGCCGTGCTCCACCAGCACCGCCAAGGCCAGCTGAGGTTCCTCACAAGGTGCGTAAGCCACAAACCAGGCGTGGTTTTGGTGTTCCTTTTTCTTGACCTTTTCCTTTTCCAAGGCCACCACCTGAGAAGTGCCGGTTTTGCCGGCGGCTTCCAGGTAAGGCAGCCGGGCCCCCCGGCCGGTGCCTTCCCGGATCACCCCCTGTAAGGCTTTTTGCACCAAGGCGAGATTTTTGGGGTCGGCATCGAGCCTGGATTTGACAATGGGTTTGGCCTGAAAAAGGATTTCTCCGGCCGGGCTTTCCACCTTTTCCACCAGTTGCGGCTCATAGATTATGCCGCCGTTGGCCACCGCCGCCACCACCTGGGCCATCTGCAGGGGTGTGACCAGATTATAGCCCTGGCCGATGGAGACCGAGACTGTGTCGCCTTCCTGCCAAGGCCAGCCGAAGCGGGACAGTTTCCAGGCCGGGGTTGCCACCAGCCCAGGCATCTCCTTGTCCAGCTTTAGGCCGGTAGGGGCCCCCAATCCGAAGCGCCTGCTCCACTTGGCGATACGCTCAATCCCCAGGCGCCGTCCCAAAGTGTAAAAATACACGTCACAGGAATGCACCAAGGCATGGTGCAGGTTCATGCCCCCGTGGCCCCCTTTCCGCCAACAGCGGAAAACATGGTTGCCCAAGGGCATGGAGCCGTTGCAATAAATCACGCTGGCCGGGGTGATGACTTTTTCCTCCAGGCCGGCCACCGCCATCACGATCTTGAAGGTGGAGCCGGGAGGATACTGGCCCTTCAAGACCCGGTTCTCCAGGGGATGGTCTTGGCGCTGACATAATTCCTGCCATTGCGTCGGGCTTAGGCCCTTTTCGAAAGCCTCCGGGAAGAAACCCGGCGATGACGCCATGGCCAGGATTTTTCCGTTCCGCGGGTCCAAGGCCACAATGGCGCCGCTTCTTTCCTGCAGACAGGCCTCGGCTTCCTGTTGCAGTTTCAAATCCAGGGTCAGGAACACGTTGGCCCCCGGAGTGGAGAGATTTTGGTCCAACTGTCCCAACTCCCGGCCATAGGCATCTACCTCGATACGACGAAAACCCCGCTGACCCCGGAGGAAATCCTCCCAGGCCATCTCAATCCCCTGTTTGCCGATATAGTCCCCCATTTTGTACTTGGGGTAACGGCCGCTCTTGAGCTGGGCTTCGGAAATCTCCCCCAGATATCCCAGGAGATGGCACGCCAGCCCCTGATACCTATATTCCCGCTTGGGGGTGATCACGATGGAGATGCCCGGGAGTTCCGCTTTAAAGGTTTCCACCAGGGCCATTTCCTGCCAGGCCAAGTCCCCCTTGAGGCGCACCTGATGAAAACCGCTTCGCTGGGCTCCTTCCAACTGCCCCAAGATTTGCTGTCGGTCCAGGTTTAACAGGGTGGCAAGGCGTTGGACCAGAAGAGAAGGGTCAGGGACGTCTTCAAGTACCGCCACCAAATCGAAACTGGGGCGGTTGGAAACCAACACCTCGCCGTTGCGGTCCATGATCATCCCCCGCCAGGGGGGCAGATCCACGATACGGATGCGGTTGTGCTCCGAGCGTTGCCGGAGTTGGTCGCCCTCCACCAATTGCAGCGTCCACAGGCGCAGAAAGATCAGCCCGAACAGACCCAGGACCACTAGGGCCAACCGGCTCAGGGTACGGCGCGTCTGGTCCTGTTCCTCGGGGGCCATGGGATGGCCCAGGGGTTCTCCGGCGAGAGGAAATTCCCTTTCTTTGGTTGCGTCTAAGCGTCCCATGGTTGCACCTAACCCGGATATCAGAGGGATGCATGGGTAACCCGGCAAAGGCTCAGGAAGAGTCGTCAGCGGTCACCGCCGACCAGCCCCAAGGGCGCAGGACTCTCTCCAACGCCTGCAACAATGAAAACAACAAAGGGGCCAGCAGGGCGGTAAATACTATTTCCACTAAGTGCAGCCATTTTACCTTGCCCATGAAGTAGTGAGGATAGCCTACCAAAAAAAGGGTGATCCGCAGGCCGACTTCCTGGGCTGCCAAGGCCGCCAGGCTGGCCAACACCTGGGAGCCGGGACTGGTCATAAGGAAGCGGCGCCGGGCCAAGCGCCCCGCCGCCACCAAAACCAAGGCGCCATTCAGGTGTAAGCCCAGCGGGGTGAGGGCATAGCTGTCCTGAAGCAGTCCCAGGAATCCGGCCAAGTAAAAAGCCAACGCCAATCGGGGCTGAAGGCTCGCATAGAATATCAGCAGGCTGGGCAGGCGAAGGTGGACGTAAGGAAAAAGCACCAGGTTCTGAAAATAGAACAGGCCCAGGCCCAACAAGGTCAAGACTAAAAAGGGGACCATCAGTTCAAGGAGAAAGCGCCAGCTTGGCAGTTTTCACCACCAGGACTTCCTCCAAGGAGGAAAGGTCCACCGTGGGGTTCACTTCTATTTTTTGAAAGACGCCTGCCGTCTTTTTGTCCGCGGAAGTGACCTTGCCGAAAACAAGACCCTGGGGGTAGATGCCCCCCAGACCCGAGGCCAGCACCAGATCGCCCTCCTGGACATCGGCATTTTTAGGGACGAATTCCAAGGAACAGCGGTTTCCGCCTTTGCCTTCCAGAATCCCCCGGACCCGGGTCCGCTGAATCATGGCATCCGCGCCGCTGTTGCGATCCACGATCAGCATCACCTTGGCATAATGAGGATAAGTTTCCACAATGCGCCCGACGATGCCAGCCGGGGCCACCACCGCCTGGCCCACCTCCACCCCCTCGGACCGTCCCTGGTCAATAATGGCGGCCCGGGACCACAAGGACGGGTCATAGGCGACAACCCGGGCACCGATGACCGGAAGGGCCAGTTGCCTCTTAAGGTCCAGAAGGGCTTCCAGCCGGTTGAGGGCCAACAGGGCTTCCTGATAACGGGCTTCCCGCTGAACAGCTTCAGCCAGCCGCCGCCGCAAGGTTTCGTTTTCCTTTTGCACCCCCACCAAGTACAGGTAGCCGAACCAAAGGCGCTTCAGAGATTGACCCCCGGCCGAAAGGGCCTTGAATCCCGGGGCCGTGACAGAGACGGCCACACTCTCCAATTGCCTCAGCGCCGCAGACTTTCTGAGGCTCAGCGACAGCAAGGAAAAGACCAGCACCAGAGTGGCGCAGACGATCAGGGAGAGACGCAGGCGGCTCTTGGAGCGGGTGAAAAAAGGCATTAATCAAGCATTACTTCTTTCAGGATGCTTAGGTTGTCCAAGGCCTTGCCGGAGCCCAGAACCACCGTGGACAAGGGGTCTTCCGTGATTTTAATGGGCAGTCCGGTTTCCAGGTGCAGCAGAGTGTCCAGGTTTTTAAGCAACGCTCCGCCGCCGGTGAGGTAAATGCCCCGATCCACAATGTCCGCGGCCAGCTCCGGGGGAGTCTGCTCCAAGGCGGTTTTTACCGTGGCCACAATGGTGTCGATCTGTTCCTGGATGGCATTCCTGATTTCATCGGAGTTGACGGTGATGATCTTGGGAATGCCGGTGACCAGGTCCCGCCCTTTGACGTCCATGGTCTCCGTTTCTCCGGGATAAGCGTTGCCGATGGTGGTCTTGATGATCTCGGCGGTGCGCTCCCCGATGGCCAGGTTGTAGGTCCGTTTAATGTACTGGAGAATGGACTCGTCCATTTTGTCGCCGCCCACCCGGACGGACTTGGAGTAGACAATGCCGGCCAGGGAGATGACCGCCACTTCGGAAGTGCCGCCGCCGATATCCACCACCATGTTGCAGATGGGCTCGGTGATGGGCAGGCCGGCGCCGATGGCCGCCGCCATGGGCTCCTCGATGAGGTAGACTTCCCGGGCCCCCGCCGATTCGGCAGACTCCCGGACGGCCCTTTTTTCCACCGGAGTGATGCCAGAAGGCACCGATATGATGATGCGGGGCCGGATCAGGGAGCGGCGGTTGTGCACCTTGCGGATGAAATGCCGGAGCATGGCTTCGGTGATCTCAAAGTCGGCAATGACCCCGTCTTTCATGGGCCGGATGGCCACAATATTTCCCGGGGTGCGGCCCAGCATCATTTTGGCTTCCCGGCCTACAGCCAGAACCCGGTTCCGGTCCCGGGCGTTTTTACGCACGGCCACCACCGAAGGCTCGGAGAGCACAATGCCTTTTCCTTTGACATATACCAAAGTGTTGGCGGTCCCCAGATCGATGGCCAGATCGTTGGAGAACCATCCCAGAATGGGGTCAAGAAACATGGAACTTCTCCTTTACCTGAAAGAACCACAGGCCCGCGGGCTGACGGGGGCTTAATTACCAAGCGGAAATCCAGCGCCTCGGAAAGCCTGCAAGTTTTAATTGTGCCAACTTTTGGTAAAAATACAACTTAAAATTTGCCTGGGGGGCCGACCCTTGCCTTTTGCGGCCCCCTCGGTACCGCCGGGAGCACTGCGGCGCCAGGGGGCCAGCCCCCGGGGGCACAGTCGGCTTTCCCTCCCAGTGCTTGGAATCAAGACTTATCCTTGACAAAATCCGCCGGAAATGGTTTATAAGAAGTTTGGGATTACTTTAGCCCCCAAGGATGGTTCCTTATGAAGCGCACTTATCAGCCCAGCAGATTGAGACGGGCCAGAACCCACGGGTTTTTGAGCCGCATGAGCACCCGGGGCGGCCGACAGGTCCTGAAGCGCCGCCGGGCCAAAGGCCGCAAGCGCTTAACGGTATGAGCGGCCGGGGAGTTCCCCTGAGCCCCGCCTCTTGTGAGACAAGCCAGAACAAAGTCAGTGACGTTGTCAGTTCCGGAAGGGGTCAGGCCCGCTTTACCGCCGCCGACCGGATCCGTCGGCGGCGCGATTTCCTGGCGGCCCAAACCCGGGGCAAACGCCTGCATACTCCCCATTTCGGCGTGTGTCTGGCTCCCGGACCCACGGATCATCCCCGGCTGGGGCTGGTGGTCACCAAACGGCTGGGCAAGGCGGTCCGGCGCAATCGGGTAAAACGTCTGGTGCGGGAATTTTTCCGGCGCCACAAAGGCGCCCTGCCCCCGGCTGACATTGTTATCATGGCCAAGAAAGGGGCCGCCGAACTGAGTTACGAGCAGGTATATCAGGAACTTGCCCCGGTCCTGCTGATAAAATCTGCGGTGAAGCAACCATGACGAAACTGGCACTTTGGGCCATTAGAGCTTATCAGTTGGTGATTTCCCCCCTGTTTCCCAATTGCTGCCGGTTTGTCCCCTCCTGCTCGCACTATGCCGCGGAAGCCTTCCGACGCCATGGTTTCTGGCGGGGTCTGCACTTGAGCTTCCGACGCCTGATCCGTTGTCATCCTTTCAGTGAAGGAGGATGGGACCCGGTTCCCTGAGGAGCTTTTATGGAAAAACGGGCTTTGATCGCCCTGGGTTTAAGTTTTTTGGTTTTTTTGATTTTCATGTACATCGGGGAGAAAAGCCGACAGGTTTCCCCACCGGCCGAAAAAGTGGAAGCCCCGGCTGCTCTTCCGGAGGCCTCTCCGCCTGCTCCCGCGGCCGCCAAGCCGGAGGCCCTGGTCCCGCCCCCCTCCCGTCCGCCTCAGGAGGTGGTGGTGGACACCCCCCTCTACCGCGCGGTGTTCACCGAGCTGGGGGGCAGCCTCCTGAGCTTTGAACTCAAAAAGTATCGGGAAACTTTGCCCTTCGCTTCGCTTTACAGCCTTTCCCTGGGGCCGGTCGCCTTTGAGGTGGAGCGCTACCAGGATCCCAAAACCGCCGAAACGGCCAATAAACAGTTAATTAGAACCTCGCCGGTTCAGGCGCTGCCCCTGGGCGTCAGCTGGCAGGGCGAAGGGGTGGATATCCCGGCCCGTCTGCTTTACGAAGCAAGCGACAAGAAAATTTTTCTCCAGGAGGGCGAAAGCCGCACCCTGAGATTTAGGGCCGTCAGTCCGGAAGGCGTGGCAATTACCAAAACTTACAAATTCAACCCCCAAACCTATGCCTTTGACCTGGAAGTGACGCTGACCAACCGCACCGCCGAAACCCTGCAAGGGAACCTCGGCCTGGCCCTTAGCACAGGCGAGGATCCCACTCGCAAGGGCTACCTTGCCTTTGCCAGTTCCTGGGATAAACGCTATGAGACAATAAACCAGGGCAAACTCAAGGAACCCAAAACTTTTACGGGCGGAATCAAGTGGGCCGGTCTGGATGAAGGTTATTTCTTACTGTCAATGTCACCCCGCCCGGGGACCCAGGCTTCGGTGACCGTTACCTCACCGGCGGCGTCCTTTCTGACCACCACCCTCAAAACCCCTCAAACCCTGCCGCCGGGCCAGCAGCTTAAGGCAGATTACACTTTGTATTTCGGCCCCAAGGATCTGGATGACCTCAAAAAGGTGAACCTGGGTCTGGAGCAAGCCGTGGATTTCGGCTGGTTCCATATCCTGGCCATGCCTCTTTTGTACCTTCTGAAATTTATCAACCGTTTCTTTAACAACTACGGGTGGTCTCTGGTCGTTTTGACCCTCCTTACCCGGCTCGTCTTCTGGTGGCCCAACCACAAGAGTTACAAATCCATGAAGGAAATGCAGAAGCTGCAGCCCAAGGTGGCCAAGATTCGGGAGAAATATAAAGATGACCGGGAAGCCATGAACCGGGAGCTAATGGCACTCTACCGCACTTTCAAGGTGAATCCGCTGGGCAGCTGTCTGCCCATGTTTTTGCAGCTGCCGGTGTTTATCGCCCTTTATAACATTCTCAGCTACGCCATCGAACTCCGGCACGCCTCCTTTATCCCGACCTTACCTTTTACTGATATTGTCTGGCTGGCCGACCTGTCAGCCAAGGACCCGCTGCTGATCACTCCCATCGTAATGGGCGTCAGCATGGTGATTCAACAGAAGATGTCCCCATCGCCGGGCGACCCGGCCCAAGCCAAGATGATGATGTTTTTGCCCATAATTTTCACCTTTTTGTTTCTTAACTTTGCCTCCGGCCTGGTGATTTACTGGCTGGTCAACAACATCCTGGCCATTGTGCAGCAATACTTCACTAACAAGTACATCGCTTAGGTGTCAGGTGCTGAAAATATCTTTAAAAAAGCTCCGGTGGCAAGGCCACCAGACCTTCTTCCTCACGGAGAAGATTGCTAACAAAAAGGATGGCTGAAGATATTTTGGGAACCAGACACCAGCCTCCGGGGGGCTTTATTCATGGAGTTTCTGGAATTTGAAGGCAAAACCACCGAGGAGGCCATTAAGAATGCTTGCGCCCACTTCCAACTTCCTCCCGAAAATCTGGAAATAGAGATCGTTTCGGTGGGCTCACCGGGACTTTTTGGCCTGGGAAGCAAACGGGCCAAGGTGCGGGCGGCGGTACGGGAAGTCCCGGAAGCTGATCTTCTGGGGCAGGCTCAGGAAATTCTGGAACAGATTCTGGCTAAGATGCGGGAAACCGCCCAGGTGAAAGCCAGCTGGGATAATGATCGCATCACTTTGAAAATCGAATCTGCCGATGCCGGACTGCTCATCGGCAAACAGGGGCAAACCCTGGAAGCCCTGCAATACTTGGTGAGCAAGATCCTGTCCAAGAAGAGCAAGCGCAAGACCCGACTGGTCATTGACATTGAGTCATACCGGACCCGGCACTGCCAGGCGCTCACTCAGATGGCGCTGAAGTATGGGGACAAGGTCAAAAAAACCGGCAAGCCCCTTACCCTAAGCCCCATGAACCCTCATGACCGCCGCATTGTGCACCTGGCCCTGCAGGGGGACGCGGAACTCAAGACCATGAGCCGGGGCGAGGGGCTTTACAAGAAAGTGGTGATCTACCCCGTCAAAAAGAAAGAAGAATCGGAGGACGCCAACCTTAGCTGAGCCGGTCGGCTTGACTGATACGATAGCCGCCATCTCCACGCCCTTGGGCGAAGGCGGGATCGGAATTGTGCGTTTGAGCGGGCCGAAGGCGGAGGCCATTGCCCGTCAGCTCTTCCATCCGCGCCGCCCAGTGAAAAAGTGGCATTCCCACCGGCTTTACCTCGGCCACATCCGGGATTCCCAGGGCCAGGTCATCGACGAGGTGCTCCTGGCCCTCATGCGGGCCCCTCACTCCTACACCCGGGAAGATGTGGTGGAGATCAACTGCCACTCGGGCTATCTGGTCTTGAGGCGCATCCTGGAGGAGGCCCTGGTCCGCGGGGCCCGGTTGGCTCGGCCGGGCGAATTCACCCTTCGGGCCTTCCTTTCCGGGCGTCTGGACCTGACCCAGGCAGAAGCGGTCCTGGAGGTCATTCAGGCCCGGACCCAGGCCGGCCTGCGGGTGGCCGCGGCCCACTTGCAGGGCGGCTTGGGTCAGCAGGTAAGGAAGATACGGGAGGAGCTGATAAACCTCCTGGCCCAGGTGGAGGCGGCCCTGGATTTCCCAGAGGAGGCTCAGGAGCTGGAGCCCGATGCCATTAAGAGCGGCCTTGCTTCGCCGCGGCATCTATTGGGGCAGCTCTGCGATACTTACCGCGAAGGCCGCCTTCTGCGGGAAGGGCTCGCCGTAGTCATTGCCGGCCGTCCCAATGTCGGAAAATCCAGTCTCCTCAACCGGCTGTTGGCTGCGGACCGGGCCATTGTTACGGAAATTCCAGGCACTACCCGGGATGTGATTGAGGAAAGCCTCGCGATCCAGGGCATACCGGTGCGGCTCTCCGACACCGCCGGACTGAGGGAGGCGGCAGGCGACCGGGTGGAGGAGCTGGGCATGGCGAGAACCAAAGACCGCCTGGAACAGGCCGATGTGGTGCTCTATCTGGTGGACGGCAGCCAGCCCCTGGCCCCGGAGGACCGGCGCCTCCTGAAGGAGCTGACCGGCCGGGCCGGACTTGCGGTCATCAATAAAGCTGACCTGCCCCAAAGGCTTTCCGAAAAGGAACTGGAAGAGGCCACCACCTTTCCGCGCCTTAGGATCTCTGCCCTTACCGGCCAGGGTCTGGAGGACCTAAAACAGGCCATCGTGGACCTGGCTTTGGCCGGCGGGGTGCAGCACGAAGGCGAAATCGTCACCCAGGCCCGGCACCACCGGCACCTGGCCAATTGCCTGGACTCTCTATTAAAGGCCCAAAATCTCCTGGGCCCGGAGACCCCGTGGGAGTTGGTGGCTGAGGAGTTGCGGGCTGCCATCCGCGAATTGGGCGAAATCACCGGGGAAGAGGTAGGAGAGGATATTCTGGACCGAATTTTCGCGCAATTCTGCCTGGGGAAATAGGTCAGCCATCCTTCGGGCCTTTTCTAAAACACATTAATGGGCCGGGTTATGGCGGAAGCGCCCTCAAAAATTTCTCCCCTCGCCCTTCTTCAGGAAGGCGCCGCCACTTATGGCCTGCATTTCCCTCCCCCGGTGCTGGAGCAGTTCCGGATATACCTGGAGGAATTAAAACGCTGGAATGCCCGCATCAATCTTACTGCCCTGAAGACTGACCGGGAGATCGTTGTCAAGCTTTTTCTGGATTCCCTGGCTCTCTTGCCGGTTTTGGGTGAAGCCGCCTCTCTGGCGGATCTGGGCAGCGGCGCCGGGTTTCCCGGCCTGGTTCTGAAAATCGCCCGGCCTGAGCTGAACGTCACCCTGGTGGAATCCCGCGGTAAAAAGGCCGCCTTCCTGGAATACGTGGTGGCGGTTCTCAAGCTCACCCAGGTGGAAGTGGCCGCGGTCCACCTGACCCCTCAGCTGGCAGCGACCTGGGGCCGGCACTATGATGTGGTAGTCTCCCGGGCGGCCTTTTCCTTGGCAGAATTGCTCAAACTGGCCGCGCCCCTGCTCCTTCCGGGGGGGCGGGTGTTGGCCGTCAAGGGAGCACACCTGCCCCCGGCAGAACTGGCAGCCGCCCGTAAACTTTGCCGATCTTTGGGACTGGCCGATCTCGAACTCCGGTCTTATAATCTTTTTCAGGAAAGCGAGCCCCGTTTGCTGGTAAGCACCGCCCTTCTCAAAGGGGCGCAACTTCGTTGAGCTTCACAGGAAATGGCCATGGAGCAAGTATTGGGCATGCTGTTTGGCTTGGCTTTGGGAGATGCCCTGGGCGCTCCCGTGGAATTTCTCTCCGTCTCTGAAATCAAACAGAAGTATCCGCCCACCGGTATCCGGGAACTCCCGGAACCGGCCCGGGTCACCGATGATACCCTGATGACCCTGGCGGTGGCCGAAGCCCTGATTGCGGCCGGGCACCAGGACCTGGAAACCTTCATGGCGGCGGTAACCCGCGAATTTGTAGCTTGGCTCCGCTCCCCGGATAATGTCCGGGCTCCTGGCCAAGCCTGCCTTTATGGAGTCCAACAGTTGGAGAAGGGCTTATCCTGGCGGGAAAGCGGCAAACCGGGGGCCAAGGGCTCCGGAGCGGCCATGCGGGTGGCCCCCATCGGCTATTTTTATCAGCACGACCTTCCCAGGTTGCGGGAGAGGGCACGGGCTACGGCTCTCGCCACTCACCGTCACCCGGTGGCGGAGGTCGCCGCGGTGGCCGCCGCTTTTCTGGTAAAGGTGGCCCTTGACCATCCTGCGCCTAAAGACTTTTTGCCGGCTCTCAAGGCCGAGGTTCAAGGTCAGGCGGAGGATTTTGACGCCGCCTTGAAGCGACTGGAGAAGGCCTTGACCATGATTTCGCCGGAAGCGGGCCTGGCTTACATCGGTGACGGGTGGGTGGCCGAAGAGGCGGTTCTGGCGGCCCTTTATTGCTTCCTTATCTACCCTTACGAATTTAAGGCCGCCATTCGCCTGGCGGCCAACAGCGGCGGCGACTCCGACACCATTGCCTGCCTCACCGGCGGCATCAGCGGTGCCTATTTGGGGATCAGCCATTTGCCCGGTGATTGGGTGAAACGCGTGGAAAAATCGGCCTATCTGGAAGATGTGGCCCGACGGCTGGTGGCAGCCCGGGGGTAAACGGGGAGCAGCAGCGAAATCGGCGGTCACTGAGGAAACCTTGGCCGTGAAATTAAAATATATTGCCGTTGTTTTTCTGGTCGTCTTATTTCTGGCCACTCTCTTCTTTTGGAAGCTCAGGGCCCAGGTGCCGGCTTCCTTTGAGGAGAGCCGCCGGCGTATGGTGGAAAACCAGCTCCAGGGCCGGGACATCACCGACCCCAGAGTGCTGGCGGCCATGGGCAAGGTGCCCCGGCATCGCTTCGTCCCGAAGCACCTGATCCCCCTGGCTTACTCGGATCAGCCTCTGCCCATCGGCCTGGGCCAGACCATTTCCCAGCCTTACATTGTGGCTCTCATGACTCAGTGGGGCGAAGTGAAGCCCGGAGACAAGGTGTTGGAAGTAGGTACCGGCTCCGGCTATCAGGCCGCGGTGCTGGCGGAACTCACGGACAAGGTGTTCACCATCGAGCTGCGCCCCGAGCTGGCCAAAACTGCGGAGCTGCGCCTCAGGGAATTGGGTTATGACCGGGTTCAGGTAAAAACCGGGGACGGCTACCTAGGCTGGCCGGAGGCTGCCCCTTTTGATGTCATCCTGGTGACTGCCACTGCGCCGGAAGTTCCCCCGGCTCTGGCTGCGCAGCTCAAGGAGGGCGGCCGTCTGGTCATCCCTGTGGGCCGCAGTTGGGTCCAGCAGCTCCTTCGGTTCCGTAAAGTAGGGAAAGAGCTGAAGGAAGAGGCCCGCCTGCCGGTGCAGTTCGTCCCCCTGGTACGGCCAGGCGAGGCCCCGTAGGCCCGCAGAAGGGAAATGTTGATCGTCCCGCTGGCCTCAGGTTTCCTGCCATCCGGATAACGCCGCCAATTCTAAGGCCCTCACGATTTCCGTCAGGCAGGCATTTACCGGGGTGGGGATTCCCAGCGCGGCTCCCCTCTCCACAATTTGGCCATTCAAGGCATCAATCTCGGTGGGATGGCCGGCCAGGATATCCTGTAGCATAGAGGAGCGGTTGGCCGCAGTGGCCGTACAGACCTGGGTGAGATGCAGCTCAGGGTCGACGGCGGGCGCGAAACCGCTGGCTTCTGCCACGGCCGCGGCTTCCTGTGTCGCGGCCAGGGCCAGTTCCCAGGCAGGCGGGAGGTCCGGCAGCACTCCGTTTCTCACCCTGAGAATGGCTGTCAGGGAATTGATGCCCACATTGACTAGGAGCTTCTCCCACAGCACCGCCATTATATCCTCCCGGATCTGACATTCCAGCCCGGCCCGGCGAAAAACCTGGGCAATTTTTTCCATCTCTTCCGGGGTCACCGTGGAACCTTCGGGCGCCCCGATGATGGTGGGCCCTAAACCGGCGAAGATCACTTCCCCTTCGGCCCGCCGGGTGGCCCCGACAAAAGTGGCCCCGGCCAAAAGACGCGCCATCCCTGCCACTTCGGCCAGTTTCTCCAGGTTTCCCAAACCGTTTTGCAAAGTTAGGGCCACGCCCCCTTTTGCCAGAAGTGTCGGAAGGTACCGGGCCGCTGCCGCGGTCTGGTAAGCCTTTACCGCTATGATCGTAGAGTCTGCGGGCGCAAGTTCCTCGGGCAGAAAAACCGGAATGAAGAGATTAAGACAGGAGCCGTCCAGATCGGTAAAGATTAGCCCCTGCTCCTGTAACAGCTTGGCCCTTTCAGGCCGATAATCCACTAAACAGACGTCTTCGCCGGCCATAAAAAAGCGCGCCGCCAGAAGGCAGCCCAAGGCTCCGGGTCCCACCACAGCGACTTTCATTTTCTCATCCAGCCCGTCAGCGGCCGTTGGTCTACAGCAAACTTGGCCTGATTTATGCAGTAATGGTGTTCAAGAATTATAAATTTTTGCGGGAGCAAAACCAAGGGTCGTGGGTAATCCGGGACTCTGTAAAAGATTTTGTCAGAGTGTAAAATTTTCCAAAAAGCTGGACATCGCTTGTTTTATTTATGCACATTTTAATGTATAGTTTTAGTGAATTTATACAAGGAAAGAGGTCACATGGCTGCTCCGATTCCGATGCCCAGGCAATTTGACCGGGAATTAGACGACTTGAAGCAGAGTTTGCTGCGCATGGCGGCAATGGCGGAAAACGCTGTGCGCAAAAGTGTCCTGTCGGTTACCACCCGTAACTCCGACTTGGCTCGGGAGGTCATCACCGATGACATCAACCTGAACCGCCTGGAGCTGGAGATCGAGGATCAGGCCTTCAAACTGCTGGCCCTGCGGCAACCGCTGGCCACCGATTTGCGCCTGATTGTGGCTACCATGCGCATCGCCACCGAACTGGAACGCATCGGCGATCAGGCGGTAAACATTGCCGAGCGGGCTTTGGAACTCAACAGCCGCGAACCCATCGAGCTGCCGGTGGACCTCAAGGCCATGGCGGACCTCGCCCTGGGCATGGTGCGCACCAGCATCGAGGCCTTTGTCCAGCAAGATCCCAAATTAGCGGTTCAGGTGTGCCAGCGGGACGTGGAGGTGGACCTGCTGGATGACGAATACATCCAAAAGATTCTGGATATGATGATCAAGGAATCCCGCTGGGTGACACGCCTGCACCACTTTGTCATCATCGTGCGAAACTTGGAGCGCATCGCGGACCTGGCCACCAACATCGCCGAAGACATCGTGTTCATTGTGGAGGGCAAAGTCATCAAGCATCGGTGTGAAGACTGGGCTCTGTTTGGCTCCGCCTGACTTGGGCCTGCGCCAGTTTTTTCTCCAGAAATTTCACTTCCTCAGCCACCCGGGGCTTAACCCGCCGGTCCCGCTCCAGGGTCTGCAGGGCATGGACCACGGAGGCGTGGCTTCGCTGGAAGAGCCTCCCCAATTCCGATACCGTCTTTTGGGTATAGAGGCGGGAAAAGTACAAGGCCATCTGGCGGGCCCGCACCAGCTTTTTCTGCCGGGAGCGCCCCAACAGGTCTTTTAGGCTAATCTGGTAGTAATCCCCCACAATTTTTTGAATCTGCGGCACACTCAGGCGCCTTTCCACCGCTTGCAGATCGTGGAGGACTTCTTGCGCCACCCGCAGGCTGATGGGTTCGTTCAGCAAAGTAGCCCGGGCCACCAGGCAATCCAGGGCGCTTTCCAGCCTGCGGACGTCTTCGGAAATATGTTCAGCCAGAAATTCCAGGATGGCGGTGGGGGCATGAATGCCCCGTTCTTCGGCTTTCTGCATCAAAATTTTGACCCGGGTGGGAAAATCCGGCGGCCCGATGGGCGTAATAAGGCCGCCGGTAAGGCGGGAGCGCAATTCCCGGGAAAGTTGGGAGATTTCCCCCGGCAAATAGCAACTGGTGAACACCATGCGTTTCTGGCGATCCATGAGGGTGTCCAAAGTATAGCAGAGTTCAGCCTGAATCTTTTCTTTGCCGCTTAAAAACTGCACTTCTTCCAGCAAAAGGACCTCGCATTCTGCCCGGTAGCGCTCTTTGAAGCGGGACATCTGCCCGGTTTTGAGCGACTGCACCATGTCGTTGGCAAAATCTTCGGCAGTGATGTACATTATGCGGGCCCCGGAAGCGTTCTGGTGCAGAAAATTGCCCACAGCCTGGGAAAGATGACTCTTGCCGAGCCCGGGGGCGGAGGTGATAAACAGGACCCCCCGGTAAAACGTGTCATTTCGGGCCAAGGCCTGGGAGGCCTGAAAGGCCAGCCGGTTGGAAGACCCCACGACAAAATTTTCGAAGGTGAATTTGCGATTTATACGCCCTCCGTTGGATTTTGCGCCCACGGGCAAAGGCAACGGCGGCTGAAGAGACGCCGCCGGCGCCGGCAAGGGGCGCGCTCCCGGACAGGCCACGGAAAGCTTGACTTGCAAGTCCTCCTCCAGGTGCCCCAGGACCTCTTGGATAAGGCTTAGATAATGAGACTTGACCCACCGCAGGGCAAATTGGTTGGGGCAGAGCAAGCGGAGTTCCCTTTCGGCCCCGCCTTCCGCTCTGAGAGGCTCAAGCCAAAGGGCGTAACCGGAGGGAGAGATCCGGTCCTTCAGATTTGCCTTGATAGCTTCCCAAAGGTCGTCCATGGTTCCCCCAAGGTGGAGTGAGGCCATGGTAGCTTCAGGTCCCATTCCTGTCAAAGGGGCTGGGGCGAAATGAAGTTTAGATTCTACATGGAAACCAACATGGGCAGAAGGAGGGCATCGTTAAGAACTGCAAGGCTTTCGGATTTCGGTATAATTTTTTTAATATCAATCAGTTATATTTTTCTGCAGCAACTGCTTAAGCCCGCCAGGGCCATTTCAACCCGAAAATCCGGAATCCCAATCTCTGATATTCTCTCTTTTTCGCCAAATTTTACAAATACCTGCCAAATAGGTAGGAAAAAATTGGTAAGCCATTAGAATCCAATTATTAAGGCCTAACCGAAAAATTTTGCAATTATTCAAGCAGCTTAGCCGAAAACAAGGTATGTCCCTTTCCCTTTTTGGCATTGACAAATCTGCGACCGGAAATATGATGGGAGCTGGATTTTGCCCGGAGTCTCCATGGGCATCAGTTGGACTAAGGTCTTGAGCCGATAAATAAGAAGCGGGGGCAAGCAGCCTCTGTGAGTACGCCGGAGCGTCCGGCGAGTTGCCGTTTTATCAGGGGGCGAAGAAAATTCTCCCCATTTTAGCAAGGTTGAGGCCATATCCGACTCCCCCTTTCTGCTTTTGGATTGGGAATGGAAAAGGTAATCCCAGGATTGGAGATTTTTCTGGCCGAGCCGCCCGCTTGGGCGGCCGCAGGGGCCAAATTTGCCCTTTTATGTCATGCCGCCAGCATTGACCGTCATTACCGTCCCGCCCCGGAACTCATCGCTCGTCGTTTTCCGGGTCAGCTTAAGGTTCTGTTTGGCCCCCAGCACGGCTTTGGAGGCGAGAAGCAGGATAACATGGTGTCTTCGGCGGATTGCCGCCACCCCCGGCTGGGCATCCCGGTCATCAGTCTGTACGGGCCCCGGCTTGAGCCTCCCTTGGAAATCTTGGCACAAGTGGAGGTGGTGTTGGTGGACCTGATGGAGGTGGGCACCCGGGTCTATACCTACGGGGCTACTTTGGCCAAGCTCATGGCCGGTGCCGCTCAGGTGGGGGTCAAGGTGGCCGTGTTGGACCGCCCCAATCCCATCGGTGGCCTGCAGGTGGAGGGTAATCTCCTCAAACCTCAGTGGGCCTCCTTGGTGGGGCCATACCCCTTGCCCATGCGGCACGGCTTCACTTTGGGGGAATTGGCCCGCTACTACAACGCCACCCAGAATCTGGGCTGTGATCTGGAGGTGGTTCCGGCCCGCGGCTGGCGCCGGAGCCAGTATTTTGATGAGTCCGGCCTGCCTTGGGTGATGCCCTCGCCCAATCTGCCCACCCTGGAGGGAGCCTTGGTCTATCCCGGCCAGGTCCTGCTGGAGGGCACCAACCTGTCCGAAGGCCGGGGCACTACCCGGCCCTTTGAGTATTTCGGGGCCCCTTTTCTGGAACCGGATAAAATATTGACTCTTCTTAGCAAACCAGGTCCTTTGCCGGGGGTAGTGCTGCGGGAAGTGGTGTTTGAGCCCACTTTTCATAAGTGGGCCGGCCAGCTCTGCCGGGGCTTCCAGCTACACGTCACCGACCGACAAACCTTCAAGCCCTATTTCACCACGTTGTCTCTGCTTCAGGCTATCATTGAACTTTACCCCCAGCAGTTTGCCTGGCGGCTACCACCCTATGAATACGAAACGGAGCGGCTCCCCATCGACCTCCTCACCGGAGATAGCGCGATCCGGGAAGGTCTGGAGCAAGGCGTCCCGGTGGCTGAGCTGGAGGCCGCCTGGAAGAAGGAATTGTCGGGGTTTCGGGAAAAGTGCCGGGAATTTTGGCTTTATCGGGATTGAGCCGACGTTCTCCGAAGTTCAGGGAAACAGAGCCCGGATAGCAGCGGCTAGGGTTTCCACTCCCACAAGTTCCAGGCCGGGGAAATCGGTCAGGCGCTCCACCTGACGTTTGGCCAACAAAGCCCGCCGGAAGCCCAGTTTATGGCCTTCCTTCAGGCGTATCTCGGGCTGGCTGACCGCCCGGACCTCCCCCGTCAGGCCGATTTCCCCGAAAATCAGGGTCTCGGGAGGCACCGGCCGCTCCAGAAAAGAGGACGCCAGAGCCAAGGCCACTCCCAGGTCCACCGCGGGCTCGGCCAGACGCACCCCTCCGGCCACATTGACGAAAAGGTCCTGCCCTCCCAGAGAGAGGCCCACCCGTTTCTCCAATACCGCCACCAGGAGGGACACCCGCCCAAGATCCACCCCCATGGCCTGCCGCCGGGGCAGAGCCAGGGAAGAGGGCGACACCAAGGCCTGAATCTCCACCAGAATGGGACGGGAGCCTTCCAGACTAGGGACCACCGCCGAACCCGGGGCTTCGGGGGAACGCTCGGCCATAAACAGGGCCGATGGGTTGGCCACCTCCACCAGGCCCGTTTCCTGCATCTCAAACACTCCCAGCTCCTGAGTGGGGCCGAAGCGATTTTTCACCGTGCGGAGCAGCCGGAAGGCATGGGAGCGGTCGCCCTCCAGGTAAAGCACCGTATCCACCAGATGCTCCAGAACCATGGGGCCGGCCAGGGTCCCTTCTTTGGTGACGTGGCCGATGAGAAAGGTGGCCATGCTGTTGATCTTGGCCTGCTGCACCAGACGGAAGGCCGTCTCCCGCACCTGGGGAAGAGACCCGGGCGCGGCCGGCAAAGAGGCGGTATAAAGGGTCTGAATGGAGTCCAGGGCCAGGAATGCCGGACGGACCTCTTCCACAATGCGGATGATGTTCTCCAGGCAGGTTTCCGTGGCCACCAGCAGAGTTTCAGAGGCCAGTCCCAGGCGCTGGGCCCGGAGCTTGAGCTGGGCTTCGGACTCCTCCCCGGAGATATAAAGGGCTGTGGCGCCGCCGGCACACAGTTTATCCAGGGCCTGAAGGATCAGGGTGGATTTGCCGATGCCCGGGTCACCCCCCAGAAGCACCACCGAGCCCTGCACCAGGCTGCCTCCCAATACCCGGTCAAATTCCGTAAGGCCCGAAGCAACCCGGGTTTCTGCCCGGACTTGAAGCTGCGCCAGGGACTGAGGCTGACTGCGTCGGGGCGGAATAGGAATCTCTCCCCCGGTCGGACCGGTGGGGGCCAGCTCCTCGGCCAGGGAATTCCAGGCATTGCACTGGGGACAGCGTCCCAGCCACTTGCTGACCTGATGGCCGCAGTTTTGGCAGATAAATATGGTCTTACCGCCGCGCCCCGACATAACAGGATCTTCCGTTTTCAGTTATCCGCCTGAAAAACAGCCTCAGCGAAAGATGTTTCGATTGTACTGGATAAGTCTCCTCTTGCCAATGGGCGGAAATGGTTAACCCTTACCCGCCAGACAGGGCAACTTGGCCCGCCGAACCGCCACCGAGACAGCCTGGCCAACGCCGAGGAAAAATGATATCAAATGGCGAAGTCCCCTTGATAACGCCAGTCCCCGAAATCATGGCCGCGGCGGATCTTCTGGAAAACATTCGGCGAGGTGCCAAAACCCTGGCGGGCCGATATTCCCTAAAAGTGCTGCGCCGTCTGGCGGCCCGGCGGGGGATTGCTCTTTACCTGGTAGGGGGGACGGTCCGGGAGATGGCTTTGGGAGGAGTCACCCCGGATCTGGACCTGGCCGTTTCGGCCCACACCCTGGAATTGGCCCGGGAATTGGCCCAGGCGCTGGGGGGCACTTACGTCCTCCTGGACGAAAAAGAACGCACCGCCCGGGTAGTGAAACAGGAAGAAATTCTGGACCTGGCGGAATTCCGTGCCCCTACTTTGGAGGGCGATCTCCAAGGACGGGATTTCACCTTTAATGCCCTGGCTCTGGATCTGGATGCCGTCCTGGGGAAACGACCTCCCCGCGTCATAGATCCACTGGGGGGCCTGGCAGATCTGGCCCAAGGGTTGGTCCGGATGGTGAGCGCCGACAACCTGGCCGCCGATCCCTTGCGCCTGCTGCGGGCTTACCGCTTTGCCGCCACCCACGGTTTTCGCATCACCGCGGAGACCAAGGCCGCCATCAAACGGCACGCGAAAAAATTCCGGCAGGTGGCCGGGGAACGGGTGCGGCAGGAACTGTTCCTATTTCTGGCCGCTCCCTGGACTGCAATCCTGCTTAAGGACATGCTCCAGGTGGGGCTACTTTTTCAGATGTTTCCGGAATTGGCCGATCTCGCCGGTGTGCCCCAGGATGGCTTCCACCATCTCGATGTCCTGGAACATTCCCTGGAGACTGTGGCGCAATTGGAAGAAGTGCTGGTTTCGCCCTCGTCTTTTTTTGGGGCATTGGCGGCCGAAATCACCCGCTATGCCCAAGACCCGGGCAAACGGGTGCTCCTAAAGCTCGGAGCCCTGTTCCACGATGTGGGCAAGCCCAAGGTCCAGGCGTGGCGCCCTCGACCCGAACGCTACACGTTTTACCACCATGAGCGGGTGGGGGCGGAGATCTTTGAAAACATTGCGGCCAGACTGCGGCTGAGCACGGCGGAGACCAGAACGGTCATCCATTTCATCCGCTGGCATATGCGACCGTTCCTGCTTCTTCCTGCCTTTCGCCTGGGAACGCTCACCGTGCGGGCTTTGGGAAGAATGGTGCGGGCGGCCAGGCCGGAGCTGCCTGGCTGCTTTGCCCTGGCCATGGCCGACAGCCTGGCGGCCCAAGGAAGACAAAAACCGGAAGATGCGGAAAGAACCTTAGCGGCCCTGGCAGACGAAGCCTACCGCTTCCTTAAGGAGCAGCTGGAGCCCCAGGAGCGTCGCCCGCGACTGCTGACCGGACACGACCTCCAAAAAGTGCTGGGGCTTAAGCCGGGGCCGCAGTTCCGGCGCCTGCTCACCGCCGTGGAAGAGGCCCAGTGGGAAGGCCGGGTGACCACCCGGGAAGAGGCCCTGGCCTTGGTCCGGCAAATTCTGCAGTCTTCTTCTTAAAAGATTTTTTAACTTTTTTTCTTTTAAAAATTTTATTTTGTTGCCAACTAAGCTAAAAATTGTGCTAATAAGGAAAGAACACTGGCTTGCAATCCGGGCGCCAAGGCGAAAATACGGCAGCGCCGGGTTTTCATGACTTCAGGAGAACTTGGTATGGAACGGGCCACACCGGCTTTTTCCCTTCCGGACACCCAGAGCGGCGCCCTCATCCGTCTGCGAGGGCTTTACCCGTCATTGAAGGCCGCGCTTCGCAAAGTGGCGGACCTGATTTTGCATAAACCCGAGATGGCCATTTACGCTTCGGTGAACGAAGTGGCGGCTACAGCCGGAGTGAGTGAAGCCACCGTCATGCGTTTTTGCCGCACCTTGGGGTTTCGGGGCTTCCAGGATTTCAAGATCGCCTTGGCCCGGGAGATGGTTTCCCCCTTGCAGCGGCTGCACGAGGAGGTGGAGGAAGGGGATAACCCGGAAACCATCGTGCGCAAGGTTTTCCAAGCCAACATCAACGCCCTGCAGGACACCCTGGAAGTGCTGAGCATGAAGGCCATGGAAAAGGCCGCCCACCTTATGCTGGCCGCCCGGCAAATCCTCCTCATCGGGGTAGGCACCTCCGGACCCATAGTGACCGATGCCGCCAACAAGCTATTTCGCCTGGGTCTTCGGGTGACGGCTCACACCGACGCTCACCTCATGATGATGGCCGCGGCCCTCCTGTCACCGGAAGATGTTCTCCTTGCGGTCTCCCACTCCGGCAGCACCCGGGATCCGGTGGAAACCGCCAAAGTAGGCAAGGAGGCCGGCGCCAAGGTGATCTGCATAACCAACAACTCCCTGTCGCCGCTGACCAAGGTCGCCGATCTCGTGCTGGTCACTGCCTCCCGGGAGACCCGCTTCCGTCAGGAGGCCATGGCCTCCCGCCTCTGCCAGACCAGCATCATTGACAGTCTGTACACCCTGATTGCTTTGGCCCGACCGGAAATGGCCCTGGAGAATCTTCGGAAGATCGAAAACGTCATTGTCACCAAACAATACTAGGGGCTCCGGTGCCCGGCAGTTCGCGCTTTTCTTCCTCTCCGCCGGAGCAGGTGGCCGTTACGTAGTCTGTTGATTACCGGACAAGCGGCCGCGGGCTGATTGTCCCCTGTCCAACCTGTGCAGGAGCTGGCTCGACCATGGGAACGGAACTGAAGTTAAGGCAGAAGGTGGTGCGGATTTGTCAGCTGCTCCATCAAAAAAACCTGATCGCGGCCATGGACGGCAATGTCAGCGTCAAGTTCGGGGACGGCCTGCTCACCACCCCTTCGGGCGTGAACAAAGGATTTTTGGAGGAAGACCAGCTTATTATGGTGGACTGGAACGGCCGGGTGGTTGACGGAGAAGGCCAGCCCACTTCGGAGCTGGCCCTGCACCTGGCGGTCTATCGCCTGCGCCCGGAGGTGGAGGCAGTAGTGCACGCTCACCCGCCAGTGGCCACCGCCTTTTCCATCGCCGGCATCTCCCTGGAGGACTTCGTCCTGCCCGAAGTGGTGATGACCTTGGGAGTGATTCCCACAGCCTCTTACGCCACTCCCACCAGCCCCGAAGTTCCGGAAAGCATCCGGAATCTGATCCAAAAGCACGACGCCCTGATCCTGGAACGCCATGGCGCTCTTACCGTGGGCCGGGACCTGATGGACGCCTACAATAAAATGGAAAAGCTGGAGCACGCCGCGGTGATTATTTTTTCGGCCCTGCAGTTGGGCCGGGTGCGCTGCCTGCCGCCCCGGGAGGTGGAGAAGCTGATCCAGATGAGGATTATTCACAAGCTTCAATCCACTTGAAAGGCTACTGCCCCGCCAGTCCCAGGGGACAAAAATTACGGGCAGGCCCTAGTTGCCCGCCCTGCTTTTGCCTATCTTGGCAAATTTCAGATTTTCTTTTTCCTAGCCGCCGGCTCCGGAGGCTTCTTTTCCACCCCCGGTCTTCCCTTGGATTCCGGTTCCTTTACCGGCTTTGCCCCGGCCTTCAGAAGCATTTCCTCGACAACTTTATTTTTGGCCTGTTTGGCATAGGACAAGGCGGTCCTGCCTTCCTTGTCCTTGGCGTTGAGGTCAGCCCCCTTTTCGATCAACAGCTTGACGGTGTCGGCGTTTCCGCTCCGGGCGGCCCACATCAGCGCGGTCTTGCCTTCGTTATCGGTGGCCTTGAGGTCTGCGCCTTTCTCCAGAAGGAGCTTTACTGTGTCGGCCTTTCCCCGCGAGGCCGCGAACAGAAGGGGGCTCAGGCCGTTTTTCTCTTCTCTGGCATTAACTTCAGCCCCTTTTTCCAGAAGAAGCTTTGCTGTATCCGTATGCCCACCGTAAGCCGCCCACATCAGGGCGGTGCGACCCTCCTTGTCCTTGGCTTTTAGGTCTGCCCCTCTTTCCAGCAGGAGCTTTACCGTGTCAGCATGACCCCGGACCGAAGCAGCCAAAAGTGCGTTCATGCCATTACGCTTTTCTGCCGCCTTGAGGTCCGCCTCCTTGTCCAGCAGAAGCCGGATTACCTCGTTGTGACCCCCAAGGGCCGCCCAGATCAAGGCGGTGGCCTCGTAGCGCTTGTCCCTGGCATTGACGTTGGCCCCTTTCTCCAACAAAACCTGGACCACTTCCAGGCGTCCGCCGCGGGCTGCCGCCATCAACGGAGTTAAGCCTTCCTTATCCGTGACATTAGGGTTCATGCCGGCTTCCAGGAAAAGTTTGACTGCCAGGACATCCCCATCCTTGGCCCGCTCCACAAAGGTGTCTTCATTATATTTGACATTCATCTGGCCCAGCTTGATACGGGCCTCTTCCTGGGGATTGCCGCAAGCCATGAGGGGCAGCATTGCCAGGCACAGGGCGATATGCATTGCGCCACGAAAAGTCATTTTCACCCTCCCGGAGATCCAGAAAATTTCCAAATATGGTTAATTAAGAAAAATAACAAACGGCCTGTTTTGTTTTTTGCTAAGAGGTTTTAACGTGATCCGGTCAAAAGGTCAACGTGCTAGGATTCGGAAACAGCAAAAGTTCACAAAATCGCCTGGCAAACTGAAAAAGGCCAGCAAATGTCCCGGTTCAATCCGCTGTTTTACTTGACAAATCAGGTAAGAGGTCTTATAAGAAAAAAAGAATAATTTTATTCCTTTAAATTAAGAACTTGACTGAGCGAAAGTATTTTTTCTTAATCCAGCAGTTGAGCCTCGACTAAAAAGGAAAAGCACATGACCCGGATATGTTGCCTTATCTTGGCGGGCTTGGTGGCAGTGGCCGTGATCCTGCCCGGATCGGCGGGACAGGCACAGCAGGGGTATTATTATTTCCAGCGGTATGAGCCGGAGCCTAGCGCCGCCTGGATGATGTATGATACCTTATTTGAGCGGCCCATAGGCATAGCCGGCACAGTGGCGGGCATCGGCATGTTTGCCGGCACCCTGCCCTTGACCTTGGCGACCGGCACCTCCGGCGATGCGGCCCGGGCCTTTATTGAGCGGCCGGCGCGCTGGACCTTTCAGCGGCGTTTAGGGCGGTCAGAATACGACCGGGCTTTCTGGCTTCCCTGAATCCGGATTTAGGTCAGGGTCCCCAAGAAGAAAATTTTTCCTGCCAAAAAAGATATATGAGGGCGGCCGCCCCTAAAAACGGGCCATAAGGGATGGGGGTGCGGGCCCCCTTTCCGCTTTTCCAGGCCACCAGTAGCCCCACCCAACTACCCAAGAGGGCGCTGATAAGCACTACCCAGGGTAGGGCCCGAACTCCCAGAAACGAGCCAATCAGGGCCATCAGCTTGACGTCGCCCCCGCCCAATCCCTCCTGCCCGGTCAGAAGCCGGTAAATCTGGGCAAGGAGGTAAAAGGAGGCGCCGCCCAGAACTGCACCCAGAAGGGCGCCTTTGAAGGATAATGAAGGCAGAACCAAGGAAAGAGTCAGTCCCAGGAAGATGCCGGGATAGGTTATGCGGTCCGGAATCCAGAAATGCTCCAGATCAAGGAAAGTGAGGGTCACCAGAATGGCGGCGAACGGCCCGTAGGCCAGGAGCAAGGGGTGGGCGGGAAATTTCAGCCACAGAGCCAGCGCCAGACCGCCGCTCAGGCCCTCCACCAGCGGGTAGCGCCACGGGATGGGGGCCCCGCAGGTCCGGCACCGGCCTTTCAGGATAAGGTAGCTTAAAATCGGGACATTATCCCGCCACGCCAGGGTCACCCCGCAGGAAGGGCAGCGGGACCGGCGGGATATTAGGCTTTCATCCCGCGGCAGACGGGTGATGACCACGTTCAGAAAACTACCCACCGCCAGTCCCACCAGGGAAGCCATTAACGGGGCGAGCATGGGTTGCAGGTTTCCGTTGCCAGCCCCTTATTCGGTTCCCATCTGCAGGCTGGAAATTTTCCCCAGGGGCATATTCCAGTAACCTGCTTCGGTCATGCCCTCCAGGATCTGGTTGGTCTCCACTTCCACCCGCAGGGTTTCGCCGCTGGTCATTACAATGTCGGCCGGCCGGAAGTCTTCTCCGACCGGTCCGGTAAATCTCAGGGAACTGATCCGGGCCAAGGGGATCCAGAGATTGGCTTCGCCTTTCCGGGTGCGGATCTCCTGCCGGGTGCCGGGCACCCGGAGACCGCTCACATAATAGTGCACCCGGTCCTCCGAGGTAACGATGCTGGGCCAGGTCGCCGCCGGGGGAGGCGCCTCCTGCACCGGCGCACAGGCCCCCACCATTCCGGCCACCCACAGGGCCAGGATCACTACCCCCACTGTTAGCCAGATTTTCCGCACTCCCATACTTTTGCCTCGTCTTGGTTTATAAGAGTCAAGGTCCGGAAGCAAGATGACAGGCAGCCGTTGCCCGCCGGAAATCTCATCCCGGTTTCCCCAGGGGCCAAAGCCCATTTCCCAACCTCTGCTTTAAAGATCCTTACCGATGGCGAAGGCCTGCCCGAGGTATGCGCCGATACCGTGATAAGTACGGATTTCGGGGCCAAAGATTATGGGCTTGATTTTTTCGATTTCGGGGAGTCGCTTTTCTCCCAAAACCTCGGGGTCGGCTTTTACATCCAGGATCTCCCCGATGAATTGGGTATGTAAGCCGATTTCCACCGTGTGGATGAGCTGGCATTCCAGCACCAGGGGGCACTCCTGGATATAAGGGGCGTCCACCAGGTCGCTTTTGACCGCGGTGAAACCGCATTTGGCGAATTTGTTCACCTCGCGGCCGGAGGCAATGCCACAGTAGTCCGCCTCCCTGACATGTTTTTCCGAAGGGATGTTGACCGTGAAGGCCTTGCGGGCCACCAAGTTGCCATACGAATAGGTGGCCTTCCGCAGAGACACCCCCACAGAGGGGGGCTTGGAACAGACAATGGCCGCCCACGCCGCGGTCATGACATTGGGGTTGCCGTCAGCGTCATAGGTAGCCACCAGCCACACCGGCGTGGGGAAGGCCAGGGTTCTGGCGCCCAGAGATTTTTTCATGGCAGACCTCCAAAGGGAATTTGCCGGCAAATGATAACGTTTCCGGGAAACTTTCTTATCCTACTGTTAGCCCCGGAGTAAATCAACCAATTTTCCTGCTGCGGTCAATCCCCCCAGCGCTCGCCTTCAAACCGCCCGCTATTTTTAATATTTTATTTTGTATCGCTTCCTTTCTTATGGGGTCTTTTAATTTTATCCGGCCTCAGTCCGGACATTGACCCTGACCCGGAATCCTGGTAAAGTGGGGAATACCTTGAATTTCCCGGGTGCTTATGCTTACTGCGGACCTGTATATCGATAAAATTGACCTTGCCAAATACCTGACGCGGGAGGATTGTGCGGCGGTGGGGGCGCGGGAGCCGGCGGAATTGGCCCGGCGCCTTCGGACAGGGGAGCTTGACCTGGCAGGTTGCCTCTTTTTCCCGGCCTGGAAGCGTTATGCCCTGTCCCTGGCCCTGCGGGCCGCGGAAGTGCTGCCGCCGGTGCCGTCCTTGGAGCTTCCCCGACCTGTAAGCCCGGATTTGTATGAAATCAACCAACCGGGGCCCGAAGCCCTGGTTCTGGTAACCGGCAACAGTGAATTTACCCTTACAGTGCTGACCGCGCTCCTGGCTCTCACGGTGAGCCCTTTTTTTCTCCTGCTGGTGGACTGCCGGGGGGACACCGTGGATATGGCCATGGTCTACGGGAGCTTCACGCCGGAGCGCCTGAAACGGGCCCTGGCTGCCCATGGTTTGGCGGCCAGAGTAAGCCACCGCCGTCTCCTCGTCTCCGGATGGTGTGAGCCCATCGTCGCTGATCTTTCCCGTGAGTGCGGCTGGGAAGTCACCGCCGGGCCAGTATGTGTTGCCGAACTGCCTCTCTTCCTGGGGGACGGCTGGCAGCCGCCGCCCGGCGCTCTGGACTGAAGTCCAATATGCCAGGGCTCGCAGGGTTTTCCTGATTGCGGAAGCCCCGTGAGACCAACCCGGGATCTGCTTCACTTCTTGCCCCCGAGAACGGAATCCATTATATTAGCAGTACGGGCGATACTGGCCGCTGACCTTCGGCTTTATCCCTCGCCCGTCTGGAGACCGGCCATGAAAACTATCCTGGTAGTGGACGATGAAGACGCCATCCGCAATCTCATCGCCGAAGAGATGAGGGAGGAAGGCTATGAGGTGCTTACCGCGGACAATGCCCGGGATGCTTTGAAAATTGTGGAAGATCAGCCCCTGGACCTGGTGATCCTGGATATCCGCATGCCGGGCATGGATGGCCTGGAAGCGCTGCCCCGGATCCTGGGTCTGAAGGAGAACATCAAAGTCATCCTGAATACGGCTTATTCGGTGTACAAGGAAAGCTTCATGAGCTGGGCGGCGGATGCCTACATTATCAAATCCTCGGATCTCAACGAGTTAAAGGCAAAGGTTAAGGAGCTCATCGGAAGCGGCAGCTAATGCCATGAGTGCCTTCAAGGGACTGACGACCATTATCATGGCGGGTGGCCGGGGCGAACGGCTTTTTCCCCTCACCCGGGACAAAGCCAAGCCCGCCATTATTTTCGGGGGGATTTACCGGATCATTGACTTCACCCTCTCCAACTGCCTGAACTCCGGCATCCGCCGCATATATGTGCTCAGCCAATACGGGAGCTTTTCTCTGGATCAGCACCTGCGCGTGTCTTGGGACCTGATGCGTCCGGAACTGGGCGAATACATTTACTCCATCCCGCCGCAGCAGATCACCGTGGACCGCTGGTACCGGGGCACGGCCGACTCCATTTATCAGAACCTGAAGCTTTTGGACGAAGAGCGTCCCCGCCAAGTGCTTATCCTGTCCGGGGATCACGTGTACAAAATGGACTATGGCCTCATGCTGGACTTTCACCGGAGCAAGGGGGCGGACCTGACCGTGGCCGCGGTGCCGGCCCCCCGCCGGGAGGCCAGCGCCTTCGGAGTCCTGCACGTGGATGCAGACCAGCAGGTTATCGGATTTCTCGAAAAACCCCCCGAACCCCCCGGCATGCCGGAAAATCCGGACTACTCTCTGGTGTCCATGGGAATTTATGTATTTGAGGCCGAAGTGCTGGTGCGGGAGCTGATCGCCGATGCCAAGAACCCCAAGAGCCAGCACGACTTCGGGCGCAATATCATCCCCCAGATGGTAGGCCGCCGGAAGGTGTACGCCTTCAGCTTCAAGGATCCGGTAACCCGTGAACCTGGATATTGGCGGGATATCGGCCAGTTGGACGCCTACTTTGCCGCCCATCTCGACTTGCTGGGGGAAAAGCCCGTCTTCGACCTCTATGGCGGAGACTGGCCCATCCGCGGCCACCTCAGCCCCTTGCCCCCGGCAAAATACTTGGGGCAACATAAACCGGTGGAGGTGACCGACTCCCTGATATCCCCCGGCTGTGTTCTCCACGAAGCCCGGGTAAGCCGTTCCGTGCTTTCCCCTCAGGTCCAGATCGGCCAGGGCGCGGAAGTGGAAGAGGCCATCCTGTGGGACGGGGTGAAAATCGGGATGGGGGCCAAGATAAGGCGGACCGTCATCGAAGACGGCGTCAATGTCCCTCCCCGATTCACCATCGGCTACGACCGCAAGGCCGATGCCCGCCGGTTCCCGGTAACCGAAGGCGGGGTGGTGGTGGTGCCCAACAACGTGGTATTGGAAGGTTCCGGATGATTCTGGCAGCTTTGGCCCAGTCCGGGGAGGTTCGTCCCACCCGCTTGTACCTGGTGCGTCATGGCCAGGTGGCCGACGGCCACACTCACCGCTATCATGGACATAATGACATCGGCCTGAGCCCGCAAGGAAGGCGGCAGTTGGAAAAACTGGCAGCGGAACTCGCCGCCGTACCACTGGCCGCGGTGTATGCCTCAGACCTGACCCGCTCCCGGGAAGGAGCCCATATCCTTTGCCGGGGACGCGGTATTGCTCCGGAAACTGTTCCCGAATTCCGGGAGATTCACTTCGGGGTCTGGGAGGGGCTGACGTTTTCCGAAATCGCCCAACGTTATCCCCGGGAACTGCAGGCCCGCTTCCGCGACCTGGCCACCTATCGCATACCTGGCGGTGAAAGTCTCATGGATGTAAGAAACCGGGTTTTGCCCAAGCTCAACGAAATCCTGGCCCGGCATGAAGGCCAAAGGGTGGCCCTGGTGGCCCATGCCGGCGTAAACCGGGTCATTCTGTCCGAGGCCTTGGGATTGCCCCTGGCCCACCTCTTCCGTCTCGAGCAAGGCTATGGCTGTCTGAATATCATCGACTACCTGCCTGACTTTACCGTGGTCCGCCTTTTGAACGGCGGAGTAAACGGAGTTTATTAACTGCAAAGGTGCCGTCAGGCAATCAGGGCTTTGTTTTACCGCTAATGATTAAACCTCAGGACTGGCGGGTTTCCTCCTCCTTGACTGACAGAGGGTTTTTCCCCAAGCGGATTAGGAAATTCACCACAATCCGGGCGGTGGCCCCCCAGATGACAGTTTCTTGGTAACGCCAGCAGCAGACTCGCACCACCTTGCCTCGGTGTCGGTAATCGCCGGTACTCCAGCGCCGTGCCGGGAAAAATTCCGGAAGGGGGAATGTGAGAATCTTTCTCACTTCCCGGGGATTTATCCGGAACTCATACGGGTAGGGGATGAGTCCCACAAAGGGGAGAATCCAATAGCCGGTGACCGTGGCCACCGGCTCAAGGCGGCCCAGCACCTCCACCACTTCCGGTTTCAAGGCGATCTCTTCTTCCGTTTCCCTAAGGGCGGTGATCAGAAGGTCCGGATCCCGAGGATCCCTAACCCCTCCGGGAAAGGAGATCTGCCCCTGATGGTCCCGCATCGTGTAGGACCGTTGGGTGAAAAGAAAGTAGGGGGTGTCCGCCTCCCAATAAAGAGGCACCAAAACCCCGGACGGCAAAAGACCCGGCGGCGGAGGGGATGGGTCGGCCCGATCAACCAAGTGCGCCTTGATGACCGAAGGACTTAGGGCAATCATTAGTAAAATAGTAGCATAAGGATGCCCGGGACACCAGGGAGCCGGCCTGAGTCAGGCCGATGCCGTCATAAAAGTCTTCTTAAATAGCAATAAAAAGGCTCATTTTAGCCCTGGAAATTTGACAAATGTCGGAGGGAGTTTTATTTTTGAGGACAAACTTGGTTTCTTGGGGACTTCAGCCCAGTTGACCAAGCCCGGAAAACGGAAAGGGAGAGCACCGATGACCACCGTGCAGGAATATATGCTTAAGGCTTTGCAAGACGCGATCCAGATGGAAGTGGAGGGCCGCCAGTTTTATCTGGAGGCGGCCAAAAAGGTGCAAAACGAAGGGGTGCGCCGGATTCTGGAGTATCTGGCCGAATCCGAAGTTTACCATATTGAAAAATTCCAAGAGATTTACCAGAATCTGCAGAAAGAAAACCGGTGGACTGAGGAGCTGGCGGAATTCAAACCGCCCAAAAGCGAGCCTTATGCCTGTGTCATGGCTCTCACCAAGGCCGGCGAAGGCGTGGGCGGCAAAGACGACCTGGAGGCCCTGCGCACCGGCATCAAGATGGAGGAGTGCTCCATCGACTACTATACCAAGCTGGCCAAAGAGACCGATATTCCTTTGGCCCGGCGCTTCTTTATGAGCCTGGCCCACGAAGAGCGGGGTCATTATATGATGCTGCTGGACATGCATAACTATCTGAGCGATCCGGCAGATTGGTTCTATGTGCACCAAATGAGCCATACGGACGGCGCCTGAGGATAGCCTTAAGGGTCAGGCCCAGGAGGCCTGGTATCCGGAACTAGATCTGGGAGCAAGCTAAGGGGGACCGATGGAGCTCATCGTCTTGGGCAGCGGCACCGGGGTGCCTACTTTGCGGCGGGGGTCACCGGCCTATGCGGTTAAGGCCGCAGGCCGTCTCATTATGCTGGATCTGGGAAGCGGTGCCTGCCGGGGGCTTCTGCGGTACGGCCTTAGTTTTTCCCAGATAGACATAATCGCCCTGACCCACCTCCATCCTGACCACATCGGTGATCTGGTGGGCTTTCTCTTTGCCACCCACTACTCTTTGGGCTATACCCGGGAGGTGCCGTTTTCTCTGCTTGCGGCTCAAGGCTTCCGGAATTTTTATGAAAAGCTGAAAGCCGCCTTCGGCCCGTGGGTGGAACCACCGGAAGGCATGATGGACATCTGGGAGCTCAAGCCCAACGCCCCGGATGAAGTAATCTTTGAAGGGCTTACCATCCGGAGCGCGCCCGTGAACCATATCGAAGGCAGCTTGGCATACCGGCTGGAGGCCGATGACAAGGTCCTGGTCTATTCCGGCGACACCGATGAGAGTGACTCCCTGGTGGAGTTGGCCCGGGGCGCGGATCTGTTCATCCTGGAAAGCGCCAACCCTTTCAAGGTGCCGGGGCACCTGACGCCAGCGGAAGCCGGCCGGCTGGCGGCCCGGGCGGGGGTGAAAAATCTCCTCCTCACCCACTTTTATCCGCCCTGCGATGAAATAGACGTGGTGGCCCTGGCAAAACGGGAATTCCGGGGGGAAGTTATCCGGGCGGAAGACGGGCTTTTCCTGGAAGTAACCAAAACCTAGCCGGCCTCAGCTAACCCGCCTGCTTGACTAGCTCCCGGTAGAAATCCAGAGTCTGGCGGGCCACGCTTTTCCAACTGAACCGCTGTTCCACCCAGGCTCTGGCCTTTTTCCCCATTTCCCCCCGTTTTTCCGGGTCCGCCAGTAGCCGATGGATCGCCCCGGCCAATTCCCGGGCAAATTGCGTTGTCGTTCCAGACTTCTGTTCCACCTGGCCCTGGACGTCAAAGGGCACCAGCAATCCGGTCTCTTCGTGCACCACCACTTCCTTGATGCCGCCCACCGCGGTGGCCACCACCGGCGTGCCGCAGGCCATGGCTTCCAGGTTGATGATCCCGAAGGGTTCGTAAATGGAAGGACAAACAAACAGCGCGGCCTGGCTGTACAGGGGGACTAGGTCTGGCGTAGGAACAAACTGGTTGATCCATATGACTTTTCGTCCCTTGCCTTGCAATTGTGCGATCCGTTGCTCCACCTCCCGGCCTATTTCCGGGGTATCCGGACCCGTGGCACACAGTACTGCCTGAACTTCTTCCGTTACCTCCTCCAAGGCCGCCAGCAGATGGGTGATGCCTTTCTGGGGCGTGATGCGTCCCACAAACAGGATATAGGGCTCAGCGGGATCAACTCCATATTTGGCCAGAACTGCGGGGTTTTCCGTTGGCCTGTACAGCTCCACGTCAATGCCGTTAGGGATGACCCGGACTTTATCCCAAGGCACGCTGTAAAGTTCGTGCACGTCCTGCCGCATGGCGCGGGACACCGCGATGACCCCGTCGGCGTTCTGATAGGCGGTTTTCTCCAGCCAGGTGCTTACCTGATAGCCGGAGCCCAATTGCTCTTCTTTCCAGGGACGGTGCGGCTCCAGGGAATGGGTGGTGAGCACCAGGGGTTTTCCCAGGAGTTGCTTCAGAAGGCATCCCGCCAAGTGCGTGTACCAGGTGTGACAGTGAATGAGGTCCACCTCTTCCAAAGAGCCCACCATAAGAACATTCCGGAAAAGGGTCTCCAGAAGCTTGCGATGCCGGGATTCCTGCCCCGGAAAAGGAAAATCCACCCGGATGCCTTTCACTATTTTGTTTTCTGCTCTTTCCTGCTGCTCCCCGAAACATAAAACTTTGATGAGATGGCTGCGACCGTCCAGCGCCGCCAGTTCCCGGGTAAGAAAGTCAACATGCACCCCGGCGCCCCCATAGATGTTCGGCGGATATTCGTTGGTCAGAATGGCGATACGCATATTCTTGATCCGGTCAAAAATTCTCCAACTTGTTATTATTACCATTAAAATTTTTTATTTCAAAAGCCCGGAAGTAAGGGCCGGGTAACATCGTCTTATCCCGGCGGGAAGGCGCGGCAGGCCCGCCGCCGGGGCGAAGGAAAATGAAAAGATTTCCGGCCATTTGAGATATAATGAAAAACCAAAGGCATCCCCTTTTGGTTTTTTGCCGAGATGGGCAAGCAAAGCGCTGGGTTACTCTTGTACCGCCGGCGGAACGGACGGCTGGAGGTCTTTCTGGTGCACCCGGGCGGCCCTTTTTGGAAGAACCGGGACGCTGGCGCCTGGTCCATTCCCAAGGGGGAGTTCGGCCCAGACGAAGACCCTCTGCAGGCAGCCCGACGGGAATTCTTGGAAGAGACGGGCTTCACGGCGGAAGGTGATTTTATTCCCCTTACCCCCGTCATCCAGGCCGGTGGCAAAGTGGTTTACGCCTGGGCCGTGGAGGGGGACTGCGACCCGGACGCCATTAAAAGCAGCACCTTCACCCTGGAGTGGCCGCCCAAGTCCGGCAAAGAGCAGCAATTCCCGGAAGTGGACCGGGCCGGGTGGTTTGACCTGGAGACGGCCAGCCAGAAGATTAACCAGGCGCAAAAGGCGCTGCTGAAGGAACTGGAAAAAAGGCTTTCGGAACCTTGACCGTTTTGCCAAAGGCCCCGCCGCCGGGGTCGGCCTCCGATATCTTAAAGGAATGGGACGCATCGGAAAATCCTTCCCCCGCAGTCGTCGCCCTCTAAAGCACCGGGGGCTAGGGTGCCATTCCCCCCAATTCTGTAACGGCACCGGGAGCAATTAAGGGTGACCGACACCCCGTTCCTCAAATTGGCTCACCTCTGTGAGAGATTGGCCCAGACCCGGAAAAGAAAAGAACTTTCGGAAACACTTGTCAATTTTTTAAAGGAGCTAAAGATTGAGGAAATTCCCCCCGCGGTCAATCTTATTCTGGCCAAGGCAGCGGGCGAGCCGCTGGAGATAAAGATGGCCACCCTCCTGGAGGTCGTCCAGGAGATGGTCAGGGCGGATGCGGAAACCTTCCGCGCCGCTTTCGCCTCGGCTTCGGATTTTGGGGATGCCATAAAAATTCTTTGGGAAAAAGGCGGGCTTGTCTCTTCCGGGGAAAAACTCACTATAAAAGAAGTTTTTGCGGCCTTCCAGGAGATGGCGGAAATTAGCGGCCCAGGGGCCCGGGAGAAAAAAAAGGCGAAACTTCTGCAGCTCTTCCGGCCGGCCACCCCACTGGAAGCCAAATATCTGGCCAAAAACATCGTCGGCGAAAGGCGCCACGGGGTGGATGAAGGCATGATCCTGGAAGCCCTGGCCCGGGTCTTTGGCCTCGATATCGGCCTCCTGCGAAGGGCTTACCTGCTGGCGGCGGACATCGGCGAAGTGGCCAAAATCGCCCTTACGGAGGGAGCCCCCGGCCTCCGGAACCTCAGAATGCAGCTTTTCCGCCCGCTTAAGCCCATGCTGGCCCAGATGGCCCCGGATGTGGACCGCGTTTTCGATCTTTTGAAGGTCCCTTTTGCTCTGGAATTCAAGCTGGACGGCGCCAGAATCCAGGTCCACAAACAAGGGCCGGTTTGCCGGCTTTTTTCCCGCTCCCTGACCGACGTGACCGCCAGTCTGCCGGATATTGTGGAAGATCTGAGGTCAGGAGCGCTTCCGGAGGAAGCCATTCTGGACGGAGAGGTGATCGCCATAACCCGGGAAGGCCGTCCTTTGCCCTTCCAGACGCTGGGCAGACGGCTGGGCAGGGTGCACCGGATAGAACAGCTGATAAAGGCAGTCCCGGCCAAACTTTTTGTTTTTGACATCCTTTATGCCGATGGCAAGCCCTTGATAGACCTTCCATATCGGGAAAGGTGGCAAGTCCTGGAAAATACCCGGCTTTCCCTGGTTCCCCGGATAATCCCGCAGAACCGTCAGGAGGGCAAAGCCTTCTTCGATAAAGCCATCGCAGAGGGATTTGAAGGACTGGTAGCCAAAGTTCTTTCCAGTCCCTATATGCCCGGGGCCCGGGGCAAGGCCTGGTTTAAAATTAAAAAGGTCATTTCCCTGGATCTGGTCATCATCGCGGCAGACTGGGGCTACGGCCGCCGGCGGAACTGGCTGAGCAATTATCATCTTGCGGCCAGGGACGAACGTACCGGAGAGTTGTTCCAGGTGGGAAAAACCTATAAAGGTTTTACCGACCAGGAGTTTGCGGAAATGACCCGGAAGCTCCTGGACCTGAAGATTGGCGAACGTCCGGGGACAGTGCTGGTGGAGCCCCGGCTGGTGGTGGAGGTCCTTTTCTCCGATATCCAGAAAAGCCCCCGGTACCGGGGAGGCTATGCCCTCCGGTTTGCCAGGATCGCCCAGTTGAGAGAGGACAAAAACCCGTCAGAGATTGACAGTCTCCAAACCATTGCCCGGCTATACCGGGAGCAGCAGAGACCCGCGCAACCCCCTCCCCTTTCCTGACCCATGGGCGTAAATCTTACTCCGATCATCATCAAAGAGAGGGTGAACCTGAAGGATTTAGGGGGAAAATGGATCGCGGTGGACGCCAACGGTGAGCTCTACCAGTTTCTGGCCTTGATCCGCAAACGGGATGGCAGCCCTCTGACCGACGCCCAGGGCCGCGTCACTTCCCATCTCATCGGGCTCCTTTACCGCTCCACCCGATTGATCAGCGATTTCGGCATTAAGCTGGTGTTTGTCTTTGATGGCAAGCCGCCCCTCTTGAAAAAGGAGGAAATTGAGCGGCGTCAGGAAGTAAAGGAAAGGTTCCTCAGGGAATATGAGGCGGCGAAAGCCCGGGGGGAACTGGCCGTGGCGTTTTCCAAATCGGTAATGACCTCCAGGCTTACCCCGGACATGATTGAAGATGCCAAAAACCTTCTGAATCTGCTGGGAATTCCGTATGTGCAGGCGCCGGGCGAAGGGGAGGCCCAAGCGGCGTTTATGGCCGCCAGGGGAGACGTGTGGGCGGTGGGAAGCAAGGACTATGATTCTCTGCTCTTCGGGGCCCCTCGCTTAGTGAGGTTTATGACCATTTCCGGCAAGGAATTTCTTCCCAGCAAAGGAAAATTCCGCCCCCTCAAGCCTGAAGTCATTCAGGCGGAAACGATGCTGGCCCACTACGGCATAACCCGGGAACAACTTATCGATTTGGCCATCCTGGTCGGAACCGATTTTAACCGCGGTATAAAAGGCATCGGGCCCAAGACGGCCCTGAAACTGGTCAAGGAATACGGGGCTATCGAACACCTGCCACCGGAGCTCAGGCTTAAGGTGGACAAGAATTTTAATGCGGTAAGGGAAGTATTTCTTCATCCCCCGGTCTGCGAGGATTATTCTTTGGAATACGGGCCTTTGGAAGAATCCGGGCTTTATGAATTTCTTTGCCGCGCCAGAGGCTTTTCGGCCGAAAGGGTCGAGATGGTGATCCGGAGGATGAAAACGGCAGGAGAAAGCCGCGTTCAGGCCTGAGATGAAGGCCCTGAAGCAGTATTCAAGACCATCGGGCCCCAAACCCCCGGGTGGTCCTAGTGGATGAAGTCCGGGTATTTGAGGATTTTTCCCATCTGATGCAGGAAAATGACCGAAGGGTTTACCGGACTGCCTGACCGCCCGTCAGGAAAGATCCAGTGCAATCGAAAAGAGAAGTAACCGCTTACATAAGCTCTCCCCGATTATTGGCGGCGCTTGCCCGGATCGGCATAAAAGAGCTTTATCCGCCACAGATCCTGGCCTTGAAGGCCGGATTGCTGGAGAGCCGCGAGTCTTTTGTGGTCGCGGCCCCCACCGCCTCCGGCAAAACCCTCATTGCGGAGCTGGCGGCGCTGCAGGTCTTCTTTGAAACCGGCGGCAAAGTCCTTTATCTGGTGCCTTTGCGGGCCCTGGCCCGGGAGAAATACACCGACTTTTCCCGGAAATACCGGGACCTGGGCCTTCGGGTGATGCTCAGCACCGGGGATTATGACAGCGCCGCGCCATGGCTCCATCAGGCGGACCTGCTGGTCACCACCAACGAAAAGCTGGATTCCCTGATCCGGCACCGGGCTGCGTGGCTCAATGACCTCAGCCTGGTGGTGGCCGACGAGATCCATCTGCTGGGCGACCCGCACCGCGGGCCGACCCTGGAGGTTGTTCTGACCCGCCTGCGGTCCTTGAATCCCCAGCTCCGGGTCATTGCCCTGAGCGCCACCATTCCTAACGCCCGGGAGATCGCCGCCTGGCTGGGGGCCCGGTTGGTGCAGTCAGACTGGCGCCCCGTGCCTTTGAGGGAGGGGGTTTATTTCAACGGCGCCGCCATTTTCAATGACGGCACGGTGAAGTGGGTGCCGGAAGCCAGCCGCATTGAGGCCTTGGACTTGGCCCTGGACACCGTCAGGGAAGGCGGCCAGGCCGTAATTTTTGTAAGCACCAGGAAATCCACGGAGGTTGCGGCTCTCAAGGCCGCCCGGTATCTGGCCCACCTTTTGTCCGAGGAGGAGAAGACCGCCTTGCAGGCCCTGTCTGAACAGGTCCTGAAAGCCTCCCCGGAGCCCACCCGGATCTGTCGGCGCCTGGCGGCTTGTGTGAGCCAAGGGGCGGCCTTTCATCATGCCGGTCTGCTTTCGGCCCAGCGGGCTTTGGTGGAAAATGCCTTTCGGGCGCATCAACTTAAGATTATTGTGGCGACCACCACCTTGGCCATGGGACTGAACCTTCCCTCCCGCCGCATAATCATCCGGGATTGGCAGAGATACGAATCAGGGGTCGGCGTCAAGGCCCTTCCTGCTTTGGAAATCAAACAGATGGCCGGACGGGCCGGCCGTCCGGGGTTTGACGACATCGGCGAGGCCGTCCTCATCGCCCGCAGCAAAAGAGACGAAAACTACCTCTTTGAAAATTACATCCGGGGCAAACCGGAAAATATCAACTCCCAGCTGGCTCGAGCCTCCGTGCTCAGAACCCATATCCTGGCCGCCATCGCCGGGGTATTCACCAGAAATCTGGCGGAATTAAAGGACTTCTTGAAAAACACCTTTTTTGCCCATCAGCGAGGCACGGCCCACCTAGACACCCTGGCCGAAGAGATTGTCCGGTTTCTGGCGGACCAGGAACTGATCAGCGTCTCTGAGAAGGGCCACTTGCTGGCCACCAGATTCGGACACCGGGTATCGGAGTTGTACATTGATCCGGTCACCGGCATCATCCTGAGGAACGCCCTGAAACAGGCCAAAGAAAAAGAGACCTTCGCCTTGCTCCACTTGGTGGCCCACACGCCCGATATGATGGTTTTGCACCTCCGTCGAAGAGACTATGGCGAAATGCTGGAGCTCTTTTATCGCTACCTGGACAAGCTCCTAGTGCCCCCGGATGAAAAATACCCTACTGACGACCTTCTTTCGGAACTGAAAACCGCCGCCTGCCTTATGCAATGGATCCAGGAAACTCCCGAGGACAAGATAGTGGGCCAGTTCGGCATCGGTCCCGGAGACCTCCGCAGTCTCATCGAACTGGCGGACTGGCTGCTCTACGCCGCGGCGGAAATCGCCAAGGTGTTCAAGCTTTCGGAAGAGGTGAAAAACTTGTCCAAGTTGCGCCTGCGCGTCGCCTTCGGCGTGAAGGAAGAACTCCTGGAGCTGGTGAGCCTGCGCGGCATCGGCCGGGTGCGGGCAAGAAACCTTTATAATGCCGGGTTCAAGAGCCTCAAAGACATCCGGGAGGCGACGGTCACCGAGCTCGCCCAGGTTCCGGCCATCGGCCGGGTCATTGCCGAGGATATTAAAAATCAGGTTCTGCAAGCAGGCCGTCTGGAAACCGCCCTCAGCCTTCCATAAGGGAAATCCTGAGGGCGCCTTCTTCGGCCCGTGCCAAAAAAATTGACACAAGTGAATTTAATGGAAAAAATAAGCTTACAGGAGGATACCGGCATGAACCTCAAAGAGATCAGGGAAAAGGCAAAAAGCTTGGGAGTGAAAAATTACTCCAAGATGAAGAAGGCCGAGCTGATTAAGGCAATCCAGCAGCAGGAAGGCAACTCGCCCTGCTATCAGGAAATTACCGACTGTCGGCAGTACGACTGCTGCTGGATGGAAGATTGCCAGAAAAGCCCCGGGGGGAATTAAACGGCGAAAAGCTAAAGCTTAACAGGGTTATTTTCCTTTCCGGAGCTTCGCCCAAGGGTCCTTTAAAGTCACCGTGCGGTTAAATACCAGGTTTTCGGCCGTAGTGTCCTTGTCCACGCAAAAGTACCCCAGCCGTTCAAATTGGAAAAGGTCCCCCGGGCGGGCTTTGGCCAGGGACGGCTCCATTCGGCAGCCGGTCAGGATTTCCAATGAATGGGGGTTCAGATCGTCCAGAAAATTGCCGGTGGCGGCGCCGGGCTCCGGCACCGTGAAAAGCCGGTCATAGAGGCGCACCTCCGCGGGTATGGCATGGGCGGCAGACACCCAATGCAAAGTCGCCTGGACCTTGCGCCCATCCGGCGCGTAGCCCCCCTTAGTGGCCGGATCATAAGTGCAGCGTAATTCCTGAATCTCTCCGGTGTCCCTGTTTTTCACCACCTCCACACACTTGATGAAATAGGCGTAGCGCAGTCGCACTTCCCGGCCCGGAGCCAGCCGATAGAACTTCTTAGGGGGCTCTTCCAGGAAATCTTCCTGTTCAATGTAAAGCTCCCGGGAAAAGGGGACCGGGCGCGTGCCCGCTGAGGGATCCTCGGGGTTGTTTACGGCTTCCAGTTCCTCCACCTGCCCCTCCGGATAATTAATGAGGATCACTTTAAGAGGTTTAAGCACGGCCATCACCCGGGGGGCGGTCTTGTTCAACTCCTCCCGCACGCAATATTCCAGGAGGGCTATGTCCACCACATTTTCCCGCTTTCCGATCCCGATGAGTTCGCAGAACTTGCGCAGGGCCGCGGGCGGATAGCCCCGGCGGCGCATACCGGAAAGGGTGGGCATGCGCGGGTCGTCCCAGCCACTAACCCGGCCTTCCTGCACCAGCTTGAGGAGGCGCCGCTTGGAAAGCACCGTGTAGCTTAAGTTCAGGCGGGCGAATTCATATTGCCGAGGCCGGAAGGGCACCGGACAGTTCTCCAAGACCCAGTCGTACAAGGGCCGGTGATCTTCAAACTCCAAAGTGCACAGGGAATGGGTGACACCTTCCAGGGCATCGGATATCGGATGGGCGTAATCATACAGGGGATAAATGCACCAGGCCTTGCCGGTGCGGTGGTGCTCGGCATGCAAAATGCGGTAAAGCACCGGGTCCCGCAGATTGAGGTTGCCGGAGGCCATGTCGATCTTGGCCCGGAGCACATGGGCGCCGTCCGGAAATTCGCCGGCTTTCATGCGCTGGAATAAATCCAGGTTTTCCTCCACCGAGCGGTGGCGATAAGGGCTCTCTTTGCCGGGTTCGGTGAGGGTGCCCCGGTATTGCCGGATTTCATCGGCGCTCAGACTGTCCACATAAGCCTTGCCGGTCCGGATGAGGTGCAGGGCGTAGTCGTACATCTCCTGAAAATAATCGGAGGCGAAATACAGGCGTTCTCCCCAATCAAAGCCCAGCCAACGCACATCCTCCATGATGGCGTCCACATATTCCTGCTCTTCCTTGATGGGGTTGGTGTCGTCGAAGCGCAGGTTGCACCAGCCCCCGAATTCCTGGGCGATGCCGAAATTCAGGCAGATGCTCTTGGCGTGACCGATGTGCAGATAACCGTTGGGTTCCGGGGGAAACCGGGTGATAATCCGCGGGTATTTCCCGGCCGCCAGGTCGTCGGCCACAATCTGACGGATGAAGTCCCGGGGTTGGGGGACATTGTTTTCCGGCATAAAAATTTCCTTACTCGGTCTCCAATGACTTCTTTTTAATATTTTATCCGTACTTTCCGGTAATGTAATCTTCCGTCCGTTTGTCCGCCGGACGGGTGAAGATCTGGGCCGTGGGACCGAATTCGATGAGCTCGCCCAGAAGCATGAAGCCTGTGTCGTCACTTACCCGGGCCGCCTGTTGCATGTTGTGGGTGACAATGATAATGGTGTAATTCTTTTTGAGTTCCCGCATAAGTTCCTCAATGCGGAGGGTGGCCAAAGGGTCCAAGGCTGAACAGGGTTCATCCATGAGCAGAATTTCCGGCTCCACCGCTAGCAGACGGGCGATACACAAGCGCTGCTGCTGCTCTTCGGTTAGCTCCAAAGCCGAGTCCTGCAGGCGGTCTTTGACCTCGTCCCACATATATACCGCTTTCAGGGAACGCTCCAGGATCTCCTCCAACTCCGCCCGCTTGGGCCGGCCGTGCAGCTTGGGGCCAAACACCACATTTTCGTAAATGGACAAGGGGAAAGGGTTGGGGCGCTGGAAGACCATGCCCACCTTCTTCCGGAGCTGGGTCAGATTGATGCCGGGACGGTAAATGTCCTCCCCGGAGATAAAGACCTGGCCGGTGATGCGCACCCCTTCGATGAGGTCGTTCATGCGGTTGAGAACCCGGAGCAGGGTGGACTTGCCGCAGCCGGAGGGGCCGATCAACGCCGTGATGGTTCGGGCCTTGAATTCGGCGTTGATATCGATCAGGGCATGAAAATCCCGGTAAAACAGGTTAAGGTCGCGGATCAGGATTTCCAAGCAGGCAAGGGCAGGCCCTTTATCCGAAGCGGCCGGAGATATAATCATCAGTGCGTTTGTCTTTGGGCACGGTGAAGATCGTGGGGGTGTCGCCTATCTCAATGAGCCGGCTCATCAGGAGAAAGGCCACCCGGTCCGTGGCCCGGGCAATCTGCTTGGTGTTGTTGCTTACCAATACAATAGTATAATCCTTTTTCAATTGGAACAGGGTTTCTTCAATTTTGGCAGTGGAGATGGGGTCCAGGCCGCTGGTGGGTTCATCCAGCAGGATGACCTCAGGCTGCATGGCCAAGACCCGGGCCAGGCACAGGCGCTGCTGCTGGCCGCCGGAAAGCTTGAGGGCCGAATCATGCAGCCGGTCTTTGACTTCATCCCACAGACGGGCTGCCTTTAAACTGGTTTCCACCAGCTCCTCCATCTCAGCCCGTCCACCCCGGCCAGCCAGCCGGGGGGCCAGGGCCAGATTTTCGAAAATGGAGCGGGGCAGCGGCACCGGCGTGCTCAGCACCAGCCCCACCCGGCGGCGCAGAGATACCACGTCATAATCGGGGGCCAGGATGTCTTCACCGTCCAGGGTGACCCGGCCGGTCACCCTGGCATTGGGAATCAGATCCGACATCCGGTTCAGCACCTTGAGCAGGGTGCTCTTGCCGCTTTTGGCCGGCCCCATCAGTCCGAAGATTTCGTTAGTGCGGATGTCAAAAGAGACGTCGTCCAGAGCCCGAAAGGTTCCGTAAAAGAAGGAAAGGTGCTGGATGCTGATTTTGATGGAGCCGCTTCGGTCCATGGAACCCAGCCAACGGAATTGCCGGTAAACGTCCGCCCTGAAGCGCGACCGTCCTTACCTTTTTACCCCGCCGGGATTTGTTTATCCAAGGAAAATTTACCGAAAGGGCCTAAGTGTACCTTTTCATCAGCCGCTGCATCAAACTGTAGGCCACCACATTGATAAGCAGGATGGAGATCATGAGGATGGCCGCGGTGCCGTAGGCATTGGGCATGGAAATGCCCTCCCGGGCCAGGATATAGAAATGCACCGCCATGGTGCGGCCGGAATCAAAAAGGCTCACGGGCGTGCGTAAGGCCGCCCCGGCGGTGAACAGCAGCACGGCGGTCTCCCCCAGGGAACGCCCCACGGAGAGCATGATGCCGGTGGTGATCCCGGGCAACGCACAGGGAAGCACAATCCGGGTAATGGTCTGCCACTTGCTCAGGCCCAGGGAGAAACATACCAGGCGGTATTCCGGGGGCACGGCCTTGATGGCCTCCTCTGAGGTGCGAATAATGATGGGAAGCAGCATTATCGCCAGACTGAGGCCGCCGGAGAGAATGGACCAGCCGAAGCCCAGCTTCATGACAAACAGGACAAAGCCGAAAAGCCCTAGAATAATGGAAGGGACCCCGGCCAGGCACTCCGCCCCAAACCGGATAATCCGGGTAATCCAGCCTTCCCGGGTGTACTCCGTGAGATAAATGGCACTTCCTACCCCCAGGGGGGAAGCCAGCAAGATGGCCAGGAGGGTGATGTAAGCAGTGGCCACTATGGTGGAGAAGATGCCGCCGGTCCGGCCCATGTCGTGGGGCTCCTGCAGGAGAAAGGAGGGCGTCACCTGCGGCAGACCCTTGATGGAAATGGTGACGATGATGAAAACCAGGATAAGGAGAGTGAAGCCGGTGAGCAGCCATAACCCGGCCTTGACGAAAACCTGGAAAATCCTGGGGTCGAGGCGCAAGGCTTATCTCCTCCGGGTAATGAAAGTGGCAGTAAGGTTCAGAATCACGATGATCACGAACAGCACAATGCCGGTGGCAAAGAGCGCCTCCCGGTGACGGCCTGAGGCATAGGCCAGTTCCAAGGCGATGTTGCTGGTCAGGGTACGCACCGGATCCAGGATCGAATGGGGAATTTTCAAGGCATTGCCGGCCACCATAATGACCGCCATGGTTTCCCCCACAGCCCGGCCCATGCCCAGGATAATCGCGGTGATAATGCCGCTTCGGGCCGCAGGCAGCACCACCCGGCGCACTGTCTGCCATTCCGTGGCCCCCAGGGCGATGGAGCCGTCCCGGTAAAGGTCCGGCACGGCCGAAAGGGCGTCAATGGAAATGCTGATGATGGTGGGCAGAATCATGATGCCCAGAATGATGGCCCCAGCCAAAAGGGACAGACCAGGGCCGCCCAGATGGTTGCGGATCAACGGCACCAGCCAGACCACCCCCAGGAAACCGTAGACTACGGAAGGAATCCCGGCCAGAAGCTCCAGGGTGGGCTTGAGCAGCGTCTTCACCTTTTCCGGGGAAAATTCCGCCAGGACAATGGCGCAGGCCAACCCCAACGGCACCCCCAGAACCATGGCCCCCAGGGTGACCAGGATGGAGGAAATAATCATGGCCAGGATGCCGAAATGGCCCTTGGTGGGTGCCCAGTGACTGGAAAGGAGAAATTTCTTGAGGCCGACGTGAGCCATCAAGGGAAGCCCTTCCAGAAAAATGAAGACGGTGATGAGCAGCAGGGTACTGATGGAAGAGAGGGCCAGGAACAGCAGCACCCGCTCAATGAAGGCTTCCTTTTTCAATCGACCACTCCCACCAAGCCCTCGGCCTCCAGCAAGCCTTGTCCCTGGGGGCTGAGGATGAAATTGACAAAATCCTGGCAAGGGCCTGGCTTCAGTTCCCGAGCCACCAGAAGGAAGCGCCGCACCAATTTGTAGTTCCGGTTCTTGACATTTTCCCGGGTGGGCAAGACCCCATCCACCGCCACGGCCCGCACCCGGGGCTCCACCAAGCCCATGGAGATATAGCCCAACGCATAAGGGTCGTTGGCCACAATTTCTCGCACCGCCCCGTTGGAATCCTGCACCAGCGCCGCGGCGGTGATTTCCGCCTCTTTGCCCATCACCAGCTCCTCGAAGGCGTTCCGGGTACCGGAGCCTTCTTCCCGGGTAATAAGGTGGATAGGGTGAGGAGGAAGCCCCAGCTCGGCCCAATCGGTGATTTTCCCCTGGTAGATCAGCCGGATTTGCGGCAGACTTAGATTTTCCAAGGGGTTACGCCAATTTACGATGATCGCGATGCCGTCGTAGGCGATGGGTATTTCCAGCAAGTCCCTTTCAGTCTCCACCAGCTCCCGGGAAGAGGCCCCCAAGTCTGCGGCTCCCTGTTTGGCGGCATAGACACCGGCGCTGGACCCGCCGCCCTGAATGTCAATGCGCACCTCCTTATGCCGGCGCATATACTCCTCGGCCAGCTTTTCGGCATAGGGTTGGACGGAGGTGGAACCGGCCACGCAGATGACCAAGGCTTTTTTGGGGCTGCGGCCGCAGCCGAGCACGAACATCCCGGCCCAGGTCAGGAGGAAAAAGAGAGCAACAGCTTTTTTCCGGTAAACAAAACCAAGACTTCCTGGCCTTAAAGACTTCGGTTTGGGCGGCATCAGCTTTCAGAATTGCGGACTTCTGCCCGCTGGACAAAAGCCCGGGGCGACTTCCTTGCCCCTCAATGGAATGGCTCGGGGTTAAATCCGGGCAGGTTCGCTGCTATTATGGCAAAAATGCACAAAACCGCAACCCCAAAAGTCCGGGGATAGACAATTGCCCTGAAGATATTGATCTATTTGATCCCTCTTTTTATGAACTTTCGTCCGCAATGGACTTAGGGGGAGCAATAGACCGAAGCCAGGGATGGGGCGCCGTCCGTTTTATCCCTCCCTTTAACCTGCGGAACCTTGTAATAAAAACTTTGACAGCAAAATCCGAAAATACCTGATTTTTTGCTTGGGGCAAGCATGCTAAATATGAAAAAAATCTTTTATTTCTTTATACGCAGTCATGTTTAAATTAAAATGGGTATAAAAACATCTTTGGGAAAGAACCGGAATGCACTTTCTCAAACCTGCCCCTGGTCTGGCCGAAGAACTGGAGAAGGCCCGCCTTTCCGTGAGCGCCTGCTATCAGTGCAAGAAATGCTCTTGTGGCTGCCCTCTGACCTTTGCCATGGACCTGCTTCCCGACCAGGTAATCCGCCTGGCGCTCCTGGGCCAGGAAGAAATGGTGCTCAGCGCCGTGACTCCCTGGGTGTGTTCCTCCTGCGAAACTTGTACCACCCGTTGTCCCAACGGCATAGATATCGCCGGAGTTATGGACTGGCTTAAAGAAGAGGCCTTGCACCGGGGCTATGCTATACCTCAGCCCGAGATCAGCGGTTTTTATCAAAGCTTTCTTACTGCCGTCCGCCTGGGGGGTGGGCGCCTGTCCGAACCGCTGCTCCTGGGGCTTTATACCCTGCGGCGCGGCCGGATTCTGGAAAAGCTGCGGTCCGGGGAACTTAAGAACGAATTGCTGCTGGGTTGGGAGCTCGTCCGCCGGGGCCGCCTTAAGCCCAGATTGCCCAAAAAGCTTAAAGGCGCGCCGGAGATCGCGGTTTTGTTTGCCCAAAGCCAAAAAGAATCATGAAAGTATCGTATTATCCCGGCTGTTCCTTGGAAGGCACCGCCGCTGATTATGCCGCCTCCATTGAGGCGGTAGTGCCTTTGCTCGGAGTGGAGCTGGCCGAACTGGAGGATTGGAACTGCTGCGGGGCCAGCGCCGCTCACAGCATCGACCATACCCTCGCCCTCAACTTACCGGCACGCAATCTGATGATCGCCGCCCGGGCGGGCCTGGACCTAGTAGTGCCCTGTGCTTTGTGCTTCAACCGCCTGAAGGTCGCGGAAAAAGCCCTGGCCGGACCCCAAAGGGTCTTTTGGACGGCGCAACCCGAAAGTCTCGTGAAGATCTGGGACCTGCTGGATTATCTCACCCAGCCGGAGCTCCTTAAAACCCTTTCCGCCAAGGTGGCGCGGCCCCTTACCGACCTTAGAGCCGTGTGTTATTATGGGTGTCTGGTGGCCCGCCCGCCCAAGGTCACGGACAAAGAGGCGTATGAAAATCCGGAAAACATGGAGGCCCTGCTCCGAGTCCTGGGAGCTGAGGCCTTGGATTGGTCTTACAAGACGGACTGCTGCGGCGCCGGATTGGCGGTGGCCCGCCCGGATGTTGTCGACACCCTGGTTAAGCGCTTATATGATCAGGCAATAGCGGCGGGAGCCCAATGCTTTGTGGTGTCCTGCCAGATGTGTCAGGCCAATCTGGATCTGCCCCAAAAGCGGATTTCCCGAAAGGCAGGCCGGGATTATTACCTGCCGGTCTTTTATTTTACGGAGCTCATCGGCCTGGCCTTGGGCCATCCGGAGGTGGGAAAGTGGCTTGCTCAGCATTTGGTGGACCCGCGGCCGCTATTGAAAGAGCTTGGCTTTCCAAGCCTGTGAGCGTGCCTCCATCTTCGTTTTTTCCCAAAGATGACCGAAGGCAAAGACCCAAAGATGAATAAAACCCCTGGGAAAATCGGGGCCGTCCTGGTGGTGGGCGGCGGCATCGCCGGCCTGCAGGCTGCCCTGGACGCGGCCGCTGCCGGCTTCAAGGTTTACCTGGTGGAGCGGGATATCTCCATCGGCGGGGTGATGGCCCAGCTGGACAAAACTTTCCCCACCAACGACTGTTCCACCTGCCTGATTTCGCCTAAACTCATCGAAGTGGCCAAACACCCGGACATTGAAATTATCACCCAAGCCGAAGTGACCGGGTTGCAAGGGGAGCCGGGTCGTTTCAAAGCAACGCTGTATCAAGAGCCCCGGTACATCGATCCGGCTAGATGCAGCGCTTGCGGGGCCTGTGCCGAAGTTTGTCCGGTAACCATACCTTCCACCTTTGACGAAGGTCTGGGTACACGCCATGCCGTCTACCGCCATTTTCCCCAGGCCATACCTGCTGCCTTTGCCATCAAGAAGTATGACCGGGCGCCGTGTGTGCGGGCCTGTCCTGCCAACCTGAGCGCCCAGGGCTATGTGCAGCTCATCAAGGTGGGGAAGTTTCCCGAGGCCCTGAGCCTCATCATGGA